>JAESGR010000026.1_pt1 | contig 684846 bp, 637 predicted proteins | sample 9269771 | NCBI WGS metagenome assembly JAESGR01 (sample SAMN15739572, study PRJNA653492) | algae metagenome | isolation source: Chroococcus sp. CMT-3BRIN-NPC107 and co-occurring heterotrophs from well... | place: USA: Clark Mountains Wilderness, California | collected 2010-04-18
CCCACCCCCAGCCCCTCCCCACGAGGGGGAGGGGAGGAGCGCAGCGCTCATGGTCGGCTCAGTCCATCGACATCGTGGCGATGTCGATGAACCAGCTCTGGGGCTGCACGACGCCCTTCACCTTCGTCGACATCGCGCGCGGGCCGACATCGTGCGCCACCCAGACGAACGGCGCCTCCTCGACGATGCGCTTGTGCAGCCTGGCCAAGGCCTCGTCCCGCGCCTTGTCCTCGAAGGTGGTGCGAGCGTCCGAGATGAGCTTGTCGAACTCCTCGTTGCCGAAGAAGCCCCAGTTGTTCGACACCGGCGGGAACGTCTTGGTGGAGGTGAAGCGCACCATGCCGAAGAAGGGGTCCATCGCCGCGTAGGTCACGTTGATGGCGTGGGAGCCGCGAGCGGACGCGTCCTTGGCGCCCTGGCGCCAGTTCGTGAACAGCGTGTTCCACTCGATCACGTCGAGCTCGACGTCGAAGTAGCACTCCTTCAGGGCCTGCTGGAGGTACTCATTCATCGGGATCGGCATCATCTGCCCCGAGCCGGACGCGGAGGTCTGCACCTTCACCTTCAGGGGCTTCGCTGCCGAGTGGCCGGCCTCGGTCATCAGCTTCTTCGCCGCGGCCGGGTCGTACTTGATCTTGAAGGACGGGTTCCCGTTCCAGGGATGACCTTCCTCATAGGTGGCGTAGGCCTCGGCCATTAGACCGCTCAGCGCTTCCTTCAGCTCCGTGCGGTTGATGCAGAGATTAGCGGCGTGGCGGACGCGCTTGTCGAGCCAGGGCGAGCCTTCGACAAAGGAAAGCTGCCACGGCCAGACATGCGGCTGCGCGTTCTGGTACATCTTGAAGCCGCGGCTCTTGATCTGCTCGACCGCGTCCGGGGCCGGAGCCTCGATCCAGTCGACCTGCCCCGACAGAAGGGCGGCCGTCCGGGCATTCGCCTCGGGCAGGGGCAAAAGCACGACCTTCGGGATCTTCGGCCGGCGCTTCTCGTCCCAGTAGGTCGTATTGGCCGCGAGTTCGAGCCGCTCGCGCGGCACGAAGCGGGTCACCTTGAATGGGCCGGAGCCGGACGGATCCGCCGCGAAAGCGGTCCAGGCCTGCTTGGCACGCTCCGCCGTGTCCGTGACCGACGCCGGGACTGCCTTAAGCTTCGCGTCCCAATGGGCAGACGAGGCCATGAACAGGTTGGACAGGTTGATCGGCAGGAAGGAATCGGGCTCGGAGGTCGTGAGCTCGACCGTCATGTCGTCGATCGCCCGCGCCGAGCGCAGCGTCGGCATGCGGGAGACGGTCACGCCCACTTGGCTGGGGTCGAAATGCGGCGCCGCCTTGTCCAGCACCTTCTGGACGTTCCACACCACCGCGGCCGCATTGACAGCGGAGCCGTCGTGGAATTTCACGCCGGGGCGGAGCTTGAACTGCCACTTGGTCTTGTCCTCGGTGACCTTCCATTCGGTCGCGAGGCCCGGGATCAGAACGGAAGGCTCCTTCTCCTTCGACAGGTCCCACTGCGTGAGAGCGTCGTAGATCGGAATGCCCGTGAAGCGGTTGCCTTCGAAGCCCTGGTCGGGCTGGCCGAGCGTGCGCGGAATATCCGCCGCCGTCATGGCGACCCGCAGCACCTTCTCCTGCGCCGCTGCCTGGGACGCTGTGAAACCTGCCGCCATGCCGACGGCCAAGAGGCTGCAGCCGAACCGCAACGCCCAACGCGAAACCATATTGTTCCCCTCCCGGTGCATCCACCGTCCGGCTTCGTCGAAGCCGCCTCTTGCGGGCAGCAATCGCCGTGCCAGACTGGCCGGCGAAGCTTACCTGAACCCGCTCCGACGAGAAGCGAAATCGTCTCCTCTCATATGGCTCCGACCTCTTGCGCCTCCTGCTGATCAACCCGAATACGACGGAGAGCATCACGGAGCTCGTGGCAGCCCGCGCCCGCGAACTGGTTGGGCCAGAGGTCGAACTCCGGCCCGCTACGGGCCGTTTCGGCGCGCGCTACATCGCAAGCCGGGCAGCGGCGGCCATCGCCGGGCACGCGGCGCTCGATGCCTTCGCCGAGCATCACGCGGGCTGCGACGCGGTGCTCCTGGCCTGCTTTGGCGACCCCGGCCTGCTCGCGTTGAAGGAGCAGTCGCCGGTCCCGGTCGTCGGCATGGCCGAGGCGTCCTGTCACCACGCCTGCCTAATCGGCAGGCATTTTTCCATCGTCACAGGAGGCGAGCGCTGGGGGCCGATGCTGCGGGAATTCGTGGCATCGCTTGGGCTGGCTTCCCGCCTGGCGAGCATTCGCACAGTCGCGCCGACCGGTGCGGAGATCGCGGCAGATCAAGCCCGGGCAGTCGCCATGCTTGCCGAGAGCTGCCGCGCCTGCGCCGAGGAGGATGGGGCCGAGGTCGTGATCCTCGGAGGCGCCGGGCTCGCCGGGCTCGCCGCACGAGTGGGGGAGGGCGTACCCGTGCCGGTCATCTGCTCGCTTCAAGCCGCTCTGAAGGCAACGGTCGCGGCGGCCGAGCTTCATCGCACCAAGGCGACCACGGGTTCGCTGGCCCGCACCCCAGCCGTGCCGAGTTTCGGCCTCTCCGCCGCGCTCGCCGCGATGCTCGAGCGATCAGACGGCTAGACCGCGACCCGGCCTTCCAGGATGCCAGCCGCAAAATCGCGCAGCTGACGCTGCACGGGCCCTGACGCCGCGACGACGCCCTGGTTCGCGAAGGCCTCGTGGTGAGCCTCGATCGTGCCGAGGTCGTACAGGTAATTGACCATCAGTCCGGCACTTTCGCGCAGGCCCTTCGGCGACGTGTCGCCGAGCCAGTTCAGGCGCTCCAGCCGTGCGCCATTGCCGAGATGAAAGCGGGCGACTGGGTCCATTGGCTGACCTTTCCCGCTCTTCACCCGCAGGAAGTAGGCCGCGGCCAATCCGAGAACGATGGGGCGCAACTCCGCCGCGACCTCCGGATCCTTGTGCCAACTGGGCCTCTGCAGGGCGGAGAGCCGGGACGGATCGAAGCCCGGAAGGCCCGCAGCGTCCGGGTTCTCTGCGACACGGCCCAGCCATCGGCCGAAGCCTGGGACCGGCGAGAGCGTCACGAAGGTCTTGAGCGAAGGGATGTCGCGGCACAGGTCCTCGACGACCTGCTTGATCAGGAAATTGCCGAAGGAGATGCCGCGCAGCCCCGGTTGGCAATTGCTGATGGAGTAGAAGACGGCCGTGGTGGCTCGCTCCGGTGGCAGGGTCTCCCGCTCGTCGGCGAGCACCTCCTGGATCGAGTGTGGGGTCTCGCGGGTGAGCGCGACCTCCACGAAGATCAGCGGCTCGTCGATGAGCGAGGGGTGAAAGAAGGCATAGCAGCGCCGGTCCGGCGGCTGGACGCGGCGGCGGAGGTCGTCCCAGCCCTGGATCGTATGGACAGCCTCGTAGCGGATGATGCGCTCGAGGATATCTGCAGGCGTCGACCAGGCGATGCGCTGCATCATCAGGAAGCCGCGATTGAACCAGGAATAGAAGAGATGTTCCAGATCGTCCGCGACGCTGGCGAATTCCTGCTGGTTGTCTGCTTCCGCAAGCAGCGCCTGCCGCATCGCGACGAGCGCGCGCGTGCCGCCCGGCGCAAGGTTCAGGCGGCGGAACAGCTCCTGGCGCGGCGGCTCAACGGCTCGTAGCAGCGCGTGCAGGCTTGCCGGGCTCTGCGATGCATCGTACTCGGCCCAGGCGGCCCGCACCCGCTCGGGGTCGGGCGCAAAGTCCCGCGCGAGCAGCCCGAAAAACGCCGTCCGGTCCTCGGGCGAGAGACCGGAGTAGAGGTCGAGCACCTGCTTTGCGATGGCGACGCCCGATGCCTCGCCGCGGCCCGACAGCAGCGCGTGCGAGAGCTCGGCGATGTCCGCGCTCTTGGCGGTGTTCCACCACCCGACCCGCGAAATGGCAGGCACCACGGCGGAACGCTCGAGAAGGCTGCGCCCTCGCTCGGCGATCTCGCCGAGCATGTCCTGGAAGAAGCTCGTGCTCATACTCGGTCCATGCGGCGCGAGAGAGCGCCTGGAACTAGCGGCCGCGGATGACGGCTGTCCGACAGAAGCCGCGGGCACCCGCCGGCTCGCTCATCGGCAGGATGCGTGATCGCGAATCCGAGTGCAATCGGGTGCTGCCCATGCCTGCCGATGCGAGATGTCTCAGGCGCCGCCGACCAGGGCGAGAGAGGGCCGGGGCTGCGCGGGAACGGGCTTGGCCTCGCCGGCCATGAACTGCGCTCGTGCGAGCTCCGCGAAGCGGCCGTCCCTCGCAACGAGCTCGTCGAAGGTGCCCGTCTCGACCACCCGCCCGGCATCGAAGACGAGGATGCGGTCCGCGTTGCGGATCGTGGCGAGGCGGTGCGCGATGACGAAGGTCGTGCGGCCCTTCATCACCTCCTCGAGAGCTATCTGCAGCTTGCGCTCGGTTGCCGCGTCGAGCGCGCTCGTGGCCTCGTCGAGGATGAGGATCGGCGGATTCTTGAGGAGCGCCCGGGCGATCGAGAGCCGCTGGCGTTCGCCGCCCGAGAGCGAGCGTCCACGCTCGCCGATGACCGAATCCAGCCCCTCGCTCTGGCGCAGGATGAACTCGGAGGCCTGGGCCCGTTCGAGCGCCTCGCGCATCTCGTCCTCGGTCGCATCCGGGCGGCCGACGAGCAGGTTCTCGCGGATTGAGCGTGCGAAGAGCATTGGCTCCTGGAACACGACGCCGATGTTCCGCCGGAGCGACGCAAGGCAGATGTCGCGGATGTCGACGCCGTCGATCCGGATCGAACCCGATTGCGGGTCGAAGGCGCGATGCAGGAGCCCGAGCGTGGTCGACTTGCCCGACCCTGTCGCGCCGACGAGCGCCACGTTCTCTCCGGGGGCTACGGAGAAAGACACGTCCGCGACCGCCGTGCGCTTGCCGTCGTAGGAGAACGACACGTCGTCGAACACCACCTCGCCGTCCAGCCGCTCGAGGTTCTTGGCGTGGGGGCGGTCGTGGACGGCGGGGGCGGTGTCCAGGATCTCGAAGAATTCCGCCATCTTCGGCGCCTGCATGAACAGCTGGTTCACGAAGGCGACGACCTGCTCCAGCCGGCCGATCAGCATGGTGGCGATCGACATGAACATCACGACGTCGCCGATGGAGGCGAGCCCCCGCAGATGCAGCCACGTGCCGAGCATGAAGATGGCCGTGACGGTCAGCGTCGCCGAGGCGCGGGTTGCGATGGAGGCGAGCGCCCACCAGGACAGGACCGGCGTCTGAGCGGCGAGAAGCTCGCCGATGATGTTTCGGAGCGCGCCGGTCTCGGCCTTTGTGCGCGTGAAGGACTGGATCACTGGGACGTTGCCGAGCGCGTCAGAGGCATGTTCGGCGAGGCTCGAATGATACTGCTCGACCCGGCCCTGCAGCGTTTCGGTCTTGCGCAGCACCAGGGCGGTCAGAACGGTGAAGAGCAGGACGAGCACCACGAGCAGGAGGCCGAGCCGCCAGTTCAGGAACAGCGTCAGGGGTAGAAGGATCGTGAGCGCGACGATCGCCGCGAAGTGGTCGCGGAAGAAGCCGAGCCAGAGCCAGGCCATCCCGTTCGAGCCCTCCAGCATGACCTTGAGCACCCGGCCGGAATGGGTCGAGGTGTGGAAGGCGAGCGGCAGCTCCAGCACGTGCTCGAAATAGTTCGCCATCGCGGCGAGCCGGCTCCGGTGCGACAACCGATCGGCGTGCAGGGCGACGAGGACGCCCGCGCCAATCGTGAACAGCCCGAATGCGATCCAGGCGCCCAGAAGCGGCAGCAGCGACGAGAAGGTGACCGTGGCTCCGGAGACGCCCTGGGTCAGCCGATCGATGATGCGTCCGAACAGGATCGGCTCGGCGAAGGCCGCGATCGCGAGGCCGATATTCGCTAAAGCCAGAACGGCGCCAAGCCGCAGGTCCGAGCCGAGCTGGCCGAGAACGCGGATATACAGGCGGATCAGCCACATCGGCACATGCACTCCGGCGCGAGCCCGCTGGCTTCACCTGCCACAGGCTGCGCAGCGCCTGTCAACGTGGGTGTCTCCCGTCGGTTCGTATTCAGCCACTTACATGCGGAGTGCTGCACGGAGGCTGAATGACAAGCGTTTCGGACGCGGTTAAGAGCGCCGGGCGCGAGCAGAAGGTCCGAAGCCCCGCATGGCGAACCCGTCGCAAAAAGCCTTTCCCGTGTCCTGGGACCAGTTCCACCGGGACGCTCGCGCGCTTGCCTGGCGGCTCGCCGGCGCAGGACCCTTCAAGGCGATCGTGTGCATCACGCGGGGCGGCCTCGTCCCGGCCGCGGTCGTTGCGCGCGAGCTCGATGTGCGCCTGATCGAGACGGTGTGTGTCGCGAGCTATCACGACTACAAGAACCAGGGCGACCTCACGGTTCTCAAGGGTATCGCGGAGAGCGTGCTGGCGGTCGGGGCGGACGGGGAGGGCATCCTCGTCGTCGACGACCTCACCGATACCGGCAAGACGGCCCAGATCGTGCGCAACATGCTGCCGAAAGCCCACTTTGCCGCGATCTACGCCAAGCCCGCCGGCCGCCCGATCATCGATACCTTCGTGACGGAGGTGAGCCAGGACACCTGGATCTATTTTCCGTGGGACATGGGGCTGTCGTATCAGGAGCCGATCACGGCCGGCGCGAAAGGCTGAGGCGGGTAGGTAAGCTCCCGAGAATCCGCTAGAGCGCCCGCATGGAAAAAGCGCGCATCTCTCTCCTGACGGTCTGTGGCCTGGACGAGCTTGAGGGCCATTCGGGGAGCCGAGTTACGCACGTCCTCTCGATCCTCGATCCGGACTGGCCGGACCCGGAGAGCTTTGGGCGTTGGGACCGGCACCACAGGCTGACGCTCCGCTTTCACGACATCGTCGACCCGATTCCCGGCCAAGTCCTGCCCGAGCCGGAACACGTGGAGCGCATTTTGGCGTTCTCCGAGGACCTCGCGGCGGATGCACAGGAGCGTGAGGAGGGCCATCTCCTTGTCCATTGTCACATGGGCATCTCGCGCTCGACGGCAGCGATGACGATGCTGCTGGCGCAGGCCTACCCGGACGAGGATGAAGCGAGCCTCGTCGCCCGCCTCACGGCGATTCGCCCGCAGGCCTGGCCGAACCTCCGCATGATCGGTTTTGCCGACGAGATGCTGGGACGCGGCGGCCGTCTCGCGACCGAGGTGAGCCGCCTCCATGCGCGTCAGATCGCGGACAAGCCGCATCTCGCCGACACCTTTCGACGCCTCGGCCGGGCACGCGAGGTGGAAGCGGCGCTCAAGGTTGCGGCCTGAGGATGCTGATCGGGATCGACTGGGGCGGTACCAAGATCGAGGCGATCGGGCTTTCGCCGGAAGGCGAGGTCCTCGATCGCCGCCGCACCGCGACGCCGAAGGGAGATTACGACGGCTGCATCGCCGCGATCGCGGATCTCGTCACCGGGATCGAGGCGACAACAGGCAAGCGCGGCACCGTAGGCGTCGGCGTGCCGGGCGCGATCTCGCCCCGAACCGGCCTGATCATGAATGCCAACTCGACCTGGAACAACGGCCGCCGTCTCGACAAGGACCTTGAAGCGGCGCTCGCGCGCGAGGTGCGGGTCGAGAACGACGCGAACTGCTTTGCCGTGTCCGAGGCCGTGGACGGGGCGGGTGCCGGCGCCTCCGTGGTGTGGGGCGTGATCATCGGGACGGGCGCGGGTTCCGGGATCGCAATCGATGGACGGGTGCTCGGCGGGCGCAACCGGATCACCGGCGAATGGGGGCACAACCCGCTGCCCCGGCCGCGCGACGACGAGCGTCCTGGTCCGCCCTGCTTCTGCGGCCGCCATGGCTGCAACGAAACCTTCGTGTCCGGCACGGGTTTCGAGCGCGACTATCGCGAGCGGACCGGCCGGTCTCTGCCGGGGCCGGAGATCATGGCCCTCAAGCGCGCGGGCGACCCCGCGGCCCTCGCGTGCTACCAGGCCTATCTCGATCGGCTCGGGCGCGCCGTTGCGAGCGCAGTCAACCTGCTCGACCCCGACGTCATCGTGCTCGGCGGCGGCATGTCGAACGTGGACGAGCTCTATGAGGAACTTCCCGCCCGGATCGAGCCGCACGTCTTCTCGGACAGCTTCACGACCCCGGTCCTGAAGCACCGGCATGGGGATTCTTCCGGCGTGCGGGGTGCGGCCTGGCTGTGGAAGGCATGAGCATGCCCGAGATCCGGTGCTTTCTGTCCATGGCCTCGCCTTGGGCATATATCGGCCATGCCGAGTTCATGGCGATTGCGCGGCGCCACGGGGCCGCGGTCTTCTTCGTCCCGCTGCCGCTCCGCCGCCTGTTCCCGGAGACTGGCGGCTTGCCACTGCCGAAGCGCCACCCCGTACGCCAGCGCTACCGCCTGGTCGAGTTGCAGCGCTGGCGGGAGAAGCGAGGGCTGCCGCTCAACCTCGAGCCCCGCGGCGCGTCGATCGATCCGGAGCCGCTCGACCGGCTTGTCGTCGCCATTCAGGCAGCAGGGCACGATCCCGATCCGTTCATGCGCCGGGTCTTCGCGGCCTACTGGGCCGAGGATCGCAACCTCGGTGACCGAGCGCTGGTCGGCGATATGCTGGCCGAGGAGGGACTGCCTTATGAACTGATGGATCAAGCGGAAGGGGCAGAGATCGGGGCTGCTTACGAAGCGAATCTCGCGCTGGCGCTCCAGGAGGGGGTCTTCGGCGCTCCGTCCTATGTGCTGCGGGGCGAGATCTTCTGGGGGCAGGACCGGCTCACGCTTCTCGATGAAGCGCTCGCAAGCCGTCGCGCACCGTTCCTGCCCGAATGAGGCCGGTCGGTCAGGCCGGGCCCCGAGGGCAGGCGGGTGTTGCGGCTCTCGTCCCCGTGCTGGGCCTGCTCTGGGGCCTGAACTGGGTCGCGGTACGGATCTGCCTGACCGAGATCCCGCCCTGGACGCTGCGCGTCACCGGCTTCGCCATCGGCGTGCTCGCCCTGTTCGGCTTCATTGTTCTCAAGGGCGAGCGGCTGCATGTGCCGCGCCGGGATTGGTGGCGGCTTGTCGTCGTCGGCTTTCTCTCCATCACCGCCTACAACCTGTTCAGTGCCTTCGCGCAGCTCTCGGCGACGACGACGCGGAGCGCCGTCCTTTCCTACACGATGCCGATCTGGGCGGTGATTTTCGCGCGAATCGTCCTGGGAGAGCGAGTCGATCTCCGCCGCGGGCTCGGCCTCGCGCTCGGGATCGCCGGGCTGGTCTCGCTTGGATGGCCGATCCTCGCGGCCGGCCAGTTTTCCATTGGGCTTCTCTACGCTCTGATGTCCGGGGTGTTCTGGGCCGCTGGCAGCGTGGTGCTGAAGCGGTTCCCCATCGATGCCGGCCCGCTGACGATCGCGTGGTGGCAGCTACTCCTCGCGCTGCCCGTCACGGTCGTCGGAATGCTGGTCTTCGAAGGCCTGCCCGAACTCCGGCCGCTCCAGACAGCGACCATCTGGGCCTTCATCTATCACGCCATCCTGGCCCAGGCCGTCGCGACCGCCGTATGGTTCACGATCCTCGAAGGGCTGCCGACCGGCGTCGCGTCGATCGGCTCGCTTCTCGTTCCCGCTGTCGGGGTTGGAGGCGCGATGGCGCTTCTCGGTGAGCACCCGACCCCGGGTGACCTGCTCGGGCTCGCCTTCATCGTCACGGCGTCCGCGGTCGTACTGGTCCGCTTGCCGCAACGGGAAAGTGCATAACGGTTCCGACACCAGCGCACCCGATCCTGCACTTATGATTCGGCCGGACCTGACCGCGTGAGCGCCTTTCGCGAGGAACGGAACCGCAAGGCGCTCGAGCGGCTCCAGCGTGCCATGCCGGCGATCTTCCCGGGCGCGGTGCTGGCCCATGCGCTGTCCCGTCCCTTCATCCCGCCGACGCCGCGGCGTGCCGTCGAGAGCTATTGGCGAGCTCATCCGCTCCGGGCCGACCGGCTCGCGCGTGCGCTGGCCGCGAAGAGCGGCGCGCCCGAGGCTTGGACCTGGCGCCTCGACGGGGCGGGTGGGACTGCCCGTTCCTTGAGCTTCCGTACTCCGCCGGCACCATTTCGTGAGGAGGCCTTCTCCCTTGGACCCGGCCATTGCTGCATTTGTGGGCAGCCTGTCTTCCGGCTTGGCTGGCACCTGGATCTCTGGGAGGAGGGGCGCACGAACCGCAACGCGACGTGGCATGCGGCCTGCGTGGCCGCCTGGCGCTTCTGGTGCGAGCCGAGCGATCACGTGCAGACGTTGAAGCGGCGGCAGGGGCGGCGCTGCACCGAGACAGGGCGCCGCATTCTGAGGACGGCCGAGGTGGATCACCGGGTGCCCCTGTTCAGCGTCTGGCGCGAGCATAGGGACCGTCCGTGGCCGGCTCTCCTTGGGTTCTGGGGCGCGCCGAACCTCCAGGTCGTGAACCGGGACGCGCATGTGGCGAAATGCGCCCGCGAGGCCGGGGCTCGCTCAGCGCGCTGCGAAGGCGCATATCCCTCGCTGCCGTGAAGGATGGACGAGAGATGGTGAGTGCGGACGCGATCGTGATCGGGCTCGGCGCGATGGGTAGCGCCGCCGCGTTCCAACTCGCGCGGAAGGGCGCCAAGGTCGTCGGTATCGACCGGTTCGCACCCCCGCACGAGCACGGGTCGAGCCACGGCGAGACCCGCATCACCAGGCAGGCGATCGGCGAAGGCGAGAGCTACGTGCCGCTCGTAATGCGGGCGCATGAGATCTGGCGCGAGATCGAGGCGGAGACCGGCGAGGAGTTGCTGGTCCAGTGCGGCGGGATCGTCCTGTCGGGCTCGCGCTCGAGCCACCCGAAAAAGGCGGGCTTCCTGAATCAGACGATCGCTGCGGCGGAGCGCTACGCCATCCCGCACGAGATCCTGTCCGCCGACGAGGTCCGGGCGCGCTTCCCGCAATTCATTCTGGAAGGCGACGAGCGAGCCTATTTCGAGCCCGGGGCCGGCTTCGTCCACCCGGAGCGCTGCATTGCGGCGCAGCTTCGGCTTGCCACGAATGCTGGGGCGACGATCCGGACGGGCGAGGTCGTGACCTCGATCGCGCCTTCCGGGTCGGGCGTGCGGGTCGAGACGGACAAAGGCGTCTACGAGGCGGGCAAGGCGATCGTGGCGGGAGGCGCCTGGAGCCCGGGCTTGGTCGGGTCGCCGCTCGGCCATATGACGCTGCACCGGCAGGTGCTGAACTGGTACAAGGCCGAGGACCCGGCCCAGTATGCGCCCGGCCGCTTCCCGGTCTTCATCTGGATGCACGGCAGCGAAGGCGAGCAATCCTACGGCTTCCCTATCCCGCCCGGCTCCGAGGGGCTGAAGGTCGCGAGCGAGACCTACGAGGTGACGCTTGCATCCCCAAGCGAGATGAACCGGGAGATCGCGCCCGAGGAGACCCGGCGCACCTACGAGACGCATGTCGCCGGGCGCCTGCGCGGGGTCTCGAGCCGTTGCCTGAAGGCCAAGACCTGTTTCTACACGCTGGCGCCGGACAGCCGCTTCGTGATCGACGCCCATCCCGGGAACGAGCGGCTGATGATCGTCTCAGCCTGCTCCGGGCACGGCTTCAAGCATTCGGCAGCGATCGGGGAGGCGGTAGCCGAGCGCATCCTTGAAGGTCGCTCGCGGCTCGACCTGTCGAGCTTCGGCGTGCCTCAGCAACGGAGCGCCGCCTGGAGCGGAGATTCTTTGGTCTCCGCGGTGCTGCCGGCGTGAAATCGAAACATTGGGCCCGCCTTTCGAGGAAGTGCTTAAGGCCTCCTTCACGCGTGCGGGGCAAAGTCTCTCCGACAGGACGGCAGCATTTGAGTTGAATCCATGTCTTTCGGGCTTCACATCGAGCAACGGGGGGCGACCGGCAAGCTCCGCTCGTCCCGGGACACGACCGGGCCGCTGACCGCGATCGCGATCGTCTTCGTGGCCTTCTGCATCTACGACTACTCGCCCTATGGGCACGGCTTCGTGGCAGCGGGCCTCGGCGACGCGCAGCGCTGGTTCCAGGGCTTTGTCGCGGGGTTCAAGCTTAAGATGTAGCGAGGCGGGGCCCCGCCCCGCCGGGTTGACACGACCGCGCGCGAGGGCTCCTTCCGGGTCAGAACCGGGAGGAGCCGAATGGCGTCATTCAAGGCGGTCGTGATCGACAAGACCGAGGCGGGGAGCGCCCCTCCGGTCATCCGGGACTTCCCCGAATCCGAACTGATGGACGGCGATGTCACCGTGCGCATCAGCCACTCCACCGTGAACTACAAGGACGGGTTGGCGCTGACCGGCAAGGCGCCCGTCGTGCGCCGCTTTCCCATGATCCCGGGCATCGACTTCGCCGGGATCGTCGAGACCTCCTCCCACTCCGAGTTCAAGCCGGGTGACGCCGTCGTCCTGAACGGCTGGGGTGCGGGGGAGACGCATCTCGGCGCCTATGCCGAGCGCTCGCGCGTGCAGGGTGATTGGCTGGTCAAACTACCGGACGGGATGTCGGCTGCCGATGCCATGGCGATCGGCACGGCTGGATATACCGCCATGCTCTCGCTCATGGCCCTCGAGCGGCACGGCCTTACGCCGGATCGCGGTCCGGCCGTCATATCGGGCGCGGCGGGCGGGGTAGGCTCCGTCGGGGTCGCGCTTCTCGCGAAGGCCGGATGGCACGTGATCGCCTCGACGGGCCGAACGAGCGAGGAGAGCTATCTGAAGGCTCTTGGCGCGGCCGAGATCATCCCGCGCGATGAGCTCGCAACAAAAGGGCGTCCGCTTGGCAAGGAGAGATGGGCGGCCGGCATCGACACAGTGGGTTCGACCACGCTCGCAAACATGCTGTCCATGACCAAATATGCCGGCGCGGTCGCGGCCTGCGGTCTCGCCGGCGGAATGGACCTGCCGGCCTCGGTCGCGCCCTTCATCCTGCGCGGGGTGGCGCTTCTCGGGATCGATTCCGTGATGGCGCCAACGGCCCTTCGTCAGGAGGCCTGGAACCGGCTCGCCCGGGAGCTCGACCGCGCGAAGCTCGCGAGCATGACAAGGACGATCAAGCTCGACGAGGTGACCGCCGCCGGGCGGGACATCCTCGACGGGAAGGTTCGCGGACGAATCGTCGTGGAGATCGGCTGAGTCAGCGCTCGGCGGCAGCACGGCGGAGGCGGTCGTTGATCGCCTCGCCGAGGCCGGTACTCGGGATCGGCGCAACGGCGATCGTCTCCGGGCCGGCAGCATCCAGGCGGCGGAGGTAGGCGAAGAGGTTCGCGGCCGCCTCGGCGACGTCTCCTGCTGGGCTGAGGTTCAGGCGCGTGGCGGCTGGACCTCGCAGATCGGGCCCGAAGGACAGGGCCGCCTCGCCGGACTGAACCTCTCGCGCATCCAGCCTGACCTGCGCACGCGGCGCGTAATGCGAGGCGAGAGCGCCCGGCGCGAGCGGCTTCGCAGCCTCAGGCCCGGCTTCCTCGACTGGACGGTCCAGCACGCGCTCGATCGCCTCGCGCGGGACCCCTCCGGGCCTGAGAAGGCGAGGGGGGCCGCCGAGGCAGGCGACGATTGTTGATTCCACCCCGACCCGCGTCGGCCCTCCATCCACGACGGCATCGATCCGGTCCTCAAGGTCTCCGAGCACATGGTTCGCCTCTGTCGGACTGACGCGGCCGCTGCGATTTGCGGAGGGAGCTACGACCGGAAACCCGCAGGTCGCGAGCAGCGCGCTCGCAACCGGGTGCGCCGGCACGCGCAGGCCGACGCCGTCGAGCCCGGCCCGGGCCAGATCGGAGACGGTGCAGCTCTCGGCGATCGGCACGACGAGCGTCAGCGGACCGGGCCAGAAGGCCGCGGCTAGGCGCGTTGCGTCCTCGTCGAAGACGCCCTCGCGCATCGCCGCCTCGGCGGTGGCAAGATGAGCGATCAGCGGATTGAAGCTCGGACGCTCTTTGGCCGCGTAGAGAGCCGCGACCGCGCGCGCATTCCGGCCATCGGCCCCGAGGCCGTAGACGGTTTCGGTCGGGAACGCGACGAGGCCGCCCTTCGCGAGGATTGTACCCGCTCTTTCGATCTCGGCAGGTGTGGTCCCGAGCCGCTCGGTCGCACGCGCCGAAGCTTGTCCCGTCATTGACGCGGTGGCGCTCACGTCACATCAATCCGCCCGTCATTCGGGGGCGCTAGGCGAGGGCGCTCCTTCCGTCAACGTCAGCGGAGAGATCGGCATGAGCTATCGCGCGCCTATAGGCGAGATGGCCTTCGTCATGCGGCACGTGGCAGGCCTGGATGCCGCGGTGGCCGAGGGGATCTATGGCGACCTCACGACGGACCTCGTCGAGAGCGTGCTGGAGGAGGCCGGCCGCTTCGCTGGAGAGGTGATTGCCCCCCTGAACAGGGTGGGTGACACGCATGGGACACCGCTCAAGGACGGCGCCGTCACAATGCCGCCTGGCTGGAAGGAGGCCTACACTGCCTGGACAGCGGCCGGTTGGAACGCGCTGCCCGGTCCGGAGGAATACGGCGGGCAGGGCCTGCCGACCCTGGTCGCCGTCGCCTGCTCCGAGATGTGGAACTCAGCCGCGATGTCCTTCGGGCTGGGGCCGCTCCTTACCATCGGGGCCGTCGAGGCGCTCGATAAGCATGGCTCCCCTGAACTGAAGGAGCGCTATCTCGGCAAGCTCGTCTCCGGCGAATGGACCGGGACCATGAATCTGACTGAGCCGCAGGCGGGCTCGGATCTTGGGGTCATGCGGACCCGGGCCGAACGGACGCCGGAGGGCACCTACCGGATCACCGGCACGAAGATCTACATCACCTATGGTGAGCACGACCTGACGGACAACATCGTCCATCTCGTGCTCGCGCGACTCCCGGATGCCCCGCCCGGCACGCGCGGCATCTCGCTCTTCCTCGTGCCCAAGTTCCTGCCGGACGGGACCCGCAACGACGTTCGTTGCGCCGGGGTCGAGCACAAGCTCGGTATCCACGGCTCGCCCACCTGCACAATGGTCTACGGCGACAATGGCGGAGCGGTCGGCTGGCTCATCGGTGAGGAGAATCGTGGCCTCGCCTGCATGTTCACGATGATGAACAACGCGCGCCTGAACGTTGGGGTGCAGGGCGTAGCGATCGCCGAACGCGCCTACCAGGCGGCGCTCGCCTATGCGGGGGAGCGGCGCCAGGGCAAGGCACCTGGCTGGACCGGCGAGGGCATGAGCCCCATCCTCGAGCACGCGGATGTGCAACGCACGCTCCTGACCATGAAGGCCTACACGGCCGCCTCCCGGGCGATCTGCTACCTGACCGCCGCCTCGCTCGACCGGGCCCGGCTGGCAGCCGACCCCGACGCCCGCAAGCGCGCCGGCGAGCGCGCCTCCCTGCTCACTCCCGTAGCAAAGGCCTTCTCGACCGATATCGGAATCGAGGTCGCCTCACTCGGGATCCAGGTCCATGGCGGGATGGGTTTCATCGAGGAGACCGGGGCCGCACAGCACCTGCGCGACGCCCGGATCGCGGCGATCTACGAAGGCACGAACGGCATCCAGGCGATTGATCTTGTCCAGCGTAAGCTGCCGCTCTCCGGCGGCGAGACGGTTCGGGCCGAGATCGCCGGCATGTGGTCGGTGCTGCGGCGCGTGACGCAGAAGGGCGGCCCGGGCTTCGGCCTCGCGGCGCCCCGCCTGCGCGAAACGGTCGAGAGCCTCGATAGGGCGACGAGTTATATTCTCGCGGCGCTCGGCTTTGGCGAGCAGGAGAAGGTGCTCGCCGCCGCGACACCGTATCTGCGGCTCTTTGGCCTCGCGCGGGGCGGCGTCTTGCTTGCCGAGGAGGCGCTGGCCGCGCAGGCAGCGATCGGGGCAGGGGACAACGATCCCGCGCAGCCCGGCCGGATCGCGCTCTGCCGCTTCTTCGCCGAGAACCTCGCGGTCGCCGGTGCCGGGCTCGCCGAGACGGTAATGACCGGCGCCGATTTCGGAGCCGACATGCGCCTCGCCCTCGCGAGCTGACGGTTAGCCCCGCGGGACACCACGCCATGATCTATGTCCATCTGACGCCCGGGCCGGAGGCCTGGCCCGGAACGCTTGTCGAACGCCGGCTGCTCGCGCCCGATGAGGCCATTCCGCGCGAGACGCGCTGGATCGACCTCGTGTCCCCGACCCGCGAGGAGGACACGAAAGTCGAGCGTTTCCTTGGGATCGAGGTCCCGACCCGCGAGGACCAGGCCGACATCGAACCGTCCGAGCTCCTCTATGCGGAGCACGGCGCGCGATACGTGACAGCGCGCCTTCTCTGCCGTGCGGACGAGGCAGACCCGATCCTTACGCCGGTCAGCTTCATCGTGAAGGAGAGCACGCTCATCACGGTGCGCTACGAGCAGCCCCGCGCCTTCCAGATGTTCGCCCACAAGGTGTCGCGCGTCTCCGGGCTCGATCAATCGGCCGAGCAGATCCTGAGCGGGCTCCTGGAGACGATCCTCGACCGCTCGGCAGACATTCTCCAGCTTGCGGGCGAGCGCGTCGACCGCCTGTCGAACGCGATCTTCGCAACGGATACGGACCCGGGGCGGCGCAATGCCGAGTACCAGTCCCAGCTGCGAGCGCTGGGGAAGACAGGCGATCTCATCTCCAAGCAGCGCGAAAGCCTCGTCTCGATCGAGCGTATGCTGCTCTTCGTGACCGCCACGTACCGGGCGACCAAGGTCGAGAAGGAACTGCGGGATAAGATGCGTACCGTGCTGCGCGACCTGCAGTCGCTCGAGGAGCACGCGACGTTTCAGGCGAACAAGATTCAGTTCCTGCTCGATGCCACGCTTGGCCTCGTGAACCTTGAGCAGAATAATATCATCAAGCTGTTCTCGGTCATGGCGGTCGTGTTCATGCCGCCGACCCTGATCGCCTCCATCTATGGCATGAACTTCAAGCACATGCCGGAGCTCGAATGGACACCCGGCTACCCGCTCGCCCTGCTGCTAATGGTGATCGCGGCCGTGATGCCGTACTTCTTCTTCCGCTGGAAACGCTGGTTGTGACCTGAGGTGGCGAGATGGCCGCATCGCTCCTGCAATCCCTGCGCGCCATGGCCTACAACAATGCTTGGGCCAATCATCGGCTGCATGAGGCCTGCTCGGCCCTGAGCCAGGCCGAATTCGAGGTCCACCGCTCGGGCTTCTTCCCGTCGATCCAGGCGACGCTGAACCACATCCTGATAATCGACTGGTTCTATGTCGACGCGCTGGAGGGCGGCACGCTGGGGCCGGCCGCCTTCGCAGACCCGATACCCTGTCCGACGCTCGCCGAGTTGCGTCCGGCGCAGGACGCGATTGACCGCCGCCTGATCGCCTGGTGCGACGCAATGGAGGAGAGCACGCCCGACCACATGGTCGATGTGCACAGGGGTGAGACGATCCAGCGCGAGCGCGCCGACCGGCTCCTCCTGCATCTTTTCCAGCATCAGGTGCACCATCGCGGTCAGGCCCACGCAATGCTGAGCTCGACGGGGGTGAAGCCGCCTCAGCTGGATGAGTTCTTCGCGGTCGGCGAGGCGCCGCTGCGAGCCGCGGAGTTTGCCGCACTCGGCTGGACGGAGGAGCAGGTCTGGCGCGAGGGGCGGCCCGGCTCCATCTAGCCACGTGGACGCGTTTTGCGGCGCAGGATAGATTCGCCGCTTCCTCTCACCACAGGCAGATCCTTGACAGAGCGCCAGAACCAAGGCCGTCGCGTCATGCTCCTCACCGGCGCAAGCCGCGGGATCGGCCACGCGACCGTGAAGCGGTTCCAGGCCGCGGGCTGGCGCGTCATCACCTGCTCGCGCCATGGCTTTCCGGAGGATTGTCCCTGGGAGGCCGGCCCGGAAGACCATCTCCAGGTCGACCTCTCGGACCCGGAGGACACGCGGCGCGCGATCACCGACACGAAGGAGCGGCTCGTGTCGGAGGGAGGGATGCTCCACGCACTCGTGAACAATGCCGCGATCTCGCCGAAGGGTCAGGGGGGGAAGCGGCTCTCGGGGCTGGAGACGCCGCATGCCGATTGGCTGCACGTCTTCCAGGTGAATTTCTTTGCTCCCATCATGCTCGCGCGCGGGCTCTGCGACGAGCTTGCGCGGGCGAAGGGGTCGATCGTTAACGTGACCTCCATTGCCGGCTCCCGGGTGCACCCCTTCGCAGGCGCGGCCTATGCCACCTCGAAGGCCGCGCTCGCCGCCCTGACGCGGGAAATGGCCTCCGATTTCGGCCCGCTCGGCGTGCGGGTGAACGCGATCTCGCCTGGCGAGATCGACACCTCGATTCTATCCCCCGGGACGGAGAAGATCGTCGAGACGATCCCGCTCCGCCGCCTCGGCACGACGGACGAGGTCGCGAGGGCGATCTACTTCCTGTGCACGGAGACGTCGTCCTACGTGAACGGCGCAGAGCTCCACATCAATGGCGGGCAGCACGTCTGATGCGGCTTCTCCTCGCCTCCGCGCTCGCCCTCGCCGCGTCGGTCCCGGCCGCCGCTGAGCCGACCGTCTCGATCCTGCCGCTCCGGTTCGAGGTGCGCGAGTTCCGTGGGCCTTCGACCAGGGTCGCCGCCATCGCGCCGTCGCTTGCTCCGCTCCGCTCTGAGACGTCGCTCAAGGACAAGGCCCTCGTTGTCGTCTGGGGGGAGGGCGGCGGCGCGGCCCTGACCCTTTCTGGACGTGAGGTCCGGGCGATCGACCTCGGCCCGAGTGCGGGCGACCTCGCGACGACGGAGCAGGGCCGCGATGCCATTCCGGCCTCGCGCGTCGAGGCGGCCGGGCCGCTCACCGCGAGCCTCACCGGGCCGACCCGAGAATACCGCCACGAGGCGCTCGGCGCCTCGATCCACGCGAAGAGCATATCGATCGCGGAGAAGAAGCCGCTCCAAATCTCGTCCGGACCCCAGCCTGTTCCGACCGAAGTGACGCGGGTAGAGGCTGGGCCCGGCGCGGTTTTCGAAGATCGCGAGCCGCGGCTCGCCCAACTCGGGCGCGAGGGCTCGCCCGAGATCGTGACCGTGAAATCCTATGCCGAACGGGGTTCTGCTCTCGCGGTCATCGGCCGCCGGGACGGCGCCTGGCGCATCGTGGCCGAAACGCCGCCGGTAGGCGAGCCGCGGCGCTGGCTCAATCCGGCCGGCATCGCCGATTTCCTTGGCACCGGCCGACCGCAGATCGCGCTCGTGCGCACGCCGCATCTCGACGGGATGCTGCAGCTCTGGGCATTCGAGAGCGACGCGCTGGCGCTCAAGGCCGAAAAGGCCGGCTACGCCAACCACGTGTTCGGACGCTCGGCCCAGGACCTGGCGGCCACCGCCGATCTCGACCGCGATGGCAAGTTGGATCTGGTCCTCCCGACCCTCGACCGGCGCAGCATCGCCGTTCTCTCGATGACGAATGGGATCCGGGAGATCGCCCGCATCCCGCTGCCCGCGCGTGCCGAAAGCGGGGTTGCGGTCCTCGGCTCGGGCGCGGATCTTCACGTCCTTGTCGGTCTCGAGGATGGACGCATCGCCGATATCCGGCCGTGAGCGCCTCGCGCACTTATCCGGACCGGCCTTTCCTGGCCGCATCGGTCTGCGTGGTTCGAGGCGACAAGGTGCTGCTCGCAGCCCGCGCGCGTCCGCCGCTCGAAGGCGTCTTCACGCTGCCCGGGGGGCTCGTCGAACCCGGCGAGACACTGGCGGAGACAGCGATCCGCGAGTTGCACGAGGAGGTCGGTGTCGAAGCCGAGATCATCGGCTTCGTCGGGCCGGTCGAGGTGATCGAGCCCGACGAGGCCGGCCGGACGAAGCACCATTTCGTCATTTGCGCCCATGCCGCGCGCTGGATCTCGGGCGAGGGCACGATCGGGGACGAGGCGCTCGAGGTCCGATGGCTTCGGCCCGACGAGCTCGGCTCGGTTCGCACCACCGCGGGCCTCGGCCGGATCGTTGCCGGTGCCGTTGCCCTCGCGTCACAGCATCAAAGTTCCTGAGGAAAGCGAGCGCCCGCGTTAACCTCTTCGTAAACGCGGGACTGGCGGGCAGGGCGCTGACTGATAGAACGGCAAGAGGAATAGCCGGCGCCCAGATGATCGACACCGACATGACCTCGCCCGACGAAGTCGGATTGGCGAAGCGCGCTGCGCTCGCTTATGTGACCGAGGCCTTCGCCGAGGCGGAGCTCGACGGCATCGATGGCGATTGCTTCGTCCAGGCGGCGCTGTTTGCGGCATTCAAGCACCTCGTCGAGGTCTATGGCGAGGAGCAGACGGCCGTCTACGCCGAGGGCCTGCCCGCCCGTATCCGCGCTGGCGGGTTTTCGATCTGCCCGAGGCACTGACGCCCGGCTCTTGAGGGGCCGCGGGCGGGATCGTACATCCCGAGCCCGACAACCCTTCCGGAGCCGGCCGTGCCGCTCGCCCATCTGTCCGACCGCGCCGTTCTGAAGGTTTCGGGGCCAGAGGCCCGTACCTTTCTGGACCGGCTCGTCACCTGTGATCTCGACCGGCTCCCGCCGGCCGGCGCGCGCTACGGCGCGCTGCTCACGCCGCAGGGCAAGATCATTTCCGACTTCATCCTGTTCGACGCCGCGACGCTCGAGGACGGAGCCGTTTTCCTTGATGTACCAAGTTCTTGCGCGGCGGACCTCGCCAAGCGTCTCAGCATGTACAAGCTCCGGGCACAGGTCACGATCGAGGACCTGACCGATTCGCATGCGGTCCTAGTTGGCTGGGGAGACACCTCGGAGCCGACCGGCCAACGCCACCTCGCAGCACCGGATCCGCGGCTCGACGCGCTCGGCTGGCGCGCGATCGTGGAGCGGGGCGGGCTCATGGATTCCGGGTCGCCGGCCGAGGACGAGGCGGAGTACCATGCGCACCGGGTCGCGCTCGGCATACCCGAGGGCGGACGCGACTTCGCATTCAACGACGCCTTCCCGCACGAGGCCGTGATGGACCAACTCGCCGGGGTTGATTTCGACAAGGGCTGCTATGTCGGCCAGGAGGTCGTCTCCCGCATGCAGCATCGCGGCACTGCCCGCACTCGTACCGTGCCTGTGGTTTTCGATGGGGGCTCCGCACAGCCGGGCCAGGAGGTTACGGCCGGCGATAGGACCCTCGGACAGGTTGGGACGGTCGCGGGCGGACGTGGCCTCGCCACGCTGCGGCTCGACCGCGCCGCGGAGGCGCTGGCGGCCGGGCTGCCCATCATGGCAGGCGAGGTGCCGATCCGGCTGGAGAAGCCGGCTTGGGCGCGTTTCCCGTTTCCGGGCGAGAGCGGGTTTCCGGCAGCATGAGCGAAGGACTCGTGCAGCACCCGGACGGGAGGGCGCGCTGCTGGTGGTGCGGCACGGACCCAGTCTATGTCGCCTACCACGACACGGAATGGGGCGTGCCCGAACGCGATGGCCGCGCTCTGTTCGAGAAGCTGATCCTGGACGGGTTCCAGGCCGGGCTCTCCTGGATCACGATCCTGCGCAAGCGCGAAGCATTCCGGCGTGCCTTCTCGGAGTTCGATCCGGCCGAAATCGCCCGGTTCACCCCGGAGCATGTTGAAGCCCTGATGCTCGATGCCGGCATCGTCCGGAACCGGCAAAAGATCGAGGGCACGATCCTCTCCGCCCAAGCCTATCTGGCGATGGGCGGCGCCGATGCGTTCTCGCGATTCCTCTGGGACTTCGTCGATGGCGAGCCACTGCAGCCGCGCCGCTCCGGCCGAGGCGAAATCCCGCCGGCCGACGCGCTCTCCAAGCAGGTTTCAGCCGCGCTGAAGGCGGCCGGTTTCAAGTTCTGCGGCCCGACCATCGTCTATGCCTTCATGCAGGCCTGCGGCCTCATCAACGACCACCTCCTCGGCTGCCACCGGCAGATCGTATGTGAGGAGCTAGGGCGAGCGTGAAGGGCACACGCGCGGTCAAGGCGCCCCGCGCCTGGCAGCGCATGCTGTCGGGGCGGCGGTTGGACCTGCTCGACCCCTCGCCGTTCGACGTCGAGATCGAGGACATCGCGCACGGGCTCGCCCGCGTGGCGCGCTGGAACGGCCAGACCAAAGGCAAGCATGTTCTTTCGGTCGCGCAGCACTCGCTCCTCGTTGAGGCGATCGCGGGCGAGATGGCGCCGGGCCTCTCCGATCCGGCAAGATTGACCGTGCTGCTGCACGACGCGGCGGAATACGTCATCGGCGACATCATTACCCCGCTGAAAGCGGTCATCGGGGACGGCTACGCGGCCGTTGAGGCGCGGCTCCGGGGCGCGGTGCATCTGCGGGTCGGGTTGCCAGCCGAACCACCAGCGGACCTCGCTCGGCTGATCAAGCGCGCGGACAAGGTGGCGGCGTATCTCGAGGCGACCGAGCTCGCCGGGTTCGCTCGCCCCGAGGCGGACGAGATCTTCGGCCGGCCGGAGATGCGGCCAGCCGGGCTGGAGGCCTTCCTCTCGCCCTGGCCGACGCACGAGGCCGAGAGCCGGTTTCGGGTCCGTTTCGGCGAACTCTCCGGGGCGCAATGCGCTTGACGCCGCGATGGCGTAATCGTGTCGGCCAGACCACCTCCTGAGTTCCAGGTGCGGCCTTGATCGAAGCCCTCCTCATCGCCGCTGTCCTCGTGGCCTTCTTTCGCCAGCGTGCGCAGATCCAGAAGCTGGAGCGCCGGCTCGGCGAGCTGGAGATCGCGTTCCGCACGGCGTCCGGGCTGCAGCTTGGAGCAGCGACTGCGCCGGAACCCGAGCCGATCGCGCCAGGGCCTGTGGTCGAGCCCATCCCGGAGCTTCACGCGGAGACCGAGCCTTCCTTCGTGCCCGGCATAGGATCCCAGGATCCTGTGCCGCCCAGCGCTCCGGCGGCGCCTCCGCCGCCCCGGCCGGGCCTGGAGGAGCGGCTCGGCTCCCGCTGGGCGGTCTGGGTGGGCGGCTTGGCGCTCGCCTTCGGGGGGCTGCTGCTTGTCCGCTACTCGATCGAGCAGGACCTGATCGGGCCCGGGCTCCGCGTCTTCCTCGGCGGGCTGCTCGCGCTTGGGCTGGTCGGCGCCGGCGAGTGGCTTCGGCGCCGCGAAGAGCCGCTCGCTTTGCCGGCTTTCGCGAACGCGAACATCCCCGCCGTGCTGACAGCGGCCGGAACCTCGACCGCCTTCGCGGTCGTCTATGCGGCTTACTCGCTCTACGAACTGATCGGGCCGACGACGGCCTTCCTGCTTCTCGGCGCCGTGTCGATTGCCACGATGGCCGGGTCCGCTCTGCACGGGCCGGCGCTCGCCGCGCTCGGCCTGGTTGCAGCGTTCGGGTCGCCGCTCCTCGTGGATACCGATAATCCCAATGTCCCGGGCCTCGTCGTGTATTTGGCCTTTGTGGCCGCCGCGACCTACGGAACGGCGCGGCTCCGGCTCTGGCGATGGCTCGCTGTCGCCTCCGCTGCGGGCGCGATCCTGTGGGGGCTCGCGATCGCGCTCGACGGCTACCAGGGCTCGGCCGTCGCGCATGCGCTGATCCAAACGGCGCTCGCGATCGGGTTCCTCGTCGCCGATCCGCACCGCGGAGCGCCCGAGGAAGCGGCCGTCACAGACCGCTTCGGCTCGGCCGTGCTGGCAGCGTTCGCGCTGCTGGCGATCATCGTCGCCGCCCAGCTAGGGCACGGGCTCGCCCGGCCCTTCTTTGCCGGCGCCGTGGGGCTGATGCTGCTCGGCGCCGCCTTCCGCTTCCCGGCCGTCGCGCCTGCCGCGGCCTCCGCTGCACTCCTTGCGATCGGAACTCTGCTTGCCTGGCCGGTCCAGGGCGAGGCCGGCGAGGAGCCGATCACGGTGCTCGAGGGCATCACGGTAGGCCGTCCGATTCCGGCGGCGGTCGGCACCTACCTCATGGCCGCCCTTCTCTTCGGAGCGGGCGTTGCCGGCGCTTCCCTTCTTCGGGTGTCGCGCGGCCCGGCGCTTCGGCTCCCTCCCACGGCATGGTATCTCGGCGCGGCGACACTCGGGCCGATCCTCGGGCTGATCGTCGTCTATGGCCGTGTGACCGCCTTCGAGCGCAGCATCCCCTTCGCGCTCGTGGCGGCCGCACTGGCGGCCGCCTATGCCGGTGCGGCTCGCTCCTTCCGCGCCGAGGAAAACCGGTATCTCGCGGCAGGGGAGCCGGCGAATGTTGCGCTCCTGGCGGTCGGGGCGACGGCCGCGGCTTCCATTGCGGCGCTGGCACTCGGCCTGACGATGGCGCTGGACCGGGGTGTCCTGACCGTGTCGCTCGCGCTCGCTGCCCTGGGTACGGCGTTCGTCGCCGAACGCGCGGCGGTGCCCGCTTTGCGTTACGTCGTCGGCGGACTCGGCTTAGTCGTCGCGGCGCGCCTAGCCTGGGATCCAAGGATCATGGGACCGGAGCTCGGACAGACGCCGATCCTGAACTGGCTTCTCTTCGGCTACGGCGTCCCGGCCCTCGCATTCTGGCTCTCGGCCCGGATCCTCGCGGCACGGGGCCGCGACCGGGTCGTACTCGTCTGTGAGACGCTGGCGATCCTGTTCTCGGCGCTGCTCGTCTTCCTCCAGATCCGGCACGCCCTCCATAATGGCGACATCTACGCGCCCGCCACCGGCCACCTCGAGTCGGGACTCGTGGTGAGCGCAGGCCTGTGCTTCTCGCTCCTCATGGCGCGGCTCGCCTCGCGCCGGCCGCATCCGCTCTATCGCGTCTTTTCCCTGGGTTTCGCGGCCCTCTCGCTCACCGGGGCTGCCGCGACGCTGCTTCTGTTCGAGAACCCATTCTTCAGCGGCGATCGGATCGAGGGTGGGCCGATCTTCAACACGCTCCTGCCGGCCTACCTCATCCCGGCGGCCCTCGCGGCAGCGCTGGCTGGGGCGGCGAGGAATGTGCATCCGCGCTGGTTCGTGCTCGCCGCAGCAGGCTTCGCCCTGGCGCTCGAACTCGCCTACGCGTGTCTCGAGGTGCGCTTCCTGTTCCAGGGCCCGAACGTCTCCTTCCTGCGCTGGGTCAGCGACGGCGAGCTCTGGACCTATTCGCTGGTCCTGCTCGCGAACGGGGTGGCGCTTCTCGTCGCCGGTTTCCTGTGGAACTTGCGCGAGGCGCGGCTCGCCTCGGCGGTCTGCATCGTCGCGGCGGTCATGAAGGTTTTCGTGCTCGACCTTGCTGGACTTCAGGGGCTCATGCGGGCGCTCTCCTTCGTCGGGCTCGGGCTGGTGCTCGTCGCGATCGGTTTCGCGTATCAGAAGCTCCTCGCCCGCAGCGTTCCCTCAGCGGACAGCCCGGCCTAGTTCTTGTCACGCCGGGAGCGCGCGCCCATAAGCGCGGCCATGAGTCAGCCTGACGCTCCCGACCCGCACGAAGACGTGGCCGGCCTGCCTTTCGAAAAGGCGCTGGCCGAACTCGAGGACATCGTGCGGCAGCTCGAGGGCGGCCGCGTGCCGCTCGAGCAATCGATCGCGATCTACGAGCGCGGCGAGGTTCTGAAGCGCCATTGCGAGGGCCTGCTGAAGCGCGCGGAAGCGCGGATCGAGCGGATCACGCTTGGGCCAGATGGGCGGCCGATCGGCACCGCGCCGCTCGACCCGGCCTGACCTTGAGTAAAGGCGGGCCCGCTCCACCGACAGGGTTGCCGGAGCGGCGGCGGGCCGACACCTACCTTGTCGAGCTGGGGCTCTTCGAGAGCCGCGCCAAGGCACAAGCCGCAATCGCGGCCGGGCTTGTGACCGCGGATGGCGAGCCCGTCAGGAAAGCATCCGGCACAATCCCGGTCACGGCCTCCGTCGCGGCCCAGGCGCCGCACCCCTGGGTGTCGCGCGGCGGCGTGAAGCTCGCCGCGGCCCTCGACCGCTTCGGCATTGATCCGGCCGGGTTGGTCTGCCTCGACGTCGGCGCCTCGACCGGCGGCTTCACGGACGTGCTTCTGTCGCGCGGTGCCGCCCGCGTCTATGCGGTCGATGTAGGACATTCCCAGCTTCACCCGAAGCTGGTCGGCGACAGGCGGGTGATAGCCCGGGAGCAGACCGACGCCCGACGGCTTGATGGCCGAGTGCTGCCGGAGAAGGTGGACCTCTGCGTCGTCGACGTGAGCTTCATCTCGCTCAAGCTTATCATTCCTGCGTTGAAGCCGCTCGTCAACGAACCCGCCTATCTCGTTGTTCTTGTTAAGCCTCAGTTCGAGGCGGGGCGGGAGAACGTCGGCCGCGGCGGCATCGTCCGCGACGAAGCCGTCCAGGAGGCGGTGCTCTCGGAGGTGGTCTCCTTCACGGCCGGCCAGGGCTTCACGATCCTCGGCACGATGCCGTCTCCCATCGAGGGTGGGGACGGCAACCGCGAGTTCCTCATGGCGGCGCGGTGTGGCTGAGCGTCTGACTATCGCACGGCTTGGCGCGAACGGCGACGGCGTTGCCGATCTGTCTGGCGGGCCAGTGTATGTGGCGGGTGCGCTGCCAGGCGAGGTCGTCCTAGCCGAGATCGAGCGAGACCGCGGGCAGGTCGTCGAGCGCGAGACCTTCAGCCCCGACCGGGTGGAGCCCTTCTGCCCGTATTTCGGTACCTGCGGCGGCTGCGTCGCCCAGCATGTCGGCCCCGGGCTGTATGGCGCGTGGAAGCGCGGCAAGGTCGCCGGGTCACTCGCGAGAGCCGGCGTGTCGGCGGAAGTCGCGCCGCTGGTCGATGGTCATGGAGAGGGGCGTCGGCGTGTAACGTTCCATGCACGCGAGATCGATGGCGAGATGCAGGTCGGCTTCATGCAGGCCCGAAGCCACCACCTGATTCCGATCGCCCGCTGCCCGATTACAATCGAGGCCCTCGCGCCGGCCCCCGACGCCGCTGCCGCACTCGCACGCAAGATGAAGGGCGTCCGCAAACCTCTTGATATTGCTGTGACTGCGACCCGCAGCGGTCTCGACATCGACCTGCGCGGATCAGGCCCACTGGACGAGCGCCGCCGCCAGGTGCTGATCGCGGAAGCGGGCGCGCTCGGCCTTGCCCGGCTGTCTCTGCACGGGGAAACCCTGATCGAGCATCGGCCGCCGGTCCTCCGCATGGGCAGGGCGGAGGTCGCCCCGCCGGCAGGCGGCTTCCTGCAAGCAACGGAGAAGGGCGAGGCAGAACTCGCCGCCATCGTGGTTGAGGGCTCCCGCGGAGCAAAGAGGGTCGCCGACCTCTTCGCCGGGACCGGGCCCTTTTCGCTCCGGCTCGCTGAGGCGGCCGATGTCCACGCGGTCGAAAGCGATAGCGGTGCCCTGGCGGCGCTTGACCGCGCGGCCCGCGCCACGCCTGGGCTGCGGCGGATCACGACTGAAGCACGCGACCTTTTCCGACGCCCGCTGCTCAGCCTCGAACTCGACCGCTTCGACGCCGTCGTGCTCGACCCGCCGCGGGCGGGCGCGGAAGCACAATGCCGTCAGCTGATCCTGTCATCCCTGCAGACTGTGATCATGGTCTCCTGCGATCCCGGGACTTTCGCGCGCGATGCAGCTATCCTGGCCGGCGGCGGGTTCGTGCCGGAGCGCATCGTTCCCATCGACCAGTTCGCCTGGAGCGCCCATGTGGAGATCGCCGCGAGTTTCCGGCGGAAGCTCCCTCGCAAGCGGCGGCGCTAAGCTCAGGGATAGAGGCGGGTGCGCGTCCAGCCATCCGCCGCGCGAACGAAGCGCACGCGATCGTGCAGCCGGAACGGCCGGTCCTGCCAGAACTCGATCTGCACGGGTTCAATGCGGTACCCCGTCCAATGCGGCGGACGGGGCACGACCCCAACCGCGAACTTCGCCGCATAGGTCGCGATCGCCTTCTCGAAGGCGAAGCGGCTCTCGAGGGGGCGGGATTGCTGGCTGGCCCAGGCGCCGATGCGGCTGTCGCGAGGGCGGCTGGCGAAATAGGCGTCGGCCTCCTCGTCTGAAACCGTTGTCACGAGGCCCCGCGCGCGCACCTGCCGACGCAGGCTTTTCCAGTGCAGAACCAGAGCCGCTTTGGGTGTCTGCGTCAGCTCGACACCCTTCGCCGATTCCGTGTTGGTGTAGAACACGAACCCAGCCTCGGTAGCCTCCTTGAGGAGCACCATGCGAACGTCCGGAAGGCCGTCAGGATCTACCGTTGCGAGCGCCATGGCGTTGGGATCGTTCGGCTCGGAGGCTTCGGCCTCCTTCATCCAGGCCGCGAAAAGCCGGAAAGGTTCGTCGGCCTCGGTGAAATCACCGCTTTTTAACGTCTCGCCGCTTGTATCCGTCGCCACTTGGTAAAGCCGCCCACAACGATTGTTCGGATGTCGAACGTTTATAGGTTGGTTCCGTCCCTTCGCGAAGCACGCCGGCTCCTGCGCCAGGTTGCCTGCATCGCGGCAATCGGACCGGCTCTGGGCGCCTGCAGCTTCTCCATTCCGTCGCTCACGGCCCAGGCTCCTGAGGAGACCACCGGATCAATCGCACCGGCTCCCGCCGCCATGAAGCTTTTTCCAGATCTCGGCCCGGAGGAGGCCCGGCGCGCCCGCGCCGCGCTTGCCGTGGCGCTGGACCCTCAGGGCAACGGCAAGGCCGTGAAGTGGGACAATCCGGAGAGCGGGATGCACGGCGACATCTCGGCGAGCGGGTCTCCCTTCGTCGAGGCGGACGAGATCTGCCGTTCGTTCACGGCTTCGCTGCGGACGGACGCGGGTGTCGCGAAGGCGGCCGAGGGCAAGGCCTGCAAGATATCCGCCGACGAATGGGTCTTGCGAAAGCTGCAGCCGCGGAAACAATCCTGACGAAGTGCCGCAGGTGGGCGTTGCGTTTGGGCAACACCCGTCCCACATGAGGCGCGACACCGTCTGTGGGGCAAAACCCCGGTCAGGCAGAGGTTCGGAGGCCCATGCGCAACCCCTACGACATTCTCGGCGTGCCGAAGACCGCCGGCGAGGCGGAGATCAAGAAGGCGTTCCGCAAGTTCGCGAAGCAGTATCACCCCGACCGCAACAAGGACGACCCGAAGGCGAAGGACAAGTTTGCTGAGGTGAACGCCGCCTATGAGATCCTGGGCGATCCTGACAAGCGGGCCCAGTTCGATCGCGGCGAGATCGATGCCGAGGGCAAGCCGCGCTTTCAGGGCTTCGAGGGCTTCGGGGCGGGTGGCGCCGGCGCGCGCGAAGGCTTTTCCTTCGGTTTCGGCGGTGGCTCGCCGTTCGGGCGCGCCGGCGGCCGCGCTGCTGGCGGGGGCGGGGCGGAGGACATCTTCTCGCAGCTGTTCGGTGAGGCCATGCGCGGCGGCGGGCGTGCGCGGGCGGCCCGCGGTGAGGATATTGAGGCGACGCTCACGGTCGATATCGAGGCCATCGCGAACGACGAGAAGCAGCGCATTACGCTGCCGGGCGGCCGGGAGGTCGAGGTTACGCTGCCACCCGGCATCGCCGACGGGCAGACGGTCCGGCTGCGGGGGCTCGGTCGCCCCGGCGCGGGCGGTGCCGAGCCCGGCGACCTTCTCCTCACGCTCAAGATCGCGGCTCAGGATCGCTACACGATCGAGGGGAGCGACCTGCGGATGCGCCTGCCGGTCGACCTCGAGGACGCGGTTCTTGGCGGCAAGGTCAGGGTCCCGACCCCGACGGGGCTAGTCGAGATGAACATACCGGCCATGACAAGTTCGGGCCGGACCTTCCGCCTACGCGGAAAGGGCCTCCCCAAGAAGGGCGGCAAGGGAGACTTGCTGGTTACGGCGGAGATCCGGCTTCCGGCTGATGCCGACGAGGAACTCGCAGAATATGCCCGCAAGCGCCGGGACACGCGGGTCGGATAATCCGGGGCCTGCCCACTGTGAACCGCTTGCTAACCACCGCCGCGCACGGCGTGCAGCCCCGGCGCGGCCGGCGCGTTCCTGTCCTCAAGGGCGGTCCTTGAGCAAAGGGCCGTGCGGGAGTGGCGCATGGACGAGACAACCCGAAGCGTGGCTTGGGCAATCGCCGAGGCTTGGTGGCGGAAGCGCAACCGTGTGGCCGCGGGCTCGGTGCCGGAGGCGAACTCCTCGGCCGAATACGCGGACAACTTTTGGCAGGGCTGGGTCCCCGAGGCCCAATGCGCGATCGGCGCGATGGAAAAACGCGCCGAGCTGCGCGACATCGCTGCGGTCCAGGCTAACGCGCCGGCCGTGTCCCCTGTAATCGCGCGCATCTGAAGCGGCTCCCCCCGCTCTTTCGCCGCCTGAACGCGTCGGCTAGAAGCCGGTCTTGCGATCGGACGAGGCGGACGGGAATCAATGGCGGACAACTCGGCCGCAGGCCTGCTTTCGGGGAAGCGTGGGCTCGTCATGGGGGTCGCGAACAACCGCTCGATCGCCTGGGGCATCGCGAAGTCCGCGCGCGCACACGGAGCAGAGCTCGCCTTCACGTATCAGGGCGATGCGCTGAAGAAGCGGGTCGAGCCGCTTGCGGCCGAGCTCGGGGGCCATGTAGTCGGCCATTGCGATGTCACGGACCCGGCGAGCCTCGATGCCGTCTTCGAGGAGACGAGCCGACTCTGGGGCGGGCTCGATTTCGTCGTCCACGCCATCGCATTCTCGGACAAGGACGAGCTGACCGGTCGCTACGTCGATACGACCGAGGGAAACTTCACAAAGTCGCTCCTCATTTCCTGCTACTCCTTCACGGCGGTCGCGCAGCGGGCGGAGAAGTTGATGGAGAAGGGCGGGTCGCTCCTGACGCTGACCTATTACGGCGCCGAGAAGTGGATGCCGCATTACAATGTGATGGGCGTCGCCAAAGCTGCCCTGGAAGCGTCCGTCCGGTATCTCGCCGCTGACCTCGGCCCCAAGGCGATCCGCGTGAACGCCATCTCGGCCGGGCCGATCAAGACGCTCGCGGCCTCCGGCATCGGCGATTTCCGCTACATTCTGAAGTGGAACGAGTACAACTCGCCCTTGCGCAGGACGGTGACGATCGACGAGGTCGGCGAGACGGGTGCATATCTTGTCTCCGACATGTCACGCGGCATGACCGGCGAGATCCTTCATGTCGATGCTGGCTACCACGTGGTTGGCATGAAGAATCCCGAAGCGCCGGATCTCACGCTCGAGCGCGAGTAAGCGGGCCCTGTCGGCTCCGATCTATTTCGTCCGCCATGGCGAGACGGACTGGAACGCGGTCGCGCGCCTGCAGGGCCAGCGCGACGTCCCGCTCAACGCCGTCGGTCGAATGCAGGCTGAGGAGGCAGGGCGGCGGATTGCGGAGCTTGTTCCGGACCCTTCCTCTCTCGATTACGTCGCAAGCCCGCTCGGGCGCACACGCGAGACCATGGAGATCCTGCGGCGAACGCTGGGACTCGTTCCGGAGGATTACAGGCAGGACGAGCGCTTCATCGAGCTGACCTTCGGAACATGGGAAGGCCTGACCTGGCGCGAGGTGAGGGGGCATGCAGCCGCGCTCGCCGCCGAGCGCGAGCGCGACAAGTGGAACTTCGTGCCGCCCGGCGGCGAGAGCTACGCCATGCTCCTCGATCGCCTCCTGCCGGCGGCCAGAGAGGTAAGTCGACCGACCGTCCTGGTATCGCACGGCGGTGTGGCTCGCGCTCTCCTGGCGGGTCTCGCCGGACTCCCAGTCTACGAGGCTCCGCGCGTGGATATCTGGCAGGGCAGGGTTCTTGTCCTGGAGAACGGAAAGCACCGCTGGGTGTAAGCTCTCGAACCGCAGCCAGCCGAGGCGAGTTCACTTCGCGTTAAGCATGGGCGCTGGCTACGTGGGCGCCCCGGTCGCGACGACCCGGAGCGACGCAGCGGGCTCGTGCTGCTAAGCACACGCGCGGCGATGCGCGTGAACCCGGGCGCGCTGGGGAGGGGATGGGGCGGACGAGATGAAGGTGCTGGAAGCGAGCGTGCCGCGTTTTCCGCGAGAGAGCGTGGCCGCCGTGTTGCGGGGCCCCGTCCGCGACGACCTCCTCCGCGACGAGGTTCTTTCCGAGATCTTCGCGCAAGCCGTCGCGGCCCGGCCGGAGCAGGCAGCTCTCGTCTTCGCTGACCGCCGCTACAGCTACGCAGACGTGGACCGCGATTCGGACGCCATCGCCCGCGGACTGGTCCGGCTCGGCATCGGACCGGGGAACGTCGTCGGGCTCTGGATGGAGCGCGGGGCGGAGCTCCTCATCTGCCAGATCGCAATCACGAAGACCGGCGCGGCCTGGCTGCCTTTTGACGCGGACGCGCCGGCGGACCGGATCGCCGTGTGTCTCCAGGATTGCGGCGCCAAGGGGCTGCTGACCAGCGAGGGCCTGTCCGCCCGTGCACCCCGTGCGAAACCGGTCCTGACCCCGCCGCAACTGCGGGATGCATCGGACACGCGGCCGCTCGACCCGCGCGCCGCCGGGCTCACGCCCGACCACCCGGCCTACATGATCTACACCTCGGGCTCGACCGGCGTACCGAAGGGTATCGTCGTCACCCAGAGGAACATCTGCCACTTCCTGCGCTCGGCTAACGAGATCTACGGCTTCCGGGCGGAGGACGTCGTCTTTCAGGGAGCCTCAGTCGCCTTCGATCTTTCGATGGAGGAGATCTGGATCCCACTCATGGTCGGGGCGACGCTCTTCGTCGCCACGCCAGCAGTGATCGGAGACGTCGAACGCCTGCCCGACCTCCTGGAGGTGGCGGGCGTGACCGTGATTGATACGGTCCCGACGCTGCTCACGATGATCAGCCGGGATGTCCCCGGGCTTCGCCTCATCCTCCTCGGCGGCGAAGCGTTGCCTGCGCCGCTGCTGGCGCGCTGGGCGAAGCCGGGCCGGCGCCTCTTCAACACCTATGGGCCGACCGAGGCGACGGTGGTCGCCACCGTCGCCGAGCTTCGGGCCGGGGACCCGGTCACGATCGGTCGGCCGATCCCGAACTACACGGCCTATGTGGTCGGCGAGGACGGCCGCCTCTGCGAGCCTGGGGTTCAGGGCGAACTGCTGATCGGCGGGCCGGGGGTTGCGAAGGGCTATCTCGCGCGCCCCGAACTCACCGCCGAGAAGTTCATCCAGAATCCCTTCGGGGCAGATGGGCGCGATCCCATCCTCTACCGCTCCGGCGACGCGGTCAGCCTGACCGAAGACGGCGATCTCGCCTTCCATGGCCGTATCGACGACCAAGTGAAGATCCGCGGCTTCCGCGTCGAACTCGGCGAAATCGAGGCCCGGCTCGCCGCCATGCCGGGCGTCGCTCAAGCCGCCGTCGTGCTGCGCAGCGAAGAGGGTATCGACCGGCTCGTCGCCTTCCTGGTTCCCGAGCGTGAGGCGCCGCCCGAGACACGCGACCTGCGAAGCCAACTCCGCAAGGAGGTGCCGGCCTACATGGTGCCGGACCACTTCGAGAACGCGTCCGAACTGCCTCGCCTGTCGTCAGGCAAGGTCGACCGCAAGCGGCTGAAGGCCGTGCCGATCGCCTATGGAGATGCGGGGGGCGAGCAGGAGACGCCCGCGAACGAGACCGAGGCGGCGCTGCTTGTCGCCGCGAAGCGGGTTCTCGGCGAGCGCCCGCTTGCGCTGGACGGCGACTTCTTCACCGATCTCGGCGGCCACTCGCTGCTGGCCGCCCGGTTCGTCTCCGGCATCCGAGAAGAGCCGGCGCTCGCCTCGGTCACGATGCAGGACGTCTACAAGCACCGGACGATCCGGGCGCTCGCGACAATCCTCATCGAGCGTACCGGAGGCGTCGGGTCGGCCACGATCCAGCGCGATCTGTCGTTTGAGCATCCCTCGTTTCGCCGGCGATTCCTGTGCGGTCTCGCCCAAGCCGTCGCGCTCCCGTTCGTGCTGGGTCTGGTCACACTGCAATGGCTCGGCTTGTTCATGGCCTCCGTCTTCCTCGTCCAGGGCGAGGTCGGCTTCTTCGGCGAAATGGCGATCCTGCTCGGGGTCTACACAGTCATCAATCTCGGGACGAAAGCGCTCATTGTCGGGCTGAAATGGCTGATCATCGGGCGCACGAAGCCCGGCCGGTACCCGCTCTGGGGCGTGTATTACTTCCGGCTCTGGCTCGTGCAGCGCCTGCTGCAGGTCGTGACGCTGAAGTTCCTGCAGGGCTCGCCGCTCATGCGAGTCTACCTTCGCCTTCTCGGCGCGAAGGTGGGGAAGGACGCCATCATCTCCGAGTTCGAGAGCGGCGCGATCGACCTTCTGACTATCGGCGATGGCGCAAGCGTCGGCTCGAAGTGCCGCCTCGCGAGCCTCGAAGTCGTCGGCAACGAGGTCATCGTCGGCCCGATCGAGATCGGCGCGGATGCATATCTCGGCAATTCCTGCGTGCTCGGACCCAACTCGAAGCTCGAGCGGGGCGCGGAACTCTCGGATCTGACCAATATCCCCGCCGGGCGGACGGTTGCCGCCTACGAGCACTGGGACGGGTCGCCTGCCCGGAAGGTCGGGATAGTGGACGTCGCGAGCCTTCCCCCGCAGTCCGACGCCGGCCCGGGTCACCGCGCTTTGCAAGGAGCCCTCTATGCGCTCGCCTATGTGGTGATCCTGATGCTGGGGCTCGTGCCGATCTTCCCGGCCTTCTACGTGCTCTACAATCTCAACACCTACTTCACGGGCGTGAACGACTACAACGTCAGCTGGTCTGCGCTGCCCATGTATACGTGGCCAACCGCCTTCGTGCTGGTCGTCGCCTCCGTCCTGATCATCATCGCGGTGCGTTGGATCGTGCTGCCGCGGCTGCGGGAGGGGACTTCCTCGGTGCACAGCTGGTTGTACTTCCGGAAGTGGATCGTCGGGCTCGCAACCGAGGTGACGCTCGAGACGCTGAACTCGCTCTATGCGACGCTCTACATGCGGCATTGGTACCGCCTGATGGGCGCGAAGATCGGCAAGGGCTCAGAGATCTCGAGCAACCTCGCCGGCCGTTACGACCTCGTCCATATCGGGGCGAACAACTTCCTGGGCGACGAGGTGATCTTCGGCGACGAGGAGGTGCGGCGCGGCTGGATGACTCTCAAGAAGGTCAAAACCGGCGATCGGGTGTTTGTCGGCAACGACGCCGTGATCGCCGGTGGGGCGGACCTGGCCGACGGCACGCTCGTAGGCGTCAAGTCGAAGCTCCCCGAGAGCCTCAAGACTGGGCCGAACGAGACCTGGTTCGGCACCCCGGCGATGAGCGTCCCGAGCCGTCAGATGGTCGACATGGGCGCGGTCTGGACCTACGCGCCGCCCAAGATCTACGTCATCCGCAGGGCCGTCTTCGAGGGGCTTCACACGTCCCTCCCAACCGCCGTGTTCATCACGTTCGGCTACATGACCGCCGACCTGATGGCCGATCCCATCGACACCCAGAGCTGGTGGACTGCGCTCGGCATCTTCTTTGCAGCCGGCGTCGTGATCGCGCTGATCATGGTGGCGATTTCGGCGGCCATCAAATGGGTGCTGATGGGCGCCTACAAGCCGGTCATGAAGCCGATGTGGTCCTGGTGGGCCATGCGGACCGAGGCCGTCGCGGTCCTCTATGGAGGTCTGGTCGGCAAGGCCTCGCTCGAGTTCATGCGGGGGACCCCGTTCCTGCCCTGGCTGCTCCGGCTCTACGGCACAAAGATCGGGAAGGGCGTCTATCTGGACTGCACGGACTTCACCGAGTTCGACTGCGTGAAGATCGGCGACTTCTGCGTCTTTAACGACCATGCCGTGCTGCAGACCCATCTCTACGAGGACCGAGTCATGAAGGTCGGCACGATCGAACTCGGGCGCGGCGTGTCGGTCGGGTCGAACACCACGGTCCTCTACGACACGAAGGTGGGCGATTACGCCCAGCTCGGGCCCCTGACGATCGTCATGCGGGGTGAGTCGATTCCTGGACATTCGGAATGGGGCGGCGCGCCTGCCGTCCCGGTGCTTCACGAACCGGCGACTCCGAACCTGAAGGCTGCCTGATGGCGTTGGGAGTTGTTCGGGTCGGACTGGCGAGTGATCCTGGACCTGGTCCCGGGGCTGGAGACTGATGATGCGCACATTGATCCTTGCGGCGTCGCTGTCCTGCGCGCTCGGTCTTGCGGGATCGGGCGGAGCGCTCGGGCAGACCTCTCCGGAGGTCGCTCCGGAGCCGGTCACGACGGCCACCGCCCCCGGCGCGAAAGCCCGCTCCGCTCCGGGAGCGGCCCAGCCCGGCGGCATCTATGCTCGGCCGGGACGTTGCCGGGAGCTTGCAATCGGGAGACGGCTATACGGACTCGCGCGGCAGCGCTTCATCAAGCGGTGCCGGATCGCGCGTCGCGCGATGCCCCGTCCCATTCCGACCGGTCCGGCGCCTGCCGCGGGCGCCGCGACGCCGGGCGGGAGCGTTCCGGCACCGGGCGTAGCCCCGCCCTCCGCCCCGCCGGCCACCCCGGCCCCGAGCGGGCCAGCGAGACCAGCGCCTCGTTCTTAAGGGCGATCGGGTGAAAGGCTTTCGCCGTCATGCCCGGGCGCGCTAAAGCCGGCCTGCCATGTCCCACAACACGTTCGGCCACCTGTTCCGGGTCACGACCTTCGGCGAGAGCCATGGGCCGGCGCTCGGCTGCGTCGTGGATGGCTGCCCGCCGCTAATCCCGCTCGAGGCGGAGGAGATCCAGGCCGAACTCGACCGCCGCCGTCCCGGCCAGTCGCGCTTCACGACCCAGCGCCGGGAGCCCGACGAGGTAAAGATCCTGTCGGGCGTATTCTCGGACGAGCGAACGGGACGGCAGGTCACGACCGGCACGCCGATCACGCTCGTGATCGAGAACGTCGACCAGCGCTCCAAGGACTACGGGGACATCAAGGAGAGCTACCGGCCGGGTCACGCCGACTACACGTACGACGCAAAATATGGCATCCGCGACTATCGCGGCGGAGGGCGCTCATCGGCACGGGAGACGGCTGCGCGCGTCGCGGCCGGCGCCATCGCCCGCAAGATCCTGCCCGGCGTCGCGATCCGCGGCGCGGTGGTGAAGATCGGTCCGCATGCGGTCGACCGCTCCCGCTGGGATTGGGACGAGGTTCCCCGGAACCCGCTCTTCTGCCCGGACGCGCAGGCAGCCGAGCTCTGGGCCGATTACCTCGACGGCATCCGGAAGGAGGGCTCCTCGATCGGCGCGATCGTCGAAGTGGTGGCGGAGGGCGCGCCGGTCGGGCTCGGTGCCCCGGTCTACGGCAAGATCGACGCTGAGATCGCGGCGGCGCTGATGTCGATCAATGCCGTGAAGGGCGTTGAGATTGGGGACGGCTTCGCCTCGGCGGAACTCCGCGGCGAGGAGAACGCGGACGAGATGCGGCCCGGCAATGCCGATGTTCCCGTCTTCCTGTCGAACCATGCCGGGGGCATCCTGGGGGGCATCTCGACCGGGCAGCCGATCGTCGCCCGTTTCGCCGTGAAGCCGACCTCATCCATTTTGAAGCCCCGGGCGACGATCAACCGGTCCGGAGAGGCCGCCGATATCATCACCAAGGGGCGTCACGACCCATGCGTTGGGATCCGGGCTGTCCCAGTCGGGGAGGCGATGCTGGCCTGCGTCCTCGCAGATCATTATCTGAGGCACCGGGGGCAGACGGGCGAGAGCCGCTAGCCCTTCAAGGACCGGCCGGTCCGCTACAGAAACGCAGCTTCCATGTCCCACACCGTCACCGAAGCCGTCGAGGCTTTTGCCCGGGGCGAGATCGTCATCGTCACGGATGACGACGATCGCGAGAACGAGGGCGACCTCGTCGTCGCGGCCTCGCTCTGCACGCCGGAAAAAATGGCGTTCATCATCCGCAACACCTGCGGGATCGTCTGTGCGCCGCTGACCTCGGCAGAGGCGCGGCGCCTTCGGTTGGATCCGATGGTGGCCTCGAACGACGCGCCGCTCGGCACCGCCTTCACGGTGACCGTGGACGTGAAGCATGGGCTCACCACCGGGATCTCGGCCGAGCAGCGCACGAACACCGTGCGGGCGCTTGCCAACGGCAACATGGGTGCTGCGGATTTCGTGCGGCCCGGGCACGTGTTCCCTCTGATCGCTCGCGATGGGGGCGTGCTGATGCGGTCCGGCCATACCGAGGCGGCGGTCGATCTCTGCCGCCTCGCGGGGCTGCCGGAGGTCGGCGTGATCTGCGAACTGGCCAACGACGACGGCACCGTGATGAAGGGCGAGCAGATCACCGCCTTCGCGGGCGCGAACGGGCTTAAGCGCATCTCGGTCGCAGACCTGATCGCCTATCGCCAAGCACGGGAGAAGCTCGTCGAGCGTCTCGGCTCGTTCCCGGTGAAGACCGAGCATGGGCACCTCACCGGCTACGCCTATTCGACGCCCTTCGACCAGGTGCAGCATTACGCCTTCGTGCTTGGCCGCGTCGGCGACGGGCAGAACATCCTGGCCCGGCTCCATCGCGCCAATGTCCTGACCGACGTGCTTGGCGGCGGGCAGACGATCCGGTCGTCTCTCGAGCGCTTCGCCGGCGAGGGCAGGGGGGTCCTCGTCTATCTCCGCGACGGAACGGCCGGCGTGCCGCTGACCTCCTTCTCGGAGGAGCAGGAGGATTCGGATGCGCAGCGCACACGGTTGTGGCGCGAGATCGGGGTCGGCGCCCAGATCCTGCGCGACCTCGGCGTGACCTCCATCCGCAATCTCGCCACGGGCTCCCGATCCTATGTTGGGCTATCGGGTTTCGGCATCGAGATTGTAGGCTCCGAACCCATCTAGAGAACGGGGCGCACATGGACCGTCGGACAATCCTCCTCGGAGCTGCGGCGGTCGGCCTCGGCGGTCCTCCAGCTTTCGCCCAGCATGCGGGCCACGGGGGTGCACCGGCCTTGCCGGAGGCCGCTCCTTCCAGCGCTCCGTTCACCCTGCTCCAGGGTGGCGCACCGCATCACCTGACGGGCGAGCAGGAGGCGCAGCGCGTGGTGGACAGTCCGGCGCCGGCTGGGGCGCCCGGGCGGTGGGTCGGGCGGGCGGCCATGCCCATTCCGCGCTCCGAGATGGCCTGGTCAGCCGTCTGGGCCGGTCGCATGCATGTCGTCGGCGGCTACGGAGAGGGACGGGTCGACCGGCCCTATCACCACGTCTATGATCCGGACGGGGATCGCTGGTTCAACGCCGCGCCGCTACCGCGCGGGGCGAACCACGTGGCGGTCGTGGCCGATGCCGGACGGATCTACGCGCTCGGCGGCTTCACGGAGCAGAACCGCAATGCCGACACGAACGCCTATGCATACGATGTCGCTTCGGACCGCTGGGCCCGGATCGCGCCGCTGCCGCGCGCGCGGGGCGCGGGCGCCGCTGTCGCTCTGAACGGCCGCATCCACCTCATCGGCGGGGCGTCCGACCCGAAGCTCGAGCGCGCCAGCGTCGGCTGGCATGAGGCCTATGACCCGGCCTCCGATACCTGGTCGGTGCTGAAGCCCCTGCCCGGCGCTCGCGACCATGTCGGCTGCGTGGCTCACGGAAACCGCATCCACGTCATTGGCGGGCGCTTCAACACGTTCGAGTACAACACTCCCCTGCATCACGTGTACCTGCCTGACCGGGATACCTGGGAGGAGCGCGCCCCGCTGCCCACGAGCCGCTCGGGCCATGGGCTCGTCATCTACCGCGACCGCTTCTTCGCAATGGGTGGCGAGGCCGGTGTGGTGGACCGCGGCCGCATCACTCAAGCCAAGGTGTATGGGCAGATGGAGAGTTACGACCCGAACAGCGACACCTGGCAGAGCCATGCGCCCATGCCGACCCCGCGCCACGCGGTCGCGGCGGTCCTAATCGGTGACTGGATCTATGTCGCGGGGGGCGGGGCGGTGACCGGCGGAGCAGTCCAATCCGCCGTCCACGAGGCTTTCACCTTGAGCTAGCCGCGTCCGTGGAGGGTGGGCCGAGCAGCAGGTCGAGCTGCGCCCGGATCAGCCCCTCGACGTCGAGAGGTTCGAAGCGCTCGAACAGCCCGCTCCAGATCAGACCCACGAGCGCCGGAGCGACGATCAGCTGCGGGAAGCGCTCGATCACCTCCGCCTCCGGCTGGCCTGCATCCCGGGCCATCGCTCCCAACCGCCGGAAGGTCTCAAGGCCACGCTGGACAATCTCTCGGTGATAGACTTCGGCCACCTCCGGGAAGCGGCTGCCTTCAGCGATCAGGAGCCGGATGACCTCTCGCCGGGGTGAGGCGGCGAGCGCAACCGCAAGCGGCAGCATCACCCGCTCCAGGTAGTCGCGGGCGCGCTCTCCAGGCGCCGGCGCCTGCGCCTGAAGGTTGGCGAGGGTCGGGCCGATGACCTCCTGCACGATGCCTTGGAAGAGTGCGCGCTTGTCGGCGAAGTGCAGGTAGATCGTGCCTTTCGCCACGCCCGCCCGGCTGGCCACATCGTCGAGCCGCGTGGCTGCAAAGCCCTTGTCGGAGAACTCGGCGAGTGCCGCTTGCACGATCGCCTGACGACGCGCGCTGGCGCGAGCCGACCGGCCTCCTGGTTTCGCTTCTGAGGCCGAAGCCGACGTTCTGCTCATGTGTCTCCCTACATTGGGTCGGCTCGACATCAACCTCGAACAGGAATATGACTGACTGATCAGTCATGTTCTAGCGGAGGGGATCATGTCCGCGAACGCTGTGCAAGCTGCCGAAGCTCAAAGGCGCCGCGTTGCGGCTGCACTCGACGCCGAGGTTGCGGTCGTGGGTGCCGGGCCGACCGGCCTCATGGCGGCCCTGCTCCTCGCGCGCAGCGGCCTGTCGGTCCGGATCTTCGACAAGAGCCCGAGTGCCGCCAAGGAATCGCGTGCCTTCGGGATCCAGGCGCGCACGCTCGAGCTGTTTCAGAGCCTCGGCCTGGCGGACGCCTTACTCGACCGCGGTTTGCTTGCCGCGGGTGCGCGGGTCTTCGTGGGCGGGAAGGAGGCTGCAGGTTTCGATTTCGACGATATCGGCCGGGACGATACGCCCTTCCCGACGCTCTTGGTCCTCCCGCAATCCGACACGGAGGAGATCCTCGCGGGTGCTCTGCAGGAGCACGGCCACTCGGTCGAGCGCGGGGCGGAGGTGGTCGGCCTCAACGAGAGCGAAGAGGCAATCACCCTGACCCTTCGGCACCCTGGTGGCACCGAGCGGGAGCTTCGGGCCGCCTACCTGATCGGTGCCGATGGCGCGCACAGCATTGTCCGCAAGCGCCTCGGCCTCACCTTCGAGGGCGCACCCTATCCGCAGACCTTCCTGCTCGCGGATTGCCGGGTCGATTGGCCCCTCGATCACTCCCACTTCAAGCTGTTCCTCAACGACGACGCTTTCGGGATCTACGTTCCGATGAAGGGCCGCGACTATGCCCGGGTGATCACGACGGCGCCCGCCGAAGCGGGCGACGCGCGGATCGGGTCGGAGGGAGCGCCGGAACTTCCCATCGGAGAGGTCGAAAGTGCATTCCGGCGCGCCGTGAACGGCGAGGTGGCCCTAAGCGATCCCGTCTGGACGTCCCGCTACCGTGTCCACCATCGGGGCGTGAACCGCTACCGGGTCGGCCGCGCTTCCGTGGCCGGGGATGCCGCCCACATCCACAGCCCGGCCGGTGGCCAGGGCATGAATACCGGCCTGCAGGATGCCGCGAACCTCGCCTGGAAGCTGGCTGCCGTGCTCAGGGGTGGGGCGCCGGACAGCCTACTCGACAGCTACGATACGGAGCGCCGTCCCGTCGGCGAAAGGGTGCTCTCGGCGACGGACCGCATGTTCTCACTCGTAACCTCACAAAGCGGCTGGGTCGCCGGCGTGCGCGACGCACTCGTCCCCATTCTCGGTGCGACGGTCGCCCGGAGCGGGGTGGCTCGAGCCCGCGCCTTTCACTTCATTTCCGAACTCGGCATCCGCTACCACGAGGGTGGCGCGGTCGCGCCGGATTCCGCCGGTTGGAGCGATGGGCCTCCGGCCGGTCACCGCGCCCCGGATGCACCGATTTCGCACCGGGCTCGCCTCTTCGACCTGATCGGCGGCTATCAGTTCCATCTCCTGGCGCTGTCGCGCGAGCCGCTCGATGGAAACGAGATCGGCTGGATCTCAGCGGAGCTCGGGCGGCTGGCCGGGGAGGTTCGCTTTAATGTCGGAACTCACCTCGTCGCGCATTCGCTGATCGGGCGCGACCCGCGGCTGGTTCAGGCCGAGAACGGGGCGGTGTTCACGGCCTACGGCCTGGAAGCAGCGCGCAAGCAGGCCCTCTATCTTATCCGACCGGACGGCTACGTGGCCTGGCGCGCGCCCAAACTCGACTTCGCGGGTCTGCGCGCCTTCGTGACCGGGCGGTTCACGCCTCCATCAGCGTCTTCACATGCGCTGTGACGGAGTCTGAAAGGCCCTGCAGATCGTAGCCGCCCTCAAGGATGGACACGACCTTTCCGCCACAGCGACGGGCGGCCAGTTCCATGAGCTTGCGGGTTGCCCAGGCAAAATCCTCGGCCTCAAGTCGAAGGTTCGCGAGCGGGTCGCGCCAATGCGCGTCGAAGCCCGCGGAGATGATCACGAGGTCAGGCCCGAAGTCCTCGAGCCGCGTCATGATGCGGCTCTCGAACGCCTCCCGGAACGTCTCGCCGTCGGAGCCAGGCCGCAGCGGCGCGTTGACGATCGTGTCGAAATCACCCCGCTCGGAAAGCGCGCCCGTTCCGGGATAGAGCGGCATTTGGTGTGTGGATGCGTAGAGCACGGTTTTGTCGGCCCAGAAGATGTCCTGGCTGCCGTTCCCGTGATGGACGTCCCAATCGACGATCGCGACGCGCTCGGCGCCGTGCTTAGCCCGAGCGTAGCGGGCGGCGACCGCGGCGTTGTTGAAGAAGCAGAAGCCCATGGCCCGGGTCTTTTCCGCGTGGTGCCCGGGCGGTCGCATGGCCGAGAACGCGTTCTTCACCTCGCCTGCCATGACGGCGTCGACGGCCTGCACGGCCGCACCGACGCCGCGCTGGATCACCTCCAGCGTGCCAGGCGACATGACTGTATCCGAGTCGATGCCGACGAGACCTGTCTCGGGTGCGGCCTCCTCGATCGCGTCGATATATTCACGCGGATGCGCGAGCGCGATGGTGTTGGTGTCGGCGCGCTCTGCCAGTCGGCGCAAAAGCGGGCTGAATTCCTCCGCCGCGAGCGCCTTCTCCACCGCCCTGATCCGGTCAGGCCGTTCGGGATGGCCGGTCGGCGTCTTGTGCTCGAGCGTCGAAGGGTGGTGCAGGAGGAGCGTCGTCATGAAGTCGTCCGGGATTTTGTCGACCACACTCGCAGCCCCGGCTCGCGCTGTCCACAATCCGGATTGTGACGCTCCGGCAACACTCGCCCAGAGAACCTGCTGCGGTGCCGCAATCGCACCAGTCCTGCCCCGATTGCGCTGTATCGGCTTAGCTCATGGTTAACGAAGCCCTGTCACGGGAGGTCGGACGGGCTTGGGGGCAAGACGATGCGTTTCACGGCACCCGTTCCGGCAATGGCGCTAGCCGGGACGCTTCTCCTCGCCGGGTGCTTCTCGGCCGTGCCCGACCCCAAGATCTCAGAGCTCGACGCCAAGTACATGGCGATGGTGCCGCAATCCGAGATCGACCCGCGCTTCGGGCGCTACCAGACCGAGGACCCGACGGGCGAGCAGCCGGGGACGATCGTGGTCGAGACCAAGCAGCGCCAGCTCTACTACGTGCTGCCGGGCAAGAAGGCGATCCGCTACGGGGTGTCGGTCGGGGACGAAGCGTTCGGCTGGTCCGGCACGGCCGAGGTCGCCCGCAAGGCGGAATGGCCCGCCTGGAATCCCCCGGCCGAGATGAAGGCGCGCTGGCCGCATGTCCATGCGGTCGATGGCGGGCCCAACTCCCCGCTCGGCGCCCGCGCGCTCTATCTGCACCAGAATGGCAAGGACACGCTCTACCGCATCCACGGCACCAACGAGCCGGAGAAGATCGGCCAGGCGGTTTCCTCCGGCTGCATCCGGATGCGCAACATCGACGTCGTCGAGCTGTACAACCGCGTACCGGTCGGAGCGAAGGTGATCGTCAGGTAGTCGGGCCGGAAACCCCGTCCGCCGCCCCGAGATCCGGCGCGAAAGGGGAAGAAGCGGCTGGCGCGTTCCTGAACCCGGCCCGATACTCGGGCTGCCTGGAAGGGAGGCTGCAGATGCGGAAGCTGATCGCGTTGTTGATCCTCACGACGATTGGAGCTGTCGGTAAGCCCGCGGTGGCCCAGTACGGCATGTCCGGGTCAGCATTCATTGGGGGGCCACCGGCATCCTCGGTGGCACCAACCCGATCGAGCGCCGAGGCGGCAAAACCCGCGCCGAAGAAGAGGAAGGTGCGTCGGCGGCAAGGTTGATGACGGACCGCGAAGCGCTCAGCCGTTGCTCCCGTCCATCGTCGCGCGTTAAGCGCGGACAGGCTGGCGCGAGGGCAAGGTGGCGGAGACGGTCGATCCGGAAGACGGGCTGCCGGTCCCGCAACGCTACTGGTCCATAATCGTCATCGGGCTCGCCATTACGATGGCGGTGCTCGACGGGGCGGTAGCCAATGTCGCCCTGCCGACGATCGCGCGCGAGTTCCGGGTCCAGTCCGCAGACGCGATCTGGATCGTCAACGCTTACCAGATCGCCGTCGTCGTCTCGCTCCTGCCTTTCGCCTCCCTCGGCGAGATCGTCGGCTATTCCCGAGTCTACCTGATCGGGCTCGCGCTCTTCACGCTCGCGTCGCTCGCCTGTGCGCTCTCCTCGACGCTGATCGAGCTGACAATTGCCCGCGTGCTGCAAGGTTTTGGCGCAGCCGGGATCATGGCCATCAACGCAGCCCTGGTCCGCTTCACTTACCCGACCCGGATGCTCGGGCGCGGCATCGGGTTGAACGCCTTCATCGTGTCCTTCGCATCCGCCATCGGTCCGACGGTCGCGGCCGCGATCCTTGCGACCGCCTCCTGGCAGTGGCTTTTCGCGATCAACGTCCCAATTGGGATCGTGACCTTCGCGATCGCGCTGAAGGCGCTACCCCGCACCGTGACCACGGCGCGCCGCTTCGATGTTGTGAGCGCGATCCTGAACGCGCTCGCATTCGGCCTCATTATCTCCGGGATCGATTTTGTCACCCGCTCGCCCAACGTGCCGCTCGGATTGAGCATCCTTGGCGTGGGCCTTGCGGCCGCGGTGGCGCTGGCGCTCCGCGAGCTGAACCGGACGCATCCGCTCCTTCCGCTCGACCTTCTCCGGATCCCGATCTTCGGCCTCTCGGTCGCGACCTCCATCTGCTCCTTCTGCGCCCAGATGCTCGCGCTCGTGTCGCTGCCCTTCTATTTCGAGGGCGCGCTCGGCCGTAGCGCGGTGGAGACGGGGCTTCTGCTCACCCCCTGGCCGATCGCGATCGCGATCGTCGGCCCGCTCGCCGGTCGCATGTCCGACCGCTACCCGGCCGCAATCCTCGGCGGGACGGGCCTGGTCGTGCTCGCAATCGGGCTCGCGCTCCTCGCGACGATGCCGAGTACCGCGACAGGCTTCGATATCGGCTGGCGCATGGTGATCTGTGGGATCGGCTTCGGCCTGTTCCAGGCGCCGAACAACCGCACCATGATCTCGGCCGCGCCGCGGCTGCGCAGCGGTGCAGCCGGAGGCATGCTGGCGACCGCCCGCCTCACGGGCCAGACGCTCGGCGCGACCCTGGTCGCAATCTTCCTGGCATTCAGCCCAACGCGCGGCGAGACGATCTCGCTGGCGGTCGGCGCAGCCCTGGCGCTCGCGGGGGCCGCTGCTTCGATCTCGCGGCTTCCGTCGGAGCGCCGGACGCGTGCCTGATCGCCGCCTCGACCGAATCCGCCGGCTCGGATAGAAGCGCCGCATGCTCGATCCCGTCGCTTTCGCCTCGACGCCCGCGCCGGGCCGCGATTGCGGCACCTGTACGCTCTGCTGCAAGGTCTATGACGTTCCGGCGGTCGAGAAGCTTGCCGGAACCTGGTGCCAGCACTGCCAGCCGGGCCGTGGCTGCGGCATCCATGAGACCCGGCCGCAGCATTGCCGCTCCTTCCATTGCATGTGGATGACGGAGGCCTGGCTCGGCCCGGAATGGAAGCCGGAACGATCCAAGCTCGTCCTGTCCGTCGATCCCGCGACGCGGTTCCTTCTGGTGCAGGTCGATCCCGGCGCGCCCGGGGCGTGGCGGCGCGAGCCTTTCTACGGCCAGCTGAAGAGCTGGGCCGCCGCTGGCATCCAGCAGGGTCGGCAGGTGATCGTATTTCTGAATAAGAGCGCGACGGTCGTGCTTCCCGACCGTGACGTGCCGCTCGGCGTCATGGGGCCGAACGACCGCATCGTCGCGCGCCCGCGCAGCACCGCACAGGGCATGACGCTCGATGTTGAGAAGGTTGCAGCCTGATTCCAGCCACCTCCTCTGAGTCCGGTCCGGCAGGCCTGAAGGCTCTGCTCTTCGACAAGGACGGAACCCTGATCGATTTCGACGGGACCTGGGGTCCGGCCGCCTACGAGGTGATGACGGTGCTCGCGCGGGGCGATCGCGCTCGGCTCGAGCGCCTGATGCTGGTCAGCGAGTACCTTGAGCACGAGCGCCGCTTTCGCCCGACCTCGCCCCTGATCGCCGGGTCCTCCGCGCATTACGGCCCGCTCTGGGCCGAGGCGCTCGGTCGTGAGCCGGGAGAGGCGCTCTATGGCGAGATGGACGACCTCTTCCGCGTGGGTGGGTTGAGGCACCTCGCCCCGATTGGCGAGCCGGCAGCTATCCTGGGTGAGCTCGCCGAGCGCGGACTGCATCTCGGGATTGCGACGAACGATGCTGAAGCATCGGCGCGCGCGCAGGCCGAGGCGCTCGGGCTCACGGGCATGATGAGCTTTGTGGCCGGCTACGATTCCGGGTTCGGCGGCAAGCCCGACCCGGGCATGGTGACGGCCTTCGTCGATCGGCACGGGCTGGAGCCGTCCGAGGTGGCCCTGATCGGCGACTCGATCCATGATCTGCTGGCTGCGCGGGCTGCCGGTGTGGTCGCGGTCGCGGTGCTGACCGGACCCCTGCGCCAGGCCGCGCGACCCGACATCGAGCCGCATGCCGACCATGTGCTCGGGTCGATCTCGGACCTTGTTGGCTGGCTTGACGGAGACCTGGATGGCTGAGGGCCATCACGACGGTGCCGGTGGCGGCCATCATCATGGCTGTGACCACCACGGGCACAATCACGCTCATCATGGTCACTTACATGGCGGGCTGGGCCATGTTCACGCGCCGGCGAGCTTCGGGCGTGCCTTCGCGATCGGTATCTCGCTCAACATCGCGATCGTCGTCCTGCAGGCGGTCTACGGCTACCTATCGAACTCCGTCGCGCTGATCGCGGATGCCGGGCACAACCTGTCCGACGTGCTCGGTCTCGTGGTTGCCTGGGCCGCGACGGTTCTCGCCACACGTCCGCCGAGCGGCCGCTTCACCTATGGGCTGCGCGGCTCGTCCATCCTCGGGGCGATGTTCAACGCCGTGTTCCTGCTGGTCGCCGTCGGCGCGCTATCCTGGGAGGCGCTGCGGCGCCTTTTCGATCCGGAGCCCGTCGCCGGGGTCACGGTCATGGTCGTTGCCGCGATCGGGATGGTGCTGAACGGATTCACGGCCTGGCTGTTCGCGGGCGGCAGCAACGGCGACCTCAACATCCGCGGCGCCTATCTGCACATGGCCGCGGACGCCGCCGTCTCCGCCGGGGTCGTAGTGGCTGGCTTCGTCATCTTGATGACGGGCTGGCTCTGGATCGACCCTGCCGTAAGCCTCGCCATCAATGTCGTGATCATCTGGGGCACGTGGAGCCTGCTGCGAGAGAGCGTGGTCATGTCGCTCGCGGCGGTTCCGGCCGGGATCGATGCCGGGAAGGTGCGGTCGTTCCTCACCTCCCAGCCCGGTGTCGCCGAACTCCACGATCTCCACATCTGGCCGATGTCGACGACGGAGACGGCACTGACGGCGCACCTCTCAATGCCCGGCGGGCATCCGGGAGATGGTTTTCTGATGGGGCTTGCGGCCGAGCTGAAGGCGCGTTTCGGCATCTGCCACGTCACGCTGCAGGTCGAGACGGACCCGAACACCGTGTGCGCGCTTGCGCCGGAGCACGTTGTTTAGCCGACCCTGCGCCGCAAATCGTGATCGCGGCAATGCGATGCGACGGGAGTGAACCGACCCGCAAGGACGTTTACAGCGGGGTAGGGGCATTCGGAACGGATCACATATGGCCTCCTCGTTCCTCGGTCTCTGGCGCGACCGGAAGGGCAATGTTTCCTGGCTCAGGGTCGCGACGCTCGCGGTCCTCGTCTGGCCCGTCATCCTCGCCGCTGTCGACACGAGCCGGGGCGCTCTCGGAGCGCGGCCGCTCAACGAGGTGATTCATCGCTCGGGCTGGTGGTCGCTCGTGTTCCTGATGGCCTCGCTCGCCGTGACGCCCCTGCGCCAGGCCGGCGGGTTCACCCGGCTCTTCGATGTTCGCCGGATGATCGGGGTGGCGTCGTTCTGCTACGCGGCGGCCCACCTGACCCTCTACGTCGTGGATCAGAGATTCGACCTCGTGAAGGTCGCGACCGAGATCGTCTCGCGCCTGTATCTGACGATCGGCTTCGTCGCCCTTATCGGGCTTACCGCGCTCGCGGCCACCTCCAATGATACGATGCTGAAGCGGCTCGGTGGCCTGAAATGGCGGCGGTTGCACCAACTCGCCTACCTGATCACGCTGCTCGCGCTGATCCACTTCTTCCAGCAGACCAAGGCCGACATCACCCAGCCGACCCTCTACGCCGGATTCTTCGCCTGGTTGATGGGCTATCGGCTCTTCGCGCGGCCCAGCGAGGGTGCTCTGTCCTGGCCGGCGCTCATCGGCCTTGCCGTTCTCGCATCGGCGCTGACCTTCGTAGGCGACTTCATCGGCATCTGGATCACTGCGAACCGGCCGCCCATTCTCGATTTCCTGCCGCTCTACGCCGGCGCGGTCCTCGATCCGGATCTGGGCATTCGGCCCGGCTGGTCCGTCCTCGCGGCCGGGGTGGTGGTCGCCGGACTCGGGGCGCTCCAGTCCTGGCGCCGGCGCGCCGCGCGCCCAACCCGCCGGCCGCTTGGGACCGTCGCGACGTCCTGACCCGCGCCCATCGCACCATCGTCCAGATTGCGAAGGCTTCGCCCTTGCTTATGGTGCGCCCTGAAGCTTGAGCCCGGGACAGGGTTTGCGGGAGGGAACGTATGCGCGGCCTGATGCAGGACTGGCCTCTGCTGATCCACAAGGTGATCGATTACGCGGGGACGGAGCATCCGAAGCGGGCGGTGGTATCGCGCTCGGTCGAAGGACCGATGCACCGGACGAATTACGGCGAGGTGCGGGAGCGCGCGCTCCGGGTCGCCAAGCGCCTCACCATGGACGGGATCGGGCTCGGCGACCGGGTCGCGACGCTCGCCTGGAACACCTGGCGCCACCTAGAGGCCTGGTACGGCATCACGGGCGTCGGCGCGATCTACCACACGGTCAATCCGCGGCTCTTCGAAAATCAGATCGTCTTCATCATGAGCCATGCCGAGGACCGGGTTCTGTTCCTCGACCTTACCTTCGTGCCGTTGGTGGAGAAGATCGCCGACAGAATACCCTTCGTTGAGCGCTTCATCGTCCTCACGGACGGGGCGCATATGCCTCAGACCTCGCTCCGGAACGCGGTCGCCTACGAGGATTGGCTGGCCGAAGCGGATGCTGATTTCCGCTGGCTGGACGTTGAGGAAACCACTGCGGCCGGGCTCTGTTACACGTCCGGAACGACCGGCGAGCCGAAGGGCGTGCTCTATTCGCACCGCTCGAACCTGCTCCAGGCGATGATGACCGTCATGCCGGACGCGTTCGGGCTCTCGACCCGGGACGTCGTCATGCCCGTCGTGCCGCTGTTCCACGCGAATAGCTGGTCGCTCGCCTTCGCGGCTCCAATGGCAGGGTCGAGCCTCGTCATGCCGGGCCCCAAGCTCGACGGCGCCTCGATCTATGACATCCTCACCACCGAGAAGGTGACCTTCACGGCGGCCGTGCCGACGATCTGGTTCTCGCTCCTGCAGCATCTCGACCAGACGGGTGGCAAGCTCCCGGACCTCACGCGGGTCGCGATCGGCGGCTCGGCCTGCCCACGCGCCGTGATCGAGGCGTTCGAGAAGCGCTTCGACGTGCCCGTGCTCCATGCCTGGGGCATGACGGAGATGAGCCCCGTCGGCTCGATCTGCTCGATCAAGCCCGAGGTCCACTCGGACGATTACGAGAAGCTCCTCGACGTGAAGGTCACCCAGGGCTACGCGCCCTTCGGGGTCGAGTGGAAGATCACGGACGACAACGGCAAAGACCTGCCACATGACGGCAAGACCTTCGGCAGGCTGAAGGTGCGGGGCACAGCGGTCGTGCGCCGCTACTTCAAGCGCGAGAACGACGAGATCCTGGACGGGGAGGGCTATTTCGACACCGGCGACGTCGCCACCCTCGACGAGAACGGCTACATGCGGATCACCGACCGCTCCAAGGACGTGATCAAGTCCGGCGGCGAGTGGATCTCCTCCATCGAGCTCGAGAACCTGGCGGTCGGCCACCCGGACGTCGCCGAGGCCGCCGTTATCGGCATCCACCACCCGAAATGGGACGAGCGCCCGCTGCTCATCGTAGTGCCCAAGCCCGGCCGTGAGCCGAAGAAGGAGGACGTGCTCGAGTTCCTGCGCCCGCGCATCGCGAAGTGGTGGATGCCGGACGATGTCGTCGTCGTGCCCGACATTCCGCATACCGCGACCGGCAAGATCCAGAAAACGACGCTGCGCGACCGCTTCCGCGACTACCGCCTCCCGACGGTGGCGTGAGCGCCGGAGCCAGGGGGTGAGCAGGATGGGCCCCGTCTTCCTCACCCACTCGCCCGACATGCTCGCCAACTACTACGGCGAGCGGGCCGTCGCGGCGCTCCGGGACATCGCGGAGGTCCGGATCAACCCCACGGGCGCCGTCCTCGACGCGGCGGGGCTGATCGAACAGTCGCGCGGCTGCCGAATCATCGTCTCGGACCGGCAGACAACGGGCCCCGCGGAGTTTTTCGATCAGGCGCCGGACGTGGCCGCGTTTCTCCGCTGCGCCGTCGATATCCGGAACATCGACGTCCAGGCGGCGAGCCGGAACGGCATCCTAGTTACGCGAGCGACGCCCGGCTTCATGGCTTCGGTCGCCGAGATGGCCCTCGGGTTCATGGTCGACCTTGCCCGCGGGATCTCACGTGCCGTCGGCGAGTACCGCTCGGGCCGAGAGGCCGAGCCCCGGACGGGGCGGCAACTGAAGGGCTCGACCCTCGGCCTGATCGGCTACGGGGCGATCTCGGAGGCGCTCGCGCGGCTCGCCGTGGCGCTCGGGATGCAGGTGCTCGTTTTCGATCCCTACAAGCGGGTCCAGGGTCCCGGACTGATGCAGGTCGGGATGGCTGAGCTTCTTGGCGCGTCCGATTTCGTCTGCTGCCTCGCAGTCGCGACCGACGAGACCGAGAACCTGATGGATGCCGATGCCTTTGGCCAGATGAGGCGCGGCGCGTACTTTCTGAACCTCTCGCGCGGCAACCTCGTCGACGAAGCGGCGCTCGAACAGGCGCTGGATTCTCGGCATCTCGCCGGCGCCGCCATGGATGTGGGGCGCGCGCTCGACCAGAAGCCCTCGCTCCGTCTCGCGTCACGGTCCGACGTGATCGCGACGCCCCACATTGCCGGCCTCACGCCGGATGCGATCGAGCACCAGGCCTTCGACACGGTCGAGCAGGTGAGGGCGCTCCTTTCGGGAAAGATCCCGTCGGGCACCGTAAACGCGGACGCGGCCAAGCGCCTGCCAAACCTGCGTTCGGGCTGACCCGTCTGCGTTGCTTTTTGCTGCGGCCTTAGCCGGAGATTAACCATGCCCTGGCTCTATGAGGCTCAGGTGAACGGCAGATCCGACCAACGCGGCAGATCACCCGGATAGCGCGACAGATCGCGGCCGGGTGTGAGCCGGAGGGAGCCTCCGCCGGGCACGCGTACCAGAGTCGCGTCCCATGCTGCGTATCAGTGCTCCCGCTATCCGGGGCGGTCACACCTCCCACACCCGTTCCCTCCGCAAGGTCGCTCTCACGACGGCCTTCGCCGTGCCGGTAGTATTCGGCCTCACGGCGGGGTTTGGGATGCTGTCTGCTCCGCCGCAGCGCTATGCGGATGTCGAGACAACGGGGAGCCTGCCGAAGCCGGAACCGGTCATCGACGCGAAGCTGCTCGACCCGACACCCATGCTGGGCAGCAACGCCGCTCGAACCTTCTCGGCTGCGCCGCTCGCATCCGGCATGCTGCCCGCCCGGCCGGCCACGGCTACCGTGCCGGCGCGGCCCAGGCTCGAGCCGGCGGCGACGCGCTCGATTCCACCCGTCCCCGCGCCGGCCGCGGAGGCGCTGCGCTCGTCGCAGGCGCCCCAGATCGTTCCGCTCCCCGTGCCGCGGCCGCCGGAGTTTGCGGCGACCGCACCCGCGGCGCCGGCCGTGGCCCGCGCGCCGTCGCGCCCGCGCCGCACAAAGGCAGCAAGGATGGTTCCCCCGCCAGCCGACGAGAGGTCCTGGTTCGAGAAGCTGTTCGACATCAATTCGCCGACGCCACCGGCGGTGTCCTACACGGCGTTGGAGAGCCGGCCGGTCGACCTGGCCCCGAAGCCTCGCCTGAGCCCTTCGCCACTCCCGGCGCCGACGGCTGATGCCGGCACCGCTGTTTACGACATCACCGCCCGCACGGTGACCCTTCCGAACGGAGAGCGGCTCGAGGCGCATTCCGGATTGCGCGGGAAAATGGATGATCCCCGCTTCGTCCATGTGCGCATGCACGGCGCGACGCCGCCCGGCACCTACGACCTGACGGAGCGCGAGGCGCTGTTTCACGGCGTCAGGGCCATCCGGCTGAACCCGGTCGGGGGCAGTGGCGCCATTTACGGCCGCACGGGCATTCTCGCCCACAGCTACCTGCTCGGCCCGAACGGCGACTCGAACGGTTGCGTGTCGTTCAAGGACTACGACCGCTTCCTCCAGGCGTTCCTGCGAGGCGAGGTGCGCCGGCTTGTCGTCGTGGCCGGCAACGGCCAGGACCGATTGCCGACGACCGCGATGCGGCGGCAGGGCCGGCCAGACCTCCGCGATCGCGACGCGTAAGGGGTGAACCGCGGGTCTACTCGCGGTCGATCGGCCAAGCCCTGAACACATCGAGAGCTTCGCACGCGGCCGTATGCCTGACGAGGGCCGGCCATCGGCTCTCCTCCGTGACGTCCGGGATCACGAACCGGCAGAAGCTCCAGGCCACCGCTGCCGCGATGTCGGCCGGCTTCAGCGCCGGACCGGCCTGAAGCCGACCTTCGCTCGCAGCCGCGTCGAGAAGATCGAGCGCTGTGTGTAGCTGGCTGGTCACCCTGTCCATCCAGGGGGCATAGCGCTGGGCTTCGGGCCGCTTGCGCTCGTACTCGACACCGACCGCCTTGTCGGCTGCCACGATCCCGATCCCGAGGAGGCTCAGATCGCGCCGGCGCTCGGTTGGATCAACGGGCCGGAGCGTGCGCCCGGCCACGTCCTCCATGTGCTGCACGATCAGCACCGAATCCGTGATGACCGTGCCGTCGTCACAGACGAGCGTCGGCGCCTTGATGAGCGGGTTGATCGCCCGAAATCTGTCCATGTGGCGGAATACCGACACGGAGCGATGCTCGAACCGGAGCCCGAGCAGGCCGCCCGTGATAGCGGCCCGACGCACATAGGGGCTGTCCAGCATCCCGACCAGGATCATTCCGAGCTCCGCCAAACGACGGAGCGAGACTGGCGGATCTTAGGCCCGAGACGCACGCGCAATCTCGTGATGGGACCGATCACGTCCTGTGGTGAGCCGTTTCGGCCTTCCGAGCCCGATAGGCTGATGGGCCTAAATTCGGCTTCGCCTGCGGCTGAAATACCAGATCGCCGCCGCCACGACGATGACGAGGAGGATCATCCACCAATAATCCCCAAGCCCGGTCGCGGGTGCCGCGGTTCCTGCGCCGGCACCGGGCGCCGTCGGTGCCGTTGGCGCCGGGGTGGTGGTCTGTGCGAGAGCAGGCCACGTCGTCAGGTAGGCAAGTGCGAGCAGCGCGAGCTGTTTTCCGGGCATTTTGGGTTCTCCCTGCCAGCCTAGAACGGCTGATTACGGCCGAGGTTGCACCGGAAAGCCCGCTTTTGTTGAGCTCAGGCGGGACGATACTCTCCGTCGACCTGAGGCGCGCCGTCGGTCCGAGCCCTGCCTTGGCTGACGAGATCCTCGAGATGGGCAAAGACGGAGAGCCGCGCCGCGCCGATTAGGGTCGGGTTGAGCCCCTGATAGATGGCGGCGACGATCTCGGCGGCGTTGCGATCGCCAAGCTGGAGCCGATTTAGGATCGAGGATTCCCGCTGCCGTCGGTGGTGGATCAGGGCGCGAACGAAGCGCTGCGGGTCATTCACCGGGCCGCCATGCCCCGGCCAGTAGATGCTTTCCGAACGGCCGCGCAGCTTCTCCAGCGAGGCCATGAAATCGGACATGGACCCGTCCGGCGGTCCGACGACCGTCGTCGACCAGCCCATCACGTGGTCGCCCGAGAAGAGCGCGTTCTCTTCCGCGAGGCGGAAGCTGAGGTGGTTCGCCGTGTGACCCGGCGTTTCGACTGCTTCGAGCGTCCAGCCGGGACCCTCTGCGACGTCGCCCTCGCGCATCTCGCGATCGGGCCGATAGCTCAGGTCGCCCGAGCCCTCCATCGAATCCGATTCGCCCTCCGCCAGCGGGCGTGACCGCCGGTGCGGGCCGCAGCCGAGGATGGGCGCGCCGGTCGCCTGCGCGAGGAGGCGCGCCCCGGGAGAATGGTCGCGATGCGTGTGCGTCACCACGATCGACGCAACGCGTTCGCCGACGAGGCTCGCGAGGATCTGCGCGATGTGGCCTTCGTCCGCAGGTCCCGGATCGATCACGGCGACCTCTCCGCGTCCCGCGATGTAGGTGCAGGTGCCCTTGAACGTGAAAGGGCCCGGGTTTCCGGCCACGATGCGACGTACCAGCGGAGAGACGTCGACGGCCCGCTCGGGCTCTGCCGTGAAGTCGAGGTCGAAGAAAAGCTCGTCTGCCATGTCCGCCTGGCTGGTTGCCGGATCAACAAGATTGTTGAGAGCCGCGAGCGGCCCCGTATAGAAGGCGTGTTCCAGCCGGCCAAATCAGCCGATCCAGCACGAGGTGACGTCCATGTCGGAGAGCGCTGCTCCCATTCAAGCTCCCGCGACCAACGTCGCTGGCCTGATCTGGCCGGCCCCGGCCGGCCGAACCGGCGCGACCCGGGCCGTGCTCCTGGCGATCGCAGGCGCGTGCCTTCTGACCATCTCGGCCAAGGTGCAGGTCCCGGGACCAGTGCCCATGACGCTGCAGACGCTCGCCGTTCTGGGTCTCGGTGCTGCGCTCGGCTTCCGCCTCGCGGTCGCGTCCGTGCTCCTGTATCTCGTCCAGGGTGCGCTCGGCATGCCGGTTTTCGCGAACACGCCGCCGATGGCGCCCGGCCTTGCATATCTTGCCGGTCCGACCGGCGGCTTCCTCCTCGGGTTTATCCTCGCGGCTGGTCTGGTCGGTTTGGCTGCCGATCGCGGACTGATGCGCCGTCCGGTCGCCTTCGCGGCGGTCCTCGGCGTTTCGCTCCTCGCGCTCCTCGGGACCGGTTGGCTGTTCTTGGCGCTGCTCGCGACAGTCGGCACGGGCTCAGGGGTCGGCTTTGCGCGCGCCTTCCAAGTCGGCGTAGAGCCCTTCCTCCTCGGCGAGGGGATCAAGCTCGCGATCGCGGCACTGGGTTTCCCGCTCGCCTACGACGCGCTCGCCCGCCTCGTCCGTCGCTGAGTTCAGCGCCGCGTCCGCTCCCCGTGGAGCCGGACCAACTCGTCCAGGAGACGCCGTCGCGTCTCCGCTGAGATCTCGATGGAGGCAAGGCGCCATTTCAGCCGCCCGAAGCGGAAATGGAGCCTTGCCTCAAGTCCCTCCGCGGCCTCGGGCGGAACCGTGAAATAAACGTTGCGGAACCCCCGCCAGCGCGATTTCAGGATGAGCTGAGCAGCGCTCCGTAGCCCGTCCAGGCTCGGGCGGACGCGGCTCGCGAGCCGCATCGGCTCGGCCCGCCCGGGACTTAGGTCCTGCAGAAGCCCCAACATGCCTTCCGGAGTAACAAGCCGCTCGAGAAGGGGTTCTGCAGCGACCGCTAAGCCGCTCGCCGCCATGCTGGCATCCGGCACGCCGAGCTCCTTGGAGGCCGCGCGGGAGCCCGCCGCCTCGGCTACGATCTGCTTCGTGAAAGACGCCCGCACGGCGCGGAAATTCACCCGATCTGCGATCCGCTGGACATTGCGCCCCTCGACCGCGTCCGCGAAATCGAGGAACGCCCAATACGGCGAGGCGGTGTAAAGGCCCCAGACAAGGAGAAGCGCCGCGACGCTTCCGACGAACCAGCGCATGCGCCTCGCGATCTCTCGGGCTTGATGCGGGCCTTTCAGCGACCACCCGTGCCGATGTCTTACCCAGCGGGACCGTGCCCCTCAACCGTTCCGAAGGGACAAGGAGGGCCGGGACCGGTGAGGAGGTTCGAAGGGCGGAGCATCGCCCACAAGGCGCTGAACCGGCGCGCTCCTCTGCCGCCGGCCAGCTATCGGCTCTTGCTTGCAATGCTCGCGCTCTGGATAGAGCTGGTTCAGGCGTGGCGAAGACGGAGCGCAAGGGATGACGGATTCGGGCTCAACCGGTGGACGGGTGATCTGCTTCGCGCATGCGGCCTATCAGCTCGCGGAAGCCTACAAGGCCGGCTCCGGTGACCGCGTGGTCGTGGCCCGCAACGCCGACGAGCTCAAAGCCGCGCTCCCCGAAACGGAGATCCTGGTCGTCTCCGGCCTGTGGCGCAACGAATATGCCGAGGCCGCGCCGCATCTGCGCTTCATCCAGTCCGTCAGTGCCGGCACGGACCAGTTTTCGCGCGACGTGCTCGGCGGCCGCGGCATCCGGCTCGCGAGCGCGCAGGGCGCGAACGAGCGGGTGGTCGCCGAGCATGCCATGTCTTTGATCCTCGGGCTCACGCGGCATCTCGGGCACGCCCGGGACAACCAGCGCGAGCGGCGCTGGACGGGCATGATCGGCGACCCGGCTGCGCGCCAGGACGAGCTCGGCGGCAAGACGCTGGTGATCGTCGGCCTCGGCCGCATCGGGACGAGGCTCGCAACGCTCGCCCGCGCCTTCGACCTCCATGTCATTGGGATCCGGCGCAGCCCTCGCACCCCGGACGACATCGCCCACGAGGTTATCCCGCCGGACCGGCTGCTCGAGGCGCTGCCACGGGCTGACTTCCTCGCTCTGACCTGCCCGCTCACGCCCGAAACCGAGCGCATGATCGGAGCCGAGCATTTCGTGGCCATGAAGCGGTCGGCCTACCTGATCAACGTCGCCCGGGGAAAGGTCGTGGATGAACCGGCTATGATCGAGGCGCTATCGGCGGGGCGGATCGCCGGCGCAGGGCTCGACTGTTTCGTCGAGGAGCCGCTCCCACCCGACTCGCCCCTATGGGGCTTCTCGAACGTGCTGATAACTCCCCATAGCGCCGGCGAGACGAGCCGCTATGAGGCCAATGTGATCGCGATCCTGACCGAGAATCTCGGCCGGCTCGCGCGTGGCGAGGAGTTGCGCAACGCGATCGTGTGAGTCCGGGCTAACCTGCGGTTAACCATGGCCGCTGCACAGACGGGATCACCGCATGACAGCGTCGCCGGATCGGAGGATCACAGGACGACGGCACGACAGGGGTACCTTGATCGCAGAGCGGCTGCAGGCCCGGCGAGGTGAGGAAGACCCGAGGCGAGCCGGCCGGAAGGCCGGCGCAGCATGGGGAGAGCTCGCTGGACAATCCTACACCCAAGGCCGGGGCCTAGATCATGGGTGAGAGCCTGCTCGCAACCTACTGCGTGTAGGATATTCGCGCGGCGGATGTCCGTTCGTGTCTTACATCGGCGATTGGGCGCAAAGCGTTGCAGTTATTCGCTTAGTGCTTCCCGAACGGCCGCGATGATGCCCTCCTGGATCTCGGTATCGAGATACGGGTGCATCGGAAGCGCGATCACCTCGGTCGCCACCTTATCCGAAACCGGCAAGCCATTGCCTGAGCTTGGAAAATGCCGGTAGGCCGTTTGGCGGTGTACCGGCTTCGGGTAGTAGATCGCGGTCGGAATTCCACGCTCCCTGAGCGCCGGCCCGAGCGCATCCCGCTTCTCCGGCGCGACCCGGATCGTGTACTGCGCCCACGTTGAGACGACGCCCTCCTGGACCACCGGGACGGTCGCGACGTCACCCAGTCCCTCCGCATAGCGACGGGCGATCCGGTTGCGGGCAACGATCTCCTCGTCGAAGATCTTGAGCTTCTCGATCAGAACCGCAGCCTGGATCGTGTCGAGCCGGCCGTTCATGCCGATGCGGACGTTGTCGTATTTGTCGACACCCTGGCCGTGGTTCCGCAAAGAGCGCAGAATGGCCGCGAGTTCATCGTTATCCGTGAAGATGGCCCCGCCGTCGCCGTAGCAGCCGAGCGGCTTTGCAGGGAAAAAGCTGGTAGTCGTCGCAAGCCCGTATCTGCCGAGCCGGCGGCCCTTGTAGCTCCCACCGAAGCTCTGGGCGGTGTCGCACAGGACCCACAGGCTCTCGCGCTCGCAGACCGGCAGGATCGCGTCGTAATCGACCGCAGCCCCGAACAGGTCGACCGGCATGACGCCGACCGGGTTCAGCTTGAGCTCGCGCGCCGTCCGGATCGCTGCCTCGAGGCTCGCCGGATCCATGTTGAACGTGTCTTCATGGATGTCCACGAAGACCGGCGTCGCCCCGAGCCAGGCGACCACCTCGGCGGTGGCCGCGAAGGTGAAGCTCGGGCACAGGATCGCGTCGCCAGGTTTCACGCCCTTGGCCATCAGGACCATCGCCAGCGCGTCGGTTCCGTTTCCGCAGGTGATGACGTGGCGTGCGCCGCAGAATGTCGAGAGATCTGCTTCGAGGTGGGCGACCTCCGGCCCCATGATGTACTGGCCGTGGTTCACGACGCGCAGGATGGCCTCATCGACGAGCGAGCCGAGACGCCGGCGCTGGGCGCCAAGATCGATGAAGGGAAGCATGGAAGGCCTTGATCTTGAACGTGTTCTGCTGACCTGAAAGGGTGTCAGGCCTTGACGATGGTGGGCCCGGACAGTCCCAGGCGCCCGAGGACGTTGCGGGTATCGACCGCGAGGCGGGCGTGCTCTGCCACGAGCCTGTAATCGACCGAGTCGTGGTCCGTCACCACGAGGACGGCGTCATGCAACCGGATCATGTCCGCCGTGAGATCAAGCGAGCGTCGTCCGGTCAACTGCGGATGATCGCGCGTAGGCCGGATCTCCGGGATCCAAGGGTCATGGTATCCGACGATCACACCCCGTGCTTCGAGAAGCTCGATGAGGCGGAGGCCCGGGCTCTCGCGCTGGTCGTCGACGTTGCGCTTGTAGGCTAGGCCGAGCAGCAGGACCTTGGCGCCGTTCAGCCCGCGCCCGCTTTGCGCGTCGAGGGCCGCCGCGAGGCGCTCCACGACGTAGCCGGGCATAGCGGCGTTGACCTCGCCGGCGAGCTCTATGAAGCGGGTCGCGATCTCGTGCTCGCGTGCCTTCCAGGTGAGGTAGAACGGGTCGATCGGGATGCAGTGGCCGCCGAGGCCGGGCCCTGGATAGAAAGGCATGAAGCCGAAGGGCTTCGACTTCGCAGCCTCGATCACTTCCCAGACGTCGATCCCCATGGCGGCGTAGACGACCTTCAGCTCGTTCACGAGGGCGATGTTGACGGAGCGGAAGATGTTCTCGGTCAGCTTCACCGCCTCGGCTGTGTCGGGCGAGGAGACCGGGACGACCTCCACCACGATTTCGCGATAAAGGGCGACCGCCATTGCGAGTGCGTCCGGCCCATCTCCACCGACGACGCGCGGGATCGACGAGGTGCCGAACTCGGCATTGCCCGGATCCTCCCGCTCGGGCGAATAGGCGAGGAAGAAGTCCCTGCCCGAGCGCAGGCCCGACCGCTCCAGGATCGGCCGCATCACGTCCCTGGTGGTACCCGGATACGTGGTCGACTCGAGCACGACGAGTTGGCCCGACCGCAAGCGCGGCGCGATCGCCTCGGCCGTTCGCTCGATGAACGACAGGTCCGGCTCGCGATGCTTTCCAAGCGGGGTCGGGACGCAAACGAGGATGGCATCGACTTCGGTGAGCCGGTCGAAATCAGCTGTCGCCGCGAACAGGCCGCGCTCGACGAGGGCGAGGACGACCGCCGACTCGATCTGCTTGATGTATGACCCGCCGGCGTTGAGCTGATCGACCTTGGCCGGGTCAATGTCGAACCCGACGACGCGGAAGCCCGTCTCGCAGGCGGCGCGGGCGAGCGGTAACCCGACATAGCCGAGGCCGATGATGCCGAGCCGCGCCTCTTTCGAGCGAGCGCGAGCAATGAAGGCCTCGGCTGCCGGCGAGACCGCGCCGGGCGGCACGCTCATCAGCCGAAGGATTTGGCGAGGTTCTGCAGCACCTCGGTGGTGCCGGCGAGACCGGCGATTTCCTCCGCCGTCACCCGCGCGGCATCCTCGATCTGCTCCGGCGTATGCTCGCAGGTGATGAAAAAGCGGAGCCGCGCCAAGCGCTCCGGCACGGCGGGATGCAGGATGGGCATGACGTTGAAGCCGCGCTCGGAGAGCCTGTTCGACAGCATCGCGGCCTTCAGCGATTCGCCGAGGATCACGGGCGCAATCGCCGTGCCGGCTGCGGTGCCGGTATCCAGCCCGTACGCCTTCGCGCGCTCGACGAAGAACTTGCCGTTCCGATGCAGGCGCTCGACCCGCTCCGGCTCGCGCAGCATGATGTCCAACGCCTTCCTGGAGGCGGCCGCGACCGGCGGGGAAAGACCGACGGAGAACACGAAGGCCCCGACGCTCGTCTTGATGTACTCGACGAGTGCGGCGGAGCCCGCGATGTAGCCGCCGGCGCCGGACAGCGTCTTCGACAGCGTCCCCATCCAGATATCGACCTCGCGCGGGTCGATCCCGGCCTCTTCCCAGATGCCGAGGCCGGTTCGCCCGAGAACACCGAGGGAGTGCGCCTCGTCCATCATCAGCCAGGCGCCGAAGCGCTTCTTCAGGTCGACGAGCCGGGCGAGGTCCGGCCAGTCGCCATCCATGCTATAGAGACCTTCGGCGACGATCAGCACGCGGTGGTACTGGCGCCGGTTCGCGATCAGCAGCTTCTCGAGCGCGTCGAGATCGTTGTGCGCGAAGGAACGGCGCTGCGCCCCCGAGAGCTGCGCCCCAACGACAATCGAATTGTGGATTAGCTCGTCATGAACGATCAGGTCCTTCGGGCCGACGAGCTGGCCGATGACGCCGACATTGGTGGCGTGGCCGCTCACCATCACGACGCAATCCTCGGCCTTGTAGACATCGGCCAGAGCCCGCTCGAGCTCGCGGTGGACCGGCCGCTCGCCTGCGACGAGCCGGCTCGCCGAAGCGGAGGTGCCGTAGCGGTCGATCGCCGCCTTTGCGGCCCCCTGGACCTCGGGATGCCCGTTCAGGCCGAGATAATCGTAGGACGAGAAGTTCGTGAGGGTGCGGTTGCCGATCAGCGTCTCGGCCCCGGCGCGGCGCTCGTGCGACCGGAAGAACGGGTTTTCCAGCCCGATCATCGACGCAAACGTGCTTTGCGTCTGGAGCTCCTTGAAGCCTGGCAGCGTCGTGAAGTCGGTTGCGCCTTCGGGCGCCGCGATCGACACCGGCCCGACCTTGGCGCCCGGGGTGCTGGCCCGGCGCCGGCTCACATGGGCGAAGAGCGCATCCCGGTCTTCAGCCGAGAGGCCGCCACCCCTGTCATCTGTCACTGCAACAAGCCTCTCCGGGACTGCGCGTCCGCCTGCACGACCTCAAGTACCGGAGCGACGACGCTGATGTCGACCTCTGTACCAGCATGACGGTCATACAGGGCCTGCGTGACTCGCGCCTCATCGTCCGGGGCACCGGAATGGACGGAAGCGATGATCGTCTCCGCGAGCCCCGGCACGGTCAGCGCACCCACGGATCCGGTCGGTGGCGAACTCAGCTCGAAGCGGTCCTGGAGCCCGGTCGCGAGTTCGATCGCCATGAGCGAGTCGAGGCCGATTTCGGAGAGGCGCTTCCCGAGCGCCACGTCCTGCTTCGGCACGCGCAGAACCCCCGCGATCTCCTCCACGATGATCTCGATCACCTGCTTGCGGACCTTGTCCGGCTCCCCCGAGCCGACCAAGGCGCGCAGGTCGATCGAGCTCCGCTCGCTCGATTCGATCGCGCCACCCTCGCGAACCAGCGCCGCGAAGGTCGGGGAGGCGAGGGCGGGCAGCCGCCTGGCCGCCGACCAGTCCAGCGAGCCGACGGCCATCACGGCCTCGTTCGCGTCTGTCGGATCGCGCGAGAGCGCCTGGGCCATGAGGTCGAGCGCCTCGCGGGCCGGCATCGCCTTCACGCCGACGCGCTTGGCGAGCGATTCTGCAAGGCCCTTCTGCCGCGCAAGCACGCCGACATCGCCGATGGCGCCCCACGCGAAGGCCGTTCCTGGAAGGCCCTGCTGGCGCCGGCTCCGAGCCACGCCCTCCAGGTACCCGTTCGCGGCCACGTAGGCGGCCTGGCCCGGATTGCCCACGAAAGTGGTGATGGAGGAGAACAGCACGAAATAGTCGAGCTCATCCTCCCGGGTGTGCCGGTCGAGATGGCCGACGCCCGTGACCTTCGGGTTGAGCACGTTCGCGAACTGCTCCTCCGTCATGTTCGCGACGAGGCTGTCCTCCAGCACCATCGCGGCGTGCATCACGCCGGCGAGCGGCGGCATGTCCGCCCGGATCTGCTTGAGCAGCGACCTGACGCTCGCCTCGTCCGACACGTCGCAGGCGACCGGCCTGACATCGACGCCCCGCGCCTGAAGCTCTGCCACGACCGCCTGCGCTTCGGGCGTCGCCGCGCCGTTCCGTCCGGTCAGGACGAGGTGCTTAGCGCCGCGCTCGGCAAGCCACCTGGCCGTCTCCAGCCCAAAGCCGCCGAAGCCGCCGGTCAGCAGGTGCGTCCGCGCGGGATCGAAGCGGAACTCCGCCTCGTTTGGCATCGGTACCGGCCTCGACGGCGGCCGGAGCACGATCTTCCCGATATGCCCGGATTGCTGCATCAGCCGGAACGCGTCGACGGTCTCGCCCGCCGGGTAGACCCGGTAGGGCAGCGGCTTGAAGGCGCCTGCCTCGAACAGTTCAATGATCTCGCCGAAGATCTCCGAAGCCCGGTCGCGATCGGACAGGAGCTGGTCCACGTCCACACCGAAATAGGACAGGTTGCGGCGGAACGGCCTCAGCCCGATCCGGGTATTGGCGACATAGTCGCGCTTGCCGAGCTCGATGAAGCGGCCGAACGGCTTCAGCACGCCGAGGCCCCGCTCCATCGCCTCGCCCGCAAGGCTGTTCAGCACGATGCCGACACCGTCCGGGCAGATCTCGCGGATGTCGTCCGCGAAGGCCGAGGAGCGGGAATTCAGCACGTGCTCGACGCCGAGTGAGCGCAGAAGCTCCCGCTTCTCACGCGAGCCGGCGGTGGCGATGATCTTGGCGCCGCGGTGCTGCGCGATCTGCACAGCCGCGAGGCCGACGCCGCCCGCGGCGCCGTGGATCAGCACCCACTCACCGTTTCGCATGCCGGCGAGCGTGATCAGCGCGTAATACGCTGTCAGGAACGCCACCGGGATGGTGGCCGCGGCCTCAGTATCGAGCCCTTCCGGCACCTTCGCCACGACATTCTGCGGCACTGCCGCGACCGTCGCGAAGGCCGATGGCGCGAAGGCGATGACACGGTCGCCGGCCTTGAAGCGCGACACGCCTTCGCCGACCCTGATGACCGTGCCGGCGCATTCGAGCCCGAGCGTCGGGCCGGCGAAGCCGTCCTCCAGGATGTCGTCCGGCAGGAGCGACATCGCCCACATCACGTCTCGGAAATTGAGGCCGGTCGCCTCGACCGCGATCTCGACCTCGCCGGGACCGGCGGACGGGCGATCGATGCCGACCCAGGACAGGCCCGCCAGGCCGCCGACGATGCCACGTTCGAGCCGTGCCGCACCGGCCGCCGGGCCCGAGCCGCCTTCGGGCACCGCCTCGACGCGCAGTACGCGGACGCAGTCTTGTTCGATGACGAAGTCAGTCTCGGTCTGCTCGCCGGCCATCAGGCCGCGAATGGCCTCGGCGATCGCGTCAGATGAGACCTGGGACGAGGCCGAGACGCGTCGGACGGCGATGTTCGGGGTTTCGTTGGCAAGCGTACGGGCGAAGGAGAGCACCGCCGCCGTGACGGGGTCGGCGAGTGCGGCCCCAGGTGCCGTCGAGACGGACAGGACCCAGAGCTCCGCCTTATCCTGAGCGGCGGCTTCCGCGCAGGCTCTCAGCTCGAGGCACAGTTCCTGGACGAGACCAGCCTGCCCGCCGCGTGTGGCCGCGCTCGCGACGAAGAGCACCGTGTCGGTATTAGCACCACTCTGCGCGACGGCGAGCTCGGGCAGCCGCAGCTCGACCTTATGGCCATCCATGGCCAGCAGAGCGTCGAGCCGCTCCGCCAGGTCGCCGCTGGCAGAAAGCCTGGTCGGCTCAATGCGAATGTTGCGCTCAGCCGGTGCAGGCAGGGCATGGGCTCGCGGCGGCTCTGCAAGAAGCAGGATGGCCGCCTCGCGGTCGAGTTCAATCGCTGTCGCGGTGACCTCGGCGAAGCCGCTTGCTTCGAGTGTGGACGTCCAGCCCTCCTCGTCCTGAAGCGGGCTCACCGGGAACTCGGCTGAGAGCTCGGTGTCAAACCAGCCCTCGTTCATGCCGAGCGTTAGGTCACGAAACTGGGACGGAAGCGGTTCGATCGCGGCCAGCAGCCCGCCCGGCGCGATCGCCTCGCGCAGCTTGGAAAGAGAAACCCCGCCGATGCGATGCAGCCGCTCAGCCGAAAGCGCGACGTCGAAAACCTCCTGCCCGAGTTCCTCTGGAGTTTCGACCAGCGTCAGCGCGTGACCCCCGCCCAGGCCCAGTCGCGCCCGCTCAAGCCGGCGCGCATCCGGCTCGAAGATCGTGAGGCGGATATGGTCCGCATCCGCCATGTCCTTCAAGGCATGCGAGAGCGGGCCATAGCCGATCTGCAGGATATTGCGGGCGCGCCCATCCTGGTCGAGCAGCTTTGCTTCGGTCGCGAGTTTATGCAGCACCTCACTGGCGGCCCGCGCGGAAGCGCCGCCGAGCTCGAAACCGTCGATCGTGCCGCCTGCGGGCGAGAAGAACGTTTCAGGCGAGAGCTCACCGCTCTGGATCACGGCGCCGATTGCCGAGGCGAGCAGCATTTCGGCCGAACGCGCCGGGCTCTCTCCAACGAGGGTCCGGAGCACGAGCGCGGGGTCGGGCAGTTTCGGCGCTTCGGCCAGGATCCAGCCCTCGTCTTTCGGGGTCGCGAGGCCGCTGAGCTCGAGCGAATGGAGGATGCTCGCCAGCCAAGCCGAGGTCGCGGCCGGGAAAGAGGCGAGCTTTTCGCGCGTGATGGTGAGTGACGGGTCGATGCGGCGCGCGATCTCATAAGATGCGGACGTCGCCCAGCCTTCGAGCAGCAACTGCTCCTGGCTCTCGCCTGCCGCATCACCGAGCGCAAAGCCGAGCCGAGACGCCGTATCGAGCAGCGCACCCAGTTCCCGTCCAACGCCCTTTCGTCCGACCACCTTGCTGTCCGCCGGGACGGCATTCATCAGGAGCGCGCGCTCGGCGAGGGTGGCCCCGCGCTGCACCCGCGCGGCCTGGAACCGGACCTCGCTCAAGGCGCCGATCGGCTGACCGTCGGCGTCGAAGAGCGTGAACTCGGACAGGATCGAGCGCTCGCCGGCCTTGGTGATCTCGATGAGCGCCTTGGCCGGCAGCGCGCCCGAGCGCGTCAGCCGGATATGGCCGAAGCGGACGGGCAGATAGGCCGTGCCGCGGCGCTGGGCGCCAAGGGTCGAGAACAGTGCGAACAGCCCGTGGAAACAGGCGTCGAGCCGGGCCGGATCGAGCCGGTAGTCGCCATGTGCGGCTGACGGTTCGAGGTCGACGACGATCGCCTTGTCGCCGACCCGGGTCACTGACTTCAGGAGGCGGAACTCGGGCCCATAATGCAGGCCCACTGCTTCGGCCGCGGCATAAATCGCCTCTGGGCCGATCACTTCGCCGGCCTCGGTCGGCATGCTCTTCCGAAGCGGCTCCTCCTCGCCCCGCGTGATGCGGGCGACGGCATGAAGCTGCCAGCCTGAGCGCGAAAGCCGTGCGCGGCTCAGGATCTCGACCGTGTTCGTGTTGGGCGAGAGCCGCGCCTTGATCTCCTTGGCGCGGTCGCGCTCGAGCTGCAGCGGCACCGAGATGTCGATGTCGAGCACGGCGGCGGTCTCGGTCTCGAACCACTCCTGCGCCACCGAGAGCGCGATCTCGATGAAGGCCGCGGCCGGCAGGATCGGCTGACCGCCGACCACGTGGTCCCCGAGCTCCGGGACCTGGGCGGTGTCGAGTTGGCCCGTCCACTCGGTCCCGTCGTGCGTGTTGCGGCCGCCGATCAGCCGGTGCCAGCGCGTGTCGAGCGTGAAGCCGACGGCCTCCGGCGAGGGCTGGACCCGGAAATCCTTCCGCTGCCACGGGTAGATCGGAAGCTGGATCGGTGCAGCCGGTTCAGGACCGAAGAGCTTCGTTAGGTCGACAGCCGCGCCCTTCGTGAACGCTGCGATCGCGGCGGGGCGGATCTGGTCGCTGCTGTCCTCGCCCTCCTTTTTCTCGAGAACGCCGAGCGCCGAGAAGGGCAGGGAGGTCGGTTCCAGCGTCTCGTTGATGTTCGAGAGGAGCACGCTGCGGGGCCCGATCTCCATGAAGATGCGGGCGCCGTTGCGGGCTGCGAACTCGACGGCGGGCGCGAACCGAACCGGCTCGCGCACATTGTGCCACCAGTAATCGGCGTCGAGCGCCGTGCCCTCGATCGCCTCGCCCGTGACGGTCGAGATGAACGGGATCGTGCTCTCGCCGCCCTTGATGCCCTTCAGGTCCCGCAGCAGCGGCTCGCGGACACAGTCGATCAGCGCGCAATGGAACGGGTAATCGAGATCGAGCTGGCGATACACCATGCGCCGCTTGCGGGCGACCTGGCCGAGTTTCTTCAGCTCGTCCGTCGGACCCGCGAGGGTAAAGGTCCGCGGCGAGTTGTAGGCCGCGATTTCGACGCCCTCGAACTCGGACGCGATCGCCTGGACCTGGTCCAGAGTGCCGACGATGACCCCCATCCGGCCGGTATCGCGTGCGAGCTCCTGGTGAGCGCTGCGGGCGTGGATGACGTGCACCGCGTCCTTCAGTGGAAGCGCCCCGGAGACGGCCGCCGCGGCGATCTCCCCGACGGAGTGTCCGAGCACGACCGAGGGCGTGATGCCCTGCGCCGCGAGTGCGCGGGCGGTCGCAATCTGGATCGAGAAGATCAGCGGCTGCGCGACATGCGTCAGCGGGAGCCGTTGCTCGAGGTCACTCGCGAAAAGCGCCTCGGTGACCGACCAGCCGAACTGGCTGTCGAAGAGCGAATCGACCTCGTCGAGCCCTTCGCGGAAGTGCCGGTTCGTGGCGTAGGCGCCGCGGCCCATTCCCGGCCACTGCCCGCCATTGCCGGAGAACACGAAGGCAACCGGCCCGTCCGTTTCGGTCACCGTGCCCCAGGTCGCACCGGAGACGTCGTCCTCCTTGTCCGCGATGCGCTCCAGCTTACGCGCGAGGTCGCGCGGGGAGCGCCAGTCAACAACGAGCCGCTCGCCGAGGAGCTCCCGGCGGTGAACGGCCGCAGCCGCCATCTCCTGCGCCGAATCGAGCGAGGCCGAGGCAACACGGCCGGAATAGTCGCGCGCGAGCTCGAGGATCGCCGCGCGGCTCGCGCCCGTGATCGCGAACCGATCCGTACCACCTATGTACCGCTTGGCCCGCCCTGAGGCCCGCGGCGCGTCCGAGATGATGGCGTGCGCGTTCGTGCCGCCAAAGCCGAAAGAGTTGATGCCCGCGAACCGGGGCTCGTCGGTCCGGGCGAGCCGGGTCGGCTCGGCCGCGACCTGCAGGTTGAGCTCGTCGAACGGGATCTCCGGGTTCGGCTCGCTGAAATTGATAGAGGGCGGCAGGATGTCGTGCTCGAGGGCGAGCATCGCCTTCAGCATGCCGGCGAGGCCCGAAGCCGGCTCCAGATGCCCGATATTCGTCTTGATCGAACCGATCGGGAGGGGCGCCGGGCGGCCCTTGCCCAGCACTTCGCCGATCGTGAAGGCCTCGATCGGGTCGCCGACGCGGGTACCGGTCCCGTGCGCCTCGACGAACGCCATCTGGGCCGGCGTGATCCCCGATTCGCCATAGAGCTGACGCAGGAGCTTGCCTTGCGAGTAGCGGGAGGGGAGGGCGATGCCGTTCGTCCGCCCGTCCGAGTTCACCCCGGAATTCGCGATCCGGGCATACATCCGGCTGTCGTCCTGGCGCGCCCGCTCCGCGGTCTGGAGCACGAGTACGACCGCGCCCTCGGCGCGGACATACCCGTTCGCCTTAGCGTCGAACGTTTGGCACCGGCCGTCGGGCGACAGCATGGACGCCTGCGAGAAGACGATGAAGCCGAAGGGGCTCATCAGGAGGTTGATGCCGCCGACGATTGCAGTGTCGATTCGCCCGCTCTGCAGCGCGCTCATCGCCTCGTGCAGCGCCACGAGAGAGGACGAGCAAGCGGTGTCGACCGTGAAGCTCGGGCCCTGGAAATCGAAGGCGTGCGAAATGCGATTGGAGATGATCGAGATCGCGCCGCCCGTGGCCGTGTAGGCGTCGCCGCCAGCCATGTCGGTGTTGCGGATGATCGTGTATTCGGGCGACGAGGCGCCGACGAAGACGCCTACGTCCCGACCGGCGAGCTTCGAGCGCGGGATGCCCCCATCCTCGAGCGCTTCCCAGGTCAGCTCGAGCAGGAGCCGCTGCTGGGGGTCCATCTGCTCGGCCTCGCGCGGCGAGATGCCGAAGACGGACGGGTCGAAGGTCCAGAGATCATCGAGGACGCCGGCCGCCCAGGTATAGGCTTTGCCCGGCTCCTTTGGACGCGGATGGCCGTGCTTCTGCTTCGACCAGCGGTCGTCCGGGATCTGCGTAACGGAGCAGCGGCCCTCGAGCAGATTCGACCAGAGTTGAGCGACAGATGACGCGCCGGGAAGGCGGCATGACCGGCCGACAACCACGACGTCCTGGCGCTGCTCCGTGCTTCGCACTAACCGGACTCCGAGTAGAGTTCTTCTGAACAGAAGAGCGTGTCTTAGACGGCCCGGGTAGCTGCTTCAACGCCCCGGGCCGGGCTGGGCGCCGCCATCTCAGGATGTGGCACGAATACCGCACACCGCCTGCGCGTGTATTCTGCGCGCGCCTGAACGGCAGCTCGTTCCCGTGAAGGGGTCCCGCGGACCCGAGCACAGCCTTGCCTACGCTCTGGAGAGAGGGGCATGGCGGACGGGGCGACAGGTACGCGGGAGCCGGCGGGGTTTACTGGATAACGGGAAAAATGCAAGGCGCGTGCCGGTCCGAAGGGCTGGACAGACCCGTCAGGTTCGTTGTGGACGGAGCGGGGCCCGGCACGTTCCATAGAGCAGGCATGGCGAAGACGCTCTCCTACACTCCGCCTGCGCGCAGCTTCGACGAGGCGCGGAGCCATCCGGTTCGCCGGCGCCACGTAATCTATGTGCCGGGCTACGATCCGGAGGCCGAGACACGCTACCGGATGCTCTTCGTGCGAGAGCTCATCCGCTATGCCAAGCGGTTCGGGCTCACGGAGCGGACGATCTCCCCGGTGGAGAAGGTCGAGGCGCCGCAGGGGCTGCGCTGGACGGTCGGCGTCGCCCGCGAGGACTGGCGCACGGAGACGACGTTCGAGGTCCTGCGTTGGGACGATATCGTCCATCGCGACTTTGCGCGCCCGCTGCCCCTGGCGATCGTGGCCCTCTATGCCGGGCTGCTCTACGTGATCGCGACCGGCATGATGGTCCGGTTCTGGCGTCTGAACTGGAAGTTCGGCGGCGTCACGATCTACCCGCCGATCATGGTGCTTCTGAGCCTGGCGCTGGCCGGTGGCGTGGGTTGGGCCGTAGTCGCCGTGGCCGGGCTCCTGGTTCCGGTTCCAGTCTGGCTCGGCTGGGCGGTCGCCCTCGCGATCGCTTACGGAGCGTTCCGGCTCACCTATCCGCTCGGCGAGCGCTGGTTCGTGTGGCACCTGATGCACGACTGGGTGTTCAACTGGCAGCACGGGACGGGCTTAAGGCCGGATTATGAGGCCCGGGTCGGTCTCTTCGCGGCGCGGCTCGCCGAGGTTGCGCGGTCCGGCCAAGCCGACGAGGTACTTGTCGTCGGCCATTCCTCGGGCGCTGTGATGGCAGTAGAGGTCGTGGCGCGGGCGGTCGAGCTGGACGCGGATCTGGGACGAGGCGCGACGGATGTCGCTCTCCTGACGATGGGATCCTGCCTGCCGCTCGTCGCGGTGAACCCGCGGGCAGGGCGCTGCCGGGAGGGTATCGCGCGCATCGTGCGCGCCCCGGACGTTCTCTGGGTCGAGTACCAGGCGCCCCAGGATTGGCTGAATTTCGCGGGCTTCAACCCGGTCCGGGACCTCGGTCTCGCGATCCCGCCCGCGAATTGCTTCAATCCGGTAATCCGCTCCTCGAAGTTCCGCGAGATCGTTTCGCCCAAGACCTACGAGTCTCTGCTCTTCAAGCCCTTCAGGATGCACTTCCAGTTTCTGATGGCGAACGACAACCCGGGCGAGTTCGACTATATCATGATGATCGTGGGGCCGCTGTCCCTCGCTGAGCGCGTCAACCGGGGCCATCAGTCCGGGGATTTAGCCGCTGCAGCCCCGGCCCTTGCGCAACAAGAACAGGTGCATCTCAGCCGTTAACCACTCCCACGAAGCTCGGCGGGAACTCCGATATAGCTTAGGTGTTCTTATGTCATCGCCGCTGGGCGGCACTGACAGAGGCAATACCATGATTGGCTGGGCTTTGACTTTCCTGCTCGTCGCACTTGTAGCGGCGGTGTTCGGCTTCGGCGGGATCGCGGGCACCGCGGTCGAAATCGCCAAGCTCATCTTCTTCGTCGCGATCGTGCTCTTCGCGATTTCGGCGGTTGTCGGATTGCTGCGGGGACGCTCCCCGACAGTCTAGCCAAAGAGCCGAGCGTCGCCCTGAGGCGGCGCTCGGTCGGCTGTTTCGGACTGGTTCGTGCCTAAGACCTAGCGGTTCCCCCCCTTAGGCAAACTTAGCCGGTCAAGAATCGCGGTTAGCCGGTCGGGCACTGGCTGCTCGACGAGTTCCCCGTACATCGAACGAAGCTTGTCGCCTATTTGTGCCTGGATCACCCGATCGAGGCCTGGACCGTTTTGCTGGCGAGTGTCGGGCGCGCCCTGTTTCGCTGCGGCTCCGGGATTTTTGGCATCCCGCTTCGGCGAGCCCGCCATGCACTAACCTCTTCAGAGTCACAGACGAAAAAATCGCAGTTCAACGCCCTCCGAGCCATCGGGTTCCGGAGCGGCAGCGGAACTTTTCGCAACCTTGCGGGTTGCCGGGCGATTGTCTACGACCCAAGCCCTTAGCGGGTTGGAAATTTTTTCGTCCAGGGGACCGTTGAATGTCCGCAGCACAACTTGTCGTGCAGTTTCTACCCTATCTTCGTCGTTACGCTCGCGCCCTCACAGGTAGCCAGGCGGCTGGCGACGCCTATGTGGCTGCTACCCTGGAGACCCTGGTCAGCGACCCTGGCATGATCGGCGGCGGCGCCAATGTTAAGGTGGCGCTGTTCACGATCTTCACCCGTATTTGGAATTCGCTGGCCGTGAACGGCGAGAATGAGCACATCGCGCGCGACCTGCCCGCCGAGATCCGCCTGGGCCAGATCACGCCGCTGCCTCGGCAGGCCTTCCTTCTGTCGAGCCTCGAAGGATTCACGGAGGAGGAGGCGGCGTCGATCCTCGACACCGATGTGGAGCGTGTCCGCCAACTCGTGGACGAAGCCGGGAAGGAACTCGCGGCCGACATCGCGACCGACATCATGATCATCGAGGACGAGCCGCTGATCGCCATGGACCTTGAGTCTCTGGTCGAAGGCCTTGGGCATAAGGTGACGGGGGTCGCCCGCACCCGCGGCGAGGCTCTGAACCTTGCCGAGAAGAAGCGGCCCGGCCTCATCCTGGCCGATATCCAGCTGGCGGACGGCAGCTCGGGCCTCGATGCGGTGAACGACCTGCTCGAGACGTTCGAAGTGCCGGTCATCTTCATCACGGCCTACCCGGAACGTTTCCTCACCGGCGAGCGTCCGGAGCCCGCCTTTCTGATAGCCAAGCCGTTCCAGCCGGCGCATGTGTCCGCTGTCATCAGCCAGGCGCTCTTCTTCCAACAGAGTGCGCGGCGCTCGGATCGCGTTACGGCCTAATTCGCCGACGACGAGAGCCGTTCGTGCGCCGACCTTCGCCGGCGCCCTTTTTTCAAGAGCCTGCCGGCTCCGAAAGAAGAAAGGCGTGATCACACGAGGTGATCACGCCTGAAAGGTGCCGGCCGATGGGGGCAAAGCGGGGCCGGTTGCAGTCTCAACTCACCCCTTGCCGCCCGGTTCCGGCTCGGACTGAAAAAAGTTCGTACACGTGCATCAGGCGTGTCGGGACGATCCGGAAGCCTGCCCGCCCTTTCGACCAGCCTGGGAAGCGAGACCCCTATCCTGAGAGAAGGAGCGCTTCTCGGCCGGCACGCTCCGGCCGCCTTTGCTTGCGATCTCGCGCTGCCGATCTTCCGACATCGAGGCGAATCCTCGCCCGGATGCCAGGTTTTCCTTTGGCATCTTTTCGCTCCGTTGTTTCGACTTTTCGGATCGTCAACCCGGCCGCGTTTTCTTTAGTTCCAGTCCGGAGTGCTACTCCCACCGGGTGTCTTGACTTTCCCGGCCCCGAGGGCCAGATGCCACTCAGGCGTCAGCGCCCGCGCCTCGCGGGCTGCGTGAGAGAGGCTGCGTGACGGCCCGCGAGAAGCGGCCCGGCCTCCACTTTATTCGCTCCATCGCTCAAGAGAGCCCCGATCACGCGGGTTCTCCCCGGAAAGCCCGCCGCAGGATGCGAGCGGCTCTCCAGACTCGCACTCGAGAGAACCTCCTTGTCTTCATTCTCTGGATTCGGCCTTGCTGCGCCGATCCTCAAGGCCCTTGCTGAAGAGGGCTACAGCCAACCCACCCCCATCCAGGCCCAGTCCATCCCCGATGTGATAACCGGCCGCGATCTTCTTGGGATTGCCCAGACCGGCACCGGCAAAACGGCCGCCTTTGCGCTCCCCATCCTGCACCGGCTCGCTGGCGACCCACGGCAGCCGCAGCGGCGCGGCTGCCGTGCGCTCGTCCTCAGCCCAACGCGCGAACTCGCAAGCCAGATCGCGGACAGTTTCCGCGCGTACGGCCGCCACCTGCGCCTTTCGACAACGGTCGTGTTCGGCGGCGTGCCGCTCGGACGCCAGGAGCGTGCCCTCGCGCAAGGCGTCGACGTGCTCGTCGCCACCCCTGGGCGGCTCCTCGATCTGGTCGATCGCCGGTCGCTGACGCTTAGCGGGGTCGAGATCTTCGTCCTCGACGAGGCCGACCAGATGCTCGATCTCGGCTTCATCCACGCGCTGAAGCGGATCGTGACGATGATCCCGAAAAAGCGTCAGACTCTCTTCTTCTCGGCGACCATGCCGAGCACGATATCCGGGCTCGCACATCAGCTGCTCGACAATCCCGTCAAGGTCTCCGTGACCCCGGTCGCGACCACTGCCGAGAGAGTCGACCAAAGCGTCATCTTCGTATCCACGGGTGACAAGCAGGCGCTGCTCCGCGCCGTGCTCGAGGCGAACGGGGTTGAGCGTGCGCTGGTCTTCAGCCGCACGAAGCACGGGGCTGACCGCATCGTCCGGAATCTTGATCGTGACGGCATCCAGGCTGCGGCGATCCATGGCAACAAGAGCCAGGGCCAGCGCGAGCGCGCGCTCGCCGACTTCAAGGCCGGCCGTTCACGGGTGCTGGTCGCGACCGACATCGCGGCCCGCGGCATCGATATCGAGGCCGTAAGCCACGTCATCAATTTCGACCTGCCGAACGTCCCTGAATCCTACGTTCACCGCATCGGCCGCACGGCGCGCGCTGGGGCGGCCGGCGTGGCGATCTCGTTCTGCAACGGGGAAGAGCGGGCCTACCTCAAGGATATCGAGAAGCTGACGCGGATGGCGGTTCCGGTGGCGAAACCGCCGGAGGGCTTCGCGGAGCTTGCAGCCTCGGCTCCGGCCGACGTGCCGCGTCCGGCCTCTGCGCAGCCGCATCGGCAGCCGAAGCGCCGGCCGGAAGGCGGGCGGCCCGCCGCCTCCCTGGGCGAGGGCAAAGGCAGTGGCGCGCGGAATCATCAGGCTGGCCGTGGTCGCAACGGCAACGGCCAGAACCGGCCCGCCGCGGCCAAGGGCCAAGGTCGTCCGGCTCAGGGCCGTCCGAACCAGGAGCAGGGCCGTTCTGCTCGGTCAGGTCAGCCGCGTGGCGAAAGCCGCAGCGGCCAGGATGGCGGGATGCAGGTCACCTGGCTCGAGCGCGCCCGCCGCTCGCCCGTCTGATAAAGCTGGCGTGGCCGGGGGTCGACCCGGCCACGCGCCTCCCGCCCCGGTCGGGACCGCCTAGGGACGTCTCAGTGATACGGGTCGGCGGCGTCGCGTAATCCGTCGCCCATGAAGCTGAAGGCGAGGACGACGACGATGACCGGCACGATCGGAAACAGCAGCCACGGGTGGAGCTGAACGGCGGCGAGGTTCTGCGCCTCGTTCAGTAGGACGCCCCAGCTCGTAACTGGAGGCCGCAAGCCCAGTCCCAGGAACGACAGCGCCGTCTCCCCGAGGATCATGGACGGGATCGAGAGCGTCGCGGACGCGATCAGGTGGCTCATGAAGTTGGGGATGAGGTGGCGCGCGATGATGCGTGTCCGCGACGCCCCCATGAGCTCCGCCGCCCGCACGAAATCCTCTTCCCGTAGCGCCAGGAGCTTGGAGCGGACCGCGCGCGCCAGCCCCGGCCAGTCGAGCATCCCGAGGATGATCGTGATACCGAAGAAGACGAGGATCGGGCTCCAGTTCGCTGGCAGCGCAGCCGAGAGCGCAAGCCAAAGCGGCAGCTCCGGGAGTGAGCGCAGGATCTCGATCATGCGCTGGACGACATTGTCCACCCAGCCGCCGAGGTAACCGGCAAGCCCGCCAAAGAAGAGGCCGAGCGTAAAGGAGACCGCGATCCCGACGAGTCCGATGGTCAGCGAGATGCGGGCTCCATTGAGGATGCGGGAGAAGAGATCGCGCCCGAGACGGTCCGTGCCGAGCAGGAACATCGTCCCGTCTCTCGGTGGGCAGAGGAGGTGCAGGTCCATCTGCTTCATGCCCCAGAGCTCGTATTCGTCGGCCCTGCAGAAGAAGCGGATTGGTTGCGGCTTGGCGGTGTCCTCGACGTAATCGCGGCGGAAGGTCTCCATGTTGAAGGTAAAGCGGTAAGGGTAGACGAAGGGGCCGACGAACTGGCCGTTGTGGAACAGGTGCACGGCTTGCGGCGGCGCGTACAGGAAGTCTCCGTGTCGCTTCGACTGGTTATACGGAGCGATCACCTCGACGAAGGGCACCATCAGGTAGAAGGCGAGCAGCACGAACGCTGCTGCCACCGCCACCCTGTGCCGCTTGAACTTCCACCAGGTCAGCTGCCAGGACGACGCGCGGTAGAACTCCTCGCTCTCAGCCCCGCCAGGCTCGCTGGCGCCGGGATCGAAGGGGCGGGGGTCGACATAGTGCCGGGGCCGCAGCATCGTTTCGCTGTTCATGCCCAACGGCTCCGGACGAGACCGGGGCAGATCGAGGTATGAGGCATCACCGCCCGCCGAGCCGAATGCGCGGATCGAGCCAGGCGAGCAGCAAGTCGGAGATCAACATACCGACGACCGTCAATGCCGCCACGAACATGAGGATGAAGCCGGCCAGGAACTGGTCCTGGCTCTTCAGAGCAGCCAGCAGGATCGGCCCGACAGTCGGCAGGCTCAGCACCAGCGAGACCAGCACCGAGCCCGACACAAGATGGGGCAGGAGGTTGCCGATGTCCGCGATGAAGGGGTTCAGCGACATCCTGAAGGGGTACTTTAGGAGCGCGCGAGTCGGGGGCAGGCCCTTGGCCTTGGCGGTCACGTAGTACTGCTTTCCGAGCTCGTCGAGCAGGTTCGCGCGCATCCGCCGGATCATGGCGGCGGTGCCGCCGAGCCCGATGACGAGCGTGGGCACGACCAGATGCGACAGGAGGGAGCTAACCTTGTCCATCGTCCAAGGCTGGCCGGAATACTTCGCGTCGTATAGCCCGCCGATTGAGACCCCGAACCAGCGGTTCGTGTAGTAGAGGAGAACAAGTGCGAGCAGAAAACTCGGCGTTGCGAGCCCGATATAGCCGATGAAGGTCGCGATGTAGTCGCCGACCGAGTACTGGCGCGTGGCCGAGTAGATGGCGATCGGGATCGACACGACGTGGACAAAGATTACCACGACGAGGTTGATCAGGAGCGTCAGCCAGAGCGCGTCGCCCACAACCTCGGTGACCGGCTTGTCGAACTCGAAGGACCAGCCCCAATCGCCCTGCAACAGGCCCGAGAAGCCATTCGGGCCTGGCCAGACCCCAATCCACACCAGGTATTGCTGCCAGACTGGCAGGTCGAGCCCGTATTGCTTGATCAGGAACTCGGCCTTGGCAGCGGAGACCGCCTCGCCCTGCGCGCGCAGCTCCGCGATCTGATTGGTCAGGAAGTCACCGGGCGGCAGCTTGATGATGAAGAAGACGAGTGCGGAGATGATCGCGAGCGTCATCGCCATTGTGGCGACGCGACGGAGGAGGAAGCCGATCATCTGGGTACCCTGTCCGCAGACGAGCTCGTCGAGGCAGTCGTTGTCGGGACCGAATGCCGGGCTTCCCGGCCCGGTGTGCGATCCCAGAAGAACTCGTCCATTCGGTAGACGCCGATCATCGAGGTTGGCTCCCACGAGTAGACAGCCTTTTGCGGCACATTCTTGAGTCCGTTCCGGGCAACCACGGGCTGCAACGCGCCCGCCACCGTGCCGATCGACCATTGGTTCTCGGCGTGGTTCGCGAGCATCTCACGCCAGATACGCGTCTGGTCCTCCGGCTCGGTGGTGGTCGACCATTCTCGGTAGAGGTCGAGGAGGCGCTTCGCTTGCGGCACGTCGCAGGGCTCGCCCGAGGCTCCCTTGGTCTCCTGATACTGCCCCCACTTCGCCCAGGAGTAGTAATCCTGGCGCAGCGGGGCGAGTTCGGACGGGGGCATTGCGGCGGTCGCGAGCGCGAGATCGAGGCCTTGCGCCGCGACCATGATCGTCAGCCCCGCATAGGTCCTGTTCCGCAACACGGTACGGTCCTGCGGCTTGACGAAAAGCCGGACGCCGATCTCGCGCCAGAACTCCGCGATGAGCGTCAGGCCGTCCACGACCAGGCCGCTTTCGCCGTCTGTCTCGACGATGATCTCGAGCTCCCGCTCATCGGGCAGGAGCCGGATACCCGCAGCGTTGCGCTTCGTCAGGCCCAACTCGTCGAGAAGGCGGGACGCTTCTCTAGGGTCGTAGCCGGCATTCTCGGTCCGGAGCTTCTCCTCGAACAGCGGGGACTCGCGAACCACCGTATTGTTGCCCTCCGTGCCGAGCCCGAACAGGAGCGAGTTGTTGAGCGTCCGGCGGTCGATTCCCAGCGACAGGGCGCGGCGAAATCGAAGGTCGCGGTTCAGCGCGCGCCAGACCGGGTCCGTGGCGGTCAGGTTGGGATAAAGGGCGATTTCGCTTCCGCGGGCGTAGGGCCACATCAGCGTACGGAACCCCTTCGCGCGCTCTCCCTCCTTGAGGATCGGGATGTCGCCCATGCTGAGACCACGGAACAGCAGGTCGGCGTCCCCGGAATTCGCCTTGGCGGCCATGAGGCCGCCTGCCGCGACGTCGAGCAGGATTCTGTCGAGGTAGGGAAGCTGCTGCCCGGCAGAATCGACGCGGTGGTAGAAAGGATTGCGCTCGAACACGAAGCGGGTCGCGGGCGCCGGCGTCAGCACCTTCCAGGGCTGGAGGGTCGGCAGGTCCGGGTTCGAGCTCTCGAACATGTCGTCCATGCGGTTGAACATGCCCGCCCAGGATTTCAGCTTGCCCTTCTTGGCCGCTTCGTCGAGTTGGGCCTTGCTCGCGTATTTCGCATGGAACCGCTTCAGGTAATGCGCCGGCCTGTAGATGAAGGGGTCACGGGGCTGCGCCAGGGTCGGCAGGAAGCGCGGATTCGGCGCGTCCCAGGTGAACCGGACTGTCTGGGGGTCGATCACCTCGAAACGCGGTCCCTTCCCGTCTACCAGGAGGAAGTCCGGCAAGCCGGCCGGGCTCAGTTCCTTATTGTTTGCGATATCCTCCCAGTAGAAGCGGAAATCTTCGGCCGTGAAGGGCTGCCCGTCCGACCAGCGGTGCCCCTCGCGCAGCCTGAAGGTGAAAGCGCGATTGCCGTCGGCCTGAGCGTCCTGAAGCAGGTCGGGCTGTAGTGTCAGGTCCTCGCGATAGCCAACTAGGCGCGCGTAGGTGCTCGCGGATAGGTAGCGAATGTCGCGCGCCCGGCCTACCAGCGAAACAATCTCGCCACCTGACTTCCCGACCTCGCGGCCGCGTCGGGCGAGGTCCACCACGAGCGGAGACTTGGGCAGGCGCTCTGCCAAGGGGGGCAGCTCGCCTTTGGTGACCCGCTCCTGGAGGAGCGGCGTCTCGACGTAGTCAAGGGCGCGGGCGAGCCCAGGGAGGCAGGCAACTGCAACCATCGCGAGGGCTGCACGTCTCCACATCAGGCGGCTTCCTGGACAGCAGGGGACATCATTCGCACGTGGTGGTCCGGCCGGACCGCAACCATGGTGCCGGTATCCTCGCCCGCGAGGCGGAAGGGCTCCGGCCACGCGGTCGGCTCTGAGAACTTGCCGGATCGAAGCTTGCCGAAGTCGAGAGGGCGGTCGAGATCGGGGTCGGGAACGGCGGCGAGCAGCGCCTTGGTGTAAGGGTGCATCGGCTGCCGGAAGAGATCGACCTTCGAGGCCTGCTCCACGATGTAGCCGCGGCACATCACGGCGATTGTATCCGCTACGTAATCCACGACCGCGAGGTTATGCGACACGAACAAGTACGACAGTCCGAGGGCCGCTTGCAGGTCTTTGAGCAGGTTGAGAACCTGTGCCTGAACCGAGACGTCAAGCGCCGAGACCGGCTCGTCGCAGAGCAGAACCTGCGGCTCGAGCGCGAGCGCCCGGGCGATTCCGAGCCGCTGCCGCTGTCCGCCGGAGAAAGAGTGCGGGTATCGGCGGAGGCTGCGCCGATCGAGCCCGACCATGTCGAGGAGCACCTTCGCCCGCTCGAAGCGCTCGTCGGGTGTGCCGACCTTGTGGATGCGGAGCGGTTCCGTCAGCAGCTCGTACACGGTCATGCGCGGGTTGAGCGACGAGAACGGATCCTGAAACACAAATTGGACCGAGCGCCGATATGCGGTGAGGGCGTCCCCTGCGAGGCGGTGCACCTCTCGCGGTCCGGACCCGTCATCGAAGAGCACCGAGCCGCCATCGGGCGTGAGCGCCCGGGAGATCATCTTCGACAGCGTAGTCTTGCCGCAGCCGGATTCACCGACGAGGCCGAGGGTCCGTCCGCAGGGCACCGCGAGTGAGACATCGTTCACGGCCCGCACATTCCGCGTGCTGCCGCTGAACCAGCCTGACCGGAGCGTGAAGGTCTTGCTGACGTGCTGCACCTCGAGGACGTTACGCGCGGGCTCGCAAACGACGGGCGCCCGGGCGACGGTCGCGGCGCTCTTCACCTCACGCAAGGGCGTCAGCCGCTCCCCGGGCTTCATGGCGAAGCGAGGCACCGCCCGCATCAGCGCCTTCAGATAGGGATGCTGGGGCCGCCGAAAAATCTCCTCCCGCTCGCCCGTCTCCACCATGCGGCCGCGATACATGACGACCACGTCGTCAGCCATGTTCGCGACTACGCCGAGATCATGCGTGATGAGGAGGACCGACATCCCGGTATCGGCCTGCAACTCGTGAATCAGGTCGAGGATCTGAGCCTGCGTCGTCACGTCGAGTGCGGTGGTCGGCTCGTCGGCGATCAGGAGCGCGGGCCGGGTGATCAGAGCCATCGCGATCATGGCCCGTTGGCGCAGACCTCCGGAGAGCTCGAACGGGTACGTGACGAGCGCGCGCTTCGGGTCCGGAAAGCCAACGCGACGGAAGACCTCGACGGCGCGCTCCTTGGCTTCCGCCTCGCTCACCGGGGCATGCATCCGGAGCGCCTCGGTCACCTGATCGCCGGCCGTATGAAGCGGCGACAGGGATGTCATGGGTTCCTGGAAGATCATCGCGATGCGGCCGCCGCGGATCTGCCGCATGCGCTCGCTTTCGGCCGGAAGCACTGCGATATCGAGTGGGGGGTGCTTGTCGGCGGGATCGTCGAACAGGATGTTGCCGCCCGCGATCGTCGCGACTTTCGGCAGGATGCGCATCACGGCCTGGGCCGTTACCGACTTGCCCGAGCCGGATTCGCCCACGACCGCGACGGTCTTGCCTCGCGGGATATCGAAGGAAAGGCCGTCCACGGCCTTCAGGGCGCCCAGGTCGGAGCGAATCTCAACCGAGAGGTCACGCACTGAAAGAAGCGGTGCCTGCACCCGTGACGCCTCGGTTTTGCTTCGTAGCCTCAGCTTAAGTCATCAATTCGGCAACAGTTCAATGACGCTCTTCGGCGCTCCAGACCACGTCGAGCTCCGGGAAGCTAACGGCTGGGTGCCCGGCGAGAACTTCCACCAGCGCGACCGTCAGGCGCCAGAGAGACTCGTCGAACATGAGGTGGTGCGTCAGCAGTCCGATAGGGCCTGGATCATCTGATGCGGCGAGAGCCTGTTCCAGGGCTGCCGCAAGACGGGCCGGATCGATGGCACTGCGTGTGCCGCGCCAGTCGACCGGGTCGAGGTGCGTGTTGACCACTTTGAGGCCCGGGACGAGATGCCGGGGGCCGAAGGTCGACAGCCCGCCGTAGCCGAGCGGGGGGAGGGCACTCGCGAGCTCGCGCGAGATCCGGTTCCAGGGCGGCACGAAGACGGGCAGGGATACGTCCCCCGCAAGCTCGCGGACCCTTGTCAGTCCGGCGGCTGCATCCGTGCTGAGCGCTTCAAAACAGCGATCACTGCCGAACTCGGCCGATTTCCGGCCTGCTGCGGCATGGTTCGCATGCCGCAAGCCGTGGACGAGGATGCGGGCACCCGGTTCATCGCGAAGCCGTGCGGGCAGCGACGGCTCGAGCTTCGCCGGGATAGCCGCGATCCCGACCGGAGCGCCGACGGATCGAGAGAGGGCGAGCAGGGAGTCCAGTGCAGGCGAGGCGGCGACGGCGTCGTCGTCCCGCCACCACACCTGGATGGCGGGGCCGGTCTCGGCCGCCCGGTCGAGCACTGCGCGGATCGGCTTGAGGTTCAAGCGGCGGACCCGGCCATTGCTGGTCCTCGGCGCCGCACGAGGTCGGCCAGGATCTCGGCCGTGCGTTCCGCGCCATTGCGGGAGATGTCTGCCGCGCTCGGCCGCGGTCGCGCCAGCGCAGCTTCGACAGCCGCCGCGAGCCGCTCGGCCGAAAGCTCCGCCTCGGGCAAGACCGACGCGAGACCCCGGCAGGCCAGCATCTCGGCCCGCAGCCGCTGCTCCGTCTCGTTGCCCTGCTCGAACGGGACAAGGAGGGCACGCGCCCCGGTCCCGAGAAGGTCGACGGCCGTGTTGTATCCGGCCTGGCCGACAAAGAGCGCGCTGCTGGCCATCAGTTCCCGAAAATCCGCGCGAGCGGACTCGATGGTGACGTTCTCCGGGCGGGTGGGTTCTAGGGCTTCGATGTTCGATGGCGCCACGCCTCGGCCAATCAGGATGCGCCAGGGCCGGTCAGCGAGCAGCCGCGCCGCTCCGAGCGCCGCGAAGTATAAGGGGAGTGCGGCGGCGCTCGACCCGCCAGACACCAGAATCCCGTTTCCTGGCTCCGCGGGCGCGGGTGCGGCGTCCGCGTCGACGTAACCGGTGTAGATGAGCGGTGCGCCCACACCGTCGTCTACAGGCCAGGATGCCTCGAGCGGCACGAGGGCAGGGTCCCCGTGCACGAGCACGGCATCGTAGCGACGCGCCAGAAGGTCGTGGGCGCGGCCAACCTTTTCGGCTTTAGCGGGTGCGACCAGGATGTCCCGGATCGAGCATGTGACGAGGGGCCTCGGTCGAAGCCGATGCGCGGCCTCGAGCAGTGCCGTGAACTCGCCGGCGAGCGCGCGGCGCCCGAACGGAAAGAGCTCGGTCACCAGGATGTCCGGGCGGATGTCGGCCAGGGTTGTGAGGAGCAGGTCCCGCCGGCTTTCGAGATAGTCGGGGCCCACCTCCGCGCCGTCCGGGTCACGGAGCGTCGTGAAATCGGTCACCAGCGCCTGAACCGGCGGAAGCTGCAGGAAACGGAAGCCACCTTCCCGGATGATCGCCGTGGGCCGCCCCCCCGAAACAAGCGTGACGGCGTGCCCCGCATTACCGAGAGCGCGCGCGATCGCGGCGGCGCGGGTCAGGTGCCCGGCCCCGAGAAGATGGGTGACTGCTATGAGGACGCGCAGGCTCATGCTGCCGATGGCAGGGTGACGAGCGGCCCGAGCGCCTCTCTCAGGATGTCGGAAGCCCTCGCCAAGCTTCGCTGCTCCCGCACGAAGTGCCGGGCCGCAGAGCCCATCTCGGCCCGACGCGCCGGATGGGCAAGCAGGTGCATGACTGCTGCTGCGAAAGCATCCGCATCTCCCGGGGCGGCGAGCAGACCGGTCTCACCCTCGACGACCACGTCCGGCACCCCACCATATCCGCTGGCTACGACAGGACAGCCCTCCGCCTGCGCTTCGAGCAGCACCATGCCGTATGCCTCGTTCACGGCGGGCCAGACCAGCAAATCGGCGGCCCGATAGAAAGCGCACACGGCTGCTCCGTCCTTCGTACCGTGGAATGTGATCCGGTCTCCAAACGGCGCGAACATGGCTTCGACATCGGGCCTAGCGGGACCGTCGCCGACGATATCGAGCGTCCAGGGTAGATGCGCGAGAACACTCAGGCTCCGCGCAAGCAGGCGGTAGGAGGCGAGCTTGTCGCCTTCGCGCATCATCGCAACCGCGAGGAGCCGCGGAGTGTGGTTCGGACCGGCGCGGTGCGGTCTGCTGGTCCGAGGGCCCGTATCGAGGAAGGGCGGAAGGCGCATGAGGCGCTGCCCAGGCCGCACCGCTCGCTCGAGGCACTCGCGATCGTGGGCGGTCAGGACCAGCAGGATGTCCGCCGCGTCGATCGCGGCTTCGGCGGCCGAATGGGCACACGCGTAGGGACCGTTCGCGCGCTTTGGTGCGCGCGACGCTTCCGCGATCACGTAGGGCACGCTCAGGCGCCGGGCGATCTCTGGCCCGAGATGGTCTGGTGCCTTGTAGTAGCAATGGTAGGTGAACCAGAGCCGCGGTCGCTCATGGGGAGGCAAGGCGCCATAGAACGCGGTGAGCCGTTCGGCTTCCCGCACGCTCTCGGCGTGAATGGCGCGCTGCCGTGCCTCCTCGCCGACCGGCTCCCAGGTCCGCAAACCGCTCGCGACCGTCGGATCGAACCCGGCCTCCTGCAAGGCCCGGAGGAGCAGCCGCGCCATGGTCCGGTCTCCCGAGGGGGCGGGGTGATCCGGCGGCTTCAACGGCGCATAGAAGGCAACCGGGACGGAGCTCACTCCGCAGCCTCCTCCAGCCGCGGCGCGTGCGGGACACGCGCCGGTCCCGAGAGACGGGCTGCGAGCCGGTCGAAACCGGCGTCGGCGCGGAACGCGCTCGTCAGCCGTTCGTAGGCCGAGCGGCCGAGTGAGACGCGTCGAGCCGGATCCCGTGCCAGTCCGTTGATCGCGTTCGACAGAGACTCCCAGTCACCAGGCGGCACGAGCTCCCCATCCCGGCTGTCCCGGATGAATTCTGGGATACCGGCGAAGTGGGTCGCCACGAGTGGGAGCGCCTGCGACGCTGCCTCCATCAGGACGTTGGGGAGACCGTCGCGATCACCGCTCTTCGTGTCTTTGGCAGGCAACACGAATAAGTCGGCCTCGCGCAGCAGGGCGATGATGTCGGGCTGCGGCTTCGGTCCGAGAAACGCCACCTTATCGGTTATGCCGAGCGCGGCTGTCTGCTGCCTCAAAGCCCCAAGCAACTCGCCGCTACCGACATGCGCGAACCGCCAATGGACGTCGGACGGCAAGGCCGCCAGGGCACGAAGCAGGTCGTCGAAGCCCTTCTTCGCCACAGCTCGTCCCACGGAGACGATGCGTACGGGATCGGCCGGATCGGCTCCGTCCCGCGCCGGCCGGCTTTCCGGTGCCGGGGGGAAGCGACTGAGGTCGAGTCCGTGATACAGCAACTCGACCCGCTCCGGCTCTGGCGCGAGCGCCCGCAGCCGGGCCGCACCGTCGCGGGTGCAAGTGACGCCCCAACAGGCTTCGCCCAGCTTCTCGGCGAGTTCCCAATCGGGCGTGGTCCAGATGTCCTTCGCGTGAGCCGAGAAGGTCCAGGGCAGGCCCGTGAGGATGGCGGCATAGCGGGCGACGGAAGCCGGCGTATGCAGATAATGGACGTGCACGTGGCGGACATCCGACGGCAACTCGCGGGCGAGGACCAGCGCCTGCCCCAGCCGGCGCATGCGGTTCGGCGTCCGATCGCGCCGGAGGTCGCGCCAGCCGGCCCGGAGGAACGCACCGAGCCCGGGCCGGCGAAGCGCCGCGAAGAAGCCGCGGAGGACCCGAAGCGGCTCCTGGTAGAGGTATTCGGGCAGGTACCGGACTGGTGCCGTGATCTCCCCATGGACGGGGTGCGTGAAGCGCTCCGTCGGATGTCGCAGGGACCAGATCTCGAAGTCCAGCCCGCGCACCTCCAGTCCGCGGATCTCCTGCGCGATGAAGGTTTCGGAGAGCCGCGGATAGCCCTTGAGGATGATCGCGATACGGCCCGGCGCGTCCTCGGCCCCCTCTGGCCTCACTCGGCCGCCTGTAATTCTGCGGTGCCGTCGAGCACGGCGGAGAAGCGCGCCCGGATGACATCCAGCCCATCCAGCAGGCCAGGCACCACGACCTCCGACGGCTTGTTCTGTTCGGGCATGGCGCGCAACGCCTCTGCCATCAGGGCGGGGTCGCGTCCGCGGCCGTTCTCGACCAAGGCACGCACGAGCCCCAGCCGTTCTGCTTCCATGGCACGGATCAGCTGTTCGCGGCGCGGCCGGGTGCGGGGCACGATGAGCGAGCGCTTGTCCAGCGACAGGATCTCGCAAAACGTGTTGTAGCCCCCCATCGCGACGACTCCGGCGGCTTTCCGCATCAAGAGCTCGAGCTTGGTGTCGAAGGAGATCGCGTCGAGCTTCGGGTGCCGGGCGATCCTCTCGAGGAAGCCGCGCCGGTGGTCGCGGTTGATGAACGGGCCGAAGACAATCAGCGCAGGAAGCTCAATCCGATCATCGGCCTCATAGGCCGATATGACCCAGTCGATGACGTCCTCGCCGTCTCCCCCGCCACCGGTTGTGACGAGAATGAAGGGCTGCCTCGTGATCTTCGGATGGTAGGTCAGCGAGGAGGCTTTCGGCACCTCGCGCCGGAGGTAGCCGGTATAGGTGGTCCGCCGAGCAAGGCGGCTCGGCAGGCTGAGCGCCGCCATTGGCCTGTAGACCTCAGGCAGGCCATACACCCAAATCTCGTCATAGAAGCGACCGAGGATCTCGGTTGCACCCTTGCGCTCCCATTCGGGCACAAGAAGCGTCGGCTCGTCCAGCACGTCGCGCACGCCGAGCACGATCCGGCAGCCCAAGGCTCGAAGGCGCTCGAGCGCCGGGACCACTTCGCCTCTGAAGCCTGCGGGCTCCTTGTCGACGATGAAGATGTCGGGCCGAAAGGTCTCGGCCGTCTGAAGGATCAGCGCTTCCCGCAGCCGCACCGCATCCTCGATCGGCACGTTCAGGTTCAGGCTGCGATAGTCGCCGTCCGGCTGCTTGGTCACGCCCGGGATGCGAACGTAGTCGACACCCTGGCCGAACTCGAAACTCCCAATCACGGGGGAGCCGGAGATGATCACGACCGACACGCCAGGCCGCTCCGGCACGAGCGCGTTCGCGATGGCTCGTGACCGCCTCAGGTGCCCAAGGCCGAACGTGTCGTGGCTATAGATCAGAACGCGGACCGAGCCCAAGCCTGCAGCTTGCGCTTCTGACATTGCGTTGGGAGACCAGTCGGCCTCTTCCCCTCCAAACGCCATGCTTCCGGGTCCGCGCAGAGGGTGGGCCGAGTGCGGCAAGCGCCGCGCCCTTCTTATCACACGAACTCCGGCGCTAGCACCCCCCGGCGCTTCGCACAGGGCTTGAACGCATGGACCGCGGGGAAAATGGCGCGGCATCTGTCGCGGCGGGCGAGGCGATGATAACGTTGGCCGCGAATGAACAAGAGTCTGTTCCGTTACATTTGGCGGCACTCGAAACGCGATCAGCTGATCATCTTCATGGTCGTGATCGCGTCGCTGCCATTCTATTATATGTCCCTCGACCTGCCGCGGAAGATCGTCAATGAGGCGATTCAAGGCCGCGCGTTCGAGCAGGGACGTCAGACGGCCAAGTTCCTCGACATCCACATCAACCTGCCCTCCTGGCTGGGCGGGTTCAAGTTCGACGTCTTCGAGGGGTTCGATGTCGGGCGGCTCCACCTCCTGTTCGGCCTTTCGCTCCTGTTCCTGTTGTTCGTCCTGATAAACGGGGCTTTCAAGTACTGGATCAACGTCGCCAAGGGTGCGCTCGGAGAGCGCATGATGCGGCGCATGCGGTTTGAGCTGTTCAGCCTAGCGCTCCGCTTCACGCCGGAAACGCTGCGGACAATCAAATCGTCCGAGGCCGCGACCATCATCAAGGATGAGGTGGAGCCAATCGGCGGGTTCATCGGCGACGCGTTCGTCCAGCCTGTCTTCCTGGGGACTCAGGCCGCCACGGCGCTTCTGTTCATCCTTATGCAAAGCGTGTGGCTCGGCCTCACGGCCGCCGCCGTCGTGGGTGTCCAGTTCATTGTCATTCCGCGCATGCGTCGCGAACTGCTCCGGCTCGGCCGCATGCGGCAGATCGCGTCTCGGCGGCTGGCCGGCCGCATCAGCGAGGTCGTGGACGGCATGGAGGCCGTCCACGTGCACAACACGGCTCGCTGGGAGCGGGCCGAGATCGGCAGCCGCCTTTACGAGCTCTTCGACATCCGCTTCCGCATCTACAAGCGGAAGTTCATCGTCAAATTCCTCAACAACCTGCTCGCGCAGCTGACGCCGTTCTTCTTCTACGCGTTCGGCGGCTATTTCGCTCTGCAAGGCCGGCTGGATATCGGTCAGCTCGTGGCGGTGATCGCTGCCTATCGTGAGTTGCCGCCGCCGCTCAAGGAACTGATCGACTGGGACCAGCAGCGCCTGGACGTTCAGGTCAAGTACGATCAGGTCGTCGGGTATTTTGCCGCCGAGAAGCTTCTGGCCGAGCACAGTGATGAGGACGAGGCGGAAGACTTCGAGCTGGTCGGCCCCCTCGAGGTCAAGAACCTTACGGTCCTAGACACGCACGGCTCGACCCTTATCAGCGGCGCCGGGCTGAAGCTCGATCTACCGGCTCATATCGCGGTCACATCGGAGAGCAGCAATGCTGCGAGCGTCTTTGCTCGCCTGATCGCCCGGCGACCCGTCGACTTCTCGGGCGAGGTCCGGTTTGCGGGACATGACTTGAGCGAACTCCCCGGTTCCGTTGTTGGCCGAAGGATCGCCTATGCTGGCGTGGAGCCCATCCTTTTCCCCGGCAGCATCCGGGACAATATCCTGTACGGGTTGCGTCAGCGGCCTCTCACGGACGCGCAGAAGGACGAGGTCGAGGCGCGCCGGCGGCTCGAGGCGGTACGCACAGGCAACCCTCTCGACACGGTGGACACGGACTGGACCGACCTCTCGCGCTCGGGCGCTGCAACGATTGAAGAGCTCGACGAACACATCATTCAGCTTCTCGGAAAGCTGGGCTTGCGGGACGACCTGTATCGGTTCGGTCTCGGCGGGACGATCAACCCGGAGCGGCACCCGGATCTTGCCGAGCGTCTGATCGAGGCCAGGCGAGAGCTGCACCGGCGGCTGGAAGAGCAGGAGCTTTCGGAACTCGTCGAGTTCTTCGATCCGGCCCACTACAACGTCCAGGCGACCGTCGCCGAGAACCTCCTCTTTGGCGTGCCGACCAGCCAGAGCCTGATCGGTCGGGCTCTCGCAAGCGACACCCACTTCCGGGAAGCGCTCGACCGGGCCGACCTGACTCAGCACCTCGTCTCCATGGGCGCTCGCATCGCCGAGACCATGGTCGACATCTTCCGCGGCCTGCCGCTCGGTCACCCGCTCTTTGACCAGTTCTCCTTCGTCCATGCCGAGGAGCTCGGAGAGTTCCAGGCCATCCTTAAGCGGCTCGGGCATTCCGGGCGCGGCGGCGCAACCCGCGAGGATCGGGAGCGCTTGCTCTCTCTGACCCTGCCCTACGTGGAACCGCGTCACCGCCTCGGTCTCCTCGACGATACGATGATGGAACGGCTGCTGGCCGGCCGCGCCCAGGTCCGCGAGATCCTCGCGCGCCATGGCCGCGAGGACGTCCGCTTCTATGAGCCGGATACCCTCAACCCGGCCGCGACGGTGCGCGACAACCTCCTCTTTGGCCGGGTGAACGAGCGTATTGCGGATGCCAGGGAGCGCGTCCGGATGGTGGGTGCCGAGATCATCGACGAGATGAACCTTCGCAGTGGCATCGAGCGGGTCGGCCTGGACCATCAGGTCGGGCCGGCAGGGCGCCTCCTCACCTCACCGCAGCGCGCGAGCGTCAACCTGCTGCGGTGCATCGCGAAGCGTCCTGACATCCTTGTGCTGGACGGTGCGCTCGCACCGCTCGGCGAGCAGCGGGCCGGGGCCGTCCTTGAGATGCTCATCGAGGAGACCGCCGGACGAACCCTCCTCGCCGTCCTTCCAAATGACAGGCGCGTCGAGTTGTTCGATGCCGTCATCCGGTTCAGGGGTGGCGATGTAACGGTCGAGAAGCGTGAGCCGGGGCAATTCGAGAGGGCCGGAGCGCTTGCAGCGGCCGCGGCGGAGTAGTGGGTGAGGTCGGATCGATGACGCTGGACACGGAAGTTCAATCGCTTCGGCAGGTACCGATGTTCCGGGACATCGACCCGCCCCGGCTGAAGCTGCTCGCCTTCACGTCGGAGCGCATCCATTTCGCGAAAGGCCAGCGCTTCTTCTCCCAGGGCGACGCGGCGGATGCGGCTTATGTGATCCTCGACGGCTGTGCCGAGGTCGTGCTCGACAACCCCGGCGGGCCGGTGAAGGTGGCCGAGTTGGGCCGCAACGCGCTTGTCGGCGAGATGGGCATCCTGTCCGACGCGCCTCGCTCGGCAACGATCATTGCGACTGAGCCCTCCTCGGCGCTGCGCATCGATAAGCGGGTGTTCCTCGAGCTTTTGAATCAGTTCCCGCAGATGTCGATTGCGGTCATGCGCGAGCTCGCCACCCGGCTCGAGCGGACCAACGCGCAGCTCCTCGCGCGCGCGCCGCGTCCCGTCTGAACGAGACTCTCATCATGGATATCGGGTCAAAGCTTGCTGGCCGGCATGTGCTCGTGACAGGGGCGTCCGGCGGGCTCGGCGAGCACTTTGCGAAGCTCGTGGCTCGTTGCGGCGCTCGGGTAACGATCGCAGCGCGCCGGCGCGACCGGCTGGATGAGCTAGCGGGTGCGCTCGCGGCGCTCGGCGCGCCGGAGGTGCGTGCGGTCGAGCTCGACGTCACCGAGCCGGCCTCTGTTGAGGCAGCGCTCGCGGCTGCGGGCACAATTGACGTTCTGGTCAACAATGCCGGGATCTCGGAAGGCCGGCCGGCGCTGGACGTGCCGCTCGAACTCTTCGACGCGGTCGTGGACACGAATCTGCGCGGGCCGTGGCTTCTCTCGACCGGAGCCGCCCGCGCCTGGCGCGATGCGGGACGGGGCGGCGTGATCGTGAACATCGCCTCCATCCTGTCCTTTCGTGTCACGGGCGCAGTTCCGGCCTACGCGGCCTCGAAGGCGGCCGTGATGCAGCTCACATCGGCGCTCGCGCTCGAATGGGCGCGGTACGGCATCCGCGTGAACGCGCTCGCCCCAGGCTATATCTCGACGGAGATGAACTCGGCGTTCTTCGAAAGCGATGCCGGGAAGGCGATGATCAAGCGCATTCCGATGCGCCGGCTCGGCCAGCCGGAGGATCTCGACGGGGCGTTCCTGCTGCTCGCAAGCGACGCCTCAGCCTGGATGACCGGGACCTGCATCGCGGTCGATGGCGGGCACCTCGTGTCCTCGCTTTGACTCGTCTCAGAACGCCTTGAACGTGATGATGGTCCGGGTGTCCGCGATTTCGGGGATCGGGTGCACGTTCTCGGCGACGAAATGGCCGATATCGACGTCGTCATCGACGTGGAACTTGGCCAGGATGTCGTAATTGCCGGCGGTCGAATAGATCTCGGACGCGATCTCCCGGTCCGCAAGCGCGCTCGCCACCGGATAGGTCTTGCCCAGCTTGCACTTGATCTCGACGAAGAACGTCTGCATCCGCGCCCTCATGTCCCGACCGAGCCGGTGCCGCTGGCTTAACCGAGCAGCCGTCGCGCATCAACGCGCTGCGACCGCGCTTCCCGCAGCACTTCGATCGTGACCTCGGTCAGCGCTGCCGCGAGTCGCTCGGGCCAGCGCGCCGTCCGCTTGGGTCCGGCCCGGCGAGAGGGCCGGCTTGGGTCCGGCGTTTTCGGGATGTGGATGAAGACGACCGGCAATCCGGTCCCGAGCGCCCGAAAGTAAGATGCGTTGCAGAGGTATCGGCCCGCATCGCGCGACAGCCGTGATGGCAGCCTGTGCCGCCGGAGGACCAGCAGCATTTTTGTGGCAGGCAGTCGGGTGCGCCGGACTGATCGCCCTTTGGCGGGCAGCTCGGCCCTTTCGCCCGCGACATCGGGGAACAGCGTGCTCCTGCGATTGGTCGCGCGCCACTCGACACGAACTCGGTTCGACCGTCCGGCGACACCGATCATCAGGACCGCATCCGGCTTTTCCGCCAGCGCCGGATCGAACTCACGGGGGAGCGTCGCGTAAGCCGTCGTGAGGATCAGGGCGCGCGTCTCGACCCCGTGCAGCCGCCAGCGCGGCGAGGCCGCAACGGCCCGGGCCGCAGCCGCGCTCGGGTTGCGCGGCATGGACGGGAACGGGCCGAAGCCGGTGACGAGAAGACGCCGCATCGCGGTTCACATCCCGAGCAGGCCGGCGATCTCGTCGGCTGCCGCCGCGGGCGAGAGCGCGCCCTCGCCCAGACGCGCCTCGATGGCCGGGAGGCGCTCGCGCAGCGCGGGGTCGCTCCGCAGCTTCGTCCGGATGCGGTCCTCGACGAGCGCCCACATCCATTTCAAATCCTGCCGGCGCCGCTTCGCGGCAAGCTCGCCGGCGCCGTCCAGCGTGCGGCGGTGCTCGACCACCCGCTCCCAAAGCCCCCCGAGACCCGTTCCCTCCAGGCCCGAGACGAGGAGTACCGGCGGCTTCCAGAGCGCGTCCGGCGGCACCAGGATGTGGAGCGCGGCCCGGTAATCCGCGGCCGCGGCGGCGGCCCGCTCGCCGCCAGGTCCGTCCGCTTTGTTCACGGCGATGATATCGGCAAGCTCGATCACGCCCTTCTTGATACCCTGCAGCTCGTCCCCCGCACCGGGCAGGGCGAGCACGAGAAAGGTGTCCGTGAGGTCGGCAACCGCGGTTTCCGATTGCCCGACCCCGACCGTCTCGACCAGCACGACGTCGTACCCGGCGGCCTCGCAGAGCAGCATGGCCTCGCGGGTCCGGCCGGCGACCCCGCCGAGCGTCCCGGAGGAGGGGGAGGGCCGGACGAAGGCGGCCGGATCGGTTGCAAGCCGCGCCATGCGGGTCTTGTCCCCGAGGATCGCGCCGCCGGTCCGGGTCGAGCTCGGGTCAACTGCAAGCACCGCGACGCGGTGGCCGAGGCCGATGAGATGGCTTCCGAGCGCGTCGATGAGCGTGGACTTGCCCACCCCGGGCACTCCCGTGATGCCGACCCGCACGGCGCGACCGGCCCGCGGCATGACGGCCTCGATCAGCGCATGCGCAGACGCCCGGTGATCGGGCTTGGAGGATTCAACCAGCGTGATGGCGCGCGCGAGCTCGGCCCGGTCGCCGGCCAGGAGCTTCTCGATGTCGGTTGAGGAGCGGGGGCGCATCGCTGCCTTCTGCCGGTCCGGCGAGGCCGCGTCGAGCCTCACGCGTGCTCCGCGGGACGATCGGCGTTGATGAAGGATACGAGCAACGCCACGACCGAAAGGCAGAGCCCGGCGAGGAACACATGGGCGTGCGAGCCGGTCTGGCCGAACAGGAATGCGAGCGCGAAGCCCGTCCCTGCCTGCGAGATCGCGAAGGCGGCCGTCGCCCTGACCCAGACCGCGCCGGCCGCGGCGCCTGCAAGCTCACGGGCCCTGGCAAGCGCGATGGTGGAGAGGCCGAGCGTGCTGAATCCTGCCGCGGTGGAGGAAAGGGCAAGGAGGGCGGGATGGCCGGACAGCGCCGCAGCGAGCGCCAGGACCTGCACGGCGAGCCAGAGCCGGAAAACCGGAAGTGCCGCGAGGCGGTCGACGAGCCTCCCTGCCAGGATCGTTCCGACGAGCCCGCCGGCGCCGAACAGCAGCCAGAGCGCGGCCCCGGAGGACGGCGAGAAGCCGTGCCCGCGGACGGCGAGATCAGCGAAATAGACCATGTGCGGCACGAGCCCCGCCGCCGAGACGCCATAGGCCGTCTGGAGCACGCCGGAGCGCACCGGAGACCCAGCGGTAGGGGGCACGATCCGCGTGTCCGGCCAGGACCGGTGGACGGCAGCCCAGAGCGCGGCGACGATGCCGGCGAGGAGGAGCCATGTCGTCGAGATCCCGAAGGGGAGGGAGGCCGGCACCGCTCCCGATCCGAGAATGACTCCGATGCCGACGCCCCCGATCACGATCCCGCCCGCGATCCCCCGGCGACCCGGCTCGACCGCGCCCTGGACGGCGGGGCCAGCGAGCGCCATCAGGATGCCGCCGGCGGCGCCGGAGACGAAGCGCCAGGCGGCGAGCCATGCGGCGCCGAGATCCGCCGCGCAGGCCGCGAAGCCTAGGACCGCCAGGGCCATGCCCAAATCGAGCGTGCGCGCAGTGCCGATCTGCTTTGCAGTGCCGCGAGCGCCGATTACGCCCGCAAGGTAGCCCGCGAGGTTCAATGCACCGAGAAGGCCGCCTTCCGCGCCGCTGACCCATCCGGCCGTGACCATGGCCGGAAAGAGCGGCACATAGGCGAAGCGGCTGAGGCCAATCCCCGTGAAGGTCGCGGCCGCGCCTGCGAAGGCCGGCCGGAGCCCGCCAGCATAGGGGCGGGTGGGGGAGGTCGCGCTGAGATCCACCGCCACACTTGGCCCGACCCTCCGCGCGGCGTCCAGCCGCTGTCCATGGAGGAAGCCTGCGCGAGGCGCTTAGGAGGTGCTCGTGAGAGGCAGGCCGATGCGGCCCCAGCCAGGGATTTTGAAGGCCGGCCGGCGGAGGTCGAAGCCGGTCACGAGGCCGAGGAAGTTCACCTCGACCCCTTCGACCCAGCCGATCGTCACGCCGAGATACCCGCCGAGCTGAACCTGAAAGCCGGTTCGGCTCGGCGTCAGGCCGACGAGGTCGCCCAGCGGGTGGAAATCCTTGCCGAGCGCCGTCGGCGGCAGCGCGATCTGAAGCTCCGGCACTTGAGCGACGACATGCGCCACGAAGGTGTTGGAGTTTGGTCCCGGCCAGACTCGGTAATCGCCGAAATGCGAGTACGGGTACTCGGCGACGGCCTTGCGGATCTGGGGGATGAGGCGCTCAGCCTCCGTCCCGTCGAGCGCCAGCACGAGCTGCGGGTCGTTGCCGAACCAGCGCGCATCCGCCGCCCAGGCGTCCGTTCGGACGGGCGAGCCCCAGCCGACCTTGTCGAAGCGCGTGTAGCGCGAGGCGCCTTCCTCCTTCACGACGATCCAGCTGTGATGGGCGACCACACCTTTCCAGCGCCCCGTCCGCGCCGCGTAGATGCGGATCAGGGCGGGGCGATGCTCCCGCGCGGTGGGCAAGATCTTCGCGCTGGTCCAGTCCGCCCGCGACCAGTCGGGCGCGAGATCGTCGCGCAGCGCCCACCAGAGCGCATGCGTGAGGAGCGGCAGGATAAACAGGATCAGGATCGCGAGAAGAACGCGGAGCGTGAGGGTCGTCATCAAAGGAGGGGAAGTCTGGCGGGCCGGAAGGAGCAGGCCGGATCTTCCATATAGGTACCCACCGCCGCCCTTGCAGCGGATCGCTGCCGCCATAGTCGCGGCCGAGCGTCACGCAACCTGCGGGCCGGCCCTCCGTCCGAAGCGGCGGTAGAGCCAGACTCCGGCTGGCCAGAGGAGGGCGGAGATCGTCATCAGGGCGAGGATGGCCGAGACCGGCCGCTCGAAGAACGGCAGGATGCTCCCGTCGGACTTGATGAGCGACGTCACGAAGCTCTGCTCCACCATGGTGCCCATCACGATGCCGAGCACGAGCGCCGCCACGGGATAGCCATTCGCCTCCATGAAGAAGCCGATCACCCCGAAGGCTGCCACCACGATTACCGCAAAAAGATTGTTGCCGGTCGCGAAGGCGCCGACGGCTGCACAGAGGAGCACCACCGGCATGATCGCGGAACGGGGCGCCCGGAGCACATGGCTCGTGGCTCGGATCATCATGATGCCGAGCGGGATCATGATGATGTTGGCCAGCGCGAAGATGATGTAGAGCGCGTACATGCTCGAGGCGCGCTCGGTGAAGAGGGTTGGGCCCGGGTTCAGCCCCTTCATGTAGAGCACCCCGATCGCGATCGCCGTGATCGTGTCGCCGGGGATCCCGAAGAGAAGAGACGGAACCCAGCCGCTCGCGAGGCTGGCATTGTTGCTGGCGCCGGCCTCCACGAGCCCTTCCGGATGGCCGGTGCCGAACTTCTCCGGAGTGCGGGAGAAGCGCTTGGACATCGCGTAGCTGACCCAGGCGGCCATGTCGGCCCCCGCGCCCGGGAGCACGCCGATGATGATCCCCACGATGTTCCCGCGGGTCATCTGGTTCCAGTACTGCTTCGTCAGCTTGATCTGTCCGGCCATGATGCTGCCGAACCGGCGGTGGGGCATTTTCGGCGGCTCGGCCAGAAGCAGGGCCCGCATCACCTCGGAGACGGCGAACGCGCCGACCAGCGCCGGAACCACCTCGATGCCGCCGAGGAGGTCAGTCGATCCGAACGTGAAGCGCGCAACGCCGCCCGGGTTCTCCATCCCGACGCATGAGACGAGAAGTCCGAGGAGCATGGCTGCGATCGCCTTTATAGGCGAGGACCGCGCCACGAGCGTCGCGCACATCAGACCCAGGATGGCCAGCCAGAAATATTCGAACGTCGAGAACTTGAACGCGAGTTCGGCGAGCGCCGGAGCGAGCACCACGAGCGAGATCGTGCCGGCGATGCCGCCAAGCGCGCTGAACCAGAGGCCGATCCCGAGCGCGAGTTCGGGCTGGCCGTTGCGTGTCATCGCATAGGCCTCGTCCACGTAGGCGGCGGAGGCGGGCGTTCCAGGGATTCGGAGGAGCGCTCCCGGGATATCACCCGAGAAGATCGCCATGGCCGAGGCCGTGATGATCGTCGCGATGGCCGCGATCGGCGACAGATAGAAAGTGACCGGAACAAGGAGAGCCGTCGCCATCGTGGCCGACAGCCCTGGCATGGAGCCGACGACGAGCCCGTAGATCGCGGAGAGGAGGATGGCGATCAGGACGTCGGGCGCGGCGACCAGTCCGAGTGCTTCAATGAAGGTCGTCATCTCACCACGGCATCGGCAGGAGGCCTGGGGGCAGCGGAACCCGCAGAAGCTTGTAGAAGACGGCGTGCACAAAGACCGGCCCGATTACGGCGAGCGGGACGGCGAGGCGTAGGCTGCCGCCGAAGCTCAGGCTCAGCCCCAAAACCATGGCGAAGGCCGTGGGCACGAAGCCCAGCGTATCCACGGCAAAGACGTAGAACAGGAGCAGGACCGGCGGAATCGCGGCACGAAGCCAGTGCAACGGCGGGGGAGGGGCATGGTCTACGCCCTTGGCCGCGTCGCTCGCCACCAAGTCCGCCTCCGCTTCTTCTTCGAAGCTCCGGCCGACCCCAAGCGCGACCAGGACACCGCAGGCGAGGAGCCCCAACCCGATCACAACAGGAAATGCGCTCGGGCCCACCTGCTGGCCCGGCACCGGTGGCAGCTTGGATCCGGCATAGGCCGAGGCGGCCCCGAGCGCCGCGATGGCGGCGCCCGTGACCCGGTCGGAGATGATCATCGAGAACGTCAGGCGGCTTTTGCGAGTCCGGCCGCCTTCATGTCCTCACCCATCTTCGCGTTGCCCTCGTCCATGAACTTGGCCATCCCGGCGCTATCCGCCCACTTCATGCCGAAGCCGCGGCTGTCCATGAACTCCTTGTAGCCCTGGCTGTCATAGACCTTCTTCAGGGCCGCCCCGAGCTTCGCCTGCACGTCGGCCGGCAGGTTCTTGGGGCCTGCAATGCCGCGCCAAGCGCCGGTCGCGTAGACCGTTCCGAGTTCCTCGCCAAGGGTCGGCACGTTCGGGAATTGCGGGTTGCGCTTCTCGGCCATGATGGCGAGGCTTCGCGCTTTTCCGGCCTCGATCATCGCGCGAGCCTCGGGTACCGAGCACGGAACGATATCGACGCCGCCTGCCGCGAGGTCCTGCATGCCGGGCGCGGCGCCGTTCGAGGGCACCCACGCGACATGGTTCGGTGCGAGCCCGAGCGTCCGGAGCCAGCCGACGAGAGCCAGATGCCAGATCCCGCCCTGGCCGGTTCCGGACGCCTTCATCTTTCCGGCAGGGCTCGCCTTGATCGCCTCAGCCAAATCCTTGACGTTCTTGTAGGGCGCGTCTGCCTTTACCTGGATGCCAGGCGGATCCTCGTTGACGAGCGCAAGCGGGGTGTAGCTGCGGGGCGTAAGCTCAGTCAGCCCCTGCCAATGCATCATGCTGATCTCGACCGTCAGGATGCCGATCGTGTAGCCGTCAGGCTGCGCTCCGGCGATGGCGGCGTGGCCGACCACGCCGCTGCCGCCGGTCCGGTTCACCACATTGACGGGCTGGCCGAGCTCTTTCTCCAGGCCCTGCGCGACGATGCGGGCGCAGGCATCGGTACCGCCACCGGCGCCCCACGGGCAGATCAAGGTGATGGGGCGGCTCGGATAGGCGCCCTGCGCCCAGCCCGATCCGGGCAGAGCTGCCGAGCCGGCCAGCGCAGCGCTCGACGCCACGAACCGGCGCCTCGTGAGATGAACCATGCTTTCCTCCCGCATTCCGGACTTTTGCCGGATCTGCCATGACGTCAGGCTAGCATCGGAGAGCGACGGGTCAAACATCTGATGTCTTCGCCATTCGGGTCATTCTCGGGCCAGCCATGCGCCCGATTGGCCTCGAGTTGCGTTGCGGTAACGATCCCCTGGCATGATGCGGTTGTTCCGGCAGGCCAGCCCTTAGCGAACGAGGCCGTCGCTCTTGCGCTTACGAACCCCACTTATGTGCAGCCTTGTGGCTGTAGCAGGCGTGTCGGCCTCGCTGAATGCAGCCGGGGCCGAGCCGCACGTGCTGCCTCCGGCGCGTCCGCCTTTGATGCTCGACGCCCCGAAGCAGCCGGAACTCGCAGCCTCGGCCGCTCCGCTGCCGGGCATGCCCGAAGGCCGGAAGCTGTATCTCCCGATGATCGCGGCCGAGGCGAAGGCACGCGGCCTGCCGCCGGAGGTGGCCGACGCCGTCGCGCGGGTCGAGAGCGGCTATAATCCGGGTGCGATCGGCGGCGACGGAGAACGCGGCATGATGCAGGTCATGCCGCCGACCGCGGCGATGCTTGGATTCAAGGGCACTGCAGCGGAGCTCGCCGAGCCGGCCACCAACATCAAGCTCGGGGTCAGCTATCTGGCGGACGCCTGGAAGCTCTCGAACGGCGACCTCTGCCGGACGCTGATGAAGTACCGCGCCGGTCACAACCAGGAGCGCATGTCGGCGCTCTCCGTCGAGTATTGCCGGCGCGCGAAGAGCCACCTCGCAGCCATCGGCTCGCCCCTGGCCGCCGGCCCGCTGCCGGAGGCCGAGTTCGGCACCGTTCCGGGCGGGCTCGGGCCGACCTTCGCGGGCGGGGCCAATCCCCAGGTGCGCCGGGTCGCCGGGCGTCTCGTCAGGGTCGGTCGGGTTCGGACGGCCCGCACCAGCCGCTCATTCTGGGCGTCGCACACGGCACGGATCAAGGCGATCGAGGCGCGGCTTCCCTGGAAGCGCGGCGGCATCATGGTCGGGAGCTGAGGCCCCTTGGTCGTCGGGCGCTCTATTTCGGCGGCGCCGCGACCGTGATCTCGATGGCGGCGTAATAGGCAGCGAGATCGGCGATGTCCTCGTCGGTCAGGTTGGGGGCGACGACCGACATCATCTCGTTCTTGCGCCCGCCGTCCCGGTAATCCGTCAGCGACTTGACGAGATAGGGCTCGACTTGACCGGCGAGGTGCGGCGCCTCCGGAAGCTTCGACATCCCATCCAGTCCATGGCACGCTTGGCACTGGAGCGCTTTCCGGCGTCCTGCCGCGGGATCACCGGCGGTGGCCGAGCCGATGCCGGCCGCGAGGGCGGCCGACATCAAGAGCAGGGTGCGCTTTCCTCTCATCTGCCCTCGTAGGTGATCCGATAGAGAGCCCCGACGAAGTCGTCCGAGACGAGGAGAGAGCCGTCGCGCAGCATCGCGACGTCCACCGGACGGCCGAGGTACTCGCCGCTGGAGGTGAGCCAGCCCTCAGCGAAGACCTCCGTCTTGTCGGCCGTGCCATCCTCCTTGAGGCTCGTGAACATCACCCGCGCGCCGATCGGCGTGGTGCGGTTCCAGGAGCCATGCTGGGCCGAGAAGAAGCCGCCGCGATACTTCGCCGGGAACTTGTCGCCCGCATAGAAGGCCATGCCGAGATCGGCCGCGTGCGCGTCCATCTCGACCTGGGGGAAGACCACGTCGGCCGGTGGTGTCGGGTCCTTGTACTCGACGGTTCGGATCTTGCCGCCGCCATACCAAGGGAACCCGAAATTCAGTCCGGCCTGAGGTGCGCGGTTCAGTTCGCCTGGCGGAATGTTGTCGCCCATCCCGTCCACCTGGTTGTCCGTGAACCAGAGCACCTTGTCCTTCGGGTTGAAGTCCATGCCGACCGAGTTGCGGATGCCGGTGGCGAAGACCTCGCGGTCCTTGCCCTCGCGCGACATGCGGATGATGCCGCCGATACCGGTCTTGTTGTAGAGGTCCATCTTGGCTTGGGCCGGCACGTTGAAGGGCTGGCCGAGCGAGATGTACAGCTTGTCGTCCGGTCCGACCCGGCAGATGCGGGCGGTGTGGTTGAAGCTCTCCTCGGCTTTCGGGATGAGCTCGCCCTGCTTCACGACCTCGGCAACCGCAACGTCGCCGCCCTCGTAAAAGAACTCGGCCGCCGGGAAGACCAGCACGCGATTCCGCTCGGCGATGTAGAGGAAGCCGTCTCGCGAGAAGCAGACGCCGTTCGGGACCTGCATGGGCAGTGTCGGGGCGAAGCGTTTCACTTCCTCTGCGACGCCCATCTTGGCGCGATCGGTCACGGCATAGACCTGGCTCTTGCGGGTGCCGACAAAGGTCACGATGCCCTGCGGCCCGACCGCGATGGCGCGGGCGTCCGGTACAAGGGCGTAGAGCTCGATCTTGAACCCGGGCGGTAGCTTGATCTGCGACAGGTTCCTGCGGACCGCATCGGCCTTCGGGCCCGTCTGCGGGATCGTTGGGAGATCGCCGACCCCGGTCGTCTGGAAGCTCGACAATTTCTCGAGCGTGTCGCTCGGGGGTGCTGGCTGAGCGGCCGGCTGGGCGAGGGCGCCTCCGTTGCCGGCCAATGTGGCGATGAGGGCGGCCACAGCCCCGATATGCCTCGTCATGGACGTCTCCCGCGTCGGCGCGGTCTGGGCCGCGCTTCCGGAGGAAGAGTAGATCAAGGTCGGCCGGAGAAAACTCAGAAACCTCTCAGCTTACCCAGGCTGGCTTGTGCAGCCGCGTCCCGTGCTGGTTCTTGGCGTGGCTCACTCCGCCGCCTCTCGGGCCGCGTAGCCGAGGCGGCGGTTGAGCTCCTCGATCAGCCGCTCGGCGGCCTCCGCGATCACCGTTCCGGGCGGGAAGATCGCCGACGCGCCGGCCGCATAGAGCGCCTCGAAATCGCCGGGCGGGATGACGCCGCCGACGACGATCATGATGTCCTCGCGGTTGTATTCGGCGAGGGCCGCCCTCAGTTCCGGCACAAGCGTCAGGTGGCCGGCCGCGAGCGAGGAAACTCCGATGATGTGGACGTCGTTCTCGATCGCCTGGCGGGCGGCTTCGGCCGGCGTGGCAAAGAGCGGGCCGATATCCACGTCGAAGCCGAGATCCGCGAAGGCCGAGGCGATGACCTTCTGGCCGCGGTCGTGCCCATCCTGGCCCATCTTGGCGACCAGGATGCGCGGCCGGCGGCCGTCATCGGTCTCGAAGATCTCGACAAGCCTGCGCACGCGCTCAACCGCTGCCGACATCTTGCCCGCCTCCCGCTTGTAGACCCCCGAGATCGCCTTGATCTCCGCCCGGTGCCGGCCCCAGACGCGCTCCAGCGCGTCCGAGATCTCCCCGACGGTCGCCTTGTGCCGCGCCGCTTCGACCGCGAGCGCAAGCAGATTGCCGGATCCGCCCGCCGCTTCGGACAGCTTGGCGAGCGCAGCATCCACGGCCTTTTGGTCGCGCTCGGAGCGGAGCCGCTTCAGCTTGTCCACCTGCAGCGTGCGGACGGCCGAGTTGTCGACGCGGAGCACGTCGATCTCGCGGTCCTCGACCGGCTTGTACTTGTTCACGCCGACGACCGTCTGGGCGCCGGAATCGATCCGCGCCTGGGTGCGGGCGGCGGCCTCCTCGATGCGGAGCTTCGGAATGCCGGCCTCGATGGCCTTCGCCATGCCGCCGAGCTTCTCCACCTCCTGGATGTGCTCCCATGCCTTCCCGGCGAGGTCGGCCGTGAGCCGCTCGATGAAGTAGGAGCCGCCCCAGGGATCGATGATCCGGGTCGTGCCGCTTTCCTGCTGCAGGAAGAGCTGCGTGTTGCGCGCGATGCGGGCCGAAAAGTCGGTCGGCAGGGCCAGCGCCTCGTCGAGCGCGTTCGTGTGCAGCGATTGCGTGTGGCCCTGCGTTGCCGCCATCGCCTCGATACAGGTGCGCATGACGTTGTTGAACACGTCCTGCGCTGTCAGCGACCAGCCGGAGGTCTGGCAGTGGGTGCGGAGCGGCAGCGACTTGTCCGATTTCGGCCCGAAGCCCTTGACCAGCTTCGCCCACAGGAGGCGCGCGGCGCGGAGCTTCGCCACCTCCATGTAGAAGTTCATGCCGATCGCCCAGAAGAACGACAAGCGCGGCGCGAACTGGTCGATCGTGAGCCCGGCCCCGAGCCCGGCCCGAATGTATTCGACCCCGTCCGCGAGGGTGTAGGCGAGCTCCAGGTCCTGCGTCGCCCCGGCTTCCTGCATGTGGTAGCCGGAGATGGAGATCGAGTTGAACTTCGGCATCTTCTCGGCCGTGAAGGCGAAGATGTCCCCGATGATCCGCATCGACCCGGCAGGCGGGTAGATATACGTGTTGCGGACCATGAACTCCTTGAGGATGTCGTTCTGGATTGTGCCGGCGAGCTTCTCGGGCGGCACGCCCTGCTCCTCGGCGGCCACGATATAGAGCGCGAGAACGGGCAGCACCGCCCCGTTCATCGTCATCGAAACGCTCATCTGGTCGAGCGGGATGCCCGCGAACAGCGTCCGCATGTCGTAGATCGAGTCGATCGCGACGCCGGCCATGCCGACATCGCCCGAGACGCGCGGGTGGTCGCTGTCGTAGCCGCGATGCGTCGCGAGGTCGAAGGCGACCGACAGGCCCTTCTGCCCGGCCGCCAGGTTGCGGCGGTAGAAGGCGTTCGAATCCTCGGCCGTGGAGAACCCGGCATATTGCCGGACAGTCCAGGGCTGGTTCACGTACATCGTCGGGTAGGGGCCGCGGAGATAGGGCGGCAGGCCCGGGAACGTGTCCAGGAAGTCGAGCCCGGCCCGGTCCGCCGGCCCATATTCCGGTCGCACCGGGATTCCCTCGGGCGTGAGCCAGGGCTCGCCGGCGATCGGCGCGGCTGAACCGCTCTGGCCCGCGAAGGGGAGGATGGAGAAGTCCGGGATGGCGCTCATGGCGACCTGTCTGTCTCCAAGGTCTTTCGTCAGCGTCAACGTAATCCGATCAGGTACGATCCGCCACGTTGCTCGAGAGGCATTCACCCACGCGCATTCCGTCCCCGGCCCGGGTCTGGTGTTTCGATGGTTCAAAGAGCCGAATAGGTCGAGGGGCGTGGGACGCCGAAACGCTCGATCATTATTTTAGGAGAGCCTCTCGGCGTCCCCGCGATGCTCCCCTCTCCCTCGTCATGGCCGGGCTTGACCCGGCCATCCCTCAGTCGAGGCGAACACCACGTCCGGGTTGCCCCGGCACGGGCGGCGATTTTGGACCGGACCTGCCGCTCGTCAGCGCTCCCACCCCGTTGCCGGTCGGGAGAACCTAAGCCACGCTGCACTGGCGCCCGAGCCGTAGTACCCGGAGGGCGGCGCTGGTCCGGCTCCCCGAGTGCGGGTTCGCGAAACCCGCCCGCAGGCGCCGCATCCTCTTCCGCACTCAACGACGCCTCGCGAGAGCGCCCCTCGGCGAAGAGGACAATCCCGCTATACAGTATTTATTCCTAGCTTGTCAAGCGGGCGTTCGCCTGCGCCGCTTCCAGCAACCGGACAAGGTTGCAACCGACGAAGAGAAAATCCGTGAGCCCGGCCTGTCTCAGCGAAGCCTGGAGATCGCCCGGCCGCCCCGCGAGGTAGATCGCGGCCGCGCCGGCGCCTTTCAGGGCTGCGCCGGCCGCGGCGGCCTGGGTGCCGTAGATCTCGTCGGACGAGCAGATGCAGGCGAGGCGAGCGCCGGAATCGAAGAAGGCTTCCGCGAGCTCATCGAGGCTGCCGAAGCCGTCATTGCTGACCGCCTCGATGCCGCCCGCCTCGAAGGCGTTCTTGGCGAAGGTCGCGCGGGCGGAAAAAGCCGAGATCGGTCCGAGATTGGCCAGGAACACGCGCGGACGGCTCCCCGTCTTCGCCAGGATCTGGTCCGACCGATCGCGCAGGCGCTCGTAGGGCTCGGCCGAGCGAAGGGAGGGGAGGGCGCCAGCTTCGACCGAAGCAGCATGTGGTGCCGGCATTAGCACGCTCACTGCCGCTTCGTGCACGTTCGGGAATTCGCTCGTGCCTGTCAGCGGGTCGCGGCGGGTGGCGAGCGCGGTCTCGCGTCTCGCCCGGACGTCGGCGACGCGCCGCTGCAGCGCGCCCGAGGAGAGCGACGCCACGATGCCGCCCTCGCGCTCGATCTCCTGAAACCGGGTCCAGGCCTCCTCGGCGAGCGCGCCGGTGAGCGCTTCGAAGGCCCCTGATCCAGCCACAGGGTCGGCGACCCGCCAGACGTTCGATTCTTCCAGCAGGATCGTCTGCGTGTTGCGGGCGAGCCGTCGGGCGAAGGCGTCGGGCAGCCCGAGCGCGGCCGTGAAGGGCAGGACGGTCACGGCATCGGCGCCGCCGATCCCGGCCGAGAAGCACGCCATCGTGCCCCGGAGCAGGTTCACCCACGGGTCGCGCCGCGTGCTCATGCGCCACGCCGTCTCGGCATGGAGCCGGATCGGTTTTTCCGCGAGTCCGCAGGCCTGCTCCACCTGCGCCCAAAGGCGGCGCAGGGCCCGAAACTTCGCGACGGTCAGGAACTCGTCCGCATCCGCCACGAGCAGGAAGGAGAGCGCGTCTCGGGCTGTGTCGAGCGCATGCCCGCCGGCCTCGAGGGCCCGCAGATAGGCGAGGGCGGTGGCGAGCACGGCAGCGAGTTCCTGCACCTCGCTGCCGCCCGCTTCGTGATAGGGGCGGCCATCCGCGATCGCGAGCCGGCCTGTGAAGCCGCGCTCCGAGACCCGCTTCAGATTGTCCGAGAGCCGCCCGGCCACGGTCAGCCACTCCGCCGACATCCGGCCCGTCGCCGCGAAGGCACCGATCGGGTCGAGCCCGAGATCGAGGTCGAGCATTGCAATCGGGTGCCCTCGGCGCTCCGCCAGGTCGAGCAGGAAGCCCATCGCCTCGCGGCCTGCGATGCCGGCCTCAAGCCGGACCGAGATCAGGTCGAGCATCACGCCCGAGAGCGCCTGGTCGAGGTCGTCCACGCTTTCGGCCTTCAGGCCGAACCCGCGCGCCCCCGCTGCCCCGGCGAAGCTCAGGACGAGCGCGTTGGCGCCACCCTCGAGGTCGGGGAGGACGAGCGCGTTCGCCTCCTTCGGCTCGGGATGGTCGATCCGCTGCGCTACGCGCCAGGGCCCGTCCTCGGCCCGGCGGACCGGCGCATCAGTCTCGGCCCTAGGGTAGAGCGGCTCGATCCGGATCCCGTCATAGCTGCGGGACACGAGCTTCTTCTCGAAATCGGCGCCTTTCAGCACCTTGTCGACGAGCGCGGACCACGCCTCGCGGGTCGGAGTCGGGAACTCGGATGCAAGCGCGAGGTCGGTCATGGTGCAGGTCACAAGGGCGCGAGCCGGAGTAGCGGACCCATCCGTAGCGTCACATTTCCCCGTCGTCACGATTCCTGCATGTTCCTCTGCCAGCACATCGGCTTCGACCTGAGCGAGCGATGATGAGAGAGTTCCTGAGCGCCGCCATCCTGGCGCTCACCCTTTGGGCCGGGACGGGTCAGGCTGGCGCGGCGCCCCGCGCCGAAGACCTGGTCAAGGCCGAACTCGTGGCCGAGCCCTCGGCCGTGAAGGCGGGCGAGCCCTTCGCCGTCGGCGTGAAGCTGACGATGGCGCCGCATTGGCACACCTATTGGCGCAACCCCGGCGATTCCGGCCTCGCGACCGAGATCAAATGGACGCTCCCGGACGGCATGGAGGCCGGGCCGATCCAATGGCCGGTGCCGCAGCGCATCCCGGTGAGCCACCTCGTGAATTACGGCTTTGAGGGCGAGACGGTGCTGCTGACGCAGATCACGCCGCCCAAGGATCTGTCACCCGGCCGGCCGCTCACGTTGAAGGCCGATGTCAGCTACCTCGTCTGCGAAAAGGAGTGCATCCCGGGCGAGGCGAGCCTTTCCATCCTCCTGCCCGTCGCCGGCCCGAGCGAGGACGGCAGGCCGGATCCCGCCGACAAGGCCCTCTTCGATGCGGCGCGCTCCAAGCTGCCGACCGCCTCTCCCTGGACCGCGAAGACCGAGGCCCGCGGCGAACGGCTCCTGTTCTCGGTCGCGGCGCCCGGCCTCAAGCCGGACAGCATCCGCTCCGCCTATCTGTTTCCGTTCGACGAGACGGCGGTCGAGCACGCGGCGCCGCAGGTTCTCTCGGCCAAGGACGATGGTTTCACGCTCGACATCAAGCGCAGCAGCCTGTCCCAGGGCGACCCGGCTCCGCTCGGCGGGGTGCTTGTCCTCGAAGAGGCGATCGAGTCCGGCATCGTGCGCCACGCAATCGAGATCGGGGCGCTGGCCAAACCATCATCGTCCGGTGCGACAGCGCTCGCCGCTTCTTCGCCGTCCGGAACCACGGGGGGCGGAACGCGGTCAGCCGCAGACGTGACGGTCGCCCGGATTGCCCAGGCGGCGCTGCTCGCCTTCCTGGGCGGGATCATCCTGAACCTGATGCCCTGCGTCTTCCCGGTGCTCTCGATCAAGGTGCTGAGCCTTGTGAAGCATTCCGGCTACACGCCGGCGCTCGTGCGGCTGAACGGGCTCGCCTACACGGCCGGGGTCGTGGGCAGCTTCCTCCTGCTGGCAGGCATTCTGCTTGCCGTGCGCGCGGGAGGTGCCGAGGTCGGCTGGGGGTTCCAGCTGCAATCGCCCGCCGTGGTGACGGCCCTTGCGTTCCTGCTCTTCGCGATGGGGCTCAGCTTGTCGGGAATCGTCGAGCCTGGCACGTCGCTCGCCGGCTTCGGCCAGCGGCTCGATACCCGCACCGGCCTGCCCGGCTCCTTCCTCACGGGCGTGCTCGCGACGGTGGTCGCGACGCCCTGCACCGCACCCTTCATGGGCGCGGCGATCGGCTTCGCCGTGACCGCGCCCGCCGCCGTGTCGCTGGCGATCTTCGCGGCACTCGGGATCGGGCTCGCGCTGCCCTTCCTGCTCCTGACCTTCTGGCCGGGGCTCGCCCGGCACCTGCCGCGGCCGGGCCGCTGGATGGAGACCCTGAAGCAGTTCCTCGCCTTCCCGATCTACGCGACGGTCGCCTGGCTGCTCTTCGTCCTGTCGCAGGAGGTCGGGCCGACCGGGCTGTTTGCCGCGCTGATCGGCCTCGTCGCGGTCGGATTCGCGGCCTGGGCTTTGCGGCTCGGCGGGCTCCGGCAGGGCTGGAGCCGACGCGCCTGGCAGGGCGGGGCGCTCGCCGCGATCCTGGTGCTGGTCGGCCTGGGCTTCGTGATCGACCGCGACCGGGCGGTCGCCGCGACCGCGTCGGCGTCCGGCGAGCCGTGGGAGCCTTTCACGCAGGCGAAGCTCGACGGGCTGCGCGCGGAGGGCCGTCCGGTCTTCGTCAACATGACGGCCGCCTGGTGCATCACCTGCCTCGTCAACGAGCGCACGGCGCTCTCGACCGAAGCGGTCCAGGATGCGTTCCGGTCGCGGCAGGTGGCCTATCTGAAGGGCGACTGGACGAACCGGAATCCCGAGATCACCCGCCTCCTGGAGAAGCATGGGCGGAGCGGCGTGCCGCTCTACGTCTTCTATCCGGCCGGCGGAGAGCCGGTGGTGCTGCCCCAGATCCTCACGCAGGCAACGGTGATCGACAGCCTCGGCGATGCGGCCCCGTCGAAGCGCGCGGATGTCCAGAGTTCAACCAAGAAGGAGTGAGCCTTTGACGACCACCAGACGGGCCGTATTCGCGGCCGCCCTCTTCGCCGCCGGCGCATTCTCGGCGGGCGCCTATGCGCAGTCGGGACCGAAGGTCGGCGCCCCTGCGCCCAGCTTCATGGCAACGGACTCGAACGGGAAGCAGGTCTCCCTGTCCGATTTCAAGGGCAAGACGGTCGTCCTCGAATGGACGAATGACGGCTGCCCCTTCGTGAAGAAGCATTACGGCGCCCGGGCCATGCAGGGGCTGCAGAAGAAGTGGACCGACAAGGGCGTCGTCTGGCTCTCCGTCATCTCGTCGCCGCCCGGCGAGCAGGGCTATGCTGACGGGCCGGCCGCCAACAAGCTCACGGCCGAGCGCGGCGCGGCACCCACGGCCGTGCTTCTCGATCCGAAGGGCGATCTCGGCCGCACCTTCGGGGCGCAGGTGACCCCGCACATGTACGTCATCAAGGGCGACGGCACGCTCGCCTATATGGGCGGCATCGACGACAAGCCCTCGACCAGGGTCGAAGACCTCAAGACGGCGAAGAACTTCGTCGACGCGGCCCTGACGGAAGTGACGGAGGGCAAGCCCGTGTCGGTGACGACCTCGCGCCCGTACGGCTGCACGGTGAAGTACACGTCCTAAGAGGAAGCCAGGCTTCCGCGGGATCAGATCTCGCGGGAGCCCTGCGCCGCGTGGAAGACGCCAAGGATCGAGATTGTGCGCCGGTCGGCTTCGATCCTGTAGGCCACGATATAGAGGTATCGGGGCACGACGATTTCCAAGATGCCGGGCTCGCCTGTGCGGCGGCCGAGTTCGGGGAAGTTGCTCAGAAGACTAGTCGTCTTGAGGATCTGGGCGAGAACCCGCGCTGAAGCAGCAGGACTTCTCTCGACAAGATAGTCGCGGATCGAGGCGAGCTGCCCTCGCGCCCTGCGCGTGAAGCGAACCGCTACCTTGCGGCGCGCCAAAGCTCGGCCATCTCTTCCTCGGTCGCGTACTCTCCGCGATCGGCCTCCTCGGCCGCCATCCGCACCTCCGCGAACTGCGCAGGCGTGAGCGTGAACCGAACCTCGCCCTGACGAGCTATCGTCAAGAGAAGTTCGCCCGCGAGGTCCTGACGGTCCGGCGGCTGCTGCCGGATGGCCTTGAGGCCCTCTTCCAGAAGGGTGGTCATGGAGCGGTTCCGTCCTTGAGCGAAGATGACCTCGGAGCCGGCTGGAATCAATCGAGCCTGACGATCCCGGTCCGGTCGGTTTCGGCCGCCCAGTCCCGGACGGGGCGCTCGGCAATAAGCCGGTCCGAGGCGATTTCGACGAGCGGCACGAGCACGAAGGCGCGCTCCGTCATCCGCGGATGGGGCAGGACGAGGCCGGGCTCGTCGATTGCCCTTCCATCGTAATCCAGGATGTCGATGTCGATGGCCCGCGGACCCCAGCGCTCCGCCGGCACGCGGCCGAGCTCGCGTTCGAGCGACTGCGTCAGGGCGAGGAGCGCGAGCGGTGCGAGGGCCGTTTCGCCGGCCGCGCAGGCGTTCACGAAATCTGGCTGCGGCACCGGGCCCCAAGGGGGAGTGCGGTAGAAGCCAGACACCCGCCGAATGGCGACGCCGCTTTCGCCGAGGCGAACGAGGGCCTGCCGGATCGTCGCCCGGGGGTCGCCGAGATTGCCCCCGAAGGCGAGGAGAACCGTGGCGAGCGGGTCAGCCACGGCTAGCGTTGGTCAGAGGAACTGCGACAGGCCGGGGATCGCGCCGACGATCGCGCCCATCGTGTCCTCGCCCGCGTTCTCGCGGCCAAAGGCGAAGAGCTCGCGCGCGAGGGGCTGCATCTGCGCCATCGGCACGCCGGCCGCCATCAGCTTGGTGCCGAGCGCCATGACGCCACCGCCGCCCGGCATCATGCCCATGAGGCCGCCCATCATGCCGCCGGGTCCGCCATCGCCTGAGGTCGCGACCGCCTCGTTCGCACCCGGGATCGCCGCGAACAGCTTGCCCACTTCCTCCTGCGGGCCTTCTTTCGCCAGGAAGGCCAGGATCAGGCCGACGGCCTTCTCGACCACGTCGGCTCCGAGGCCGGTCGCCTCCGTGATGCGGGCGATCAGCGCTTCCATGGAGAACTCCTTGTTGGGGACGGGCCCGGCAGGACGGGCGCCCGTATAGCGGGTCGAGGCTCGATTGCGTATGACAGGCACGGCATTGCCGCAACCTCCGGGACCCATATGGCCGAGACGACCGCGCCCACCGACCGCATCCTCGTCGGCAAGAGCGACCATCTCGAATACCTCCTCCTGAAGCTCGCGAACCGCCACGGGCTCGTCGCCGGCGCGACCGGCACGGGAAAGACGGTGACGTTGCAACTTTTGGCCGAGGGCCTGGCGAATGCCGGGGTTTCCGTCTTCGCGGCGGACATCAAGGGCGACCTGTCCGGGATCGCGGCCGCGGGGCAGGGCAAGGACGTCTTCGTCAAGCGCGCGGCCGAGATCGGGATCGAGTACCAGCCCGACCGCTTCCCGGTCGTGTTCTGGGACGTGTTCGGCGAGCAGGGCCATCCGATACGGGCGACGGTGAGCGAGATGGGGCCGCTTCTCCTCGCGCGCCTCCTCGAGCTCAACGACACGCAGGAGGGCGTGCTGAACGTCGCCTTCAAGGTCGCGGACGACAACGGCTGGCCGGTCGTCGACCTGAAGGACCTGCGCGCCCTGCTGCAATTCGTCGGCGACAACGCGGCCGAGATTGGCGCGAAGTACGGGAACGTTGCAAAGACCTCGCTGGCCGCCATCCAGCGCCAGCTCCTCATGCTCGAGAATCAGGGCGCGGACAGCTTCCTCGGCGAGCCCGCGCTCGATCTGAACGATTTCCTGCGCACAGATCGCGACGGGCGCGGCTTCGTGAACATCCTGGCCGCCGACAAGCTGATGGCGAAGCCCCGCCTGTATGCGACCTTCCTGGTCTGGATGCTGTCCGAGCTGTTCGAGACCCTGCCGGAGGTCGGCGATCTGGCGAAACCCAAGCTCGTCTTCTTCTTCGACGAGGCGCATCTCCTCTTCAACGACGCGCCGAAGCCGCTGCTCGACGCCGTGCAGCAGGTGGTGCGCCTGATCCGCTCGAAGGGGGTCGGCATCTATTTCGTCACCCAGAACCCGCTCGACGTGCCCGAGGAGGTGCTGGGTCAGCTCGGCAACAAGGTGCAGCACGCGCTTCGCGCCTTCACGCCGCGCGACCAGAAGGCGGTGCGGGCCGCCGCCGAGACCTTCAGGCAGCGCCCTGGCCTCGACACGAGCAAGGTCATCATGGAGCTCGCGGTCGGCGAGGCGCTGATTTCGCTGCTGGAGGAGGGAGGCGTCCCCGGCATGGTCGACCGCGCGCTCGTCGCGCCGCCGACCGCCCGCGTCGGACCTCTGACGGCGGAGGAGCGTGCGGCCGTGATCGCTGCGAGCCCCCTGCGCGGGAAGTACGATCAGGTGCTCGATCGTGAGAGCGCGTACGAGCTGCTGGCCAAGCGGCGCGACATGCCGGAGGAGCCGGCGCAGGCCGCGACCCAGTCCGGCGGGCTGGGCGGCATCCTGGGCCGGATCACCGAAACCCTCGCTTCGTCAGGTATTCCCGTCGGCAGCCCGGGAGGCGGAGGCGCGTCGGCCGGCGCTGCTGCGGCCGGCGGCGAGGCCAAGGCGGGAGGGCGTCAGCCCATGTCTCTGACCGAGCTCGTCATCCGCTCGGCCGCCCAGAGCTTCGCGCGCTCCGCCTCGACCCAGATCGCCCGCGAGGGCGGCAAGATCCTCCGCAATTCCCTCGGCGGAATCATCGGCGGCGCGATCGGGGATGCGATCGGCGGCGGGGGAAGCGGAGGCCGCGGCCGACGCACACGCGCGGTCGGCTCCTCCGGTGTGCCCCGGGCCGGCTCGTCGGATTTCGCGGGCGAGATGTCCGACCTGCTCGGCGGAGCCAAGCCCCCGCGGCGCTAGTTGGTGCCGACGAGGAAACGTGCACTACTGCGCTTGCGGCTCGGGAGTGTCGGCCATGCGCCTTGTCACGTGTCTCGTAGCGATCGTCTTGGCCTCCTCGGCCATTGCCCAAACAGCAGCACCGCCCCAGGGGAACCCTGCCGTGCCGGCTGTGGAAGCGGCACCAGCCGCTTCCACTTCGGCGCCCGCGAAGGTGCCGGCAGCCCCGACGGGGAGCGTCACGCTCCGGGAGCCGACCGCGAAGCCGGCTCAGATCCCGGTGACAGGTTCGGCCACCTCCGCGACCCAGTAAGGCTCTAGGTCCGGATCTCGCGGGCCGGCCGGATCTGCTCGACCCGTATCGCGGGGGCTTAGGCCGGCCCCATGCAGCCGACCGTACTGACTGTCATGGTGGCCCGCTCTTCCGGGGTCGGCGTCGAGCCGATGCCCCAGGAAACCCCGAACGGGTCCTTCACCATGCCGTAGCGGTCGCCCCAGAACTGCAGGCTAACCGGCATCAGGACGGTGCATCCGGCCTCGACGGCCCGGTCGAAGGTTCGGTCCGCGCTGTCGACATGCAGGTGGAGGTTGAAGGCCTGCGGCGGGACTGCCGGATAGCCGTGCTCCGGCATCGGATCCATCAGCATCAGCGAGGCGCCGTTCAGGTCGACGCGTGCGTTCATGATGCGGCCGTCCTCCATCGTCGCCCGGGAGCCGATCTCCTCGGCCCCGAAGGCCCGCTTGTAGAAGTCGATCGCGCCGGCGGCGTTCTCCAGCATCAAGTAGGGAACGATCCCGCCTTTCAGCGGCTGCAGCAGTTGCGTCGTGGTCTCGGGAAGCGAGTCGGTCATGGCTGAAGTCCGATGTGGCTGGCCAGCTACGTTGATATCAACATTTCCGTGGAGTCAAGCGGAAGGCGCTACCGTCCGGGGGGCCGCAAGGGCTCGGACGGCATGGCCCGAGGGGCGACACGCGCGTCCCTCGGAAAGTAAAGTTTCCTGAACTCGGTAACCGGAGAGCAAGGGAGCGCGTGCAAGCATCGGACGTCTAGCGCCAGGGTGGGCCGTGGTTGTCTCTCTCTTGAAGCGCGGTCCGCTGTCACAGCGGTCCGAACCTCGCGAGCACGTTCATACGCGGGCGCAGATCGCGTCGGGTGAGAGCGCGATCGAGTGCCTGATCAGGGACGTGTCAAAACGTGGCGCGAGGCTGGTGCTTGATGCCGGCGTCGTCATCCCATCACAGTTCGAGCTGGTCTGGTCGGGGGGACACCGCCGGCTCGTAACCGTCCGGTGGCGGCGCAAGAACGAGATCGGGGTCGCTTTCGTCGAGCGCCGCGCTTTCGGCCGGCGCGGCTGACCTCTCCTCAGCGTGAAGGCAGCGTTCCCTAGAACGCGTATCGCAGCCCGGCGAACACACTCCTTCCCTCGCCCGGATAGAAGATCGCCGTCGAGACAGTGCGTGCGTCCGTGATCGCGCCCAGGTCACTGACGTAGCGCTTGTCCGTGAGATTTCGCGCATCCACGAAGAGCGTCACGCCGTTCGGCAGCTTCATGCCGGTCTGAATGCCGAAGAGCGCGTAGCCCGGTGTCCTCAAGGTGTTCGCGAAATCCGCATAAGCGCCGCGCGGCACCCAATCGAGCGAGGGCGCGAAGTAGAAGCCGTCGGGCCGCGTATAGGAGAGAGTCGTCCGCAGTACGTGCTCCGGGACTGCTGCGAGGCGGTTGCTGCCGTAGACGCGATCCCTCACGAAACGGAAGTCGTTGAAGGTCCAGAGCTGGGCCAGCGTGATCGTATCGCCGGCTCCTGGGCCTGACACGTCGCGGAGGAGATCGACAGCAGCGCCGAGCTCGATGCCCTGGTGCAAGGTGCGATCCGCGTTGAAGGTCGCGGCCGGGATGCCGAGTGCTGCATTGGTGTTGAAGGCGATGAGCTCGTCCCCGATCGTGGAACGGTAGAAGGTCAGGTCCCACCGGAATCGGTCCCAGGAGCCGCGGGTCCCGATCTCGCCCGTCCAGGCGCGCTGCTGCTGCAGTGGCACGAAGGTCAGCCCGCCGATATTCGCCTGCCCGAGATCGGAGAAGTCCGGCACGTCCCGCGACTTCGTGATGTCGGCGAAAACCTGGATGTTCGGGGCGGGCTGCCAGAGAACGCCGAGCTTCGGGTTGAAGCCGTTATAGTCGCGGCTGGCGGTCCTGGCCGGGGAGGTGAACAGGTTCCGGAAGTCGCGCTCGTGGTGGAAGAGCTTGACTCCGGCCATCAAGGCGAGTTCCGGCAGGATCCAGAAGCGGTTGTCGAAATACGCTTCGTAGTTGTTCGCTGCCTGGCGCGCGCTCGCGGTCCGGACGCCGCGGTGGCCGGCGATGTTGACGAACTGCAGCGCCGAGTTCCTGCCGCCGAAATAGCGCGCCCCGACCGTGAGGTCATTCCGATGGCCGCCGAGGTCGAATGTCCCGGTCCAGTGCGGGGACACCCCATAGCTCCAGCCATCCTGGTCGATCACCTGGAAGATCGGGTGATAGAGGTTCTTGTGAGTGACCCAACTGTCGAGATCGAGCTTGCCGAGATCGAGCGCGAACGAGGTCCGGTTGGCGAGCCGCTGGACCGAGACGTCGCGGGACTGGTTGCCCGTGATCGCCGCGAGGCTCGCGCGGGTTGGGACGTTCAGCGCATCCGAGAGCGTCAGGGTGCCCGGGAGCTTCTGTCGCGTCTCGTAGACGCCGAAATAGAATCGCGTCTCGATGCCCGGCGCGAGCCGGTACCCGACATTGGCGTTGATCTGGGTGTAGTCCTGGTTCTGGTGCTGCCGGAACCCGTCCTGGTGCGACTGCGTCACGTTCAGCAGGGCGTCGGCGTCCCCCGAAACGCCTGACACCTGCGCATTGGCGCGGAAGGCCCCGAAGGATCCGCCCTCGAGCCGCACGAAAGCGGGCGCGAGCGCCGTGAAAGCGGTCGGCGTGACGAAGTTCACCGCGCCACCGAGGGTCGAGGCGCCGAACACGAGGGCGTTGCCGCCCTTGAACACCTCGACCGAGCGGAGCGCGAGCGGGTCGATCTGGTAATAGTCCCCCGAGCCGTCGGCGAAATTGAACGGGATCCCGTCCTTCAGGATCTCGACTCCGCGCGTGTGGAAGCCGCGCGCCAGCCCGGAGCCGCGGATCGAAAGCCGGATCTCCTGGCCGTAGCGCGTCTGGGCGAAGACGCCGGGCGTCTCCTTCAGCACGTCCGTGATGTTGTTCGTGTAGCGGTTCTCGAAGCTCTTCGCGTCGATGAACGCGACCGAGCCCACGGTGGCGTTCACCTGCTCCCGCTGCGCCTCGACGCTCGGGACCGTGAGGGAGCCCGGCTCCGTCCCGGAGCCCTGGACCGTGATCTCCGGGAGCGCGGTGCTTCCCGACCCGGGAGCCTGCGCGGCAAGGGGAAAGGAGGCGAACAGGAAGACGGACAGGCACGACAGGGCGGACGCACCCTGAGCGCCGCGGCACAATTCGGACAGCATGAGACCCTCGTCTGACGTGATCGGCTTGGGGGACGACGTCAGGCGAGCGGCGGACCTCGGGGGTTGTGGGCGCGTTTCGGCGGCCCGGTGCGGGGCTGGTCGGCTTCGTGGCGCCAGCCGAGGATCGCGGCCTCTGGCGCCCGCCACGGGACGGCCTGGTACGCGGGCAGCGGCGGCACGAGCGGCGCCACGTGGCCCGGCAGGCAGCAATGATGCTCGTGCCCGCTCGGCGCTCCGCCGCTGTCCGGTTGTCCGGAGGCGTGGTCGAGGCAGAGGATGCCGGCATCGCCAAGCGCCAGGGTCGGCGTCGCGGCGATGAGGAAGGACTGGAGTAACAGGGCGTAGAGCGCGATCGCTCCCACGATTGCGCGCCACGACGTGCAAGTCGGCGGCCGGCCCATGGGGCGATTACGGAGGCTTTCAGGCCGAGGTCAATGGCAAACCGGCACCACCCAGGCTCCTCGTTGGAGCCGGACCGGTCGGGCAGGGTCCCATGCGCGACACACACGCGTGACCCGTTCCCGGCCGCTTGCCAGCCGAGATTCCGCGGGCGTAGGCTCCTCTCATCCGACCAGGGGACGGCGTTCGCTGCGCGCTTTCAGCGACCCCGGCCGAGACCGGATCGGAGATCGTCCCCGCCCCGGGATCGTGCCGGCGGGCGGGGCCTCGGAGGCTCGTTTCATGATCCGACTGACCGTCAACGGGGTGCAGCGCAGCTTCGACGGTGACCCCGAGATGCCGCTCCTCTGGTACGTCCGGGACGAGCTCGGGCTTACCGGCTCGAAGTTCGGCTGCGGGGCGGCGCTCTGCGGCGCCTGCACCATGCATATGGGCGGGTCGGCAGTCCGCTCCTGCATCACCCCGGTCGCGGCGGCCGAGGACCAGGAGGTGATCACGATCGAGGGCCTGTCGCCGGATGGCAATGATCCGGTGCAGGTCTCCTGGCGGGAGCTGAACGTCTCGCAATGCGGCTTCTGCCAGACGGGGCAGATCATGCAGGCCGCGGCTCTCCTAAAGGACACGCCGAAGCCGACGGACGCCCAGATCGACGAAAACATGAGCGGCAACCTTTGCCGCTGCGGCACCTATCCGCGCATCCGGGCGGCGATCCACCAGGCCGCGGGCGGGCAGGGCTCATCGGGTCAGGGAGGTCGGCTGTGATCCACGCTGCACAGATCCAGGCCCGCGAGGCCTCGCCGCTAACCGCCTCTGATACGGTCATCCCGGAGGCGGGTGATCTCGGGCGCGTCAGCCGGCGGGCGATCCTCGGCGGCGCGGGCGCGCTCGTGCTCGCCCTTTCGCTCCGCAACCCGGCGCTTGCGGCCGATCCGCAGAAATTCGGCGCTGACGGCATGCCGAATGGCTGGCGCGACGACGCGAAGCTCTTCGTCGCCATCGCGCCGGACGGAACCGTCACCGTCACCAATCACCGCTCCGAGATGGGGCAGGGCGTGCGGACCTCCGTCGCGCTCGTGGTCGCGGACGAGCTTGAGGCGGATTGGGCGCGGGTACGCGTCGTCCAGGCGCCCGGGGACGAGGCACGCTACGGCAACCAGGACACGGACGGGTCGCGCTCGCTGCGCCACTTCTTCCCCCACTTCCGCCATGTCGGGGCCGCCGCCCGCCTGATGCTGATCCAGGCCGCAGCGAAGGAGTGGGGCGTGCCGGAGGGGGAGGTCCGGGCCGAGAACCACCGCGTCACCCATCAGGGCTCCGGGCATTCGGCCGGCTACGGCGAGCTGGCTTCCGCGGCCGCTTCGCTGCCGGTGCCGGCGCGCGAGCTTGTTGTTCTGAAGAAGCCCGAGGTGTTCCGCTACATCGGCAAGGGCAATGTCGGCCTGATCGACAACCACGACATCACGACCGGCAAGGCTGTCTATGGGCTCGATCACAAGATCGACGGGATGCTCTACGCGGTCGTGGCGCGCCCGCCCGTGTTCGGCGGCAAGGTGCAGAGCGTCGACGATGCCGAGGCCCTGAAGGTGCCGGGCGTGGTGAAGGTCTTCACGATCGACGCGCCCGGGATGCCATCCGAGTTCATGCCGCTCGGTGGCGTCGGGATCGTCGCGAAGAATACCTGGGCGGCGCTCAAGGGGCGCGACGCGCTGAAGATCACCTGGGATGACGGTCCGAACGCCGGCTACGACACGACGGCCTTCCGGGCCGAGCTCGAAAAGGCGGTGCGCACGCCCGGCAAGGTTGTCCGCAACCAGGGCGACGTCGACTCCGCGATGGGGTCAGCCAAGACGCGCATCGCGGCCGAGTACTTCATCCCGCATCTCGCCCAGGCTCCGATGGAGCCGCCCGCGGCTGTCGCGCAGGTGAAGGACGGGTTCTGCGAGGTCTGGACCTGCACACAGGGTCCGCAAGCCGCGCATGACCGGCTGGCAAAGCGGCTCGGGCTCGCGGCCGACAAGGTGAAGGTCAACGTGACGCTGCTCGGCGGCGGGTTCGGCCGGAAGTCGAAGCCGGACTATGTCGTCGAGGCGGCGCTCTGCAGCCAGGCTGCCGGCGGCGCGCCCGTAAAGCTTCTCTGGACACGCGAGGACGACCTCCACCACAGCTACTATCACACGATCTCGGTCGAGCGCCTGGAGGCGGGGCTCGACGACAAAGGCATGCCGGTGGCGTGGCTGCATCGAAGCGCCGCGCCGACGATCGGGTCAATCTTCGCGCCCGATCCGAAGCACGAGCTGCCGTTCGAGCTCGGCATGGGGTTCGTGAACATGCCGCTCGCGATCCCGAACGTGCGGCTCGAAAATCCGGAGGCCGCGGCGCATGTCCGGATCGGCTGGTTCCGGTCGGTCTCGAACATCCCGCATGCCTTCGCGATCCAGTCCTTCGTGGCCGAACTCGCCCATGCGGCAGGGCGCGACCCGAAGGATTACCTGCTGGACCTCATCGGGCCGCCACGCCGGATCGACCCGACGACGCTCGGCGACGTGTGGAACCACGGCGAGGACCCCTCGCTCTACCCGATCGATACCGGCCGGCTGCGCCGGGTCATCGAGGCGGCAGCGTCAGGGGCCGGCTGGGGCCGCAAGCTGGAGGCGCGGCGCGGCCTCGGCATTGCCGGGCATTACAGTTTCGTGACCTACACGGCGGTCGCCTGCGAGGTCGAGGTCGGCCCCGAGAACGACGTGAAGGTGCACGCGGTGGACATCGCGGTTGATTGCGGCCCGCAGGTCAATCCGGAGCGCATCCGCTCGCAGATGGAAGGGGCCGTCGTGATGGGGATGGGTCTCGCGCTCACCTCCGAGATCACGTTCCAGAACGGCCGGGCGCAGCAGAACAACTTCGACGGCTACGAGATCACGCGGATCGACGCGGCGCCGAAGGTCGTGCGCGTGCACCTCGTCGCGTCGGGCTCGTGGGACGGGCCGCTCGGCGGGGTGGGTGAGCCGGGTGTCCCGCCCGTCGCGCCGGCGATCGCGAATGCGGTCTTCGCCGCAACCGGACGGCGGGTCCGGCAGTTGCCGATGCGGGGACGCCTCGGCGCTTGAGAGCCGGGAGGCCTGAACTCGCGGAGGTGATGCATGTCGCGCAGCGCGTTGATCCTGGCTCCCGTTCTCCTGGCCTGTCTCGGCGGTGCTCTCCCCGCACTGGGATCACCGTGCTCCGACAGGATCGCAGAGCTTTCGGGGCGCGTGCGGACCGAAGCCCGCGAATCCATCGCAGCCTCGACCGGGAGCAAGGCGATCGCTGCACGGCGCGAGAGCGAGGGCGAGACGGGCTCGGCTCCGGCTCCCGACCGCCGGGAGGCGACACCGATGCAATCGGCGCAGGCGGGAGCGGGCGGCGACCGCGCGCAGCAGGCGCAGGTGGCGCTCGACGAGGCCCGGACGGCGGATGCAAAGGGCGACGCAGCAGGTTGCGAAGCCGCGCTCGCCCGCGCCACGAAGCAGATCGAAGGGGCTCCCTGAGCCCCATTCTGCGCGGCCGGTCTGGGTCCGCGCGGCCAGGGCTTGGCTTCACGCCCGATCGGGACTAGCCGAAGCTCCATCGCATGATGGAGCTGACATGATCGACCGGGTTCTCGGGGATATCGACACGGACCTCGACAATGCGCTCGCCCGTCTCTTCGACTGGCTCAAGATCCAGTCGATCTCGACCGATCCGGCCTACAAGGGCGAGTGCCGGAAGGCCGCCGAGTGGGTGCGGGGCGAGCTCGAGTCGCTCGGCTTCAAGGCGCATCTGAGCGACACATCCCTCCATCCTGTTGTTGTCGGGCACAAGCCGAAGCCCGGCGCGCCGCATGTCCTCTTCTATGGCCATTACGACGTGCAGCCGGTCGATCCGCTCGAGCTCTGGGACACGCCCCCGTTCGAGCCGCAGCTCGGCGAGCTGGAAGCTGGCCGAAAAGTCATCCGCGGCCGCGGCGCATGCGACGACAAGGGGCAGGTCATGACGTTCCTGGAGGCATGCCGGGCCTGGCAGGCGACCGACGGCGAACTGCCGGTCGGCGTGACCGTGCTGATCGAGGGCGCCGAGGAGAACGGCTCGAAGGGGCTCCCCGAGTGGCTGGTGGCCAATAAGGACGAGCTCAAGGCCGATTTCGCCCTGGTCTGCGACACCGGCATGTGGGACCGCAGGACGCCTTCCATCACCACCTCGCTTCGCGGGCTCGTCTATCGCGAGATCATCGTGAAGGCGGCGGATCGCGATCTCCATTCGGGGTCGTTCGGCGGTGCTGCCCGTAATCCGATCCATGTGGTTGCGAAGATCATCGCCGACCTGCACGACGCGGACGGTCGTGTCACGATCCCCGGCTTCTATGACGGCGTGCCGGAGACCCCGGCCGACCTCCTGGCGCAGTGGAAGGCGCTGGACCTGACGCCCGAGAGCTTCCTCGGCCAGGTGGGGCTGAGCCTGCCGGCGGGCGAGAAGGACCGCATGGTCATCGAGCAGATCCAGTCGCGCCCGACCTGCGATGCGAACGGAATCGTCGGCGGATATACGGGCGAGGGCTCGAAGACAGTCATCGCCGCGCAGGCGAGTGCCAAGATCTCGTTCCGGCTCGTCGGCGAGCAGGACCCGCTCAAGATCGCGGCGGCCTTCGAGGCCTTCGTGCGCGAGCGCGTCCCGGCGGATTGCTCGGTCGAGATCCTCAACCATTCGCAGGCCCGCGCCATCCAGCTTCCCTATGACATGCCGGCCCTCACGAAGGCCAAGGCCGCGCTCGCGGCGGAATGGGGCACGGAGCCTGTCGCGATCGGGTCCGGCGGGTCGATCCCGATCGTGGGCGACTTCAAGCGGACGCTCGGCCTCGACACGCTGCTCGTCGGCTTCGGCCTCGATGACGACCGCGTGCATTCCCCGAACGAGAAGTACGACCTGTCGAGCTTCCACAAGGGCGCGCGCAGCTGGGCCAGGATCCTGGGCGCGCTGGCATCCTAACCGACCCTTGCCGATTAGGCGATATGCACCTATCTTGCGTGCATATCGCCGGAGACGTCATGTCCAGAGCCGCACTTCACGCCCTGATCGACACCCTGCCGAAGGAGCGCGGCGGAGACTGGCGCGGCGTGGTGGAGGCGACCCGCCGTGGTTTCCCGGTCCAGACGGTGGACAAGCTGGTTGAGACGGGCCGGCTGACTGCGGCCGAGGTGGACCAGACCATCATCCCGCGCAAGACCCTGAGCCATCGCCGCAAGATCGGCACGCTCACGGCCGAGCAATCGGACCGGCTCGCCCGCGTCATGCGCGTGATCTCGGCCGCAGAGGACACGTTCGGCAGCGAGGCCAAGGCTGCGCGCTGGCTCCGGCGGCCGACCGAGGCCCTGGGCGGAGAGGCACCTATCGCGTTGCTGGACACGAGCGAGGGCAGCCGCGAGGTGGAGCGCCTTATCGGCCGCATCGACCACGGTCTCGCGGCCTGAGGTCCTGAAGGGATGCGATCCTGGCGCGTGTGCCGGGAGGCCCATGCAGATCTGAGCGGGGAGGGTGCCCGCCTCTATGGCGGACGCTGGAACAATCCTGGCCGGCCTGTCCTCTACACGGCCGACAACGCTGCGCTGGCGGCGCTAGAGGTGCGGGTCCACCTCGATCTACCCCACGATCTCCTCCCCGACGACTACGTCCTGCTCGAAATCGACCTCGGGCAGGCTGCGCTAGAGCGCGTGGGGGAACTGCCGCAGGATCCCGCTCTATTCGGAAGCGAATGGCTCGGCTCACGTCGCTGCGCCGTCCTGCAGGTCCCCTCCGCCATAATGCCGGAATGCAGCAATCTTCTGATCAACCCAGCTCATCCCCAAGCAGGGCAGGTTCGGGTGGTTCGAACGAGGCCTTTCACCTTCGATACCCGGCTCTGGTCGTCGTGACGACACGGGCGATCTGAGCTAGCGTGGGAGGATGCGCTTCGCGATCGTTTCTCTCACCCTGCTCGCAGCCGCTCCGGCCCTTGCGGCGGAGCGGTGGTTCGCGCCCGAAACGGTACGCGCTTGCCCGCAGCACGGACCGGGCTTCGTGCAGGTTCCGGGCAGCACGACTTGCGTGAAGGTCGGCGGGCGGGTCGTGGCGGAGACGACGCTCGGCGCCCGCCGCATCTCCCGCGACCAGATCGCCGGCTTCGGCGCGAGCGGCCGGGTGTCGCTCGACGCGCGGACCGACACGCCCTACGGCCCCGTGCGCGGCTACGTGCGCCTGAAGGCGGGCGACGGGCTGACGCGTCGTGACTGACGCGAGCTTTCGGCTGTTCGCGGCGGCTCTGGCCGCCGCGCCCACGCTTCTGCCCGCTAGTGCACTGGCGCTCGAGCCGTGGGTTGTGCCCGAGGTCGCGCGACCTTGCCCCCAATTCGGACCGGGCTGGATCGCAGTGCCCGAGACCCGGACTTGCGTACGGATCGGCGGCAAGGTTGTCGCCGAGTATGGCGCGTCCGCGAAGCCGCTTCACTCAAGGCCAGGTCGCGAGGACCTGACCGGGTTCGGCACGCGAGCCCGCGTCAAGGTCGAGGCGCGAACGGAGACCGACATCGGCGACGTCACCCTGGTGTATCAGACGGATGTTCCGGGGCGGCGCGTGCTCGGCCGCTGAGCGGCGCTGGCCCATTCGCACGGCTGTCGCCGGGCATCACGAAGATTCATCGCGCGGGAGTTGACGAGCCCTGTCCGCGAGGGCTCGTAAGCGGCTTGACCGCGAGCGGAGCTCATCATGCATTCGGAGACCTGGACCTTCGTCGACGGACGATGGGTCGATGGCAATCCCGGCCTGACGGGACCGCGGTCGCACGCGTTCTGGCTCGGTTCCTCGGTGTTCGACGGCGCCCGCTTCTTCGAGGGCGTGATGCCGGATATGTGGCTCCATGCGGAGCGGCTGAACCGCTCGGCCCTGGCGCTCGGGCTCAAGCCCACGATGGAGCCGGATAGCATCGTCGAGCTCACCGGGGAGGGGGCCAGGAGGTTCGGGCCGGATGCACAGCTCTACGTGCGCCCCATGTACTGGGCCGAGGGGGACGGGCCGGGCGCGGTTTCGCCGGATCCGGATTCGACCCGCTTCCTGCTCTGCCTCTACGTAGAGCCGCTCCCGCCCCCGAGCACGGGCACGACGTTGACGCTCTCGCCCTTCCGTCGGCCGAGCCTCGAGACGATGCCGACGGATTCGAAAGCGGGCTGCCTCTACCCGAACAATGCCCGTGTCTTGCGGGATGCGCAGAAGCGCGGTTTCGGCAACGCGCTCGTCCGCGACATGCTCGGCAACATCGCAGAGACGGCCACGTCCAACATCTTCATGGTCAAGGACGGCATCGTGATGACGCCGATGGCGAACGGCACCTTCCTGAACGGGATCACGCGCCAGCGCATGATCAAGCTGATGCGCGAGGCCGGACTGACCGTGCAGGAGACGACGCTCCGCTACGAGGATTTCAAGGCGGCAGACGAGATCTTCACGAGCGGCAACTACGCCAAGACCACGCCCGTGGTCCGCCTGGACGATCGGGACCTGCAGCCCGGCCCGGTGTCCCGCAAGGCACGCGAACTCTACTGGGCCTTCGCGCACGACGGCGCGTCGGCATGACGATCATGCCCGGCGGAGGCGCACACCCATCAGCTTGAGGCAGAAGGCGAGCGCCGCGCCGTAGAGGACGAGGCCGGCGAGACCCAGGATGCCCAGCGTGCCGATGTCGCGCAGCCAGCCGAGAGGCACGAGGGCGGCGGCGATCGGCCCGCGCGCGACGATCGCAAGCGCTGCAAGGCATGCGCAGCCGATCACGATTCCCGCGAGGGTCTTGAGGAGGTCGGGGGAGGGTGCGGCGAGATTGCGCCGGATCGCCAGGAACCAGAGCACCCCGACATTGATCCAGGCGCCGACCGACGTCGCGAGCGCAAGGCCCGCCACCCCGAAGGGGCCGATCAGGACGAGCTTCAGGGCGATGTTCACGCCGTATCCGGCAAGGGACGCCCAGAGCGGGGTCGCAGTGTCGCCGCGCGAGTAAAAGCTCGCCGTCACGGAGCGGATGATCACGGCCGCGGGCAGCCCGACCGCATAGGCGGCGAGGACGTCGCCGGCTCGCGCAGCAGCGGCCGCGTCGAACGCGCCGCGCTGGAAGAGCGCCGTCATCACGAGGTCGGGGAGCACCAGGAAGGCGACCGCACACGGCGCCGCGAGCGCGAGCGTGAAGCCCACGGCTCGGTTCTGCGCGGCATGGGCGCCCGCCGGGTTTCCGGCCGCGACCAGACGGCTCATGGTAGGCAGGAGCACCGTTCCGGCCGCGATCCCCACGACGCCGAGCGGAAGCTGGTAGAGGCGCTCGGCGTAATAGAGCGATGAGAGCGCGCCGGTCGGCAGGAGCGATCCGATAATCGTGTCTGCGAACATCGCGATCTGGATTCCGGCCGATCCCACGATCGCGGGGCCGAGCCGCTTGAAGAAGCCGCCCATCTCCGGGTCGCCGCGCGGGTTTGCGACACGCGGCGCGAGGCCGGCCCGGCCTGCGTCCCACCACACCACAATGAGCTGAAGCACGCCCGACATCAGCACGCCGGCTGCCGCGGCATGCCCGGCCGTCGGGAAGAGATACGCGACCGCCAGCATCGCGATCATGGACAGGTTCAGGAAGATCGGGGCCGCCGCCGCCGCCCAGAACCGGTCGCGCGCGTTCAGCACGGCCGAGATCAGCGTCACCAGCGTAATGAGCAGGAGATACGGAAACGTGATCCGCGTCAGGGTGACGGCGAGCTCGAATACGTCCGGCTTGAGGCCTGGAGCCAGGACCGACACGAAAGCCGGCATGGCTAGAAAAGCCAGGACGAGAAGAACGGCCTGGACGACGAGCATGAGGGTGAAGATGCGGTTCGCGAAGGAAGCTGCCCGCGCCGCGCCTTCGGTCTCGTGCACACGCCCGTAGGTCGGCACGAAAGCGGCGTTGAAGGCGCCCTCGCCGAAGATCGCGCGGAAATGGTTTGGCAGCCGGAAGGCGACCACGAAGGCGTCCGTGATCGGGCCGGCGCCCATGATCGCCGCCATGACCACATCGCGGACGAAGCCGGTCACCCGCGAAACGAGCGTCCAGCCGCCGACGGACAGGATCTTCTTGAACATCGGGTCGCGGTGGGTGAGCCGTGCCGGCCTGTCAAGCGCGGGAGGCGGGACGGCCGGCAATGACCTGTTCGCGGCAGGAGCGACATCGGCTACAACCTTGACCGTGCGGCACAACGGCGATGAGAAACGGTCTCTACTCGATCCACGTGAGGCTCGGCGACGGACGTCCTGAAAAGGGCAGCGGCGTCCTCGTGCTGCGCGATGGCACGATGCGGGGCGGAGATTCCTTCCTGTTCTACCTGGGGAGCTACACGGTCTCAGGCTCGACGCTGAAAGGCGAGGTCACGATCAACCAGCACACGCCGAGCGCGGGGCATTTCCCGCTCTTCGGAGGCAAGGAGGTCGGGATCGGCTTCGCCGGCTCGTTCGACGATGAGCGTGCGTCCATCGAGGGAATGGCTCTCGTCGGGCGCACCAGCCTGATCTTTCGCGCAACCCTGCTGCGCCTGGCAGACCTGGGCTAGGCCTCAAACGGCGGCGAGCCGGCGTTCCTCGCGCACCGCAGGGATCGTGCCTTCGCCGCCGACTGTCTCGGCGACGACATAGAGCGGCCTGCGTTTCACCTCGGCGAAGATGCGCCCGACATATTCGCCGATCATGCCGAGGGACATGAGCTGGATGCCGGAGAAGAACATCACGGAGACGATGAGCGACGGATAACCGGGCACGTCCGAGCCGAAGAGCAGGGTCCGCACTGCGTAGAAGAGCGCGGTCGCGAAGGAGAGGAGCGAGATCAGGACTCCGAGATAAGTCCAGACCCGGAGCGGCATCGTCGAAAAGGACGTGATCCCGTCGAAGGCGAAGCGGAAGAGCTTGCGAAAGCTCCACTTCGTGGTCCCGAACTGGCGCTCCTCGACGACAAAGGGAACGCCGACCGACGGAAACCCGATCCAGGCGTAGAGGCCCTTGGAGAAGCGCGCGCGCTCGCCGAGGCTGCGCAGGATTTCGACGCCCTTGCGGTCGATGAGTCGGAAATCGCCCGCACCTTCGGGCAGCGGCGTCTCCCCGAAGCGTGCGAAGAGGCGGTAGAACGCGTGCGTGAAGCCGCGCTTCGTCCGGCTTTCGCCTGAGCGGTCGGTGCGCTGGCCATAGACCATGACCCAGCCCTCCCGCCATTTCGCGACGAAATCCGCGATCGTTTCCGGCGGGTGCTGCAGGTCGGCGTCCATAATGACCACCGCTTCGCCCCTGGCGTGGTCGAGCCCGGCCGCGATCGCGATCTCCTTGCCGAAATTGCGGCTGAAGGAGACGGCCTTCACCCGCGGATCGCGCGCATTCTGGGCCCGGATGGCGAGGAGCGTGTCGTCGGTCGAGCCGTCGTCGACGAAGAGGACTTCGAACGAGCGCGAAACGTGCTCGAGTACCGGGACCAGCCGCCGACAGAGCGGCTCCACGCTCTCCGCCTCCCGGTAGACCGGGACGACGACGCTGATCTCGATTTCGGGCTCGGGCTCGTTCATGAAATTCAGGCTATACGCGTTCGGCCGCACGGATTGCTCGCGAGACGTCCGGGTTTCGGGAGATGAAAACCGGAATGGACGTCCGGAAGATTGTTCTCTGCGCCGATGACTACGCCATGAACGAGGGCGTGAGTCGCGGCATCCTGGCGCTCGCGAGAATGCGTAGGATCTCGGCAACGAGCGCTATGACGAACGCGCCGGGCTGGCCCGAACTCGCGAAGGATCTCACCCCACTCGCGGGCATGATCGGCATCGGGCTGCACTTCAGCCTGACCTGGGGCTCGCCGTTGGGCGCCATGCCGATCCTTGCGTCGTCGGGCCGGCTCCCGGCTCTCGGAACCCTCATCAAGGCTGCCGTGAGCGGGCGGCTGCCGCTGGGCGAGATCGCGGACGAGCTCGGGCGCCAACTCGACGCTTTCACGGCCGCCACAGGGCGCGAGCCAGACTTCATCGACGGGCACCAGCACGTGCATGCGCTGCCCGGCATCCGGCAGGCGCTCCTGGGTGTCTCGACCGCACGCGGCCTTGCGGGACGAGTCTGGCTGCGTGATCCGGCAGACCGGCCTTCCGCGATCGCGCGGCGGCAACTCGCCGCTCCCAAGGCTATCCTGGTCGCGACTTTGTCGCGCGGCTTCCGCCGGCAGGCGCGAGAAGCTGGGTTCCGCACCAATATCGGCTTCTCGGGTTTCAGCCCCTTTGATCCTGCTCGCGACCTCCATCGCGATTTCGCGAGCTATCTCGAGGCGACCGGGCCGGAGCATCTCGTCATGTGCCACCCTGGCGAGGTCGCGAATGCCGAAGGCCTGGACGAAGTAGTCGAGGCGCGCCGGCGAGAGTTCGAGTACCTGTCCTCGCCGGCGTTTGGTCGGCTCCTCGGAGAGGAGAAGGTCAAGCTCGTGCCCGCCCCGGCCTGAACCGGGGCGGGTAGGGGAGGGTCGTCAGGCCGCCTTCTGGAGCATCTCCTCGACATGCTCCCAGTTCACCAGGTTCTCGATGAAGGCCTTGAGGTAGTCGGGACGGCGGTTGCGGTAATCGATGTAGTAGGAATGCTCCCACACATCGACGCCCAGGATCGGGGACGCGCCGTGCACGAGCGGGTTCTCGCCGTTCGGGGTCTTCATCAGCTCGAGCTTGCCATTCTTCACGACGAGCCAAGCCCAGCCGGAGCCGAACTGCGTCACGCCGGCCTGGATGAAGTCGGCCTTGAACTTCTCGACGCCGCCGAGGTCGCTCTCGATGCGCTTCTCGAGCGCGCCCGGGATGGCGCCGCCGCCATTCGGCTTCATCCACTGCCAGAAGTGGATGTGATTGTAGTGCTGGCCGGCATTGTTGAAGAGCGGCTGGTTCTTGCCAAAGCTCCCTTTGACAACCTCTTCGACGCTCTTCCCTTCGAGCTCCGAGCCCTTCAGGAGGTTGTTCCCGGTGTCGACATAGGCCTTGTGGTGCTTGTCGTGGTGGAACTCGAGGGTCTCCTTGGACATGTACGGCTGGAGCGCGTCATACGCGTAGGGCAGATCGGGCAAGCTGAACGTCATCTTGGATCTCCTCGGGTCCGATGGGTTCGCCGGACCTTCGCGAGGGCATCTATGACCGGAGACGGCGCGCGGCAACGCCGAAAAGCCAAGCTCCTGCCGGACTCGATGCTTTGGCCCGTAACAGCCGGCGGCTTCCCGGCGGCGATGCGAGCGTGAGATGACCGTGTTCCTGTCCCTCCTCGGCATCACCATGATGGTGGCCGGGCTCGCCGCGGCCCTTTCCGGAACCCTCGTCATCAACATCGAGCGGGGCTGGACGATGGTGATCGCCGGCAGCGTCGTCGCGTCCGCCGGCGCACTTCTGATCGGGGTCGCGGCGGCGGTGCGCGGGCTGAAGCGGGTGGAAAGGGAACTGAACCGGATTCGCGGCGAGGCGTCCCCGGCGCCCCCACCCGTTGCAGCCCCGGCGCCGGCCGCGGCCTCGGGCCCAGAGCCTGCACCGCCTAGGCCGGCCCCACCGGCTCAGGTTGCGGCACCACAGTCTTCGGCACCGCCCCCCGCCGCGCGTGCCAACGCTGGCGAATCCCCTCCGCCCCCGGTTGCGACGGCCCAGAACCCTGATGCTATCGTGGGCAGCTACCGGGCGGGCGGGTGCTCCTACGTGATGTACGCCGACGGTTCGATCCGGGCCGAGACCCCCTCGGGCGAGCACCGCTTCGGCTCGATGGACGAGTTCAAGGCCTTCATGCTCACCAGCGCCGTCCGGTCGCGGCCGCCCGAGCAGCCGAAGGACGAAGCTCAGCCGGACGCGCTGGCGGAGGATCAGGCCTCCGCCAGCCCCACGGCCTTGAGCGCGAAGGCATAGATCAGCGCGACCTCGTCGAGCCGGTCGAACCGTCCCGACGCGCCGCCATGGCCTGCATCCATGTTGATGCGGAGCAGGATGGGGCCGCCGCCGGTCATCGTGGCGCGCAGCCGCGCGACCCACTTCGCCGGCTCCCAATAGGTCACGCGGGGGTCCGTGAGCCCGCCGAGGGCCAGGATCGCCGGGTAGGGCTTTGCCCGGACATTGTCGTAGGGCGAGTAGGATAGGATCGTCCTGAACGCCGCCTCGTCCTTGCCCGGATTGCCCCATTCCGGCCATTCGGGCGGGGTGAGCGGCAGATCCCCGTCCAGCATCGTGTTGAGCACGTCCACGAAGGGCACCTCGGCCACGATGCCCGCGAAGAGGTCGCCGGCCATGTTCGCGACCGCGCCCATCAGCATGCCGCCCGCCGAGCCACCGAGGGCAACGAGGCGCTTCCGGCTCGTGTAGCCGGCCTGCACGAGCGCCTCGCCGCAGGCGATGAAGTCCTTGAAGGTATTGGTCTTCTTCTCGCGCTTGCCGTCCAGGTACCAGCGCCAGCCCTTCTCCGTGCCTCCGCGGATATGCGCGATCGCGTAGACGAAGCCGCGATCGACCAGGGACAGCAGGTTCGTCCGGAACGACGCGGACATGGAGGAGCCATAGGAGCCGTAGCCGTAGAGCAGGCAGGGCGCGCTCCCGTCGAGCTTCAGGTCACGGCGATGGACGAGCGAGATCGGGACGGTCTCGCCGTCCGGAGCGGTGCCGAACAGGCGGCGCGTGACATAGCGCGAGGTGTCGAACCCGCTTGGGATCTCCTGGCGCTTGCGCAGCACGCGCTCGCGGGTGCGCAGGTTGTAATCGTAGGTCTCGTTCGGTGTCGTCATGGACGAGTAGCCGAAGCGGATGATCTCCGTGTCGAACTCGTAGCCGGCATCGATTCCGAGCGAATACGCCTCCTCGGGAAAGGCGATGGCGTGCTCGGCGCCGGTCCACATCTCCCGGACGACGATGCGCGGATTGGCGTCCTCGCGCTCGAGCCGGACGAGATGGCGGGCGAGGGCGACCTGGTAGAGCACCATGATGCCCTGCCGGTAGGGGACGAGGTCCCGCCAGTTCTCGCGGCCGGGATCCGCCAGGGGCGCGATGACGAGCTTGAAGTCCTCGACACCATCCGCGTTTGTGCGGATGATGAGATCGAGCCCATGGTGCTCGACGTCGTAGATGACGAGCGGGGTGCGTGCGGCAACGAGCCGGCGCTCCGCGCGCGGGTCGGCCCGGTCGAGGAGCCAGACCTCGGAGGTTTCGTGGTCGTTGAGGCTGATGACCACGAAGGCGCCGGACGTGGTCGAGTCGATGTCGGTGAACCAGCCGGGATCCGATTCTTCGTAGATCAGTTCGTCCTCGGCTTGCGGCTGACCGAGCCGGTGTCGGCGGACGCGGGCCGGACGATGATTCTCGTCGACCTCCACGTAGTAGAAGGTCCGCGAATCGAGGCACCAGACCACCTCGCCAGAGGTGCACTTGATTTCGTCCGCGAGGTCGGCTCCCGTCGCGAGATCGCGCACCCGGATCGTGTAGAGCTCCGACCCCGCGACATCGGCGCTCCAGGCGAGGAGCTTGTGGTCCGGCGAATGGACCGCGTCCTGGAGGTCGAAATACGCGGCGTCCTCGCCCTCCTTGTCACCGTCGAGCAGGATCGTCGCCTCGCCCCCATCGCGCGGTTGGCGGCAGATGAGCGGGTATTCCCCGCCTTCACGATGGCGGGTGAAATACGCGAAGGGCCCGTCAGGCTGCGGGACGGTGTCGTCGTCTTCCTTGATGCGGCCGCGCATCTCCCGCACGAGCTTCTCACGGAGCGGCCCCAGATCGCCCAGCATGGCATCAGTGTAGGCGTTCTCGCGCTCGAGATGCTGCCGGATCGCGAGGGGGAGGGCGGTCCCGTCCTTCAGGACCTCTCGCCAGTTTTCGGCTTTCAGCCACGCGTAGTCGTCCTGGATCTCCTGGCCGAAGAGCTCGAACCGGTGCGGCCATGTCTCGGCAACCGGCGGGGCGAGGTCGGAGGAGGGCGGTGTCCAGGTGAGATCGGCCACGAAGCGGGCTCCAGAGCAGGCGGTCACTTGCCGCGTTGGCCCAGCGAATAGGGGCGCACGGGCCGGTTAGCAACGGAGCCGACCGCTCGGTCCGCTTGACTCGTCTTAGGATTTTATCCTTAGATGAGCGGCCTTAAGGCCCTGCCTGCCGGCCTTGATCGGTTTAGGAACCTAACATGAACATTCGTGCCGTGTCCAACTCAGCCACCCTCTCCAGGGCTGCTCACCGGCTGCTGTCGGCCCTCGGAGAGGAGGGCGCCAGCGTCATGGCAGACCCGACTCGGGAAGGCATGCTCATACTTCGCGGAGCGCGGGGGAGCGTGTCGGTCGGGCGGGGGTCGTATTCCGAGGATGCCTGCCGCGAACTCCAGGCCCATGATCTGGTGGAACAGGCGGAGGCAGGACGCGTAATCGTGATCTCGCGGACGGGGCGGCAGCACCTTCGCCGCGCGCAGGCGAGCCAGTCCGAGAATGCCTTCCGCGACCAGCATGCCGAAACCGCAGCGGCAACGCTTGTCGAGGAGGGCGGGCCGGCGAAGGTCGTGATCAATGCCGCCGAAAGCCCGCTCGATTGGCTGCGTCGCCGCAAGGACCGCGACGGTGAGCCGCTGATCGATGCCGCCTCCTACGAGGCCGGCGAGCGGCTGCGGCGCGATCTCACGATGGGCGGCATGATGCCCGCGGTCACGGCCAGATGGGACGGCGCGATCGGATCGGGCGGCGGAGCCTTTCGCGATCCGGCCGCCGCGACGGACGCGATGATCGCAGCGCGGCAGCGGGCCCGGAACGCGCTCGCCGAGACCGGCCGGGACTTTGCCGACCTCCTTCTCGATCTCTGCGGCTTCCTGAAGGGGCTCGAGACGATCGAGCGCGAGCGGCGTTGGCCGCCCCGCTCGGCCAAGGTGGTCGTGCGCTTGGCGCTGCGGCGTCTCGCCGAGCATTACGGGCTGGAGAGCGAGGCCCGGGGACCGGCGCGCTCGCGCGGGCTCAGGACGTGGGTCGCGGAAGAAGTACCGGGCTAAGCCGCCGCCGCCGCGACCCGGGCTGCCTCACCGCGGATGCGATCGACCATCGAGCGAAGCCCATTCGAGCGCTTGCTGGTGATGTGCTGCCCAAGCCCGAGATCGCGGAAGATCTGCAGGGCATCGTTCTGCAAGATCGCCCGCGCCGGCTGCCCCGAGTAGAGCGAGACCAGGAAGGCCACTAGGCCCTTCGTGATATGTGCGTCGCTGTCAGCCGCGATGTCCACAACGGCATTCTCGCCGGAGCCGCTCGTCTGCATGTCCAGCCAGACCTTGCTCTGGCAGCCCGGCACGAGCTTCTCGTCCGTGTGCAGATCGGCCGCCATGGGCGGCAGCATGCGGCCGAGCTCGATCAGGTATTCGAACTGCTCGGTCGGATCATCGAGCAGCTCGAAGTTCGAGACGATCTCATTGAAGGGCGGAAGCATGGATTCTCGAAGGCCGGGCTCGGGCGGCTGATATAGGAACCGTGGCGCACGGAGGCGAGGTGCGCAGGCGGCTTTCCGGGCAGAAGGAGGCGTGCACAACGCCCGATTGAGTCACTTCGTTAACGTTGATGCGTTTTGATCAGCTCGTCTTGGCTGGGGCCGATTTCCCCAGTCCCGGCCGGAGTTCCGGGATGTCCGGAGCCAGTCCCCGTCCTGCTCGGCAAGTCGAAAGCTGATGATGTTCTTTCATTCGAAGTCGGATGCGGACGCGAAAGCAGTTCTCCAGGCGATCGGGCGAGCCGTCGCGATCATCGAGTTCGACGCGAAGGGAACGATCCTGGCAGCCAATCGGAATTTCTGTGAAGCGGTGGGATACGATCTGTCGGAAATACAGGGACGCCACCACCGCGTGTTCGTGGAGCCTGCATACGCTGCCAGCCAGGAATACGCGCGCTTCTGGGAAAAGCTTGGGCGCGGCGAGTTCGACGCGCGGGAATACAAGCGCCACGGCAAGAACGGTCGCGAGATCTGGATCCAGGCGTCCTACAACCCCGTTCTCGACAGCAAGGGCCGGGTTAGGAAGGTCGTGAAGATCGCGACCGTCATCACGGACGAGAAGCTGAGGACCGCGGAATACGAGGCCAAGCTCAAGGCGCTCTCGCTCGTTCAGGCCGTGATCGAGTTCACGCCGTCGGGCGAGATCATCACGGCCAACCACAACTTCCTCGATCTCATGGGCTATACGCTCGACGAGTTGCGCGGCCGGCACCACCGGATGTGCGTCGATCCCGCTTATGCGAAGTCCGCCGAGTATGGCGAGTTCTGGGCCAAGCTGAACGCCGGCGAGCACATCGCGTCCTCGTTCAAGCGCTTCGGCAAGGGCGGCAAGGAGGTCTGGATCCAGGCCTCCTACAATCCGGTCTTGGACCTCAACGGCAAAGTGATGAAGGTCGTGAAGTTCGCGACCGACATCACGGACCTGAAGGAGATCGGAGCCGGTCTGTCGCGACTTGCGGCGAACGACATCCGGCAGGGAATCACCCGCCCGTTCGGCCCAGCCTTCGAGCAGCTGAGGCTGGACTTCAACCGCGCAAACGAGACCCTGCGCTCGGCTCTCACCGGCATCGTCGAGGGCTCAGTCGCGATCCAGTCCGCCAGTTCGGAGATCGCGTCAGCCTCGGACAGCCTCTCGAAGCGCACCGAGCAGCAGGCCGCGAACCTCGAGGAGACGGCGGCGGCGCTGGACGAGATCACCGCGACCGTGAACCGAACCGCCGAGGCCGCGGTCAATGCGCGGGACATCGTGTTCTCGGCCAAGGTGGACGCCGAGAAGTCCGGGAAGGTCGTGCAGGACGCGGTTGGTGCGATGAGCGCCATCGAGCGCTCTGCCGGACAGATCTCCAGCATCATCGGCGTGATCGACGAGATCGCCTTCCAGACCAATCTCCTCGCGCTCAACGCGGGCGTTGAAGCTGCCCGGGCCGGCGAGGCCGGCAAGGGCTTCGCGGTCGTAGCCTCCGAAGTTCGCGCGCTCGCGCAGCGCTCAGCCGACGCCGCGAAGGAGATCAAGACCCTGATCTCCACCTCGACCAGCCAGGTGTCGGACGGGGTGGCGCTCGTCGGTCAGGCCGGGACCGCCCTGACGCGGATTTCAGACCAGGTCGCCGAGATCAGTGGGATCGTCACGGCGATCTCATCATCCGCGCGCGAGCAGGCTACCGGGCTCGCGGAGGTGAACACGGCCGTCAATCAGATGGACCAGATCACCCAGCAGAACGCCGCCATGGTGGAGCAGTCCACCGCGGCCAGCCGCTCGCTCGCCGCGGAGGCCGCGCAGTTGTCGGCCCTCGTCGGGCAGTTCGAGGTCGGGGAGACCGCGAGAGCGAAGCACGCGCGCCCCGCTGCGAAGGCTCCCGCACTGGCCCCGAAACCGGTACGCCGTGTCGGGTCCCGTCCCGCGGCGGTCGGAAACCTCGCGCTCGCTGCGGAGGCTGAGGAAGGCTGGGAGGAGTTTTGACGGAGCGCATCGCGGTCTGAACCGGAGGCCAGGCCGCCGAGCGCCCTTGACACTCCCGCTGGAGGCTGCCGTACTGGGCCTCTGGGGACTGCGATCTCCCCACGAGGCGACATGCCCAAGCATCGCGTCCTGCAAGCTGCAAGGGACGCGCGCTCATGTCTTCCACAACAACGATCTCCGTCGAGAAGCTCGGGCGCCTGATCGGCCGCCCGGATTGCCCCCACCTGATCGACGTCCGCACGGATGAGGATATCGCAGCCGATCCGCGGCTCATCCCAGGCGCGGTCCGGCGCGCTCAGGACAGCTTGCCGTACTGGACACCCCAGCTTCGCGGCGGAAAAGCCGTCGTCGTCTGCCAGAAGGGCCTGAAGCTGTCGGAAGGCGTGGCTGCCTGGCTGCGTTACGAGGGCGTGCAGGCGGAGGTGCTCGAAGGCGGAAGCCTCGCCTGGGCGGCGGCCGGCCTTCCCTCTGTGCCGATCGCGAAACTGCCTCGACCGGACACGTCTGGACGCACGGTCTGGGTCACGCGCTCGCGGCCGAAGATCGACCGGATCGCTTGCCCCTGGCTCATCCGTCGCTTCGTCGATCGAAACGCCGTCTTCCTGTTTGTTAGCCCGTCCGAGGTGCCCGGCGTCGCCGAGCGATTCGGCGCGACGCCGTTCGACATCGAGGGGGAGAGCGTGTTCTGGACGCATCGCGGCGAGGCCTGCACCTTCGACGTGATGGTTACGGAATTCGGCCTTTCCTCCGCGCCGCTCGATCGGCTCGCGACCATCGTCCGGGGCGCCGACACCGCCCGGCCTGATCTCGCACCCGAATGCGCGGGTCTTCTTGCGGCCTCGCTCGGGCTCTCCCGCATGTACGCGGACGACCTCGCTCAGCTTCAGGCAGGGCTCGGGCTCTACGACGCCTTCTTCCGCTGGTGCCGGGACGCGACCGCCGAAACTCACAACTGGCCGGCGCGTTCTGGGAAGCCTTCAGACACAAGGCGGACAGGGCAGGTGGCAGCGTGAGAGACCCCGTAGCGCTCGATGTTCGGGACGAGAACCGCGCCGCAGTCGCGACAGGCCACAGTCACGGCATTCCGTTCCGCGAGGCCGTGAAGGTCTGGGCGCGCATGGCGGCCCTGTCCTTCGGCGGCCCTGCAGGACAGATCGCGCTGATGCACCGGGTCCTTGTCGAGGAGAAGCGCTGGATCGGCGAGGGCCGGTTCCTGCATGCGCTGAACTTCTGCATGCTCCTGCCCGGGCCTGAGGCGCAGCAACTCGCGACCTATATCGGCTGGCTCCTCCACCGCACGAGGGGCGGACTCGTTGCGGGCGGGCTGTTCATCCTGCCGGGCCTCGTCGCGATCATGGCGCTTAGCCTGATCTATGCGGGCTTTGGCAATGTCCCGGCGATCGCGGCGCTGTTTTTCGGCCTGAAGGCTGCGGTCCTGGCCATCGTTCTGCAGGCCGTGGTGAGGATCGGGAAGCGCGCGCTCAGGAATGGCCCGATGATCGCGATCGCGGTCGCGGCCTTCGTGGCGATCTTCGCCCTTCACGTACCCTTCCCGGCCATCGTGCTCGGGGCCGGGATCGCAGGCTATCTCGGCGGGCGGGCGGGACATCCGGCCTTCTCCGGTGGCGGGGGGCACGGGCCGGCGGGCGGGCCGTCCCTGGCGGATGCCGATTCCGCGCTCGGAGAGGAAATCCCGGCCCATGCACGGCCGAACGCCGCCTGGTCCCTGCGGGTCGGGGCCGCCTTCGCTGTGCTGTGGCTGGCCCCTGTCGCAGCTCTTCTGCTCGCCTTCGGGCCGTCGGACGTGTTCACCGAGATTGCGGTCTTCTTCTCGAAGATGGCCGTCGTGACCTTCGGGGGCGCATACGCCGTCCTCGCCTACGTCGCGCAGGCAGCGGTCGAGACCTTCGGCTGGCTGAAACCGGGCGAGATGCTGGACGGCCTGGGCCTAGCCGAAACAACGCCCGGCCCGCTGATCATGGTGACGCAGTTCGTGGGCTTCATGGGTGCGTTCCGCTCGCCCGGCGCCCTGAACCCGTACCTAGCCGGGGCGCTCGGCGGACTGCTCACCACCTGGGTGACATTCGTGCCCTGCTTCCTGTGGATCTTCCTCGGCGCGCCCTATGTCGAGGCGCTGCGCGGCAACCGCCCGCTCTCGGCGGCCCTCGCGGCCATCACGGCCGCAGTCGTCGGGGTCATCCTCAATCTGGCGGTCTGGTTTGCGCTGCACACGCTCTTCGCCGAGCAGCGCGCGATCTCGCTCGGGTTCACGACGATCGAGGTGCCCGAGCTCGGGACCATCAACTGGCCCGCTTCGGTGCTAACGTTGGCGGCGGTTGTGGCCGTGTTTCGATTGGGCGTCGGATTGTTCCCGCTGCTTGCGGCGTGTTCCGCGGCAGGCCTGCTGTACTTCCTGGTCACCGGCTCGGTGCGCTAGCGCCTGAGCGGCGGCATATCCACGTGGACCGGGGAGGGCGGCATCATGATCTTCCGCACGCTCTCGAGCCCGGCTGCGGCGCTTTCCCGTGCTGCGGGAAGGAGAAGCGCCGCGGCGGTCTCACGGCGTGCCGAATCCGATAAACCGACCGCGCTTGACTTCGAAGCCGCTCCGGTCAGCACGTCGAGACTCGCCGACAAGGAAGAGGGCGGCCACGAGCGTGTCGTGTCCGAGTCGTTCTTCGACTCGCGGACCGGCGAAAGCACGCATATCGTTGTTATGATTGCAAGAGCGGTAACGGCTCTGAACATTCGCTCAAGTACCTGATGAACGAAGTCCAGAATCTTGTGACCAAGTTCAAGAAGTGTGACGGCCGGATAGCGGCCGCTCGTCAGGATTAATGGCTGGTTAAGCCCCTCAGCCGGGCGTCGCACCGGTTCGATTCGGCCTCTGTCCTTAGCTTTCATTTAAGCCGGCCGGTGCATGGTCTGGCCATGGGAGCGAGAGGGCGCGGCCAGCGCGCAGACGGTTTGGGCAGCATCGGGTCGAGCTCCACGACGGGCGTTTCGCTCTGGCGTTTCCCGCCGGCCCTTGCCGGTGCCGGTGCGCTCGACGGCCGCCTCAATGATTTCGTCCTGACCCGCCTCGTTGCGGGCGGGTTCGGGCTCGCCTGCCTGTCACCGTATCTGGCGTGGCGGGGTACGTCCTCGGCGGTCGATGCCGTCCTGGCGCTCGGCCTCATCGCGCCGCTCGGTGCGGCATATCTGGCATCGCAATCGCGCCGACTCGATCTCGCCTATGCGGTGGCTGCCGCCGGCACGGCCGCGCTGGTCCTCTGCGTGTTCGCGGGTGGCGGCGCGCTCGCGTGGCCCGTTTCGATCTGGCTCGCGGCGCAACCGCTCGAGGCGCTTGCCGCCGGCGAAAGACGGAACGCGCTTTCCGCTGGCCTCGTCTCGTCGCTGGCCTGTTTGATCATCGCTGCAGGCGCCTCTGCGGCGCTCGCTGCCGGGCCGCAGCCTGCACCTGCCGGTTTTGCCCTGCTGTTTCTGATCGTCGGGACGATGCTCGAAGGCGGCCTGCGGCTGCTCCGCCCGGGAACCGCAGCCGCTGCCGAGCAGCCGCCCGCCGAGGAACGAGAGGAAGAGAGCTGGCTCCGCGAGTCGCTCGGGGATCTCGTCACCTTCCACGACCGCCAGGGCGATGTGATCAAGGCGTCCGGCGCGGCGCTCGTGCTGGCCGGGCGGCCGGCGCCTGCCCTCGTCGGCTCCGGGCTCTTCGCCCAGGTGCATATCCCGGATCGCCCGACCTACCTCAAGGCGCTCAGCGATGCCGCGGCAGGCCTCGGTCCGGTCACCGTCGAGTTCCGCCTTGCGCTGACCTCGGAACGGGCACCGATGCGGCTCGTCTGGGTCGAGATGCGGGCTCACGCCGCGAAGCGAGCCGGCGATCGCGCGACGGTTGTCGCCGTGACCAGGGACGCGTCGGCCAGCCGCCGGCAGGCCGAGGAGATCGAGGCCGCCCGACAGGAGGCCGTACAGGCCGCCGAGATGAAGGGGCGCTTCCTCGCGACCGTCAGCCACGAATTGCGCACGCCGCTGAACGCCATCATCGGCTTCTCGGAGCTGCTATCGGCCGATCATCCCTTCGTGATGGCCGAGGAGCGGCGCAAGGAATACGCGACCATCATCAAGGATTCGGGCCACCACCTGCTCGAGGTCGTGAACACGCTCCTGGACATGTCGAAGATCGAATCGGGGAATTTCACCGTCGCCCCGGAGCCATTCAGCCTCCGCGAGCTAGCGAATGGCTGCTGCGACCTGATGGCCCTGAAGGCGGCCGAGGGGAAGGTTCGGGTCGAGCGCCGGATCGCGTCCGACCTCCCGGACGTCGTCGCCGACCGCCGCGCCTGCCGGCAGATCCTGATCAACCTTCTGTCCAACGCCGTGAAGTTCACGCCTGCTGAGGGCAGCGTGACACTCTCGATCACCCGGGACGGAGATCGCGTGGTTCTCTCGGTCACAGATGACGGGATCGGCATCCGCGAGGCGGACCTCCCGCGCCTCGGCGACCCCTTCTTCCAGGCGGGCGACCTGCACCGGAGGCCGCACGAGGGGACAGGACTCGGACTGTCCGTGGTGCGCGGCCTCGTCGGGCTGCACCATGGTACGATGTCGATCGAGAGCGGGCCCGGCGTCGGGACGGCCGTCACGATCACGCTGCCGCTTGCGGGCCAGGTGGATAGCCGCCAGATGCGGCCGGTCACGGTTCAGACGAGCGCCCGCATCCCGACCCGGTCGCTCGACAGGAGGAGCGCTTGAGACAGGACCGAGTAAGCCCGGGAATGGCGCGGGCAGGGCAGGGCAGGGCGGCCGCTTTGCGGCCTGCCGCGCCGGCACCGTCGCGCCTCGGGCAGGTACTCGAGCCGGTTCTGCGCTTCGTCGGCAAGCGGCCGGGGCTGGTCCTGAGCGCCATCGCCGTCCTCGGCACGACGGGTGCCGTGGGCTGGAACGCGCTTCACCAAGCGAACCGCCACCCCGCCCCTCTGTTCAAGCCGAAGGTGCAGGTCGAGGCGCCACGCCGCACGGAAACCACGGCCATTGCGCCTCCGCCTGCGCCGATCCCGATGCCCGTCCCGCGTCCGGATCCGTCCACGGTCGGCTCGCTTTCGGCCGCACCTGCGCCGGCCGCGAGCCCCGTCGTGAAAGCGGCGGCGCCCGGAGGCGATCCGATCGGCAACCTCATTCGGGGCGGCGAGCCGAAACCGCAAGCGTCGGAACTGCGCCCGGACCCGCGGGTCACGGCGGTCCAGAAGGCCCTGACGAAGCTCGGCTACGGCCCGCTCAAGGCCGATGGCTTCCTCGGCGCGACGACTAGGCAAGCGCTGGAGCGCTTCGAGCGCGACAGCAAGCTCCCGGTCACGGGCGGACTCGGCATCCGCACGACGCGCCAGCTCGCCTCTGCCTCCGGCACGCAGATCGAGTGAGCAGCGGCACGCACGCGTGAGCCGCATCCGCTCGGATTTCTGGGTCTCGGCGCATCTGAGGCGCTGCGCCCTCGAAGGGGTCGACGCCGTCCTGCGGCGGCGCGGCTCGGACGAGGCCGGCGCGATCTTCATCAGCATCGACCGGCTCGACGGGACGGCCGACCTGCTCGGCCCGGCTCCTCAGATGCTTGTTCCCGAAGGCGAGGTGGACAGGCTGTTCTCCGCCGTCCTGACCGGCCGGACCCCGCTCGATATCGAGGAGCGGATGCGGCGCGAGGTCAGCTTCGACCCGGACCTGTGGTGGATCTCGATCGACGACCGGCAGGGGCGCTCGCTGGTCGAGCCCGTGACGGACGCGTCGGCTCCATAGCCGAAACAGCGCGGGCATTCTCCGCCTGCTTCCCGCGCGCAGCGCCGCTTGTCTTCGCCGCACCGGCTTTTCTCGCAGGCTGCTGCGCCCCGAGAAGGCGCCACGCAACAGCACGCGACGTCGAGCGGCAGACCTGGCGCAATCGGAACACGGCCGGGACGGACGAGGCGATCCGCGGGTCGGCGGTGAGCAATACGCGCACGCAATCCTCGACCGGCAGCCCGGCTGCGACGAGCGCGAGCGCAAACAGCTCCGCTTCGATCGCTTCGTCGAGCCGCCATTCCGGCGTGCGCGCGAGCCCGAGTGCCCGGCCGAGTTCCGTGAGCAAAGCCGGCATATCCGCCTTGGCGGCCGCCCGGAGAAGACGCGTGCGCCGCCACGTAGACAGGGCAGGGAGCGGCGCTCTCGCCGCGGCGCCCGCGATCTCGAGCTCCTCGCGGATCCGGTCGCGCTCGGCGGCTTCGGTCGCAAAAGCGAAGAGGTCGCCCTTCTCGACGGCCGAAAGCTCGGACCGTGCGAGCAGCGCCCGGGCGAGATCCCCATTTCGCGTGGCGCGCGTCACCAGCTCGTTCCGCGCATGGGCATCGAGCGGGGCGGCGGGATTGCAGGCGAGCGCCAGCTCGACTTCCTCATCAGCCAGGATCACGAGATCCGCCACGTCGAGGCGTGTGAGCCCGGCCGCTCGCGCCCGGCTGATCGGGTCGAGCACCGAGCGGGCGCTGCGGCGCTCGGCCAGTAGCGCCATCACGCGGGCAGGAGCCTCGGGAACCTGGCGCAGCATCGCCCAGATGTCCGCGACGACGTCGTCGGGCACGAGCGGGATCAGGCCGAGCGCCAGCGCCTCGTAAGTCGCAATGCTGCGCCGGTCCCGCGCCGCGGAGACGAAGGCGCGCGTGTGCAGGGTGAGCAGGACAGGGCGAAGCTCGCGATCGCCGCTGCGCGCGAGCATCGCCAGCCCCGCCAGATCGGGTTGTTGGAAGCTCGACATCGGCGGCTCGGCGGACACCGAGCCTTATAGCTTTGGCAACCTTACCGAGCCCCTAACCGGACCGTGCTCGCGCGCACTCCCGCCGCCGCGGAAACCCGTCATTAACCATAAGCGCCGTCAATCGGCACCGTGAGACACGGGAGGGCGGGATGCCGCACCCACAGACCATTTCAGTTGCCCAGGTAATCGCGTTCCCGCCGCTCGCGGCCCGTGCGAAGCGTGTCGTCCTGCAGGAGGACGCGGAGCGTGGCCGGATCCTGCTCTTCACCGGCGTTCGCTACGAGCGGATGCAGGACGAAGCAGACGAGGCCGAGCACGAGGACGCCCGGGTGTGTCGGCGCGACGACGAGATCTGGTCCTGAGCGTGGGCCACACGGCCCGGCGCGGGGTTCGATCTCTGCCGTGACGGGTTTCGTGCTCGGCCGTTTCGTTGTGGCCCTTCTCGGCTCGTGCGCGCTCGCCGGCTGCGTGGAGCGGGGGGATTTCGGTCGGGTGAAGCAGAACTCGACCTGGAACGATCTCCTCGAGGTCACAGGCACCGTTGCCGCCGCGGGCCGGGGTAAGCCGGTCTCGTCCTACGGCTACACGGACGACGAGCGCGAACTGCGCGACCGCGCCTGGCGCTTCCTCGTTCCTGCCCATGAATATGCCTGGTTTGCCCGGGCGCTTGGCGATCTCGCGGCAAAGCGCATCCTGCCGCCCGGTGCACGCGGCGGCGATCCGGCCGTGTACTTCGACGCGCTCCTCTCCAACGGGGCGGTCTCGCCGGCTTCGCGCTATCGTCGGCTGTCCGAAGACGCGGCGGCGGACGCACGGCTCCTGCCCAAGCTCGTCGATGTCGCGACGCGAGTCTTCACGGCCGACGGCGTGCGACTGAAGACGTTGCGCTATGCCGGCCTCGTCTCGCCCGCCGATGTCGCCAATGCCGAGGCGCGGGTGGCAGAGAACCGGTGCCTGGTCTCCTGGGTCGCCCTCGGCCTAGAGACGCGCATCACCGAATACCGCTTCGCGCTCGAGCACCTTGTGATCGAGACGCCGCAAAACCAGGCCGTTCCGGCCGAGCGCTCGCTTCACTTCCTCGAGAGCCAGCGGGGCGCGTTTGCCGGCCTCGGCGTGCCGCCGCTCGCCAGCGTGCTCTGCGCCGGCGAGAAGGAGCCGGCACCGGCCGTCGCAATCGAGGCCGAGCCGCCGATTCTGGTGCGGAAGGGCTGACGGCCCGCCGCGATCACGCCCATATCCTGCCCTATGGGCCGGCCCCTTTCCCCGAAAAGCGATCCGATGCGTTTTCCCGCCGACACGGCAGACGAGCCCTTCTGGCGCACGAAGCGCCTGGAGCAGATGAATGATGCCGAGTGGGAAAGCCTCTGCGACGGCTGCGGCCGCTGCTGCCTCGTGAAGCTCGAAGACGAGGATTCGGGCGACATCCACTACACCGATGTCGGCTGCACGCTGCTCGACGGCACGACCTGCCGCTGCCGCTCCTACCCGACCCGTCAGGAGATCGTTCCCGATTGCGTTCGCCTGACGCCGGAGGTCGTGCGCTCGATCCGCTGGCTGCCGCCCACCTGCGCCTACCGGCTCGTGGCCGAGGGGCGAGACCTCTACTGGTGGCATCCACTCGTTTCCGGCGATCCCGAAACCCCGCATGCGGCCGGGATAACGGTCCGGGATCGCCTCGCCGGCCCCGAGGAGGATTTCGGCGAGGAGGAGCTGTTCGAGCAGATCGTCGACTGGCCCGCGGAGGCGCCCATCGAGCCGCTGTCCGCGCGCGCCCGGCGCCGGAACTGAGTCACCCGCCCCACGTTTCCCTGTCGTAGCGCGCCTGTCCGCGGGCGTACGAAAGTTCATCCGACATCAAAGGAGACGGGCCATGGGTCTGTTCACGTCGCCGATCAAGACGTTCGACGATCTGTACCTGCATACGCTGCAGGACATCTATTATGCCGAGCAGCAGATCACGAAAGGCCTGACCGAGATGATCGGCAAGGCCGAGAACGCCGGGCTCAAGCAGGCCTTCAAGAAGCATCTCGGCGAGACCGAGCAGCAGATCAAGCGCCTGGAGGATGTCTTCCAGATCCTCGGCAAGCCTGCGAAGGGCGCAACCTGCCCGGCGATCGACGGGATCATCAAGGAAGCCCGCGAGCTGATCTCCGATTGCGACGATCACGAGGTTCGCGACGCGGCCATGCTCGCGGCGGCCCAGGCCGTCGAGCATTACGAAATCACCCGCTACGGCACGCTGATCTCCTGGTCGAACCAGCTCGGCCGCAAGGACATCGCGGCGATCCTCGAGAAGACGCTCGCTGAGGAGAAGGCCACGGACGAGAAGCTGACGACGCTCGGCGAGTCGCGCGTAAACAAGAAGGCCGCCTGACCGGCGCCTTCTCAGGCTTGGGCGAAGCGGCGGCCGGACGGCCGCCGTTTTCGTCTTGAGCGAGGGGTCTAGCCGCTGCTGCTCGTCGCGGTGCTCAGGCGCGCGCGGGCTACGCAGGGAATGAAGTCTTCGGACGCGCTGACGAGGAAGTTGAGCTCGGAGCGCAAGCGGGCCTTCTCCGGCCCGAGTTCAAGCCCGTCTTGCAGCCGTTCCCGCAGAGCCTGGACAATCCTGTGGTCCGCGGCGCTCCCATAGGTCTCGCGGGCCGCCTGCAATCCTTCTTCGCCGAAGAACCGGTGCATCACTTCCAGAACGATCTTTCGGGTCCTCACGTAATCGAGAAGGGCTTCGTCCGCCGTGGACGCCCCGGCACGCTCGACCGCCTCGATGGAGCGGTGGCGAAAGCCAAAATAGCGCTCCGGCGTCACGTCTGAGCTGCCCCGGCCGGGGTCGCGGGCGTGAGCCTGCACCAGCTCTGCGTCAGGTCGTTGGAACTTGTGCAGCCCGCGGTCACCCACGCCGTAATACTTTGTCGAAAAGCACCTCGCGACGGCTGGAGACAGGCTCGACAGTCGCTCGACCTCCTGCCGCAGGCTCGGCCGTCCGGACGTGGCGCTGAAGGTGCCAGCGGTCATCGTGCTCAGGCCCGACGCCTCGATCGGCTTCGCGGAAGCCCGCGAAGGTGCCTCGCGCTTCGACGAGGACAACGTTCCGAGAACCGTCGCAACCTGCATGGTTGCAAGCAGCCCGAAACCGATCAGGAGGACCCACTTCGCCCCTGGCGAGATGCCGAGCGGGTGCTCCTTGGGCCCGACATTCACCCGCGCGAGGAGCGAGCGAGGCGCGGCGGCATGGGAGGAGAGGCTTGGCCTACCTGTCGGGGTCGGAACGGCGCTGCTCGCTCCCCAAGGCGCGTTCGACGCCGGGATTGAGCGGGTCGGATGGTGCAGGCCGTCCCGGACACCGGAGAGTCGGGCCAGGATGGCGATGCGCTCGGCGATCGTCGGATGGCTGGCGTAGTGGCCCTCCACGGCGCCGTCGATCATCATCGCGTCCGCCTGCGGGCTCAGGCCCGGGACCGCGCTCCGGCCCTCGATCCGGCGGAGCGCGGAGATCAGCGCCTCCGGCTTCTGGGTCAGGCGCACGGCATCGGCGTCGGCCACGAATTCGCGCGAGGACGAGATCAGGAGGCGTGAAACGCGTGCGACCGTCAGCCCGGCGCGCGTCACGAGGCCTGCGAGGAAGGCCAGGATCAGGTAGGGCGGGAAGATGACCGCCACGATCGCGCGCCGCCAGTTCGAGATGCGCAGGAAGTTCCTGCGCTGCAGCCCGAGCAGGATGTCCATGAAGACATTCGCAGCCGCCATCAGGCGAATGTCGCCGTTCCGGATATGCGCGATCTCGTGCGCCACCACGGCTGCAAGCTCGTCGTCGTCGAGCGTATCCAGAAGACCTCGGGTCACCACCACCACGGCGGAGGACGCCGAGATCCCGCACGCGAATGCGTTGCGGGCCGGCGTCTCGAGGATGCCGACCTTGGGCAGTGGGAGACCGGCCGCGATCGCAGCCGTCTCGACGATGTTCACGAGGCGGAGATTGGTCCGCCGGTCCACATCGGCGAAGGCGATCGTCGCCCTGACGCTCGCGACATGCCGGAAGAACCGCAGCGCGAACAAACCCGTCCCGGCGAGCAGGATCGGCAGTGCGTAGCGGCTGGCATAGGCTTTCGGGAAGAGCGGGGAATGGCCGATGTCGAGGAAGAAGAGGGGCAGCGCCAGAACGGGCGCTGCGATGATCTGCAGCGCCACGATGAAGCCGGCGAAGGTCGCGACAGACAGGAGGTCGTTCCGTCGGACGTGCCCGTAGAAGCCGTTGATCCGCAGCATCCTTCGCTCGCTCCGGGCTTGGGGCGTCGATCCGGCCGACGATCGTCCTAGAACTTGATCGCGATCGGCTCGTCCATGAGCACGCGCTCGATGCCGAGGTCGAAGGGCTTGCGGTTCGACAGCCGGACGGCGCCGCCGATCACGTTGCCCGGGAATTGGCGCAGGGTCGCGTTGAACTCGCTCACGGCGAGGTTGTAGAAGCGCCGCGCGGCGCTAATCCGGTTCTCCGCGTCCGCCAGTTCGACCCGCAGGTCGCGGAAATGGGACGATGCCTGGATGTCGGGATAGCTCTCGACCACGCTCAAGAGCGTGTTGAGGCTCTGGCCGAACTGCGCTTCCGCTTCGAGCCGCATCTCGGGGCCGCGTGCGCTGAGCGCGTTCGCCCGCGCCTGGGTGACCTCCGTCAATACCGTGAGTTCGTGGCCGGCGAAGCCACGCACCGTCTCGATCAGCCCCGGGATGAGGCTGTGCCGGTGCTTGAGCTGGACATCGATGTCCGCTGAGGCCGAGTTGCAGCGCTCGTCCAGCGCCATCAGCCGGTTGTAGGTCGACCAGCCCAGCACGACCGCAAGTCCAATCAGCCCCACCGTGGCGAGAAACATCGTTTCCATGAGCGCTCTCTTTTATCTTGAATGAGCACTAGCGCTCCTGGCTTAATGTCGACTGAAACGTCGCAGTAAACAGAGTGTTTCAGCAATATAGCCACAATGGCATATTTGTTCATTGCGTCGTTTTCATCACATCTTAGCTTTCGGTGCGGATAACTCAGGCAGCCGAAACAGGCAGAACGGGAGAGGGGCAGTGGCGGAATCGATTTTCCTGCGTGTGCGACGCATCATCTCGGCGAGCATTGAAGACGCTGTGGACGCCATGGAGCGTGCGGGCGGCCCCGGTGTCATGCGGGAGGCCATCCGTGAGCTCGATCGCGCCATCGACGAGGTGCGGGCCGAGCACGAGGCAGCCGCGACCCGCAAGCTCCAGGCTGCGCGCCAGCAGCGCCTGTTCCGGGAGCGTCTGACCGGTCTCGACGAGAAGGCGCGCTTCGCTCTCGGCGAGGGGCGCGAGGATCTGGCGGAGGCGGCGATCGCACGCCAGCTCGACTTCGAGACCCAGGCCGAGAAGCTCGAATCAGTTCAGGCCGAAGCGGCGGCCGAGGCACTGCGCCTCGAAGAATGCCTAGCCGCGCTCCAGAACCGAAAGAAGGAGATGGAGGAGGCGCTCGCGGCCTTCGAACTGGCCCAGCGAGACGCCGTGTGCAGCGGCGAGAGCCCGCGCAGCCCGGAGCGCCAGACGGAACGCAAGGTGGAGCGGGCGGAAGCCGCCTTCGATCGCGCGATGGCAGCCGCAGGCGGCGTGTCCGGCATCACGCGAACGGACGCCAAGGCAGCCGCGAAGGTCGCCGAGATCGACGTCATGCAGCGGAACGCGGTCATCTCCCAGCGTCTGGCGGCCCTGCGGGGCGCCGCTGCCGCCAGCTGACCGGCGCCTCTTCGGCGCAATTGCGAGCGGCGGCCGAGAGGCCGCCGTTTTGATTCCGGGAGACTGCGCCCGCGTTGCAGCCTCTTAACCATGCTCAAATCGACGAGAAACCGCGCCTTCTCGGTCCGCGTTTGCTCGCAAGCTTGGCCACAGAGCCAGTTTGGAGCGCGACATGACGCTTGGCACCATCCTCCTCATCATCCTGATCCTGCTCCTGATCGGCGCGATCCCGAGCTGGCCCTATTCGCGCGGCTGGGGCTACTACCCGTCCGGCGCCATCGGCCTCCTCCTGGTGATCATCATCATCCTGCTGGTCATGGGCCGGCTCTGACGGGAGATCCCGAGGGTCAAGGGTGGGGGGTCGAGTGGCCGCCCTTCTTCGTTTTCGCCCCTAGGACGCGCACCGGCCCGCATTCCCGGGCTGATCGGTGAAAGGCCGTTCGGGGTAGCGTGGTTGCGGCAGATCGACCCAAAGGGACTCACGGCTTGGGTGGGTCACGGCCGATCAACCTGTGCTGGTTATCGGGTTTGGTCCGCAACGTCCTGAGCCTCTGAACACCGTGACCCGAGTTGGAACCGTTATCGCGGCCGTACAGATGATCTTGGCAATCAGTGCGCTCGCGCTCGTCGCGGCAGCCAGCAGCGGGGCTCTGGCCGGCAAGCGACCGGACGCCGAACAGGAGCGCTGCTCGAAAGAGTCTTTCGCGCTCCGACGCTGAGGCCGATCAGGCGCCTTGTAGGTGCTGGACGGCGCCACGCGCTCGTGGGGCCCGTGCGCCGCGGATAGGCGCGCGGTTTGGGCGTGAGCGGTCCGACTCGGTCGTGGAGAGCCGCAGCCGGGACACCTCAGCCCGCGCTCGAGGACGCCGTACCAGCCTCCCGCGGACCAGGCCGGGCCGTATCGGTCCGCACGGGGCTGGCACCGCCGCTCCGCTGCCGCCGGATGTCTCTGAGCTTGAGCGCTAGGATCGCGCCGCCCAGCGCCAGGTTCAGGAGGTTGAACACGATCATCGGCCAGCTGCCGATGATTGCCCCGTAGCCGAGCCACAACACGAATGCGACCGAGATGATGACGTACATGCGCGTCGAGATCGCGCTCGTCTCACCGTCGCGCCACGCCTTTACCACCTGCGGCACGAAGCTCCCTGTCGTGCAAAGGCCCGCGACGATGCCGAGCAGGCTAATGGCCCAGTCCTCCATCACCCGGCAGCCGGCTCGCCTGGACAGAACCGCTTTCGGGGGTCCGGGCAGAGTCCGATGGACTGGAGCTTGAACACCAGGACCGCGCCGCCGAGCAGGATGTTGAGCACGTTGAAGATGACGAGCGGCGCGCTGCCGAGCGCGTAGCCGTAGCCGAGCCAGAGCACGAACCCGATCAGCCGGAGCACGTACATCTTGAGCGAGATCGCGAGGCAGTCCCGCTCCCGCCAGATCTTCACCACTTGCGGGATAAAGGCGTAGGTAGACACGCACCCGGCGACCAGTCCGAGCAGGAGAGGGAGGTAGCTCAACGAGACGCCTTCTTGGCTGGCGCTCGCCGGGTTTCGGCGCCGCACGAGCACTCAACGAGGCGGGAGCGCCGGGAGTTTCGGTCTGAAGGGTACGGGGCGTCGGCTCTGAGCTCGCCCACGCACCTCCTCTATGAAAATAGTCCTTGACACCGGGCCGCTCGTCGGGTAGGTACAACCCACGCTGACGAATTGCGCCACGACATCGGCCTTCGTCGAAACGCCCGCCTCCGAGCTCGCTGGAGCAGCCGAGGCGAGGCCCCATCGAACATTCTGAAAGCCAGCGCGGACGGATGATCTCCTGCCGCGTTTTCATTTGGGAGACGACCCATGCCCGTTGGGCAGCCGATCGGCCCTGCGATGATCGAGAGAATGCGACTCGGGCACGCCGACCTCAACACGCCAGTTCATCGGACAGCGAAGCGGCTCGGCGTCAGCGAGGGCACGATCTGGCGCTTCGCGAGGAAACTCGGCTGGACGCCCCGAACGCAGGCCCGCATGGCAGGACGCGGGACCTCCGCAACCCGCGTTCTCACGGCCGACCAAGCTGGATCGCCTGCTTGGCGGTCGAGCCTGCAACGGCTCACGGCGCCGCATGTCGCTGCGCTTGAGGCGGCGCTCGCCTCTGGCCAGCTGGTTGACCAAGAGCGCGCCGCTCGCGCGCTTGCCACACACGTCCGAATGCTCGGCCAGGCTCAGAAGGTGCAGGCCGGGCCCAATCCGGAGCCCGATGTTGATGACGAACCTCCCCCGCGTACGCTCTCAGAGCTTCGCGACGAGCTTCGACGGCATCTTGAGCGAATCCGATCCGAGCGAAGAGCTCGACAGCTATGTGGAGACTCTGACCAGGGCTGAGGTTCAGCAGGTCCTCCGGCACTGGCCGATCCATTGCCGCGATGCGCAGTGCCCACCCGAGACCTGGGGCGATCCGGCGGCCTGGACGGCCTGGCTGGTTCTCGGCGGACGCGGCGCCGGAAAGACACGCACGGGCGCCGAATGGGTCCGCGGCATCGTCCGGGCGGAGCCCGGCTTCGCGGAGTCGGCAGTCGGTCGCATCGCGCTCGTCGGCGAGACCTTCGCGGCCGTGCGCGACGTGATGATCGAGGGGCCGGCCGGGATCCTGGCCGTGTACGACAAGCGTGGAGAGACGCGGCCTGCCTGGTCGCCATCCCTGCGGCGCCTCGATTGGCCGAACGGCGCGGTGGCGCATGCCTTCTCGTCCGAGGACCCGGACAGCCTGCGCGGGCCGCAATTCGAATCGGCTTGGTGCGACGAGCTCGCCAAGTGGCGCCACCCGACGGAGACCTGGGACATGCTGCAATTCGGCCTCAGGCTCGGGCCGGCGCCGCGCGAGGTCGTCACGACCACGCCGCGCGCCATCCCGTTGCTGAAGCGGCTCCTCGCCGACCCGCGCGTCGTGGTGAGCCGCTCGCGCACGGCGGACAACGCGTCGAACCTCGCGCCGGCGTTCCTCGAAACGATCGTCGGGCGCTACGCTGGGACGCGTTTGGGCCGGCAGGAGCTCGAGGGCGAGCTGATCGAGGAGCGCGAGGATGCGCTCTGGTCCCGCGACCGCATCGAGGCGCTGCGCGTGGAGGCCGCACCGCCCCTGGCGCGGATCGTTGTGGCGGTCGATCCACCGGCCTCATCAAGCGCGCGGGCCGATGCGTGTGGGATCGTCGTGGCGGGCATGGACCCAGGCGGGCTCGGCTACGTGCTGGCCGATGCGAGCATTGAGGCTGCGCGTCCGACGGACTGGGCCGAGCGGGCCATCGCTGCCTACCGGCGCTGGAGCGCGGACGCGCTCGTGGCCGAGGCGAACCAGGGCGGCGAGATGGTCCGGGCCGTGCTGGCGCAAGTCGATCCGACCGTGCCGATCACGACCGTGCATGCCACGCGGGGCAAGTATGTGCGGGCCGAGCCGGTCGCGGTTCTCTACGATCAGGGCAGGGTGCGGCATGTCGGGGCGTTCCCCGAACTCGAGGACGAGCTCTGCGATTTCGGCCCGGGCGGCCTCTCCTCCGCCCGCTCGCCCGACCGCCTCGACGCGCTCGTCTGGGCGCTGTCCCACCTGATGCTGACCCGCGCCGAGCCGCGGGTGAGGGCTCTCTAGGATGGCGAACTTCCTCTCGCGCCTTCTCGGGCGACCGCCCGAAGGGAAGGCCTCCCGCGCGCCGCTGCCCAGCGTGGGACATGGCGTGGCCTTCTACCTCGGCGGGCGGGCGGCCTGGACGAGCCGCGACTACGCGGCGCTCGCCCGGGAAGGGTTTCAGCGCAACGCGATCGTGCATCGGGCCGTGCGGCTGGTCGCGGAAGCGGCAGCCGCCGTCCCGCTCGACTTGCACCAGGGGCAAGGGCTTGCGGCGGTTCATCCCCTTCTTGAGCTCCTGGCGCGGCCGAACCCGCGCGCGGCCGGGACGGGGTTCCTCGAGAGCGTCTACGGACACCTGCTCGTCTCCGGGAACGCCTATCTGGAGGCCGTCTCGGTCGAAGGTGCCCCGCGCGAGCTTTATGCGCTGCGGCCGGACCGGATGCGGGTCGTTCCCGGGCCGGATGGCTGGCCGGCCGCCTACGATTACGAGGTGGGTGCGCGAACAATCCGGTTCGACCAGGCAGGAGAGGTGCCGCCGATCCTGCACCTGACGCTGTTCCACCCGCTAGACGACCATTACGGGCTCTCGCCCATGGAGGCGGCGGCCGTGCCGCTCGACATCCACAATGCGGCTGGCGCCTGGAACAAGGCGCTCCTCGACAACGCCGCGCGGCCCTCCGGGGCGCTCGTCTTCGCCGGCCCGACCGGGACCTCGCTCTCGGACACGCAGTTCGACCGGCTGAAGACTGAGCTCGAAGCGAGCTACCAGGGCGCGGCGAATGCAGGGCGGCCGCTTCTTCTCGACGGCGGCCTCGACTGGAAGCCGCTCTCGATGAGCCCCAAGGACATGGATTTCGTGGAAGCCAAGAACGCGGCTGCGCGCGAGATCGCGCTCGCCTTCGGGGTACCTCCGCTTCTGCTCGGGCTGCCGGGCGACAACACGCACGCGAACTACGCCGAGGCGAACCGCGCCTTTTATCGGCAGACCGTGATCCCGCTCGCGAAGCGCACCGCCGAGGCCATCGCGCAATGGCTTGGTCCCGCCTTCGGGGCGGGCCTGCGGCTCGAGCCCGACCTCGACGCGATCGAGGCGCTCGCGCCCGAGCGCGAGTCTCTCTGGCAGCGGGTGGGCGGGGCCACGTTCCTGGCCGAGGACGAGAAGCGGGCAGCGGTGGGCTACGGGGCCAGGGGAGACGGCTCATGACCAGCAACACGCAACCCGCCGAGCCGAACACCCAGTTCGCCGCCCTCCAGGAGCGAGTCTACGGGCTCGGGCAGCAATTTCTGCATTTCGAGCAGACGACGACCCGCTCCTTCCAGCAGGTGGAAAGCGCGCTCTCGACGCTCTCGGCCGAGGTGCGGGCCGGCGGCAAGACGCAATGGCAGACAATCGTCACCTCCGTCGGGGTGATCGTCGCGATCCTCGGCGCGCTCGGCGGCCTCGCCTACCTGCCCGTGAAGAACGGCATGGAGGCGTTCGGCGCCGAGCTCCGCATCCTCCGCGAAGCCGCCGTACCCCGGGCCGAGCAGGTCGAGCGCTGGCGCCGCACGGACGAGGACGTCATGGCCCTCCGAGCCGATCTGCGGCGCGCCGAAGCGCGCTTCGTGGGGCGGGCCGAATACGAGGAAAGGTGGCGCTGTCGTGAGAGCAAATAGCGAACCTATCCTCGGGCTGGAGGTCAAGCTGCTGCCGCGGGAGCTGCGGCGGATCGGAACCGACGGTCTGATCGAGGGCTATGCGAGCCTGTTCGGCGTGGCCGATCTCGGCCGCGACGTCGTCGAGCGCGGCGCCTTCCGCGACAGTCTCGCCCGCAGGGGTGCCGCCGGGATCCGCATGCTCTGGCAGCACGATCCGGCGGAGCCCGTCGGCACCTGGCTGTCGATCCGGGAAGATGAGCGCGGGCTCCTCGTCCGCGGCCGGCTGAACCTCGCCGTCCGCCGCGCCCGCGAGATCGCGGCGCTGGTCGGGGAGGGCGGTCTCGACGGGCTCTCGATCGGCTTCCGCGTGGTCGAGGCCGCGAAGGGGGCGGGCGGCACCCGCCGGCTCCTCAGGCTCGATCTCTGGGAGATCTCGGTCGTCACCTTCCCGATGCAGCCAGGCGCCCGGCTCCGGGCCGTGAAGCACGCCTTCGTCCCGCTCGCCGACGCCATCCGTCGGGCTTCGGCCCGCCTGTCCCGTCCCGCAACCCCGTGAGGAACTCCATGACAGCGCAATTGCAGGCACCCGAAACCAAGTCCGCCGGCTCCGGCGACGTCACTGCTGCGTTCGAGGATTTCGCCCGAAGCTTCGAGGCTTTCCGGGCTACGAACGACGAGCGCCTAGCCGAAATCGAGACGCGGCTCTCCGCCGACGTCGTGACCGAGGAGAAGCTCGCCCGCATCGACACCGCGCTGGACGAGGCGAAGCGCCGGCTCGACCGCGTGCAGCTGGACCGTGGCCGCCCCGCGCTCGGCGGAACCGAGCCGAGGCCCGATGCCGGGCTCACCGAGCACAAGGCGGCGTTCGACCTTTATGTCCGGGCCGGCGAAGCCTCCGGGTTGAAGCGGCTGGAGGAGAAGGCGCTCTCGGCCGGCTCCGGCCCGGATGGAGGCTATCTCGTGCCGGCTATGGTCGAGAAGGAGGTGCTGACCCGGCTTGCGAACCTCTCGCCGATCCGCGCGATCTCGTCCGTCCGGACCATCTCGACCGGGCTCTACAGGCGCGCCTTCTCGACGGCGGGCCCCGCCGCCGGCTGGGTCGGCGAGACGGCGTCGCGTCCCCAGACCGCGTCGCCCAATCTCGCGGAGCTCGCCTTCCCGGCCATGGAGCTCTACGCGATGCCGGCCGCGACCCAGACGCTCCTCGACGACGCGATCGTCAACATCGACGCCTGGCTTGCCGCGGAGGTCGAGACCGTGTTCTCCGAGCAGGAGGGCTTTGCCTTCGTGCGAGGTGACGGCGTGAACAAGCCCAAGGGTTTTGTCGCCGCCCCGAACGTCGCGGAGGCGAGCTGGAGTTGGGGCAATCTCGGCTATGTTGCGACGGGCGTTGCCGGCGGCTTTCCGACCGAGAACCCGGCCGACGTCCTGATCGACCTCATCTACGCGCTCAAGGCCGGCTACCGGCAGAACGCGGTCTTCGTCATGAACCGCAAGACCCAGAGCGTCATGCGAAAGTTCCGGGACGAATCGGGTGCCTATATGTGGCAGCCGCCAGCAGTCGCCGGGCAGCCCGCGACCTTCATGTCATTCCCGGTGGTCGAGGCGGAGGACATGCCGGACATCGCGGCGAATTCGCTCTCGGTAGCCTTTGGCGATTTCCGTCGCGGCTACCTGGTTGTCGACCGCGCCGGCATCCGCGTCCTGCGGGACCCGTACTCGGCCAAGCCATACGTGCTGTTCTACACGACCAAGCGCGTCGGCGGCGGCGTCCAGGATTATGCGGCGATCAAGCTGCTGAAGTTCGCCGCGAGCTGATCCTCACCGCATCGACCAGTCGTAGCGGGCGCGGGAGCGTGGCGCCCAGCCGATCTGCTGCTCGGCGTCGAGGCGCTGCAGGTCCTGCGCGCGAGAGACGATCCAGTCCTCGTGCTCGGAGACGGGGGTCACGGCGGTGAGCCCGCCACAAGCGGTCGGCGTGCGTGAATGGAGCGCGCCGGACGACCAGCTCACGATCCCGAGGAGCTGGTAGCCGTCGGGTCCGCCGCGGACGATCGGGCCGCCGGAATCCCCGCGGCAGGCGCCCGCACCGCTCGTTTCAGCGAGCCGGCGCTCGTCCGCAACGACGACCACCCTGTTCGCAGCCTGAAGCGTCCCAAGCGACACGAGGCGCGCCGCCCGGAGCACCCGGGCGGAGCCGCGCGCCGCTTCCGCCGAGAGGCCGAAGCCGGCGATGTCGACCGTCTCGCCTTCGCCCAGTCCGTAACTTCCGGTCGGGCCAAGGGGCCTGAATTCCGGCCCGAGGGGCTGGGCGAGCTTCAGGATCGCAAGATCGATTCCAGGCTGCGTCCGGGGCGTCGTCCCGGGCACGAAGGACGGGTGTAGGGCCGCCGCAATGGCCCGGATGCCCTGTTTCCGGAACCGACGATCCACCGCGACAACTCGGTAGGCAGCGCGCTGCAGCACGCAATGCGCCGCCGTGAGGATGAGGTCCGGCCCGATCACTGCGCCGGAGCAGAGCTCGCCCTGCGACGACTCGATCAGAACGACCGAGCGGCGGATGCCGTTCGGGTCCTGGACGACCTTGCCGCCCGTGACCGCGAGCGCGGGAAGCGGCGCAACAACGAGCGCCGCGGCTGTCAGGCAGCCACGAAGGAGGCGTTTCATGGGATCCAATCTGCCTTCGGCGCGCATCTTCGGCAAGCTGTCCGGAACGCTCAGCGCCACTCCGCCGCGCGTCTCCAGCCGGCGAGAGTGCGGTCGATCCAGCCCTTCTGAGGTCCGACGAGCACGCCCTGGCTCATGGTGCCGCAGCCGCGCTTTCCCTCGCCCGCCGCCCAACTCGTGACGGCAGCGATGGAGCCAGACGCATCCATGATCGGACCGCCGGAATCGCCTTCGCAGGCACCGGCGCCACGCGGCCCGGACGCCCAGAGCAGGATCGTACTGCGGCCATAGGGCTCGACGACCGAGAGCCCGACGGACCGAAAGATCCCTGTGGAGCGCGCGTCTCCCTCCCGGCTGACCCCGTAGCCGGCGAGCGTGATCGCTTCGCCCTTGCCGGGCGCCGCGGCCGAAAGCGCGATGGGGCCGAAGCGCCCGGGCAGATCCGTCGGGGTTCGTAGCAGGGCGAGGTCGACCGACCGGCGACGCTCGGCCACCGAGTTCGAGACGAAGAGCGGATGGATCACGCGGGCAGCGGGCGAGATGAGAACCGGCTCGCCGTCATCGGCCCGCCAATGAATGCGGAACTCACCGCTCCCAGCGACGCAGTGGGCGGCGGTCAGCACGACGTCCGGCGCGATCACCACGCCGGAGCACACGCCGCCGCGCGAGTTCAGAACCATCACGGCTGAGCGGGCGAGGGGGCCTGAGCTCTCCGCCCCGCCGACGATTGCGGCTGCAGGCTGAAGGCCCGCCGCGAACAGCGCGGCAACGGCCGCAAAGCGCCCCAGCCGGCGCCGTGAATCGCTGAAATCCGGAGACATGGATGAGCCCGATACCCATCGCCGGCCCGGCCGTCGAGCCCGTGACGCTCGCCGAGGCCAAGGCGTATCTTCGCCTCGACGGCGACGACGAGGACACGCTCGTGGCCAGTCTCGTCGCGGCGGCGCGGCACACGCTCGAACTCGTGACGCGTCGGGCCTTCATCGCCCAGAGCTGGCGGGTGCAGCTGGATCGATGGCCGGCGGGGCGAGCGGTCTCCCTACCATTCGCGCCGGTGCTGGCCGTCACGGCCGTCCGGGTGAATGCAGGGTCGGGGCTCCAGGTGCTCGATGCCGGGCTCTACCGGCTCGATGGCGCAGCCGATCCGCCGACGCTTCGAATCGACGCGGCCGCGGGCGAAGCCGGTAGCCCAGCTGGCGGGATCGAGGTGGATGCGAGCTACGGGTTCGGCACCGCGGGAGCCGATGTCCCGCCGCCGCTCAGGGTCGCCATCCTCCGGCTGGTCGCAGGCTGGTTCGAGCGCCGCGGCGACGAGGGCGGCGACGGCGCCATGCCGAGCGATGTCGCAGCGCTGATCGCACCTTTTGTCCGCCCGAGGATCGCGTGATGGCGAGCGCCCGCAGGCTGATCGGGCAGCGCGGTCGGCGCTTTACACTCGAACTACCGCTGGAAAGCCCGGACGGGTTCGGCGGTGTGATCCGCACCTGGCAGCCAGGCCCGCTCCTCTGGGGCTCCATCGAGCATCTGTCCGCCCTGGAGCGTGTCCGGGCCGACAAGGCCGAAGCCGCCGTGACGCACCGCGTGACTCTGCGGCACCGCGACGGCGTGAGCGACACGATGCGGCTCCTGCTCGGGCCGCGCCGCTTCCGGATCAGGAGTGCCGCGGACCCGGACGGGACGCGCCGCGATCTCGTCTGCCTTGTCGAAGAGATGCGGCCATGAGCTCGCCCATCCTGGCGCTCCGGGCCGCAATCCTGGCGCGCTGCGCAGACGATGCGGCGCTCGCCGGGATGCTTGGCGGGACGGCCGCGATCCACGACGAGCCGCCGGCCGGCGCCCCGCCGGTTTACGCGGTGTTTGGGGAGGCCGAGGCGCGCGATGCCTCAAGCTCGACCGAGCGGGGGCACGAGCAGGACCTCGCGATCCGGATTTGGGCAAAGCCCGGAAGCGCGGCGACCGCACTCGCGGCTGCCGAACGGATCGCCGAACTCCTCGAAGACGTGAACCTGCCGCTCGCCGGGCACCGTCTCGTCCGCCTCGCCATGACGGCGATCGAGACAGACCGGGAGCCCCGCACAAATCTCGCCCGCGCCGTCCTCCGGCTCAGGGCCGTGACCGAGGTGGCGTGAGCGCCTCCATCCCCGCGGAGACCAGGAATGGCTGCACAGAAGGGCAAGGACCTGCTCATCAAGCTCGATGACGGGGCGGGGGGGTTCACGACGGTGGCCGGCCTGCGGACGCGCCAGCTCGCCTTCAACGCCGAGACGGTGGACGTGACGAACGCCGACTCGGCCGGGCGCTGGCGCGAACTCCTGGCCGGAGCCGGCGTGCGACGAGCCTCGATCGCGGGCGCCGGCGTATTCCGCGACGCCGCCTCCGATGCTCGGATCCGCAGCCTGTTCTTCGATGGGACGAGCCCGCTCCTGCAGGTGATCGTGCCGGATTTCGGCACGGTCGAAGGCCCGTTCCAGATCACCGGGCTCGAATATCGCGGCGACCATGCCGGCGAGGTCACGTTCGACATGGCGCTCGAATCCGCGGGCGCGCTCACCTTCGCGGCGCTCTGAGATGGCAAACCGCAGACGCGGCGAGATCGCTGCCACCATCGACGGACGGAGCTACACCCTCTGCCTGACGCTCGGCGCCCTCGCCGAGCTGGAGAGCGCCTTCGGGGTCGAGGACCTGGCGGCGCTAGGGCAGCGCTTCGGTTCGGGCCGGCTCTCGGCCGAGGATCTGGGAAGGCTACTCGGGGCCGGCCTTCGCGGCGGCGGGCATCCGGTGTCCGACGAGGAGATCCAGACCTGGCCTGGCGCCTGTCTGCCCGAGATGACGGAGGCAATCGCCGAGCTTCTAGCGGTCACTTTCGGGGGGCACGCGCAAAACCCTCCGGTGCCGCAGGGGCCCTGACGAACGCTGGGGAGCTTTCGCCCTTCCCTTGGGACGATGTGCTTCATCTCGCGCTCGGGCGCCTGCGGTGGAGTCCTGACCAATTGTGGCGCGCGACGCCGCGCGAGCTCGCCTCTGCGCTGCGGCGGCCTGTCCCAAACGCGATGGCTGCATCCGATCTGCACGGCCTGATGTCGATATTTCCTGACGAGTGACAAAGATTAGCTATGGCTATTCCAGACGAGTCCGGACGAACGCTGACGGAGAACCAGCGGCAGCTCGAAACGCTTGACAGGCTGTCCAGAAGCTTCGGCCAGTCCCTCACCGGCGCATTGTCCGCGAGCACCGCGACAGGCAAGCAATTGTCGGGCGTCCTCGACGGTATCGGGACGAAGCTGGCGAACTCGCTCGGCCGCAGCGCCGGGTCGACCCTGCAGACCGCGCTCACGAACGGGTTGCAGAACGCTACACGGGCGCTCACGGCTGCTGCCTCTTCGTTGAGCTTCGGCGGGGATCTCTTCCCGTTCGCGAAGGGCGGCGTCGTCTCGGGCGGCGCGGTCACACCCTTCGCGGCCGGGGGCGTTGTCGCGTCCCCGACTTATTTCCCCCTCGGGCGCGGCCTCGGCCTGATGGGGGAGGCGGGCGCCGAAGCCGTGATGCCGCTGGCGCGCGGACCGGACGGCAAGCTCGGTGTCCGGGCGGGCCAGAGTGGCGCGCCGAGCATCACCGTGAACATCGCGACTTCGGATCTCGATTCATTCCGCCGCTCCGAGGCGCAGGTCTCGGCGGCGCTCGCCCGCGCCGTCGCGCGCGGCCGCCGCGCATCGTGAGGTCTACATGCCGACCGACTTCCATGAGGTGCGCTTCCCGCTCGATGTCGCGCTCGGCTCCCGCGGCGGACCGGTCCGCAAGACCGAGATCGTGGCGCTCGCCTCCGGCCGGGAGCACCGGAACGGGCGTTGGGCGGATTCCCGCCGACGCTACGATGCCGGGCTCGGCGTCAGAACGGTGGATGCGCTCCATGCCGTCCTTGCCTTCTTCGAAGAGCGGCGGGGGCGACTCTACGGCTTCCGCTTCCATGACCGGGTTGACTGCACATCCTGCGCGCCCTCGGGGCCGCCTTCGCCGACCGACATGCAGATCGGCACAGGCGACGGCACGACGACAATATTCCAGCTCGTGAAGAGTTATGGTTCCGGCTTCGCGCCTTACCGTCGTCCGATTCGCAAGCCGGTGCCGGGCAGCGTACGGGTCGCCGTTGGCGGCTCCGAGGTGACGCCCGGCGTTGGCGTTTCTTGCGACACCACCAGCGGGCGCCTGACCTTCGAGACCCCGCCATCGCCAGGCGTGCCGATCACGGCCGGCTTCGCCTTCGACGTGCCGGTCCGGTTCGACACGGACGAGCTCGAGTTCGACCTCTCCGCCTTCGAGGCAGGCGCGATCCCGGCGATCCCGCTGGTCGAGATCATTCCTTGAGGACAGAGATGCGTGAAATCCCTCCTGCACTGGCCGCCCATCTCGCCGAGGGCGCGACGACGCTCTGCCGTGCTTGGCGCCTCACGCGCCGCGACGGTTCTGTGCTCGGCTTCACCGACCATGATCGCGATCTCACCTTCGGCGGGACGACCTTCGCGGCCCGGACCGGGCTCGAGGCGGCGGAGGCGAATGCGGAGCTCGGCTTCGCAGTCGGGGGTGGGGAAGTCGCGGGCGCGCTTGTCTCGTCCGGGCTCAGCGAGGCCGACATCCTGGCCGGGCGCTACGACGATGCGAGCGTCGAGACATGGCTCGTGAACTGGACCGATCCGGACGTGCGGCTTCTCACGGACGTGTTTTCGATCGGCGAAATCCGGCGCGAGGACGGCGCGTTCGTCGCCGAGCTGCGCGGGACGATGCACCGGCTCGACGAGGAGCGCGGCCTGACCTACCGCGCCACCTGCTCCGCAGATCTCGGCGATGGACGCTGTCGGGTGAACCTGGCTTTGCCGGCGTATACGGCCGAGGCTGCGGTCGAGGCGACTGACGGCGCGCTCGGCATGACGACGGCCGCTCTCGCCGGCTATGCGCCGGGCTGGTTCACGGCCGGCCGCATCGTCTGGCTCTCGGGCGAGAACGGAGGCCAGGCGGTTGAGGTGAAGGCGCATCGCCTGCTCAGTGGCCGGGCGGAGCTCGACCTCTGGCGGCGAACGCCGGGCGTCATCGCAGTGGGCGATACGTTCCGGGTCTCGGCGGGCTGCGACAAGCGCCTGTCCACCTGCCGGGCGAAGTTCGACAACGTCGCCAACCATCGCGGCTTCCCGCACATGCCGGGCAATGACTTCGTCCTGAAGGTCGCGGCCTCCGGCGCCGGCGTGTTCGACGGGGGGAGCCTGTTCCGGTGAGGCGGGCCGAGATCGTCACGGCCGTCCGCTCCTGGATCGGCACGCCCTACCGGCATCAGGCTTCGCTGAAGGGTCTCGGCTGCGACTGCCTCGGCCTGCTGCGCGGCGTGTGGCGGGAGGTGGTCGGCGCCGAGCCCGAGCGCGCGCCGGCCTATTCCCGCGACTGGGCCGAGGCCTCCGGGCGCGAGGCGCTGCTGTACGCGGCCGAACGGCACCTCGCGCCGGTGGCGGACGGAGGCTGGCAGGCCGGGGACGTTCTCCTGTTTCGCTGGCGCGATCATCTGCCCGCGAAACACTGCGCCATCGCGACAGGTGAGGGCACGATGGTTCACGCGCATGAGGGCGCGGCCGTGACGGAGGTCGCGATCGCGCCTTGGTGGGACCGGCACGTCGCGGGGGCCTTCAGCTTTCCGGGAGCCAAACCATGACGACGCTTGTCCTTCAGGCGGCGGATACCGCGATCGGCGGGCTGGTCAGCGCCGGCACGAGCTATCTCGGCGGTGTGCTTGCTGGGGCAATTGCCGGTTCAGGCGGTCGCAGCACGACCCGCACGGTGGAAGGCCCGCGGCTGGCGGAGATGAACGGCCTAGCCTCCACGGAGGGTGCGCCGATCCCGCGGGTCTATGGTCGCGCCCGCATCGGTGGTCAGTTGATCTGGGCGACGCGGTTCGAGGAGGTGGCGAACACGGTCGTGGACCGCCAGACGAGCCGCGGCGGTAAGAGCCTTGGCTCGTCGAAGCGGACGGCGACGACGGTCACGACGACCTATTCCTACTTCGCCAATCTCGCGATCGGGCTCTGCGAGGGGCCGATTGCCCTTGTGCGCCGCATCTGGGCGGATGGACGCGAGATCGACCAGACCGCCCTGAACTTCCGGGTGCATGCAGGAACCGAGGATCAGGTCCCCGACCCGCTGATCGTCGCCAAGGAGAGCTCGGAAAACGCCCCGGCTTATCGCGGGCTCGCCTATGTGGTTTTCGAGAAGCTGCCGCTTGCCGAATTCGGCAACCGCATCCCGCAATTCACCTTCGAAGTCGTGCGGCCGGTCGACGGCTTGCGGCAGATGATCCGCTCGGTCTGCCTCATCCCGGGCGCGGGCGAGTTCGCCTATGAGACGATCCCAACGCGGCGCGACCTCGGGCTTGGCCGCTCCGCGCCGGAGAACACGCACCAGTTCCAGCGCACGAGCGATGTCCTCGCCTCGCTCGACCAGCTCCAGGCGCTCTGCCCCAACGTGGAGCACGTCTCGCTCGTCGTCTCCTGGTTCGGCGACGATTTGCGCGCCGGCCATTGCACCATCGCGCCGCGCGTGGAGACGACGAACAAGGCAACGACAGGCACGACTTGGTCCGCCGCCGGGCTCAGCCGCGCCGAGGCGCGCGAGGTGAGCAAGATCGACGGCCGGCCCGCCTATGGTGGAACGCCGTCGGATGACAGCGTGATCCAGCTGATCCAGGCGCTGAAGGCGAGGGGCCTGGCTATCACGCTCTACCCCTTCGTGATGATGGACGTCCCGGCCGGAAACGAACTGCCGGACCCGCGGACCGGCGGCACCGGCCAGCCCCCCTATCCCTGGCGCGGGCGCATCACCTGCGACCCGGGCCCTGGTCGGGCGGGCACGGTTGACGGGACCCCGGCCGCCGCAGACCAGGTCGCATCCTTCTTCGGGACCCCCGACGCCTGGGGGCTCAGTCGCTTGGTGCATCACTATGCCGATCTCGCCCTCACGGCGGGGGGCATCGACAGCTTCATCATCGGCTCTGAGTTTGTGGGCCTGACGCGGGTCCGCTCCGCGTCGGGCGCCTATCCGGCCGTCGACCGCCTTCGCATGCTCGCCAACGAGGTGCGGGAAAAGCTCGGGCCGGCGACCCGCATCACCTATGCGGCGGACTGGACCGAGTACGGCGCCCATGTCCTCGATGGCGGAGCCGAGGTTCGCTTCCCGCTCGATCCGCTCTGGGCTGATCCTGCGATCGATGCGGTCGGGATCGACGACTACGCGCCACTCTCCGACTGGCGCGACGGCCCGGTGAACGCAGATTTCGCCCTCGCTCGCAGCATCTACGACCGCGACCATCTTCGCTGCCGTCTCCGCTCCGGCGAGGGCTTCGACTGGTTCTACGCGAGTGAGGCGGAGAGGCTCGCCCAGGTCCGGACGGCGATCACGGACGGCGCCTACGGCAAGCCCTGGACCTTCCGGGCGAAGGACTTCGAAGCATGGTGGGCAAGTCCGCATGTGGAGCGGGTTGATGGGGTCGAGATCGGGCCCACTGCATGGGCGCCGATGTCGAAGCCGATCTGGCTGACCGAGATCGGCATCCCGGCGGTGGACAAGGGTCCGAACGGCCCCAACGTGTTTCCCGATCCGAAATCGGTGGAGTCGGCGGTCCCGCCCTTCTCGACCGGCGCCCGTGACGACCTTGTCCAGATCCGAGCGCTCGAAGCGATGCTCTCCGGCTTCGATCCGGCGCTTCCAGGCCATCCACCGGGCGCGAACCCGGTGTCGCCAGTTTATGGCGGACGCATGATCGACCCGGCCCGGATTTCCGTCTGGGCCTGGGATGCGCGGCCCTTCCCGGCATTCCCCGATCTTGATCTTGTCTGGGCCGACGGTGCGAACTGGCAGGCGGGCCACTGGATCACGGGCCGGATCGAGGGCGCGCCGCTCGACCGGCTCGTCCGGGCGATCATGACCGAGTACGGCCTCGTTCCGGGTCCGGACATCCCGCTCGACGGCTTCCTGGACGGCTATGTTCTCGATCGGCCGATGTCGGCTCGCCAAGCGCTGGAGCCGTTGGCCGAGCTCTTCGGCTTCGACGCCGTGGTGAGCGGCGGTGCGATCCGCTGGCAGGGCAGGGGCGGGCGGGCCCTCCCCAGTTTGGACCCCGCCGATTTCGCTGAGCGGGCGCGGGATCCGGTCTTCTCCCGCTCCCGCGCTCAGGAAACGGAACTGCCGGCTTCCGTCGAGCTCGGCTTCACGGATGGCGAAGGCGAGTATGGGCGAGCGGCCGCGGGCTCCCGCCGCCTCGCCGGCACCAGCCGGCGCGAGATCCGTGTCGATGCGGCGATCGTGACCCGGCGGGCGGAGGCGCAGCGCCTCGCCGATATCCGCCTGCAGGACGAGTGGGCGGGACGCGAGACCGCGAGCTTCGCCCTGTCGCCGCGCCGGCTCGATCTCGAGCCGGGCGACATTGTCCGAGTCCACGGGCCGACCGGCCCGATGCTGCATCGGGTCCTTCGGATCGCGGATGGACCGACCCGGAACATCGAGACCCGCGAGGTCGATCCGGCGGTCTTCGCGGGGAGTGGCCGAGCACTTCCGCCGCGGCCCCGACGGTCGCAGCCGCCTCCGGTGCCCGGCGTGCCTGCGGCCTTGCTCCTGGACCTCCCTGCATCGAGCGCCAGCCCGGATGCGCTGCAGCACATCGCCGTCGCCGCCGATCCGTGGCCGGGGGCGGTCGCGATCTGGCGCTCGCTCGACGGCGCGAGCTTCTCGCTGCACGCCGTGGCCGATCTGCCAGCCGTCATCGGGCGCACGCTCAACCCAGTTGCGCCCGGCCCGGTCTGGGTCTTCGACCGGGGAACGGTGATCGAGGCCGAGTTCTCGGCGGCGGCGCTGAGCTCGGTCGGGGAGAGCAGGGCCCTCGGTTCGGAGAGCCTGTTCGCGCTGCAGGGGCCGGACGGGGCGTGGGAGGTCCTGTCGGCGGCATTCGCAGAGCTGATCGGTCCGCACCGCTATCGCCTGTCCGGCCTCCTGCGCGGGCTCGCCGGTACGGAGCGGCTCGCGTCGCGGCCGGTCCCTCCCGGCGCCCCGATCGTGCGCCTGGACGAGGCCTTGATCCCGGTCGCGAGCAATCCGGCGGATCTCGGCCGGAGCTGCAGGTACCGGATCGGCCCGGCCGACCGCGACCATGCGGATCCGAGCTACTTGCAGCTCGATTCGACCGTGGGCGCGACCGCGCTCATGCCGCTCGCGCCCGTTCACCCGAAGGCGCAACGGACGGATTCCGGAATTGCGATCACCTGGATCCGGCGCACCCGCGTCGGCGGCGACAATTGGGAACTCGCCGACGTGCCGCTCTCCGAGGAGCGGGAACTCTACGCGATCGACATCCTGAGCGGCCCGACGGTGCTGCGCAGCTTCAACGTCGTGGCCCCGTCTCTCATGTATGCCGCGGCAGACGAGCTCGCGGATTTCGGAGCCCTCCAAGCCGAGCTGGCTCTGCGCATCACACAGCATAGCGCCACTATCGGCCGCGGCTTCGCGACCGAAGCCATTCTCCCCGTCCGCTAGCAGGAACACAGCATGTCCGAGACGCCCAATCTGGGCCTGCCCCTTCTCGCGGCGGCTCAGGCGCAGAAGCACGTCACCCACAACGAGGCGCTGCTCGCGCTCGACGCAGTCGTCCAATGCGCGGTGCTGGACCGGGACCTTGCAGTTCCGCCTGCCTCGCCGGGTGAGGGCGACCGCTACATCGTCGGTCCGTCGGCCTCCGGTGCTTGGGCCGGCCGTACTGGCGAGATCGCGGCCTTTGGAGCGGGCGCCTGGAGCTTTCACGAGCCGAGAGCCGGATTCCTGGCTTTCGTGTTCGACGAAGCGGCCCTGCTCGTCTTCGACGGAGACACCTGGTCGCCGGCGACGTCGGGCGAGCTTCAGAACCTCACGCGGCTTGGCGTCGGCACGAGTGCCGACGCCACGAACCCCTTCTCGGCCAAGCTGAACACGGCGCTCTGGACGGCTCTGGCGGCAGGGGAGGGCGGCAGCGGCGACCTGCGCTACGCGCTCAACAAGGAGGCGCCGGGCAACGTTCTCTCGCTGCTTTTCCAGAGCGGATACGGCGGTCGGGCCGAGCTGGGCCTGATCGGCGACGACGAGGTGCAGCTCAAGGTCTCGGCGAACGGCTCCACCTGGAGCGACGCGTTGCGGGTGAAGGCGGACGGTAAAGTCGGGATCGGTGCCGCGAGCGTGCCGGAGCGCCTGACCGTTGCCGGCAACATTGCTCCCGCGGTCGACAATGCGCATTCCCTTGGCACCGGCACCCGGCGCTTCTCGGCTGTGTACGCCACCACGGGTATGATCAATACGTCCGACATCCGAGCGAAGCGTGGCATCCAGCCGCTCGATTCGGAACTCGCCCTAGACCTGCTGCACCAGGTGCGGCCGATCTCGTTCGCGTGGCGATCCGGCGAGGGCGGACGTCATCTCGGCTGGAGCGCTCAGGACTGGCTTGCCGCGCTCAGCGGCAAAGTGGACGAAGCCGGGCTGGTCGTTCGGCTCGCGCCCGACGATCCGGAGCGCGAGCTCGGGCTGCGGCCGGACCAGATCACCGCCATCGTCCACGCGGGACTTCTGAAGCTTTCCGAAGACCTCGCCGCCTTGCAGCGGCGCGTGGCGGAGTTGGAGAGCCGCGCTACCTGACCTTCCAGGAACTCGGCCACCACCCGTTCTGCTCGGCCGCGACGACGAGCAGAACCACGGCCAGCGTTGCCGCGATGATTACCGGCCAACGTGAGAGCGGCATGCCGCGCCCCACGAGGAAGAGCACGGCCAACATCGCGATGAGCGGCAAGACCCAAGTCATGCGCCAAGCCTAGCGCAGGCTCTGCACCCCGACCAGCCGGCATGGCCGGCACGGTTCATCGAATCGGAGAAGAGAATGGCGGCCGAGACATTCGACCGAGCGCTGGCGCTCGTCCTCGATCTGGAGGGCGGCTTCGTCGATCATCCCAAGGACCCGGGCGGCGCGACGAATCTCGGGATCACGCGCGCAACCCTCGCCAAAGCCCGCCGCGGGCCCGTGACGGTTGCCGACGTGAGGGCCCTCACCTGCGCCGAAGCGCGTACGATCTACCGCTCTCTCTACTGGGATGCCGTTCGGGCCGACGATCTCCCGGCCGGGCTCGATCTGGCCGTTTTCGACTACGCCGTGAATTCCGGCCCTGCCCGGGCGGTGAGGGCGCTCCAGGCGGTGCTCGGCATCGCCCAGGACGGGAAGATCGGACCGAGGACGATCCCAGCCGCCGCGGCGGCGAGTCCCACGGAGGCGATCCGGGCGCTCACCCGTGAGCGGCTGCGCTTCCTCCGTGCGCTTTCGACCTGGCCCGTTTTCGGCCGCGGCTGGACCTCGCGGACGACCCGCGTCGAGAGGGCGGCGCTCGCTGCTGCAGCAGCAGCACCCCGTCCCTATTCTGCTTCCACAAGCTCGCCAAGAGGAGAGGAGAGAAACGCAATGATCGATACCAAGACCCCGCTCGCCAGCCGCACGGTATGGGCGAACGTCATCGGACTGGGCTCGCTCGCGCTGAGCGCGTTCGGTGTCCAGACGGGAGCGCTCGACCAGAGCGGGCTTGCCGACGCAATGGCCCAGATCGTGGCAGCCGGCAGTTTCATCGCCTCCACCTACTTCCGGGTGCAGGCCACGAAGCAGATCACGCCTGCCGTGAGGTAGACCTACGGCATTCAGGGTGAGTTCAGGGGCGCGGCGCCACCTTGCCTTCATGCGCCGCGCCCTCCTCGGCCTTTTCTGTTTCGGGTCCATGACGTCGTCGGGCGTGGCGACCGATCGCCATTCCGAGCCGCCCTGCCTTTCGCCGGCGGACACTGTCGAGATCGTCACGGCGCATCAGGTCGTGACACCGAGCGAGGCTCTGGTGCATGGGCGACGTGCGGTGCCCGATTCCGAGATCCTTCGAGCGTCCCTCTGCCGCGAGCCTGACGCTCTGGTGTACCGTATCATGCTGCTGACCAAGGATGGCCGGGTCGTACGCGTCACCGTGGATGCGGGGTCCGGCAACGTCAAAGCCGTCCACTAAGTTCGAAAGTTCGCACGTGCGTCTCCTTCTCGTCGAAGACGACCGCAACCTGAACCGCCAGGTCGCCGCCGCCCTGAGCGATGCCGGCTACGCGGTCGACAAGGCCTTTGACGGCGAGGAAGGCCAATTCCTCGGCGAGACCGAGCCCTACGATGCGGTCATCCTCGACCTCGGCCTACCGGGGATCGACGGGGTTTCAGTGCTGACGAATTGGCGCCGCGCCGACCGCAAGATGCCGGTTCTGATCCTGACCGCGCGCGACCGTTGGAGCGACAAGGTCCAGGGTTTCGATGCCGGCGCGGACGACTACCTCGCCAAGCCCTTCCACATGGAAGAGCTCCTTGCCCGAATCCGGGCGCTCCTCCGCCGTTCGGCCGGCCATGCGAGCAGCGAGCTCGTCGCCGGCTCCGTCCGCCTCGACACGCGGTCGGGCCGCGTCAGCGTCGATGGCGCGTCCGTGAAGCTGACCTCGCACGAGTACCGGCTGCTCTCCTATCTGATGCACCATTCAGGCCGCATCGTCTCGAGGGGCGAGCTGACCGAGCACCTCTATGACCAGGACTTCGACCGCGACTCCAATACCATCGAGGTCTTTGTCGGCCGCCTGCGGAAGAAGCTCGGGGTGGACCTGATCCAAACCGTCCGCGGCCTCGGCTACCTCATCGACACCGGGCAGAAGGCCGGGGGCTGAAGGGAGCGCTCCCGTGCGCCTCCTCGCCGGCCGGTCGATCGCGCTCCGCCTCGCGGCGTCCTCGCTTTTCTGGAGCTCGCTCATCCTGGTGATTGCCGGGATCATCCTTTCGGCTGTGTACAGGCAGGCGACCGAGCGCGCCTTCGACGAGCGCCTTCTCGTCTACGCGAACGATCTCGCTGCCGATCTCGTCGGCCCGGCCGACCAGGAGCGCGGGCTTGGCAGCCTCGGCGATCCCCGGTTCGATATACCGCTATCGGGTTGGTACTGGCAGGTTGGTCGGCTTGATGCGAAGCCGCGCGACGTGAGGGCCTCGCGTTCGCTCCTGGGCAATCCGCTACCGGCGCTTGCGGATTCCTCGCCGGCGCGCCGCTTCGGGCAGATCCGGAAGGACTACGCTACGGGGCCAGAGGGCCGGATCCTGCGCGTCCTGGAGCGCGACATCGATCTCGGCGAGGACGGGCGCTTCGTGGTTCGGATCGCGGGACCGGGCGACGAGATTTCCGATGCCCAGGGCCGGTTTGTCATGGCGCTCAGCGTCACCTTCCTCCTTCTCGGGATCGCCCTCGGCCTCTCTACGCTGTTCCAGATCCGCTTCGGCCTGAAGCCGCTGCTCGACCTGCGCGCGGCGGTCGGCTCGATCCGACGCGGGCACTCCGAGCGCATCGCGGGCGATTATCCGAGCGACATCGCCCCGCTCGCCGAGGAACTGAACCTGCTGCTCGACGCGAACCGAGAGATCCTGGAACGTGCCCGTACACAGGTCGGGAATCTCGCGCACGCGCTGAAGACGCCGCTCAGCGTCATCATCAACGAGGCGTCCGAGCCTACCCCGGAGCTGTCCGCCCGCGTGCGCGAGCAGGCAGCCCTCATGCGCGACCAGATGGACTATTATCTCAACCGCGCCCGGGCGGCGGCCCTTGCTGGCACGCTCGGTGCGGTGACCGATGTCGGCCCGGTGCTCGAGGCGCTCGGGCGCACCTTCGGCAAGATCTACCGGGACAAGGATTTGACGTTAGCCGTCGATGCCGTCGAGGGCCTCCGCTTTCGCGGCGAGCGGCAGGACCTGGAGGAGATGGCCGGGAACCTCGTCGACAATGCCTGCAAATGGTCGAACGCGCAGGTGAAGATCGGCGCGGGGATCGGTGAGGAGAAGGGCAGGGCCGTCCTGTTCATCACGGTGGAGGATGACGGCCCCGGTCTGCCGGCCGAAGCCCACAAGGAAGCGATGCAGCGCGGGAGGCGCCTTGACGAGACCAAGCCCGGATCCGGGCTCGGCCTGTCCATCGTCTCGGAGCTCGCGGCAATCTATGGGGGTAGGCTGGAATTCGGAACCTCTCCGCTCGGCGGAGCGCGAGCGGAACTCGTGCTTTCGGGAGACGTCGCGACATGACGTCCGGACCCGTCGGAGCGCTGAGGTGCCGGAACGTCCATGCGCCCTCGGATGTCGCGCGATTTCAAGCACTTGCCCTTTGTCTTAGCCGCGAAAGGGTTCCATTCGCGGCCGGTCTTGAAGTAAGGACAGATACGTGTGGCCACGTGCCACCTTCGGGCTTTTTTCCCTAGCGCGTATGTGAGGCCATGCTCCTCTGGATCGCCATGGCGCTGATGACGGGCGCCGCCGTGATGGCGGTGCTCTGGCCGCTCTCTCGCCGGCTCAGCGGCGCGGAGACCGAGTCCCGTGGCGACGTTGAATTCTACCGCGATCAACTGGCCGAAATCGACCGTGAGATCGACCGCGGCCTGATTTCCGAGGAGCAGGCGAAGGCTGCCAAGGCGGAAGCCGGCCGCCGTCTGCTGCGGGCCCATGCGGATGGGGGGCCAGCGGTCTCGTCCACGGGAGAGCCCGCGCTCCGCCGGCGCCGCTGCGCCGCAGCCTTCAGCCTCTCTATCGTCCCGCTCATCGGGCTGGCCGTTTACGGCGTACTCGGCTCGCCGCAGGCCACGACCCGCGCCACGGCGCAAGTCGCGCAGGCCGATGTCATCCGGGACCTGCAAGGGGCCGTCGCGCGTATCGAGAGCCATCTTGCTTCGAACCCGAACGACGGGCGCGGCTGGGACGTCATCGCTCCGGTCTATCTCAGCGCAGGCCGCTACGATGACGCGGCAAAAGCCTATGCGTCGGCCCGCCGGCTGCAAGGTGACAGCGTTGACCGGCTGACCGGCGAGGGCGAAGCGCTGGTCGCGGCCGCCGGCGGCGTGGTCTCCGCTGATGCGGCCGCGATTTTCGCCCGCGCGCTCGCGTTGGATGGAAGCTCCGCGAAAGCGCGCTTCTATGGGGCGCTTGCGGCCGAGCAGGACGGGGATGCTGCCCGCGCGCGCCAGGAATACGGGCGCATGATCGCTGAGGCGCCACTAGAAGCCCCTTGGGTACAGGTTGTGCGGGCCCGCCTTGCCAAGCTGGACGGGACCGGGGAGCCGGGAGCTATCGGCTCCGCCGCGGCCACGCCCGACATCATGGCGATGGTGGAAAGCCTCGATACCCGGCTCGCCCGCGATGGCGGCAGCGAGCCCGAATGGGCGCGCCTGGTCCGCTCTTTCGTGGTGTTGGGCCGTCCGGAGGACGCCCGCGATCGCCTCGCGAAAGCGAAGACCGCGCTGGCGGAAGACGCCAAAGCCGTCGCAAGCCTCGACCGCCTGGCGCAGGACCTCGGGCTCCGCAGCCGCGAGGCGGCGCGATGACCCGGAAGGGCAGGCGGCTCGCCATCATCGGCACTGCCGGTGTCGTTCTTGCCGGGGCGCTTGGCCTCGCGCTGAACGCGATGCGAGACACGATCGTCTTCTTCCGCTCCCCGAGCGAGGTAGCCTCAACAGGAATGGCGCCGGGGACCCGGTTTCGTCTCGGCGGTCTGGTCGATGCGGGTTCGGTGAAGCGCGGGACCGATCAAGTCGTCGAGTTCAGGGTTGCCGATGGAGCGGCGACCGTTCCCGTCCGCTACAAGGGCCTGCTTCCCGATCTCTTCCGGGAAGGGCAGGGCGTCGTCACGGAGGGCGTGCTGAGCCCTGCCGGAATCTTCGTGGCCGATACGGTTCTGGCGCGCCACGACGAGACCTATATGCCGCGCGAGGTTGCGGATGCTCTCAAGGCACAGGGCGTCTGGCAGGGCTCCGCGAACCAGCAATCAGCGAAGCGCTGACCTCGATGATCGTCGAAGCCGGTCATTACGCGCTTGCCCTCGCGCTCGGCCTATCCGTCCTGCAATGCGTCATCCCGTTCTGGGGTGCGCGCGCGAACGACCCGGTGCTGATGGGCGCAGCGGCTCCCGCAGCAATCGGGGTCGCCGGGCTTGTGGCATTCTCCTTCGCTGCCCTGCTCGTCGCTTACGTCGCCTCCGACTTCTCGGTCCTGAACGTCGTCGAGAACTCGCACTCGGCGAAGCCGATGATCTACAAGATCACGGGGGTGTGGGGGAACCACGAAGGCTCGATGCTGCTGTGGGTCCTGATCCTCGCCGTCTTCGGGGCCATGGTGGCGGGGAGCCCGCACCTGCCGGCGCGGCTGAAGACCAACGCGCTATCCGTTCAGGCCGCGATCACGGTCGCGTTCCTTGTCTTCATCCTCTTCAGTTCGAACCCGTTCACCCGGGTCGAGCCGCCGGCTGCCGAGGGCCAGGACCTCAATCCGGTCCTCCAGGATATCGGCCTCGCGATCCATCCGCCGCTTCTCTATTTCGGCTATGTCGGCTTTTCGATGACCTTCGCTTTCGCGATGGCGGCGCTGATCGAGGGTCGAGTCGATGCCGTGTGGGCGCGGGCTGCCCGGCCATGGGTGCTGCTTGCTTGGAGCTTCCTCACGCTCGGGATCGCGATGGGCTCCTATTGGGCCTATTACGAGCTCGGCTGGGGCGGCTTCTGGTTCTGGGATCCGGTCGAGAACGCCTCGCTCATGCCCTGGCTCGCCGGCACGGCGCTCCTCCATTCTGTCGTCGTGATGGAAAAGCGCGAGGCCCTGAAGGTCTGGACGATCCTACTCTCCATCCTGACGTTCTCGCTCTCGCTGCTCGGGACGTTCCTCGTCCGCTCGGGTGTCCTCACCTCCGTGCACGCCTTCGCGGTCGATCCCGCCCGCGGCGTGTTCATCCTGGCGATCCTGTCGACCTTTATCGGCGGGTCGCTCGCGATCTTCGCCTGGCGTGCGCCTCTGCTCCGGGCGGGCGGCATCTTCGCCCCGATATCGCGCGAAGGCGCGCTCATCCTCAACAACCTGCTCCTTGCAAGCGCCTGCGCGACGGTCTTCCTAGGCACGCTCTACCCATTGGCGCTCGAGGCGCTCACGGGCGAGAAGATCTCGGTCGGCACGCCCTATTACAACCTGACGTTCTTGCCGATCGTCCTGCCGCTGTTCCTCATCCTGCCCTTCGGCCAGGCGCTGGCCTGGAAACGCGGGGACTTCCAAGCGGCCGCCCAGCGGCTCTCCCTCCTGCTCGGCGTCTCGATCGCGCTCGTCCTCGCCCTCGTGGCCATGACCTCGGGGGGGCCGGTGCTTGCCCCGGTCGCGATCGGGCTCGGTGCGTTCCTGGTGCTTGCGGGGGCAGGCGAGATCTGGACCCGCTCGCACGTTCGCGGCCGGACCTTATCGAATACGCTCCGGCGCGCCGCCGGGCTGCCGCGCTCCGCGTGGGGCAGCGCGCTTGCCCATGCAGGTGTCGGGCTGTCCGTCATCGGGATCGCCGCCCAGGCCTGGAGCAGCGAGATAATAGTGACCGGGCGTCCCGGCACCCAGATGAATGTCGGGGGGTACACGGCCCGTCTCGACAGCATCAAGCCGCGCACCGGGCCAAACTATACCGAGCAGGTCGCGACCATGAGCCTCTGGCGGGGCGGCCAGCCGGCTGGCACGCTCGAGCCTTCCAAACGCTTCTATCCGGCGCGAGGCACGCCCACGACCGAGGCCGGTATCCTCACCCGCGGCTTCAGTCAGATCTACATCAGCCTCGGCGAGATCGGAGCGGATGGATCCGTGGGCCTGCGCCTCTATGACAAGCCTCTCGTTCTCCTGATCTGGATCGGCTCGCTCTTCATGGCTGCCGGCGGGGGGCTTTCCCTGACGGATCGACGACTCCGCGTCGGTGTTCCGACCCGGGCGAAGCCTGCGGCCGTACCGGCTGGTGCCGGGGAACTCGCGTGAAGCAGAGCTTGCGTTGGGCCGGTGCCGCCGCCCTTCTCGTGTGTCTCGCCGGCCCGGCTGTGGCCGTCGCCCCTGACGAAATTCTGCCCGATGCCATCCTGGAGCAACGAGCCCGCGCGCTCTCCGCCGAGCTTCGCTGCCTCGTTTGCCAGAACCAGTCCATCGACGATTCTGATGCGCCGCTCGCGCGGGATCTTCGCGTCCTCGTGCGCGACCGCCTGAAGGCCGGGGAAACCGACGCCGAAGTCAGGAAGTTCGTCGTGAACCGCTACGGAGAGTTCGTGCTCTTGCGGCCTGTCATGGCATGGCACACGGCGCTCCTCTGGGCGGGTCCCGTTCTGGTTCTGGCTCTTTCGGCGTTGGGGGTCTTGTGGTCGCGCTGGCGACGGCCCGTCGAGTCCGAGCAGCCCCTGAGTCCAGACGAAGAGGCGCGAATCAGAGCTATCGGCGGCGCGTAGTCAGGCCGCCGTGGCTGTCTCGAACGGCACGTCCGGCCGGAGCCCAAGCATGCGGTCGATCTCCTCACGGGGAACCGGTTTCGAGAAAAGGTAGCCTTGGAGCTGATGGCAGCCGAGCGCCTGGAGGAAGCGGTGCTGCTCCTTGGTCTCAACCCCTTCGGCCGTGACGATGAGGCCCAGAGCGCGGCCGAGATGCACGATCGAATGGACAAGAATGGCCGACTCGCCCGTCGCCTCCATGCTCTCCAGGAACGAGCGGTCGATCTTGATCTTGTCGAAGGCGAAGCGGCGGAGATAGATCAAGCTCGAATAGCCGGTGCCGAAATCGTCGAGCGCGAGATGCACCCCGAGCGCTCGGAGATCGACCATCGCGGCCTCCGCAGCGTCTGCATCGCCCACCACCACGCCTTCTGTCAGTTCGAGTTCTAGGCGCGAGGCATCGAACCCCGTCTCATCAAGGACGCGCACCACGCCGTCGACGAAGCCGCGATGCCGGAACTGGATCGGAGACACGTTCACGGCGATCCGCAGGTTGGGCCAGCGGTTGCCGTCCTCGCAGGCCCGCCGCAGCACCCATTCGCCGAGCGGGATGACCAGGCCGCGTTCCTCGGCGATCGGGATGAACTCCGCGGGAGAGATGAGCCCGCGCTCAGGGTGTGGCCAGCGCACGAGCGCTTCAAGCCCCACGATCTTCTCGCCGTCCGACGAGAAAAGCGGCTGATAATGGAGGACGAGCTGGTCCTCTTTGATGGCCTTGCGCAGGTCGTCCTCGACCATCCTCCGCATCCGCAGGGTCTCGTCCATGCGGCTCTGGAAGAAGCTCGTCCGGTTCCGGCCTTCGCTTTTGGCTTGGTACAGGGCCGTATCGGCTAGCTTCATCAAGCTCTCGCGGTCCCGTGCGTGTTCGGGCGCGAGCGCGACACCGATAGAGGCACCGACCGTAACCTGGGTATGCGCGACGGCGAACGAGCGCGTGAGGATGTCGAGGATGCGACGGCTAAGCGCCTCGACCTGTTCATAGGACGCAACCTCGGTCTGGATGATGGCGAATTCGTCGCCGCCGAGCCGGGCAAGTGTGTCGCGCTCCGGCAAGAGGTCCAGGAGGCGCTGCGCCACGAGGCGGATCAGGTCGTCGCCCGCCTGATGCCCGTATGCGTCGTTCACGTCCTTGAAGCGGTCGAGGTCGATGAACATCACCGCGAGGCCCGGCGCTCCATCAGCAATCTGGGCGAGTTCCCGGTCGAGCCGCTCGTTGAAGAGCATACGGTTCGCCAGACCCGAGAGCGGGTCGCGCCCGAGCAACTCCTTAGAGATCGCGTCGGTCTCCGCGAGGTTTTGCGTCGTCAAGTGGAAATAGAATGCCACCGCTCCGAACAACAGGACCGCAAAGCCAAGTCCGGCGCCGACCAAGGGCAAGAGGCGCTTGTACATCACGTCCCCGGGCCGCTCTGCGTCCCACGTGATCAGGGCGACGGGCTCGCCGCGGCCGTTCATCACTGGGATGCCGGTCGCCTCGACTGGATGCAAAGAAGCCGAGACGCGCAGGATCCGGAAGCTCTGTAGGCCGTGGATAGCCGCCATCCGGTCGAGGATGGGGCCATCCAGCCGCTTCCAGGCCGCGACAAGATCCGTCGGATTTGAGGAGAGCGAAGCGGCGGCGGGAAGCTGTCCGACCCTGATCGTGAGGACTGCAAAAACGCCCTCGCCGTTGCTGAGGAGTCGCGTCTCGACCGCCCTGCGAATCCGTTCGGAATCCGATGGCGCCGCCTGTTGATCCGCGTCCTCGCTGCTGCCCCGCAGAGAAAGGGAGGTTCCAAGCAGGGCCTGGATGGTGTCGAGCGTGACGGGATCCTTCGGCTCCGTATTATAATAGCCGGACGAGGATAGCAGGGCAGCATCGTCGAAACCGCGGAACATCACCGTGGCCGAGTTCAGGCCGGTTTCCGTCTCCGAGCTACCCGGCTCCCGGGCGGGAAGGCTCGCAAGAAAGCCCGCGAACTCGTCGCGGAGGGATTCCATTCGCTGGTCGATACCAGCCGCCATGCGGGCCCTCTGGCTTCCCGCCGCGACAACGTTGGCGTTGTGGCTGGACCAAAGAAACGTCACCACGACCAGCACCAGCGTCGCGACAAACAGCAAGCCGGTCGGCCAGAGCAGGCGCGACAGGAGGGCGCTGTGCGAGCGGGCGAGCCTGGAACTCAGGTGAGACATTCAGCCGACTACGAAACTCGGCCGACTATGTGGATCGAACCTTTAGAAGCCGTTGCGTCCGACGAGTCCGCCCTGTGGCCGCCCGTAAGGCGGAGTCGGGATCGCCATATGGGCCGCCCGGAGCGCCGTCGACCAGCGTTCGCGGAGATCGTGGAAGTAGGGCTCCCCCACGTCGATTCGGTGGACGACCTCCGTTGCGAGGGCGTCTCGGCGGATGACTGCGACGTCGATCGGCAGTCCGACGCTGAGATTCGAGCGGATCGTCGAGTCCATCGAGATCAGGGCGATCTTGAGCGCGTCATAAAGATCCGTACCGTGTGAGACGGCCCTATCCAGGATCGGCTTGCCGTATTTGTGCTCACCAATCTGCAAGAATGGAGCATCCTGGCTGCACTCGATGAAGTTGCCGGCAGAATAGATCATGTAGAGCCGCATCGGCCCGTCCTTGATCTGGCCGCCGAACAGGAATGAGACGTCGAACCTGAGATCGGCCTCCTGCAGACCGGGGCCGTCGATCATCCGGACGCGGCGGATCGCTCGCCCGATAAGCTGCGCGGCCTTGAACATGGTGGGCGCGTCGTGGATCGTCTCGAGCTCGCCCGTATCCGGGTTCTCCGTCCCTTCCTTGAGCAGGCTCACCACCGCCTGTGACACCGACAGGTTGCCCGCCGTTGCGAGCGCCAGGGCCCGATCGCCAGGCGATACGAACAGCTCGAGCTTGCGGTACGTCGAGATGTTGTCCAGCCCGGCATTCGTCCGGGTGTCGGCGATCATGACGAGACCGCCCTTCACGAGCACGCCGACACAATAGGTCATCGGTTCTCCTGGGCGGCGGGCGCCCGGCGGGCGGTCAGCCTTGGCTTTGAACCTGGCCGCGACCGGTATCCACTCTCAGTCGAACGTCAAGCCTCTCGCCACCGCCGCCCCGGCGGCTGCCTCGGATGGGCGCCGCACCGAGATAATCCAGCCCAACCGCGACGCGCACATGGGCCTCTGTCGCGCAGATCCCGTTCGCCGGGTCGAATCCGACCCACCCGAGCTCCGGGACCTTGGCTTCGGCCCAGGCATGGCCCGCCTCCTGATCCGTCACGCCGTCGGCTCGGTGGAAGTAGCCAGAGACATAACGAGCGGGGACGCCGAGGTGGCGTGCGGCCGCGATGAAAATATGCGTGAGGTCCTGGCAGACCCCGCGGCGAAGCGCGAACGCCTCGGCGGCCGTTGTGGCGGCATCCGTGGGGTTTGTGTCGAACCTGATCTCACGATGGGCGGCCGCGAGGATGGCGTGCAGTGCCGCGAGCGGCTCGCTCGGCGCTCGAGCCCCGTGCTCGATCGCGAAGTCGCGGATCGCGTCGTCTGCGGCGGTGAGGCTGGTCTCCCGAAGAAAAAGCGCGTCCGGCACACGTTCGACGGTCCCGCGCACGAGGCCGGCGGTGTCGTGAGTTTCGACCTCTCCGGAGACTGCCAGCGTGAAATCCTCGATGGGGTAGTCGGGCGCGAATTCGTGGCAGATGTTCCCGAACGCGTCCTCGAAGCGTCTCATACGGCCTTCGGAACTCGGCTCCACGCGCCAGGACAGGACGTGCTGGCCGTCGCTGTCCCGCGGCGTCAGCCGGAGGACCTGGAGGACGGACCGCGCCGGGGTTTCGTAGACGTAGCGCGTCTGGTGGGAAATCCGGATCCGCATGGCGCCTGGAGCGGCTCTGTTCAGCTCAGATATTGTTCGGCGATGGCGGCACCGAGCCGGTTGTTGTCGTCGATGAAATCGGTGACGAATTCGTGCAAGCCGTTGCTGAAGATCTCCTCGATCGTCGAGGCTGACAGGCGGGCGCGCATCCCCGTTGCGATCCTTTGGCTTCCTCCGCGCCGGCCATACGCATCCGCAATCAAGTCCAGATGGCGGACAAGACTTTCATAACAATTGGCGAGGGAACGCGGCATTTCCTTATTCAGGATTAGGAGGTCGGCCACTAGCCAGGGCTTGATGCTCTCCCGGTAGACCCAGTGATAGGCAGTGAGCGCCGAGACTTCGCGCAGGATCGTCGTCCACTGGAAGTAATCCAGGCTTCCTCCAACGCGCTCCGTCGCGGGCAGGAGCAGGTGATACTTCACGTCGAGGATACGGGCGGTGTTGTCAGCCCGCTCAAGGGCGCTGCCGAGCCTTGTGAACCAGAAGGCGTCGTTCCGCAGCATGGTGCGATAGGCCGATCCGTCAAAGGTCAGGACGACGCGTTTCACCCAGTCGAGGAAACGAGCGAATTCCTCCTGGCTGATGTCGTTGTTGTATTTCTTGAGCTCAAGCCACGCGCAATTCAGGTCATCCCACATCTCGGACGTAATTGCCGTGCGCACCGCTCGGGCGTTCTCCCGCGCAGTCTCGATGCATCTGCGGATGGAGGAGGGGTTCAGGGGGTTAAACGCGAGGAAGTCGCGGACGGTGTGCTCGTTCGCGGACGAGTACAACGTGCGAAACAGCTCGACATCACCAGCGGATGCGAGGGCCGTTTCCCACTCGTTGCGCTCTCCGGCGTAGCTCTGAGGCAGCGTAGACAGCCGCAGAGTGGCATCCAGGATGCGCGCCACGAAGTCTGCTCGCTCCGAGTACCGGGAGAGCCAGAAGAGGGAATCGGCGGTGCGGGAGAGCATCTGTCGGAAGCCTGTAGGAAGGGGAGCGGGTCGCGGGCTAAGAAGGGTCAGCCGTCCAGGACCCAGGTGTCCTTCGTCCCTCCTCCCTGGCTAGAATTCACCACCAGCGATCCCTCCTTCAGGGCGACTCGGGTCAGCCCGCCAGGCACGATGCGGATTTCGTCAGACCCGGAGAGCACGAATGGCCGAAGATCCACGTGCCGCGGTGCGATCCCCGAGGCCACGAATGTCGGGCAGGTCGAGAGCGACAGCGTCGGCTGTGCGATGAAGTTGTCCGGCGCGTGTTTCAGCTTGCGCGTGAAATCATCCAACTCGCGCTTGGAGGCGTGCGGCCCGACGAGCATGCCGTAGCCGCCCGACCCGTTCACCTCCTTGACGACCAATTCCGGGAGGCGGTCGAGAACGTGGGAGAGTGCTTCCGGCTCGCGGCAGCGCCAGGTGGGCACGTTCTGAAGCAGGGCATCCTCGCCCGTGAAGAACCGGACAATCTCCGGCATGTAGGTGTAGACCGCCTTGTCGTCCGAGATACCCGTTCCGACGGCGTTCGCGAGCGTGACGTTGCCGGCCCTGTACGCGCTCATGATGCCGGGCACGCCGAGCACCGAGTCTGGCCGGAAAACGAGCGGGTCGAGAAAGTCGTCGTCGATGCGGCGATAGAGGACGTCGACCCGGGTCGGCCCTTGCGTCGTGCGCATGTACACGACGTCGTCCCTGACGAAGAGATCGGAGGCCTCGACCAACTCGACCCCTAGCTTATCGGCCAGGAACGAGTGCTCGTAGAACGCCGAATTGAAGCGGCCGGGCGTTAGTAGGGCGACGACGGGATCGCGCGAGACGCTACCCGGCGCGACGGAACGCAACGTGGCCAGCAGCGCGTCCGGGTAGTTCTCGACGGGTGCCACGTTGTGCTTCGCGAAGAGCTCCGGAAAGAGCCGCATCATGACTTCACGGTTCTCGAGCATATAGGAAACGCCGGATGGCGTGCGGGCATTATCCTCCAGGACGTAGAACTCGTTGGGCCCGACACGTACCACGTCAATCCCGGCAATGTGCACGTAGATGTTGTGCGGGATCGCGACGTCCTTCATCTCGAGCCGGTAATGCGGGTTCCGGTAGATGAGATCGGCCGGGACGATCCCCGCCTTGATGCATTCCTGCGGGCCGTAGATGTCCGCCAGGAAAGCGTTCAGCGCCGTAACACGCTGCTTCAACCCGCGCTCCAGGAACGACCACTCGGGCTTCGTGAGAACGCGCGGGATGATGTCGAACGGGATGAGGCGTTCGGAGGTTTCGTTCTCACCGTAGACGGCAAACGTAATCCCGACGCGGCGGAAAAAGAGCTCGGCTTGGCTGCGGCGCGTGTTGAAGAAGTCCGACGATTGCTGCTTCAGCCAATCGTTCAGAGCTTCGTAGGCTGGCCTCAAACCCGCGGCTCCATCCCCGCCGCCATTCATCTCGTCGAAGGCCGTGCCTGCCATCGTCCCCCCAGCTCTGCTTCGTTTTAGCTCAACGCAAGTTGCGTTCCATGGAAAGCGGAGCCGAACGGGGGGTTCCAATGCCCTTCGTCTTTGTTCCGGGATGACATTGGCGCGGGCTTGGTTCTCTGTTCGCGCAGGACCGGGCTAGGCGAGGAGAGTCATGCTGGACCGATACGGCTACGCCACGCATGAGGTGCTGAACCAGCCGCCGCCTCTTGCAGATTACGACGCCTTCTCGACGGATCCGACGCTCGGCCGCATCGTGCACGCCTTCGGGGCGGATTGGGGCCGGCCGAAGCTGGAAGCGGCAGGCCGGACCGTCGGCAGCGCGCGCGTCCAGATGCTGGCGCGCCAAGCAAACCGGCACGGGCCGGAGCTTCGGACGCATGACCGGTTCGGCAACCGCATCGATCAGATCGACTTCCACCCGGCTTGGCACGAGCTGATGGGCCTCGCGATCGGGCAGGAGGTGCATTCGCTCTCCTGGACGGAGCGGCGTCCCGGCGCGCAGGTTGCGCGCGCCGCGCTCTCCTACCTTTGGAACCAGGGCGAGAACGGCATCATGTGCCCGATTTTGATGACATATGCGTCCGTGCCGACGCTAAGGCGCGACGCGGCCATGGCCGAGCTTTGGGAAAGCAAGGTGCTGTCGACCCGCTACGATTCTCGTCAGACCCGTGCAGCGGACAAGACCGGGATCACGGTCGGTATGGCAATGACCGAGAAGCAGGGCGGCTCGGATCTCCGTCAGACGCAGACCGTCGCCGAGCGGGACGGAGATGGATGGCGGCTTGTCGGACACAAGTGGTTCTTCTCGGTCCCGCACTCCGACCTCTTCATCACGCTGGCCCGCACAGAGTCGGGCGTCTCGTGCTTCCTGGTGCCGGGCTGGTTGCCCGACGGATCGCGCAACCACCTCATGATCCAGCGCTTGAAGGACAAGGCCGGCAACAAGTCGAATGCCTCATCGGAAGTCGAGTACCGCGGCGCTTATGCCCAGCTCATTGGCGAGGAGGGGCACGGCATTGGGGAGGCGATCTCGATGGGGCATCTGTCCCGGCTCGAATGCGCGCTCTCGTCTGGCGGCATCATGCGCGAGGCGATCTCACAGGCCGCCCATCACGTGGCGAACCGGCGGGCGTTCCAGCGCTCGCTCATCGATCAGCCCATGATGACGGCCGTCATCGCGGACCTGCAGATCGAGGCAGTGGCGGCAGCCTGGCTCTCGTTCCGGGTTGCGGCCGCCTTCGACCGGGAGGACGACGAGACGGAGCGGCTGATCGGTCGCATCGCGGCGCCGATCGCGAAATACTGGGTGTGCAAGCGCGTGACAGCCGTCGTCACCGAGGCGCTCGAATGCCATGGTGGTAACGGCTTCATCGAGGACCACCTCATGGCCCGGCTCTACCGGGAGGCGCCGCTGAACGGCATCTGGGAGGGGACGGGGAACGTCATCTGCCTCGACGTGCTGCGCTCGATGCAGCGGGCCCCCGGCTCCCTTGAAGCGCTGCTGGCCGAAGTCGCTTTGGCGAGAGGTGTGGATCGCCGTTTCGATGCCGCGATCGAGGAGCTTCACAGCGTCGTCCGCGACCTTGCCGGCCACGAGGGCCAGGCGCGCCGGTTGGTCGAGCGCCTCGCGCTCATGCTCGCCGGAAGCCTGATCCTGCGGCACGAGTCGCCCGAGCTGGCCGATGCCTTCATCGCGAGCCGCCTGGAGGCAGGCTGGACCGGCGCCTTCGGCACCCTTCCGCGCGGCCTCGATGTCGGCGCGATCGCCCGGAGTGCGGTGCCAATGGTGCACTGATCCAGTGCTGGGGCTGGGCTAGATGAGCCGCAGTCCCTTCAGGCTGGCATGCCCCTCGCGCCCGACGATGATGTGGTCGTGCACGGCGATCCCGAGCGGCTTTGCGACATCGATGATCTGCCGCGTCATCGAAATGTCGGCCGAAGAGGGCGTCGGGTCGCCCGAGGGGTGGTTGTGAACGAGGATCACGGCGGTCGCGGCGAGCTCAAGCGCCCGTTTCACCACCTCGCGCGGATAGACGGGCGTGTGGTCGACAGTCCCGCGCTGCTGCAATTCGTCGGCGATCAAGGCGTTGCGCTTGTCGAGGAACAGGAGACGGAACTCCTCGCGGTCGGAGAACGCCATCGCGGTGCGGCAATATTCGAGCACCGAGCTCCACGAGGATAGCACCGGCCGTTTCGCCACCGCGCCCCGGGCGAGCCGCTTGGCGGACGCTTCGACGATCTTCAAGTCGAGCGCGACGCTCTCACCGACGCCCTCGATGTCGGTCAGGAGGTGAGGGGGAGCGGCGATCACCTCCGCAAAGGAGCCGAAGCGCCTGATCAGCCGCTTCGCGATGGGCTTCACGTCCCGGCGTGGGATCGAGCGGAAGAGCAGGAGTTCCAGGAACTCGTAATCCGCCATGCCTTCACCGCGCGCCTCGGCGAAACGCGCGCGGAGCCGGTCCCGGTGGCCGAGATGGTCGGGCGGGTCCGCCGGGTCGGAACTCATCGCGGACGACTTGGCGGCAGGATCAGGCCGCGATGTCGTAGGACGGCTTGTGATACCCCTTGGGTGACAACGTAAATATCTCGACGCCTGTCTCCGTCACGCCGACCGTATGCTCGAACTGAGCCGAGAGCGACCGGTCGCGAGTGACCGCCGTCCAGCCGTCCGACAGCACCTTCACCTGCGGGCGTCCAAGATTGATCATCGGCTCGATCGTGAACAGCATGCCGGGCCTCAGTGGGACGTCGTAGCTCGGCTCTACATAGTGCAGGATGGTCGGTGCGTCGTGGAAGACGCGGCCAAGACCGTGGCCGCAGAAATCGCGCACGACCGAGCAGCGCTCCTGCTCCGCCAGCGACTGGATTGCGGCTCCAATCGCGTTCGTCGTCCGGCCCGGTTTGACGGCCTCGATGCCGCGCATCAGGCATTCGTGTGCGACGTCGCAGAGCCGCGCGGCGCGGCGCGGAACCTCGCCAACGAAGTACATCCGGCTTGAATCGCCGTACCAGCCGTCCAGGATCAGCGTGACGTCGATATTAAGGATGTCGCCCTCGCGCAGCGGTTTGTCGTTCGGGATGCCGTGGCAGACGACGTGGTTGATCGAGGTGCAGATCGACTTCGGATAGCCGCGATAAAGCAGGGTAGCGCTGTAGGCGCCGTTGTCGCGCGCGAAGTCCGCCACGACTGTGTCGAGCGCCTGGGTGCTGACCCCTGGCTTCACGTGCTCGACGAGCAGGTCGAGCGCCTCCGCGGTCAGCCGGCCGGCGCGGCGCATGCCGTCGAAGGCCTCGGGTCCGTGCACCGGCGCTTCGAGAGGCTTGCGCTCGGTCTGGGTTGCTGTGTCGTAACTCATGGCTTCGACGGAGAATTGAGGTTTCGCGCGGTCCGGCGCAAGCACCGTCTCGGGCAGGGCTGGGTTGCGGGTCGGCGAGTCGGATGCGATGAGCACGCCTTCCGCGCCCGCGCGTCGGGCCCTTCATAGCTCATCTGGGATGATCGAGGCAGCCTCCTACGGCACCTTCGCGCCAAAGGGTATCGAGCGTCGTCTAATCGACTGGACGAGGTCGCTGCCGAACACGTGGCTGGCGCGCCGCGCCGTCATCCTGGTCCGCCGCTACGTGATGCGGCGGATGGCGGGCAACCCGGCCGACATCGAGGCGCTCGGTGTCCGGATGCGGGTCAAGCCGTACAACAACATCTGCGAGAAGCGGATGCTGTTCACGCCGCAGACCTTCGATGCCACCGAACTCGCGATCCTGGCCGGAGACATACGTGAGGGCTACACCTTCATCGATATCGGCGCGAATGTCGGGGCGTACTCGCTCTTCGTGGCCGCCCGCGCGGGATCGTCTGCCCGCATTCTTGCGGTTGAGGCCCAGCCGGAGATCTTCGACCGGCTCACCTTCAACATCAGGCTGAACGCCTTCCCGACGATCAAGGCGCTGGACTGCGCAGTCGCGGAGAAGGCCGGCGACGTGACGCTCTTCCTCGACCCGAACAATTCGGGGGAGTCGAGTCTGAAGGTGGTCTCCTGCAGTGGCGCAAAGCCGATCCGGGTCGCCGCTCGCACGCTTCTCGACCTTCTCGAGGGCGAGGGCTACGAGCGTGTCGATGCCATCAAGCTCGACGTGGAAGGCGCCGAGGACCTGGTCCTCGAGCCGTTCCTGGCCAGCGCGCCGGCCCGGCTGTTTCCCCGCATCCTCATCATCGAAAACGGCACGGCCCGCTGGCAGTCCGACCTTCCCCAGCTTCTCGGGGACAAGGGCTATCGGCTGAAGGCGACCACCCGCCAAAACCTGGTATTCGAGCGTAACGACGAAGGGGCGGCCCATGGCTGAGGACACGATCACGGCGGCGCTTCTCGTGATCGGCGACGAGATCCTGTCCGGGCGGACCAAGGACAAGAACATCGGCTACATCGCCGAATACCTGACTGGGCTCGGGATCGACCTCCGGGAGGTCCGGGTCGTGCCGGACGTGGAGGAGGAGATCGTAGGCGCCGTGAACGCGCTCCGCTCCCGCTACACCTACCTGTTCACGACGGGCGGCATTGGCCCGACGCATGACGACATCACGGCCGATTCCGTCGCGAAGGCGTTCGGCGTGCCGATCGATGTCGATCCGCGCGCTGTCGAGATGCTGCTGAAGCGGATCAGCCGTGACGACCTGAACGAGGCGCGGCTCCGCATGGCCCGCATCCCGGAGGGCGCGGATCTCGTCGAGAACCCGATCTCCAGCGCGCCGGGCTTCAAGATCGGCAACGTGATCGTCATGGCCGGCGTACCGGCGATTATGCAGGCGATGCTGGACAATATCGCGCCGGGCCTTGTGAAAGGCGAGAAGGTGATTTCCGAGATCATCGACGCGGCGGGCTTGCCCGAAGGCCTCTACGCGGCCGGCCTGGGCGAGATCGCGAACGCCTATCCCGGCCTGTCGATAGGGTCCTATCCGTCCTATTCGCCGGCCGGGTTCACCAATCAGATCGTGGCGCGCGGGCGTGACCGGGCGGTGTTGGCCGAGGCGGCCGCGAAGATCCGGTCCATGCTCGAGGCGCTGAGGGCCCCTGCCGACTGACCGGCGAGCGGGGAGAGGGTACGGCCCTCTCCCGTTTCTTGCTGCAGCCTAGTCGCAGCTTTTCTCCGTGACGGTCTTCGACTCGCCGTAGGCATTTTCGGTGCGAGTGGTGCGGGTGGCGCAATCGACGCTGCCGGTGCCGCGCCGCTCGATCACGACGGCATCGGGACGGCGGTTGGCGTCGTCCGCGGCCGCACCCGCGATGCCGCCGACGCCCGCGCCAACGGCGGCGCCGACCGGCCCGCCGACGACCGCGCCCGTGATGGCGCCAGTTGCCGCGCCTGCAGCCGCGCCGCCTTCGGCGAGGGCCGCGCCCGGAAGAGCAAGTACGGAGAGAGACAAGAGCCCGATGATAGCGTTGCGCATGGCGGTTTTCCGAAATGTTGAACGATGTGCGGCGGAAACGCGCACTTGCCGGTAGCAGTTCCGGCCGAGCTTAGGCCCGCGCGTGAACCCAGCGGCGCTGGGAGGCGTTGCGCCGGAAACCTAGAATATCGGAGCGTCCAGCCATGCCGACCGAACTTCCGACCGAGCGCGCCATCCGTGAGCCGGGCTCGATGGAACTCGACCCGACGGGGGAGGGGATTTCGACCGACGAAACCCGGCGTCTCATCGCGTCCAGCAAGGTCGAGGGCACGGCCGTGTTCGACCGGACCGGGGCGCAGATCGGGACCGTCTACAACTTCATGGTCGACAAGATCTCGGGCCAGGTCGCTTATGTGGTGATGTCCTTCGGCGGCTTTCTCGGGATCGGCGAGAGCTATCACCCGCTTCCCTGGCGGGCGCTCACCTACGACACGCGGCTCGGCGGATACGTGGTGGATATCGACAAGGACCGGCTCGCGGGCGCGCCCATGCACGGCGCCGGCGAGGACCCGTTCGCGGATACCGAATACGGCCAGAAGGTCGACGCCTATCACAAGACCGCGCCGACGTCATAGGGCCATTGGTGCGGACGGCGGGGGTCGAACCCGCACGGGCATAGCCCGAGGGATTTTAAGTCCCTTGCGTCTACCAGTTTCGCCACGTCCGCATGGTGTCGGCAGGGGTAGCCGGGGCAGGGGACCCGATCAAGCCGACCCCGCGGCGCGCCAACCGTAGATCCAGGCGTAGCGCTCGGTCATGCCCTCGGGACCGAGCCGGCCCATGACGAGGTTCCGGCCGAGCCGCATGATCCCGCCCGCGTGGTAGGCGCCGGCGTTCTTCCGGGCCCCCTCTTGTACGCGGCGCACGCGCGGAAGGCGCGCCTTCCCGTAGGCGCGAAGCGCGCCAGCGACGTCCTCCGGAGCGCGCGCGAGCTCCTTTGCGAGCTGCGCAGCATCCTCGATGGCCATTGCGCCGCCCTGCGCCAGGAACGGCAGGGAGGGGTGGGCGGCGTCTCCGAGAAGCGCCACCCGTCCGCTGCTCATCCGCTTCGCGGGAACATCGTACAGCGACCACGCCGACCATTCGGACGCCGCCGAGAGGAGCTCCCGCACCGGCGCCGCTGCGCCTGCAAAGGCGGCGAGCACGCGCTCGCAGTCGGTCGGCGTCGACCATTCGGCCAGCCGCTCGGCCCGGCGCTCGACGGCAACGACGTTGAGAAGACGCGCGCCGCCGATCGGGTAGTGGACGACGTGACGGTCGCGCCCAAGCCAGAGCCCGCCCTCGTTGCCGCCGAGCGCGCTCGGTGCTTCGCTCCGGGAGATGGTCGACCGGTAGGCGGTGAAGCCGCTCGGGATCGGCTCACGTTCGTCGCCGAGGCTCTTTCGTGCCTGGGACCAGAGCCCGTCGGCTGCGACCACGAGATCGGCCACAGCGCTGTCCGCGGCACCTCCGGCGGCCTCGAAGGCCAGGCTGACCTTGTCTCCAGTTTCGGAGAGGTCCGTGAGGCTGCGCCCCACGCGGAGCCGGACGTTGCCGCGCCCGCGCACCGCGTCCAGCAGGCTTGTATGGAGGTCCTGGCGCGAGACGAACCAGTACGGAGCGCCGAAGCGCTCGTTCGCCGACGAGCCGAGCGCGACCCCCGAAATCTCACGCGCCGAGCGCAGGTCGCGCACGACAATCCGCTCGGGTTCGGATGCGACGCGGCGCAGGACCGGCCCGAGACCGAGGTCGATCAGGACGCGGCTCGCATTAGGCGAAAGCTGGATACCGGCCCCGGCCTCGCCGAAGCCTGTCCGGCGCTCGAAGAGGGTGATGTCATGGCCCTGCGCCGCGAGCGCGAGAGCAGCCGTCAGCCCGCCAATTCCGGCGCCGACGATCGCGATGTCGAGGCGTGTCACAAGGTGTTCGGGTCAGTGCTTGTCGCGGTCGTCCCACAGGCAGTCGGCGGGATCAGATTCCGAGGCGGTGAGCGACGGCCTGTACTTGTAGAGGGTGCCGCAATAGGAGCAGATCGCCTCCTCGGCCGTGCCCATGTCGATGAACACATGGGGGTGGTCGACCGGCGGCCTCGCCCCGATGCACATGAACTCCTTCGCGCCGACATGAATCGTCGACACGCCCACGTCGTTGTGGAAATGCGGAATACCCGACTGAGCCATCCTGCCTCTTCCGGCCGCCCGTTCGCCTTCGGGCACGCGGCGCTCTCTGGCATGCAAGGCGGGACCGGGCAATGGGCGGAGACGGGTCGTGGCTGACGCAGCGGGTTTGGAGGCGCGCCGCGCCGATCTCGGCGGGGTCGAACTCGCCTATGTGGACGTGCCGCAGGCGGCCGGAGCGGCGGCGCAGCCCTACCCGGTGCTCTTGATCCACGGCTTCGCCTCGAACCGGACCGTCAACTGGATCGCGACGAGCTGGACCGGCACGCTGAGCCGCGCCGGCTACCGGGTGATCGCGCTCGATAACCGGGGCCACGGCGAGAGCACCAAGCTCTACCGGCCGGACGATTACGACACGTCGCTCATGGCCGGTGATGCCGTCGGCCTGCTCGACCATCTCGGCATCGAGCGCGCACATGTCATGGGTTACTCGATGGGCGCCCGGATCAGCGCCTTCACGGCGCTCGAGTATCCCCACCGCGTCCAGACTTTGCTGCTCGGCGGCCTCGGCATTCACCTAGTTGAAGGTGTCGGGCTGCCGCTCGGCATCGCGGACGCAATGGAAGCGCCGTCCGTCGAGAGCCTGACCGATCCCATGCAGAAGATGTTCCGCGCCTTTGCTGAGCAGACAAAGAGCGACCTGAAGGCGCTCGCCGCCTGCATCCGCGGCTCGCGCCAGACGCTCAGCCGCGACGAGGTCTCCCGCATCAGCATGCCGGCGTTGGTCTCCGTCGGCACGCGGGATCCGATCGCAGGCTCGCCGCACGATCTGGCCGACCTTCTCCCGCGCGGGCAGGCCCTAGACATTCCGGGCCGCGACCACAATCTCGCGGTTGGCGACCGGGTCCACAAGGAAGGCGTTCTGGCCTTCCTGGCCGAGGCAGGCTGAGCGCCGGGCAGGATCGCGTTCCGCCGATTTCCGGGCCGGCAGCCGGACGTGGTAGAACGATCCTCCAGGAGGCAAGGTCATGGCGCACCATCTAGCCCGTCAGGAGGCCGCCGGAGAGATTGCCGGCATCGTTGATCCGGTCTGGATGCGCATCCGGCAGGAGGCCGAGTCGGCGCTCCGGGCCGAGCCCGCTATGGCGACGCTTCTCTTCACGACGATCCTGAACCAGCCGACGCTTGAAGCAGCCGTCATCCATCGCGTCGCGAGCCGCCTTGCTCATGCGGCCCTGACCTCGGACCTGATCATCCAGACCTTCGAGGAGGCGCTCGGCGCCGACCAGGCGATCTCCGAGTCGTTCCGGGCCGACATCCTGGCCGTGGTCGATCGCGATCCGGCCTGCTCGCGTTTTCTCGAACCACTCCTCTACTTCAAGGGCTTCCACGCGATCCAGACGCACCGGCTGGCGCACTGGCTCTGGAACGAGGGTCGGCGCGACCTCGCGCTCTACTTCCAGAGCCGCTCATCGGAGGTGTTCCAGACGGACATCAATCCCGCCGCCCGGATCGGGAAGGGCATTTTCCTCGACCACGCGACCGGCGTCGTCGTCGGCCAGACCGCCGTGATCGAGGACGATGTCTCGATCCTGCAAGGTGTGACGCTCGGCGGCACGGGCAAGGAGCGCGGCGATCGCCATCCGAAGATCAGGCGTGGCGTCCTCCTTGGGGCCGGCGCGAAGGTACTCGGCAACATCGAGGTCGGCCAATGCGCCCGAGTGGCTTCGGGCTCCGTCGTGCTCCAGCCGGTTCCGCGCAACACGACCGTCGCGGGCGTGCCGGCCCGGGTGGTCGGCACGGCTGGATGCGCCGAGCCAGCGCGCTCCATGGACCAGATCCTGTCGGAGAAGAGCGAGACCTGAGAGGTCGCCTTGCCGCCTCGCCCGTGCCGTGGCAGGGCTGACCCAGATATTTTGAGGAAAACTCTTGGACAAGACCGAGCTCGCCAAACTCGAGCGCTTCATGCGCCGCACCTTCGCCAACAACTCGATCCGGGTCGTCGCGCGTCCGCGCAAGACGGATTCGGCCGAGGTCTTCGTGGGCGAGGAGTTCGTGGGCGTCGTCTTCGTCGATGACGAGGATGGAGACCGCTCCTTCAACTTCCAGATGGCGATCCTCGCCGAAGACCTTCAGGACTAACGAGGCTCGCCGGTTAACCACGCCCGGCGAAGCTGCTTAACGAAGCGTAAACTCCGCGCCACAACGGCTCCGAACAGGGAGGCCGGCATGGTGCTTCAGCAATCCAGCATTGACGCGTTCTCGGCGCTCGCGATCGGCTTCGCCTTCGCGGGCCTTCTGGCGAGCGGCTTCGAGCTCGTTGTCCGGCGTCCCCTCGGATTCTCGTCGCTGCAGACGGGGGATCTCGGCGCGGTTGCGACGGTGCCGTTCCTGGTGTTCTCGGCGCCCCTGATCATCCTCCGGAACACGATCCGGGGCCGCAGGCTCGATCGCCGCCCGATCCCTTACGTGATGATCGCGACCATCATCGCGTGCTTCTGGAGCATGATGTGCGGCCGGCTCGTCCTCGACCTGACGCACCTTCTCGCCAGCGCTTGACCGCCTGACGCCGGGCGGTCTTTCTGGGCGGCCAAAGAGCCGCCATACCATGCCCATTTATGCCCTCGACGATATTGCGCCCGAACTCCCGCCCGAGGGCGAATACTGGATTGCGCCCGACGCCCATGTGATCGGGCGCGTGCGGCTCCGGCCTGGGGCTAGCATCTGGTTCGGGACGGTCCTGCGCGGCGACAACGAGCTCATCGATGTCGGGGAGAGCGTGAACATTCAGGAAGGCTCGCTCCTCCACACGGATCCCGGTTTCCCGATGACGCTCGGCCGGAACTGCACGATCGGCCACCACGCGATCCTGCATGGCTGCACGATCGGGGAGGGGTCTCTGATCGGGATGGGCGCAACCGTGCTGAACGGCGCCGATATCGGGCCAAACTGCCTGGTCGGCGCCAACGCGCTCGTGACCGAGGGAAAGAGTTTTCCGGCGCGCTCTCTGATCGTCGGTGCCCCGGCCAAGGCCGTGCGGGGGCTGGACGATAAAGCGGTCGAGCGCCTCGTCGGAACGGCCGAGCATTATGTCCGGAACTGGCGCCGCTATTCGGCCGGGCTGAAGCGGATCGGGTAGGAAGCTAGGCTTAGACAATCCCGCAAGCCAGGATCGAAGCCCGCTGGTGGCGCATATTCGACGCTTGGCCCCGCTCTAACTGCCGCTTTCGACCAACCCGGACGTTGCATTCGGCAGGGGCGATGCTGCACGATGCCTTAGCCGATAGATCCCGGGGCGAAATCGGATGCCGCTTCACTTGGTGATGGTGCCGGGTCCATTCGTCCGAGCGTCGAGTTTGGAACCCACCGCAAAGTGTCTGCGGGGCCTCGGGTATGTCGTCCAGGTCCCAGATATACTGGCCGATCAGTTGCAGCCTCCTGCATGGAGTGATTGGACAACGCATCTGCTGCGCAACATGAACAACGAACCTCCTCCGGTGCTCATAGGCCACAGCTCTGCGGGCCCTCTACTCGCAGAGCTGACGAGCAAGGTTTCGAGCCGATGCATCATAATCGTCGATGGACACATGCCGCCCTCTCAGGGTTCCGTGCCGCCCGTTAGGCCCGGCCTTCGTAGCTTCATCGAGCAAATTGAAGCCCCGGGAGGAATGCTTCCGATATGGTCCAGGTGGTTCGCAGATTACCCTGAGCGGCGGGTTGTCGTTGGTCTTGACCGCCTTGCCAGCGATTCATTGGCATTCGCTGAATTCGAGCATGAACTACGACGCTTCCCTGCAAACTGGATCGATGATGATATTGAAATCTCGGCCTGGGAGCATGTGCCCGCGGGCTATATTCAGACCAGCGAACTTTATGACTACGCAGCTGACGAGGCTCGAAGCCGAGGATGGCCGGTTACAACCTTGCGAGGAACGCACTTGCATCCTGTGCTGGAGCCCGAGGAAACTGCAAGCGCGATCATCGGCATGATCCGCCGGCTCACGGACGGATAGTCCGCTTACCACCCCTTCGACCTTCAAGTGAGCGACTGGCTCACCCGCGCTCGAGTACGGCTCTTACCGGTTGGCCGTCGTCGTCGGCGAGGTCTGCTCGCCGAGCGAGACCCATTCGCGGCCGTCCTGGCCTTCGCGCTTGACGAAGACGTACCCCGTCTCGTGCCAGGGCAGGATCGCCGAGCGCTTGTTGTCGAGGACGAGGTCGCCCTCGTCAGTGCGGACCATCATCACCGCATGACCTTCGCCCTGCTCGTCGATGACAACCGTCATGCGGAAGGCGCGCTTCGGGAAGCCGTATTGCTCGACGAGGATCTTGCGCTTCAGGAGCTGGAAGTCCTCGCAGTCGCCATAGCCGTCTTCGGGCAGGTCCCAGCGGTCGACCACGCCCCAATGCTCCATGTCGGTGCGCGGCTTGATCGTCGTGTTGACCTTGCGATTGACGGTGTTCAGCGCCTTCCAGGTCCGGCTGTTCAGGCCGATCGTCGAGGCTTCCGCCGTGTTGAGGTCGCACTCGCCGGAATAGCGCTCGCAGAACTTTACCCAGCCCTGGACCGGGCGCGCGGAGCCGGTCGTCTCGACCTTGCCGATCGCTGCAGCGTTCGGAAGCGCGGCGAGGGTCTGTGCCGATGCAGTGCCGAAGAGAGCGCCGAAGGCCAGCATGCCGCCCGCTACGGCGAGGCTCTTCGCAAGGCCACGGACTCCGCGTGACCCGACCCCGCCAACAACCATGCCCGCCGCCCCGGTTACCTTTGATTAACCAAAGGTGCCACGGGGTCCGCGAAGCCTCAAGGCGATTGTTAAAGCTTCGTTAACAGCGCTTTCAGGCGTTGTTTGGAAGACACGCGCCGGCTCAGAGAGCCGCCAGACCCTTCCTTCAAGACAAGGGGCCGGCTCAAAGAGCCGGCCCCGACGCGATCCGGCCCTTGGGGGCGGAGGGACAGGCCGGTCCGCGATCCGATCAGACGCCGCTCAGCGCCGGTTCGCCGTGACGGTCGGGGAGGTGGCCCGGCCGAGCGAGACCCATGCGAGGTCGTCCTGGCTCTCGCGCTTTACGAAGATGTAGCCCGTCTCCGACCACGGCAGGACCTCATCTGTCTTGTTGTCGAGCGTGAAGTCACCCTGGTTCGTGCGGACCATCAGGACCGCGTGACCTTCGTTCTTCTCGTCGATCACGACGGTCATGCGCATGGCCCGGCGCGGCAGACCCGCCTCGGCGAGCAGCTTGCGCTTCAGGACCTGGAAGTCCTCGCAATCGCCGTATCCGTCCGTCGGGATGTCCCAGCGGTCAGCGACACCCCAGTGGTCGGAATCGAGCATCGGCTTGATCGACCCGTTGACCTTCCGGTTCACGGAGACCAGCGTCCGCCAGATCTTCGGCGTGAGCGTGATCGAGGCCGCCTCGTCGCGGTTCACAGCGCATTCGCTCGCATAGGTCTGGCAGAAGTCCGTCCAGGCCGGCAGCGGGCGAGCCTCGCCGACGGAGGCGATCGGCTGAGCCTGGGCGGGCAGAGAGGCGAGAGTCTGCGCGGAAGCAGAACCGGATGCAGCGCCGTACAGGCCAGCCGCGAATATCAGCCCGGCAATGATGTTGTTCTTGAAGTTCATGTTGTTGCCCCTGTCCCGAGGAGCAACATGCCCGTGTCCTATACACCCGCGCTGAAGCCGATATGCGCAATTTGATGCAATTCGATCTTTGAAAACCCGAGTAAATCACGTGCCGAATTCGGCGCTGCCGGAATGCGAACAATTTGATGGTTTCGGGTGGGAGGCCATCAAGCCGCGGTCGCGCGCCGGCGCCGCGCGTCCTCCCGGCCGAGCGTCAGCGACGCCCCACTGCTAGCTGTAACGGAAACTAAGCCGGACCGGTCCGGCCAGGCGGAACGGGCGGCCTGAGGCCTGCCCGCCGCTCGCTCAGAGAATGATGTTCTCGTCGAACCGGTCGGGCGAGAGCGGCAACCGGAACTCGAGCGCCACGCCGTTCTGGAAGTGACGCACGACCTTGGCGTTCGTGCTGCCGATCGTGACCGCAGCGCCCATGGGCGGCTTCTGATCGATCGCGACCGCGGCACCCGACATCGAAATGTCGATGATGCGGGCGGGGAATTCGCGCCCGTTGTCGAGCTTGAGAACGCTGGTCAGCACGCGCGGCGTGATACGCTCGTGGCGCCGATCCTCGGGCAGGCCGAGCGCCGTGCGGTTGGCGAGCCAAGTCAACTGCGAGGCAAGCTTGTCGCGCTTGCGTGTCGCCGCGTGGATGCAGATCGCGAAGCCCTGAGGCGTGTGGCGGGTAATCTCGCCTTCGATACGCCCGAGATGCTCGAGATAGACGACGACGCGCTCGCCCATGGCGCCCTTTACGGGCGCGGTCAGCAGCACGCCACCAGGCGACATGTCGACCGTCTGGCAGGGGTATTCCTGCCTGTCGGCCAGCATGTAGCGGCCGAGCAGTGAGACGAGCACGCGCTGGTGCCGACGACGCTCTGCAGGGCGTGTCTGGAGCCGGGGCGCTGCGGCCTGCAATGCGCTCATCTCGAGGGAACTATTCCTTGATACCCTCCGGATGTTAGCGCTGCAGTGTTAACGCTGGCTTGAATTGACGCACAGGAGCCGAATGACCGGCACAATTGTGCTGCGTTCCGTCCAGGCCGCCTCAGCGGGCGAGTCCACCGTCGAGAACGACGAAGCGCCGGCGCTTCGAGGCGGCACCGGGCCCGATATCGCCGAGCCCCGGCCGGCCGGGGCGGGCGTCGCCGACGACCCGTAGGGACCGCATGTCGAGGGATTCGAGCGGCGTCAGACCAAGCCAGGAAGGAATGGCACTCGGCGAGAGCGCGCCCACCGCACGCCGGTTCGTCGCCCCGTGATGGCGCAGCGGCAGGAGCAGGAGCTCGAGTCCGATGACCGAGGCCAGCTCCGTCTGACCAACCATCCCGGCAACGGCGCCAACTGTGTCGTTCGAGACGAGATCTATGAGTTGATCGGCTTCGGCCCGCCGGTCGGCCGGCCAGAGATCGGCGAAACGGACGCCCTTCAGGTCCCGGCCGAACAGCGCGCACGCGCGCGTTCCGGCCAGCCGGAATTCGGCCTGCCCGTCCGGCTCGATCGCCAGGATGAAGGTGTCGGCCAGGATATGGCGGATCTGGCCGGGCTCGATCTGCGACCGCTCGGGAGCGGCCCTGTCGCCGCGCAATCCGTCCCAGTAGGCGAAGAGCAGGCGCGAGGTGGCGTGTTTCATCTTGGGACCGTCTCGATGCTTCGGGAGCGCGAGCGCTCCGTTCCGGGAACGGAGCCCCGCGTTTCCGGTCCGAAACCGGGACAGGCGCGAGGCTCACACGGCCAGAGCGCGACGGGCATGCCCAAGAGGCGGCGGCCCACAGGAAGGTCCTGTTAGGGTTAATTCGTAGGTGACCCTGCTTGCGGGGGCGCGGCCCCGGTCCCAAGTTCGGCGTCCATGTCAGATGATGCGATCAGGCGGCGCGAGCCCGCCGTGAACATGCCGGGCCTCGTCCTTGCCTTCATCCTGGCCCTGATCGCGATCCATCTCGGCCGCGGATGGCTTTCAGCCGGCACCGACCTGCAGGTTTTGGTTGAGGGCGGCTTTATCCCCGCGCGTTGGTCTCTCGTGTTCGGCTTCGCTGATGCGGACGAGATCATCCGAGCGGCGTCCAGTATGGGTGACGCGGATGTCGCGTCCGCCCACACTGCGCTTGCGCAATACGTGGTGGCCAGTGGGGAGGCCGCGCCCCTCTCGATCCTGACCTACGCGCTCCTGCATGGGTCGTGGATGCACGTCGTCCTGAACTGCGTCTGGCTCGCGGCTTTCGGCAGTCCGGTCGTCCGGCGCTGCGGCCCCGGGCGGGCCGTCATTCTGGCGCTGCTCACGACCCTCGGAGCGGCGCTGACGCATTGGCTGGTCGATCCGCTCAGCCCTCAGGTCGTGATCGGCGCCTCGGGTACGGTGTCGGGCTTCATGGGAGCGGCGGCATTGTTCGTCTTCGAGCGCCCCGCCGCGTTCAGCTCCTGGCCGCCCGATCCGCGGAGCGGACGCATCGGGCTCGCCGGGCTGATGCGGAACCGCAGCGCGCTGTTCTTTCTCGGCACCTGGCTCGCCATCAACCTCCTGGTCGGGCTCGCGTCCCAGCCGCTCGGGATAACGGAGGGCGGGATCGCCTGGCAGGCCCATATCGGCGGGCTGGTCACTGGGCTCCTCGTGTTCCCCTGGCTCGATCCGGTCGGGCGGAGCCCCCATCCGCCGTTCGCCTGACGCTTGAACCCAGCGCGCCGCTTCCGCACTATCCTAGGCAACAGGTCGAACTAAGGAGGCGAGTCCCATGAGCGTCGAGCAGATCCTGGCGGGAAAGGGCCGCGACGTGGTGACGATCGGGCCCGACCGCACCCTCGCCGAGGCCGCCGAGTGCCTGTCGCAGCGCCGCATCGGCGCGGTGGTCGTGGTGGACGGTTCTGACGCCGTCCTCGGTATCATTTCAGAGCGCGACGTAGTGCGGGCCGTCGCGGAGGCAGGGGCCGAAGCCCTCGACGCGCCGGTCTCCAGCCGCATGACGGCGAAGGTCGTGACCTGCAAACCGACCTCGAGCATGGACGAGATCATGGGCTTGATGACCCAGGGCAAGTTCCGCCACGTGCCGGTGATCGAGGCAGGAAAGCTCGCCGGGATCATCTCGATCGGCGACGTCGTGAAGCACCGGCTTGCTGATATCGAATCCGAGCACCGCGCGATGCGGGACTATATCGCGACGGCCTGAGCCGGTCCTTTCGCCGGTCCGGGCACAGCGAGCGCGGTCTCGATCATCTCCCGGATGTCCGGCAGCGAGCGCTCGGCGGCCTGGCGGCCGAGCTCGATCGCTTCCGCGGCGCGGTGAAACTCGAAAAGACCGATCGCGGCCAGCTTGGGCGAGACCATCGCATCCGGCGGATCGCCCGCGAGCCGGGATCGCGAGATGCGATCCTGCGTGATGTTGAAGGCGTCGATCATGACGCTCGCCATCCCGGGTGCGGAACGGCGCTCGCGCTTCGGGCGCGGGTTGTCCAGCCACTGCGAAAACAGCCCGGGGCGCGGCGCGTCGGCCGCGAACCCTTCGCCCAGCGCTCCGTTCTCCTCCTCGCCGTGGTCCGGGATCACGGTGCCGCGCAGCCGGATGTCGTTGTTGAGGTTCACGCAGATGACGACGTCGGCCCCGAAGGCGCGCGCGACCGTGACCGGAACCGGATTGACGAGTGCTCCGTCCATGAGCCAGCGCCCGCCGAGCCGGACGGGATCGAAGACGCCGGGCAGCGCGTAGGAGGCGCGCAGCGCGTCAACGAGCGAGCCGCGGGTGAGCCAGATTTCGTGTCCCGTAACCAGTTCGGTTGCCACCGTGCCGAAACGGATCGGCAGGCCCTCGACGCGGAGGCCGCCGAGGTCCACCTCCAGCAGCTTCTGCAGCCGGCCTCCTGCAATCAAGCCGGACCCGCTCAGGTGGAAGTCGAGCAGACCCATGACGCGTCGCTTGGTGAGTGAGAGCGCGAAGGCCTCGATCTCGGCGATCTTGCCTGCCGCGTAGCAGCCACCAACGACTGCCCCGATCGAGCAGCCCGCGATCACGTCGGGCCTGATCCCCGCGGCATCCAGGACGCGCAGCACACCGATATGCGACCAGCCCCGGGCTGCCCCGCCGCCGAGCGCCAGGCCCACCCGGAGACGCCTCGGGGGCTCGTTGCCCTTCTGATCCTCCGCCGCGCCATCGCTGCCGAGGCTGAAAGCCCGACGCGCGAGTCCATCAAACAACATGCGGAGGCTCTCCGTCCTGTTTCCCCCATCGTGGCAGGGCAGCGTGAAAGCGCCATGAACGGGATCGCAAGCCTCCGCTGCGGCTCCGGCAGGGCTAACTGCGGATCGCGATCTCGAGCCTGGTGGGCTCTCCGTCACCCGGTGCGAGCACGCGGCGGTAGAAGCAGCTGCGCCGCCCGGTGTGGCAGCAGCCCCCGTCGCCGGCGACCCGTACCTTGATCCAGACCGCATCCTGGTCGCAGTCGACCCGCATCTCCTCGACGCTCTGGATTTGGCCGCTCGTCGCGCCCTTGTGCCAGAGCTCGCCGCGCGAGCGGGACCAGTACCAGGCCTCGCCGGTCTCGATGGTGCGGGCAAGCGATTCCGCGTTCATGTGGGCAACCATCAGGAGTTCGCCCGTTTCCGCATCGGTCGCCACGCAGGTTACCAGTCCGTCCGGGCCGAAGCGCGGGGCAAGCCCGAGCCCCTCTTCGAGATCCGTCTTCGTTTCGGCGGTCGCGAACTGCACCGGCGTCAATCCTGTCCTGTATGCCGTCGCCTCGCGACGGGCCTGCGACGTTCCTATATCCTGCTCAGGGCCGAAAGCGGCCAGAAAGCCATCCGGGCATGCTGAGCGACATCTACAACCAGCGCATTCTCGAGCTCGCTGCGGACATTCCCCGGCTGGGACGCCTGCCGGCGCCGGACGGAACGGCGCGCGCGCATTCCAAGCTCTGCGGGTCCACAGTGACGGTCGACCTCACGACGGATGGCGAGGTCGTCACGGATTTCGCGCATGACGTGAAGGCCTGCGCGCTCGGCCAGGCCTCATCCTCGATCATGGCCCGCCATGTCGTCGGGTCGAGCGTGGCTGAGCTGCGCGAAGTTCGCGAGACGATGCGCCGGATGCTGAAGGAGAACGGCCCCGTGCCGACGGGCCGGTGGGCCGACCTCGCGGCGCTGGAGCCGGTGCGGGACTACAAGGCGCGACACGCTTCGACCCTGCTGACCTTCGACGCCGTCGTGGAAGCGCTCGATCAGGCTGAAACCCGCCAGAGCCGACCGCGCGAGGCGGCGGAGTGAGCGGATCCGGCGCCCTGGCCAGCATGGCTGGCCGGCGCCTCGCGACGGGTTTCATTCGCGCCTACCAGCTCACCTTTTCAGCGATCGCCGGCCGGACCTGCCGGCATCTCCCGACCTGTTCCGATTACGCGGCCGAGGCTGTCGGGCGGCACGGGATATGGCCGGGCGCCTGGATGGCCGCGGCGCGGATCTGCCGCTGCGGGCCGGGCGGGACGTCCGGTCTCGACTTCGTGTGCGAGGAGCTTCCGGCGCGATCCGCCTGGTACCTGCCGTGGCGCTACGGCCGCTGGCGCGGCACGAATGCCGGCCCGTCGAGCACCGCTTAAGACGCCTTCGCCAAGACCTCGATATCGCGGTCGAGACCGCTTTCGACCTTGAATTCCCGCGTATAGACGCGGCCGTCATGCCGGGCGATCACCGTGTATTCGCCCTCGGCCAGCGTCACGGTCGGGAAGGCGCCGATCGCCTCGCGGATCACGTCGCCGCCGGGCGTCAGCACGCTGAACGCGGTGCCCGCGAAAGCCTCACCGCCCGGGGCCGCCACGAGCTTCAAGGTGAGGGTTGCAGCGCGGTGGTTGACGGTCGCCTCTGTCAGGCGGCCCGCATCGACCTTGAGGTCGACGCGCATGATGGCGTTCGATTCTCCGTAGGTCGACACGACGTGGTAGCTGCCCTCCGGCAAGCGCACGATTTCGCCAGCCTTCACGTTGCTCGCGACAAGCCGGCCCTCGCTGTCGTTGCTCACGGGCAGGAAGATGGAGAAGGTCAGCCGGTTCGCGCCGATCGGCGCGTCCCCGATCGCGCCCGCGAGCTTGAGGGCACCGCCGGCGACAGCAATGCGCTCCGAGGCTCCGCTATTCGCAAGCGAGACGCGCTTGGATGCGGTCGCATATCCGTAGGCGACATGGACGGTGTAGGTTCCGGGCGCGAGCGAAATGTTGGGCGCTGCGGCGGTCGACTTCGCGACGAGCTTCGGCCTGCCCTCGACGCCGCTCTCTCCGAATACGCGCCAGACCAGCCCCGACCGGATCGGGCGCTGGTCGGAGACGAAGCTGGCACTCAGGGAGAGGCTGCTCGCACCGGACGGTGCCGCCGGGGCGGCAGGGGTCGGCTCGACCACCGGTGCCACCTCGGGCAACGCCCCAGGTGGCGGGATTTGAACCGGTGCGGTCTGCGCAAGAGCGGACTGGGCGAAAAGCCCGAGGAATGCCGCCGTAAAACCGAACCGTCTCAAACCCATTCTCGCTTCCGTTTAGCGGGTCAGCGTCTCCGCCCCGCCCTCTTCGCTCCCGACCAGCCCGCTTGCGGCGGAGATCAGGTTAGCCACCGAGAGCGGCCGGAAGTGGAACTCCACGCGATGGCGCCCTGCCGGTACTTCGACGCCACGGAACAGCAAGTTCGTCCGCAGGACGCGACCGGGCTTGCCGTCCACCGTCACTTCCCACCCGGGATAATAGATGTCGTGCAGGACGACGACGGAGTTCCGGTCCGTATCCACCTCGAGTGAGACCTCATTGCGGCCGTAGCTCGCGATCTTCACCGAGCCGTTCGCCGGGTCCGGCTCCGTCGCCGAGTCGCGCACGCCGAAATCGCCGTGGAGGTCAGCGGTCTGGTCCGATTCGACCAGCGCCGCCGAGCGGCGGTCAAATTCCGGCATCTCCTCCTCGGAGAGCACCTTCTCCGAATCGACCGGGATCACGTGCGTCGCAAGATAGGCCCGTGGAGCCCCCGGGGTCAGCTGGTAGACCCACATCGAGCCAGAGCCGTAGAGCAGCTTCGCGCTGGGCAGACGCGGGAAGTGCCGCGGGAGGCGCTCCACAGGCCTGTCGAGCACGAGGTATTCGAGCCCGAGCAGGTTGGCCAAGCGGCAGCGATAACCACGGAACGTGCCGGGAAACTGGCGCAGGTTCGGATCGACGGCATTTTCGCCCGGGCCGATCGCGCGCTCGTAGTCGGCGAGGCGCAGCGGATTGTAGCCGATCGTGTCCTCGAGCCCGAGCACCATGGACGCGTTCTGCCACGCGCCCCCGAGGCCGAGGATTTCGACCCGCGGGCGCTCGCCCCGCGCATGCCGCTCGGCCAGCGCCTGTTTCAGCACCTGAAGGCCACGGAGCTGCTCGGCCGGGAGCTCCCGGAAGACCGCGTAGCGCTCCGCCGGCTCGGCGTTCAGCGCCGAGGCGGCGTTGCGCCAGACGAGCTCGCCACCCGTGAAGGCCGCCACGAAAGCAGCCGCGACCGCACGCCAGCGGCGGTCGCCGCCGGTCCGCCATAGGAGCCAGATCAGAGCGCCCGAGAGAGCGAGGCCGAGGCCGATCTCCGCACCGGCCGCGGCACCCTGGTTCGCCCGGATCGCAAAGGTCAGTCCGGACAGGATGGCGCCTGCGACCATCGCGATCGCGCCCGCGACGAGCACGGCAGCAACCGGCGAGCGGCGCATCTCTGCGAAGCGCGGGTTCCCGTCCTCGAGGAAACGATGGACGAGGTACCCGGCCGCGAAGGCAAGGGCGATGTTGATGAGGAAGGTCGCATCCGCCGGCCGGCGGTAGAGTGCGATCCCTGGCAGGTTGTCGAACACGAGCGCGAAGGCCGGCGTGTAGCGGCCAAGCGCGTAGAGGATCGCCACGATGCCGACGATGAGGAAGAACCGGAACTCGCGCGCGAGCAGGCGGCCGCCGGCAACGCCGTGCCAGAGGATGAGCAGCGCCGGCGCCGTACCCGCGAAAAGGTAGTTCGTCGCCCGGTCCGTCCAGGTGCCCTCAACCAGCGAATGCCAGTCAGGGCCCCAGTAATCGTAGGTCCAGCGGAGCGATCCGAAGACGTTCGCGAACAGGATCGTGGCAAGGCTTTCAGGGGGCAGCGAGCCCATAGCCGCGACGCCGAACCCGAAGGACGGGCGCGTCGAGGTCGCGAGCAGCTGCATCGTGAGCACCACGGGCACTGCGAGCAGGGCGGCGCCGACCAGGCCCGCCGCGATCAGGATCCCAGCCCGGGCGCGGAGATACGCCACGATAGTGCCCGACAGGACCGCCTGGTGGACGACGACGCCGATCAGCATCAGGCCGGTCAGAAAGGCGACCTGGTCGCGACCGACGACCATCATGCTCGCCACCGCGGCGAACAGGCAGCCATAGAGGTACGAGCGCCGGGAGAGCGCCTCCTCGAGAAGAAGGAGGGCGAGCGGGAAGATGCCGTAGCCGAAGATCATCCCCGTATGCTGCAGCCGCGCCGACGCCGACCCGCCGAGTATGAAGATCGCGACCGCCACGAAGGCGCCCTCCGGCCGCCAACCACGGCGGGCGAAGAGCCCGAGCATGGCGATCGCGCCGGGCAGGAAATGCGCAAAAACGGCGAGGTCGAAGAGCTGCATCGACGGCGTCGGCACGAGCCAGCCGAAAAGCAGCATGGTCGGGGTGAACAGGAGGGATTGCGGGTCCGCGACCGCCGGATGCCCGCTGAAATGATACGGGTTCCAGAGCGGCAGTTCGCCGTTCGCGAGCGCCTCGCTGAGGTAGCGAAGCATCGGATAGAAGTGGTTCTTCGAATCCCACGGCACGACTGTGCCGGTCAAAGGCCAGGCGAGCGCCGCGCACAGCCAGAACGCGAGCACGGCCGAGACGGCGAGCCCCCATTGACGGCGCGACCAGGTACCGCTGGCGCGGCGGGCGGGCTCGACGCCGAACGGGATCGAGGCCTCCGCAGGGAGCCCGGCGGCGAAACCGCCCGACGCCCCGAGATAATCAGCGCGCATTGATCTGTGATGCCGTTGAGGACGACGTCCTGAGCCTGCGAGCGCTCGTGCCTCGCTCCGGCTCCGATCGACGTATAAGCAGCGCCGACAAAAACCTGGTTGACACCTACGCGACCCCTCAAGGCGCCGTCGACCTGTCTGCCGGGACTATCCCTGAGCTCTCGTGCGGTCCGGTTTGCTCTCAACCGGAGACAAGTGGCAGGGAGATGACAGACTTCCGATCTCGGCCCCCTCGCGGCCGACCTGGTGGTTCTATTCCGCGAGCTCCTTCTTCTCTGCTCCCTACCGGCTGAAGGTAAAATGAACGACCAATTGGCTTTTTTGGCACGGCGGCGCTCGGTTCCCCCCCGCCTGATGACCGGACCCGGCCCCGACGCGGCCGAATTGGAAACGCTTCTGACGGTCGCGTCCCGTGTGCCGGACCACGGCAAGCTCGCGCCCTGGCGGTTCATCGTCATCGAAGGCGAGGCGCGTGAACGCATCGGTGAGACCATCGCGGCGGCGTTCCGGGCGGACGAGCCGGACGCCGATGAGGAGCGCGTCGCGACCGAACGGCGCCGGCTGGCGCGGGCGCCGCTCGTGGTCGCGGTCGTCTCGACGGCCCGCCCGCACGTCAAAATCCCGGAATGGGAGCAGGTGCTCTCGGCCGGCGCGGTCTGCATGAACCTGGTCGTTGCCGCGAACCTCCTCGGCTACGCGACGGCCTGGCTCACTGAATGGTACGGCTTCGACCGTCGTGTCCTGGATGTGCTCGGACTCAAGGCGGACGAGGAGCTTGCCGGCTTCATCCATATCGGGCGCGCGAGCGAGGTGCCGGCCGACCGCCAGCGTCCAAACCTGTCCGACATCGTCACCCGGCTCTGAGGTCGCCCAGATGTTCTACGATGCGACGAAGAACGACCACGGCCTGCGGTACAATCCCATGAAGGCGCTGATCGGCCCGCGGCCGATCGGCTGGATTTCCGCCCTCAACGGCAAGGGCGAGGTGAACCTCTCGCCCTATTCGTTCTTCAATGCCGTGGCCGAAAACCCCTTCATCGTGGCCTTCTCGTCATACGGCTACAAGGATGCGGTCGCTTTCGTCGACGAGACCAAGGAGTTCGTCTGCAATCTCGCGACCTGGGACACCCGCGAGGCGATGAACCTCACCTCAGCGCCGCTGCCACGGGGAGAGAGCGAGCTCGCCCTTGCGGGCCTGACGCCGGCACCTTGCCGGCTGGTCAAGCCGCCCCGGGTTGCGGAGGCCCCGGCCGCGCTCGAATGCCAATGGCTCCGCACGATCCAGCTCGAGGACCGCGACGGAACCAAGATGGAGCAGTACCTCGTGCTCGGCCAGGTGATCGGCGTCCATATCGACGACCAGTTCATCAAGGACGGGCTCGTCGACACCGCCGCGATGCGGCCGATCATGCGTGGCGGCTACATGGATTACTTTGTCGCCACGCCCGAGACGAAGTTCGCCATCCAGCGCCCCAAGGGCGGCGGCGGGATCAGCTGAGCGGCGACGCGGCGCAGGATTCCGATCTGGGCTGAACCGAGAGCCAGCTTCCCCGAGAAGCCGTCGCGTGCAGCGTGAACTGCATCGGCCGCGAAGGCGTCGGGGTCGGGAACATGGCTCGCACCGGAGTCGATCGCCGGCACGCCGGCCGCCGCGGCCACGAGGACGATGTTCGCCCGGGCCGCGCGAAGCGGCTCGGCAAGGCGCGCCGTAGGGCCGATCTCGCACCCGATATCATGCGCGAGCGCGGCAAGGTCATACGTCATCCCGGCGAGCCTCGGCCCGGCTTTGGCCAGTGAAGCGATAGCGAGCGCGCCCGCCGCGCTGTCGACCGAGGCGATGATCCGAGTGGCGCCATCGTCCAGTCCCAGTTCCGCCTCTGCGACGGCGAGGATCGAGCCGAGTTGCTCGATCTCGGCACGCCCGATTGCGTTGCGGAGCCAAATGCCGTCGGGGCGGGCGGGCATCATTGCCGCAAGCTGGACCTCGCCGCCGCCCGCGAGGGGCGCGACGCGAATGAAGATCGGCACGCCAGGATGTGCTGCCCGAGCCCGGCTCACGACCGAGGGAGCTCCGGCTTCCGAATCAATCACGAGGAGATCCGGCCGGGCAGAGCCTGTGGCCTCGGGCCATGCCGGATCCGTCCCGGAGACGAGCAGGGCAGCGCGCATCCCGGAACCGATACATGGCGCGCCCGGCCGCGCCAGCCCCTGCCTTGCGGTGACCGCCGCGAATTGAGGGTTCGTTTACCATAGCGGCGGCAAGGTCGGGCCCTCCTTGCCGAGGCGGCGCCCCCGATCGATGTTCCTGTTTACGACGCCCGCCGAACCCCGCGCGAGCGCTCCCGCGACTCCTGTCGTGGACGCGATCAGGCAGGGCGCGGAGCAGACGGGGACGAGCTTCGAGTACCTGCTCTCGACCGCGCAGCGGGAATCGGCGCTCAACCCGAGCGCAAAGGCGCCGACCTCTTCGGCCAGCGGCCTGTTCCAGTTCATCGAGCAGACCTGGCTCGGCCTCATGAAGAGCGAGGGCGGCAAGCTCGGGTTGTCCGACCTCTCGTCCTCCATCACGGCGCGAGGTGACGGGACCTACGCGGTCGGCGACAGCTCGACCCGCGACGCCATCCTGAAGCTGCGCGAAGATCCGCGGCTCTCCTCCATGATGGCCGGTGCCCTCACGCAACAGAATCGCGAGGCGCTCGCGTCCGCCACGGGCCGAGACCCGAGCGGGGGCGAATTGTACATGGCGCACCTGCTGGGTGCGCGCGGTGCGGCCGATCTGATCCGGACCGCGCAGCAGAACCCGGACAGGGCCATGGCCTCCGACATGCCGGAGGCTGCCGCCGCAAACCGATCCATCTTCTTCGATCGCAGTGGCAAGGCGCGCAGCGCCGGTGAGCTGTATGCCATTCTCGGGGCGGCCGCGCCCACGTCCGTGACCTCGACCGCTCCGCTCGCGCCGCGCACGATCACCGCGACCGGCCAGCCGGCCGTGACGCGGACCGGCGACGGCCCGCCGCTTCTTGGCCTCTTCCGCAACGACGTTCGCACCGGGCCCGTCTCGGACGCCGTCGCGAAGCTTTGGCGAGTCAACAGGACCACCGCGGACGCGAAGGCTCCGGCAACCAGCTACTTCCCGAAAGCGACCGGGATCGAGAGCGCCGCCGCGCCGGGGCCGGAGACGACCGCTGCAATCGCGAGCGCGCCGGCCTCGCCCGGAGTGCCCGTCTCCGTCCCGCTTCCTCCGCCCCGGCCCCGCACCGCAGATCGCTCTGCCGCCGCGGCGGCTCAGCCCGCGCGCCTCGCCACCACAGGCCTGCCCCGATGATCGTCCGCCGCTTCCTGCTCTGGGCACGCGACGCCTCGCCCGGCCATCGCGCCGAGGCGACGGCCGCGCTCGCGAAGGCATTCCTGTATTCCGACCTGTCGGACGACGACCGCTGGGAGGCGGAGACCGCGCTTACCGCCATGCTGGACGATCCCTCGGCGCTGGTCCGGCGCGGGATGGCCGAAAGCCTCGCTTCCTCACCCGATGCTCCGCGCCACCTCATCGTCGCGCTCTCGGCGGATTCCACGGAGGTCGCCGAGATCGTCCTCGCGCGCTCGCCCGTCCTGATCGACGCCGACCTCGTCGACGCGGCGGCCCTTGGCTGCGCCCGAATCCAATGCGCGATCGCCGGCCGGCCCTCCGTTTCCGCATCGGTCTCCGCGGCCCTCGGCGAGATCGGCCGCCCTCCGGCCCTGGTGCGGCTCGCGCACAATGCCGGCGCGCAGATCGGGCACGCGACCCTGTCCAGGATCGTCGAGCGGCACGGGGATCACGCGCCGCTTCGCGAGGCGCTGCTCGCCCGGCGGGACCTGCCCGTGGACATCGCTCAGGCGATCGCGGCAGCCCTGGCCCGGGATCTGGAAAGCTTTGTCGTCGGGTGCGGCTGGCTCAGCCCCGAGCGGTCCGGCCGGATCACTCGCGAGGCGCGCGACCGCACGACAGTCGCGCTCTCCGCCCGCTCCGAGCGCGATGACGTGGAGCGTCTCGTCGCGCATCTACGCGACACCGACCAACTGACGCCGGCGCTTATCCTCCGCGCGATCCTGTCCGGCGAGATCGCCTTCGTCGAGGCGGCTTTCCGCGAGCTGACGCAGCTTTCGGCGAAGCGCGTCGCGGGCTTCTGCCGGGAAGGCTCGGGCCACGGCTTCCGGGCCATGTTCGCCAAGGCCGGTTTGCCGCCGACGCTACGGCCCGCCTTCGAGGCCGCCCTTCACGCCTGGCGCGACGGGAAGGGCGCCGACCGGCCGAAAGGCGCCAAGCTGTCGAGGGACGTGATCGAGCGTGCGCTGGCCGCCTGCGGCAATCTCCCGCCTGATCAGGCGGGACGGCTCGTCGCCCTTCTACGCCGCTTCGAGGTCGAGGCGGCCCGCGACGAGGCGCGGCTGATCGCGGACGAACTCGCGGATGAGGCCGCGCTCGAGATCGTCATGCGGCACGCACCCGAGATGCTTCTCGAGGCTCCGGAGCCCCGCCCGCTGGCAGCCTAGTATCCGAACTGCTCGACCAGGATGCGCTCGTCCAGGCTGTGGCCGGGATCGTGCAGCATCACGAGGTCGATCGAGTAGTCCATCGAGGCGGAGACGCAGGCGACGCGGCGGAACTCCGTGTGGTCCGCGACGGCGCTCACGGGACGCAGTTCCGGGTCGAGGACGTTGATCGTGATCTGCGCGCGGTCCGGCACAAGTGCGCCGCGCCAGCGCCGCGGCCGGAAGGCCGAGATCGGGGTGAGCGCAAGGAGGGGCGCATTCAGCGGCAGGATCGGCCCGTTGACGGACAGGTTGTAGGCCGTCGAGCCGAACGGTGTCGCGAGCAGGATGCCGTCTGCGACGAGCTCCTGCAGCCGCACCTTGCCATCGATCTGCACGGTCAGTTTCGCGGCCTGGTGCGTCTGGCGCAGCATCGAGACCTCGTTGATCGCATGAGCCTTCCGGCTCGCGCCCTCGATGTCTCGCGCCTCCATCAGGAGCGGGTGCACGATGCTGCGCTGCGCGGCCGCGAGGCGCTCCAGCAATCCGTCGGTGCGGAACTCGTTCATCAGGAAGCCGACCGAGCCGCGATTCATGCCGTAAACGGGCTTCGCCCTGCCCAGGAAGCGATGCAGCGTCTGCAGCATGAGGCCGTCGCCTCCGAGCGCAACCACGATGTCGGCGTCGTCCGGTGCGACCGAGGGATAGCTGGCCGACAGGGTCGCGCAGGCGGCCTGCGCGTCAGGCGTCGGGCTCGCCACGAAGCCGATGCTGATCTCTCGGCCGGTCATCTCGCCCCGCTCTCGTCCGGAGGGCCGAGGCCCATCGGCGCTGCCATGCAGCGGAGCGGCTGGCTCTACACGAGTGGGCGGCGGCTTGGAACAGGGGAAGGGGAGGAGGCGCGGGCCGGCGGGCCCGCGCCGGATGTCAGGTCAGACGGCGGGCGTCCACTGCACGGGGACGAAGCGGAACCCGCTGCCCTCCTTCAGCACGTGGCCCGTCGCCGGGAACGGCGCGTGGTAGAACGCGAGCTGCATCCGGTCGGCGGCAGCCATGTCGAGCACCTTCATGCGGGTCTCGCGCGCCTTGTCGGCGTCCATGTCGAAGATCGCGGCCCAGCCTGGATTGCGCACGAACAGCGCCGGGTGGTTCGTGACGTCGACGACCATCAGAAGCTGCTTGCCCCCCGACGCGATCCGGAAGGCGGTGTGGCCGGGCGTGTGGCCATACGCTCCCACGCCCGTGATGCCAGGCGCGAGCTCCTTCTCGGCCCCGAACTGCTTCACGTCCTTCGCCATCGGGCCAAAAACGCGGCGCACGTTCTGGAACGCGCCCTTCATGCCTTCGGGCGCCGCGTTCATCTTGCCGTCGTCCATCCAGAAGGCCCATTCGGCCTCCGGCACCATGATCTCGGCTTTCGAGAAGACGGCCGTCCCGTCCTTCAGCCGCAGGCCGTTGATGTGGTCGCCGTGAAAGTGGCTGATGAGAACCGTGTCCACCTGGGCCGGGTCGAAGCCGGCCGCGCGGAAGTTCGACATCCAGCGTCCCGAGGTGGGGGCGCCTGAGTCGCCGTTCCCCGTATCGATCAGGACCGTCTTGCCGCCCGTCTTCACGACCAGCGTCGTGAACGTGATGGGCAGCGCGTTGTCCGGCAGGAAGGCCTCGGCCATCGCCTTCTTCACGTCGGCGAGGTCGGCGTTCCTGATGAAGCCCTCGAGCGGACGCATTGCGAAGCCGTCATGAATGGCCGTGACCTCGATGTCGCCCACCTTGTAGCGGTAGAAGCCAGGCGCCTGGGCGGAGCCGGACGCCGCCGCCGGGGCAGGCGCTGCGCTCTGTGCGAGGACCGGTGTGCTGCCCGCGGCTGCCGCCGCGAGCGGTGCTGAAGCGAGTACCATGCGTCGGTTCATCATGTTCCAAAACTCCCTCATCGCCGCCCAGCAGCCGAAGTTCCCATCGTCAGGCCGGAGCCAATGACGCTGTACACCTCTTCCATATTCCGGTTCTGACGACAGCGCTTCAGGAAATCGTGAGCCGCTCGGCCACCGCCCCGCAACTCGGACCAGAGTCCCATGCTCGTTCTTCATTCGCCCGCCTCGCCGTTGCACGACCCGGCCGGCTATTTCCGCCGCGGGCAGACTGTTGCCCATCCCGAACAGGCAGAGCGCTATCGCGTCCTAAGGGCTGCCGTGGAGGAGGCCGGGCACCAACTCGTCGAGACGGGCGACCATGGGATCGAGCCGCTCCGGGCCGTCCATTCAGACAGCTATCTCGACCTGTTCAGCACGATTTGGGACCGCAGGCATGAGCTTCCGGGTGTCGGCGAGGAGGTCCTGACCGGACATTTCGCGCGGCCACAGATGCATGCCCGGCCGGAAGGGTTGCTCGGGCTCCTCGGCTACCACATGGCCGATACGTCGACGCCGGTCCGTGCAGGCACCTGGCAGGCCATCTACGGCAGCGCCCAGGCCGCGGTCTCGGCAGCCGACGCCGCGCTGGAGCACGGCGCGGCCTATGCGCTGTGCCGCCCGCCCGGGCACCACGCCTATGCCGATTCCGCTGGCGGCTTCTGCTTTCTCAACAACACGGCGATCGCCGCGGAGCGGCTGCTGGCCGAAACGGGCGGGCCGATTGCGATCCTCGACATCGACGTTCACCACGGCAACGGTACGCAGGGCATCTTCTACCGCCGCGGCGACGTCCTGACCGTCTCCGTCCATGCCGATCCCTCGAACTACTTCCCGTTCTACACCGGCTATGCAGGCGAGAGGGGTGAGGGCGTCGGGGAACGCGCCAACATCAACCTGCCGCTTCCGGAGGGCTCAGGTGACGACATCTGGCTGGAGACAATCGGGGAGGGGCTGCGGGCCGTTGCCGAATTCCGCCCCGCCGCGCTCGTCATCGCGCTCGGCTTCGACGCCTCCGAGCATGACCCGATTGGCGCCTTCAAGGTCACCACGGACGGCTTCGCGAGGGCAGCCCGTGCCATTGCGGTGGCCCACCCGACCATCCTGCTCGTCCAGGAGGGTGGGTATCTTTGCAACGCGCTGCCGAAAAACCTCGTCGGGTTCCTGGAAGCATTCGAAGACACGCGCCGTATTCAGGACGGTTAACCCGAGATTAACCGTCCTGAGTAGATGCCAAGTCACGTAACATCACGTTACTTTCGAGAGCAGGAATCGAGGACGCAATGCGCAAGTATCTGATCTCAGCGGCCTCGCTGCTGGCCCTTTCGGCTTCGGCGCTGGCGGCGGATCTTCCCGCGCGCCGCGCTCCGGCTCCCGTCGCCGCAGTGCCTGTCTTCGCCTGGACCGGCTTTTATGTCGGCGTGAATGCGGGCTACGGCTTCTCGGATTTCAAGGGCCGCGACATCTCCCTGCCAGCCGGCTCGGTTGCGGGCTCGCCCGGAACGGACGGCACCCTGCGCGTCACCGGCGGCACGGCGAACGAGGATGGGTTCGTGGGTGGCGGCCAGATCGGCTACAACCAGCAGATCGGCAGGTTCCTGATCGGTCTCGAGGCGGACGCTCAGTATAAGGATTTCGGTCGCCGGCGCTCGGACACGGGCGCTTACGTCTTCAGCGGAACGCCGGGCCTCGCTTTCCTTCCGCCGTCGGCGGATCTCCGGTTCCGGAACATGTCGACTGAGTTCTTCGGGACCGTGCGCGGTCGCGTCGGTCTCGTGTTCGACCGCGTGCTCGTCTACGGGACCGGCGGTTTCGCCTATGACACCGAGAACGTCGGCTGGGCGGCTGGCGGCGGCGTCGAGTATGCGGTCACCTCGAACTTGACCGCGAAGATCGAGGCGCTCTACGTCGATCTGAGCGAGGGCCGCCGGATCAACCCGGTCTATTCGGCCGTGACGAACACGCTGGCCCTCAACGACCCGCATAGCGACGAGTTCGTCGTCGTGCGCGCCGGCCTCAACTACAAGTTCAACTCGTTCTGATCGCGGCCTCGGCTGAGCACAGCGCTCAGCCGCCTGATCCGAAGCCGTTCAGCCCCGGTCGCCCACGGCGAACCGGGGCTTTTTCGTTCCAGGAGCGGGTCGTTCGCGGAAGATCGATCTCCGCCGGAGCGGTCGGTTAACCTTCAGCTAACCATGTGGCCCGCAACCTGCATGGAAGCAGAGAGCGAAATCGGCTCTCCTCGAGGTCAGCCATGGCGGGCGGGTACTTCATCACAGTCGACACGCCGCCCTTCGGCGTGAGCTCCATGATGCATTCGAGCGCCGAGGCTGCCGCCGAAACGACCAGCGCCCTGCTCGACGAGGGGCGGACGATCTATGTCATGACCCCTGACGGCGATCTCATGCCAGGCCGCGACTTCCTGGCCGAGCTGGCCGAGCACCGCTGAGCACTCCAAGTTCGGCGACCAGGGCCGCGGGCTGAAGACCTCAGCGCGATCCGCGACTCACGCGCCGGAGCTCTCCGAGCAGGCGTCCCGGGTGCACCGGCTTCTGGAGCACATGCACGTCCCGGTGACGCTCGCGAACGGAGCTCGGGAGGCCTGCTCCCCCCGTATACACCACGGTCGGAACGTCACGGGATCGCAGTGCTTCGAGGATCGGGGTCACCTCGCCGTCCGCGAGATTCACGTCGAGCACGGCAGCGTCGATCTCGGAGCCGCGCCTCACCAGGTCGCGCCACTCCTTCAAGCTTGCGCAGGATCCGACGACCTCACCTTCCGCCGTTTCGATGATGTCGCGGAGGTACAGCGCGATGGTCGGCTCGTCCTCGACGACGAGCACCTTAAGGCCCCCTAGCAAGCGACACCCCGCATCTCGTGAGGACTGTGCAGGGCAACGCCGACCCGACTCCGTGCGTTCCGGTTCTAGCCGCTCTCCGCAAGCCCGGTACGATCGGCACCATGCGGAGCGGACCACCAGCCGTGGGGCGCGGAGGCGCTATCCGTGCTTCACCTTCGGCTCCGCGAGCTTCGCCCAGGGGCGGGCCTGCTCGAAGGCGCGCGAGGCGCGCAGCACCTGTCCGTCGCGCTGGATGGCCCCGACGATTTGCAGCCCGACCGGCAGGCCTGTTTCCGTGAGCCCGCAGGGCACCGTCGCGGCCGGCTGCCCGGTCAGGTTGAACGGGAAGCTGTAGGGTGCCCAGTTGATCCAGTTCTTGCCGAAGCCTCCGTCCGGCGGCGTGTTGTTGCCGGCCTCAAAGGAGGCTGTGGCCAGCGTCGGGGTGAGAAGCAGGTCATACTGCTCGTGGAAGCGCTCCATCGCGAGATAGAGCGCGCCGCGCGCATTCGCGGCGCCGACGAAATCAGCCCCGAGAATGGAGCGGCCCTTCTCGGCGACCTTGACGAACCCCGGATCGACCTCGCCCCAGCGCGCCTCCGGAATGGCGCGTAGCACCGACCAGGCCCCCACATGCCAGAGCGTCTCGAGTGTCTCGATCGGGTTCGTGAAGCCGGGATCGACCTCCTCGACCGTCGCGCCGAGCTCTTCGAAGACGCGCGCCGCCTTGGCCGTGATCGCCTCGACCTCGGGGTCGAGTTTCTCCACGTACCCCAGGCGCGGGCTCCAGGCGATCTTGAGCCCGCGCACGCCGAGCTCGAGCCCGGCGAAATAGTCCTGCGGCGGCGTGACGAGCGCCGTCATGTCGCGCGGGTCCGGCGCCGCGATCGTGCCAAGCATGATGGCGGCATCCGCGACGGTCCGGGTCATCGGCCCGACATGCGAGACGATGGCGAACGGGGAAGGCGGATAGGCCGGCACGCGGCCGAAGCTCGGCTTGATGCCGTAGATGCCGCAGAACGAGGCCGGGATGCGGATCGAGCCCGCACCGTCGGTCCCGATATGCAGCGGCCCGAGCCCGAGCGCCGCCGCGGCGCCGGCGCCAGCAGAGGACCCGCCCGTCGTCATCCGTGTGTCCCAGGGATTGCGGATCAGGCCGTAGAGCGGCGAATCGCCGAGACCTTTCCAGCCGAATTCCGGCAGCGTCGTCTTGCCGACTGGGATCGCGCCCGCCTCGAGCAGCCGATCGACGGAGGGCGCGTTGTCGGGGGAGGGTGTCTCGTCAGTGGTCTTCGAGCCACGGCGGGTCGGATGCCCCTTCCAGACCACGTTGTCCTTCACGGTGAATGCAATGCCGTCGAGCGGGCCGGAGGGGTTGCCCTTCACCCAGCGCTTCTCGGACGCCGCCGCTTCCTTCATCGCGCCCTCGCGGTCGACGATGCAGAACGCGTTCACGGCCGGGTTGGCGCGATCGATCCCGTCCAGCACGGCCCCGATCGCCTCGCGCGGCGAGAGCTTGCGCTCGCGATAGGCGGCGAGAAGGCCCGTGACGTCGAGCGACAGGATGTCTTTCATGAGGGGGTCCGTTCAGAGCGTCGTTTCGGAGAAGCCGGCGGCCGGCCCGATCCGGCGGGGATCGAGACCGTGCGAGGAAAGGGCGTCGAAGATGGCGGCGGTGTGCTCGCGCGAGCGGGTCTCGATCGTCACGTCGACCGAGACGCCCTTCGCGGGCACGTCGAGGAAAAGCCGTCCGTGCGACACCTCCAGGATGTTAGCGCCGAGCGCGCCGAGCCGCGTCGCGATCTCGCCGAGCAGACCGGGCCGGTCGGGGGAGGTGATGCGGAAGGAGGCGATGCGGTCGTCGCGCTCGAGCTCGCGCACCATGACGGAGGCGAGGAGCCGCGCGTCGATATTGCCGCCGCAGAGCACCAGCCCGACCCGCCGCCCGCGGAACAGGTCGGGCCGCGCGAGCATGGCGGCGAGGCCGGCGGCGCCCGCGCCCTCCGCCATCGTCCGGCACAGCGTCGCATATGCGTTCACCGCCCGCTCGATCGCCGGCTCGTCGACCAGGACGATCTCCGAGACGAGCTCGCGGATGACCGGCAGCGTCAGGCGGCCGACATTCTTGACGGCAATGCCTTCTGCGAGCGTCGCGCCGCCGATCGGCGCAGTCTCGCCGCGAATCGCGTTGTGGCAGGAAGGATAGAGGCCGGCCTCCACGCCGATGATGCGGATGTCCGGCCGGATCGCCCGTGCCGCAACGGCGATACCGGAGATCAACCCGCCGCCGCCGATCGGCACGACGATGTCGTCGAGGTCGGGCACCGCGTCCAGCATCTCGATCGCGACCGTGCCCTGGCCTGCCATCACCAGCGGGTCGTCGTAGGGATGCACGAGCGTGAGCCCGCGCTCGCCGGCAAGGCGACGCGCGACCAGTTCCGAATCGGCGAGCGTCGCACCCTCGAGCACGACGTCGGCGCCGTGGCCGCGCGTGTTCTCAGCCTTCACCAGTGGGGTGCCGGCAGGCATCACGATCGTGGCCGGAATGCCGAGCCGGCGGGCGTGGTAGGCGACGGCCTGGGCGTGGTTGCCGGCCGACATAGCGACGACGCCGCGCGCCCGCTCCTCGGGCGACAGGGCCTGCAGGCGGTTCAGCGCGCCCCGCTCCTTGAAGGAACCGGTCGGCTGCATGTTCTCGTGCTTCACGAACACCGTCGCGCCGGTGAGTTCGGAGAGGCGCGGCGCGGGCAGAAGCGGCGTCACGAGCACCTGGCCGGCGATGGCCGATGCCGCCCCCCTCACGTCCTCGATGCCGATGGCCGGCGGGTCTTGGCTCAAGGGGCGGCCTTGGATGGGGCGGGGCCGAACAGCCTTTCGGACCTCAGCACGATGAACAGGACGAGCACGATGAACAGCGCGAGATCGCGCCCCTCGATGGGCAGATAGGCTGACCATAGCGTCTCGAAGAGCCCGATCGCCAGCCCTTCCGCCAGCCAGAGCGAGGGCGAGTCTGCGGAAGCGGTTTTCAGCGTGGCGCCTCCCGACGAGGCTCACCCCGATCGTCCGCGAGTGCGTCCGGCGTGCTCAGGTAATAGCGCTTCAAAAGGTGCACGGCTGCGGGCGAGAGCGGCCCGCGATCGGTGGTGACCGCCACGAGCTCGGTCCTCGTAGCCGACAGGCCCGGCCCGAACCGGCAGAGCACGTAGCGGGGCAGGGGAACTCCCCCAGGCGGGGTCGCCCGGTACTCGACCCGAACGCTGTTCGGCTCGCGCCCATGCCCGACCTGCCGCACCTCGATCTGCGTCCCGCCGCCCTCGAGCGCCGGCAGGGCGAGCCGGCAGATCCGGGCCTGCTCGCCGTCAACGGTGGGCGAGCAGGCGACAAGGAGAAAAAGGACAAAACCGAGAGGTCTCAAGAATCGCAGCGCTCCCTCTCCACCGACCTCGAGTCTTCGCGAGTTCGGCATCCTCTCGGGCGCAAGTCGGGCAGGCCCGACTTGCGTTGGGGGAGGGGGCTGGGGTGAGGGGGCTAGGAGCTTACAAGCTTGCACGCGCGGCGGGCTGATCCAGATCGGCAGGCCCCCGTTGCAACAGGTTCGGCAACGTTTCGCAAACCCCTCTGAGGGGCTCCGGGATCGAGGCTCGCGAGGGCTCCTAGGGCCCCGCCCGCAACTACCCCTGCCGCAACTTCTCCGCCACGAGCGGGGCGTAGTAGGTGAAGACGCCATCCGCCCCGGCGCGCTTGAACGCGACCAGGCTCTCCATCATGGCGCGGTCGCCGTCGATCCAGCCGTTCTGCGCCGCGGCCTGGATCATCGCGTACTCGCCCGACACCTGGTACGCGAAGGTCGGCACGTCGAAGCTGTCGCGCACCCGGCGGATCACGTCGAGATAAGGCAGGCCGGGCTTCACCATCACCATGTCCGCGCCCTCGTCGAGGTCGAGCGCGACCTCGCGCAACGCCTCGGCCGAGTTCGCCGGGTCCATCTGGTAGGTGAGCTTGTCGCCCTTCAGCTTCGTGCCGAGCGCGTCCCGGAACGGGCCGTAGAAGGCCGACGCGTACTTGGCCGCGTACGCCATGATCTGCACGTCGAGGAAGCCGGCCCGGTCGAGCGCCTCGCGGATCGCCGCGACGCGCCCGTCCATCATGTCGGAGGGCGCGATGATGTCCGCTCCGGCGGCCGCCTGGATCAGCGATTGCTCGACCAGCACGGCAACCGTTTCGTCGTTGAGGATGCGGTCGCCGTCGATGAGGCCGTCATGGCCGTGGCTCGTATAGGGATCGAGCGCCACGTCCGTGATGATGCCGATATTGGGCACGGCGTCCTTGATCGCCCGCACGGCGCGGCAGACGAGGTTCTTGCTGTTCAGGGCCTCGGACCCGCGCTCGTCGCGAAGCGCCTGGTCGGTATACGGGAAGACGCCGATCGCCGGGATGCCGAGGCTTGCGGCCCGCTCCGCCTCGCGCACCGCCTCGTCCACCGAAAGCCGCTCGACGCCGGGCATCGCCTTCACGGGATCGCGGCGGCGCTCGCCTTCGATGAGGAAAAGCGGCCAGATCAGGTCCCCGACGGACAGCACGTTCTCGCGCACGAGCGCCCGGCTCCACGCCGATTTCCGGTTCCGGCGCGGGCGGTTGCGCAGCGCGAGCGGCGGCGCCTCCGGGCTCAACGTCTCGCGCACGACCTCCCGGATGGCGGGGCGGGACATGGATCGGACGTTGGACATCGGGCGGCCTCGGGCGGCGTCTCTCGGGCGGTCTCCCGTCCTAGCACATTTGAAATGGTCCAAAACAGATATGGGAGAACACGTAGCGCCGCAGCCCCGGGGGGCGGCGGCGAGCGATTTGATCCGACGCTCGGCTGCACCCAGCGATGGTCCGAGTTGGGTGGGAAGCGGGTCTCAGCGGACGAGGAGGCCCCAGGCGAAAAGCAGAACGGCCAGGACGCCCAGAGCACTTCGGACGTTGTGGAGCTTGCCCCACCGAAGCAGCATCTGACGGCTTTCCGCGCCCGCCTCTTGGACCGGCGTAGCAAGAAGGCGCTTGTTCGTGGGCATGATCACGAGCAGCGTGAAAGGCCAGTTTGCAAGCAAGACGACGCTGCCGACGAGCCACTGCCAGTCCCGCAGTTGATAAAACGCAATAAGGCCGACGACGCCTCCGAGCACCGCCAGTCCGGCTTGGATCGGCAGAGCCCGCCTGTAGCTCGGCTGCCATTGCGCGAGCATAGGTCCGTCTTCCAGCGTGAGCCGAGCGGGGTGCTCAATGATGGTGATGTAGGCTGCGGCACCTGCAAACAGCGTGGCCGAAAGCAGAGCCAGAACGGGAAGGGTCAGCATGTCATCTCCTCAGAATGTGGGGAGATGCCCGCCCAACGGACCGCGCCTCCCCGATTTGCTCGGGTTGACGCCGCGGCTGGGAAGAACCCACTCAAGGCGGGCGCAGGAGCTACCGACCTGCAACTCTATTTTCGGCGCGGCTAACCTGCCTCACGCCGGCCTGCTTCGCAATCGGTGATGTCTGCGTTGGTGGAAAGCGGACCTGAGCTAGGCCACGATGATACGGTTCAATGACGCTGCCCCAAGCGCTGGAGGCTCTGCCGTGCATCCCGTTCCTCCGCGCGACTGGCTACGAGGGGACCGACTGGATGTCGTGAGCACCGCTCGATTTGCGATGTGGTTCGCGTTTGATAGCGCGGGCGTTGTTCAGGCGAATGCGTTTCGGCGAACTCGGTCGCCTGGAAAGGAGGGGGCGCGCCAAATAAGGTGAGCCAGGCGGGCGGGGGAACCCGGACGCTCGAAAGGGCGGAAAGCGGACGGGCCGCGATGCGGTCAGCAACGCCTCGCCAAGGTAGGTGATCCCTGTGAAAAAAGAGGATCCATGTACACGCCGAGCAATAGCGGCTTATTCAGCTGCCTTCGTCAGCGTTTGTTTCGGTATTTACCTGGTGGCAGAGCTTGGTGTAACCGTCTCGAATCCGGATCTTTTGCACCTAACGAAGTACGCGTTGTTCTCAGAAAGTGCCGACAGAGTCGCTTACCTTGTGCTCCTGTCTGGGCAACGCAACAACGCTTACATCTTTGTTCTGCTCGAAATAACTATCCCATATCTTAACATATTAGCGTGCGCTATCACAGCGGCCTCGCTGACAAAGGCAGGAGTTCGTGCTCTCTGCGGTCCGCCGTACCGCCGAACGAGATGGTGGGCGGCGCTGCTTGTTGCGGTTGTATATTTCATCGGCATGAGCGAGACAGCGACCTATATAACCAAATCTCCGAGGCTGCTTTTTGGCCTGACATTCCGACCAGATTCTCCAAGTGGTTCCTATATATTCCACTTCCTTTTTCTGCACTATGCCGGGGGCCTCACATTGATCATGCTTCCCATAAGCGCCGTGCAAACATTTCGACACCGTTCGGCTCCCTGATCTCAGGCCGCAGGGATAGAGATTGCGCCGCGTGCTCGGATTCCGGGTAGGCCGAGTCAGGCAGGGCCAAAGCGACAGCGTGCGATCCAGCGCATTGTGGTAATCTGCTTGGGGTCGGGAGCGGCCCTGCAGGAGGCATCATGCGGAGAGCTGGACGACCATAGCCCCCGGCAGAATCGCGTGTCAGGCAATCGGGCTCAGGAATGCAAACCTCTCCGCAGCCCCGCGGTTTGCTCTCGCCGGACCGTTCCGGCTATGCCCCGCCCATGAGCGAACCGGAGATCATCTGCGAGCGCCGCGGCGCGGCGGGAATCGTCACGCTGAACCGTCCGCAGGCCCTGAACGCGATCACGCACGGGATGGTACGGGAGCTCGCCCGGGCGCTGGACCTCTGGGAAGCCGATCCCGTGATCACGCGCATCGTGCTCCAGGGCGCCGGCGGAAAGGCTTTCTCGGCCGGGGGCGACATCCGCGCCCTCTACGAGGCCGGGAAGGCCGGGCGGCACGACGAGGCGCTCGCCTTCTGGCGCGACGAGTACCACCTGAACATCCGCATCAAGCGCTATTCGAAACCCTATGTCTCGCTGATCGACGGCATCGTGATGGGCGGCGGCGTCGGCGTGTCGCTGCACGGCGTCTACCGGGTTGCGGGCGACCGCTACCGCTTCGCCATGCCGGAGGTGGCGATCGGCTTCTTCCCGGATGTCGGTGCGACCTACGCGCTGCCGCGGCTGCCGGGTGCGGCCGGAATGTATCTGGCTCTGACGGGCGCGCGTGTCGGCCCCGACGATGCCGCGACCTTCGGCCTTGCCACGCACGTGGTCTCCTCCGAGGCATACGGAGACCTTCTCGACCGGCTTGTCGGCGGGGAGGATGTCGATGCTGCGCTCGCGGCTGCGTCCCGCCCGGCGGCGCCGGGCCCGATCGCCAGCGAGCAGGCCGTCATCGATGCGTGCTTCTCGGCCGAGAGCGTCGTGGCGATCCTCGCCAGGCTGGACGCGGCGGCCGCGTCCGGATCCGCGTTTGCGCACGCAACGGCTGCGGACATGCGCACGAAGGCGCCGTCCAGCATGGCGATCGCCTTCGAGCAGGTCCGGCGCGGGCGCAACCTGTCCTTCGAGGAGGCGATGGCGACCGAGTTCCGCATCGTCAGCCGGGTTGTCCGCGAGCCGGATTTCTACGAGGGCGTGCGCGCGGCCATCATCGACAAGGACGGCGCGCCGCGATGGCGCCACGGCGGGATCGAGGAAGTCGAGCCCGTCTGGGTCGCATCGCATTTCGAGGGGCTCGGCGCCCAGGAATTGGGAGTGGCCTGAATGGGCGTTCGTTACATCGGCGGGGCCGAACTGGCCGAGGAGGACGACCGGCTGCTCGCGGCCGCGCCGACCCGACACCTGCGCTGGAACCTCGTCCTCGTCTGGTTCATGCGGATCATGGCGCTGCTGTGGGGCATCAAGGGCCTGATCGCCTGGGCAAACATCCTCGGCATCGCCGGCGCAATTCCGTTCGAGGCGCGCCCGCCGGGGCACCAGGCCGTCACCGTTTATTTCGCCGTGATGGACCTCGTCGCGGCGGTTGGGCTTTGGCTCACCTCGACATGGGGCGGCGTGCTCTGGTTGCTCGCCGTCATGAGCCACCTGATCCTCGCCGTGTTCTTTCCACGGTTCGTATCGAACGGCGCTCTTCTCATTGCGCTCTTCATCATCGGACTGATGATGTACTTGACTATATCCTGGCTCGCAGCGGTCGATGAATGACGAAGTAACGATTTTGTAGGGTCTTGTAACCAAGCGTTTACCTAACTGTTCCTCAATTTCAATGTTCATTTACGGTGAGATGTAAATCGCGGATTCATCCTGTTGCTTAGACTGATCTTCATTCGCGTAACCTAGGTTGGCTTCATAACGGACCGGGGAACACCGGCCGCCAAGACAGGGAATGAGGCATCAGATGACGAACCTGGCGAAGAAGATCGCCCAGCCGGAAGCTCCGGCAGGCGAGGAGACGGTGAAGCCGCGCTACCTCGAGGCGCTGCACTTGGTCGAGCGGCTTCACCGCCGCCTCCTCGACGTGATCAAGGACGAGTTCGAGCGGCGCGGCCGCGACGACGTCAACAGCGTGCAGGCGCTCTTGCTCTACAACATTGGCGATAAGGAGCTGACGGCGAGCGAGCTGCGCACCCGCGGCTACTATCTCGGCTCCAACGTCTCCTACAACGTGAAGAAGCTCGTCGAGATGGGCTACCTTCACCATGCCCGTTCCCGGGTTGATCGCCGCTCGGTCCGCATCAGCCTGACCGATAAGGGCCGGCAGGTGCACGAACTCATCAGCGCGCTGTACGACAAGCACGCCCGCACGATCGAGCCGATCGGCGGCATCTCGAACGACGATTTCGGCCGGCTGAACCAGGCCCTGGTCCGGCTCGAGCGCTTCTGGACCGACCAGATCCGCTACCGCCTCTGAAGCTGGAGCACTTTCGTTCCCGCAGAGGCAGGTCCGGGACACCGGGCCTGCCTCTGGCTTTTTCTGGGGCGGAGCGCTGCCCCGCCATGGTCTCCTGGTCTGTGAAAGAGACAATCAGTGCGGCCGAGCGGGATTCGGCCCGCCGTGAGGCCTCGGACGGGGCTGCACGACTGTGGGCAATCCGGCCGTCATCCGGGACGTGGTGCGAATGTGCGTCCTGCCTGCCTGAATCTGCTCCAGCCCGCTGACGATGGCCGAGCCGGAGCCGTAGGTGATGCTGACCTGCACCTCATGACCTCGGCGCCGTGCGACCACGTTGAACACTTCAGCCGGTTCGCGGCCCTGCAGGCGCGCGGACACCTGCATGGTGATCTGCATCCTGCCTCCGGTCGGATCCTCGTCGTAGCCCTGCACCATGAAGCACGAAACGCCGATCCGCCGGTCGCGGTGTCTCGCTGCCGCGTGCTCGGCCGCGAGCACGATCTGCCGGACTACGTTCTCGAACACCCATGCGTACAACGGGTCGCGGCTTCCTGACGTCGATGGTCGCCCAGGCGGCCGCACATCTCTGCGGGTTGGGCGCACCGGTTCGCCCGGATAGTCATGGGCCACCCCGAAATCGATGCTCCGCGGCAACCGGTTTCTAGGAGCGGGCGCGTCGCCGGGGTACTCGGTTGCGATCTCGGTATCGTGGGTCGGTGGTCTATTCGAGGAGGATCCCGACGGCCTTCGCTGCGGCCGTGGCGTGAGATCCCCGCATCCAGGCGCAAAGCCGTAGGATGTCAGCAGCCGCCCGAATTCTGCCTGTGCTTGCTCCCTGTTCATGGTCCGTCTCCCGCGTCAGTCGTTGACGGCACGACGTTGCGGCCGCGGCCGGTGCGGGGACGGTGCGGGATGGCACGAACCTCCGGGCGCGTTCCTGCCCCCGTTGTGGCTGCCCGCGACCAGCGATGTGCGATGCCGCACCGCCACAAATTGGCCGGACTGGTCAGGCTTCCTTAACCGCGGCTTGGGCACTGATGGTAGGCATCACGCCTGAGCCATCCTAAGCGCTCACGCCGCCACCGGACTCCGAGAGAGCAGGGCCGAATGCTGTCACGCCGCCAGTTCATGACGACCTCGGCCGCCGTCGCGCTTGTCGCGGCGAGCGGTCTTTCCGCCTTCGCGGCCGAGCAGGCCGAGTGGGCGCAGAATTACGACGGCGCGAATCGCGTCCGCGTCCCCCGTTCCACGACGCCGATCCTGTCCCCGCTCGCCGTCTCGGCGACGGAGGAGGCGGCCGCCCGCTATCGCGAGATCGTGGGCCGCGGCGGCTGGGACCGCCTCTCCGCCGGAAGCGGGCTGCGCGTCGGCTCCAAGGGCCCGGCCGTCCTGGCGCTGCGCCAGCGCCTCATGGTCGAGGGCGACCTCGACGCCGCCGCCGGCTCCTCGCCGATCTTCGATTCCTATGTCGAGGCGGGCGTGCGCCGCTTCCAGGCCCGCCACGGCCTGAACGCGACCGGCATCCTGAACGAGGCGACGATCGCCTCCATGAACGTGCCGGCCGAGACGCGGCTGAAGCAGCTCGAGCTGAACGTCGTGCGGCTCCGCTCCTATGCGACGAGCAATCTCGGCAGCCGCTACGTCATCGTGAACATCCCGGCCGCGCTCGTCGAGACGGTCGAGGACGGCCGCGTCCACACGCGCCACGCCGCCGGCGTCGGCAAGATCGACCGGCAATCGCCGATCATGAACGCGAAGATCACGCAGGTGAACTTCAACCCCTTCTGGACCGCGCCCGCTTCCGTCGTGAAGAAGGACCTGATCCCGAAGATGCAGAAGGAGCCGAACTACCTGACCGAGAACCGGATCCGCATCTTCAGCCGTGACGGCCAGGAGATCCGGCCCGAGGCGGTCAATTGGCGCTCGGACGAGGCGACCCGCTACATGTTCCGGCAGGATCCGGGCGGCGACCTCAACTCGATGGGCTTTGTGCGCATCAACATCCCGAACCCGCACGGCGTCTACATGCACGACACGCCGTCGAAGGGCATCTTCGGCGACGATTTCCGCTTCGTCTCCTCGGGCTGCGTGCGCGTGCAGAACGTGCGCGACTACATCACCTGGCTCCTCAAGGACACGCCGGGATGGGACCGCGAGCGGATCGAGCAGACCTTCGAGGCGGGCTCGCGCACGGACGCCACCATCTCGACGCCGGTGCCGGTCTATTGGACCTACATCACGTCCTGGGCGGCGCCGGACGGCCTCGTGCAGTTCCGCGACGACATCTACAACAAGGACGGCCTCGGCAACATTCCGATGGCCTCCCGCACCCCGATCGAGCCGGCCGACCCGGACGCGGCCTTCATGCAGAACTGACGGCGCTCGCGCCGTCATCCTCGGGCTTGACCCGAGGATCTCGAACAACCTGCCGAACCCTCACGGCCCGCCTCGGCGGGCCGTTTGCGTTTCGCTCCCCCAAGCTCAGTACGGGGTCGTGGCGCTCACATACAGCATGGCCATGAGCCGAAGCTCGGTGTCGCGGCTGTCGACCTGCTTCTGCGGCGAGGTGGCGAAGCTGACCGAACCGAACACCATGGTCGCCAGGATGGTGATGCAGAGGCAGAACCTGAAGGCGCGCATGGGATGATCCCCCGAAGGTGCCGGTGGGACAGATCCCTCCGGACCCTCATTGGTCGCGGCGCACCGCGTCCGGGTTCAAAGCTCGCGCAGAATCTTTCGTGCCGGTGTGCCCCGGCGCACGCCTGCGTTGCACAATGTGCAGGGCGGGGCGGAAGCGCGGCTACCGCCACCGTCATGCTGAGGTGCGGAGCGAAGCGGAGCCTCGAAGGCACGCGTCACCGTCCTGCCGTGCTTCGAGACGCGCCTTCGGCGCTCCTCAGCATGACGAAGGTGAGGGCAGGGCGCCTCCGTCCGGCCAGGGCGGCCGAAGAAGCTGTTCCGCTGCCGCGCGCGATCGTCCGCGCGGGCAGGCCGGGCGGGTACTTAGCGTAGGCCGAAGAACGACAGGATCGCGAGGACGATCACCACAGCGCCGACAAGCCAGATAATGTTGTTCATGGGTTCCTCGCAGCCACGGCCTCGGCAGCACAACCTTGGCCGTGCCCGTCAGTTCCGGCGGGGTGCTCCGGCGGCTTCAGCGCTGCCACGCGCCGGACCCGAAGAACTCGCGAAGCTGCCCTGCGCCGGCGGCCGCTTAGGGGCGAGGTCGCGGACGAGACGTCTGCGGAGGTGATGGCCGGTGTAGTGTAATCGGAGCCGCGCCGAAGGACGAGGCGATGAAGCCAGTTCCTCCCGGGGCCGGGACAACGCGCCCCAGTATTCTCGTGCCAGATCCACTCGGCGGGATGGAAAACCAACGGAGTTGAGCACTCCCGTCAGCCTGGAGCTCTGCAACGACATTGAAACGGAGCGGTGCTCCGTTGATTGTGAACGAGCCCAGGATGTCCACGCCGTAAGGCCTCACGCGAACGGTACCTGGTACGCAATCCTGAATCGTGACGGCCGTGATGGACGGGGTCCCTGTGGACCTGCGCCTCGCTTCCCGTATGGTCATTTCAACCACCCACCACTCGAAAGCGGTCTCGGGAAGGATGTCGTATGTAGTCCCATCTGAAGAGAGTATTGAGCGACGAAGCGAAGCACTGAACCTGTTTTGCGCGTCTCGCGTGTCCATCGTTCGTCTCCTCTGAACGGACGGATCTGCTTACGCATAGCACATCTGGTCGAAAACTGCGGTGCGATTTGGCACTCGGCGTCAAGCATTGGCGCCGCAGGCGAGGCGAGCTTACTGTGCAGCGGTGAGCTGTCAGTCCCCGGCGCGGGCCGTGTATCGTCGCTTCACCGTTGCCACTTGCCCGAGCCAAAGAACCCGCGCAGCTGCGCCGCCCCGGCCCGCCCGTGCGGGCGCTCCCATTCATCCTCCTTGGCCCAGCGCGCCACCGTCCCCGGATGCACGCCGAGCCGCGCGCCGATGAGGGTCGTGCCAAGCCGCGTCAGCTCGTAAAGGTTGCGTGCATCGCGCCGGACATGCGGCGCATAAGGGCGGCCGCGCCTGTCGCCCTCCGCCGCGAGCACGCCTGTTCGCTTCGAGGCTGCGAAGCGCTTCGAGTAGTGCGGAACGGGCGGACGCTCCCATCCGCGCATGCGGATCCAGACCGAGATCTGCGCCTGGCTCACGCCGACCTGACGCGCGATCCTCTTCTGCGAGAGCAGCGTTCCGGTCACGAGGTCCCGCGCCAGCCCGACCGCGTCGCCCGCATAGGGTGTTCCGCGGCCGCGCCGGTAGCGCGGCGGCCGCACCCGATCCGGGCTGGGCGCCGCCGGCCGCTGCCAGCGGTTACGCTTGCGCCAGCGGCAGAGGGTCGTGGGCGACACGCCGATCCGCGCGGCGATGGCCTTGAAGGAGAGGCGCGTCCCCTCCAGCAGCGCCCGCGCCTCGGCGATAACCTCGGGCACGATCGGGTGCCCGCCGCCGCGCTGGCTCTTGAGCGGGAGCCGGGCAGGGCGCGACGGCCGCGGCCGATCCTCCCCGGCGCGGACCTCGGCTGTTGCCGAGTTCCGCAATTCGAAGACTCGCAAGTCGGGCAGGCCCGACTTGCCGCGGGGGCGGGGGACCGGGGGAAGCCTGGTGGAGGGGGCGCAAGGCGCGAAGGGCAGGGGAGAGCGTCAGGGTGAGGGAGCCGAGCGCTATCGGCCGATCGGCACCAGCCATGCCGCGCGATGAGCCGGCCGACCGTGGCCGGGCTCACCCCGACCCGCGCCGCCATCTCGCGCTGCCGCAGATCCGTGCCCTCGACGAGCACCCGCACCGCCTCCACCACCTCCGCCCCATAGGCCCGCCCACGCCCCGTGCTGAGCCGGGCCGGGGAGGGCGGAGCGGTGCAGCGTGGGTGTGTACTCATGCGTTAGGAATATATGCAGGATACGTAACCCGTCAACCTATTCTCGCAGCTGAAGGCGACATCGACCTGCTCAGACCTGGTGGGCCCAATGCCGCTCTCGCCCGTTCTCACCGCTTGAAACAGTTTTCGCGGTGCCAACGTAGGAAGTGAGGGTGGGGCCGCTCCTGTACCCTGGTTGGCGCAAACGCTCGTCCGGTCTTGTTCACGAAGCTGCGGATGCTGTCTGGATCGTTCGCCTGCCGCGAAACCATGATGTCAAGCTCGTCCGATAAGCCGATCAAGCCGCGGTCGAACATCCAGTGAGCTGTGCCGGACAGAGCAATGCCGTTGCTTACAATGTCTGGACCGTTCGCCTCGACAGGACGGATGTGAGCCGCGGCCACCTCAGCGCGTCCCCCACCGTTGATCAACTTCAGCCCAGTTAGCGCGCAGCGTTCATCGTAGGCACGTAGGACCACCCGCCGAAACACACGATCTCGAACCACTCGTGAGGCGATCAGAGACAGGCGTTCACGCTTCTGCTCGAACACGAACGGTCTCTGCTCCTCGGAGAAGCCCAATGCTTCATCCTGGTGTGGAAGGCGCGGCAGCAACGGGGTAGGCTCGTCCAGACCGAGATCAAGGATGCGATCAAAATCGAGTGCCGAGATCGGTCGGACCGCTGCCTGCGCCCGCCCCGAGATGCGGCCATCTTCGTTCAGAACGCCTCACTCAACGACGCCGTCTGCATCCGCGAACGGAACGGGTCTTGCGAAGTCGAGGTAGCTACCCGGCTCGATGATGGCGAGGAACATGCCGGACGTAGACAGATCCGGGATGACTTCCTGAACTCGTGCCACTGCGAAGTAGCCGCGGGTTCCGGATACCTTGCGCGGCTCGTAGTAAACGATCCAATCGCCTAAGCAGGCCTGCACGCGACTGAGATACTGGCGCGGAAACTGATACTGCTCGGCTGGACTGTCGTCATAGATTGAATCAGCACGGTGTATGAGGACGCCGAGGGTCATAGACGTATGATAAGGGCCGGAACGCTCAGGGACAGCCCCGTCATCCAACGAAATAGAAGGCCCGAGCGCCCCGCCCAACACATTGCTGCATGGGGCTGTCCCGCGCTCTAGAGCGGCGTGATCAGAAGGTCGCGCATGACCACAAGGGACGGCCACGACAGCAGCCCTGGCGCGCGCTTTACAAGGATCCGCGGCCGCCTCGATCACCCTGGCCGAGTACCCCCTCTGCACAGGTGCCGGGCTCGCGTCACCAGAGCGACTTCGTCCTGATTTCGAGCGTGCGAAAAGGGAGAGCTGCTGCCAGCCCTGCCAAGACCGCGAGCTAGAGGCTAGTTAGCATTCGCCTCGTTATGCTAACGAACGACTGGGCTGAGGGCACGGCTAAAAGTGTTATGCCCAGGCCGAATAGAAGCGTCACAAGAGTGCGCGCTACCGGCGACGACGTCGACAAATGCTCGTAGTACTCTCTCAAATTGTCGCTGACCGTTGCGTGATACAGCCCAAGGTGGCGCTTTCCAGCCTCGTCTAAAACCTCACGTATCAAGTCGTTTAACGTGTTGGAAGTGATCGCGTGCTCAGCCTCGGCGTACTCGGCGCTATCTTCGTATTTCTTGTTGATCCAGGGGCAGAAAATCTGATAGCCGATCGAGCCTAGGCCGAGAAACATGAGCCCGAAGTAGACAAAGTAGAGACGTGTTGTCGTTGTCGCAATCAGGTCAGGAACTAAGCTCTCGCTCAGTTTGAGAGCCTCTGAGACATATTGATTGAAAAGGATGGCGTACCCGATGAACGGGAATGTCGAGGACAGCTTAACCAGACGCGAGTTACCAACACCTCGCAACGTGTTCCAGCGCAGCATCAGACGCCCCGATCAAATCCCCTGGGCATCATACGGCCCCAATGGGGGATGCGAGCATCCGCCTGGACCTCGCCGCGCCGAACCGGCGCGGCGAGGTCCAGGCGGCACCACTCGCGCTCTATATAGGGGCGCTTCCGCAAGACCTGTTCCTCGAAGTAGCGCCTCGTCTTCACGCCGCACGGTCCCGCGAGAAAGAGGCGAGGTCAACCTTGCCCGTCTGGCCAGCTCCCGTCTGCCGGCACCCTCAGGCCGCGCGCCGGTCGATCCCGTCGCTCGGCATGCGGTAGCGCAGTTCGGAGATGATGCCGACGATCTGCTGCGGCTGGAACGGGGCGCGGATGACCGGGGCGCCCTTCACCTTGGCCGACTCCAATATGCGCTGCGGGGCGCGGGAGGCGTAGATGACGTCGATGCGCGGGTGCAGGCGGCGCGCCTCCTTCGCGAGCGCGAGGCCGCTCGTCTCGCCCTCGAGATCCGCATCCACGACGAGGACGGAGATTCGGCGCTCCGCCAGGATGGCGAGCGCGGCCGCGCCGTCGCGGGCCGTCACCGGCTCGTGGCCATACATGGCGATGCCGTTCGCCGTGACCTGGCGGGTGAGGCTGTCGGCGGCGACGATGAGGACGGAGACGGTTTTGGTCACGCTGCGCTTCCCATTCTGCGGCGAGCGACCGGCGCCGGCGTGCACGCCTTGCGTGACCCGCGCCCTTCAAGTCGCTCTTCGGTTGTATGCATCCAGAGATGCGCCGCGATGGTTAACGAGCCGTAAGCGGCGGGCCCGCCGCGTTAACCAATGGGGTGCGGCAGGTTGACTCCCCGATCTCCTCCGCGAAGCGGGGGAGATCCCCCGCCTCCGCCGTTTGCCGCCTCCGTTGCCCCTGTGCTAACTCGCGACGATCCCGCGTAGGCTTAAGATCCGCGGGCCAAGTCTCACCGCGGGCCGAGTCCCAAGGGCGAATTCCCATGAGCGCATCCCCGTCCGGCGGCTACCAGCTGTCGAATTCGTTCTTTTCCGCCTCGCTCGCCGATGTCGATCCGGAGATCTTCGGCACGATCGAGGGCGAACTCGGGCGGCAGCGGGATGAGATCGAGCTGATCGCGTCCGAAAACATCGTCTCCCGCGCCGTGCTCGAGGCGCAGGGATCGGTGATGACGAACAAATACGCGGAGGGTTATCCGGGGCGGCGCTATTACGGCGGCTGCCATTTCGTGGACATCGCCGAAAAGCTCGCGATCGAGCGGGCCTGCCGGCTCTTCGAGTGCCGCTTTGCCAACGTGCAGCCGAATTCCGGCAGCCAAGCGAACCAGGCCGTGTTCATGGCGACCATGAAGCCCGGCGACACCTTCATGGGGCTCGACCTCGCCTGCGGCGGGCACCTGACGCATGGCTCGGCCGTCAACATGAGCGGCAAGTGGTTCAACGTCGTCTCCTACAAGGTGCGCGAGGACGACGAGACGATCGACATGGAGGAGGTGGCGCGGCTCGCCCGCGAGCACCGGCCGAAGGTGATCGTGGCGGGCGGCTCGGCCTATTCGCGGCTGTGGGATTTTCCGCGCTTCCGCGAGATCGCGGACGAGGTGGGCGCGCTGTTCATGGTCGACATGGCGCATTTCGCCGGGCTGGTCGCAGGTGGTGCTCACCCGTCGCCTTTCCCGTGGGCGCATGTCGCCACCACGACGACGCACAAGACGCTGCGCGGGCCGCGCGGCGGCATGATCCTGACGAACGACGAGGACCTCGCGAAAAAGATCAATTCCGCGATCTTCCCCGGGCTGCAGGGCGGGCCGCTGATGCACGTCATCGCCGCGAAGGCGGTCGCCTTCGGCGAGGCGCTGCGGCCGGAGTTCAAGTTCTACGCCCATGCGGTCGTGGAGAACGCGAAGGCGCTGGCGGATTCACTCTCCTCCGCCGGGTACAAGATCGTCGCCGGCGGCACGGACAACCACCTGATGCTGGTCGACCTGCGCTCGAAGGGCCTCACCGGCAAGGCCGCCGAATCAACCTTAGGTTGTGCAAAATTGACGGTCAACAAGAACGGCGTGCCGTTTGATCCCGCGAAGCCGACGGTGACCTCCGGGTTCCGCGTCGGCACGCCGGCCTGCACCACCCGCGGCTTCGGCGCAGCCGAGTTCCGGAAGGTCGGCGAGATGATCGTCGAGGTGCTGGACGGGCTGAAGCGGACCGGCGAGGGCAACAACGGCGCAGTCGAAGCCGCGATCGCCGAGCGCGCCGGGGAGCTCACCCGCCGCTTCCCGATCTACGGCTGAAGGCCGGAGAAGGCGGCCACGATGCGCTGCCCCTATTGCGGAAGCCTCGACAGCCAAGTCAAAGATTCTCGTCCTACCGAGGACTCGGCCGCCATCCGCCGGCGGCGGGTCTGTCCGGATTGCGGCGGCCGCTTCACGACCTTCGAGCGGGTGCAGCTTCGCGAGCTGACCGTCGTCAAACGCTCGGGCCGGAAGGTCGCCTTCGACCGCGACAAGCTGCAGCGCTCGGTCGAGATTGCACTGCGCAAGCGCCCGGTCGAGCCGGAGCGGATCGAGCGGCTCATCAACGGGATCGTCCGGCAGCTCGAAAGCTCGGGTGAGGCGGAGATCGCGAGCGAGACCGTCGGCGAGCTCGTGGTCGAGGCGCTCAAGAACCTCGATGCCGTCGCCTATGTCCGGTATGCCAGCGTGTACAGGGACTTTCGGGACGCGAAGGATTTCGAGGAGCTGGTCGGAAGGCTTGCGGCGGAGGGAAGGGCGGAGGCTCCGGCCGAGAAGAGCCGGCCTGTCGAGCCCAACGCGGCGTGAGCGCCCGCCCCGAGGACGAGCGGTTCATGCGCCTTGCCCTGGCGCTCGGCTACCGCAACCTCGGCCGGACCTGGCCGAATCCGTCTGTCGGCGCCGTCCTGGTCGATCCTGCCGATGGGCGCATCGTCTCGACCGGCGTGACGCAGCCCGGCGGCCGGCCGCACGCTGAGCGGGTCGCGCTGGCCGAGGCGGGCGAGGAGGCGCGGGGAAGGACGCTCTACGTCTCGCTCGAGCCCTGCTCCCACCATGGCAGGACACCGCCGTGCGCCGAGGCGGTGGTCGCCTCCGGCGTCGGCCGGGTGGTGACCTCGCTGGAGGATGCAGATGCGCGGGTTGCCGGGCGCGGGCATGCCATCGTCCGGGAGGCCGGGATCGTGCTCACGACGGCCGTTCTCGCGGCCGAGGCTGCACGGGACCATCGCGGGCATTTCACCCGAGCGCGCGAGGGAAGGCCGGCCGTGACCGTCAAAATCGCCCGAACGGCGGACGGATTTGCCGCCGCCGGCGAGAGCGGGCGGCTGATGATCACGGGCGAGGGCGCCAATGCCCGCACGCACATGCTGCGCGCCCATGCCGATGCCGTTCTCGTCGGGGTCTCGACCGTGCTCATCGACGATCCGCGGCTCGACGTCCGCCTGCCCGGATTGGAGGAGCGCTCGCCCGCCCGCGTCGTGCTCGACAGCCGGCTGAGGACGCCGCTTACCTCCCGCCTCGTCGAGACGGCGAGCGAGCGGCAGACTATCGTGCTCTGCGCACCCGACGCCGACGGCGAGGCCGAGGCGAACCTGTCCGGCCGCGGCGCGACCGTGCTCCGCGTCCCGGCCGACGGAGACCGGCGCGTCGACCTGCCATACGCCCTTCGTCGCCTCGGCGAGATCGGCCTGACCCGGATCCTATGCGAGGCGGGGCCGACCCTTGCCGATGCGCTCGCGCGCGACGATCTGGTCGACGAGGCGGTCGTGATCACGAACGACCGCCGGCTCGGCGGGTCCGGGCTGACGGCGATCGGGCCGCATCTCGAAGCAGCTCTCGATGAGAGGCTGCAGGCCTTCTCCGACGAGCGGGCCGGGCCGGACCGCATCCAGACCTTCGAAAGGCCAAGCTGATGTTCACCGGTCTCGTCAGCGATGTCGGACGGATCGTCGCCGCCTCGTACGGCGAGAAGCTCCGACGCTTCCGCATCGAATCCGGCTATGACCCCGCCGGCATCGCACTCGGCGCCTCAATTGCCTGCTCCGGGCCGTGCCTGACCGTGGTGGCGTCCGGGCCGCGCGAGGGCGGCTCCTGGTTCGAGGTCGACGTCGCGGCCGAGACGCTGGCCCGGACCACCGCCGCGAGCTGGCGCGAGGGGACGCGGCTCAATCTCGAGCGCTCGCTGAAGATCGGCGACGAACTCGGCGGGCACATCGTCACGGGCCATGTCGACGGCGTGGCGGAGATTGTCGCGCTGGAAGAGGTGACCGGTGGCGGCGAATGGGGCCCCACGGCGCGTTTCACGCTCCGGGCTGCGCCCGACCTCATGCGGTTCATCGCAGAAAAAGGCTCGGTCACGCTCGACGGCACCTCGCTCACGGTGAACGCGGTCGAGCGCGACACCTTCTCCGTCCTGTTGATCCCGCACACGCTGGCTGTCACCACCTGGGGCGAGCGCCGGGTGGGCGATCGCATCAATCTCGAGGTCGACCTGATGGCGCGCTATGCGGCGCGCCTTGTGGAGGCCGGGCAGGGCAGGTAGTCACCGGGCCTGCTGCGCCTCGATCTCACGCGCGCAGCCCTCGCTGGACACGATGATCACAGAGACAAGGTCTGAGGGACGAGAACCGGTCCCAGGTGCGCGCATTCTCGTCGTCGAGGCGCGCTACTACGACGGCATTGCGGATGAGCTCCTGGCGGGCGCCCGCTCGGCCCTGGAGGCCGCCGGGGCCGAATTTGACGTCCTGACGGTCGACGGGGCGCTCGAGATCCCGGCGACGATCGCGATCGCCAGCGATGCCGCGAAGGCTGCAGGGCGCCCTTACGAGGCTGCGATCGCGCTGGGCTGCGTCATTCGCGGCGAGACGGGCCATTACGACATCGTGGCGGGCGAAAGCGCACGGGCGCTCATGGACCTTTCCGTCAACGAGCGCCTGCCGCTCGGAAACGGCATCCTGACCGTCGAGACCGAGGACCAGGCCTGGGCGCGGGCGCGCGTCGCCGAGATGAACAAGGGCGGCGGCGCGGCCGAGGCGGCGCTCGGCGTCCTCCGTCATGTGCGGCGGCTGAAGGAACAGGCTGGTGGCTAAGCCGGCCGAGCGCAGCGCCGCCCGGCTCGCGGCCGTGCAGGCGCTCTACCAGATGGACGTCGCCGGCAAGGGCGTCATCGATGCGATGGCCGAATTCGAGGCCTTCTGGATCGGGCGCGAGGTCGAGGGCGTCTCCTTCAAGCCGGCCGAAAACGCCTTCTTCCGCGACATCCTGCGCGGCACGGTCTCGGAGCAGGTCCCGGTCGACAGGCTTGTGGACAAGGCGCTCGCGACCGGTTGGCCCCTGGCGCGGGTCGAGGTCGTGCTGCGTGCCATCCTGCGCGCCGGCACCTACGAGCTCGCCTTCCGCAAGGACGTGCCCGCCCGGGTCATCATCTCGGAATACGTGGACGTGACGCACGGCTTCTATGGCGAGGAGGAGCCCGGCCTCGTCAACGCCGTGCTCGACGCCATCGCGCGCGAGGTTCGCCCTGACGAGATGAAGGACCGGGGGCGCGGCCCCTCCGGCGCGCGGGGCTAGGGGGACGGGACGTGCCCCGCCCGGGCGAGGACGACCTGATCGCCCGCTATTTCGGGCCGCTTGCCGGCCCGGGCGGACTGGAGCTCAAGGACGACGCGGCGCTCGTCTCGCCACCGGCCGGCCAGGACCTCGTCCTCACGGTGGACGCGATCGTGGCAGGCGTACATTTCCTCCCGGACGACCCGCCGGATAGCATCGGCCGAAAGGCGCTGGGCGTGAACCTGTCCGATCTCGCGGCGAAGGGCGCCGATCCGCTCGGCTTCCTCCTCACGCTTTCGCTCCCGACCGACTGGACCGAAACCTGGCTCGCGGCATTCTGCGCCGGGCTGGGCGGCATGGCGCGCGAACTCGGCTGTCCGCTGCTCGGCGGCGACACCGTCAGGACGCCCGGCCCGCTCTCGATCTCGATCACCGCGCTCGGCGCCGTCCCCGCCGAGCGCATGATCAGGCGCACCTCCGCGGCTCCCGGCCAGGCGATCTGTGTCACCGGTACGATCGGTGACGCGGCGCTCGGCCTGGCGCTCTCGCTACCGGAGCCGCCGCCCTGGGCCGGTGCGCTCTCAGAGGCCGAGCGGGCCTACCTCGTCGATCGCTACCGCAATCCCCGGCCGCGGACGACGTTCGCCGCGGCCATGCGCGAGCACGCCACGGCCGCGATGGACGTCTCGGATGGGCTCGCGGGCGATCTGGCGAAGATGCTGCGGGCGAGCGGGGTTTCCGGCACGCTCGCCCTCGAGAACGTCCCGCTCTCGCCCGCCGCGAAAACCGCGCTCGCGGCCGCGCCGGAGCTTCTGACGACAATCGTCTCCGGCGGCGACGATTACGAGATCCTGCTCACCGCCGCGCCGGATAACGTCGACGTGCTCGCCCGCGAGGCCGCCGCGCTGGGACTCGGCCTCGCCGTCGTCGGGGAGGTGAGGGCCGGGGCGGAGCCGCTCGCTGTCCTGCGGCACGGGGCGCCCTTCCCTCTGGCCGGCCTGTCGTTCCAGCATTTCTGAAGCCTGCGCCCGGCAGCTTCATCGGGCGTGCTCTCATACCTTCAGGTCAGGGCAGGCAGGTGATCTCGAAGCCGCCCATGGCGCGACAATCGCGCTTCGATCGTGAGCCGGTCCTATTGCAGCCCCGGGTGGGGCTTCGACCTGCGGGCTGATTGCTCGATCTGGTGGCGAGCTTGCTCGATGAATTCCAGCCGCTCCCGCTCGGAGAGCACCAGGGCTGGGCGACGGGGATCGATCCGGTCCGGGCTCCAGACCCGATCGCCGCGAATGTTCCTTGCCTCGAAGTTCCGTATCGCGACTGCCTCGATCGAGAAGTCGCTCTGAACGGGCATGGTGCCCTGGCTCTGCGCCTGCTGCTGCTTCATCCCTGGTCTCTCCGGCCATGTTCTGCCTGGCCGCTGATCCTCGAACGGACGAAGGCAGGACTGCGTTCCTGAGAGGTCGCCTTCGGTCCGGTTCGTGACAGCAGGCCGAGGACGCGAATTGACCGACGTACAATAGGATGATAGTCCTTGACACGGTATGACCGCCCGCGACTTTGCCATGGTCCCCCCACAAAGCCCTTCGCCGCTCCGCGACCCGAAGCGGCGCAGGCAGCCGTATCGGCCGGAGGTTGTGGAAGCCGTCCGCGCGCTCCTCGGCACGGGGCTGCGTTTCGCCGAGATCGCGGCGCAGACCGGCGTCGGCGAGGCGACGGTGGGACGCTGGTCGCGCCGGTTTCGCTTCGGGGCGGGGGAGGGCGGTTCTGCCGACCTGGCTCCGGTGCCATCCTCGGCGGCCGCGGAGCAGCCGGGAAGGCGATCACGGAACCGCATGGGGGAGGGTAGGCGCCCCGGCCGGTACCCGCCCGAGACCCGGGAGGCGGCCAGGGCCTTGGTCGAAGGGACGCGGCTTGGTCTCGAGCGGATCGGGCTCGAGCTCGGCATCGGCCCGGCGACGTTGTCCCGCTGGGTGCGGCGCTGTCGATGGCAGCGGCCGGCGACAGCGGCTCACGCCAGGCCTGCCCGCTACCGCGTCCCGCGCGGGCGGCCCTATGCGGGGGATGCGGTCGAGAAGGTGCGCGACCTCGTGACCGGGACCCTCCTGTCGCAGAAACGCATCGCCGCGCAGGCGGGGGTGAGCCAGCCGACGGTCTCGATCTGGATCCGCAAGCGCGGCTGGGTGCGGCCATCGCCGAAGCCCTGGAGCCGGCGGTTCGCGGCCTCCGCCCGGACGGCTCCGCTCGCCACGAGCGGCAGCCGGCGCGGCCGGCCCTATGCTCCCGAGATCGTCGCGGCCGCGCGGCGCTGGTACGAGCAAACCGAGCTGTCGACGCTCATCATTGCGACGCGGATTCGGGTGACCCCCGTCACGGTCGCCCGATGGGCAAAGGCGGGCGGCTGGACACGCCCGCGCGACATCCCGAACCCGGACGGGAGCCCTGCGCGGCGACCGCGACGGCGCCGTCCGCCGCGACGATGGTGATGTTCCTGCTGTTCCCGCCCAGCCGGGACTCCGAGTTCGGAAAGGCAGGTCGGCGCGGACGGGACCGGGCGCCGGCTTCGCCGTCGAAGGTTTCGGCACGAGCGTTGCAACGGGCGAGCGCTACAGTCCCGGAGACCGCATGCGCTACTCGATTTTTCTCGCCGCCGCTCTCGTCGCCGCCGCCACGGGCGCGCCCCGGGCTGAGAGCGTCATCCGGTACGGGATCTCACTGGCAGACATCCCGCTGACGGCGGGCCAGCCCGACCGGGGCGCAGGCGCCTACCAATTCACCGGATACACGATCTACGACCCGCTGGTTGCCTGGGAAATGAACGTGGCCGACCGGCCGGGCAAGCTAGTGCCGGGCCTTGCGACCTCTTGGGAGGTCGATGGGTTCGACAAGACACGCTGGCGGTTCTCGCTGCGGCCCGGGGTCAAATTCCACGACGGTTCAACCTTCGATGCCGATGCGGTGATCTGGAACCTGGACAAGGTGCTCAAGGACGACGCGCCGCACTTCGACAGGCGTCAGTCGGCGCAGGTGCGCCCGCGCCTGCCATCCGTGAAGAGCTACGCCAAGCTCGACGCAATGACGGTCGAGATTACCACAAAGGAAGTCGATTCGTTCTTCCCCTACCAGATGCTCTGGTTTCTCGTCTCAAGCCCTACCCAGTATGAGCGACTTGGGCGCGACTGGGACAAGTTTTCGTCCCAGCCCTCGGGCACCGGGCCGTTCCGGCTGACACGGCTTGAGCCCCGCCAATTCGCCGAGCTCACGAAGAATCCCGAGTACTGGGACAAGTCGCGGCTCGCTAAGGTCGACAAACTCGTGCTGGTGCCCATTCCGGAGGCATTGCAGCGCTCGAACGCGCTCCTTGCCGGCCAGGTCGACATGATCGAGACGCCGGCGCCCGACACCCTGCCGCGGCTCAAGCAAGGCGGCATGCGGATCGTCCAGAACGTCACGCCGCACGTCTGGAATTATCACCTTTCGACAATCGAGGGTTCGCCCTGGACCGATATCCGCCTACGCAAAGCTCTCAACCTGGCCATTGATCGCCAGGGGATCGTCGACCACCTGCTCAGCGGCCTTGGGCAAGAGGCCAAGGGCCAGGTCGACGCCTCGAGCCCTTGGTTCGGCAAGCCGTCGTTCGCCCTCAGATACGACGTAGCCGAGGCGAAAAAGCTCGTTGCCGAAGCCGGCTACTCCCCCGCGAAGCCGCTCAGGACCACCTTCGCCATCGCGCAGGGCGGAACCGGGCAGATGCAATCCGTGCCCATGAACGAGGCGATTCAGCAGAATCTCAAGGACATCGGGATCGAAGTCGACTTCCGCGTCGTGGAGCTCGAGACCCTCTACAATTACTGGCGCCAGGGTGCGAAGAACCCCGCGCTGGCGGGCGTGACCGCGAATAACGTTGCCTATGTCACGTCCGATCCGCTGTATGCGCTCGTGCGCTTCTTCCACTCCGGCCAGGTCCACCCGGTCGGCGTGAACTGGGGCTACTATAAGAATGAACAGGTCGATTCCTTGATTGACGAGGCCAAGCGCAGCTTTGATGTGGCGAAGCAGGACGAACTACTCGCCAAGGCGCATACCCAAGTCGTAGACGACGCGGTACTCGTCTGGGTCGTGCACGACACCAACCCGCACGCGCTGTCCCCCAGGGTGAAGTCTTTCGTCCAGGCTCAGCACTGGTTCCAGGACCTCACCACGATCGGGCCTGACTGAGCGATCCGCGCCGGCGTCGGGCATTGAAAGCGGGCGGCTGGACACGCCCGCGGGGGATTCCCTTCCGAACGACAGCTCTGCGCGGCGACGTCCTCCGCGTCGGTGGTGACGTTATTCTTGGAGCGAAGTGGTGGGCGCACCCGGGCTACGTGACGCGGGCGGGGCTGGGCATCGATGCCCGCTGCGGCGTTCACGCCTCGGCAGGATGTCTGCTTTCGACCCTTGTCGGACCTCTCACGCCCGCCCCGTCCAGGTCTGGTTGCGGCGCGGAAGCGGACGTTAGGTCAAGCGATCTTAGATCGGCCGGTTTGCGCCCATTTGCGCCATTAACGGCTGCGACAGGCGGTCCCGAAGCCGGTCATCCCTCCAGTTTTCGAAGGCGGGCCGACTTGCCAACCGGGGCCGGTCCTGCGGCTCAGAGCCCGTCCAGGACGTCCCTGACCTTCGCTGCTAGGTCAGCATACGAATACGGTTTGGCGATCAGCTGAACGCCGGCATCCAGACGCCCGTGGTGGACGATAGCGTTGCGGGAATAGCCCGTCGTGAACAGGACCTTGATCCCTGGCCGGAGCGCTCGCGCGTCGCGGGCGAGGCGCTCGCCATTAAGACCGTTCGGCAGCACGACATCGGTGAACAGCAAGTCTATCCCGGCCTGCCTTTCCAAAACCCGGAGCGCTGAGGGACCATCCTGGGCCTCGATGACCTGATACCCGAGTTCCCGCAGCGTCTCGGCCGAGTAAGCCCGAACGTCTTCGTCGTCCTCGACCACGAGGATCGTCTCTTTCCCGCCTCCATCCGGACTGATGTTCAGCTCGGGAGCCTCGTCCTCCTCCTCGGACCTGCCCCCTGTCAGGCGCGGCAGGTAGATTTTCACCGTCGTGCCGACGAGCGGCTCAGAATAGATCTTTACATGGCCTCCGGACTGCTTCGCGAAGCCGTAGACCATGCTGAGCCCTAGGCCGGTGCCCTTCCCGACCTCCTTTGTTGTGAAAAAGGGTTCGAAGACCCGCTCCGCCGTTTCGCGGTCCATTCCAACGCCCGTGTCCGACACGGAGAGCACGACATACTGACCGGGACGCACCTCGGCGTGCGCCCTCGCGTATGCCTCATCCAGCATCGTATTGGCAGTTTCGATCGTGAGCTTGCCGCCGTCCGGCATGGCGTCCCGTGCGTTCACAGCGAGGTTTAGGATCGCGTTCTCCAACTGGTTCGCGTCCGCCTCGACGCGCCACAGCCCCGCTGCCACCACGGTCTCAACTGCGACGGTTTCCCCGAGCGAGCGGTGCAAGAGATCCGACATTCCCGAGACGAGTGCGTTTACGTCGATACGCTTAGGGTCAAGGGGCTGCCGGCGCGAGAACGCCAAAAGGCGCTGGGTCAGCGTTGCGGCCCTGCGGGCCCCTTTCATGGCGTTGTCCGCCGAGCGACGCAGCCGGGCGGCGTCCTCGGGCAGGTTCCGTTGCAGGATATCCAAGTTGCCCACGACGACCTGAAGGAGGTTGTTGAAATCGTGCGCGATTCCGCCGGTGAGCTGTCCGACCGCTTCCATCTTCTGAGCTTGCGCGAGTGCAGCTTCTGCCTTGCGCCGCTCCTCCACCTCGATCTGGAGCTCCCGAGTACGATCCAGAATGCGTTCTTCCAGTGTTTCGTTGAGCAGCCGTAGCTCGACATTAAGACGGGCCGACTCCGACAGAGCTCGTTGTAATTGGCCCGCCTTAGCGGCGACCTCTCCCCGTGCACCGTCTAGCGCCGTTGCCAGTTCCCGCGCACGACGAGAGGCATCCTGGGCGGCTCGGGCGTGCCCGGCGGCCTCAAGACCGGCGCTCTCGGACCGCAGCAGTGCCGATATGAGTGGCACCACGTCTTCGAGTTCCGACCTGCTGATCGTGCGTCTGCCCCCGATGAAGATCAGGGCCGTGCGGTCTGGCCAAAGGAGGACCTGCGCTGTCTCAATCGTATCCGCGTCCGGATAGGCGACCTCCGTCGTGAATTCCGCAGCTTCGCGGCACCGCGCCAGAAGCGCCCGCCATGTCGGTCCGCCGGGCAGCGTTTGTGGGAAGCCGGGGGCCGGCCGCAGGGCCCCCACTTCCCGGTCGGGGATAAGGATGAGCAGCGCCCGGGCGCCAAGGTGCCGAGCAAGCGCGTCGGCGTTCTCGCGCCGACACTCCGCATCCGCCAGCGCATTGGAGAGGATGCGCGCCTCGCTCGACAGAACCGCTACTCCGGAAAGACGCAGACCACTGCCGTGCAATTGTGGAAGCCTTCGAACTGGCCCTCCGCCCGGGCGATCTGCCCATGGGTGTTGCACCCGGCGAGATCGACGCCCCCGAGCTTGTCTGTGACGGCTCCGACCTCGGATCCGAAGCGGTCCCCTAAGCGCAGGCGCGTTGCGACACAGTCGAAAAACAGAGCGGCCTTGGGTTTGTGCTCTCCAAGCGACCTTAGGGCAGCATCGCTTGCCCGCTCCGCTGCCGTGATCGCCGATCGCTCAGAGCTGCGCATGATCCGGACAACGCTTCCAACCGGAACCTCCGAGGCGCATAGGATCGAGCCGTCATCGTTGATTGCGAGCGGTACCCGTAGCCGGTACGCGCCTCCAACCTCGATACCAAGGATGTTGTGCAGGAAAAACGGGATGGGAGCATCTCGGTCGATCTTCTGCTGGGTGAGTTCTGCGTGTTCCTGGAAAGCGTCCAGGGCAGGAAGGCCGTTCAGGCTGATAACCCGCATGCCGTTCGCCTCCGTGACCCGGAAGGCTTCAGCATGGGGTTCCCAGCCATGGCTGACCCCGATGCCGATAGGCTTGTCGGAGAGGATCTCAAGAGCGACCGCTGCATCCGTCAGCACCTCGGTGCCGAAAAACACCGGGGTGCGGCTGAATTGCGCGTCGTCCCCGGCTCCACCGCCCACGAACTGATATTGGCCCGCAGTGGCGAGCGTCAGCTCCTCGACCAGTACGTCAGCATGGCCAGCCATCGCGTCGGTCATGACCAGGGCCGAACGAAAGCTGTGCTTCTTGTCCGAACTCCCGTCGAACCCGGCAACGATCTGCCGGGCAGCCCCTTTAGGGTCGCGGCTTAGGTCGCGACCCACCGAAGCTGAAAACCGCATTTCGGGAGCGTAGAAAGCGAGCGCACATGCCATGCCCTGGCCGCGAACCTCACGTGTAAATTCGCCTGCCGAGGAGGCGCCGACAACAACCTCACACGGGCATTCGACGGCGAAGGCGTTGAGTAGCGCCGAATGGTCGTATTTAGGGGAGGCAAATATCACGACCGCGCTAGGCCCCTTATGAAGGCCGGTACAAACCTTAGAACCAAGTTCCCGCCCAGCTTCGGAGCTTAGTTCAAGGTCGGTGTAGGCGACGGTCGTTTCCATGTCGGCCCTTGTAAAAGCGGCGATACAGCCGGGCACGCGATTAGAACACGCGCCGCAGACCACCGAACTACTCGTCTAGGCTCGTACGTGGACAGTGGCAAACGGTGACCAGACCTGCTGACCTAGTAGCGCTCCATCGACCCCGTCCGCGACGGTGCCCGGCCTCGGCTTGCTCGGCCACCGAAGCGGCGGCCACCGGCACCGATCCGACATTCCGCTCTGGCCGTCAGTTCGCTGAATGGCGTGTCCGCTTTAGCCTCCTACCTGCCCGAAAGCGGTCCTCCCGTTGTCGGCCAACTCAGGTCATCGTTGACGGCCCAACTGCGAGTTCCGGTATGTCCGATCACGAAGGTGAAGCGGACCTCGTTCTTCGGAACATCGCACGCCCGCTATCCACCCCTAGCCGACCTGCAAGCGGGCGTCGGTCTGTCGTGACAGGAGGCGCCATGCGCCTTTGCCCTGCAGTTGTCGACCTCGAGGAACGTTCCGCAACCCAGGTAGAACGATCTGCTTCGGGGCACACGTTGCGGAGAACGCCTTTGCCGCGTATCGGCCGCTCGCGACAGCTTCCAACTCTCCGGGCCACTCCATCTTGCTTGCAACCAACGACAGGACGGCGCGCCACAACGCGGTGATCCTCTCCTGCGCGCAGGCGCTTGGGGGAGCTAATCCGGCGATCGTCGTCTCGCTGGGCGGCCTCGTCGGGCAGGCTATCGCGCCCGATCCCGCCTATGCCACCGTCCCGGTCAGCCTTCTCCAACTCGGCATCGCGGCCGGGACCATCCCGGCGGCGCTCGTCATGCGCCGGTTCGGCCGCCGCGGCGGGTACCTGATCGGCGCGACGATCGGGATGATCGCCGGCTCGGTCGCGGCCACCGGCGCCGCGCGCGGGATGTTCGGCCTGTTCTGCCTCGGCACCTTCCTGGCCGGCTTCTACTCTGCCTATGTGCAGAGCTATCGCTTCGCCGCCACGGACGTCGCGTCGGCAGAGTTTCGCGCCCGCGCCATTTCCTGGGTCATGGCCGGCGGGGTCATCGCGGGCATCGTCGGGCCGCAGACGGTGATCTGGACGCGCGACCTCGTTCCGGGCTCACCCTTCGCGGGCGGGTTCCTGGGCCAGGCGGTGCTGGCGCTCCTGTCCTTTGGGGTTGTGGCGCTGCTTCGGCCGACCGCGATCACCGCCCCCGGGCCGGGCGGATCGCGAGGACGTCCGCTCGGCGAGATCTTCGTGCAGCCACGCTTCCTCCTGGCCGTCGTTGCGGGCCTCGTCTCCTACGGGCTGATGAGCTTCGTCATGACCGCAGCCCCGCTGGCGATGGTCTACGAGTGCGGGCACTCGCTCGCGAACGCGACGCTCGGCATCCAGTGGCACATCCTGGCCATGTACGGTCCGAGCTTCTTCACCGGGAACCTGATGGACCGCTTCGGCCGGGAGCGCGTCGTCATCGCCGGCCTGCTCCTCATTGCGGCGGCCTCTGTGATCGGCCTGTCAGGCACCACGGTCGCGCATTTCTGGGTCTCGCTCGTGCTGCTCGGAATCGGCTGGAACTTCGGCTTCATCGGCGCGACCGCGCTTGTCGCCGAATGCTGCCGGCCGGAGGAGCGGACCAAGACCCAGGCCATGAACGACTTCCTGGTCTTCGGCTGTGTCGCGGTCGCATCCTTCTCGTCGGGTTCACTCGTCACCGCCGGCGGGTGGTCGCTTCTGAACTGGCTCGTCCTGCCCGTGGTGGCCCTCACGCTCGCGGCCATGATCTGGGGGATCAAGCGCCGCATTTTCGCCGCGCCGGCCGTCGGTCTCACCTGAAGGGCCTATTTGCCCGTGAGGCGAAAGTTTGGCAGAGACTTGGGAGTCTCTTCTTGCCGCAAGAGGGCGGTCGGCCACGGGGCCGGCCAGAACACCTCAGGCACTCTCTCTTAGGAAACGGACCGGGACCTCGATGCTGGCACTCCTCCTGATCGTGATCGGCGGCTTGCTGTCGATCGCCTATGGCCTCTGGGCCATCAACGACGTGATGAAGCGCGACGCCGGGACGGCGCGCATGCAGGAGATCGCCGCGGCGGTCGCCGAAGGGGCCCAGGCCTATCTTAAGCGGCAGTACCTCACGATCGGGGTGGTCGGGATCGTCCTCTTCGTGGTCCTCGCCTACTTCCTCGGGATCTGGGTGGCGGTCGGTTTCGCCGTCGGGGCGATCCTGTCAGGGGCCGCCGGCTTTATCGGCATGAACGTCTCAGTTCGGGCGAATGTCCGCACAGCGCAGGCGGCTTCCCGCTCGCTCGGCGATGGCCTCGATGTCGCCTTCAAGTCCGGGGCGGTCACGGGCATGCTGGTCGCGGGCCTCGCGCTCCTCGGCGTCACGCTCTACTACGCCTTCCTGACCCGGGTTCTCGGCGCGCAGCCCGCCAGCCGCCTGGTGATCGACTCGCTCGTTGCCCTCGGCTTCGGCGCCTCCCTCATCTCCATCTTCGCCCGTCTTGGCGGCGGCATCTTCACGAAGGGCGCCGATGTCGGCGCGGACCTCGTCGGCAAGGTCGAGGCCGGCATCCCGGAGGATGACCCGCGCAACCCTGCGACCATCGCGGACAACGTGGGGGACAATGTCGGCGACTGCGCCGGCATGGCAGCCGACCTGTTCGAGACCTACGCGGTGACGATCGTCGCAACCATGGTGCTCGCCGCGATCTTCTTCGCCGGCCAGAACAATCTCGAGACGATGCTGCTCTACCCGCTCGCGATCGGAGCGGCCTGCATCGTGACCTCGATCATCGGCACCTTCGCCGTGAAGCTCGGGCAGAACCAGTCCATCATGGGCGCGCTCTACAAGGGCTTCATCGCGGCCGGCGTGCTGTCGGTCGCGGCGATCGCGATCGTGAACCTCGTCATGTTCGGCGGGTTCGGGACGCAGTTCCGGACGGCGGCCGGCGTGACCTTCACGTCGGGCGGGCTGTTCGGCTGCGCCCTCACGGGTCTCGCCGTGACGGCGCTCATCGTCGTCATTACCGAGTACTATACGGGCACCGGCAAGCGCCCGGTCGTCTCCATTGCCCAGGCCTCGGTGACGGGGCACGGCACCAACGTCATCCAGGGTCTGGCGGTCTCGCTCGAATCGACCGCCATGCCGACGATCGTGATCATCGCCGGCATCATCGTGTCCTACTCGCTCGCGGGCCTGTTCGGCATCGCCATCGCCACGACCGCGATGCTGGCGCTGGCCGGTGTCGTGGTGGCGCTCGACGCTTTCGGCCCGGTCACGGATAATGCCGGCGGCATCGCCGAGATGGCGGGCCTGCCGCACGACGTGCGCAAGTCGACCGATGCGCTCGATGCGGTCGGCAACACGACGAAGGCCGTCACCAAGGGCTACGCGATCGGCTCCGCCGGTCTCGGCGCGCTGGTGCTGTTCGCGGCCTACACGTCCGACCTGAACTTCTTCGTCTCGGAGGCGAACAAGCCGGGCTCGACCGCCTTCCAGTACTTCAAGGGCGTCGCGGTCGATTTCTCGCTGTCGAACCCTTACGTCGTGGTGGGGCTGTTGCTCGGCGGGCTCATCCCGTTCCTGTTCAGCGGTATCGCCATGACGGCGGTGGGCCGCGCTGCGGGCTCGGTCGTCGAGGAGGTTCGGCGCCAGTTCCGCGAGAAGCCCGGCATCATGGCCGGGACGGAGCGGCCCGATTACGCCCGCGCGGTCGACCTCCTGACCCGGGCCGCCATCAAGGAGATGGTCGTCCCGTCGCTGCTGCCGGTGCTGGCCCCGATCGCGACCTTCTTCGTGATCAACGCGATCGCGGGGAAGAACCAGGCCTTCGCGGCCGTCGGCGCGATGCTGATGGGCGTGATCGTGACCGGCATCTTCGTGGCGATCTCGATGACGTCGGGCGGCGGCGCCTGGGACAACGCGAAGAAGAGCTTCGAGGACGGGTTCGTCGACAAGGACGGCGTTCGCCACATGAAGGGTTCGGAGGCGCACAAGGCCTCCGTCACGGGCGACACCGTCGGCGACCCCTACAAGGACACCGCTGGCCCTGCCGTGAATCCGGCCATCAAGATCACGAACATCATTGCGCTCCTGCTGCTCGCGATCCTCGCGCACAGCTGAGAGCAGCGCTGACCCCGGCAGGCACGTGCCGGCCGGGGTTGCGCGACGCGCCGGAAGGCCATACCAAGCACCCGCCCGCCAGGGTGTCGGAGCGTAGCGCAGCCCGGTTAGCGCACTTGTCTGGGGGACAAGGGGTCGCTGGTTCGAATCCAGTCGCTCCGACCATTCTGGCAAGCGATCCATAGGCCGCCTCCGGGCGGCTTTCCTGTGTGTACCGGTCGCGCTGCCAGGTGCTGCACGGCATGCGACCCGCCGAACGGCAGAGGTTGATGGCCGCTTTCGACACCACCGGCATTCCAGAAGGCCGACGCTGATGGGCGCCTCAAGTTCGGCCCCGCCGATCGTCTTCGGGAATGCGCGGCTGGTCGACCCGGGATCGGGCCGTGAGGGGCAGGGTTCGGTGCTCGTTCGGGACGGAACCATCGCGGACGTTCATTGGGGTTCGACACCGTCGGCCTCGGAGGACGCGCAGATGTTCGACTGCAACGGTCTCGTCCTCGCGCCGGGGCTGGTCGACATGCGCGCGTTCGTCGGTGAGCCCGGTGCCGAGCACCGCGAGACCCTGAAAAGCGCAAGCGAGGCGGCTGCCGCGGGCGGCGTGACGACGCTCGTATCGATGCCGGACACGAACCCGGTCGTGGATGATCCGGCCATCGTGGACTTCCTGCTGCGCCGCGCGCGCGACACCGCGATCGTCAACATCCATCCAGCCGCCGCGATCACCAAGGGCCTGGAAGGTCGCGAGATGACCGAGATCGGCCTCCTGCGTGAGGCTGGGGCAATCGCCTTCACGGACGGGGCGAAAGCCGTCGCGTCCGCCGGAGTGATGCGCCGAGCGCTCACCTATGCGCGTGACCTCGACGCCCTGCTCATGCCTCACCTGGAGGAAGGCAGCCTCGTCGGGGCCGGCGTGATGAACGAGGGCGAACTCGCCTCGCGCCTTGGGCTTTCCGGCATTCCGCGAGAGGCCGAGACTCTGATGCTTCAGCGCGACCTCCGGCTCGTCCGCATGACGGGCGGCCGCTACCACGCGGCCATGATTTCCTGCGCCGATTCGGTCGAGATCGTGCGGCGGGCAAAGGCGGAAGGGCTGCGGGTCACCTGCGGCGCGTCAGTCAACAATCTGACGCTGAACGAAAACGACGTCGGCGACTACAAGACCTTCTGCAAGCTCTCGCCGCCGCTGCGCCACGAGGATGATCGGCAGGCGGTCATCCGCGCCTTGGCCGAAGGGTTGATCGACGTCGTCGTTTCCGATCACAATCCACAGGACGTGGAAACCAAGCGACTTCCTTTCGCTGAGGCCGCGGATGGAGCAGTCGGGCTCGAGACCCTGCTCTCCGCTTCCCTGCGGCTCTACAACGACGGGGCGATCGGGCTCGCCGCCCTGTTCGCCGCGCTCTCCACCCGGCCCGCAGACATTTTGGGCCTTTCCGCCGGCCGGCTCGCCGCCGGGGCCCCCGCGGACCTGATCCTCGTCGACGTCGATGCACCTTACGTGCTCGATAAGCGTGCCCTGCGGTCGCTGTCCAAGAACTCGCCTTTCGACGAGGCGCGGCTCGAGGGCAAGGTGCTGGCGACTTTCGTCGGAGGTCGATGCGTGCACGGCGGGATCGGCAAGGTGGTCGGATGAGTGGTTTGCCCTGGGGCATGATCGGCGCCGGGCTGGTGCTCGGATATCTGCTCGGCTCGATCCCCTTCGGCCTTCTTCTCACCCGTGCCGCAGGCCTGGGCGACGTGCGGGCGATCGGCTCGGGCAATATTGGCGCGACCAATGTGCTACGGACGGGCCGCAAGGGGCTTGCAGCGGCAACGCTGCTTCTCGATGCGTTGAAAGGAACGGTCGCGATCCTGCTGGCTTCCCGCCTGTTCGGACCCGAGGCGGCGCTCGCCGCCGCAATTGGAGCCTTCCTCGGCCACACCTTTCCCGTCTGGCTCGGTTTCAAGGGCGGCAAGGGCGTGGCGACGTTCATCGGCTGCCTTCTCGCGCTCGATTGGCGCGTCGCGCTCGCCTTCGCCGCCGTCTGGCTCGGGATGGCGGCTGTCTTCCGGTACTCGTCTCTCTCGGCGCTGGTGGCCTCCCTGCTGACGCCATTCGCGTTCTGGTATCTCGGCGAGACACCAACAGCGCTCGTGATGGCGCTGCTCGTTCTCCTCCTCTGGTTCAAGCACCGGCCGAACATCGAGCGCCTGATGGCCGGCACCGAGGGCCGGATCGGCCAGAAGGGATGAGTGGGTTCACTCTCACGGACGAACAGCGACTGGATTGGCTGCGCCTCATCCGGAGCGAGCGCGTGGGGCCCCGCACCTTCCGGGCATTGATCAACCAATTCGGTGGTGCGGGCCCGGCTCTCGAGGCCCTCCCAAACCTGGCTCGCCGTGCAGGCCGCCTTAACATCAAGGTCGCGACTCGGGCCGAAGCAGAACGCGAGCTGGAGACTCTCGCCCGGCTTGGCGGCCGCTTCGTTGCGCAGGGCGAGCCCGATTACCCGCGCCCGCTGCTCGCGATCGATACGTCACCGCCGCTTATCGCCGTGCGGGGCTCGGTCGAAATCCTGAGCCGTCCGACGGTAGCGATCGTGGGGTCAAGGAACGCTTCCGCGCTCGGAGGCACGTTCGCGGAGAGGCTCGCGGGCGAGCTCGGCCGCGAAGGCTACGCGATCGTCTCGGGCCTGGCGCGCGGCATCGACACCCGTGCGCACAGGGCGGCGCTCGCCACCGGCACCGTCGCGGTGCTCGCTGGCGGGCATGAGCGCGTCTATCCGAGCGAGAACCTTCCGCTGCTCGACCAGGTCATCGGGGAGGGCGGCGCGGCAATCAGCGAGATGCCCATTAGCTGGGAGCCGCGCGGCCGCGATTTCCCGCGCCGCAACCGCATCGTGTCGGGCCTGTCCTATGGCGTCGTGGTGGTCGAGGCGGCCCGGCGCTCCGGATCGCTGATCACGGCGCGGTTCGCGCTGGAGCAGGGCCGGGAGGTCTTCGCCGTTCCAGGCTCCCCGCTCGACCCCCGCGCGGAGGGCACAAATGACCTGATCCGGGGCGGTGCAACGCTCTGCTCCGCCGCGGAGCACGTCGTTGCTGTTCTTAGGCCGCTCCTCGGTCGGGCACCGACCGGTGAGATGCTGCCCGAGGCGCCTGGGGCCTATCGTGAGGCGGCAGGCCTCTATGGCGCCGAAGAGGAGCTCTGGGACGAGCTCGACATCGCGGGTGCGGAACCCGCGCCGCGGTTCCGCCTCGAAGAGCCGGCGCAGGAGCCGGAGGGGGGTAACACCGACCGCGATCGCATAATCGCTCTCATCGGGAGCGCGCCGGTTTCGGCCGACGACATCGCTCGCCAGGCCTCGTTGCCGATCCGGACCGTTCAATCGGTTCTGGTGGAGCTCGACATGGAGGGCGCGATCGACCGGCACCCCGGGCAAAGCGTCTCGCGCCGGCCCTGCTAGATCGTCAGCGCGCCAGCGCCTCGCGTGCGAGGCGGCGGGTGGCGTTCGCGGCTTCGAGCTGCGCGATGTCCAGCAGATAAGCCAAGACATCGAGACGCGAGCCGCGCGCAATCCCGGCGAGCTCGGTGGTGATATCGGCGATATACGCGGCCGCGCTTTCGGGCCGGATCGGAGGCGTCGACGTTTCCGCCATTTGGGCCACCACCTCCGCGCCGCCATTGGCGAGCCGGGACCCTCGCACATCTTGCGACATCTTCATTGGTCTGTACTCGCCTGTCTCAGCACAGGAACGGTACATCACAACCTCAGAATAGCGCAACAGCTTTCAAAGTGGATCCGTGGTTGTGAGACTCTGGCCTGCAACGCGGATTCGATCGAGCGCCCCCTGGAGGATGTAGGCGGCGGCCATTCTGTCGACGACCTCGGCGCGCTTCGCCCGCGATGCGTCGGCGTCGATGAGCGCGCGCTGGACAGCGGCTGTCGAGAGCCGCTCGTCCCAGTACGCCACAGGCAGGGGGAGCATGCGCGCAAGGTTGCGCACGAAGGCGCGGGTCGCCTGCACGCGAGGGCCCTCGCTGCCGTCCATGTTGACCGGTAGGCCCACGACGAAGCCTCCGATCCTATACCGTTCCACAAGGCTGGCGATGCGCTCAGCGTCCTTCGTGAACTTTCCGCGCGGGATCGTCTCAAGCGGAGTCGCCATCCGGCGTTCAACGTCCGACATCGCGAGGCCGATCGTCTTCGTGCCAATGTCGAAGCCGAGGAGGCGAGCCCCGCGGGGCAGGGCGGCGAGGGCGGCGATGGAAGGATCGAGCTCGATCAAGCGAATTCTCCGGCTGGACCGGCGCTCACCCAGGCGGCTTTCGAGGCGTTGTCTGGGCCGGTAAGGGTGAGGAAGGCACACGGAGACGCTCGCCCATGAGGATCACCTGGTACGGTCATTCCGCCTTCCGTCTCGAATTCGCTAACAAGGTCGTCCTGATCGATCCCTTCCTGACCGGAAATCCTGGCTTCTCGGGCAATCCCGAGAAGGCCGGGGAGGGCGCCACCCACATTCTTCTCACGCATGGTCACTCCGACCACATTGGGGATACGATCGATATCGCGAAGCGCACAGGCGCGAAGGTGGTCGCCAACTTCGAGATCTGCATGTGGCTCGCGAACCGCGGCCTCTCCTCGATCGATCCGATGAATTCGGGCGGCACAACCGACCAGGGCGGGTTTCAGGTCACGATGGTCCGGGCCGACCACAGCTCGACGATGATCGACGGGGAGGTCTTCACGCCGCTCGGCAACCCGCACGGACTCATAGTCACCGCGCCCGGCGAGCCCTCCCTCTACCACATGGGCGACACGGATCTCTTCATGGAGATGGAGATCATCCAGGAACTGCATCGGCCGGACGTGCTCATCGTGCCGATCGGGGACCGATTCACGATGGGGGCGGAACGCGCGGCTTTCGCCATCAAGCGCTTCTTCAAGCCGAAGGCTGTGATCCCGTGCCATTTCGGATCTTTCCCTATCATCGCTCCGAACGCGGATGGCTTCATCGCTGCTATGGATGGAAGCGGAGTGCAGGTGATCACGCCGCATACCGGAACGGCCGTCACCATCCGCGCCGGTTAACTCTGTTCCGCTTGGCCTCGCGGCAACGGGTGACTCACGCTGCTTCCCGGTGGCATAAGCACGTTTACGGTTTCTTAACCGTTGCCGGGACGTGCGCGAAATGGGCGAGACCAGGGAAGCGGATGGGGACCTTCGCCAGGCCGTAGCGGTGGTGGACGGGGGTGTGCGCGAGGCCAGCTGGCAGCAGCTCGATCTCGACCTCGTGCTGGCCAAGCTGCCTCGGGCACTCGGCACTGCACCTAGGGTTCTCACCGCACCCGCTTCGGGCGTCGTCCGCTCGTTCCCGGAAACAGGGGCGGTGCTCGCGGCTGCGTTGCAGCGCGGCGTTCTGAAACGGGTGCCGGCCTCGGCTTTCGTATCGATCGGAGGGCGGGGCAGGGCACCGGTCCCCCGCCACCGGGCGCGACCGCGATCCCCGAACCGGTCGGCTAACGACAATGTGGCGGCCCCGGGCCGCCGGCGTTCTGTCTGGCGTGACCTGTTCTTCCTCGCGGTCCTGTTCGCAACCGTCGTTGGCGCGTTCTGGAGCGGCCGCATGCACGGGTACCAAAAGGTCATCGTCGTGCCCGGACCGTCGAGCTTCTACTCCCAGGTGACCTGAGCCACCGGTCGGTTGTCCGTGTGAGATGTGCGGTGCTATAGGCGCGCCATCACCGCTATTCCGAGGAAACCATGTCGGTCGACCAGGCGACTGTCCGCCGGATCGCTCGTCTTGCCCGCATCCGGCTCGATGAGGCGGACGTGCCGCAGATGCAGGATGAGCTGAATGCGATCCTGTCCTTCGTGGAGCAGCTGAACGAGGTTGATGTCGATGGCGTCGAACCGATGACATCGGTCACGCCCATGGCGATGAAAATGCGTCAGGACATCGTGACGGACGGAGGTGACGTCGCGTCGATCCTCGCGAACGCGCCCGCGTCCGAGGACGGGTTCTTCGTCGTTCCTAAGATCATCGAGTAACCGAGCGCCCTTTCCGTCGCCTCGCGCGAGCCTGTCCGCGTCCGCACGTATCCTTTCGAGAGGCCGGTACATCCGGTCCTGAAGAGCCCATGAGCGATCTGACCCATCTTACCCTCGCGGAAGCTCGCGACGCGCTGAAGGCCGGCAAGGTCTCGGCGACCGAGTTGACCCAGGCGCATGTGGCAGCCGTCGAGAGTGCCAGGGCGCTGAACGCCTATGTGCTCGAGACCCCGGAACTCGCGCTGGAGGCCGCCGCTCAGAGCGATGTGCGGCTTGCGCGCGGAGAAGCCGGTCCACTTGAAGGCCTGCCTCTCGGCATCAAGGACCTGTTCTGCACCAAGGGCGTGCGTACGACCGCAGGTAGTCGCATCCTCGGCGAGTTCAAGCCGACCTATGAATCCACGGTCACCTCGAATCTCTGGCGCGACGGCGCCGTGATGCTCGGGAAGCTCAACAACGACGAGTTCGCGATGGGCTCGTCGAACGAGACCTCCTGCTTCGGCCCGGTCGTTTCTCCCTGGCGCCGGCGTGGCTCCAACGTCCATGCCGAGACGAGCGAAGGGATCGTCGGCCAGCACCTTGTGCCGGGCGGCTCGTCCGGCGGGTCGGCCGCGGCAGTCGCCGCACGGCTCTGCCTCGGCGCGACCGCGACGGATACCGGCGGCTCGATCCGGCAGCCTGCGGCTTTCACGGGCACTGTTGGGGTCAAGCCGACTTACGGCCGCTGCTCGCGCTGGGGCGTCGTCGCCTTCGCGTCCTCGCTCGATCAGGCGGGACCGATCGCGCGCACCGTGCGGGACAACGCGATCCTACTGCGCTCGATGGCGGGGCACGACCCGAAGGACACGACCTCTGCCGACATTGCCGTGCCGGACTACGAGGCCGCGGTCGGGCGTGGCGTGAAGGGCCTGAAGATCGGCATCCCGAGGGAGTACCGGCTCCAGGGGACGCCGGCCGAAATCGAGGCGCTCTGGGGGCGTGGAGCCGAATGGCTGCGCGATGCAGGGGCCGAGATCGTCGAGGTGTCGTTACCGCACACGAAATACGCGCTTCCGGCGTACTACATCGTGGCGCCCGCCGAGGCGTCGTCGAACCTCGCTCGATACGACGGCGTGCGCTATGGGCATCGCGTTCCGGGCAAGGACGTGATCGGGCTGTACGAGGCGACCCGCGCGGAAGGCTTCGGGCGCGAGGTGAAGCGTCGCGTGATGATCGGCACCTATGTGCTGTCGGCCGGCTACTACGACGCCTACTACGTCCGGGCGCAGAAGATCCGGACGCTCATCAAGCGGGATTTCGAGGAGGTCTATGCCTCCGGGGTGGACGCGATCCTCACGCCCGCGACCCCGTCGGCCGCCTTCGGCATCGGCGAGAAGGGCTCCGCGGATCCGGTGGAGATGTACCTGAATGACGTTTTCACGGTGACCGTGAATATGGCGGGGCTGCCCGGGATCGCTGTCCCAGCCGGGCTCGATGCGCAGGGCCTGCCACTCGGGCTCCAACTCATCGGCCGGGCGTTCGACGAGGAGACGCTTTTCGCGGCCGGGCAAGTCATTGAGGACGCGGCCGGCCGGATGACGATGCCGGGCGCGTGGTGGGCGTGACGGTTCCCTACGTTCCGTTCTCCGTCTGGATCTGGGCTGCGTTCGATCCCGTCCTCATTGCGGTCGCGCTCTATCTCGGCTGGCGAGCGGATCAGGCCGGCAAGATCTTCATCGCGGCGATCGCCGCGTTCGGGATTTCGCTCCTGGTCGCCTGGCTGCTGACCTTAACCGGCCTGCCGGTGCTAGCGCCTCTTTCACGCAGCGGCCCGACGCTCTTCCCGGTGCGAGCGGTCGCGGCGCTTGTCTGGTCGGCGCTGGGGTACGGAGCACGTCGTATGAGGGCCGGTTGAAACGAAGGCCGGGCTGCGGCCCGGCCTGTCCTCACTGCTTGTCTGCCCTGTTGTGTGGCGCGGGCGAAAGCCTCAGGCTAGGCAGGGCCTTGGGTGCCCCGCTCTGGCTGGTGCTGCCCGTCGTGAGTTCGTTGTACGTGCGCCCGTTCAGGTTGTCGGTGTCGTAGTACAGAAAGGCGAGAAGGCCGCCCGCCACCACGATTCCGCCCATCAGGAACGCCCCGAAATGCGAGCGCTCATTCTCGGCCTCGTAGCCGATGAAGCGATCGTCGTCCCGAAGGTCGACGCCCGTAGGAGTACTGCCGCGGTCGTTGTTTCGTTCGAGAGCCATCGTTAAGCTCCTGGTTGCCGCTTTGGTTGATGCTGTAACGCAAGTCCTTGCGATCGGTTTCAGACAGCGACGGAGTAGCAACCGCTCAGCTTGCGATCGACATCCGATGTTCATGGAAAACGGCTCGAGCTTGGCCGTTGAACTCAGATTGATGCTGTGTCTTGCTCGAGGAGCTTGGCTGTAGTTTTGGTTGGAGCATCGCATCCTGCCAATCGTCGCGGGAGGGCTCCACCGCTTCCGGTTGACCCCTGCCGCCCGGCGTCTTTAGTGCACGCAAGGAATTGGACGAGACGATGAACGCGGCAGTTGATCCGAAGAAGCTCATCAAGGGCGCCATCGACGATTGGGAAGTCATCATCGGCATGGAGATACATGCCCAGGTGACGAGCAAGTCGAAGCTCTTTTCCGGCGCCTCGACGGCCTTCGGCGGCCTGCCGAACGACCATGTGTCGCTCGTGGATGCGGCGATGCCGGGCATGCTGCCGGTCATCAACGAGGAATGCGTGGCGCAGGCGATCCGGACCGGGCTCGGCCTCAAGGCCCAGATCAACCTGAGATCCGTCTTCGACCGCAAGAACTACTTCTACCCGGACCTGCCCCAAGGCTACCAGATCAGCCAATACAAGAGCCCGATCGTCGGGGAGGGAGAGGTCATCGTCGACACCGCCGACGGGGAGACGATCACGGTCGGCATTGAGCGCCTTCATCTTGAGCAGGATGCGGGCAAGTCGATTCACGACCTCTCGCCGACGGAGAGCTTTGTCGATCTTAACCGTTCGGGGGTTGCCCTGATGGAGATCGTGTCGAAGCCCGACCTCCGGTCGTCCGAGCAGGCGAAGGCCTATGTCTCGAAGCTCCGTACGATCCTGCGCTATCTCGGTACCTGTGATGGCGACATGGAGAAGGGCAATCTGCGTGCGGACGTGAACGTGTCCGTCCGCCGGCCCGGCGAGCCGCTCGGCACGCGGTGCGAGATCAAGAACGTGAACTCGATCCGCTTCATCGGCCAGGCGATCGAGACGGAAGCGCGCCGCCAGATCGCCATCCTCGAGGATGGGGGCACCATTGATCAGGAGACGCGCCTGTTCGATCCTGGCCGGGGCGAGACGCGGTCAATGCGCTCCAAGGAGGAGGCGCACGACTACCGCTACTTCCCGGATCCCGACCTCCTGCCGCTCGAGGTTGCGCAGGCCTATGTCGACGACCTGGCGGCGCATCTTCCGGAACTGCCGGATGCCAAGAAGGCGCGCTTCATCGCCGAATACGGGCTTACGCCCTATGATGCCGGCGTGCTCGTGGCCGAGCGCACATCTGCCGACTACTTCGAAGCTGTCGCAGCAGGCCGCGACGGAAAGGCCGCCGCAAACTGGATCATCAACGAGCTCTTCGGACGGCTGAACAAGGACGGGAAGGGGATCGAGGACTCGCCCGTCTCCGCCGGGCAACTCGGCCAGATCGTCGACCTGATCAGCGAGAAGGTGATTTCCGGGAAGATCGCGAAGGATCTGTTTGAAATCGTCTGGTCGGAGGGCGGCCAGCCGCGCGAGGTGGTCGAGAGCCGCGGCATGAAGCAGGTGACCGACACCGGCGCGATCGAGGCCGCCGTTGATCAGATCATTGCGGCGAACCCAGACAAGGTGGAGCAGGCGAAGGCGAAGCCGACGCTGCTGGGCTGGTTCGTCGGGCAGGTCATGAAAGCGACCGGTGGCAAGACAAACCCCCAGGCAGTAAACGAGCTGCTGAAGCAGAAATTGGGTATCGAATAGAGCGGGGCGGTATATCCTCTGGCTTGCTGAAGTGAACAGGCGTTCAGGTTCTGTGCTGTCCCGAGCTTTTCGTGGTTAACACAGGTCGCGGCCGGAACTTGGCTGGTTCGCTTGCGTTCCTCGCCCACCGTGGAATCGGTGAAGAGGAAGACGCCTATGAGAATTGTTGCTCTGGGGCTCGCAGCCGCGTTGATCGGCAGCACCGCACTCGCCCAAACATCAACCGGCTCAGGTTCCGGCGCGCCCGGCGGCGCGTCCGGCTCCGGGTCCAGCCCTGCAGCCAGCACGAGCCCCGGCACCTCCGGCGGCGGCTCGGGTGGCATGTCCAGCGAGAGCCGGAGCGGCAGCGGGACGAGCCGCTCAAGCGAGCGCAGCGGTGCCGGCGCTCAGATCGGCGCAGAAGGCAGGGCTTCGGGCTCCGCCCAGATCGAAGGCGGTTCGCGTCGCGAGTCCAGCACGCGCGTCGGAGTGGAAGTCCGCGATCGTCCGTCGGTCGTGCACAGCCGCACACGCGTGCGCAGCTACGATAGCGGTCCGGACGTCCAGGTCGTCCACCGCCGTCGCGGCGTCCGCAATGTCGAGGTTTACGAGGATTCCGCTCCCGCCGTGAAGCGCACCGTGGTCAAGAAGAAGCGCTACGTGACGAAGAAGAAGTCGCCGCGCTACGTCGTGAAGAGCAAGCGCTACGTCTCGGAACCTGCCACCACCGTGCGGCGCCGTTCGGTCGTGCGGAGCTATTCCGAGCCGGATTCTGTGACGGTCCGCAGTCGGCGGGTCCGCAGCTATGACCGCGACAACGTCTCGATCGGCACCCGCGAGCGGACGGGCGTGTCCGTCGGCGTGCGCACCAATACCCGCGACGGGATCGGCGGTCGTGACGGCGGCAGCCGCGAGATGACCGGGACCCGCGGCGGTGCGCGGATGGACGCGACCGGCACGGTGTCGGGCCGCAGCGGCGGTGCTGCCGCCGAGGGCGGTGCCTCCGGTTCGGCCGGTGCTCGCGCGACCAGCCCGTTGGGCGGCAGCGCAGGTGCTGGTGCTGCCGGCGGCGCCTCAGGGGGTGCCGGTACCACGGCTCCCGCGACTCGCTAAGCCTTCACTCCTGCAGAAGACGAGGCCCGTCGGATTCCGGCGGGCCTTTTCGCGTCTTGCATCCCCTAGCACACGGCTTCATGCGTCGCGGGATGCAAACCTCCATACGCGCGGTCCGGGACGACGACGCTCAGGATCTCTTCGGCCTTCTCTCCCTTTGCTTTGCCGAATATCCGGGCTGCTACGTCGACCCGCACGAAGATCTGAAGGACCTGCTTCTCCCAGGCCAGGCCTATGCCGGCTGCAGTTTCTGGTTGGCCGAGGACGAGCGCGGGCGCGCCTGTGCCTGCGTGGCCGTCGACTTTCCGGATCCGGGTCTCGCCGAGCTACATCGGCTCTATGTCAGGCCGGACCAACGCCGGCGCGGGCTCGGGGAGGCATTGGTGAGCCTGGCGGAGGAATTTGCCCGGAGGGCCGGCGCCGAGCGCCTCGTGTTCTGGTCGGATACGCGATTCACGACCGCGCACCGGCTCTATGCCCGGCTCGGCTTCTCCGGGTCGGGCGAGACACGCGAGCTCGGCGACATATCGAACTCGCGCGAGTACTTCTTCGAGAAGCGCCTGTCCGCTCAGCCCTGCGCTAGTGGAGATTCGTCGTACCGCGCAAACAAGTCCTCCGGGTCCTTGTAGATCGCGATCGCGCCGGCTTCACGCAGCTCCTCTTCCGGAAAGCCGCCGCTCAGGACCCCGATCGTCCGTAGGCCGGCGCGCTTGGCCGCGATGACGTCCCATGGCGTGTCCCCGATGACGACGGATCGTTCAGCCGCGATGGGGGCCAGCTTCGCAAGCGCGGCCTGGAAGATGTCGGGTGCGGGCTTCGACTGCTCCGCATCGTCGGCCGAGGTTGTGACGTCCACCAACTCGGTCACGCCGGCAATCCGCGCGTAGTTCCCGACCTCGTCTGCCTTACCCGACGAGGCGAGCGCGATTGTCTTGCCGGCGGAGCGGATCTTCTGGAACAGCGCCGGTACTCCAGGAAACGGCCGCACCTGCGGGAGGTACTCACGCTTGAACAGGTCCGAGCGGAAGTCGGAGATGGTCTTCTCCTCCGTCCGAAGCCGCTCCTCCGGAACAAAAACTGGGAGAAGCTGGTCGCCTCCCTTTCCGATCTGCTGGCGCATATCGCCGAAGGCGACCTCAATCCCGAAATGCCGGAGAGCCTCGACCCAGGCAGCCGCGTGTAGATCGACGGAGTCGATGAGGGTACCATCGATGTCGAAGATGACGGCTTTGGTCACGAGATCGGCTCAGCTGCGAGGGAAGCGGCGGGGCGATGGTGGCGGGCGACCCGGCCCTGCCACAGGCAAAGAACGGGCGTAACCATGAGTTCCATGACCAGGGCGCCGAGCATCACCAGAGACGGGATGCCGGTGATCGCGAGTCCGGCGAGCCTGGCGAGCCCGCCCAGAACCACGATCAGGGTCAGGCATTGAAATCGCCCGACTTTCTGCTCGATCGCCGGAATGCAGGACCAGAACAGAAGCCCGATCCCGAGAAGGAGGCCGGAAAGGTAGCGGTAATGGCTGTCGCCGGAAATGCTCAACCCGGCGTCGCCAGTCAGCGTCGGGCCGAAGAGTACGCCGAACAGGCCAGCTGACACGGGCACGAGCCCCGCGACGGCAACGACCTTCTGTAGCAGCCGTCTTTCGCGCTCGATCCGAACCATTCAGCCGACCTCAGGCCCGGAACAAGCCGGGCCGCGGAGCCAAGTTCCCCTCAGAAGCTGTTTTCAGAGGCCCTTGGCAGGGCAGGCTCCATCAGGCTTGGTTCCCCTTCAGCCGGGCGTTGCAGCGGCTCCAGAATTGCGGCCATTTCGTCCCGCCGGTGCGGTTCGCGGCCTTCGCTTCCTTCCACTCGGCCCCGCATTTCCGCTGCCGTTCGCGTGCCGCCATCTGGCCGGCGGTCGGCTCACGCCTGGAGCGCGCGGCCCGCGTTCCCCGGGAGGCCTTATCTGCTGCCGGCTGCTCGGCGGCCTTGCCGGCGCCTCCGGTCGCCGCACCTTGCGCAAAGCTAGGCTGTACGCCGGCGATGCCTATGGCCAGGATGGCAGCGGAAACGACGCGCAATCTCAGCATGTTCTCTCCCTGAGCCGGCAGAAGGCCTGCAGGGCCGATGGTAGGCGTGAGCACGACGCTTGCAACCGTCAATAAGTCTGGTGACCCGCCGGGCTTCGCGCGACCGGTGACTTGCCCTAGAGAAAGTGCCCACTGCCTGAGGGTGGATCGTGAGGCGTGGATGGCCGCTGTGACCCAGGACCCGATCGAGCTCTACTACTGGCCGACACCGAACGGGTGGAAGATCTCTATCATGCTCGAGGAATGCGGGCTGCCCTACGCGGTGCGTTCGGTGAACATCGGCAAGGGAGACCAGTTCAAGCCCGAATTCCTGGCGATCTCTCCCAACAACAAGATGCCGGCCATCGTCGACCCGGACGGCCCAGACGGGCAGCCGATCTCCGTGTTCGAGTCCGGCGCGATCTTGCAGTATCTCGGCCGAAAGACCGGGAAGTTCTATCCGAGCGACGAGCGCGCGCGGGTGGAGGTGGAACAATGGCTGTTCTGGCAAATGACCGGTGTAGGCCCGATGGCTGGGCAGACGCACCACTTCCGCATCTATGCGCCCGAGAAGATCCCCTACGCGATCGATCGCTACACGAACGAGACGAACCGCCTTTACGGCGTGCTCGACAAGCGGCTCGCCGACCGCGAGTTCCTGGCAGGGGCGTATTCCATCGCCGACATGGCCACCTATCCCTGGGCTAAACTCTGGGAGCGGCAAGGCCAGGACATCTCCGGGTTCAAGCACATGCAGCGCTGGCTGGAGGCCAACGCAGTTCGTCCCGCGGTCCAGCGCGGCCTCGCGGTCAATGCCGAGGACCGAGGAACGATGAACATCAACGATCCGTCGGTCCGTGCTGTGCTCTTCGGCCAGCGTGCCCGGTAGCCGCTATCTGAGCCTAGTCCAGGTCTGCGCCTTGCAGACCAGCCCGGCCAGCACGCAGCCGGATAACTCAAGCTGGCTAGCCGAAAGGAGCCGCATGCGGCCGGTATAGGTCCGGCCATCTAGCGGATTGTAGAGCGATCCCGTCCAGACATCGCCATTCGGCCGCGCATCGCGGACCATCTGCAGGCCAATCAGGCTGCGCTCCCGCCTCGCCGGATCCGGGTTGTTGACGTCCTTCGTCTCGGCCTTGGTCCAGATGATCGTGCCACAGCGAGCGCCGCCGCAGGGAGTAATCCGGACCTGCGAGCGGCCGCCTTCCGTTAGCCACGTGCCGGTTACGTCTTGCGCCGACGCCTCGCTCGCGGCGGAGACCGCAAGCACACCCAGCGCGAGAGCGACGCCGGCCCGCCTCAGCGGCCCTTGTTGACAGCCGGTTCTGCGCTCGCCGTCTCGTCCGGCAGACGCGACCAGGACTCGCCTCCGCACAGGAAGCCCATCACACATCCTTCAACCTCAAGCTTGCTCGTGCCTTTGACCTGCATGGTCACACTGTAGGTCTTGCCGTTCTCGGGATTGTAGATCGAGCCCGCATAGCCGCGGTCTCCGGCCGGCCGCATGTCCTTCGTCAGGGGCAGCCCGACGATGCTGCGCTTCCGGAGCGAAGGATCAGGATTGTTCTCGTCGGTCCCGCTTGTCTTTGCCCAAACGATGGTGCCGCAATAGGCCTTCCCGCAGGTCGAGATGCGAATCTTTGAATCGCCGTTCTCGGTCAGCCACACGCCCGCGAGCGGGCCGGCTTCCGCGGCTGCTGCAGCGCCCGCAAACAGGAGCGTTGCCGTCCCGACCATCATGGTCACACGCATCTGGACCTCCCGCTTCGCTACCTCGCTGACGCACCCCCGCGAGGGGCACTGGGCGAAGCTCACTGCCGATCTTGCAGAAACTGTGACGAGACCGGGTCGTTGCGTGGGCGAAGGAAATCAGTTCGGGTTGAGACGGGCAGGCGCAGTGCTATAAGCCGCGCTCTATCCCTCAGGAACGGATCTTCATGGCCACCGAGCAGACCTTTTCCATCCTCAAGCCCGACGCAACCCGGCGCAACCTGACTGGCGCCGTGAACGCCGTGATCGAGGAAGCGGGTCTGCGCATCGTGGCGCAGAAGCGTATCCAGATGACCAAGGCCCAGGCCGAAACCTTCTACGGCGTGCACCGCGAGAGGCCATTTTTCGGCGAACTGGTCGAGTTCATGACGTCGGCCCCGGTCGTGGTGCAGGTCCTTGAGGGCGATAATGCCATAGCGAAGTACCGTGAGGTCATGGGCGCGACGAACCCGGCGAACGCCGCCGAGGGCACGATCCGCAAGAAGTTCGCCGAGTCGGTCGGCGAGAACACCGTGCATGGCTCGGACAGCGCCGAGAACGCGAAGATAGAGATCGCGCAGTTCTTCTCCGGCAACGAGATCGTCGGGTAGCCCCTTGCGTTGACGCGAGAGCGCGTGGGCTAGCGACCGCCCGCGCCTCAGCGCCGAACAAGGACCGGTCGCCGCGAGCCAGCTATGAACCTCGTTCCTCGCGTCGAGACCAAGCTCTCCACGTGCCCGCACGATTGTCCCTCGACCTGCGGGCTCGAGGTCGAGGTGATCGAGGGCCGCACCATTGGCCGGGTGAGGGGCGCCGCAGACCACAGCTACACGGCGGGTGTGGTTTGCGCGAAAGTCGCCCGCTATTCCGAGCGGCTCTATCACCCCGATCGCCTGATGCACCCGCTGCTGCGGGTCGGACCAAAGGGCTCGGGACAGTTTCGGCAGATTACCTGGGACGAGGCGCTCGACCGCACGGCCGACGCCTTCCTCGACGCCGAGCGGCGGCTCGGGGGGGAGGCCGTGTGGCCCTACTATTACGCCGGCACGATGGGCTACGTCATGCGTGACGGCATCAACCGTCTGCGTAATGCAAAACGCTACTCCGGCCAGTACTCCACCATCTGCACGACGCCGGCTTGGACCGGGTACATCGCAGGGACGGGCAAGCTCGCGGGTTCCGATCCTCGTGAGATGGCGCGCGCCGATTGCGTCGTGATCTGGGGCACGAATCCCGTGCACACGCAGGTCAACGTGATGACCCACGCGCTGCGGGCCCGGAAGGAGCGCGGCGCCAAAATCGTCGTCGTCGATGTGTACGACAATCCGACTATGAAGCAGGCGGATCTCGCGCTGCTTGTGAAGCCGGGCACGGACGGCGCGCTCGCCTGCGGGGTGATGCACGTGCTGTTCCGAGAGGGCATGGCGGATCGCGACTATCTCGACCGTTACACGGACCGGCCGCGGGACCTCGAGCGGCACCTTGCGACCCGCACGCCGGAATGGGCGGCCGCGATCACCGGCCTGAGGGTCGGGGAGATCGAAGCGTTCGCCCACATCGTCGGAACCCGCAAGGCGAGCTTTTTCCGGCTCGGCTATGGCTTTTCACGCAGCCGCAACGGCTCGGTGAATATGCACGCGGCCCTCTCGATCCCGGCTGTCACGGGCGCCTGGCAGGTCGAGGGAGGTGGCGCCTTCCACTCGAATTCCGGCGTGTACCGTCTCAACAAGACGCTGATCGAGGGCGAGGATGTCCGCGACCCGTCGATCCGGCGCCTGCAGCAGGTTCAGATCGGGCGCGTCCTGACCGGGGACAGCGAGGCGCTGAGGGGTGGTGGGCCGGTCGCTGCCATGCTCATCCAGAACACGAACCCGGTCTCCGTCGCGCCGGAGCAGGAGCTGGTGAAGCGGGGCTTTGCGCGCGAGGACCTATTCACCTGCGTACATGAGCAGGTGATGACCGAGACGGCCCGCATGGCCGACATCGTGCTGCCAGCGACCATGTTCCTGGAGCACGACGACCTCTACACCGGCGGCGGGCACCAGCACATCCAGCTCGGGCTGAAGCTGGTCGATCCGCCGGGGGAATGCCGGTCGAACCACGAGGTGATCGCTGGGCTCGCTGCGCGCGTGGGCGCTGAGCATCCGGGCTTCGGCATGACTCCGCGCGAGTTGATCGACCAGATGCTGGCCGTTTCCGGTCGAGGGACCTTCGCTGATCTCGCCAAGGACAACTGGCTCGATGCGCAGCCGCCCTTCGAGGAGGCACACTATCTGAACGGCTTTGGCTATTCGGATGGGAAGTTCCGCTTCGCCCCGGACTGGACGAAGGTGCCGAACGCCAATGATGGACCGATGGGCCCCTGGGAGGAGTTGCCCGAGTTCCCCGACCACTGGGGCGCGATCGAGGTTGCGACCGAGCGGCATCCCTTCCGGTTGGCCACGAGCCCGGCTCGGAGCTTTCTGAACTCTAGCTTCAACGAGACTCCCAGCTCGCGCGCGAAGGAAGGCGGACAGCCCGAGGTGATGATCCATCCGGAGGACGCCGCGAAGCTCGGCATCGCGACCGGCGACTGGGTGCGGTTGGCGAACGACCGTGGCGCTGTCCTTCTCCGTGCCAGGTTCTTCGAGGGTGTCCGCCGCGGAGTGCTGATCGCGGAATCAATCTGGCCGAACCAGTTCTTCCCAGACGGCCGCGGGATCAACACCCTTACCTCAGCGGACCCAGTGGCTCCCTACGGCGGCGTCGGCTTCCACGACAATCGCGTCGCCTTGGAGCGGATCGGACCTGTGCTGGAGGGCTTCGACGAGCCTGCGACAACGACGCTGGAAGCAGCCGTCGCTTAAGCCTCAGACGAGGCCAGCGCCGTTCGGCTCTCGGCCGCGAAGAGCGTCCGTGCACCATCAAGTCGCGCCTTGCCGTTCGCAACGAGTTCTAGCCCCAGCGGATAGAGCCGATGTTCCTCGGCGAGCACGCGCGCCGCGAGCGCGTCCTCATCATCACCCGGCAGGACCGGAACCGCAGCCTGTGCCACGATCGGACCGGAATCGAGCTCCGGCACAACGAAATGGACCGTGCAGCCGTGGATGCGGACGCCTGCGTCCAGCGCCTGTCGATGCGGGTGCAGCCCCTTGAAGAGCGGCAGCAGGGACGGGTGGATGTTCAGCATCCGCCCGGACCAGGTCCTCACGAACTCGTCCGACAGGATACGCATGAAGCCGGCGAGGCAGATGAGATCGACCCCCGCCTTGCCGAAGGCTTGCCCGATCTCAGCGTCGAAGCTCGCGCGGTCTGGGAAGAGCTTGTGGTCCACCACCGTTGTGGGGATCCCGGCCGCCTCGGCCCGCGCGAGGCCGCCGGCCCCCGGTCGGTTCGAGACCACAAGCGCGATCTCGGCCGGATAGTCCGGTGCCTGGGCGGCCTCGATCAGGGAGGCCATGTTCGAGCCGCGGCCCGAGATGAGGATCCCGACCCGCCTCCTCCTTGGGCCCATCAGAGCGCCAGCTCGCCCTTGTACGCGACCCGCTCAGTCCCCCCGGAGACGACCCGTCCGAAGCGGACGGGCTGTTCATCCTCGGCAGCAAGAGCGCTCGCCACTGCATCTGCCTCGCCCGGCGCTGCGACGACCACCATGCCGATCCCGCAATTGAAGGTGCGCAGCATCTCCGCCGGGGCGATCCGTCCGGCCTGGGCGAGCCACCTGAAAACCGGGGGAGGGGAGATGGCCGGCAGATCCAGTTCCACGCCGAGGCCGTCCGGCAGCACACGGGGGATGTTGTCCGGAAACCCGCCGCCCGTGATATGCGCGAGCGCCTTGATGCCGGCTCCTGTCTTCAGGGCGGCGAGGAGCGGCTTGACGTAGATCCGCGTCGGCTCGAGGAGCGCCTCCCCGAGGTTTCTGCCCGGATCGAAGGGGGCACCGTCGCTCCAGGCGATGCCCGTCTTTTCCACAACGCGGCGGACTAGAGAGAAACCGTTCGAATGTACGCCGGAGGAGGGGAGCCCGAGCAGCACGTCCCCTTCAGCCACTCCGCGCGGCAGAAGGGCGCCGCGCTCGGCTGCGCCGACAGCGAAGCCGGCCAGGTCGTAATCCGCCTCGGCATAAAGGCCCGGCATCTCGGCGGTTTCGCCCCCGATGAGTGCGCAGCCGGCCTGCCTGCAGCCCTCGGCGATGCCGCGCACGATCTCGATCCCGGCCTTCGGGTCGAGGCGGCCCGTTGCGTAATAATCGAGGAAGAAGAGCGGCTCGGCACCCTGGACGACGAGGTCGTTCACGCACATGGCCACCAGGTCGATGCCGATCGTGTCGTGGCGGCCGGTCTCGATCGCGACCTTCACCTTGGTTCCGACGCCGTCATTCGCGGCAACCAGGATGGGATCGGTGAACCCCGCCGCCTTCAAGTCGAATAGGCCGCCAAACCCGCCGATCTCGGCGTCAGCGCCGGGGCGGCGGGTCGCACGCACGAGAGGCTTGATGGCGTCGACCATCGCGTTGCCGGCATCGATATCCACACCCGCTTGGGCATAGGTCAGGCCGGAGCCGGTCGGCCGGGTTTCTGGGTCGCTCATGCGGTCTTGGACTGAAGCTGGCTGGGCAGTAAGGGTCCGCGTCACCCGACGCAAGCGCGGACGCTCGGGGCCAACCCGAGGAAGACCCGTGCCGGTCGCGAGATGACCATACCGAACCTGATTACGATCCTTCGGCTCATTCTCGTGCCGGTCGTGGTCGTCATGATCAATCAGGGGCAGTGGGCGGCTGCGTTCGGGCTCTTCGCGCTGGCGGGCATCTCCGACGGGGTCGATGGCTTTATCGCGCGCCGCTTCAACATGCGCACTGAATTCGGCGCCTATATCGATCCGCTCGCCGATAAGGCACTCCTCGTGTCCATCTACGTGACCCTCTCTGTTGTGCAGGTCCTGCCCGGATGGATCGCGATCGTCGTCGTGTCGCGCGATCTCATGATCCTGGCTGCCATCCTGGTCTCACGCCTGATGGAACGCCCGATGGCCATTCGGCCCCTTCTCATCAGCAAGCTGAACACGGCCGCGCAGATCGCCTACGCGGGGCTGGTCCTCGCCATCATGGCGTTCGAGCACCCGGCCGGATGGCTCATGGATTCCGGGATGTGGATCGTTGCCGCCACAACGGTGGTCTCAGGAGTCGGCTATCTCGGGCGTTGGCTGCGGCACATGACGGGGGTTTGACGATAACGAGAGCCCTGGCGCAAATCCGCAGGGAACCCGCTACATAGAGGCCGCAAACCCGGGGTGCTTCCGCCGATGCAACGGCAGGTCCTTTATCCTCTAGCGGTCGTCGGTCTCCTGCTGCTCGGGCTTTACGTGCTCCGGGACGTGCTCCTGCCCTTCGTGGTGGGTGCGGCGCTGGCCTATCTGCTGGATCCCTTGGCCGACCGGCTGCAGCGCCTTGGGATCGGACGTCTCGGCGCGACGATCCTCATCCTTACGGTCTTCGTGCTGGGCCTCGGGCTCGTCCTGATCATCGCGGTCCCGCTCGGGGTTCAGCAGGTGGTGAAGTTCGCCGAGCAGGTCCCGGGTTACGTCGCGAGACTGCAATCGCTGCTTGCCGAGCACGGCGGTCCGATCCTGCGCGAATTCGGCGGAGAGGAGGCACTCGGGCAGATCCAGCGCTCGCTTGGCGACCTGCTTGGCCAAGGAGCGAATTGGGTCGCAACATTCATGCGGTCGATCTGGAGCGGCTCGCAGGCGGTGATCGGCGTCGTGTCCATTTTCGTGGTCACACCAGTCGTAGCCTTTTACCTCCTTGTGGATTGGGACCGCATGATCGCGACGATTGATAGCTGGGTCCCGCGGCAACACCGCGAAACGGTTCGCCGGCTCGGGCGCGAGATGGACCGCGCGGTCTCGGGCTTCGTGCGGGGTCAGACGACGGTGTGCGTCTTTCTCGGCCTCTTCTACGCAACGGGGCTCGCGCTGGTCGGCCTGAATTTCGGCATCTTGATCGGCCTTTTTGCGGGCCTTATCAGCTTCATCCCGTATGTGGGCTCGCTTACGGGCCTGCTCCTGTCGGTCGGCGTCGCCCTTGTGCAGTTCCTGCCCGACTGGAGCATGGTGTTGGCGACGCTCGGCGTGTTCTTCGTTGGCCAGTTCATCGAGGGCAATATCCTCTCCCCGAAGCTCGTCGGGGCCTCCGCAGGCCTCCATCCGGTCTGGGTGATGTTCGCTCTTCTCGCCTTCGGATCGCTCTTTGGTTTCCTGGGGCTCCTGCTCGCCGTACCGATCGCGGCGATCATCGGTGTCCTCACCCGCTTCGCCATCCTGCGCTACCAGGAGAGCCCGCTCTACCTCGGCGAACCTCCGGCCATCTCGGGACCCGAGATTACCGTGCTTCCCGTGAAGAAGGTCGAACTCTGAGGCAGATGCGCCAGCTCGTCCTCGACCTCCCCGTTGAGCCTCGCTTCGGGCCGGACGACTTCCTGGTCAGCCCGTCGAACGAGGAGGCTTACGGGTTCCTGGAACGCTGGCCGGACTGGCCGAACTCCTTCCTGCATCTCAGAGGGCCCAAAGGGAGCGGCAAGAGCCACCTCGCGTCGATCTGGGCGCAACGGGCAGATGCCCCCGTCCTAAAAGGAAGCAGCGTCACGGACGAGCTGGCGGCAGCCCTCGCCGATGTGTCAGCGCTCGTGCTCGAGGATATGGACCAGGGGCCTCTCGCGGAGGGCGCACTCTTTCACCTCGTCAACATCGCGCGGGAGCGCCGCCTGTCGCTGCTCTTCACCAGCGCCGAGCCGTTCGAGCGCTGTGGGATTGGAACACCGGACCTCTTGTCCCGGCTGCGTCTCGCGCCTTCGGTGGACATACACCCGCCGGATGATGCGCTGCTCAAGGCCGTGCTGGTCAAGCTCTTCGTGGACCGGCAACTCGTCGTGGATACGAGCGTCGTGGAGTACATCGCGACCCGGATCGAGCGCTCGCTGGCTCGCGCGGCGGAGGTCGTGGCCGCCCTGGACCGAGAGGGCCTCAGTCGGGGAAGGCGCATCACACGGCCGGTCGCGGCGGCGCTCCTTGCCGAACGGGATGACGACCCGAATATGTCCGAGCCGTGACCAATCATCATGGCTCGGTCATAAAGGTTGCGTAGAGCCAAGCTATGGCAGCCAGACGCAGACGAGTTCCTCACGTAGCGAGTCCGGCAGGAAGCGACACGCCGCCGCCTGAGGCCGAAGTCGTCGAACTCGCCCCGCGCGAGCCGGTCTCCCGCGTCCAGGCGAGCAACAGCGCGGCCGAAGGCGAGGCCCTACGCGAGCGCCCAGAGCGTTTCGTCAATCGTGAGCTGTCCTGGCTTCAGTTCAACAGGCGGGTGCTGGAGGAAGCCTCCAACCCGAACCACCCGCTGCTCGAGCAGCTTCGTTTCCTATCGATCTCGGCGAACAACCTCGACGAGTTCTTCATGGTCCGGGTGGCCGGGCTCAAAGGACAGGTCAGGACGGGCGTCGCGGTCGTCTCCCAGGATGGACTCTCGCCAGCGGAACAGCTGAGCCGCATCGCGACGGCGGCCTCGGCGCTTGCTGCCGATCAGCAGCGCCGCTGGACGGAGCTGAAGCTCGAGCTCATCAAGAACGGGATCGCGCTCATCGAGGCCGACCATGTGACGGATCGCGAGCGGGCCTGGCTCGAGGACCACTTCCTCAACTACGTCTTCCCGGTTCTCACTCCGCTTGCCGTCGACCCGGCCCACCCCTTCCCCTTCATTCCAAATTTCGGTTTCTCGATCGCGCTGAAGCTGCTGCGGAAGCTCGACGGGCGTCCCCTGAAAGCGCTCATTCGCCTTCCCGCAAAGAGCGACCGCTTCGTTCGCCTGCCCGATCTCGGCGGACCGGGCACCATGCGTTTCATCGCGCAGGAGGAGTTGGTCGCGCTCTTCATCGACCAACTCTTTCCCGGCTATCGCGTAGAGGGTCGCGGCGCTTTCAGGGTGCTGCGGGACTCCGACCTCGAGATCGAGGAGGAGGCCGAGGACCTCGTCCGTCTTTTCGAGACCGCCCTGAAACGTCGCCGGCGCGGCAGCGTCATCCGGCTTGAGGTCGAGGCCGCGATGCCGGATGACCTCGCGCATTTCGTGGCAGAGGAGCTCGGCGTCACGTCAGACGAGCTGTTCGTCGTGGAAGGCAAGCTCGCTCTGAACGAGCTCTCCCACCTCGTGGCGCTTGAGCGTCCGGACCTGAAATTCAAGCCCTATAATCCGCGCTTTCCAGAGCGCATCCGGGAGCATGGGAGCGACTGCTTCGCCGCTATCCGGCCGAAAGACATCATCGTCCACCACCCCTACGAGTCGTTCGACGCCGTCATTCTCTTCCTGCAGCAGGCGGCGCGGGACCCGAACGTCGTAGCGATCCGGCAGACGCTTTACCGGACTTCGTCCGATAGCCCGATCGTGCGCGTGCTGGCCGAGGCCGCCGAGGCTGGCAAGTCGGTCACGGCACTCGTCGAGCTCAAGGCCCGCTTCGACGAAGAGGCGAATATTCGTTGGGCGCGCGACCTTGAGAGGGCCGGCGCGCAGGTCGTGTTCGGATTCCTGGAACTGAAGACCCACGCCAAGCTGTCCATGGTCGTGCGTCGCGAGGGCGGGCAACTCGTGACCTACTGCCACGTCGGTACTGGAAACTATCACCCCGTTACGGCCCGCATCTACACGGACCTCTCCTTCTTCACGGCGGACCCGGCGATCGGGCGGGACGTGAATCGCATCTTCAACTTCATCACCGGTTACGCGGAGCCGGACGAACTCGAGCTGATGGCGGTCTCGCCCGTGAACCTGCGGAAGCGCCTGCTCCGTCGCATCGAGGAGGAGGTCGCCCACGCAAAGGCCGGCCGCCCGGCCGCGATCTGGGGCAAGTGCAACTCGCTGGTGGATCCGGAGATCATCGACGCCTTCTGCGATGCAAGCCAGTCCGGCGTGCAGATAGACCTCATCGTGCGCGGGATCTGCTGCCTTCGGCCCGGTATCCCGGGGCTGTCCGAGAACATCAGAGTGAAATCGATCGTCGGCCGCTTCCTCGAGCACGGCCGGGTCTACGCATTCGGCAACGGCTTCGGGCTTCCGCATCCTAAGGCCCACGTCTACATCTCGTCCGCCGACCTGATGACCCGCAACCTCGACCGGCGAGTCGAGGCACTGCTGCCGATTTTGAACCCGACCGTCCACCAGCAGGTCCTCGACCAGATTATGCTGGCGAACCTCCTGGACAACGAGCAGAGCTGGACCGTATTGCCGTCCGGCGCGAGCGAAAGGGTGAGGCTCCAGCCCGGAGAGGAACCCTTCAACGCCCACAAGTATTTCATGACCAATCCGAGCCTGTCCGGCCGTGGCAAGGCTCAGAAGACCTCGAGCCCACGGTCTCTGGCCAAGCGTGGACGCCCCACTGCCTCATAATCTGGATCGCGGCACACCGGGTCGCATCGCCGGCCGCGAGCCGATCGCCATCATCGATATCGGGTCGAACTCGGTTCGCCTCGTGATCTATGAGGGGCCTGCCCGGTCGCCGACGCCGCTCTATAACGAGAAGCTGTTCTGCGGCCTCGGGCGCGAGATTGCGACAACGGGCCGCCTCTCGGAGGAGGCGATCGAGCGTGCGCTGGCCGCGCTCGCGCGCTTCCGGGTTCTCTGCAGCACTGCCGGGGTGCGGACGGTCCGGGTTCTCGCGACCGCCGCGGCCCGCATGGCCGAAAACGGTCCGGCGTTCCTTAAGGCCGCGCGACAAGCGTGCGGCTGTCCCGTCGAGCTCCTCACCGGCGAACGCGAGGCGCTGCTCTCCGCGGCGGGCGTCATCTCCGGCCTGTACAAGCCGGATGGCGTCGTGGGCGATCTCGGCGGCGGCTCTCTCGAGATTGTCGATGTTCGTGGCGACCGTGCAGGCGCCGGCATCACCCTGCCGCTCGGGGGACTCGTGCTGCGGGACATGGCGGCAGGCTCGCCGAAGGCAGCGGCTAAGATCGCCCGGGCCGAACTGTCACGCGCTCCGCAGCTTCAGGCGCTGACCGGACGAATCTTCTATGCCGTCGGGGGCACCTGGCGCGCCCTTGCGCGAATGCAGATGGTCGAGCGCGGTTACCCGCTCCACGTCATGCACGGCTACGAGCTCGAACTGACGCGGGGCGGGTTCCAGCGCATGGTCGAGCGTACGAGCCCTGCCGGGCTGAAGGCAATCGCGTCCGTTTCCGAAGCGCGCCGGCCACTCCTGATCTACGGCGCGATCGTGCTGGACGAAATCGTGCGGGTCGGCCAGCCTTCCGGCGTGACCACCTCGGCCCTCGGCGTCCGCGAGGGCCTGCTTTTCGAGGAGCTTTCGGCGGAGGAGCGGAAGCAGGACCCACTCCTGAGCGCCGCGGCCGAACTGAACGAGCTCCGGGCTCGGGCGCCACGCCACGGGGAGGAGCTCAGGGTCTGGACCGACGCCTTCATCGAGAGCTTCGGGGTCAAGGAGACGGAATACGAAAGTCGGCTTCGGCACGCCGCCTGCCTTCTGTCCGACACCGGCTGGCGCGCCCACCCCGATTATCGGGGCGCCCAGAGCCTCGCCATGATCGCGCATGCCTCGCTGCAGGGCGTCGATCATCCGGGCCGCGCCTTTCTGGCGCTCGCAATCTATTTCCGGCACGAGGGGATGGCGGCGGATGCGACGAGCACGCCTCTGATGGGCCTCGCCGGTCAGCGCCTCGCGGAACTCGCGAAACTCTCCGGCGCGCTATTCCGGATTGCCTACCCGATCACCGTCGCGATGGCGGGCGTGCTGCCGCGGACGCCGCTCGTCTGCCGCGAAGGCAGGATCGTGCTCGAACTGCCGGGCGAGTTCGCGCCGCTCGCGAGTGAGCGGCTGCTGAACAGGGTGCGCGCCCTCGGTAAGCTTCTCGACTGCGAGGCCGTGATCCAGGCCGGCTGAAGCTCAGCTCACCCGCGGCCCAACTACCACCGAGCCGCGCTCGATCGAGAGGCCGATCTCGCCGGCCTTCAGGGCCAGCGCTTTTTCGCCGAACAGCCCCCGGCGCCAGCCCCGAAGCGCCGGAACATCGGCCTCATTGTCGTCCGCGATCGCCTCCAGGTCATCGACGGTCGCGAGCACCTTGGGGGCGACGCGCTCGTTCTCGGCGATTGCTCGCAGGAGAACCTTCAGGAGCTCGACCGTGGCTCCGGTCCCGCCGCCCCGTGGCTTGCCGCGCGAGGGCACGGGGACCGTGGCCGGATCGCGTGCGAGGCCGCGCTCGACCGCCGCGAGGATGTCGCCCGCCGGGCGCGAGCGCTCGAACCCGTTCGGGATGGAGCGGAGCCGTCCCAGCGCCTCGATTGTCCGGGGGGACGAGACTGCAACGTCGATCAGCGCCTCGTCCTTGAGCACGCGGCTGCGCGGCACATCCCGCGTCTGCGCCTCGCGCTCGCGCCAGGCTGCGACTTCCATGAGGATCGCGATCTCGCGCGGCTTCCGCATGCGGCCCGAGAGCCGCATCCAGGCCTTCTCGGGGTCGTTGCGGTAGGTCTCGGGCGAGGTGAGGATCGCCATCTCGTCCTCGACCCAGTCGGACCGGCCCGTCTCCGAGAGCTGCGCGGCGAGCTTTTCGTAGATCGTCACGAGCGAGGTGACGTCTGATAGGGCATAGGCGAGCTGGGCGTCGCTCAGCGGCCGGCGCGACCAATCCGTGAACCGGGACGACTTGTCGATACGAGCCTTGGCGAGGTCGTTGGCAAGCTGCTCATAAGATACGGAATCGCCGTAGCCGCAGACCATGGCGGCGACTTGGGTGTCGAAGAGCGGCTTCGGGATCAGGCTGCCGATGTTCCAGATGATCTCGACGTCCTGCCGCGCCGAGTGGAAGACTTTCACGACGCCATCGTTGGCCATCAGGTCCAGGAAGGACGTCAGGTCGATGCCGGCCGCGAGCGGGTCCACGAGGATTCCATCGAGCCCCGGACCGGCCATCTGGAGGAGGCAGAGCTTCGAGTAATAGGTGGTCTCGCGCATGAACTCCGTGTCGACCGTCACGAACGGCGCGGACGCAAAGCGGGAGCAGGCGGAGGCGAGGTCCTCCGTCGTGGTAATCAAGTCCATCCCGGCCCTATAGCCGAGACCTGTTGTGGGCGCGACGTCTACTTGAGGTCGTCCTGACGCCGCCCGGGTCTATACCCCGCTTCGCCCCTGCGACGCATATCTCGACTTGAGGTCGCGCCCGGGCTTCCCCTCGGCCGCGATGGCGGCCTCGATGTCGCGGGTGCGCAGGTTCACGGCACCGGGCGCCCGGCCGAGAACGACCATGGTGGCGCCGGTGCAGATGACCAGGATGACAGTGCGCTGAAATCGGGCTCGCATCGTCCAAATCCGCGACGAGCACCCCAGCTACTTCCGCGAGTCTCAACGAGGTCCTTAGAATCTGGGTTACTTTTTGCGGTGCAATATCACGGTTAAGAGGTAACCGATCGCGGCGAAGTTCCCGGCGGCAGGGTGGAGCGGAAGCTCCGGTCCGGCGCGCTTGACAAGCCGGGGACCCCATGGATGGTGCGCCCCTTCCCGAGGAACCGTCATGCACCGTTATCGCAGTCACACCTGCGGCGCCCTTCGCCCGTCCGATATCGGCGGCACCGCCCGCCTGTCCGGCTGGTGCCACCGCATCCGCGACCACGGCGGCGTGCTCTTCATCGACCTCAGGGACCATTACGGCATCACGCAATGCGTGGTGGACCCGGATTCGCCGGCCTTCAAGCTAGCAAATGACGTGCGGTCGGAATGGGTGATCCGGGTCGACGGCAAGGTGCGCCAACGCCCGGAAGGGACGGCCAATGCCGAGCTGCCGACCGGCCAAATCGAGCTCTATGTGACGGAACTGGAGGTGCTGGGTCCCGCGGCCGAGCTGCCGCTGCCCGTTTTCGGCGAGCAGGAATACCCGGAGGACATACGGCTTCGGTACCGGTTCCTCGATCTCCGGCGCGAGAAGCTCCATGCTAACATCATGCGGCGGACCCAGGTCGTCTCGGCGATGCGTCGGCGCATGGGCGAGGCGGGCTTCTTCGAGTTCCAGACCCCGATCCTCACGGCATCCTCGCCGGAGGGGGCGCGCGACTTCCTCGTCCCGTCGCGCCTGCATCCGGGCAAGTTCTACGCGCTTCCCCAGGCGCCGCAGCAATACAAGCAGCTTCTGATGATGTCCGGGTTCGATCGCTACTTTCAGATCGCGCCCTGTTTCCGCGACGAGGATCCACGGGCCGACCGCTTCTACGGCGAATTTTATCAGCTCGACGTGGAGATGAGCTTCGTGACGCAGGAGGACGTGCTCGGCACGATGGAGCCGGTGCTCCGCGGCGTGTTCGAGGACTTCGCCGACGGCAAGCCCGTCACGGGCGAGTTCCCGCGCATCCCCTATGCCGAGTCCATGCTGAAATACGGCTCGGACAAGCCGGATCTGCGCAATCCGCTCGTCATTGCGGATGTCACGGAGGAATTCGCCCAAGAGAGCGTCACCTTCAACGCGTTCAAGAACGTCATCAACGCGGGCGGCGTGGTGCGGGCCATCCCGGCGCCCGGCGCAGGCGCCCAGCCGCGCTCGTTCTTCGACAAGCTGAACGACTGGGCCCGAAGCGAGGGTGCGGCGGGGCTCGGCTACATCATTTTGGCCGACGAGGACGAGAAGATCGTCGGGCGCGGTCCGATCGCCAAGTTCATTCCCGAGGACGTTCTGAATACGATCGCGCTCCGGGCGGGGGTCGGGGCGGGCGATGCCGTGTTCTTCGCGGCGGGCGAGGAGGCTAAGGCCGTTTCGCTAGCCGGCAAGGCCCGCCTGCGCATCGGCGAGGAACTCGACCTCGTCGACCGGGACCAGTTCGCGCTCGCCTGGATCACCGACTTCCCGTTCTATGAGTGGGACGAGGAGAACAAGAAGGTCGACTTCGCGCACAACCCTTTCTCCATGCCCCAGGGTGGCATGGATGCGCTGGAGACGAAGGAGCCGCTGACTCTCAAGGCGTTCCAGTACGATCTCGTCTGCAACGGCTACGAGATCGCCTCGGGCGGCATCCGCAACCAGCTGCCCGACGTGATGGTGAAGGCCTTTGAGATCGCGGGCTACACGCGCCAGGACGTTGAGGAGCGCTTCGGTGGCCTTTACCGGGCCTTCCAGTACGGCGCGCCGCCCCATGGCGGGATGGCGGCCGGCGTCGATCGGATTGTGATGCTCGTCTGCGGCGCGAAGAACCTGCGGGAGGTCGCGCTCTTCCCGATGAACCAGCAGGCCCAGGACCTCCTCATGGGAGCGCCCGCTGACGCGACCCCGAAGCAGCTGCGCGAACTGCATCTCCGGCTGAACCTGCCGCAGAAGTGAGCAAGGCGGCTGCAGGGGAGGTTACTTTCTCCCGCGGCCGCTTGCCAGGATCCGGGCCATACGCTCGATCGCGGCGCGGTCGTCGTCGGTCTGACCGGTCAGAAGCCGGCGCCACAGGAACCCTGAGTAGAGTTCGCTCAGGACGTCGATATCGGCTGCTTCGACCTCCCCGCGCCGGGCGGCCTGTCCGAAGACGGCACGTATCGGTTGGTCCCAGCCTGGCATCAGGCGCTCCCAAAGGGCGACGAGCGCCGCCTCGCTTCCCTGCGCTTCAGCAATGAGCCCGCGAAGGGCTTGCCCAGCCGGCGAGCCGCGCCAGCCCGACAGGATGGCGCGGGCCAGCGCTGTCAGGTCAGCCGGCAGGTTGCCCGTATCCGGCTCTGGCAGGCGTGCTGCGCGATCCCCGAGATACACCTCGACCAGCAGGTCGGCCCGGCTCGGCCACCAGCGATAGATGGTCGGCTTCCCGGCTCCCGCTCGCCGCGCGACCTCGTCGATCGAAAATCCGGCAAAGCCGCGCTCCGCCAGCACCTCCCGAGCCGCGGCGAGCACCGCAATCTCTGTGGCCGGATTGCGCCGCGCCCCGATCGAGCTTCGCCGCGCTGTGTCGCTGCTGGGCAAGGGCAACCCTTCGAGATTCCTGAATCGGAACGGGCCGTGTCGCGACGTCGGATGGCAGAACGATCCGTTTCGATCCGGCGGGATATCGGAACGGACCGTAACGCGAGCTCCTGCGATCGTCACGAGCCGTTTCGTGGCGGGCGCGAATGGGCTGCTTCCCGGTGTGCGGCTCATTGCGCCAGCGGCTGGGTCGGTCCATGGGGACGCGGGCCTCGGGGCGTGCGCGCCCGAAGTTCGGCTGGAGCATTGAGCGGGTGAGGGGCGGCTGCCGCACCCGTCGGAGGTGATCGATGGCGGATGTGACGGAAGACCTGCGGTCAGGCGCGCTCTTCTACCACCGCAATCCGCGGCCTGGGAAAATCGAGATCCAGGCGACGAAGCCGCTCGGCAACCAGCGCGATCTAGCGCTCGCCTATACGCCCGGCGTCGCGGCTGCCTGCGAGGCGATCGCTGCCGACCCGGCCGAGGCCGCGAACCTCACCTCCCGCCAGAATCTCGTTGCCGTGGTCTCGAACGGCACGGCCGTGCTCGGGCTCGGCAATATCGGGCCGCTCGCCTCGAAGCCCGTGATGGAAGGCAAGTCGGTCCTGTTCAAGAAGTTTGCGGGAATCGACGTGTTCGACATCGAGGTGGCGGAAAACGACGTGGACCGGCTGGTCGATGTGGTGGCTGCGCTCGAGCCGACCTTCGGCGGCATCAACCTCGAGGACATCAAGGCGCCTGAATGCTTCGACGTCGAGGAGCGGCTGAAGGCCCGGATGGCGATCCCGGTCTTCCACGACGACCAGCATGGGACGGCGATCATCGTCGCCGCCGCGGTCGTGAACGCGATGGAGCTCGCCTCCAAGAAACTCCCCGAGATCAAGGTTGTGACATCGGGGGCGGGTGCCGCCGCACTGGCGACTCTGAATCTCCTCGTCTCGCTCGGCGTGAAGCGCGGGAACATCTGGGTCACGGATATCGAGGGCGTCGTCTACGAGGGGCGCAACACCCTCATGGATCGCTGGAAGGATCCCTACGCCCAGAAGACGGACCTCCGCACGCTCGCGGAGGTCATCGAGGGTGCGGATGTGTTCATCGGCCTCTCGGCGGGCGGGGTGCTCAAGCCCGAGATGCTGAAGCAGATGGCACCAGTGCCGCTCATCATGGCTCTGGCGAACCCCAACCCGGAGATCATGCCGGAACTGGCCCGCGAGGCCCGTCCCGACGCCCTGATCTGCACCGGGCGCTCGGACTTCCCGAACCAGGTGAACAACGTCCTCTGCTTCCCCTACATCTTCCGCGGGGCGCTCGATGTTGCGGCCTCCACCATCAACGAGGAGATGAAGGCTGCGGCCGTGAACGCGATCGCGGCGCTCGCCCGTGAGGCGCCGTCGGACGTCGTGGCACGGGCCTATGGCGGGGAGGCGCGGCCCTTCGGGCCCGACTCGCTCATCCCCAGCCCGTTCGACCCGCGCCTGATCCTCCGCATCGCGCCGGCCGTGGCAAAGGCCGCGATGGACAGCGGGGTCGCGCGCCAGCCGCTGCCGGACCTCTCGGCCTATGCCGAATCGCTCGGCCGCTTCGTGTTCCGCTCGGGCTTCGTGATGAAGCCGCTCTTCACCGCGGCGCGGGAGAACCCGAAACGGGTGATCTATGCCGAAGGCGAGGACGAGCGGGTGCTCCGCGCCATCCAGGCCGTCGTCGAGGAAGGAATCGCGAAGCCCATCCTGATCGGGCGGCCTTCCGTCGTGGAGACCCGGCTCAAGCGCTTTGGCCTGTCGATGGAGATCGGCCGCGAGTTCGAGCTGATCAATCCCGAGGACGATCCGCGCTACCGGGATTACGTCGCGACCTATCTCGAGGCGGCCGGCCGGAAGGGTATCACGCCTGACGCGGCCCGGACGCTGGTCCGGACGAACTCGACCGTGATCGGCAGCATCGCGCTTCGGCGCGGCGATGCGGACGCGCTGATCTGCGGGCTCGAGGGTCGCTTCCAGTCCAACCTGCGCCACATCACCAACATCCTGGGGCTCGCGCCGGGTGCCCGGCAGATGGCGGCGATGAGCCTCCTGATCACCTCGAAGGGCGCCTATTTCCTTGCCGACACGCATGTCACGGCCGATCCGACCGCGGAGGAGATCGCGGACATGACGGTGGCCTGCGCGAGCCATGTCGCGCGGTTCGGGATCGAGCCACGCATCGCGCTCCTGTCGCATTCGGATTTCGGGTCGGCCGAGACCGTCTCAGCCCGCAAGATGCAGCGGGCGCTAGGGCTGATCCAGGCTCGGGCGCCGGGACTCGTCGTCGATGGCGAGATGGCGGCCGATACCGCGCTGCTCCAGGCGATCCGCGACAAGGTCAATCCGGCCTCCAACTTGAAGGGCGAGGCCAACGTCCTGATCATGCCGAACCTGGACGCGGCGAATATCGCGCTGCAGATCGTGAAGGTTCTGGCCGATGCGCTGCCGGTCGGGCCGATCCTGATCGGGCCGGCAAGGCCGGCCCATATCCTCACGCCGTCGGTCACGGCGCGCGGCATCGTCAACGTGACTGCGGTGGCGGTCGTCGAGGCGCAGACGCGTCTGCCGCGCCAGGACGAGGACTAGCGGTTACTCCGCCGTCGCGTTGAGCTCGACCTTGTCCAGGAGCGAGATCGGGTCCGCAGCGGCGGCGAAATCGGCGATCCCGAGCCCCCCGGCATCCCGAGCGCGGGCCTGGACCGAGAGCCGTCCGGGCTTCGCCACGAACCGGGCGACCGCCTGGCCGAGCGCCTTCGCGGCCGCCGAGTTGCCGAGCATCACAGGGATGCCGACCGCGGCGGTCATGCCGTACTCGCGGCGGAGGTCGTCCACGCTGCGCTTCTTCTCCGCGGCCTGACGGGCGAGCAGGCGCTCGAACAATCCGCCGTTCTGCACGATGATGTCGAGCGAGCGTGCAGTCGCGCCCATCCAGGCGATCGCCGCGAGAGCCTGGTCGGGGTTGAACACGTCCCGCGTCACATTCCCGATCACGCCCCGCAGGCCGATGCTGCCCATGCCTGCGGCTTCCGTCGAGAGTTCGCGGACGACGAGTTCCTGGCCCGGCTCGTTCCAGCCGAAATTCGCAGTCAGGGACGCATCGATCTTGTCGTATCCCAGCCCGACGAGCTGCTTGGCCGTTTCGTCCTTGGCGGCTGCCGCGATCGGGACCGAGAGGTTGCGGATGTTCAGCCGGAGGTCGGTCGGGATGTTCTCGACCGGCTTGTCGGCCAGCAGCTCGAGCACGCCGAGCGAGACCTTCATCGGCGCTTCGCGCTTTTTCGGGTCGCCCCTCGTGTCGACCTCGATGCCGCTCAGCCGGATGGAGGCGATGATTGGCACGAGCCGCCGCATGTCGGAGGCGGTGAGCTCCGATTTGCCCGCCAACTCGCGTCCGGCCTGCAGCATGGGCGACAGCGAGATGCCGCCGATGCTGAAATTCGCAATCCGGACGTGGCCGTCCTCGCCGCCGACATCGATCCCCTCGATGCGGAATTCGCTTCCGGTTGGGCCGCTCGCATAGCCGATCCGGCTGATGCGGCCCGCAGCGTCTTTCCCGCCGTTGTCGGAGAACTCCATCCCGGTCGCCTCCACTGAGCCGATCTCGAAGGAGTCCAGCATGTCGGCGAACGCCGTGACGATGCGGCTGCGCTCGTCGGGGCTCGCCGTGTTCAGGTCCGCCTTGGCCGGAAGGCTGTTGATGGCGGCGATCCAGCCCTGGGTCGTGGGCTTTGCCTTGAAGTCGCGCCCGGCGAGCCGGGCAATGCGCGCCCGCGCGCCTTTCGGTCCCTCCGTCGTCATCCCCTCGATGGAGAAGCTGCCGTAGATCCGGCGCATCTCCGTCGAGCCGGCGCCGCCGCCGTTCAGCAGCGCCATCATGAGCCCGATATCCAGTTCGCTCATCTCGGTACGGGCGAAGGTGCCGCGCGAGGGACCCTCCGGTCCCGAACCTTCGAACGAGCCGCTCGCGGCCGTGGCGCTGGCGATCCGGCCCGAGCCGACGTTGGAGAGGCGGATGTCGCGGTAGATGGCGGCCTGCGTTCCGGCGGCGATCGTTGTCTCCGCCCGCATCTCGGGAATGACGATCTCGGATGCGGAGAGGCGTGCGATGCGATCCGCGACCGGTGTGGCGGAGCCCGGATCGAGCAGGCTCGCGAGCTCGTCCTTGCCCAGGCTGGTACCACGAATATCCGCGGTCGGGACCACGTAGGTCGTAGGCCCGATCGAGAAGCGGAGATTCGCCGCCGTGTAGCCGACCGCGTTCTGGCTCAGCGAGAAAGGTCCGGCAGGCACCGCCGGGGCCGCCGCTGCTGGCGTCGTCGCGAGCCCCGCGGGAGGCTGGACGATGTTCGCGGGCGGCCGAGGTGCGACGATCGCGGGTGCGGGATCTGCGGGCGCCGCGGGACGATCTGTCCGCGGCTGGTTCGACATCATCCCGGCCTGGGCGAGCAGGAACCGGCTTTCCGTCTCGGCACGGCCCGGGGCCGGCGCGAGCGCCAGCGTGGACATGCAGGCGAGCAGGCTCAGCCGCACGCCCCGGAAGACGATCCCGGACCCGTCCATGATGCTCTCCGACCGAGGGTTGAGACCCTGGCCGTGCCGGCCGGGTACTTAGAGGGAGAAGGATGTACCGCAGCCGCAGGACGATGTCGCCTGCGGGTTCTCGATCTTGAACGATTGCCCGATCAGATCATCGACGAAATCCACCACCGAGCCTTTGAGGAACTGCAGCGAGGTCTCGTCCACGAGGACCGTCGCGCCGTCCCGTTCCACGACGACGTCGTCCGGCTGGCGTGCGCGGTCGATGTCGAACCCGTACTGGAATCCGGAACATCCGCCCCCGTTGACGCTGATGCGGAGCATGGAGCCGGACGGCTCGCCCGCAAGGATCTCACCGATCCGGCGGGCGGCGCTGTCGGTGATCCTGATCTCGTTCGATGCTTCGGCGTGCATGGCGGCCAGCTTGCGGTTCGACTTGGCCTCAAGGTAAGGGCGGCCGGAACCACCTGCAACCCGGGAGACCCCGTGCGGCCCCATGGCGAGCGCTGGCGCGCAGCCTATTCCTGCCACCCGGGGGAGAGCCGCGGCCGGCTCTTTGCCGAGCGCCCATCGCCGACCCGCTCGGAGTTCCAGCGCGATCGCGATCGGGTCATCCACTCGACGGCCTTCAGACGTCTCACCCACAAAACCCAGGTCTTCATCTATCACGAGGGCGACCATTTCCGGACGCGGCTGACCCATACGCTGGAGGTCAGCCAGATCGCCCGGGCGCTCGCCCGCTCTCTCGGCCTCGACGAGGATCTCGCCGAGGCGGTCGCCCTCTCGCACGACCTCGGCCACACGCCGTTCGGCCATACGGGCGAGGACGCGCTGGATGCCTGTCTCGCTTCGTTCGGCGGCTTTGATCACAACGCGCAGGCACTGCGGATCGTGACCCGGCTCGAACGCCGCTACGCCGCCTATGACGGGCTGAACCTCGCTTTCGAGACGCTCGAGGGCCTGGTGAAGCATAACGGCCCGCTGCTCGAGGCCGACGGTCGGCCGACCGAGCGCTACCGAGCCGGCGGCGTTCCGCTCGCGATCCTCGCGTATGACGCCGCCCAGCCGCTCGGCCTATCAAGCCACGCCTCGGCCGAGGCCCAGGCCGCTGCGATTGCCGACGATATCGCCTATAACGCGCACGACCTCGACGATGGATTGCGGGCGGGGATCCTCAATCCAGAGGAGTTGCGCTCGGTCCCGTTCCTGGACGAGCTGCTGCGGGAAATCGATGCGGGGGGGGAGGTGCTCGATCCCTCGCGCCGGACGCACGAGTTGACCCGGCGCGTCATCACCCGCCTCGTCGAGGACGCGTTGAGCGAGGGCGAGAGGAGGATTGCTGACCTCGCGCCCGGCACCGTCGACGATGTCCGGCGCGCCGGCCGGCCGGTGGTCGCCTTCTCGTCGGCCATGGAAGAAGCCGATCGCTCGATCAAGGCGTTCCTGTTTCCGAAGCTTTACAAGCACCCGCGGCTCATGTCCGTCCGGCACGACGCCGAGACAATCGTGCGCGACCTGTTCGGGCGACTGACGCGCCAGCCCGCGCTGCTGCCCGAGGATTGGCGCCACGACCTCGCCGGTGCGCCCGAGGCAAAGCTCGCCCGGCGGGTCGCGGACTACATTGCCGGCATGACCGACCGCTACGCCATCACCGAGCACCGCCGGCTCTTCCCGACGACGCCGGAGCTTCGGATCGCGTGATTGGATGCTCTTCGGCTGTCCCCGGGATGAGCCGGCAAGCGGTGCGCACGCGCCGTCCGTCCCCGGTCCGGGGTCGTTTAGAACTGGTGACTTCAAAGAGCCGATCTCGATCCCATGAGGGAGCGGGATGCCGGTTCACCGGCCTTCTGTCTTGTATGGCGCTCTGTCGGGTGGGTGCTCAGGTCCCTCCCGGCATCCCGCGGGCGGTCTTTTCGGCCCCTGAGCATACGCCCGGTCAGCCGCCCGGGAGCCTCGGTTACCGGCCGAGACCCCGGGACCCGTCCCTCCTCTCCGACAACGGTGCCCGGTTCGCGACCGCCGTTTCCCTCGCCGGAGAGGAATGCTAGGACGATAAGCATATTAGGAATAGATTGTCAAGTGCGATCACGGAAACCTACGGTCGTGCCGGGCCAAGCCGGGCATGACAAAGGGGAAGCGCTTGGCCCCTCGTGACACCTTGCCTGCTCGTTGATAGAGCGTCGCGCTCACCACAATCTTGCGTCACATTCAGGACCGCCTTCCACCCGGTCCGATTGCCGAACACGGATTCCATGAACCTTTTCGGGCTTTTCGAGCGCCGCGTCGGCGAAGCCCTCGAGCGCTTGTCCGCAGCGGGCCAGATCCCGTCTGGCCTCGACACCTCCAAGGTGCTTGTCGAGCCACCGCGGGATGCGAGCCATGGCGACCTCGCGACGAATGCCGCGATGGCGGTCGCGAAGGCTGCGAAAGGCAATCCGCGTCAGCTGGCCGACCTCATTGCGGCCGATCTCCGCACGGATCCGCGCGTCGTCGAGGCGTCCGTCGCAGGGCCGGGCTTCATCAACATCCGGCTCGCGCCGCATGTGCTCCACGACGTGATCCGGGCGGCGCTCCTCGATCCCGAGGGATACGGCCGGAGCGGGCAGGGCGCGGGCGCGGCGGTCAACGTGGAATACGTGTCCGCCAACCCGACAGGTCCGATGCATGTCGGGCACGGCCGCGGGGCGGTGTTCGGCGATGCGCTTGCGAGCCTCTTGGACCTTGCCGGCTACAAGGTGTCGCGCGAATACTACGTGAACGACGCTGGCGCCCAAGTCGATGTGCTCGCGCGCTCGACCTTCCTGCGCTATCGCGAGGCGCTGGGCGACGATGTCGGCGCGATCCCCGAGGGCCTCTATCCGGGCGATTACCTCGTGCCGGTCGGACGCCTCTTGGCCGAGCAGCACGGGCCGGCTCTCCGGCACCTCCCCGAGGCGGAGTGGCTGCCGATCGTCCGGGCGGCCGCGATCGATGCCATGATGGCGCTGATCCGCGACGATCTCGCCTCCCTCGACATCCACCACGAAGTGTTCTTCTCCGAGCGCTCCCTTAAGGAGGGAGAGGTCGACAAGATCCGCGAGACGATCGAGGACCTTCGCGCCCGCGGGCTGATCTACGAGGGGCGCCTGCCGCCTCCGAAAGGCCAGTTGCCGGAGGATTGGGAGGATCGGGAGCAGACGCTGTTCCGCGCGACCGAGTTCGGCGACGACGTCGACCGGCCGCTGCTGAAGTCGGACGGCTCCTACACCTACTTCGCGGCCGACATCGCCTATCACCGCTCGAAGTTCGAGCGCGGCTTCGCCTCCATGATCGACGTCTGGGGCGCGGATCACGGCGGCTACGTGAAGCGCATGCAGGCGGCCGTCCAGGCGGTGAGCAACGGCAGGGCGGAACTCGACGTGAAACTCTGCCAGCTCGTGAAGCTGCTGCGCGGCGGCGAGCCTGTGAAAATGTCGAAGCGCTCCGGCGACTTCGTGACGTTGCGCGAGGTGGTCGACGAGGTCGGGCGTGATCCGGTCCGCTTCATGATGCTCTACCGGAAGAACGACGCGCCGCTGGATTTCGACCTCGCGAAGGTGCTGGAGCAGTCCAAGGACAACCCCGTTTTCTACGTACAATACGCGCATGCCCGCTGCGCCTCGGTGTTTCGCCAGGCCTCCGACGCCTTCCCGGGGCAGGATGCCGGCCTCGAGAAGCTTGCGGCGGCGGACCTTTCCGTTCTCGCCGACGAGGCCGAGATCGAGCTTCAGCGGCGGATCGCGCAATATCCTCGCGTGATCGAAGCCGCCGCGCTGGCCCACGAGCCGCATCGGATCGCGTTCTATCTGTACGAGCTGTCGAGCGTGTTTCACGGATTGTGGAACAAGGGCAAAGACTTGCCGCAATTACGCTTTGTTAAGCACGATGATGAAGGATCGACGCTGGCGAGGCTCGCCCTCCTGGGCGCGCTGAAGGCGGTGCTTGCATCGGGGCTCGGGACCCTCGGCGTGAGCGCGCCTGACGAGATGCGTTGATGTGCTTGCTGCTCTGCGGCGGCGCGATGCGCGCAGCGGTGCCGGCGCAGGCTGCGGCTGAGCGTCTCGTGCCAGCCCCGGTACTGAGTTGGGTCCAGGTATGAGCGACACGGGACAAAACCGCTTCGAGATCGACCTCGACGAGATCGAGCGACAGCTGCGGCGGTCGGCCGAGCTGGGTCCGGCAACACCCCCGCCGCAATCCGATCCGCTGGCAGAGCTTGCCCGGATCGTCGGGCAGGACGATCCGTTCCTCGGAATTCTCGGCGAGACGAAGCGCCCCGACGGGGCGCGCGAGCGCCAGGAGCCGACCTTCGGGGTCGCACCCGAGCCGGTTGCGTCGATGCCGCGCAGCCAGACTGACGCGGTGCTCACCGCGGAGGATCGCGGCGTTCTCGGGACTGCGCCGCTCCGGCACGATGCCGGCGAGCTCTCGCAGGCGCCGGAGCCGTTCGATCCGGTGTCTCGCTCGTATGGTGGCGATTCCGACGCGCTCGACTCGGAGGATTTCACCCCGATGGAGCCGCCGCGCTCGCGCCGGCGGCTCGGCGCCGTGATGGCGCTCGTGGCTCTCACGGGGGTCGGGGTCGCGGGGGCCTATACGTGGCGCAAGATGGGCGGCGATTTTGCCTCCTCCGGACCGCCGCCTCTCATCAAGGCGGATAACGCTCCGCTCAAGGTCGCCCCCGAGAACCCGGGCGGCATGGATATCCCAAACCAGAACAAGCAGATTTTCGAAGGCCGCACGGACACGGCGCGCTCGCGGGTGCTCGACCGTCAGGAGCAGCCAATCGATGTGCGCGAGGCCGCACGCCAGATGCCTGCCCCGGAGACGACGCCGCCTCCGGCCGTCGTTCCCCAGCCGAATGGCGGGGTCGCGACGGCGCCTGCCCCGACGGCTCCCGCTGTCGCGGCGGCGCCAGGCGTTGGGGCGCCCGCTTCGCCCACTCCCGCTGCTCCGACGTCAAACGGCGTGAACGCGACGATCGCGGCCGCTGCCCCCCCGGCGCCTGCACGCAACACGGCGCTGAATGCGCTCGGCGAGCCGCGACGCGTCCGCACGGTCGCCGTCCGGCCCGACGGGTCCGCGATTGGCGCCAGCGGCGGCACGATGGTCAGCGACCCGAGCGCTCCAATCCTGCCCACGGGCCAGCTTCCGCCCCCCGTATCGGTGGCCACGATCTCGATCCCGGCGAATGGCGGTGCCGCAGCCCCGGCCCCCGCCGCGGCTGCCCCGCCCGCGCCCTCGGCCACGCCGGTTGCCGATGGCAGCACGCCCGCGACCACGGCGACGCCCGTGCGTGTCCTGCCGCCATCCCGGCCGCGGCTGGCCAGCGCAGGTGCGGATTCCGAGCCGATGGCCACCGGTGCGGCGGAACAGAGCCCCGGCTCTCTTTTCCAGCCCGGCGGGGTCGGCCGGACGGACGCTAACGAGAGCGCAGCACCCGCCGAGACGACGGGCGGCAACGTGGTCTCCGTTCGCCCACCGTCGCGGCCTTCGCGTCTCGGCCAGCAGGTCGCGGCGACGAGCACGATCGCGGACGTGCCGGAGCAGCAGGCCAGTGAGGCCCCGGCGGGCGCGCGCAGCTATGCGGTCCAGATCGCGGTCCGGCCCACGGAAGCCGCGGCCCGGGCCGCTTATGACCAGCTCGCGGACAAGTTCGCCACCGATCTCGGCGGCAAGCCCGCAACGGTGACGGAGGGCAAGGTGAACGGTCGCTCCGTCTACCGCATCCGCGTCACGCCGCTCTCCCGGGAGGACGCGAACACGCTCTGCACCCGGCTGAAGGCGTCGGGCGGGCAATGCTTCGTCGTCGCGAACTGATCCGGGGACGCTGAACGTGACACTGCCTCGCGCCTTCATCGCCGGCTGCTCCGGGCACAGCCTCAGCCCGGACGAGATCGCCTTCTTCCGCGACGCCGATCCGCTCGGCTTCATCCTGTTCCGCCGGAACATCGCCGATCCGGAGCAGGTCCGTGCCCTCACGGCCGCGCTCCGCGACGCGGTGGGCCGCGGCGATGCGCCGGTCTTCGTCGACCAGGAGGGCGGACGGGTGCAGCGCCTCGGTCCGCCGCATTGGCCGAAATATCCGGCCGGGCGTGCCTATGGCCGCCTGGGTGGCGACGTCGAAGGACGCCGGGCCTTCGTTCGCACCGGCGCACGCCTCATCGCCCATGACCTGCGCGCCGTCGGAATCGACGTCGACTGCCTTCCCGTCCTGGACGTCCCTGTCCCGGGCTCGCACGACATCATCGGCGACCGCGCCTACGACACGGACCCGCAGATCGTGGCCGCGCTCGGTCGCGAGGCGGCGGAAGGGCTGATGGAGGGCGGCGTGCTGCCCGTGATCAAGCACATTCCCGGTCACGGCCGCGCGGGGGTCGACAGCCACGAGAGCCTTCCGCGCGTCTCCACGCCGCTCGACGAGTTGCGCGTGCACGACTTCCCGCCCTTCCGCGCGCTGCGCGACATGCCGATCGCCATGACCGCGCATGTCGTCTACGAGGCGATCGATCCCGATCGCCCCGCGACGACCTCGCCGACCGTCATCTCGCAGATCATTCGCGGCGAGATCGGCTTCGACGGCCTCCTCCTCACGGATGACCTGTCCATGAAGGCGCTGTCCGGCTCCTTCCGCGAGCGGGCAGAGGCGGCGTTCCGGGCCGGGGTGGATGTAGCCCTGCATTGCAACGGCAACCTGGACGAGGCGCAGGGTGTCGCCGACGCGGCGCCGAGCCTCGCGGGCGACAGCCTGCGCCGCGTCGAAGCGGCGCTTGCGCGCATCGCCGGCCCGCCGGTCTCCTTCGATGTTGTGGATGCCCGTCGCGGACTTGAGGCGGCGCTTGCCGAGGCAGCCTGACGGGTCAAGCTGCCGTCGAAGCGAATCAGACGTGAGCGATGGCGGAGGCTTTACCCTTCGAGGCTGATGCCGAGCGGACTGAGAGCGACCCGCTCCTCGTCGTCGACGTCGGCGGCTTCGAAGGTCCCCTCGACCTGCTGCTCGACCTTGCGCGTCGGCAGAAGGTGGATCTGCACGAGATCTCGGTTCTGGCGCTCGCGGAGCAGTACCTCGCCTTCGTCGAGACGGCCCGCACGATGCGGCTCGAGCTCGCGGCCGATTACCTCGTCATGGCGGCCTGGCTCGCCTACCTGAAGTCGCGGCTTCTCCTGCCCGAGCCCCCGAAGCCCGAGGGCCCGAGCGCCAGCGATCTTGCAACGGCGCTCGCCCTCCGCCTGCGGCGGCTTGAGGCGATCCGGAAGGCGGCGCAGATGCTGGCCGCCCGGCCTCAACTCGGCCGAGAGGTGTTTGCGCGCGGCGCCCGCGAGGAGCCGGTGCAGACAGGTGAGCAGACCTTCACGGCCTCGCTCTATGATCTCCTGTCCGCCTATGCGCGCCAGCGGCAGCGGCTGGCCTCCAATCACGTCACCTTCGCCAAGCGGCCCTTCTGGTCGCTCGTCGACGCGCGGGCTGCGCTCGAACGGCTCGTCGGGCAGGCCGGCGACTGGATGGCCTTGGACAGCTATTTGCTGAGGTACGTCGCGGAGCCCGGGATGAGGCCGACTGTCATGGCCTCCGCGCTCTCGGCCGCCCTTGAATTCGTCCGTGAGGGGAGGGTGGTGCTGCGCCAGGACGCGCCGTTCGGCCCCCTGATGATGCGCCGCCGCGAGGCCGCGGCATGACCTCTCGGCTACCGTCCCGCGGCGTGCTGACGCTCGCCATCGACAACAGCGCGAATGCCGAGACGCCGGCGCATTCCGAAGCGCTCAGGATCACCGAGGCGGTCCTGTTCGCCTCCCCCGACCCCGTCAGCCTGGACGAGATCGCGGCGCGGCTGCCGAGCGGCGCCGACCCGGCCCGCATCCTCGCCGATCTCGAGCGGCTCTATGCCGGGCGGGGCATCAACCTCGTCCGCATCGAGGGCAAGTGGACGTTCCGGACGGCTGGCGACGTCGCCTTCGTGCTCGCCCGCGACACTGCCGAGCCCCAGAAGCTCTCGCGGGCCGCCATGGAAGTCCTGGCCATCATCGCCTACCACCAGCCGACGACCCGCGCCGAGATCGAGGAGATCCGCGGCGTGACGACCTCGAAAGGCACGCTCGACGTTCTCCTGGAGACGCGCTGGATCCGCATGCGCGGCCGGCGCAAATCGCCGGGCCGGCCGGTCACGTTCGGGACGACGCCTGACTTCCTCCGCCATTTCGGCCTGAACGCGATCACGGATCTGCCCGGGCTCGACGAATTGCAGGGCCTGGGGCTGCTGGAAGGGAAGCTGCCGTCCGATCTGGTTCCCGTTCCGTCGGACGAGGTTACGCTGATGGAGGATGAGGACCCGCTCGATCCCGAGCTCATGGCCTTCGGTCCCGTCGCCGACGAGAGCGACTGAGACCGATCACATCCGCACCCACCCGGCGAGCGACAGATAGGGCGAGCCCGACCGCCGGTCGTCGCTGGTCATCCAGCCGCCGGAGAGGCGCCCTTGCAACAGGCCGAACTGAAACCCGGTCACGTGCCCGCCGAGTTTCGTCTCCTGGTACGTCCGGGTGGCGTAGGCCGCGATTTCCGGGCCGGCATACAGGCCGCCCCAAACCCGGTACCCGGCCGAGCCCCGTGCCCACAGGCTCCCATTGGCGGAGGCGCCGACCAGTGTCGCGGTGAGGAGCGTGTCCCGGGTCGGATTCGCCCATAGCTCGAGCTGGGCTTTGGCGCCGTAGCGTGGCTCCGAGAATCGGTAGACCTGTCCCGCCACCATCAGCTGCTCGTGCAGGACCTCCGGCCCGAGAAAGGCCGCGAGGAAGACCCGATTCAGGTTCCACTGATGGCCGACGACGACGCTCGTTTGAGTCGTAAAGCGTATGGCTTCGGCCTCGAAGCCGTCTCGCCAGAGCTTCTCCCGCGTGACGCCGAACCCGCTCGTTTCCATCACGACGAAGCCGGTGCGGTCGAGCGGCCCCACCAGGGTCTGCTTGGAGCCGGCGCTGACGAAGACGGAGCGGCCTGCATCGATCTGTCCGAAGAGCACCGTCCGCTGGTCTTCGGGCCGAATGAAGAGAAGCTGATCGAGGTCCGCAGCCGATCCCTCGCGGGAGCTCAGAGCCGCGAAGTGCAAAAACAGACAAGCCCAGCGCAACAGGCGGACGCAACCGGAACGCAACACGGCGATACTCGCCTGCACAGCGCCGGGTCATCCGGCTACTCTCCTCGATTGAAGTCGGGCTCGGGCGATCTGTCGAGTCACTCTGGTCTTCGCAGAAAGACTGATCCGGGCGCTCCGCCGGCGCTGGCACCTCGTTGGCCGGGTCGGGAACCCTCGTTGATCCTCCCGCGTTCGAAGGTCCCACTCAGAGGGGAAGCACTGGCATGGTATTCAGTTCGGATATGCTTGGCACTCTTAGAAACCGAGTGCTACGAATGCCTGAGTATTAGACCAATTCGTTAATCTTCACGCTTGAAGATGGTCGTCGATCGGCGAGTATTTGCAGGAGCCCGCTCACACGCGTGCTGATTCAGAAGGAGGTTGCATGGTCTCCGAGGATTTCATCCGCCAGCTCCAAGGCTATGGGCTGACCACGGCCAAGATCCTGTATGGCATCCCCGACCATCCGCGGGTGCTTCAGACCTTCATCTGGCAGCAATACGACCTCGCTCCGAGCTTCCCGGTTCTGAACAAATTCCTCGCCTTCTGGCGCCGAGAGCTCGAAGGCCCGCTTCATTCGGTGGAGGTCGCCCATGCCGGGCTGATCCGGCCCGCCGAGTTCAGGGCCGTGAATGGCGAACTGAACCTCCACTAACGCGCGATGTAGCCGCTGCGTGCAGGCGGGCCTGCATCCGGCTTGGCCCGTGGCCACCTCTGGGCTAGAGGTGGCGCCCTCCCACCTGCGGCGACCCCCCCGTTTGTTTCCTGAAGCCCGTATCTCTGCGGTCCTGACCTCGCTGGCGCGGAACGCGGGCGAGCGGCTGACCGTGGCCGACATCGTCTCCGTGCTGCGGGACCGCGCCTTCGCGCTCCTGATCGTGCTGCTCGGGTTGCCGAATTGTCTCCCCATGCCGCCGCCCATTCCGCTCGTCTGCGGGCTGCTGCTCGCGCTGGTTGCGGCACAACTCGCCGCCGGGCGGCCGACGCCATGGCTGCCCAAGGCGCTGCTGCGACGCTCGGTGCCCCAGGATGCCGTCGACCGGGCGGTGGGCCGCGCTCTTCCGATCCTGCAGAAGCTCGAGCGCTGGTCGAAGCCCCGCATCGCGTTCTTCGAGACACCGCTCGCACTTCGAATCATCGGGATCCTCCTGATCGCGCTGGCGCTCGGCCTCCTGATTGCGGCGCCCATCATCGGCCAGATCCCGCTGGGTATCGCGGTCTGCCTGGTCGGACTGGGTCTGGTCGAGCGAGATGGCGTCCTGGTCATCACCGGCCTTGTGGCCGGGGTCGGCGGCGTCGCCCTGAGTTTCGGCTTCGTCTACGCCGTCTTTTCCGGCCTTGAGGCTCTCTTCTGAGGGGTCGCGCGACCTTACCAAGAGTTCATGCAGGCGAGAGAGCGCCGTAACGCGCCGGCCTTTATCTCTGTCTCATCCCAAGAACGGGAGGGCCGGAGTTCCCCCACTTCGGCGCCCACGTTCTGAGAAGGGTACGGGACGCGGGGCTGCCACGTCGCCCCCCGCCAGCTCTGCGGCTCGTGGCGGCAGGCCGGATCCCCCCGATCCGGCCTGCCGTTCCGCATCCGGGCGCGCTACCATGAGCGACATGCGCATCCTCATCATCGAAGACGATCGCGAGGCCCGCGACTATCTGGCGAAGGCCTTTCGCGAGTCGGGCCATATCGCGGATGCCGCGCCGGACGGGCTCGACGGCTATGCGCTCGCCCGGGAAGGCGATTACGACGTGCTTGTCGTGGACCGCATGCTGCCGAAGCTGGACGGCCTGTCGCTCATCAGGTCGCTGCGCGAACAGAAGGTGGAGACGCCGGCCATCATTCTGTCCGCCCTTGGCCAGGTCGACGACCGTGTGAAGGGGCTCCGCGCGGGCGGCGACGATTATCTGCCGAAGCCGTATTCCTTCTCGGAGCTGCTCGCCCGGGTGGAGGTGCTGGCGCGCCGGGGCGGAGGCGCAGGCCGAGGAGAGGCGACAAGCTATACGGTCGGCGATCTCGTGCTGGACCGCCTTTCACACCGCGTGACGCGGCGGGGGCAGGAGATCCCGCTCCAGCCACGCGAATTTCGCCTTCTCGAATACCTCGTCCGCCATGCCGGTCAGGTCGTGACCCGCACGATGCTGCTGGAGCATGTCTGGGACTATCATTTCGACCCGCAGACGAACGTCATTGACGTGCATGTCTCGCGGCTGAGGTCCAAGATCGACAAGGGCTTCGAAAGACCGCTCATCCATACGATCCGCGGCGCCGGGTATATGGTCCGTGACACCGCAAAGTAGCTTCCTTCCCAAGCTCTTCCGCACGACCGCCTTCCGGCTGTCCTTCGCCTATCTCCTCACCTTCGCGATCTTCGCGTTCGTCATTCTTGGCTACGTCGCCTGGAACGCGACCAAGGTCCTGGACAGCCAGATCGTGGATACGATCGAGGCGGAGATCACGGGGCTCGCGGAGCAGTATCGGCTAGCGGGGATCCGGCGCCTCGTCGCGATCGTCGATCGCCGCGCACGGCAGCCGGGCGCTTCGCTCTACCTCGTCACGAATTTCCAGGGCGAGCGCATCGCCGGCAATGTCGGCTCGCTCCCGCCCGGGACGCTCGACGAGGCGGGGCAGAAGGAGATCGCCTATGCTCGCTCGGACGAGGATGCGCGCGAGCACAACGCGATCGTCCGGGTCTTCGTCCTGCCGGGCGGCTTTCGCCTGCTTGTCGGCCGCGACGTCGACGAGCGGATCCGCATCCGCGAGATCATTCGCCGCGCGTTCGGCCTGTCGCTGCTGCTGATCGGCGTGCTTGGCTGCCTCGGGGGCTGGTTCGTGACCCGTCGCGTGCTGAAGCGTGTCGACGCCATGACGGCCACCACCGAGACCATCATGGCGGGCAACCTCACGGGACGCCTGCAGATTGCCGGCACCGGCGACGAGCTGGACCGCCTCGCCCAGCACCTGAACGCGATGCTGGAGCGGATCGGAGAGCTCATGACGGGCATGACCGAGGTGTCCAACAACATCGCGCACGACCTGAAGACCCCGCTGACCCGCCTGCGAAACCGCGCGGACGAAGCCTTGCGGGGGGCCCGCAGCCCGGACGAGCTGCGTGCCGCGCTTGAGGCCGTGATCGAGGAGAGCGACAATCTGATCCGCGTCTTCAACGCGCTGCTGATGATCGCGCGCCTCGAAGCCGGGCATCAGAGCGAGGGGATGGCGGATTTCGATGCCGCCGAGGTCGCGAGAGGCGTCGCAGAACTGTACGAACCGGTCGCCGAGGAGGCCGGGACGGAGCTGAAGCTTGAGGTGGAACCCGGCCTCCCGGTTCACGGCAGCCGCGAGCTCCTTGGCCAGGCTGTCGCGAATCTTCTCGACAATGCGATCAAGTACGGGATGGAAGCGGGCGGAACCGCCGGAGCACCCGTGACCGTAAGGGCGCGCAAGGACAATGACACCGTGATCATCGCCGTGGGGGACCGCGGGCCCGGCATCCCGGCCGAAGAGCGCGACCGCGTCCTCGGCCGCTTCGTCAGGCTGGAGCAGGCCCGATCCAGGCCGGGCTTCGGACTCGGTCTCAGCATCGCCGCCGCGGTCGCGAGGCTGCATGGCGGTGCGTTGAAGCTGAACGACAACGAGCCGGGCCTGGAGGTCCAGCTCTGCCTGCCATCGAGACCGGGCGCGCTCGCATGACAAGCGACACGGCTCCGCTCGCCGAGCTGGTCCGGCCACCTCGGCATCAACCGCTTGAGGCCGGCGAGACGGCGTTTGCGGGCCTGCTTCGGTTCGCGGGTCTCTACTCGCCGTATCTGCGCCAGCTCGCCAGTTCCAATCCGGCGCGGCTGGAGCGCCTGGGCGGCCAAAGTCCCGTGGCGTCGAATGCCGAAATTATCGCGGCGCAGCGTGCGGTGGGCGCCCGCTTCGTCGCCGGCGAGATCTCGCGCGACGAGGCAGTGCGCGATCTCCGCCGCAACAAGAACGCGCATGCGCTTCTCGTCTCGTTGGCCGATCTCGGTGAGGTCTGGAGTGTCGACGAGGTCACGGCGGCGCTGTCCGATTTCGCCGATGCGTCGGTCCGGAGCGCCGCCGAGGTCGCGCTGGCCGAGCTCGCCATGGCCGGAAAGGCCCCTGCCTTTGCGCCTGGGGCGGACCTCGCTGGCTCGGGCCTCGTGGTGCTCGCGCTCGGCAAGCACGGGGCAGGGGAGCTGAACTTCTCGAGCGATATCGACCTCGTCGTCTTCTACGACCCGAAATCTGAGCTCGCAGCGGCCGCATCCGACCCGCCCGCCAAGCTCTACACGCGGGTCGCGCAGAGCGTCGCCAAGCTCCTGCAGGAGCGCACGATCGACGGCTACGTCCACCGCGTCGACTACCGGCTCCGGCCCGACCCGGCCTCGACGCCGCCGGCCGTCTCGCTGCCCGGGGCCTTCGTCTACTACGAGAGCGTCGGGCAGAACTGGGAGCGCGCCGCCATGATCAAGGCGCGCGCGATCGCCGGTGACATCGCGGTCGGCGAGCGCTTCCTTGCCGACCTCGATCCGTTCATCTGGCGCAAGTATTTCGACTTCGCGTCGATCGCGGACATCCACGCGATGAAGCGGCAGATCCACGCTGTCCGGGGCTACGACGAGATCGCGGTCGCGAGCCACGACATCAAGCTCGGGCGCGGCGGCATCCGCGAGGTCGAGTTCTTCGTGCAGACCCAGCAGCTGGTGTTCGGCGGACGCCGGCCGAAGCTGCGCGGCAGGCGCACCGTGGACATGCTGGGCGCATTGCATGGCGAAGGCTGGATCACGGCGGAAGCACGCGACGAGCTCTCGGAGGCCTATCGCTTCCTGCGCACGGTCGAGCACCGGCTGCAGATGGTGGCGGACGAGCAGACGCAGCGTCTGCCGTCACGTGACGACGAGCTCTCCGCCTTCGCCCGGTTCTGCGGCTACGAGGACCTTCCCGGCTTCGCGTCCGCCCTGACCTCACGCGCCCGGCGGGTGCAGCGCCATTACGCGCTCCTCTTCGAGGAGGGCGCGGAGCTTGCCTCCGATCTCGGCGACCTCGTCTTCACGGGCGCGAACGTCGATCCCGGCACGGTGGCGACCCTCCAGCGGCTCGGCTTCCGCGATGCCGAGACCGCGGCCGAGACGGTGCGCGGCTGGCATTTCGGCCGCCGCGCAGCCGTGACGAGTGCCCGCGCCCGCGAGGTGCTGACGGAGCTGACGCCGGCGCTCCTCGCCGCGCTCGGCGGCTCGGCGGATCCGGACGGGGCGCTCGCGCGGCTCGACCGGGCCTTCGCCCGCATGCCGGCCGCGGTCGAGCTCCTCACGATCCTGCGCTCGCACGAGAAGCTGCGGCTTCTGTTCGCGGACCTTCTCGGCAGCGCGCCGCGGCTCGCCGAGACGGTCGCCGTCACCCCGCATGTGCTCGACGCCATGCTCGACCCGAGCTTCTCGGCGCCGGCCCGCGACGAGGAGGCAGCCGAAGCCGAAATTCGTGGTCTGATCGGAAAGCCCGGCACCACCGAGGAATTCCTCGACCGGGTGCGCGATGCGTACCGGCAGGTGCATTTCGCGACGGGGGCGAGGCTCCTCTCCGGCGTGACCTCTCCGGCCGAGGCCGGCATGTCCTTCGCGGCCATTGCCCAGGGCGTGGTTCGGGCGTGCCTCGATTGGGTGACGCGGGCCTTCGCCGAGGAGCACGGCTCCGTGCCGGGCGGGCGGATCGCAGTGCTCGGCCTTGGGCGCCTCGGAATCCGCGGCCTGACCGCGAGTTCGGATCTCGACCTCGTCGTGCTCTACGACTTCGACGAGGCGAACCGGACCAGCGACGGCCGCCGTCCCCTGGATGCTGTCGTCTACTACACGCGCCTGACGCAGCGCCTGATCGCGGCGCTCACGGCTCCGACCCGGCGGGGCCGTCTCTACGAGGTCGACATGCGCCTCCGCCCGTCCGGAACGAAGGGGCCGGTCGCCTCCCAGTACCATGGCTTCCTGGCTTACCACCGGAGCGAGGCCGAGCTCTGGGAGCACATGGCGCTCACGCGCGCCCGCCCCATCGCGGGAGATAGCAACCTCGCCGAGGAGGCAATGGCCGCGATCCGCGATGTCGTCGCTGCGCCACGTCTGGCAGCCCAGGTCTACGGCCAGGTCGCCGACATGCGCGAGCTCGTCGCCCGCGAAAAGGGCGAGGAGGATCCCTGGAACCTGAAGCTCGCAGCCGGCGGGATCATGGACCTCGATTTCCTGGCGCAGGCGCTGGTCTTGGCCCAGTCGCATGCGCATCGCGGGCTTCTCGGTCTCGGAACGCCGGCCGTCATCGCGGAGGCGGGCCGCGCCGGGCTTCTCGATCCGGATTCATCGACCCGCCTCAGCGACGCCTACCGCATCCTGGACGACGTCACCCACTGGCAGCGGCTCACCGTCAGTGAGACGCAGAACGATGGTGCGCCCCCGGCCATGTTGCGCAGGCTTGCGGCCTTCGTCGGCGCGCCCGGGCCGGAGGAACTGATCGCTCGGCTCGGCGAGATCAGGGGCGAGGCGCGGGCGATCTTCCGCGAGGTGCTCGGGGCGGCGAACCCCGCCTAAGCCGCTCTATTCGGCGGCCTCGAGAAATGGGATTGCGGCGGGACGAAAGGGCTGGTCCGCAGCAGTCTCGGCGACGGGGATGCTCACGAGGACGATCGTCCCGACACCCTCCTGCGAGCGGATGCGCAGCCCGCCGCGATGCATCCGTGTCAACGCTTTGGCGATCGCGAGTCCGAGCCCGGCGCCGCTCTGGGCGCGATTGAACTCGGGCTCGACCTGCTCGAAGGGCCGGCCCAGCCGGTGCATGAACTCGGCCGGGATGCCCGGGCCGTTATCCTCGATGAAGAAGTTCACCGCCTGCCCGGCCCGTGCGACGCGGAGCCGGACCACGCCCGAACCCTCGCGCGCGAACTTCACCGAATTCTGGAGGATCTGCGTGAGGATCTGATGCAGCGCGCGCTCGTCGGCCTGGACCAGGCAATCGGACCCGATGCAGCAGCCGATGGCGATGCCCTTCGCGCGGGCGCTCTCTTCGACCGCCGCGACCGCGTCGCTCACGACCTCGGCGACATCGAGGGGCGCGGTCGCGAGCGTCACGTGCCCGGCTTCGATCCGCGAGATCTGCAGGATGTCGTTGATGACGGCCAGGAGATCGAGGCCGCTGCCGCGGATGTGGCTCGCATAATCGCGGTAGCGCTCGTTCCCGAGCGGTCCGAACATCTCGCGCTGCATCACCTCCGCAAAGCCGATAACGGCGTTCAGCGGCGTACGGAGCTCGTGGCTCATCTTGGCGAGGAAGTCGGTCTTGGCGCGGTTCGCGCTTTCCGCCTGCCCCTTCTGTTCGTGATAGCGCTCGGCGAGATCGGCGAGCTGCTGCGCCTGGACCTGCAAGGTTTCCCGGGAGCGCTTCAGGTCGCTGACGGTTCCGAGAAGGCGCCGCTCGGACTCGACCAGCTTCTCCCCATGGCGCTTCAGCGCCGTGATGTCCGTACCGACCGAGACGTAGCCGCCGTCCTTGGTGCGGCGCTCGTTGATCTGCAGCCAGCGGCCATCCGAGAGCTGAAGCTCGAGGGTCCGGGCGCCCGCGCCGTCGGTGGAGTCGTGCGTGACGTGGGACGTGATGCGCGGCGGGCGCCCTGCCGCGATGATCTCCGCATAGGTGGCGCCGGGAACGACCGCCTCCGGGGAAAGGTCGTGGAAATTCCGGAACTTGGAATTGCACAGGACGAGACGGTTCTCCGAATCCCAGAGGACGAACGCTTCCGAGATGGCCTCGACGGCATCCCGCAGGCGCATGTCGGCCGTGGCGCTGCGCTCGACGAAGCCGCGCTCGTCGGAGATGTCGACCGCGATCCCGACGAGATGGCGCGTGCCGTCCTCCGGCTCGGTCACGACCTCCGCGCGAGCCCGGAGCCACAGCCAGCCGCCATCGGCGGTCCGCATCCGGAAATCGTGGTCGATATGCGACACGGTGGAGGAGGCGATACGTTCGGCCAGGGTGAATAGATCGCCGTCGGCCGGATGGATCATCCCGTTGACCTCGCCGAACGACAGGAACTCGTCCCGGCGCTGGTATCCGAGCAGATCGTAGAGCGAGCTCGACCAGTAGATCCGTCCCCGCGAGATGTCCCAGTCCCACAGGCCGCAACGGCCGCGGGTCAGCGAGGTATCCATCCGGCGCTGCAGCCGCGCATAGATGGCGCGCGCCGTCCTGGCGCCCCGAGCGTGGGCGATGCAGGCCCCACCGAGCCCGGCAACAGCGAGAATGAAGGCCGCGGCAGCCGCCGAATACCCAAGCCCGAGCGGGCGGGCGGCCGCGACTTCCGCAACCGGCTTGATAACGGCGACCTGGCCGCTCGGCAGGTTCCGCAAAGCAGCAAGAGCCTCCGTCCCGTCCTGCAGCCGGGCCTGCATCGCGCCCGCCTTCTCGGCCAGCATGGCGACCGGTTGTTCATCGTCGAGGATGTCCCCGAACTGCGAGGGGAGAGAGCGAGCGCCCGGGTGGGCACCGAGCACCCGGCCGTCGCGGCCGATCAGGAAGAAGCGGCCCGCGCGCTGGGCTCCTGCGGGAAGAAGCTGGACGGCCGCTTCGAGATGGGCGGCGTTGACCGGACCTGCGCCGGACTGGCGGACGATCTCCTGGGCGACAAGCGCGAGCGCCAGCTCGGCCTGCATGAGCGCATCGGAGATCGCCGCCTCGCGGTCGGAACGGAGGCCGGAGATCGCACCTGGAAGCAGGGCGAGCAACACGCCCGCGACGAGGGCCGGCACAACGAATTCCAGCCGGCGAGAATAGGGGCCGAACTTGCGGATGATAGGAGCGAAGACGAGCCCCGATCGGCTCGCCGCTTGATGCAAACGTGTCGCAACGCCCGCGGCGTTCGCACCCATGCGAGCTCCCCTGCTCATCTTACCCTGTTCGGGAAGACGTGCCGCATCTCCTCGAATCGGGAACAATAGAATCGAGGGCAGCTGATTTGTCCAGGGATCCGGTAAAGACTCGTTAAGTTTTCGGAGTCCGTTGCACGCGCGACTCACTCAACGAATTCATGAGTCCGCGCAGCAGCTTAGACCGGAGCGAGCGAGCGTTGCACGATGTCGAGCACATCGGCGGACAGGTTCGGCGCGCCGGCGATCCGCTCGAGCACGGCCTTGGCCTGCGCCCGCCGCGACGCAGTCACGGTGCGCCATGTCCCGAACCCCGTGAGAAGGCGAGCCGCGATCTGCGGGTTGGTGCCGTTCAGGGCGAGAACCGTCTCGGCGAGAAGCCCGTAACCGGCGCCATCCTCCCGGTGGAACTGGGTCGGGTTCGCCATGGCGAAGCTGCCGATCAGCGAGCGCACCCGGTTTGGATTCGAAAAGGAGAAGGCCGGGTGGTTCATCAACTCGCGCACCCGCGGAAGCGTCCCTTCCTCGGGAATGGCGGCCTGGAGCCCAAACCATTTGTCGAGGACCAGCGGCTCGGCCGCATAAAGCTCGCCGAAACGGGCGAGGGCGCTTTCGCGCGCCTCGCCGGGGATCAGGGACAGGGTTGCCAGCGCGGCGACCCGGTCCGTCATGTTGGTCGCGCGTTGGAGCTGCTCCGATGCGAGGCGCTCGCCTTCCCCAGGGTCACCGGCCGCCAGCAGGTCGAGCGCCGCGTTGCGCAGCGCGCGGCGGCCGGCGCTCACCGCATCGGGCGAGTAGGTGCTCTCTGCCGGCATCGAATCCCGAAGGGCCCGCAGCCGCTCCGCAAGGGATCGGCCGAGCTCGGCCTTGACCCCAGTTCGGGCGGCGTGAACGGCGTCGGGGTCGACATCGCGCCCGATTTCCTGCGCCACCTCGTTCTCCCCGGGTAGGGACAGGACGAGGGCCGTGAAAGCCGGGTCGTTCGCGCCGGAGCGGTCCAGGAATGTCCCGATCGCGTCGGCAAGCTCAGCACCGGTTTCGCTCGCTGGCGCGCCGGAGAGCCGGGTCAAAACACGGAGCGCCACGGTCTGAGCCGATTGCCACCGATTGAACGGGTCGGAATCGTGCCGCAGCAATGCCAGGAGATCGGAATCCGGCAGGTCGAGCTCGAGCCGTACCGGCGCCGAGAAGCCGCGGAACAGCGACGGCACGGGCCGCGAGGGCACGTTCTCGAAGGAGAGGCTGTCCGTAGCGCGATCGAGCACGAACAGCCCGTCCTGCCGCAAGCGGTTGTTGGTCAGGTCGAGAGCGCGACCGTCCTCCGCCACGAGGCCGAGCAGCACCGGGAGTACGAGCGGCTCCTTGTCCGGCTGCCCGGGCGTGGGGCCCGTCTCCTGCCGGAAGTCGAGCCGATAGGTGCCCGATTGCGGGTCATAGGTGGTCTTTACCGCGACACTCGGCGTGCCGGCCTGCTCGTACCAGCGCTTGAAATGGCCGAGGTCCCGGCCCGACACCTCGGCAAAGGCGGCTAGGAAATCCTCGACCGTTGCCGCCGTGCCGTCGCAGCGCTCGAAATAGAGCGCCATGCCGCGTGCGAAGTCAGCCTCGCCGAGGAGGGTCTTCAGCATGCGGACGATCTCGGCGCCCTTCTCGTAGACGGTTGCCGTGTAGAAGTTGTTGATCTCGCGGTAGCGGGTCGGTCGCACCGGATGGGCGAGGGGGCCGGCATCCTCGGTGAATTGCCGCGCCCGGAGCGTGCGCACCTCGCTGATGCGGTGCACCGCACGCGAGCGCTCGTCGGAGGAGAATTCCTGGTCGCGGAAGACCGTCAGGCCTTCCTTAAGGCAGAGCTGGAACCAGTCCCGGCAGGTGATCCGGTTGCCGGTCCAGTTGTGGAAGTATTCGTGCGCGATCACCGCCTCGATATTGGCATAGTCGGCATCCGTCGCCGTCTCCGGGCTCGCCAGCACGTATTTGTCGTTGAAGATGTTGAGGCCCTTGTTCTCCATCGCGCCCATGTTGAAGTCGGACACGGCGACGACGTTGAAGACGTCGAGGTCGTATTCCCGGCCGAACACGCGCTCGTCCCAGCGCATGGAGCGCTCGAGAGCGTCCAGGGCGTAATGCGAGCGCTCCTCCTTGCCGGGCTCGACATAGACCGCGATCTCGACCTCGCGGCCGCTCATCGTGCGGAAGGTCTTGCCCGTCCGGGTCAGGTTCCCGCCGACGATGGCGAAGAGGTAGGGCGGCTTCGGGTGCGGGTCGTGCCAGATCGCGAAATGCCGGGTCGTGCCTTCGACCTCGCCAGCCTCCCGCAGGTTGCCGTTGCCGAGGAGGACGGGTGCCTCCTCGCGCTCCGCCTCGATCCGGGTCGTGTAGACGGAGAGGACGTCCGGCCGGTCGAGCAGGTACGAGATCCGGCGGAACCCGTCGGCCTCGCACTGCGTGCAATAGACGCCGTTGGAGCGGTAGAGCCCCATGAGCTTGGTATTGGCGCTCGGGTTCACCTCCGTGTCGATGGTCAGCGTGAACGCGCGCGGGGGCGGGCTGAACACGGTGAGGGCTTGGGGCGTCGCCTCGTAGGCTTCCGGGGCAGCCGCTTCCCCGTCGATCTCGAGCGTGCGAAACATCAGCTCGTCACCGTCGAGCACCAGCGGCGCGCCGGGCCGACCGGCCGGGTTCGGCCGAAGGTGCAGGACGGACCGGATATGCGCGGCCGTCGCGTCGAGCCGGATGTCGAGCTCCACCGTATCGATCAGGTGATCCGTCGGGCGGTAATCCTCGAGACGGGTGATGGTCTGCGTGTCGGTGCGCACGTCCGGGCCTGGGCTCTTGAGGGTAGCTGCGTTATCGCCGAGCCTGCGCTGCGTCGCAACGCGGGCGCTTTGTCTGGAGTGTATCGGGGACTTGCCCAGTATCTACGACTTCGAGGTGGCAGGAGGGCAGGGGGAGATCGTTCCTCTCGACCGATACCGCGACCGCGTCCTGCTCATCGTCAACACGGCGAGCTTTTGCGCCTACACGCCGCAATATGCCGAGCTGGTCGAGCTGCACAGGAAGCTCGGGCCGGACGGGCTGTCGGTCCTCGCCTTTCCGTGCAACCAGTTCGGCGCGCAGGAGCCGGGCAATCCGGACGAGATCGCAACCTTCTGCCGGGTGGCGTATGACGTGACCTTTCCGGTCTTTGCCAAGCTCGACGTGAACGGGCCGAACGCCCACCCGCTTTACGAGTTTCTGAAATCAACCAGGCGCGGCATCCTCGGTACCAGGAGCATCAAGTGGAACTTCACCAAGTTCCTGGTCGACCGGGAGGGACAGGTGGTGGCGCGCTTTGCGCCCCGCACCCAACCGCGCGCGCTTGAGCCCGTCATCCGCAAGCTTCTCGGCCCCGAAACCGATCTCTGAAGGACCAAAGACATGGAATACCTGCACACGATGGTGCGCGTGACCGATCTCGAGCAGTCGCTCGACTGGTACTGCAACAAGCTCGGCCTCGTAGAGGTCCGGCGAGTCGAGAACGAGGGCGGCCGCTACACGCTGGTCTTCCTCGCAGCCCCGGGCGACGTGGACCGTGCCAAGCGCGACCAGGCTCCGCTCGTCGAGCTGACCTACAACTGGGATCCGGAGAACTACACCGGCGGGCGCAATTTCGGCCACCTCGCCTACAACGTCGATGACATCTACGAGACCTGCCAGAAGCTGATGGATGCCGGCGTGACGATCAATCGTCCGCCGCGTGATGGCCGCATGGCGTTCGTGAAATCGCCTGACGGCATTTCGATCGAGCTTCTGCACAAGGGCGGGTCCAAGGAGCCGGCCGAGCCCTGGAAGTCGATGCCAAATACGGGCAGCTGGTAGGCTTCAGCTCTCGTCAGTTCGCCATGCGCGGCCGCGTGGCGGGAGTTGGTCGGGTTCGACTCCGACCAGCCTGGGGGCGAGCCGGACGGCTCGCTCCGCAATCGCATCCGCCGCGAGCCCGATCGCGGCGCCGGCCAGGACATCGCTCGCGAAATGGTGGGCGGTCGGAACCTGCACGGCCGCAATGGCCGTCGCTGCCGCATAGGCGGGCAGCGCCGCTTCCGGGATCGTCCGCGCCAGCGCCCGCGCGGCCGCGACGCTGCCTGCCGTGTGACCCGACGGGAAGGAATGCCAGGGCCCGACATCCGGCCCGTGCGGGCGAACCTCGTACACGCCCTCGTCCAGCAGCACGTGCGGGCGGGTGCGCGACACGCTCCGTTTCACGATCGTCTTGAGCACGGTAGCGATGGAGACGGAGAGGAGCATCTGAGCTCCCGCGGAGGCGATCCGGCCACGACCGGTGAGGAGCCCAGCTGCGAGCACGCTCGCGCTCAGAAGATAGAGTGGAGGCTGATCCCCCAGCTCGCCGACGGTTCCGAGAGCCTTGACGACCGGGTTTCTTCTCTCCGCCGTGACCTGTTCCGAAAAGGCGATATCCGCTTCCTCGAGCGTGGTCGCGGGATCAGCCTCGGCCGAGAGGTCGGGCTCCCTCCGGGGGCCGCTCATGCGGGATCACCCAGACGGTGAGGCTCGCGAGCGATCCTGGTGTCCTTCTTCACGTGGCTCCGATCCTCAATGCGACGGGGCCAAGCTCAAGAGTCTGACGCGTTCAGAGTTCCGCCGCTTGTCGTCAGGCTGCCGGAATGAGGTACGCCGTCTCCGACTTGATCCGCTCCATCGCGAACCGGGAGGTCACGTTCTTAAGGCTCACCGTCGCGATCAGCCGCTTATAGAAGGCGTCATAGGCTGGCATGTCCGACACGACGACCCGCAGCATGTAGTCGACGTCCCCGGCCATCCGGTAGAATTCCATCACCTCCGGCATGGCCGAGACCTTGTCGGCGAAGGCGGCGAGCCAGTCCTCCGAATGGTCGGGCGCCTGGACCGAGACGAATACCGTGATCCCGAGCCCGATCTTCTCAGGGTTGACCAGCGCAACCCGCTTCTCGATGACCCCCGTCTGTTCCAGGCGCCGGATGCGCTTCCAGCAGGGCGTCTGCGACAGGCCCACCTTGTCGGCAATCGCCGCAATCGGAACGTTCGCGTCCGCCTGGAGGATCCGCAGGATGTCACGGTCGATCCGGTCCATCTTGTCTGTCTCGCTTATCCGTGCCCGGTGCTTCTTGCTGCCCGGAACTTAGCTGTGCGACGAGTCTCCGGCAAGAAATCGTTCGTTTTGCAGAACGCAATCAGCGGGCGACTTTACGGGCAGACCCGAATCCTTTGCGGAGTCGGACCGGTAAGACGAACGACCTGCCGAGAGGTAGCTCGCTCTCGGCCCGTCCGTTTTCGCACGCGCGAGTGATGCCTGGTTCGAATCTCCGTGATCTGCTTACCGTGAGTTGCCCGAGGGCTTGGAACCTGATCCGAACCCGGGCACTTCTGAGCCGCTCCGGTGAGGGGCGTGCAAGGCTTTTCGGGACCAGAATCGTTGCGGCAGGATCGGCCAGGGGGGCAAAGGGCGCCGAAACGCGACCGCGGCGGTGTTTGGAGCGGAATGCTCCCCGACGCCGATTGGTCGGCTGGGGCGCTGGGAGACCCGGCCGCTTGGCCCTCATCTCTCCGGACCGTCGTCGACCTGATGATGAGTTCGAGGTTCCCGATGTTCGTGGCTTGGGGACCCGACCTCGCCTTCATCTACAACGACGCCTACGCGCCGATCCTCGGAACCAGGCATCCGGCCGCCATGGGGCGACCGTTCCGCGAGGTCTGGCCCGAGATCTGGGACGATCTCCTGCCACTGATCGAGGCAGCGCTGCGGGGCGAGGCGACCTGGTCGGAGGACATGCCTCTCCTCATGCTCAGGAAGGGCTATCCGGAGCAGACCTACTACACCTTCTCCTACTCTCCGGTGCGGGACGAGACGGGCGGGGTCGCGGGCATGTTCTGCGCCTGCACCGAGACGACGAGCGAGGTGCTGGCCGACCGGCGGGCCACCTTCCGGATTGTGTTGGATGACGCGCTGCGGGCCAGAACGGACCCGGTTGCGATCACGGAGGCTGCCGCGGAGGCGCTCGGCCGGGAGCTCTGCGCGTCGCGCGTCGGGTATGGCGAAGTGATCGCCGGCGGCGAGGTGATCGCCGTGGAGCGGGACTGGGTCAGCGGGCCCGAGATGGTGAGCCTCGCCGGTGAGGCGCGAATGCTGGCCGCCTTCGGCCCGGACCTCATCGCCGAGTTGCGGGCCGGCCGGACGCTCGTCGTGGAGGATTGCGCGACGGATGCCCGTGTGGCTGGGCCGGACACGGCCGCGACCTGGGCCAGCATCGGATGCCGTGCGCTGATCGTCGTGCCGCTCCAGCGGGACGGAGCGCTCGGGGCTATCCTCTACGTGCACGAGCCCCAGCCACGGCGCTGGACACCCTTCGAGGTGCAACTCGCAGAAGATGTTGCGGCGCGAACCTGGGATGCCGTCGTGCGCGCCCGGGCCGAAAACGCCCTCCGGGAGAGCGAGGCACGGTTCCGCCACATGGCCGACAGCGCGCCGGCCCTCATCTGGATGACCGACGAGCGGGGCCGGGTCACCTTCGCGAACCTGCATTTCGATCATGTCTTCGGCCGCCCCAACCGGGCCATGCACGGCGAGGGCTGGATGGAGGTCGTCGAACCGTCCGACCTGGACGCCTTCCGCGCCGTCATGCGGGAAGCATTTGCGACGCGGAGTCATTTCAAGGCGGAGGTCCAGGCCATCGATCGCGATGGCAAGCCGCGCTGGCTCCGCTGCGAGGGCGTGCCCCGGATGTCCGACAGCCAGGCCTTCCTCGGCTACACCGGCTGCGCCGTCGACATCACCGACGTGAAACGGGCAGAGGAGCATCAGTTGCTCCTCATCCACGAGCTGAACCACCGCGTGAAGAATACGCTCGCAACCGTGCAGTCGGTCGCGAGCCAAACTCTCAGGAACGCGACGACGCTGGACGGAGCTCGCCAGGCTTTCGAGAGCCGTCTCCTGGCCTTGTCGAGAGCGCACGACATCCTGACCCGCGAGAACTGGGATGGCGCAAACCTGCAGGAAGTGGTCGCCCAGGCGCTCGAGCCCTATCGCGAGCATGGCCCCGGCCGCCTGGAGCAGTTCGGGCCGGAGGTCCGGCTCCAGCCGCGCACCGCGCTCGCCGTCGCGATGGCGTTGCAGGAACTCGCGACCAATGCCGTGAAATACGGGGCGCTGAGCGGCCCGGCGGGCAAGGTTTGCGTGGAATGGGAGGTCCGGGACGAACAGCTGCCCCGACTTCACCTGAAATGGGTGGAGCGAGACGGCCCCGAGGTGCATTCGCCATCAAGGCGCGGCTTCGGGTCACGCCTGATCGAGCGGAGCCTGGCCCAGGAACTGGAGGGCGAGGTGAAGATGGAGTTCAGGCCGACGGGTGTGATCTGCACGATTGATGCGCCGCTTCCATCCTGAGGCGGCTATTTTTCGAGCACCTCTGCGATCTGCTTCAGCCTGCGGCTCGCATCCTCGAGCTCATAGAGGGCGATCGAGCGCGTGCCGGCCTTGATGGCGCGCTGGCAGTCGTCGAGCTGCGCCTTGACGATCTTCCTGATCTCGGCCGCTGCGAGTTGGGCCTTCTTCTGCAACGCGAACTCTCCGACGAGCATGTTGGGCGTCAGAACGTGATGAACGGGAGCTTGCTACGAGCGGGTTAATGCCCGCCTCCCGCGCCCCTCCGGCATGCTGTTCAGCAAGCGCTAACGCTACGGATTCGGGGATCGGAACCACCCAATAGTCTCGGGCGTCGAACGGGCATGCAGCCCACCGTCGACGCTTCAAACCGCCGATCCTGCCCGTTCGGAGCCGAGCTGTCGCTGGACGACCTCCTCCTGATGGCGCGCGTGGAACTGAAACAGGCGCGGGAGCGCCTTCTCGCCTCCGTCGAGCTTCTGGACCCCTCCGGGCCGTTCGGGGACGCGCGCTTCTCGCAGCCGCTCCGACCCGAGGACGAGCTGGCTTTCGCGCCCACTTCGGTGCGACTAAGCCCTCCGTAACGGGTTTTCCCAACATTTCATCGGGCTGAAGGGGCGAGCGAGGCACGGCCCCTTCGCGTCCGGCACGGCTTCTGCTTACAATCGTTCCCGAGAGCCCGCAGAAGGCTCTCGGGAACAGCCGGCCCGTGCCGGTTCAACAGGGCGGTCCATGTCTCGTTTTTTCCGCAGCACCCGGCGGCTGCGTCGCGCGCGCTTGATCGCGGCCGCCTTCGCCGGCTTGGTCGGAGCCGGCTGGTCCAGCGGCCCCTCGGCGCAGACGCCAGTCCGCCTGTCGCTGGACTGGCGCTGGGAAGGTCCGGCCGCGCCCTTCGCGGTTGCGCTCGACAAGGGGTATTTCAAGGCCGAGGGGCTCGACGTCACAATCGACCCGGCCGCGGGCTCTCGCGAGCCGATCTCCCGCGTCGCCTCGGGGACTTATGATGCGGGCTTCGGCGACATCAATTCCCTCGTGAAGTTCCGGGACGAGAACCCCGGCACCGAGCTTAAGGCCGTCATGATGCTGTATGACCGGCCACCCTTCGCGATCATCGGACGGAAGAGCCGAGGCGTGACGGCCGATCTCGCGAGCCTCAAGGGCAAGAAGTTCGGAGCTCCCGCGGCGGATGGGGCCTACGCCCAGTGGCCCATCCTGAAGGCGGTAAACAAGATCGACGACGCGGGCATGCGCTTCGAAAATGTGGGCTTTCCGGTGCGCGAGCCGCTTCTCGCCCAGGGGGAGGTCGATGCCGTCTTCGGCTTTTCAATGTCATCCTACATCAACCTGAAATCCCGCGGCGTGCCGGCCGACGACATCGTCGTCCTGCTCATGTCCGACTATGGCGTCGAGCTCTATGGCAACGCGATCATGGTCTCGCCCAAGTTCGCGGCCGAGAAGCCGGAGGCCGTTAAGGGCCTCCTCCGGGCGATCGCGAAGGGCGCACGCGACACCGTCGCGAACCCGAGCGCGGCGGTGGACAGCGTGATCAAGCGCAACGACGTCGCCAAGAAGGATGTCGAGCTCGAGCGCCTCCGGATGATCCTGGACCAGAACATCCTCACGCCGTGGGTGAAGGCGAACGGGATCGGCGGCATCGACAAGCCCCGCTTTGAACGCGCGCTCGACCAGATCGGCCTGACCTTCACGTTCAAGAACAAGCCGAAGCCGGAGGACGTGTTCACGGACGCCTTTCTGCCCGCCGCGGCAGACCGCAAGGTGATGTGACGGCACGTTCACTGTGGAAGCGTTCGTCGAGATCCGCGACGTCACACACGTTTACGGCGGTGCGACAGACGCCACGCCTGCAGTCCAGGGGCTGAACCTCGCCATCAGCGAGGGGGAGTTCGCCGCGGTTGTCGGCCCGTCCGGCTGTGGGAAGTCCACGCTGATGAAGCTCGCCACGGGCCTGCAATTCCCCCGTGAGGGGAGGGCGGTCGTGGCGGGCCAGGACGTTCGTGCGCCCGTCAAGCTCGCCGGCATGGCCTTCCAGAACCCGACCATGCTGCCCTGGCGCACCACGCTCGACAATCTCCTGCTCCCGCTGGAGATCGTCCAGCCGCACCGCTCACGGATGCGGCGGCATAAGGCAGAGTATGTGGCCAAGGCCGAGCGACTGCTCGCGCAGGTTGGCTTGGCGGGGCAGGGGAGCAAGTACCCCTGGGAGCTCTCGGGTGGGATGCAGCAGCGAGCCTCGCTGTGCCGCGCCCTGATCCACGAGCCGAAGCTCCTGATGCTCGACGAGCCCTTCGGGGCGCTCGACGCCTTCACGCGCGAGGAGCTCTGGTGCGTCATCCGCGACCTCCACGCGGCCCAGCGCTTCACCGTCGTGCTCGTCACACACGATCTCCGAGAGGCGGTTTTCCTGGCTGACCGGATCTTCTGCATGAGCGCGCGGCCGGGCCGCATCATTGCGGAGCGCGAGATCGACCTGCCGCGGCCCCGCGACCTCGAGGTCACCTACACGGGCCGATTCAGCGACATCGTTCACGAACTGCGCGGGCATATCGCCCATGCCCGAGCCGCGGCCTGATCCGCGTGCACCGCGACCGGACACTCGCGCTGGCGCCGTGGCTGTTCACGGCTGGCTTCTTTCTCCTCTGGGAGGGCGCCTGCCGGATCGTCGGGATCTCGGCCTTCGTCCTTCCGACGCCGTCGACGATCCTAGCTGCGACCTGGGAATATCGAACGCAGCTCACCTATCACGCCGGCCACACGCTCTGGATGACGCTCGCGGGTTTTCTGCTGGCGACGCTGGCCGGACTGCTCCTCGGGATGCTGTTTGGCGCGTCACGCCTGATCAATGCCGGGACCTACCCGCTGCTCGTCGGTTTCAACTCCATCCCGAAGGTCGCGGTTGTCCCGATCCTGGTCTTCTGGTTCGGCGTCGGCTGGCTGCCTCCCGTTCTGACCGCATTCCTGATCTCGTTCTTCCCAATCGTCGTGAACGTTGCGACCGGGATCTCGACCATCGAGCCGGAAACCGAGGACGTCCTGCGGGCACTCGGCGCATCGAAGCGGGACATCATCGTGAAGGTCGGCGTGCCCCGTGCGATGCCCTACTTCTTCGGCTCGCTGAAGGTCGCGATCACGCTCGCCTATGTCGGTTCGGTGATCGGCGAGCAGAATGCCTCCAACGTGGGGCTCGGGAATCTTCTCACCCGAGCTTCTGCGGCTTTCGAAGTTCCCCTCGTCTGGGCGGCCCTCATGGTCCTCGCCGTGATGGGTGTCGGCATGTACGTCGCGACGGTCATGGTGGAGCGCTCCATGACCGGCTGGGCGCAGAGGTCCCATTTTGCAACCTGAGTTCCGATGATCACGGGATCCACACCGGCCGAACCTAGCCTCCTCCGACGCGCCCTGGACGGGCTTTACCTCTTGTCCGGCTGGCTCGCAGGCATGTTCCTGATCGCGATCCTCCTGCTGATGATGGGGCTCTCGCTCGGACGTGAGATCGGCGTGAACATTCCGGCGGGCGACGACTTCGCGTCCTGGTGCATGGCCGCGATGGCCTTTCTCGGCTTGGCTCATACCTTCAAGCACGGCGACATGATCCGGGTCGGGCTCGTCGTTGATCGCCTGAAAGGCCGCGCACGCTGGGCGGTCGAAATGTTCGCCCTCCTGATCGGGACGGGATTCGTCGGCTATTTCGCCTGGTACGCGGCCGTGATGACGTGGCAGTCCTGGCAGTTCGCCGACACCTCGACGGGCATCGTCGCCATCCCGCTCTGGATTCCACAACTCGGCTTCTCGGGCGGGCTCGCGATCCTGCTCGTCGCCTTCGTGGACGAACTGGTCCATGTCGCGGCTGGCGGGATGCCTCGCTACGAGAGGCCGCCGCCTCAGACGGCCGAAGAGGTCATCGAGCGGGCAATGGAGAGCGCCGTCTAGCCATGGCGATGGTCGAGATATCGGGGCTGCTGCTCCTCCTCCTCCTGGCGCTCCTCGCGGGTGGAGTGTGGATTGCGATCGCGCTCCTCGCGTGCGGCTGGGTCGGGATGCAGTTTGTCGGCGGCGGCATTCCGGCCGGCTCCGTGCTCGCGACCACCATCTGGGGCAACTCCGCCTCTTGGACCCTCGCCGCCCTGCCGCTCTTCATCTGGATGGGCGAGATCCTCTTCCGGACCAAGCTCTCGGAGGAGATGTTCCGTGGCCTCGCGCCTTGGCTGAACCGGATTCCGGGCCGGCTCATGCACGTGAACGTGCTGGCCTGCGGGATCTTCGGATCGGTATCCGGCTCCTCGGCCGCGACCTGTGCGACGGTTGCGAAGATCGCGTTGCCGGAGCTGAAACGGCGCGGCTACGACGAGAAGCTCGCGCTGGGTTCGCTCGCGGGCGCCGGCACGCTCGGCATCCTGATCCCGCCCTCGATCACGATGGTGGTCTACGCGGTGGCGGCAAACGTCTCCATCATCCAGGTCTTCCTGGCGGGCTTCCTGCCCGGCCTCCTCGTGATGGCGCTCTATTCCGGCTACATCGGAGTCTGGTCTCTTGCCAATCCGGATAAGTCGCCTCCTCCGGAGCCGCCATCGACGTTCCGGCACAAGCTCCGGGAATCCGCCAATCTCATCCCGGTAACATTGCTGATCGTGCTCATCTTCGCGGCATTGCTGCTCGGTTGGGCCACAGCCACCGAATGCGCCGCCTGGGGCGTCGTTGCGTCGTTCGGGATCGCCTGGTGGTCGCGGAGCCTGTCCTGGGAGGCGTTCTGGCTGTCGGTCATGGGCACGGTTCGGGTGACCTGCATGATCATGCTGATCCTCGCCGGGGCCTCCTTCATGTCGACCTCGATGGCTTATACGGGGATCCCGATCGCCCTGGCTGCCTGGGTTGAGAGCCTGCACCTCTCGCCATACGCCCTCATCGCCGCGCTCACCGTGATGTACATCCTTCTCGGCACCGCGCTGGACGGGCTGTCGATGATCGTGCTCACCACGACCGTCGTCATCCCGATGATCAAGACCGCCGGCTTCGACCCGGTCTGGTTCGGGATCTTCCTGGTGCTTGTGGTCGAGATGGCGGAGGTGTCTCCGCCCGTCGGGTTCAACCTGTTCGTGCTCCAGACCATGTCGGGCAAGGACTCGAACACCGTTGCGCTCGCAGCTCTGCCCTTCTTCTTCCTCCTCGTAGCCGCCGTCGCAATCATCACCGTGTTCCCCGACATTGTGATGCTGCTGCCTCGGCTTGCCTTTCCGGCCTGAGAGCCCGAACCTGAACCTCAGGTCACATAAGAGGGAACCTAGATGAAACTGAGTACTCTGGCCTTCGGCTTGTCCGTCGGGCTGCTCGCGGCATTGCCGGCGGGGGCGCAGACGAAGTGGAACCTTCCCGGCGGCTACCCCATCGACAACCCGCATACCGAGAACCTGACCGCCTTTGCCAAGGACGTCGCAGACGCGACGGGCGGCAAGCTGCAAATCACCGTTCACGCCGGTGCGTCCCTGTTCAAGGCCCCCGAGATCAAGCGCGCGGTCCAGACCGGCCAGGCCCAGATGGGCGAAGTCCTGATCTCGATCCACGAGAATGAAGACCCGATCTTCGGGCTCGATGTCGTCCCGTTCCTGGCAACCTCGTACCCGCAGGCCAGGAAGCTCTGGGAAGCGCAGAAGCCGGCCGTCGAGGCGAAGCTCGCGAGCCAGGGTATCAAGGTGCTGTTCGCCGTGCCGTGGGCGCCTCAGGGTCTCTACGCCAAGAAGGACATCAACTCCCTTGAGGACATGAAGGGGCTGAAGTGGCGATCCTACAATGTCGGGACTGCCAAGATCGGTGAGCTGATCGGCGCGCAATCCGTCACCGTCCAGGCTGCCGAGCTGCCGCAGGCGCTCGCGACCGGGGTCATCAACTCCTTCATCACCTCTGGCGGTACCGGCTACGATTCGAAAGTGTGGGAGTCGCTGACCCACTTCTACGACCTGCAGGCCTGGATCCCGAAGAACCTGACCTTCGTGAACAAGGCCGCGTTCGACGCACTCGACAAGCCGACGCAGGACGCGATCCTGAAGGCGGCCGCGACGGCCGAGCAGCGCGGCTGGAAGGCTTGGGAGGAGAAGTCCGGCTGGTATCTCGACCAGCTCAAGGCGCGCGGGATGAAGGTACAGCCGCCCTCCGACAGGCTCGCCGCTGACATGCGGAAGATCGGTGAGCAGCTCACGGCCGATTGGATCAAGAAGGCCGGCGCTTCAGGGCAGGCGGTGATCGACGCCTACAAGAAGATGTGAGGCCCGCAACGCTGGCGTTCTTCGGGCGGGGCGGCCGTGATCGCCGCGCCGGAACTTCCCGCAGCGCTCATCCCACAAGGATCATCTGAGGTTCGGCCCGTCTGTCAGGCCGGGCCGTCGCGGGATGGTGTTGGAGCGGCTGAAACGGCCCTCAAGCTTCGGACGGCTTCATCGGCGAATCCGCACTCCCTCAGAGTATCCTTGCTGATCGCGCCCCCCTCGGCTCCGCCTCTACTGCTCGGCAAAATCGATGTCCGATACTGCGGCGGAGATAATCGACAATAGTCTGAGTTGAGACGGCCGTAATCTCTGGACCGAACTGGGTCGGGCTGCGTTAGTCTCGCGTCTCTGGCTCTGAGCGGGGGAGCGATGATCTGGGCATCCGACTCCGAAGGGCGAACCACCTATATCAGTCCGGAGTGGCTCGCCCTTACGGGGCAGAGCCGCGAAGAGGCCGAGGGATGGGGCTGGCTCGCGGTCATCCATCCGACGGACCAGGAGACCGTTCGCTCGATTGTGGAGGAAGCCAACCGCGCCGCTGTCGACTTCACCGTAACCTTCCGGCTCCGCCGCCGCGCGGGCGATCACATCTGGGTGGTCGGGGGCGCCACGCCGTCCTTCTCCCCCCAGGACGGTCGGTTCATCGGGTTCCTCGGCTCGATCTCGGAGGCGTCGAAGCTTGCGGAAACCGAGGCCCACGGAAGGGTGGGGCACTACCGCCCGCTACCGCCCACCCCGCTGACCCAACCGCACTCCGCGCTCGACCTGATCACCGACCACCTCCTGATGGCCCGCGCACTCGCGGCCGAGTCCGGGGAGGACATGCTGCGAAGCATCATCGACATGGGCCTCCTCGAGACCGGTCAGCGCCTGGCGAGTTCGCACCGCCGGGGTGAGATCATCTCCCTGAATTGATGCGGGACGTGCGCTTCGGATCAATTGCCGATGGCCAGGGTTGATGGGCCGGAGAGGGCCCATGCGCATCGTTCTGATCCTGCTCGCGATCTTCGGCGGCTTCGTTCTCGTCGGGATGACGTTGGCGCCGTCCGAGCCGACCCTGCGTGACTGGTACATCGCGCAGGCCTGCCCCTTGCTCGACCGGATCAGCACGGATCTGTGCGCGCCCGTCCGCCGCGCCGCGCGTGGAGCGAGCTAGGACGAACGCCTCCTCGCCGTCGCGACGAGGCCCGGCACAGGGAGGCCGCGCTCCTTTCGCAGCGCCTCCCGGACGAGCTTGACGCTCGCCAGACCCGCATCCGCAAGCACGCGCTCAAGGTAGTCGGCCCTGTGGCTGTAGCGCCCGTGGGGGTTGAGCCTGACGTCCTCGGCCCCCTCTTCCTCCTCGACCGTAAAGGCGAGGAGCCCGCCCGGCCGCAGCGCCGCCGAGGCTGCGGCCAGCACCGCTTCCAATGGCCCGAAGTAGCAGAGGGTGTCGGCGGATACGATCATGTCGAAGGACCCGGGCCGGCTCTCGAGGAACGCAGTGAGCTCGGCATGGACCAGCTCGTCATAGCCGCCCCGGGAGCGCGCCCCGTCGAGCATCTTCGAGGAGAGGTCCACGCCGACCAGTCGGGTCGCATAGGGCTTGAGAAGCGGCCCACAAAGCCCGGTTCCGCAGCCCGCGTCGAGGATCGCGAGGTCTGCGTTGGCAGGCCCCGATGCCGCCTCCACGGCCGCTCCGACAAGGGCAGGGGCGCGGTAATCGAGCTTGGCAAGTTTGGAATCGAAGCTTCCCGCGAAGCGATCGAACATCGTCTCGACATAGACGTCGTCGGCCCGCTTGGGGACGTTCTGTCCCGAGACCGCCGCGTAGAGATGGCGGGCCGTGGCGCTGCCGGGCTCCTGGTCGAGCCAAGCCTTCAGAATGGCGAGCGCCTTGTCGTATTCGCCAATGGCCGTGTACGCCGCCGCAAGCAGCCGCCGGGTGTCGGCGTTGCGTGGCTGCAGCTCCATCGCGCGGGCATGGCAGGCGATCGCCTCCTCGACGCGGCCGAGCCCCGAGAGGAGGCCGCCCAGATTGTCGTAGGCTTCCCGGTGGGTAGGATCGATTTCGATCGCCTTCCGGTAGGAAGCCTCGGCTTCCTCCGCCCTGCCCAGCGCGCGCAGCGCCACGCCGCGGTTGCTCAGGGCGTCGCAATGCGCCGGGTTCAGCCGGATTGCGCATTCGTAGGCGGCGGCCGCCTCCTCGGGCCGGCCGAGCTCGGACATGATGTTCCCGAGGTTGTTGTGCATGCCCGGGTCGTCCGGCTGCAACGCGATCGCGCGGCGGATCAGCTCGATCGCCTTGTCCGACTTTCCCCCGTGATGGTGAAAGAGGCCGTAGAAGTGGAGCGCCGGCGGGTAATCCGGCTCGGAGGCAAGAATTCGCGCATAGACGTCCTCCGCCGTCCGTACGTCGCCCGAACGATGCGCCTTGACGGCGATCTCCAGCGCTTCCTCGAGCGTGACGATCTGCTCGTCCGGTCCAACCTGGGCCTCGGAACCGGCTGCTTGCGGCATCGCGACCTCCCTCGGCCTGTTCCGGCCGTGCGAGCGGGCCACAATCATAGACTTAACCGTGGGCGGCGCGCCACGAGCCTTGTCCCTCTGGCTTGCGCTCTCTAAGTCCCGGAGGACATTGGAGAGGATAGATGGCGGGAGCATTCTGGGCCGGCGCGTTTTGCCTTGCCGCGACGGTCGTGAATCTTCTGAGCCTCATCGTGGCCACGATCCGCATCCGCGGCCCACGGCCGGCACTGCCGCTCGAAGCCAATCCCCCGCCCGTCTCCATTGTCCGCCCGGTCTGCGGGATCGAGCGCTTCAGCGAGGAGACCCTTCGATCGGGCTTCGAGCTCGACTACCCCGATTACGAGCTCATCTTCTGCGTCGCGCGGGGCTCCGACCCGATCGTGCCGCTCGTGCAAGAACTGATGAGTGCCTATCCGGCGATCCCTTCTCAGCTCATCATCGGCGACGAGCGGATCAGCGAGAACCCGAAGCTGAACAACTGCGTGCGGGGCTGGGATGCCGCCCGGCACGAGTGGGTCATCCTGGCGGACTCGAACGTGCTCATGCCGCGCGACTACGTGCAGCGCCTGAAGGCATCCTGGCGGCCGGACACCGGCCTCGTTTGCTCGACGCCCGCCGGCTCCCATCCGGACGGCTTCTGGGCCGAGGTCGAATGCGCCTTCCTCAACAGCCTCCAGGCGCGCTGGCAATATGCCGGCGAGGCGCTCGGGTTCGGCTTCGCTCAGGGCAAGAGCATGCTCTGGCGGAAGGACATCCTGGACAGCCGCGGGGGGATAAGGGCGCTCGCGGCCGAGATCGCGGAGGATGCCGCCGCGACCAAGCTTATCCGGCAGGCAGGCCTGCATGTTCATTTGGTCGACGCGCCGTTCCAGCAGCCCCTCGGGCGGCGCACGGCGTCGGAGGTGTGGTACCGCCAGCTCCGCTGGGCGCGGCTCCGCCGCGTGACGTTCCCGCTCTTCTTCGCGCCGGAGATCTCGTCCGGGGCCATGCTGCCGATGGCGGCCGGGGCGATCTGGGCCGCGGGCTACGGCTTCAACGTCGCCGCCGCCGTCCTCGCTGTCGCGCTCTTCTGGTACGGCCCTGAACTCGTGCTGACGCGGCTCAAGGGCTGGCCGCTGTCGCGGCGCTCGCTTCTCACGTTCCTGGTCCGGGACGCGATGCTCCTGCCGATGTGGGCCTATGCCTGGGTTGCGGTGAGGATCGAATGGCGCGGAAACGCGATGTCCGTCCGCACCAAGGCCGCCGAGCTCCGCGCCACGGGCTCGGCCGGGTAGACCCTGCCTAGTCTCCGCCGCGCTCGTCGGTCGGCGCGGGCGCCGGTTTCTTGCTCTTCGTCTTGATAGCGGGTCGGCGCGCGGCAGGGTTCTCCTTGCCTCCATCCGGAGAGAGGGCGCCCGAGATGAGGTTCTGCGCCGCGTCCGTCACGAAACCCGCGATAGCGCCCGCGGCGGCGTGGGTCGCATCTGACATGACGGTCTTCGAGCGGCTCTTTCCTCCGGCCGGCTGAGGTCCGGAGCGGTCCTTGACCAGCGCGGCGGCCGCGGCCGCTGCTGCGGCGACAAGCGCGTCGGCCAGGATCTGGCGGCCGGCATGGCTGCCGACCAGCGTCTCGAGCACGCCGGATTTGCGCAGCGCCTTCGGGACCTTCAGTCCCGCCACGGTCTTGGGCAGCTTGGCCTTCGTGGATTTCGCCATCAGTACTCAACTCCGAAGACGCGTCGCCAGCCGGCGATCACCGACCATACGGTAGCCGGCTCATGTGACACAGACGTGTCACATGAGCGTCACTTTCGAGCGGTCAGGCCGCCTTAGCAGGGCTCGCCGAGCCGCCCCAGACCTCGTTTGCCACCTCGATGATCATCCTGAGCTTCGACCATTGCTCGTCCTCGGCGAGGGTGTTGCCCTCCTCGGTCGAGGCGAAGCCGCATTGGGGCGACAGGCAGAGCTGGTCGAGATCGGCGAATTTTGTCGCCTCCTCGATCCGGCGCTTCACGTCCTCCCGCTTCTCCAGCGTCCCGGTCTTCGAGGTTACGAGCCCGAGCACGACCGACTTGCCTTTCGGCAGGAACCGGAGCGGCTCGAAGCCGCCGGCCCGATCCGTGTCCCACTCCATGAAGTAGCCGTCGACCGGCATGGTGTTGAAGAGGAGGTCGGCAATCGGCTCGTAGCCGCCGGACGCAACGAAGGTGGAGCGGAAGTTGCCGCGGCAAAGATGCATGGTGACCGTCAGGTCGGCCGGCTTGTCCTTCAGCGCCTCCCGGACCATGCCGGCATAGATCTCACCCTGCTTCTCCGGATCGTCGCCGCGCTCCGCCAGCATCTGGCGCTGCTCGGGATCGCAGAGGTAGGCGAACGAGATATCGTCGAGCTGCAGGTATCGACAGCCGGCATCGTAGAAGGCGTGGACGGCCTCGTTATACGCGCGGCCGAGGTCGGCGTAGTACTCGTTCATGTCGGGATACAGCCCGGCGTTGATCATCTGCCGCCCGCTCCGATAGTGGAGCATGCTCGGGCCCGGGATCGTCATCTTCGCGGTGCGGGAGGTGTTCTCCTTCACGAACCGGAAGTGCTCGATAAACGGGTGGGAGCTGAACCCGATCTTGCCGACGATGCGCAGGCCCTTCGGCTTCAGCTGCGCGCCCTTGAACTGCACGCCCTGGTCCAGCCAGACACCCTGGACGCCGTCCAACTCCTCCAGGAAATCGTAGTGCCAGAACGCGCGGCGGAACTCGCCGTCGGTCACGGCCTCCAGCCCGACCTCCTCCTGCCTGCTGATGACCTTCCGGATCTCGTCGTCCTCGACGGCCTTCAGGGCAGCGGCATCGAGCTGACCGGCCGCGTGCTTGTCGCGCGCCTCCTTCAGTGGAGCGGGCCTGAGCAGGCTACCGACCATGTCGGCGCGGAAGGGGGGGCGCTGTCTCATCAAGGGCGAAACCTCCTGTTTGGGGGCGGCCTTTGGCAGCCGCTCCGCCCGGGTGAGGCCCTCTTAACGCCGCGCAGAAGGCGGGGGAAGCGGACGCTCAGGCGGCAAGGGCGTGGGGCAGGCTGAATGCCTCGGAGAGAAGCGCGTATGAGCGTCGGCGCGAAGCCTGGTCGTGGATCGCGGAGGTGATCATGATCTCGTCCGCCTGCGTCGAACGGGCGAAATCGAGAAGCCGGTCGCGGACCTGGTCCGGCGTGCCGACGAACATGCGGCTGCGGTTGCGCTGGATGCGCTGCCGATCACCATCGGAATACTGGACAGCTGCCGCTTCCTCCGGGCTCGGCAGCGGCCCGTACTCGCCCCGCTCGCGCCGGAGCCAGGAGAGGTCCTGGCTCGACGCCAGGCGCTCGGCCTCCGCCTCGGTGTCGGCCGTCATAGCCGAGACGGCCAGGATCGCATGCGGCCTGGCGAGAGAGTCAGACGGCGTGAAACCCTGCCTGTAGGCGAGCATCGCATCATGGACGTCATGCTGTGCGAAATGATGCGCGAAGGCGAAACCCATCCCGATCTGGGCGGACAGCCGGGCCGAGTAGCCTGATGAGCCGAGAAGGAAGATCGGGGGCAGGCGGACGTCGGACGGCATCGCGACGACTCGCCGGAAGGGGTGGTTTTCCGGGAAGCCGCCGGTGTCCCACAAGATCAGCTCCTGCAGCCGCTCCAGGAACTCGTCCCCGCCGCGCTGCTCCTGGTGCCGCCGGAGGGCAACGGCCGTGACGCCATCCGTACCCGGCGCCCGGCCGAGCCCGAGATCGATCCGGCCGGGGAAGAGGCCCTCCAGCATGCGGAAGCGCTCGGCCACCATGAGCGGCGCATGGTTGGGCAGCATGATCCCGCCAGACCCCACCCGGATGCGGCTCGTCGCGGCCGCGATCTGGCCGATCATGATTTCCGGCGCGGGGCTCGCGACCGACGGGAGGTTGTGGTGCTCGGCCAGCCAGTAGCGCGAGTAGCCTAGTTCGTCACAATGGCGGGCTAGCTCAATCGAGGCGCGTAGCGCCCCGCTTGGCGGCGATCCGGAGGTGACAAAGGAGAGATCGAGGACGGAAAGGGGGATCATCCCGCGAAGATAGGCCCGTTCCAGGACAGTTGCGAGAAAGGAGGCTGCCCGCCCGTCGAGCCCCTCGCGCAAAGAAAAACCCGGCTGGTACCAGCCGGGTTCAGATCTTGTGGCTCAGGCGAACTCCGCCCGGAGATCAGGCCGCGGCATTCGCCTTCGGGCGCCCGCGGCGCTTGGGAGCGGCAGCCTCTGCCGGTGCAGCCTCGGCCTTCTTCCGGCGCTGCTGGCCGAGGCCGAGGGCTTTGGCCAAGTCGGAGCGCTGCTTCGCGTAGTTCGGGGCCACCATCGGGTAGTCCTTCGGCAGGCCCCATTTCTCGCGGTATTCAGCCGGCGTGAGCCCACGGCCCGACAGGTGCCGCTTGAGCGACTTGTAGCGGCGGCCATCCTCGAGGCTGATCAAGTGATCCGGGGTGATGGTCTTCTTGATCGGCATCAGCGGCGTCGGCTTTTCCGGCTCCGTCTGCTTCTTCTCTTCGAGGGCGCGCAGAGCGGTATGCACGGAGGCGATGACCTCCGGAAGCTCGGCCGAGGGAATCTTGTTGTTGGCCACGTAGGCCGAGACAATCTCGCTCGTGAGCTCCACCAGTTCTTGCGGCTGAATTTCCGTAGCGGCTTCCATGTTCTAGCTCTCGTCGATTCGCGTGCGCGACATACTTAGACGAGGACCTGTATAGAGCGTTCGATCGGGATATCTAGGCTGAAAGCGGACCGGGACAGAATATTTTTTGCCCCCTGCACAAAATCGGCCCGGAACCCAAGAAGGATAACGGGATTGCGCAAGATGTCGCGCCGTCTCCTATGTCATTGGGCGCTCGCTCAACCCGTCGTCAGCTTCCCCGCAACCTCGTCCGGGGGAGCCCGCGCGAGCCGGGCTGTCGGATCATCCGGCCCATCTTCCGTGCAGACAGCAAACATCCGCGACCTCAGGAGGTGAGGCTCGGCCGGATGACCCTGGGGGAGGAGGGCTCGGCATAGAGCTCCTCGACGAGGGCCGCGCGGTTTCGCAAAGTGGCGCGCTGATTGATCGAACCCTTATCCGTTACCTCGTTGAGGTCGATCGATGGCGGCGTTTCGAGAAGCATCGCTCTCGTAATGCGGTTCGATGATCCCGTCGAGGCGCGGGAGAGTTCCGTGAGCACACGGGCGAAGGCCAGGCGCAGGCGGGCGTCGGCGAGGAGAGCGGCCGGATCGAGCCTCGGGTCGAGATCCGGGCACAGCCTGCGACATTCCTCGATATCCGGGATGATCAGCCCCATGACCTCGTCGCGGTTCTCGCCCGCGATCGCGATGTCGCGGGCGAGCGGCGCGGCGGCGTTCAGGAACCGGGCCCGGAGCGGTCCGACGCTGACCCATACGCCGGTCGTGAGCTTGAAATCCTCGTTCAATCGCCCGTCGAAATAGAGGCCGATCTCCGGCTGGTCCGGGTCCACGAATTGGAGTGCGTCGCCGAAGCGGTAGAAGCCTTCCTCGTCGCGCGCTGCTGCGGTTAGTTCGGGGTTCCGCCAATAGCCCGGCGTGATGTTCGGTCCTTTCACGCGCGCCTCGAGCTTGTCCTCGACTGGTGCGAGCTTGAGCTCGACGCCGCGGGCCGGCAGCCCGACGCGCCCGGAACGGCACTGGTCCGGCCGGCAGACGAGCGCGAACGGCGCGCTTTCGGTAGCCCCGAGCCCGGTCAGCATCGGAATGCGCTCGCCGGAATGCGCCACCGAAATCTCGTCGAGCGCGTCCCAGATCGGCTGCGGCAGCCCGGCAGCGGCGAAGAAGGTGAGCTTCAGGCGGCGATAGAAGCTCTCGCGCAGCCGGTCGTCGCTCCGGAGATGCGGGATCAGCGACTCGTACCCCTTCGGCACGGTGAAATAGGCGGTCGGGGCGATCTCGCGCAGGTTGCGGACCGTCTCCTCGATCAGGGAGGATGTCGGGCGGCCGTCGTCGACGAAGAGCGAGCCGCCGTTCGAGAGCACGATATCGAAATTGTGGCTGCCGCCGAAGACGTGGTGCCAGGGCAGCCAATCGACCAGGACCGGCGGCTCGTCAGTCAGAAACGGGAAACTCGCCTGAAGCTGCGCCGCGTTGGCGCAAAGCATGCGGTGGATCGTGATCACAGCCTTGGGCAGCCCGGTTGATCCGCTCGTGAACAGGAACTTGGCGATACTGTCCGGCGTGACCTGCCTGTGGGCCTCGCGGGCACTCGCCGCGTTACCCTCCGCCGCAAAGGTTTCGAGGCTTACGGCCTCCCGGTCCGCGAGCGATCCTGTGCCGAGCACGACGGGCACGTCCAATGCGAGCGTGGCAGCGATCGCGCTCCCGAACACCGCACCATCCGCAGCATAGACGAGGCCGGGCGTGAGGAGGCCGAGGATGTCGCGCAGTCGCTCGTAGCCACCCCCGAGTGTCGAGTAGGCCGGCGAGACAGGCGCATACGGAACCCCGACATGCATTGCGGCGAGCGCCAGCGTGGCGTGATCGAGGCCGTTCCCGGACAGGATCACGAGCGGGCGTTCGGCCGACAATCCGCGCGCGAGGAGAGCGCCGCCGAGCACTTCCGCCCGGGCGAGCGCGTCGGCATAGGTGAGATGCCGCCACTTGCCCGACCGGTCGCGCTTTGCCACGAAGGTCCGGTCCGGCGCACCCATCGCGTGCTTGACGAGCCAATCCGTGACCCGCTCCGCATAGGGACCGAGCGGCTCACGACAACGGATGTAGGTCGATCCGTCCGGCCGGAAATCGAAATCGTGGGCGTCCGTCCCGAGCCGCACCGGCCGGAATGGGGAGGACAAAACCGGCAGCCCCGCCGCAGCCTCAGCGGACATCCGGACGGCCGATCAACCCTTCACGAGCGGGCAGTTGCCCTCCGCCATCGGCCGGAACGCCTTCTCGGCCGGCACCGTCGCGACGAGCTTGAAGTAGTCCCACTTACCCGTAGACTCGGCTGGGGCTTTCGTCGTGAACAGGAACATCGGGTGCAGCTTGCGCCCATCCTGCCGGATCGAGCCCTTGCCGAAGATCGGATCGTCCGTGGGCATCGATTTCATCGTTTCCACGAGGGCCTTGCCGTCGCTCACGCCCTTCAGCGCTTCGGCGGCCTTAAGGTAGTGGGTCACGGCCGAATACACGCCGGCCTGCATGTCGTTCGGGGCGTTGCCGCGCGGATGCTTCTCCATGAAGCGCTTGGCGAAGGCGCGCGTGCCCTCGTTCATGTCCCAGTAGAATGGCATCATCAGGTAGACGCCCTGCATGGAGGCAAGGCCGAGCGCCGGGACGTGGTTCACGTTCAGGATCAGCCCGGCGAGGCGCTGCTTCGGCGTGAGGCCGAACTCTCCGGCCTGTTTGATGGTATTCGTTGTGTCGTCACCGGCATTGGCGATGCCGATCACGTCGGCACCGGAGCTCTGGGCCTGGAGCAGGAAGGACGAGAAGTCAGCCGTGCCGAGCGGGTGCCGCGCCTGGCCGAGGACCTCGCCGCCCGACGCCTTCACCTCGTCCGCCGATGCGGCTTCGAGGTCCTTCCCGAACGCGTAATCGGCCGTGATGAAGTACCACTTCTTCGCGCCCTGCTCGACGAGCGCCTTCGGCAGCCCGTGCCCATAGGCCCAGGTGTCGTAGGTCCAGTGGACGGTGTTCGGGGAACAGGCCTTGCCGGTGAGGTCCGCGGTGCCCGCGCCGGACCCGATGAAGACCTTGTTCTTTTCGCGGGCGAGGTTCGCGACGCCGAGAGCGATGGCCGAGTTCGGCACGTCGACGATGAGGTCGACACCTTCCTGATCATACCAGCGCCGGGCGAGGCCGACACCGATGTCCGTCTTGTTCTGGTGGTCGGCGGATACGACCTCGACCGGGATCTTCGACCGCTTCGCAAAATCCTCGACCGCGAGCTGTGCGGCGATGACGGAGCCGATCCCCTGGTAATCCGAGAAGACCGTGGATTGGTCGTTCAGGACGCCGATCTTGATCGGCCTGTCTTGGGCGGCGGCGCCACCCACCGCGAACACACCGGCGAGTGCCGCGACAAGAGCCAGCGTCCTCATCAGCCTTTCCTCCGAGCGCGGCTCTTGTTCGAGGGCCCGACGCAGGTCGATGCGCCTCTTCTGAACCGTCCCGAGTATTCCGAGCAGGTTTTTGAAGAGGCTGCAAGCCGGTTGCCTTAGCAACGATATTCGGGCGATACCGGATCAGCAAAAGGCAAGCAGAGCCGGCCGGGGAGGATCAGTGGCCGTAAGAGCCATCAGACGTGTCGCGGTGGTCGGGACGGGCGTCATCGGCGCGAGCTGGGCGGCCTGTTTCCTGGCGCGCGGCCTCGATGTGCTCGCGACCGACCCCGCGCCGGATGCCGAGAGGCGACTTCGCGATTACGTCGCGGGCGCATGGCCTGCTTTGACGGAGCTCGGTCTCGATCCGTCAGCCTCGCCAGAGCGTCTCCGCTTCACCGGTGAGCTCGAAGCCGCTCTCGCCGATGCTGACTTCGTCCAGGAGAACGGCCCTGAGCGCGAGGATTCGAAACGTGAACTCTTCCGACGCCTGGGCGATGCAACAGGCCCGGACGTCATCCTCGCCTCGAGTTCGTCCGGCTTCGGTCCGAGCGTCTTCCAGAGCGCGGCTCGGCACCCCGAGCGGGTGCTCGTCGGCCATCCCTTCAATCCACCCCATCTGATTCCGCTCGTCGAGGTGGTCGGCGGGAAGCAGACCTCCGAGGCCGCGATCCAGGTGACGGTGGAGTTCTATGCGGCAGTCGGGAAGCGGCCGATCCGCATACGCAAGGAACTCACCGGCCACGTGGTGAACCGCATCCAGGCGGCGCTCTGGCGCGAAGCCTTCCATCTTGTTGAGGCCGGGGCGGTGACGGTCGCGGAAGTGGATGCAGCCATCGCGCATGGCCCGGGGCTGCGGTGGGCCCTGATGGGGCCCTGCCTCCTCAACCATCTATCGGGCGGGGAGGGCGGTCTCGCCCATACGCTGGAGCATCTCGGCCCCTTGATGGAGCGGATGTGGGCCGATCTCGGTGACCCTCGCCTCACGCCGGAGTTGAAGCGAACGCTGGTCGAGGGTGTCGAGCGGGAGTTGGCCGGTGTCGACAGGGCGGCCATGCTGGCCGAGCGCGACCGGCTTCTCGTCGGGCTCGTCGCCGCAAAGGCCAGAACTGAGAACCTTCCATAGACCGGCCGTAAGCCGCGCGTTCAGGAGAAGACCCCATGTCCAAGGTGATCGTGACCGTGGCCCCGACCGGCGGCATGGCGTCGAAGGCCCAGAACCCGAACCTCCCGACACAGCCGGAGGAGATCGCGGACTCGGTCCACAAGTCCTGGAAAGCGGGTGCGGCAATCGCGGCGCTCCACGCCCGCCGGCCGGACGACGAGGCGACCTGCAACGACGCCATCTACCGGGACATCAACGCCCGCATCCGCGAAAGAACGGACATCATCATCAACAATTCGACCGGCGGCGGCTCGTCGGGCGACATGCTCGTCGCCCGGCCGGACGGGCTCTACGAGTCGAATTTTGAGGAGCGCCTGAAGGGCTGCGAGGCCGGTGCCGAGATGGCGACCTTCGACGGCATGACCTTTGCCGACGTGCATGGCGGCAAGGAGATCCTCGTCGTGACGACGCCATCGCGCTGCGAGTTCCTGGCGAAGCGCATGCAGGAGCGGGGCATCAAGCCGGAATGGGAGGTTTTTGGGCCGCAGCACATCCTTCAGGACGTCACGCGGCTCATCGAAAAGGGCTACGACAAGCCGCCTTACTACATCAATATGGTGCTCGGGGCGGACAAAGGCTTCCAGGGCGCCATGCCTTATAGCCACGACATCCTAGCCTCGATGATCCGGCTCCTCCCGCCGCAATCGATTTTCTGCGTCTCAGCGATCGGCCCGGCGCAGCTGCCGGCGACGACGCAGGCCGTCCTGCTCGGCGGCCATGTCCGCGTCGGCCTGGAGGACAACAACTACTATGCGCGCGGGAAACTCGCCACGAACGAGATGCTCGTCGAGCGGACAGTGCGCATTATCCACGAGCTCAATATGGAGCACGCCTCGCCGGGCGAAGCACGCGAGATCCTCGGGCTGCCGCCGGTCCGCATGGGCTGAGGCGCCTCAAGTGTCCGGACAAAGCTCGGTTCGGGACGGGCTCCTGCGCGGGCCCCTTGGGAGGAGTGATGAGCGGTCGGAAGCGCGACGAGCGCGATCATGACCCTCGTTCCCGCCCCCTCGCTGGAGCATGCCTTCGATGCCTCGATCGCGGTGGAGAGGCCGGTTGAGGTCGGCGAGACCGGCCTCGGGCAGCGCCGGGTCATCGCGATTGCCGGCGGCGAGATCAGCGGGCCGAGGCTTTCCGGCCGCATCCTGCCCGGCGGGGCCGATTACCAAATCATCCGGCCGGGCGGGCTCACGGAGCTCCACGCGCGCTACGTCGTCGAGACGCCCTCGGGGCTGGTCTACGTGGAGAATACCGGCGTCCGGTTCGGGCCCGCTGAAGCCCTGGAGCGCATCCGCCAGGGCCTGCCGGTCGATCCGGCGCTGATCTACTTCCGCTCCGCGCCTCGCTTCGAAACGGCCGCGCGGGACCTCCAATGGCTGACGACGAGCCTCTTCGTGGCCTCCGGCGCACGCCACCCGGACCGGGTCGTCCTCTCGGTGTTCCGGCTGGTCTGACTTGCACGAGCGACGCTGGCCAGGGGCGTCGTTGGATGCTTCCATAGCCGGCAACAGCGCGCAGAATGAGCGCCGGCCAGGAGGAACGCATGCCCAAGCTCGTCTCGATCGAGCCCGGATTCTATCGCATTCCGCTGCCGGAAGTTCTCACCGACTCAACCCATGGCGAGATGACCGCCTTCGAGCTGAACACGGTTCGGCTTCGCGACGCCGACGGGGCCGAGGGCGTCGGCTACACCTTCACGGTCGGCCGGAACGGCGGAGCCGTGGATTCCGTGCTCCGGCGGGAGATCGCCGAGCTCGCCGAGGGGGAGGATGCGGACGCGATCGAGCGGCTCTGGCACAAGATCTGGTGGGCTACGCATTACGGCGGGCGCGGCGGGCCGACGGTGCTCGCCCTCTCGGCCTTCGACATCGCGCTCTGGGACCTGAAGGCGAAGCGCGCCGGCCTTCCACTCTGGAAGCTGCTCGGCGGGTTCGACCCGAAGGTGCCGGTCTATGCCGGCGGCATCGATCTCGACCTGCCGCTCGATGCGCTGCTCCGCCAAACGGACGGCAACTTGGCGAAGGGCTTCCGTGCCATCAAGATGAAGGTCGGCCGCAAGCACCTGCACGAGGACGTCGAGCGCGTCGCGGCCATGCGCGAGCATCTCGGGCGCGGCTTTCCGCTCATGGCCGATGCCAACATGAAGTGGAGCATCGACGAGGCGATCCGGGCGGCCCGTGCCTTCCAGCCGTCCGAACTCGTCTGGCTCGAGGAGCCGACGATCCCGGACGATCCGGCCGGCCATGCCCGCATTCTGCGCGAGGGTGGCGTCCCGATCGCGGCCGGCGAGAACCTCCGCAGCCTCTGGGAATTCCGACTCTATGTCGGCGCGGGAGCTGTGAGTTTCCCCGAGCCGGACGTCACGAATTGCGGGGGCGTCACGCCCTTCATGAAGATTGCCCACCTCGCGGAGGCCTTCAACCTGCCCGTGACCAGCCACGGGGCGCACGACATCACCGTCCACCTCCTCGCGGCGTGCCCGAACCGGTCGTATCTCGAAGCGCACGGCTTCGGGCTCGACCGCTACATCGCCGAGCCGCTTGCGATCCGGGACGGGTTCGCGCTCGCGCCCGATCGGCCCGGCCACGGCGTCGGGTTCGACTGGGCGGGGCTCGATCGCATCCGGAGCTGAGCGCCGTTGGTCTGATTGCGCTCGGCCGCTTTCCCGTGCTTCAACTCCCGCCAATCGCCCGGTCAATGTGGCGAAGGTCAGGGAGAGAATCGATGAGGCGAGGGATCGTCCAAGCGCTGTCGCTTGGCTTGTTGGTTGGTACTGCTCTGCCGGCATTCGCGCAGGACAAGACGCTCACCGTCTGGTTCAGCAAGGGCTTCTACAGGTCCGAGGACGAGGCTCTCTGGGCCACGATCAAGAAGTTCGAGCAGAAGACCGGGATCAAGGTCGAGCTGTCGCAATACGCGATCCAGGACATGATCCCGAAGACGGTGGCGGCTCTCGATTCAGGCTCGCCGCCGGATGTCGGCTATGCCGATACCTACAACAACCAGGCGGCCGGCAAGTGGGCCTCGGAGGGCAAGCTCGAGGACCTCACCGACGTCCTTCAGCCGATGATGTCACGCTTCGCGCCCCAAACGGTGGAGCACATGCTGCTCGTCAACGACCAGACCAAGAAGAAGGCCTATTACGGGTTCCCGATGAAGCGGCAGACGCTGCACACGGAAATCTGGGGCGACATGCTCGAGAAGGCCGGCTTCAAGCAGAGCGACATCCCGACGAGCTGGGCCGAGTACTGGTCGTTCTGGTGCGACAAGGTTCAGCCGGCCGCCCGCAAGGCCACCGGCGCGCGGGTCTACGGGATCGGGGCCCCGATGGGAGTCGAGTCCACCGACTCCTTCCAGTCCTTCTACGCCTTCATGGACGCCTACGACGTGAAGCTCGTCGACAACGAGGGCAAGCTCCTCGTCGACGATCCGAAGGTCCGGGACGGCCTCGTCAAGGCTCTCAAGGACTACACGGACCCCTACGTGAAGGGCTGCGTGCCGCCCTCTGCGACGACCTGGAAAGATCCGGACAACAACGTCGCCTTCCACAACAAGACGACCGTGATGACGCACAACTTCACGATCTCGATCGCGGCGAAGTGGTACGAGGATAGCGTCAATCCGAGCGCGACGCCCGAGCAGCGCGAGACCGCGAAGAAGGCCTATGAGGAACTGATCATCACGGCGCCGTTCCCGAACCGTCCGGACGGCAAGCCGATGACGTACCGTGCCGACGTCAAGCACGGCGTCGTCTTCTCCGGAGCGAAGAACAAGGCAGCCGCGAAGGAGTTCGTGAAGTTTATCATGGAGGAGGACAACCTCCGGCCCTACATCGAGGGCGCGCTTGGCCGCTGGTTCCCCGTCACGAAGGACTCGATCGAGAGCCCGTTCTGGCAGGCCGACAAACACCGCAAGGCGGTCTACAACCAGTTCAAGTCGGGCACGGAGTCCTTCGACTACGTGAAGAACTACAAGTTCACCTTGCTGAACAACGAGAACGTATTCGCCAAGGCGATGAACCGGGTGGTGAGCGAGAAAGTCCCCGTTGAGAAGGCGGCCGACGAGATGCTCGCCCGTATCAAGCAGGTTGCCGGCCAGTAGGGCAGGGAGGCGAGCTGCCCATACCGGCGTAGGCCGGTGTCCACCGATCTCAGGGCCCCGGCTTGCGCCGGGGCGAGCGGCCAGGAGGGGGAGGCCCCGGGATGTCGGCAACAATAGCGACCTCGGTCGGAGAGGTCGCCGCAGTTCCGGTCCGACCGCGACCGCGGCTGACCTCGTGGCAGGCCTGGGGGCTGATCCTGATCGCCCCCTATGTGCTCGTCTTCCTGTTCTTCGTCGTCTACCCCGTCGGGTACGGGCTCTGGCTCGCCCGCCACCCTGCGAGCTACGTTCACCTCGCCGAGGACCCGATCTTCGCCGGCGCGGTCGTCAACACGCTGATCTTCCTGATCGTCGGGATCAACGTGAAGATGGCAATCGCACTGTTCTTGTCGGGTTTTTTCACCCACGAGCGGCGCTGGATCCGGTGGCTCTCCGTCCTGTTCATCCTGCCCTGGGCGGTGCCGTCGATTCCGACCATCCTGTCCGTCAGGTTCATGCTGAACCCCGAATGGGGCATCGTGAACCAGCTGATCTTCCGCTTCACGGCGGAGGACGGCCCGAACTGGCTGAACGACCCGCGGCTCGGGCTCGCCCTCGCCATCGCGGTCCATATCTGGAAGTCGCTGCCCTTCTGGACGCTGATCCTCCTCGCCGGGCGCCTGTCCATCTCGTCCGACCTCTACGAGGCGGCCTCCGTCGACGGTGCGACGGGCTGGCAGAAGTTCCTGCACGTCACCTGGCCGTCCATGCGGGCGCTCTACGTGACCTGCACCATCCTTTCGATGATCTGGACACTCGGGGACTTCAACAGCGTCTATCTCCTGACGGGCGGCGGGCCTGCCGACCTGACGCACGTCCTCGCGACGCTCGGGATCCGGTATCTCCGGCTCGACCAAGTTGACCTGTCGATGGCCGCCGTCGTCTGCGCGATGCCCTTCGTGCTCCCGCTCGTCTACGTGTTGATGAGGAGGCTCTCGAAATGAGCGCGGGGATCGCAGGCGCGCCGCTCGCGACGGCGCGTGCGCTCGACGCCTCGCCCCCCTACCGCCGAAATCCGCGGGACTGGTGGAAAGCGGCCGGGACCGAGGCGAAACTCCTCCTCGTCGGCATCCCGGTCCTGATCTGGACCGTGATTCCGATCTACCATCTCGTGCTGTTCGCGATCTCGCCGAAGGACTCGGCCTTCTCCGGCGCGCTGTTCCCGGAGCATCCGACGCTGCGCAATTTCGGGATCGTCTTCGGCCAGAAGCACTACTTCCTCTCGCATTTCTGGCAGCAGCTCTGGAACTCCGTCTTCATCGCGTTCTCGACGGGAATCTTGACGCTCTTCATCGCGACCTTCGCGGCCTTCGCGATCAGCCGCCTGAAGGTCAGGGGTGGGCGCACGGTAATGAACCTTGCGCTGTTCACCTATTTCATCCCCGCGGCGTTCCTGGCCGTCCCCATGTACAAGACGATGGGAGCCTACGGGCTCCTCAACAGCCAGTGGGCGCTGATCCTCGCCATGGTGACGATCGCGAGCCCGTACGCGATCTGGGTCCTGAAGCAGGCGTCGGACAAGCTACCCCTCGAGCTCGACGAGGCCGCCGTTATGGACGGCGCGACGCCGCTGCAGTTGTTCCGGCTCGTCTACCTGCCCCTCATGGCGCCGTCGCTCGTTGCGATCGGGGTCTACGCCCTGCTCCTCGCCTGGAACGAGTACCTGTTCGCCTTCCTGCTGCTGTCCGGGGACAAGGACGTGACGCTGCCGGTCGCGCTCGGGAACTTCCTCGCGGCCGACGATAGCCCGTGGGAACTCCTGATGACTACGGGGCTGATCTACGCCCTGCCCCCCGCGGCCGTGTACTACGTGTTCCGGCGCTACATGGTCGGAGGGCTGACGGCCGGTGCGGTGAAGAGCTGACGCCGACCCCGAAGCGCGTCCAGGGCCGGCGTTCCCGGCCTGCTATTGCGGCTCGATGCCGGACGCCTTCACGATGTCCTTGTACTTGTTGCGCTCGGCCGCCGAGAACATCGTGAACTCGTCCGGCGAGTTCGGGGCCGCGACGGCGCCCACGGCCTTGAGCTTCGCCTGCACGTCCGGCATCGAGTAGATCACCTTCACGTCGGCCGCGATCTTGTCGACGATCGCGCGCGGGACGCCGGCTGGGGCGAAGAGCCCGTGCCAGGTCGCGACATCGAAGCCAGGCACCGTCTCGGCGATCGCCGGGACGTCCGGCGCCGTCGGGCTCCGCTCCTTGCTGGTCACGGCAATCGCCCGGACGGTGCCGGCCTCGGCCTGGGGCCAGGCCAGCGTCATGTTGTCGAAGGCGAGATCGATATGCCCGCCCGCGATGGCGTTCATGATGTCGCCGGACGACCGGTAAGGCACATGCGCCATCTTCGATCCGGTGATGTTCGAGATCATCTCGGCCGGAAGGTGGTTCGAGGCGCCGACCCCGGACGAGCCGTAGCTGAGCTTGCCCGGATTGGCTTTCAGGTAGGCCATGAACTCCGGAAACGTCTTGACGGGCATCTTGGGGCTGACGACGAGCAGGTTCGGCAGCTGCGCGAACAGGCTGATGGGCTGGAAGTCCGTCTCGGCGTTGTAGCTCAGCCGCTTGTAGACATAGGGCGCGATCGCGTGCGTGCTCGCGGTGCCGACGAGCAGCGTGTACCCATCCTTCGGGGCCTGAGCGACCGCGCCGGCACCCACCGTGCCGCCCGCGCCGGCCTTGTTCTCGACGACGAAGGGCTGGTTGTACTTGGCCTGCATGTATTGGGCGAAGATGCGCCCGAACATGTCCGTCGTCCCGCCAGCCGTGAACGGCACGACGACCACCACCTGGCGCTGCGGCCAGGTCTCCTGCGCCAAGACCGGCAAGGCCGATGCGGCGAGCGCCGCAGCGGCGGTGCCGGCAAGCGCCAGGAAGCGCTTACGTGTGAAATCCCTCTCGTCGGTCATAGCGTTCTCCCAGAATGATTGTTGTCGGTGGGCTACTTGTCCGTGCCATCCACGGCCGGAACCTCTTCGACGAAGGCCCGGTCGTTGCCAGTGCCAGTCATGAAGTCGAAATCGCAGCCCTTGTCCGCCTGCTGGACGGTGTCGTGCAGGAGCCGCGCATAGCCGCGCTTAGCCCAATCCGGCCGTTCGATCGGGGGCAAGGCTGCACGGCGGGAAGCGAGCTCCTCGTCCGACACGAGCAAATCGATGCGGCGGGCCTCGACGTCGAGCCGGATCTGATCCCCGTTGCGGACCAGCGCAAGCGGGCCTCCGATCGCCGATTCCGGCGAGATATGGAGGACAATCGTGCCGAAGGCCGTGCCGCTCATCCGAGCATCCGAAATGCGAACCATGTCCTTCACGCCGGCGCGCGCGAGCTTGCGCGGGATCGGAAGATAGCCGGCCTCGGGCATGCCCGGCGCGCCGACCGGGCCGGTGTTGCGGAGGACGAGGACATCTTCGGCGGTGACGTCCAACTCGGGGTCATCGATCCGGGCGGCCATGTCCTCGACGTTCTCGAAAACGACGGCTCGCCCCGTATGCTGGAGCAGCTTCGCGGTCGCGGCCGAGTGCTTGATAACCGCACCGCGCGGCGCAAGATTGCCGCGCAGAACCGCCATCGCGCCGATCGGCTTGATGGGGTTGTTCCGCGCACGGATCGCATCCTGGCCGGGCACCTCTTCGGCCGCTTCCGCGACCTCCCGCAGCGTACGGCCCGCGACGGTCTTGGCATCCAGGTCGAGCAGATCCCCGAGCTCGCGCAGAAGCTTCGGCATCCCGCCGGCATGGTGGAAATGCTCCATGTAATGCTGGCCGGACGGTTTCAGGTCGATCAGCACCGGAACCTCGCGACCGATGCGGTCGAATTCCTCCAGTTCGATCCGCTCCTTCGTGCGGTTCGCAATCGCCGTCAGGTGGATCAGTCCGTTGGTCGAACCGCCGATCGCCTGCAGCACGATTTGCGCATTGCGGAAGGCGGAGGCCGTCAGGATCTCGGACGGGCGCGGGCTGTCGGAAATCGCCATCTCGGCCGCCCGCTTGCCGCTCGCTTCGGCGATGCGGATGCGCTCGGCATGCGGCGCAGGCACGGTCGCGCTCATCGGCAGCGACAGTCCCAGCGCCTCCGTGATGCAGGCCATCGTGGAGGCCGTGCCCATCACCATGCAGGTGCCGACCGAGGGCGCGAGCCGGCCGTTGACGACCTCGATCTCCTCCTCATCGATCTCGCCGGCGCGATGCGCGGCCCAGAGACGGCGGCAATCCGTACAGGCCCCGAGCACCTCGCCCTTGTGATGGCCCACGACCATAGGGCCGACCGGCACGACGATTGTCGGCAGGTCGACGGAAGCAGCCGCCATGATCTGCGCCGGAAGCGTCTTGTCGCACCCGCCGATCACCACGACGGCGTCCATGGGCTGCGCGCGGATCATCTCCTCCGTATCCATCGCCATGAGGTTGCGGAGATACATCGAGGTCGGGTGCGCGAAGCTCTCGTGGATGGAGATGGTCGGAAAGACCATCGGCATCGCGCCGGCCAGCATCACGCCGCGCTTCACTGCTTCGACGAGCTGCGGGACGTTGCCGTGGCAGGGATTGTAGTCGGAATAGGTGTCCGTGATCCCGACGATCGGCCGCTCGAGCGCATCGTCGGAATAGCCCATCGCCTTGATGAAGGCCTTGCGCAGGAACAGCGAGAAGCCCGCGTCCCCGTAGCTCGTGAGCCCCTTGCGCAAACCCTTGGACATTCCGTCTCCCTGAATAATCGCCGGCCACTTTGCCGGGCGGCGCTTCGCGCCGAAGGCCGACGTTAGCCGGATTGCTGGCGAGCGTCAGCCGGCCAATCACAACCGGGACCATCGAAGGGATCGTTCTCCGGCCGGGTGGCGAGCCACAGGATGTGTTGGCGGCCGCTGGTGCCATTCGCGTAGACGCGAACCTCCTCCACGTTGAACCCCGCAAGCTTCAGGCGCGCCTTGAACTTGCGGTCGGGTCCGCCGGACCAGACCGCCAGGATGCCATTCGGCCGAAGCGCGAAGCGGGCGCGCTTGAGCCCCCAGATGTTGTAGAGGCGATCGTTGGCGCGCCGCGTCAGCCCGTGCGCGCCGTTGTCCACGTCGAGCAGGATCGCATCGAACTGCGCCGGGCCGGACTGGATCGTCCGGTGGACGTCTTCGATCCGGATATCGAGACGCGAGTCATCGAGGCTACCCCCAAAGAGCGGGGAAAGCGGGCCGCGCGCCCAGGTCGCGATCTCGGGCACGAGTTCGGCCACGATCACGCTCGCCTCCGGTCCGAGCGCGTCGAGCGCGCCACGGAGCGTGAATCCCATGCCAAGGCCGCCGATCAGGACTTTCGGATGCGGACGGTCGCGGATCCGTTCGCAGGGCAGGGTGGCGAGTGCCCGCTCGGAGCCGCGGAACTGGTTGGTCATCAGCTCCGACGTGCCGACCGCGATCGAGATCTCTTCGCCGCGCTGAAGCAGGCGCATCACGGCGCGGGATCCCGGGATCGCTGCGCTGTCGAGCTGGACCCACGCGCCCAAGCTCCGCTCCTCCTGATACCCGCGCGGCGCGCGACCCGCTTCGCGGCTCACCGCTTCGGCCTATGAGCGGCCTTGGTGCGGTGCGGCTTCCTCTCCGTCCGGGCAGCATGGCCGGACTCTCCCATGGGCTCGATCCGGATCCCCGCGATGACGGTGCCCCGCACGGCATTGCCGAAGCCCTGGGCTGCCGCGTCGCTGATCTGAACCTTCGTCTCACGCTCAAATATGCGGATTGCGCCGATCTCCTGCCGTGTGACGCCGCCCCGGCGGCAGAGCATGGGCAGGAGCCATTTCGGATCGGCATTGCCGTTCCGCCCGACATTGAGCCTGAACCACACCCCGCCCTCCGACGCGGGCGGCCCCGGGCGCCTTTCACGGTCGCGGGCGCGAGCGTCAGTGTCCACTTCTCGCCGGCTTGTCGCAAAGCCGGGGTCTGAGACATCTTCAGGAGCGGGCAGCCGCTGCCGGTAGAGCCTGGCGAGAGCCGTCGCGACCTCGTCGGGCGAACGCTGCGCGAGGAGCGCTCTCGCCATCGCTACGTCCTCCTCGGCCGCCTCCTCCTCGAAGATCGGCGCCGCGAGCAGCCGTTCTTGATCAAGCTTGCGGATCTCCTCCGCCGATGGCGGACCCGACCAGACTGGAACGATGCCGGCAACGGCCATCATCTGCTCGGCCCGGCGTCGCCGCGACGGCGGTACCAGGATGACGCTCACGCCCTTGCGGCCGGCCCGCCCCGTCCGTCCGCTGCGGTGCTGAAGTGCTTCGGCATCGTGCGGCAGGTCCGCGTGGATGACGAGGCCAAGGCCCGGAAGATCGATGCCGCGGGCGGCGACGTCCGTCGCCACGCACACACGTGCGCGGCCATCCCGCAGAGCCTGAAGGGCGTGGTTGCGCTCGCTCTGGCTGAGTTCGCCGGACAATGCGACGACCGCGAAGCCGCGTTCGAGCAGCAGGGCCTGAAGATGCCGAACGGCTTCGCGCGTATTGCAGAACACGATCGCCGCCGGCGCCTCGACGAAGCGAAGCGTGTTGACAACACCGTGGGCGATCTCGCGTGGCAGAACGCGAACGGCCCGATATTCGATGTCCGCGTGACCACCCTCGGTTCTCGCGACCTCCACCCGGACCGGGTTGCGCTGGAAGCTGCGAGCAAGCCCGACGATAGGCTTCGGCAGTGTGGCCGAGAACAGGAGCGTCCTCCGCTCGACCGGCATCGCTTGCAGGATGAACTCGAGATCCTCGCGAAACCCGAGGTCAAGCATCTCGTCGGCCTCGTCGAGCACGACGGCCCGCAACTGAGAGAGGTCCAGTCGGCCGCGCTCAAGATGGTCTCGCAGGCGACCCGGCGTGCCGACCACGATGTGAGCTCCATCGGCGAGCTGGCGCTGCTCCCTACGCGGATCCATGCCGCCCACACAGGAGGCAACGCGCGCCCCGGCATATTGGTAGAGCCAGGACAGCTCCCGCTGAACCTGCAGGGCCAGCTCGCGAGTGGGTGCGATGATCAGGGCAAGCGGCTCGGCCGCGCGCTCCAGGCGCTCAGCGGCCCCAAGCAAGGTCGATGCGAGGGCCAAGCCATATGCGACCGTCTTCCCGGACCCTGTCTGGGCGGAGACCAGCAGGTCGCGATCCGCGGCCGCGATCTCCAGGACCGCGGCCTGCACCGGCGTCGGCTCGTCGTAATTGCGCTCCGCCAGGGCCCGAAGGAGCGGCGGAGAGCTTGAAGGAAATGGCACTAGGTAGCCTGACGATATGCTGGCGTGAGCGCCGGAAGGGCGTCCCGATTGCGGAGTCTACTATCGCGCCTTGCGGTCCGACTCGACCCTCGTCCCGAGAGGAGGAGCGCCGGGCAACCCTCGTGCCCCATCCGGGCGCAGGACGGGAGGCTGTGTGAGCCCCGGTTCTGAACGCCGGGTTTCCGCCGGTGCGGGCGCGCGGGAGAGCTACCAGCGGAGCAGCGCGCTCCCCCAGGTGAAGCCCCCGCCGATCGCCTCCAGCATCACGAGATCGCCGGGCTTGATGCGGCCGTCGCGCTTGGCGGCATCAAGGGCAAGCGGAATAGAGGCAGCCGATGTGTTGCCGTGCCGGTCGACGGTGATCACGACCTTGTCGCGCGGGATGCCGAGCTTGTCGGCCGAGGCTTCGATGATCCGGCGATTCGCCTGATGCGGCACGAACCAGGACAACTCGTCCGGCGTGGTCCCCGTCTCCGCGAAAGCGTCGTTCACGACGTCCATGACCTTGCCGACCGCGAACTTGAAGACCTCCCGGCCCTCCATGCGGAGATGGCCGGTCGTGCCCGTCGTGCCAGGCCCCCCATCGACATAGAGTTTGTCGCGGTAGCGACCATCGGACCGAAGCTGCGTGTTCAGGACGCCGCGATCCGCGTTTGTGCCCTCGCCCGGCGCCGCCTCCAGCACCACCGCGCCGGCCCCGTCCCCGAACAGCACGCAGGTGCCGCGGTCGGTCCAGTCGAGAATGCGTGAGAAGGTCTCCGCCCCGACGACAAGCGCCCGCTTGTGCGTGCCGGAGGTCAGGAACTTGTCTGCTGTCGCGAGCCCATAGATGAAGCCGGTGCAGACGGCCTGCATGTCGAAGGCCGTGCCGCCGTAATTGCCGAGCCCGTGCTGGATCTGGGTCGCAGTCGACGGAAACGTATAGTCCGGCGTCGAGGTCGCGCAGATGACGAGGTCGATGTCCTTCGCTTCGAGCCCCGCATCGGCGAGCGCCGCCTTCGCGGCCTCGATGCCCATCGTCGAGGTCGATTCGCCGTCGGACACGAGGTGGCGCTCGCGGATGCCCGTGCGCTGCACGATCCACTCGTCGGAGGTCGCGACGATCTTCTCGAGGTCCTGGTTGGTCACGGTGCGTTGCGGCAGATAGGAGCCGCAGCCGCGCACGATCGATCTCAGCTGGGTCAAGGGATGGTCTCAGGCCGGTCCGGGTCCGGGAGTGTCGTCGAGCATGTCCCGGATGGTGCGCATTAGTTGGTGTTGCGCCATGTCATGCGCCATATCGATCGCGCTGGCAAAACCGACCGCGTCGGTCCCACCGTGGCTCTTCACGACAATCCCCTCGAGCCCGAGGAAGACGCCGCCATTGACCTTCCGCGGATCCAGCTTCTCACGCAGGGCATCGAAGGCCCCTTTCGCGAGGAGGTAGCCGAGCTTCGCCGTCCAGGTCCGGCTCATGGCGTTGCGCAGGTATTCCCCGATCTGCTTCGCCGTACCCTCGGCCGTCTTGAGCGCGATGTTGCCGGCGAAACCCTCCGTGACCACCACGTCCACGGTGCCGCGGCCGATGTCATCACCTTCGACGAAGCCGTGATAGGTGAGCCCCGGGATCGGGGATTCCCGCAGCATCCGGCTCGCCTCCCGCACGATCTCGACGCCCTTCATCTCCTCGGTCCCGACGTTCAGGAGTCCGACGGTCGGCTCCTGAATGTCGAACACGATCCGGGCCATCGCGGCCCCCATGATCGCCATATCGACAAGATGCGCGGCGTCCGCCCCGATCGAGGCCCCGACATCGAGCACGATGCTCTCGCCCCGCGTCGTCGGCCAGATCGCCGCGATGGCAGGGCGCTCGATATGCGTCATGGTCTTCAGGCAGATCTTCGCCATCGCCATCAGCGCGCCGGTATTTCCGGCCGAGACGGCGGCATCGGCCTCGCCATCCCGCACGGCCTGGATCGCCACCCACATGGAGGAGGTGCGGCGGCCAGTGCGAACGGCCTGGCTCGGCTTCGCATCCATGGCGATCGTCACGTCGGTGTGACGGACCTCCGTGGCAGCGGCGAGCTTATCGCGTCCGGCGAGGAGCGGCCGGATCACCGCTTCGTCGCCCACCATGACGAAGCGCATCTCGGGATGGCGCTCAAGCGCGAGCGCCGCTCCCTCGACTACGACGGGGGCGCCGGTGTCGCCGCCCATGGCGTCGAGCGAAATACGAACGGGCTGCGGCATGCCTTGCGGAGGGTATTCGGGGAGGGGCCGGGACCATACCGCCTCTTCCCCGGACCGCAACCGCCTTTTGCGCCCCGCTTACGAGGGCTCGTCTTTGGCAGCTCTCCGTGGTCAGGCGGCGTCGAACAGCCTAGCCTGGACCGGATTTTCGACGTCGAGGTCGGTCACCGTCCGGTTCCGGCCCTCGTTCTTCGCCCGGTACATGCAGGCGTCGGCGCGGTCGAGAAGCGACGTCGCCGTCTCGTCGGGTCCGAGAAGCGCAACCCCGAGGGAGACCGTGATGCGGCCGAGCGACTCGCCGGTAGACCGCTTCATCAGTTCGCGCGCCTCGACGTTGCGGCGCACCTTCTCGGCGACCTCGAAGGCCTCGTCGCGGGCCAGCCCGGGCAGAATCATCGCGAATTCTTCGCCGCCGAAGCGGGCGAGCGTCGCCTGGCCCTGCACCTGCTCGTGCATCGCGGAGCTTACAAGGCGCAGCACCTGGTCACCGGTGAGGTGCCCATAAACGTCGTTGAAGCGCTTGAAGTTGTCGATGTCGATCACGACGAGGGACAGCGGAGTCCCGTCGTTCCGGGCCGCCATCGTGGCCGAGATCAGCATCTCCTCGAAATGCTTACGATTGCTGATCCCCGTCAGCGGGTCCATCAGCGTCTCGACGCGGACACGCTCCAGCGCCTCGCGCAGCCCTTCGATCTCGCCACGGGAATCACGCAGGCGCATCTCAAGCGTGCGGTTCGTCGAAGCGACCTCGCGCGTAGCCGTCACGAGGGATTCGAGAATGTCCCGGAGCCCACTGCGCTCCTGCGGAGCGGCGAGGTCTTCGGAGATCGCCTGTAGCGAAGCCCCGTAGCGGGTCGTCGAGCCGAGCGCGTCGTCGATCATCGACACGACCTGCTCGATTTCTGTCAGCATCCCGGTCCCGGCCCGCTCAGCCTGCGCACCGAGACGGGACGTGGAGAGATGGGCGTCAAAGAGTGACTCGATCTGCTCGTCCGTGAGCTTCTCGCCGGACTTGAGGGCGTTCTTGACCGCTTCGTTGAGAAACGGCTTCACGCCGAGCACGTAGGTGAACCAGATCTCGTAGCTGTGCGGAGAGGCGGATTCCGAATAGGCCCGCATCAGTTCGTTCGCGCGGCCAGCGATCGAGAAGGTTCGGTTTGCCGATTGCATGTCGTTCCTCGACATCTTCGACCAGATGCCATTGCCGATTCTGCGGCTGGGGACCGAAAATGCCCCGCCGAAAACGAAAATCCCGTTAAAGTTGCGGGAGGTGGGTCTACTTGTCGGAATTTTTCACGGGCGACCGCGCCAGGAACGCGGGCATGTGATCGCCCATGCCGACTACCCGGCTGTCGTCCATACCGGGGGTCGGACGAGGAGAGCGGCGTGTCTCGCGAGCGGGACCTTCGCTGGCGCGCTCGTTTCGCTCGCGGGCCGGACGCCCTTCCCGCTGTGGGCGCGCCTCACGGGCTGGCCGCGGCTCGCGAGGCGGCCGGGCGGCGTCCCGGGCCTTCGGTTCGCGCTCGTCACGCCGTGACGAGGACGACCGGCTGCCGCCGCGGCGTGAGCCGGATTCGCGGCGGGGTCTCTCATGGCCCGCACCCTCATCCGCGACCGTAGGTCCCTCCCAGGTCACCGACTGGCCCATCAGGGATTCGATCGCCGAGAGCGATTTCTCGTCGCCCGGAGTGACCAAAGTGAAGGCGTGGCCAGACCGTCCGGCGCGACCCGTGCGGCCGATCCGGTGCACGTAATCCTCGGCATGGTGCGGCACGTCGTAGTTGAAGACGTGCGAAACCGCCGGAATGTCCAGGCCACGCGCGGCAACGTCGCTCGCCACGAGGAGGGCCACGGTACCGTTGCGGAAGCTGTCGAGCGCCGCCATTCGGGCGCGCTGATCCATATCGCCATGCAGAGCCGCCGCATTGAACCCGTGGCGCTGGAGCGAGCGATGCAGGACCGCGACATCGCGCTTGCGGTTGCAGAAGATGATGGCGTTCTTGAACTCGGAAGCGCCGCGGATGATCTCCCGGAGGCGTTGCCGCTTGTCGGCCGGATCGGCCGGCGTCGAGACCAGCCGCTGCGTGATCGTTGCCGCGGCACTTGCCGGCTTCGCAACTTCCGCCCGGACGGGATTGTGCAGAAAGGTTTCGGAGAGCCGGGTGATCTCCGGCGGCATGGTTGCGGAGAAGAACAGGGTCTGCCGCGTGAAGGGGACGAGCTTCACGATCCGCTCGATATCCGGGATGAAGCCCATGTCGAGCATGCGGTCGGCCTCGTCGATGACGAGGAGCTCGACGCCGGTGAGCAGGAGCTTGCCGCGCTCAAAATGATCGAGCAGCCGGCCGGGCGTAGCGATCAGGACGTCGACGCCGCGGGTCAGCTTCGCATCCTGGTCGGCAAAGGAGACGCCGCCGATGATGAGGGCGACGGAGAGATTATGGTTCGCGCCGTAGCGGTCGAAGTTCTCCACGACCTGTGCGGCGAGCTCGCGGGTCGGCTCGAGAATCAAGGTGCGTGGCATCCGCGCCCTGGCGCGGCCGCTTTCCAGCAGCGTTAGCATCGGCAGGACGAAAGCTGCTGTCTTGCCTGTCCCGGTCTGCGCGATTCCCAGAACGTCTCGCCGGGCGAGGACGTGCGGGATGGCTTGCGCCTGAATGGGGGTCGGTTGCGAGTACCCGGCGGCCTCGACCGACTGCAGCACCTTGTCGCTTAACCCGAGGTCTGCGAACGACATTCCGTGGGGTAACCATGTTGCCGCACGCTGCGGCTGTAGAAGAGCGAATGTGGGGAGAACGCCGACGCGCGACTTTGGTTTGTGACCAGAGCCGAAATTGGAAGCCGACAGAGGGTATTTCGGGTTCCGAGGGCGTGTTGTCAACGCAGGGAGCCAATCGGGCTCCCCACGTGCTTAAGCCTTCGAGAGGTTCAAGGACGGCGAGGAGGCGCAACGCAAGGGTCGAGCTTGGTTGCGCCCGCGCTCCTGAAGATCGAGCCCGTCGTTACCGGGTCATCGATCCCGCCCGACGTCGCGGACGCGAGTCGCGCCAGAGTCCCGTGATCCAGGGCAGGGCCGGACAGCCAGTTGGATGCGCAGAAGGACAGGAAGCCGACGATCGCGACCGTCTTCACCGTCCAGATCAGGACAGAGCGTCGCCGTCCATCCTCGTCGGTCCCCAGCATGGCCCAGCCGCCTCGCCCCGCATCTGAGGGAAGTTTCGCCAATCGAGGTAAAGGTTGCGTTGCCTCCCGCTTGCTGCCATTGCGCCCGGCCGAAGACCGAAGCCTGCTGTGGCACAGACGCCGGGGCGGTTTAGGACTTTGGAAGGGTTGTTCCTTGAGAACGGATAGCGGGGTTGCTGATGGCTGTTGCACCGAAGTGACAGACGTCAAGGCCGCCATTCGGTACAAGAATACCTGGACCACTGACCTCAGATTGGATTCCCATATGAAGAAACTACTCCTCTCGACGGTTGCTTTCGCAGGCCTCACGGCTGGCGCGATGGCTGCCGATCTCCCGTCGCGTCGCGCTGCTCCGGCTCCGTACGTTGCGGTTCCGGTCTTCACCTGGACCGGCTTCTACGTCGGTGTGAACGCCGGTTACGGCTTCGACGTCGGCAACAACAACAACCCGGCCGGCGGGTACGCGGTCGGCCCGGGCGGCACCACTCCGGCCGGCGTCTTCACTCCCGGCTCGACGGTGTTTCCGGCGATCGGCGCTAACCGTGACGGCTTCGTCGGCGGTGGCCAGATCGGTTACAACTACCAGATGGGCAACTTCGTGATCGGCCTCGAGGCCGACATTCAGTATGCCGATTTGGTCACGAACCGTTCTGCGGGGACGGGCTTCGGCGCCGGTAGCGGCCTTGCGGCTCCGTTCGTTGCCTTCGCTCCGGCTGGCGGCAATCGCGCCGGTATCGACTGGTTCGGCACCGTTCGTGGTCGCCTCGGCTGGGCGTTCGATCGCACTCTCGTGTACGGCACCGGCGGTCTCGCCTATGGCAGCGGCCCGGATAACTGCAACTCGATTGGCTTCTTCGGCACCGCGGGTCGTTGCACCGGCGGCGACGACATCCGGACCGGTTGGGCGGCTGGCGGCGGCATCGAGTATGCCTTCACCCCGAACATGACTGGTAAGCTCGAGGCTCTGTACGTGAACCTCGACCGCACGAACGCCTCGCGCTACATCGGCGACGCGATCGGACCTGGCCCTGGGTTCGCCCGCACTCCGGTGTTCCTGAGCGGCCAGCGCGCTCGCGAGGACGAGTTCGTCGTCGTTCGCGCCGGCCTGAACTACAAGTTCAACTCCTTCTAAGCCGGTCCAGGCTTGGAAACGAAGGCCCGGGGGGAACCCCGGGCCTTTTTCGTTTGGCGCTCAAGATCCCGGCCGAATGGACCGTGCATCCTCATTGCCTCCCCAGCAAAAAGCCCCGGCATCTCTGCCGGGGCTTTTTGCTGTTAGGTCCTCTGGGCTGGGTGTTGCGCCAGGGCTGAGCCTCAGATGTCGAGCGCGGCCTCATCGGCGAAGGCAGCGCGCTCCTGGATGAAGGCGAAGCGCGCTTCGGGCTTGTTGCCCATGAGCCGCTCGATCGCGTCGCCCGTACCCTCCTCGTCCTCCGGCACCACCGTGACCCTGAGAAGCATGCGCTTCCTCGGGTCCATCGTGGTCTCCTTCAGCTGCGCGGGCAGCATCTCGCCGAGGCCCTTGAAGCGCCCGACCTCCACCTTGCCGGAGCCCTTGAAGACCGTGCGGATGAGCTCGTCCTTATGGGCGTCGTCGCGGGCATAGACCGTCTTCGCGCCCTGCGTCAGGCGGTAGAGCGGCGGCACCGCAAGATAGAGGTGACCGTTGTCGATCAGCTTGTGCGTCTGCCGGTAGAAGAAGGTGATGAGCAGCGACGCGATATGGGCGCCGTCCACATCCGCGTCGGTCATGATGATGACCTTCTCGTAGCGGAGTTCCTCGTCCTTGTAGTGACCGCCGGTCCCACAGCCGAGCGCCTGGATAAGGTCCGAAAGCTGCTGGTTCTGGACGAGCTTGTCGCGGCCGGCCGACGCTACGTTCAGGATCTTGCCCCTTAGCGGCAGAACGGCTTGGCTTGCCCGGTCGCGTGCCTGTTTCGCACTTCCGCCGGCCGAATCGCCCTCGACGATGAAGAGCTCGGACCCGGCGGCGCCCGCCTTCGTGCAATCGGCGAGTTTGCCGGGAAGTCGCAGCTTGCGAGTCGCGCTTTTGCGCGCCACCTCCTTTTCCGCCCGACGGCGCAGCCGCTCCTCGGCCCGCTCCACCACCCAGTCCAGAAGCTTATTTGCCTGCGCGGGCGACGCGGCGAGCCAGTGATCGAAGGCGTCGCGGATGGTGCCCTCGACGATTCGGGCGGCCTCCTGAGTCGCCAGCTTGTCCTTCGTCTGACCCTGGAATTCCGGCTCGCGAATGAACACGGACAGCATCGAGGCGCATTGCGCCATCACGTCGTCCGTCGTGACGGCCGTCATGCGCTTGCCCTGGTTCACGCGCTCGGCGTGCTCGCGAAGGCCGCGGAGAAGCGCGACCCGGAGGCCGCTCTCATGCGTGCCGCCCTCCGGCGTGGGAATCGTGTTGCAGTACGAGGAGGAGAAGCCGTCCGCATCCGCGAGCCAGGCCACTGCCCATTCCAGCGAGCCGTGCCCGCCGGGCTTGGTCACCTTGCCGGAGAACACGCCATCCGCAATCGGGGTCGTGCCCTCGATTTCCTTCATCAGGTAGTCACGCAGGCCGCCCGGGAACCGGAAGGTCGCCTCGGCTGGCACGTTCTCGACTCCCGCCAGGAGCGACGGCGCGCATCTCCAGCGAATCTCGACACCGCCAAAGAGATAGGCCTTCGAGCGCGCCATCTTGAACACGCGGCGCGGCTGGAGTTTCGCATCGGCTCCGAAGATTTGCGCGTCGGGATGGAAGCGCACCTTCGTGCCGCGGCGGTTCAGCACACGCCCGACTTCCTTGACCGGTCCCTGCGGCAGCCCGCGCGAGTAGACCTGGCGATAGAGCGTCTGATTCCTGGCGACTTCGACCTCGAGCACGTCCGAAAGCGCGTTTACGACGGAGACGCCCACCCCGTGTAGGCCGCCCGAGGTCTCGTAGACCTTGGAATCGAACTTGCCGCCCGCATGCAGGGTCGTGAGGATGACCTCCAGCGCCGACTTTTTCGGGAATTTCGGATGCGGGTCGATCGGGATGCCACGGCCGTTGTCGGTGACGGTGAGAAATCCGCCTTCCTCCATCTCGACTTCGATGAATGTCGCGTGGCCTGCGACCGCCTCGTCCATCGAGTTGTCGATCACCTCGGCGAAGAGGTGGTGCAGCGCCTTCTCGTCGGTACCGCCGATATACATTCCCGGGCGGCGGCGGACGGGCTCGAGGCCTTCCAGGACCTCGATGGCGGAGGCATCGTATTCGGCCTCGGCGGTCGCCGGCGGGGGCGCGAGCGGGCGGGTGCGGGCCGGGCGCGCAGGAGGGGCCGAAGGCGCTGCCGCCGCGCTGGTGTTTCTGGACTGAGCGAGCTTGCGCAAGGCTGCGCCGCCGCCGAAGAGGTCGCTGTCGGCCATCTCGTACTCAACAGGGGTGATTCGCCGACCCGCACTCTACCCCAAGGCGGGTAAAGAGAACGAACCGTAAACCTTGCCGTCCCGGGCCTAGCGTCGCAGAGCGGCGGCAGCACCGCCGCCGTCAGCTCTTCCCCTTGGCCCGCTTGGGCGCGGCGGTCTTTTTCGGCTTCGCGGCCGTGCTCGTCTTCGCCGCGGCCGCGCGCTTGGCCGGGGTTTTCGCCGAAGTCGCGCTCCGGGACCGGCTCGCGCCCCGCTTACCTTTGGAAGGACCCGCCGCACGGCGCGCAGCGAGAAGCTGAAGCGCCTCGTCCAGCGTCAGCGCGTCCGAGTTCTTCTCGCGCGGAAGCGTCGCGTTCGTCTCGCCGTCTGTGACATAAGGGCCGTAGCGGCCGGCCTTGAGGCTTACCGCCTTGCCGGTCTCGGGATCCTCCCCGAGCGGCTTGCCAGGATCGTTCGTCCTCCCGCCGCGACCGCCGCCGGCTTCCTTCGTCATCACGAGGTCGACGGCCCGGTTCGCGCCGATATCGAGGACGTCGTCGTCGCGCCCGAGGCTCGCATAGGTCTTCCCGTGCTGAACGTAGGGGCCGTAGCGGCCGATTCCGGCCAGGATCGGCTCGCCCGTTTCCGGGTGCCTCGTGATTTCGCGCGGCAGGGACAGGTAGGCGAGGGCTCGCTCGAGATCGATGGACGAGACCTCCACCCCCTTTGGGATCGAGGAGCGCTTCGGCTTCTCGCCTTCCTCCGCCTCGCCGAGCTGGATGAACGTCCCGAAACGCCCGTCCCGGATCGTGACCGGGAGCCCGGTCTCCGGATCGTCCCCGAGAATCCGCACGCCCGGAGTCGCGCTACCGTCCCCGTCCTCGCCGTTCGCGGCCGGCGCCGCGAGCTGCCGCGTGTAGCGGCATTCGGGATAGTTCGAGCAGCCGATGAAGGACCCAAACTTGCCGAGCTTCAGCGAGAGCTGACCCTGGTGGCAGGTGGGGCAGAGCCGCGGGTCGGAGCCGTCGGGCTTCGGCGGGAAGATGTGCGGCCCGAGAAGCTCGTTCAGCGCATCCAGAACCTGAGTGGTCCGTAGCTCCTTGGTCTCGTCGACGGCGCTCGCGAAGCTCGTCCAGAAGTCGCGCAGGACCTGCTTCCAGTCGATTTCGTTGTTCGAGACGCGGTCGAGCTGCTCCTCGAGATCCGCCGTGAAGTCGTATTCGACGTAGCGCCGGAAGAAGCTCTCCAGGAACGCAACGACGAGCCGGCCCTTGTCCTCGGGCACGAGGCGCTTCTTCTCCAGCCGCACGTATTCGCGCTCGCGCAGCACCGCGAGGATCGCCGCATAGGTCGAGGGGCGCCCGATGCCGAGCTCCTCCATCCGCTTGACCAGGCTCGCCTCGGAGAAGCGGGGAGGGGGCTCGGTGAAATGCTGCGTCGCCGCCATTCGGCGTCGTTCCAGGCTCTCGCCCTGGCGCATGGGCGGCAGGCGACGCTCGTCGTCCTCCTCTCCGGCACCGGCTGTGCCGGGCTCCGGATCGTCGCGATCCTCGCGGTAGAGACGGAGGAAACCGTCGAACTTGACCACCTGACCGGTCGCTCGGAGCTCGAGCTTGCGCGGGCCGACGCTCGCCTCGATGTCGACGGTGGTCCGCTCGAGCTCGGCGGATTCCATCTGGCTCGCGACCGTCCTCGTCCAGATCAGGTCGTAGAGCCTCGCCTGGTCCGGATCGAGCCGGTTCGCGACCGAGGAGGGCAGCCGGCCCATATCCGTCGGCCGGATTGCCTCGTGCGCCTCCTGGGCGTTCTTGGCCTTCGTCGCGTAGCGGCGGGGAGCCGACGGGCAGTAACGGTCGCCGTACTCCTTTGAGATCACGCGGCGCGCGGCCTGGATCGCCTCGGGCGCCATGTCGACGCCGTCCGTCCGCATATAGGTGATGATGCCGATCGTCTCCCCGCCGACATCGACGCCCTCGTAGAGGCGCTGCGCGACGCGCATCGTGTGGGCCGGCGCAAAGCCGAGCTTGCGCGAGGCCTCCTGCTGGAGCGTGGAGGTGGTGAAGGGCGGCTGGGGATGGCGCTTCGCAGGCTTCGCCTCCACCGAGGCGACACGGAACGTGGCGAGTTCGAGGTCGCGGCGGAAGCGCTCGGCCTCCTCGCCGGTCCCGACATCGAGCCGCGTGATCTTGCGTCCGTCCGCGCCGGAGAGGCGCGCCTCGAAGACCGCACCCTGGCCCGTCGCGAGATGCGCGACGATGGACCAGTATTCCCGCGGCACGAAGGTCTCGATCTCGAGCTCGCGGTCGCAGATCAGCCGCAGCGCCACGGATTGGACTCGGCCGGCGGAGCGGGCTCCCGGCAGCTTGCGCCACAGGACCGGGGAGAGCGTGAACCCGACGAGGTAATCGAGCGCCCGGCGGGCAAGATAGGCATCAACCAGCGCGGTATCGATCTGGCGCGGGTTGCGCATCGCGGTGGCGACCGCGTCCTTCGTAATCGCGTTAAAGGTGACGCGCTCGATCGGCGTGTCCTTGAGAACCTTCTTCTCCCTGAGCGCCTCGACGACGTGCCAGGAAATCGCCTCGCCCTCGCGATCCGGATCGGTCGCGAGGATCAGCTTCTCGGCGCCACGCACCGCCTTTGCGATGTCGGCGACGCGCTTCGCGCCCCGGCTCTCCACCTCCCAGATCATCCGGAAATCCTGGGCAGGATCGACAGACCCGTCCTTTGCCGGCAGATCGCGGATGTGTCCGAACGAGGCCAGGACTTCGTATCCTGGGCCCAAGTATTTGTTGATCGTCTTCGCCTTGGCGGGCGATTCCACGACGACGACTTTCATGCGCTGATTGCGCCTTGTCCGTTGGAATGGAGGGGGTCGGCCAATGCCGGCCGGTTTAACTGGTGCAGGGTGGGCCGCAAGTCAAATGCGGCACAAGCTCGACGTGCCTGATCACACGGGGAGTATCAGGGCGAGGCGCCGGGGAGGAGCGCCCCTATCGTGCTGGTGGAGAGTGCCTGGGTCGCGCGGTCGAGGCGTCCCGCCCGCATCTCGGCGGCAACTGCGTCGAGTTCCGTCATGGCGCGCCTATATAGTGCGCCGCCGAGGCTGATCCGCTTTGCGCCCGCGGCTCCGAGAGCCTCGACGCCGGTCCCCTGTGTCGCCGCCCGGACGACCACATTGATCGGCTTCGGCGCGACCGCACGTGCGACGGCCCGAATCGCCTCGATGTCGGGTAGCCCGGGCGCATAGAGTACGTCCGCGCCGGCTTCTGCGAAGGCTACGAGCCGCCGGATCGTGTCGTCGAGATCGGGGCGGCCGTGCAGGTAATTGTCCGCTCTGCCGGTCAGGAGAATGCGGCCGCGAGCGGAGGCCGCAGCGCTGCGGACGCGGCGCACAGCCGAGTCGAAGCCGTGAATCGGATCGGCGGGATTTGCCGTCGTATCCTCGATCCCTAATCCCGCTAGTCCCGCCGCAATGGCGGTTTCGACAGTTCGGGCACAATCGTCCGGATCGGGCCCGAAGCCGTCCTCGAGGTCCCCGTTGACCGGAAGGCCGGTCAGGCGGCTGAGCAGGGCCGCATTCTCGACGGCCTCGTCCAGACTGACCGCATGGGCGCAATCCTGCCGGCCGAGCGCGAAGGCGATCGCGAGCGATGAACTGCCGAGCGCCTCGAAACCTGCACGCTTGAGCAGCACCGCGGAGGCTCCGTCCCAGGCATTAGGCATGACGAACGCTCCTGGCCGTTGATGCAGCGCGCGAAAGCGCTCGTAGGCTTCGGATTGGCTCGTCATGGGCGCTCCTCCCTCGTCAGCTTCCTAGCGCGGGATCGACAGACGGCGAAGCTCGGAGCCGTCCGGCCTTGCTGGCCCGACGCGCGGTCCCTATAGCCGTCGCCTCAACATGGATCCCGCGCGCGCCGTCTTTCCGCATCGCCACCTGCTCGGCATCGAGGGGCTGTCGCCGAGGGACATCGAGGCTCTTCTGGACCTCGCGGACGAGGCGGTCGACGTCTCCCGCCAGATCGAGAAGAAGAAGGCCACGCTCCGCGGCCGGACCCAGATCAATCTCTTCTTTGAACCCTCGACCCGGACGCAATCCTCGTTCGAGATCGCGGGCAAGCGGCTCGGCGCCGACGTCATGAACATGTCGGTCGCCTCCTCCTCTGTGAAGAAGGGCGAGACGCTGATCGACACCGCCGCGACGCTGAACGCGATGCGGCCGGACATCATCATCGTGCGCCATCACGCCGCCGGCGCCGTGCACCTCCTCGCCCGCAAGGTCGATTGCTCCGTCGTGAATGCGGGCGACGGCGCGCACGAGCACCCGACCCAGGCGCTCCTCGACGCCCTGACGATTCGGCGCAATCGCGGCCGCATCCAGGGGCTGACGGTCGCGATCTGCGGCGACATCCTTCACTCGCGCGTCGCGCGCTCGAACATCATTCTGCTCCAGGCGCTCGGAGCCCGGGTGCGGGTGATCGGCCCCTCGACGCTCATGCCGTCCGGGATCGAGCGCTTTGGCGTCGAGGTGTTCCGCGACATGAAGAAGGGTCTGGAAGGCGTGGACATCATCATGATGCTGCGCCTCCAGCGCGAGCGCATGAACGGCTCGTTCGTGCCCTCCGTGAAGGAGTACTTCCGCTATTTCGGGCTCGATTCCGAGAAGCTTTCTGCGGCGAAGCCCGACGCGCTCGTCATGCATCCGGGTCCGATGAACCGCGGGGTCGAGATCTCGTCCGAGGTCGCGGACGGGGCGCAATCCCTTATCCGCGAGCAGGTCGAGATGGGCGTCGCCGTCCGGATGGCGGTGCTCGAAGCCCTCGCGCGCCACCTCCCGAACGGCTGAGCTCAGCCCTCCCCGAACCGCCTCATCCAAACTGCCGTTCGGGTCACGTCCGCCTGGCTTAGCGCATGCCCGCCCGGCAGAACGTCATGCTGCACATCAGCCCCCGCCGCCACGAGCATAGCGGCGAGCCGGCGGGCGTTCTCGATCGGCAGGATCGGATCGGCGACGCCGGACAGGAGCAGGACGGGCCTGCCGGCGAGCTGAGCTTCCGGAGGCTCAGCGAACGGCACCATCCCCCGGATCAGCGCGGCACCGGCGAGGACCTCCGGACGGAGGAAGAGCAGCGCCGCCGCGATATTCGCGCCGTTGGAGAAGCCAAGCGCGACTGGCGCGGGCAGCCCATAGGCCACCCGCGCCTCGGCGATGAAGTCGGCGAGCTCAGCCGCGCGCCGGCGCAGGTCCTCCTCGTCGAACACGCCTTCGGCGAGGCGTCGGAAGAAGCGCGGCATCCCGCCCTCCAGCACCTTGCCGCGCGGCGATAGCAGGGCGGCGCCGGGCGCGACGGTGCGCCCGAGCGGAAGGAGATCGTTCTCGTCCGCGCCCGTCCCGTGCAGGAGCAGGACGGGCGCCCGCTCGGGCCGGCTGCCCGGCTCGAAGCGGTGGACGAAGGACGAAGGCCGGGAGGAAACCATGGTCAGGCGACCTTCGGCAGAACGGCCTCGATCTCGGTCCGACGCCCCTCCAGCCCCGGCGGGAGCTTCAAGGCCTGCCCGAGTGCCTCCGGAGCCTCGTCCACGGCGAAGCCGGGGATGTCGGTCGCGATCTCGAACAGCACGCCCCCAGGCTCCCGGAAATAAACCGAGCGGAAGTAGTTGCGGTCGCGCTGCTCGGTGGTCTCCAGGCCGTGGTTCCGCGCGAGCTTTTCCACCATGGCGCGCTCGGCCGTATCATCAGCGGCGCGGAACGCGACGTGATGGACGGTTCCGCCGCCGGATCGTCCCGGCAGGAAGTCGCCGACCTCGCGGATCTGGATGATGCCGCCCTGCTTCGCGCCGGACTCGTAACGGATGATCGAGCCCTCCCGCCCCGTTTCCCCGAACCCGAATACGTCGCTGAGAATGGCGCCGGTGGGCCCAGCCTCACGCAACATCAACGTCACGGAATGAAGGCCGTGGATTGCGTGCTCGGCCGGGATGTCCGACCCCGTCCAGGCAGTTCCGTCCTCGGCCGTGTCTGTCGCGACGAGCGCCAGCCGCATCCCGTCCGGATCCCTGAACGTCAGAACCGTTTCGCCGAAGATTTTGGTCGGGTTCTCATGCTCGACACGCTCCGTCACGAGCCGGTGCGTCCAGTAGCCGATCGCGCTGCGCGGGATCCGGAACGCCGTCTCCGAGGTCTCGCCCACCCCGAGCCGGCCCGGTGCGACATGCTCCCACGGAAAAAAGGTCAGGATCGACCCAGGGCTGCCCACGTCATCGCCATAATAGAGGTGATAGGTGCTCGGATCGTCGAAGTTCACGGTCCTCTTCACGAGCCGCAATCCGAGGACGCGGGTGTAGAAGTCCAGATTGCGGCGCGCCGGACCGGAAATCGCGGTCACGTGGTGGATGCCGTTTGTGGTCATCGGATCTCTCCTCGCAAGCGGTGAAGCTTGACGAAGAGGTAGGCCACGGCTCTGGCCAGCGCATCGGGCCGTCGATTGCGCCGGTGCAAGCGCTCCCGTGCGCCCGGTCCGAAGCTAAGCCGGGGACATAAGACACCAAAACACGCCTGGTCCGGTCAGGTTCCAGAAAATCTTCGTCCGGTCGCATTCCAGCCACATGCCGCCTCCAGACGGGCGCCCATCGGCGGCCCGGAGATTCGGGCGAAGCGCACGGAGGTGAGATGCGGGTTTGGACCGAGGCGACGTTCAAGGCGGCAATCGAGCTCGATCTGGACACGCAAGACCCCGTTCTTTGGCTCCCCTCTCAGGACGGTGGCCGGAGGCGCATCACGACCGTTCTGGATGCGATCGACCGGGCAGGGAATCGCGTCGGGCGATTTACGGCCGTGGTCGGATTCGGCTTTCTCGCCTGCAGCGCGGTTCCGAATTCAGCACTTGCACCCGTTGGGACCGCACATGCGGCGGGCGAGCGGTTCAAGCTGCAGCCGGTGTTTCCGGCGCTGGTGGAGCATGTGAGCGAGCCGACGGAGCGCGGGATCGAGCCCGGAAAGCCCGTTCCGGTCGCGGCGGTCGCCACCGCGATCCCGCCGAGCGCTACGGTTTCGCCCCCCAGCGGCGGCGCCGCGCTTATCGCGACCGCGATCGAACGCCCCGGGGAGACGGCGGCTCCGGTGCAGATGCCGATCAGGGAAGTTGCAGCGGCCAGCATGGCTCCCGCGGAGGTGCAGCACCCAACTTTCGAGGAGAGCCGGGACGAGGTGGAGGAGTTCCTTCGCTTCGGCTCGCGCGAGGTGCCACGCCGGCTGGTCGAGACGATCGTGAAGGCGTCGCTCGCCACGGATGTCGACCCCATCTATCTGATGGCGCTGGCCGACAAGGAATCGAGCTTCCGGACCGAGGTGAAAGCCTCGACCTCGAGCGCCGAGGGCTTGTTCCAGTTCATCGAGCGGACCTGGCTCGATATGATCAAGGCCTTTGGGCCAAAGCACGGCTTTGAGGCCGAGGCCGCGATCATCGAGACGGCCGATGGCAAGCCGGCGATTGCCGATGAGGCGGAGCGCACCCGCGTCCTCAACCTGCGTCGCGACCCCTACGTGGCAGCCGTGATGGCGGCCGAGATGCTGCGCCGGGACGCGGCGCTGATCGGCCTGAAGATCGGTCGCGAGCTGAACGCGACCGAGATGTACCTGGCGCATTTCCTCGGACTCGACGGGGCGGCCCGATTCATCGCGATGAAGACCGCGAAGAAGGCGAAGAGCGCGACGGTGGCCTTCCCGTCCGCTGCGAAGGCGAATGCCTCGATCTTCTTCGGCCGCGGCAAGAAGGGGCGCCGCAAGGGCCTTTCCGTCCCGGAGGTCTATGCCAAGATCGACCAGATGATCGATGCTCGGCTCGAGCTGTTCCGGCCGGTCAAGGTCATTGCCCAGGCAGGCACGAACGGCTGATTCCGGTCAGAGCCCGCCCCTCGAAGGCGGCCTGGAACAGCCGGAGCGAGGCGTCACGGTCGAGCGGGACGGGATTGCCGCCGGCCGTCGGGTCCTTGGGGGCCATTTCGGCGATGAGCTCCGCCCTTGCGTCGCCGACGCCGAACTCCTCCAGCGTGTGCGGAACCCCGATCTGCTGACGCAGCGACAGCACCCAATCCAGGAACCCTGAGAATCCGCCGGACAGGCCTAGGTAAGCGGCGAGCCGGCCGATGCGCTCCTCGACAGCCGGCCTGTTGAACGCGAGCACGTAAGGCATGAACACGGCGTTCGTCATGCCGTGATGCGTGTCGTAGAGCGCCCCGACCGGATGCGAGAGGGCGTGAATCGCCCCAAGGCCCTTCTGGAACGCCGTCGCTCCCATCGCGGCGGCCGACATCATGTCCGCCCGGGCCTCGATGTCCGTCCCATCCGCCACGGCGCGCGCGAGGGACTCCTTGACGAGCCGCATGCCTTCGGCTGCGATCCCGTCCGCCATCGGATGGTAGCCGGGCGCGCAATAGGCTTCGAGGCAGTGCGCGAGCGCGTCCATGCCCGTGCCCGCCGTGACGGCGGGAGGCATTCCGACCGTCAGTTCCGGATCGCAGATGGTGATCGCTGGCATCATCTTCGGATGAAAGATGACCTTCTTGGTATGAGTCTTCTCGTCCGTGATAACGCCCGCGCGGCCGACCTCCGAGCCGGTTCCGGCGGTCGTCGGGACGGCGACGATCGGCGCGATTCCGTTCGGATCGGCGCGGGTCCACCAGTCGCCGACATCCTCGAAATCCCACATCGGCCGGGTCTGCCCCGCCATGAAGGCGATCACCTTGCCGGCATCGAGCGCCGAGCCGCCGCCGAAGGCTACGACGCCGTCATGCTTGCCGTGCCGGAGCACGGCGATGCCTGCTTCCACGTTGGCCGAAACGGGGTTCGGCTTGATCTCGGAAAACAGCGCCCGGCTCAGCCCGGCCGCCTCCAACGCGGCGAGCGCCGATTGCACGATCGGCATCGTCGCAAGCCGCGGGTCCGTGACGAGGAGCGGCCGCTGCATCCCGGCTGCACGGACGGCCTCCGGCAACTCGGAGATTCGGCCCGCGCCGAAGCGGATCGAGGTCGGGAAGTTCCAGTTGGCGCGTTGAGGCATGTTGTACCGTCTTGTGGCAGTTCAGACCTGGTCCGGCCCCGCTGCGATCGCGCGCTCGATGATATCGAGCGCCCGCATCATCTCGGCCTCGCTCACGACGAGGGGAGGGGTGAAGGTCAGGACGTTTCCCATCGTCGTCTTGAAGGAGAGGCCTTGGTCAAGGCAGCGGTAGAGCACGGCCTCGGCGAGGCCGCCATCCGGCTCTTTCGTATCCCGGTCGCGGACGAGCTCCATCCCGAGAACGAGGCCCCGGCCGCGTACGTCGCCGACCGCAGGCAGGCGCGCCTTCATGTCCCCCATGCGGGCGAGCGCCGCGCTGCCCACGCGAGCCGCATTGCCGGCGAGGTCCTCGTCCTCGATCACGGCGATCGTCTCGAGCGCGGCGCGCGTCGTCACCGGGTTCTTCTCGTGCGTGTAGTGCCCAAAAGCCCAGGCCCCGCCCACGTCGAGCTCGGGCCGGGCGATCACGGCCGCGATCGGCAGGATGCCTCCACCGAGCGCCTTACCCATGACCAGGATGTCGGGTGCGACCCCGTCATGGTCGCAGGAGAACATGCGGCCGGTCTTGCCGAGCCCAGTCGGGATCTCGTCGAACACCAGGAGCACCCCGTGGCGATCGCAGATGCGGCGCACCTCGGCCCAGAAGCCCGGGGGAGGGATGTAGGGCACGGCGCGCGTCGGTTCGGCGAGAAGGCAGGCAACATCCGTGTCGTGCGAGAGCACGTAGTTGATCATGCGGGCGCAGGCGGCGCCGCTCTCCTCCGGACTCGATGTTCCATAGGGACAGCGATAGCCGCCGAATGGCGCGACCTGGAGTGCGCCGGCGACGAGCGGCGCTGCGGGACCTGAGCGGAACAGCGCCTCCCCCGACATCGCGGAGGCGCCAAACCCCGCCCCGTGGAAGGAGTCCCAGAAGGACAGGGTTTTGTGCCGGCCCGTCGCTGTCCTGGCGAGTTTTATCGCAACCTCGACCGCGTCCGAGCCGCCGGTCGTGAACAGCACCTTGGAGAGCGTGCCCGGCGAGATCTCGGCCAGCTTCTCGGCGAGCGCGAGGGCCGGCTCGCAGGCATAGCGCCGGGGCGCGAAGGGGAGGGCGTCCATCTGCTCGGCGATTGCCCGCTTCACGCGCGGATGCCCATAGCCGATGTGGTGGACGTTGTTGCCGTGGAAATCCATGTAGCGGCGGCCCGCCACGTCTTCGATCCAGATCCCCTCGGCTTTGGCGATTGCGTTCAGGCAAGGCGTCGAAACCGATTGGTGCAGGAAGGCCGCCGAGTCACGATCGAGCAATCGGCGCGTGCGGGAGTCGAGCGCCTTTCCCTGCCAGGCCGCGCGGCGGTCCGTCAGGTTCGTGTCGCTCTCCGATTCCGCCACCGCCCTCAGCATCAGAACCCCATCTCCTCGACGACTTCCTCGGCGAGTGCGAAGGAGCAGGACATCCCGGCTCCCGTGGCAACCGTGACCACGCGAACCTCCGGGGCAGGCGAGGCGACGATGACGGGTGCCACGCTGGAGGACGCGTAGGTGCCGGTCCAGCGCTCGACCACCTCGGGCTGGCTGCCGAGCAGCGCGTCGTATTCGGCCAGGATCAGACGGTCGATCGCCTCGTCGGCATAGGGATCGGGTGTCGCGTCATAGACGTGCGAATCGCCAACGATGCAGGTGCCGTCGCGCGAGCCCGCGACGATGAGGTGGATGCCGGCCGCGAGCTGCGGGCAGGCCTCCCGCTCCAGCCGCGAGCGGAGCGCGGCGGCTTCCGGCAGGTTCGCAAACGCCGCGTAGCGGATCAGCGAGAGGTCGCCCATCACGACGTGCGGCAGGGCTCCGTTCCGAGGCCGGATCCGCATCATCTGCAGTTTGCAGCGGGTCAGGCCATAGGGGGCCAGCACCTCCGGGAAGAGCGAGGTCGCATCGTCCCCGGGCGCGACGATCGTCTGCCGGGCGTGGATCGGCCCAAGGCTCGTCCGGACCTCGCCAGGCTCGACGGCCGTCACGGCCGCGCGCCAGACGAACCTGACGCCGCGCCTGGCGGCGAGGTAGGCGGCGATCCGGGGGAGCGCGTCCCGGGGCTCGACCCGCACCTCGTGCGGGCTGAGGAAGGCGGCCTGAATACCTGGCGCAAGCTGCGGGAACCGGCGGGCGGCCTCGGCGCCGCCCAGCAGCTCGCAGCCCTCCGCCATCGGGCCGGCGGCGAAGGCCTCCAGCAAGGAGGCCGCTTCCGGCCGGCGGGCCGCGGTCAGCATGCCGCGCTGGTGGACCTGGATCCCGGCCGCCTCGGCCAGCTCGACCCAGACCTCGCGCGAGCGGCGCGCCCGCCGCCACATCGCGCCTTCTTCCTGGCCGGAGACGGTGACGAAGCCGAAATTGCGGATCGAGGCGCCGTTCGCCCGGCTGTCCCGGTCGATGACGACGACGCTCAGCCCACGCTTCGCGCAGGCGAGCGCGTGGGCGAGGCCGACGATCCCAGCCCCGACCACCGCGACATCGAAGGAACCGCCCGGCAGGCTCACCGCACGCGCCAGCGCTGCAGCCGGGCAAAGACGAACCGTGACAGCGCGAGCTGAAACAGCTTCGCCGCGATGGCCGTCAGGACGATCGCGGTCGCCATGGCGGCAGCGGCCGAGGTCGTGCCGGCCTCGTCCATGTGGACGATCGCCACGGAGGCGAGCTTGGTCCCTGCGCCATAGAGGAAGATGACCGCCGAGACCGTCGTCATCGCGTTGACGAACATATAGACCGCGATGTCGAGGATCGCGGGCATCGAGATCGGCACGGTAACCCGTGCGAAGGTCACCCAGAACGGCACCTTGAGCGAGGCCGAGACGGCCTCGAACTCACCGTCGATGCTCTTCAGCGCCGTCGCGGCCGTCATGTGCGCAACGGTGTAGAAGTGGGCGATCGAGTTGATCACCAGAATGGCCAGCGTGCCGTAGAGCCAGTTCAGCGGGTTCCAGGGGGCATTGAAGAAGAACACGTAGCCGAGCCCGATGACGAGCCCCGGCACGGCCATCGGCAGCATGGCCAGGAACTGCGCGAAGAATCGCCCGGCCGGGAACGCCTTAGTTTTCTGGACGAGATAGGCTCCAACAAAGATCGCGGCTGTTCCGAAGATCGCGGTGAGGGCCGCCATCTTCAGCGAGGTCCAGTAGGGCTCCCAGCCCGACGGCTCGAACCGCTCGAAGTCGTAGTTCGCGAGCGTCAGCGACAGGTTGTAGGGCCAGTAGGAGATGAAGGAGGCCCAGACGGCGACGCCGTAGGTTCCGATCACCGCCCCGGCAACCAAGACGCAGAAGAGCGTGAGCACTCCGTCGGCCACGGGCCGCGCCTTCGGCTGAAGCGGCACCGCTCGTGCCGAGAGAAGGGCCACCTGCCGGCGCTCCACAATTCGTTCGACAACGAAGGCCAGAATCGCGGGCACGAGGAGCACGATCCCGACCACGGCGCCCATCGGGAAGTTCTGCTGCCCGACGACCTGCTTGTAGGCGTCCGTCGCGAGCACGTTGAACTGCCCGCCGATCACCTTCGGAATGCCGAAATCCGTGACGACCAGCGTGAAGACCACGAAGGCCGAGCTGATCAGGCCATAGCGCGCTCCGGGCAGGGTGACGGTCCGGAAGACGCGCGCGGGCCTGGTGCCCAGGGCCTCGGCGGCTTCGTAGAGCCGCCCGTCCGCCATCGCGAGCGCGGTGACATTGATCACCAGCGCGTGGGGGAGGGCGTAAAGCACCTCCGCGATGACAATCCCGATCGGTCCGTAGATGGAGTTGCCAAAGAGCGCCCCGCGCAGAAGACCCTGGTTGCCGAAGATGTAGGTCAGCGCGATGGCGGCGAGCAGCGAAGGTGCGAAAACCGGCAGCAGCGCCGCGGCATAGAACATGCCCTTGAGGCGCATCCGACTGCGCGTCAGAGCGTAGGCATAAGTGAAGGCGACCGGCACGACGATCGCCGTCGCAAGGGCGGCGACGAAGACGCTGTTGAACAGCGAAGCAAGGAGCGTCGGAGTCGTGAAGTAGGTGACGAAGTTCCGCAGCCCCACGAAGGTGCCGTTCCCGTCCTCGACGCTCTTGGACAGCAGCGAAGCAAGAGGGAGGGCGATGATGCCGAGGAGAACGGCGACAAGCAGTAGGATCAGCAGGCGCGCGACGGTTGCCTCGCTGATCGTCCGGACCCGGGCGCGCGGCTGCGCTTCAGGGTAGACCACGCTGCCCGCGACCGCCTGAGCCATCGTCAGGCCGCGGCCGGGAAGAGCCGAATGGACTCAGGTGGAAGCGCGACGAGGATCGTCTGCCCGGTCGCCATCCCGAGGTCGCGCATGAGATTGGCCGAGAAATCGGCCGTGATCGGCGCGGCGCCGTCGCGCTCGGGCGCGAGCCGCGCGCGGCAGAACGGACCCAGGAACTCGAGCGACTCAACCCGCACGGGGATGGCGTTCGGATCCTCCGCCCGCACGCCGCGCACCCGGATCTCCTCCGGCCGGAGCCCCAGCCGGATCGGAGTGCCCGGAACGAACCCGCGCTCGCCCCCGCATGAGAGTTCGAGTGCACCCGCCTGGACCCGATTCGCGGATGTGACCGTGCCGTCCATGAACGTCATGGCCCCGATGAAATCGGCCACGAAGGCCGTCGCCGGCCGGCGGTAGATCTCCTCCGGCGTGCCGACCTGCTCGATGACCCCATGGTTCATGACCACGATCCGGTCGGCCATGGCGAGGGCCTCCTCCTGGTCGTGGGTCACCATAATGGTGGTCACCCCGAGGCGGCGCTGCACGTCGCGGATCTCCCCCCGGAGCCGCACGCGGACCTTAGCGTCGAGGGCAGAGAGAGGCTCGTCGAGGAGAAGGAGCCCCGGCGAGGTCGCGAGCGCGCGGGCCAGCGCGACCCGTTGCTGCTGTCCCCCTGACAGCTGAACCGGATACTTGGCGCCCTGCTCGGGCAGGCCGACGAGGGCGAGCAGCTCCTGCACCCGGCGCTGCCGGTCGGCGCTCCGCATGCCGCGGTTCACGAGACCGTAGCCGACGTTCTGCGACACGGTCAGGTTCGGGAACAGGGCGTAGGACTGGAAGACGATCCCGAAGTCGCGCGCGGCGGGCGGTGCGTGCGAGACGTCCCGTCCGCTCATCAGGATCGTTCCGTCGTCCTGCGGATCGAGCCCTGCGATGGCGCGGAGCAGCGTCGTCTTCCCGCAGCCGGACGGGCCGAGGAAGCAGACGAACTCGCCGCTCCTGACCTCGAGATTGATGCGATCCAGCGCCGTGAAGGCGCCGAACCGCTTCGAGAGGCCGGTGATCCGGAGGAACGGGGTGTCGCTCATACCAGCTCCCGAGCGCGGACGGTCCCGGAGCTCGCCTCAAGCCAGCCCCGGGCAGGGCTCAGTTCTTCGGTGCCGCCTTCGTCTCGTAGCGCTTCGACCACTCGGCGAGGACCCGGTCGCGGTTCTCCGCCATCCAGGCGAGGTCGTTCTTGATCATCGCCTTTTCAGCGTCCTTGGGATAGTTCGGCGGCGTATTCTCGACGCCCGGATAGGCGACGATCGCGTAGGTCTTCGAGTAGAGCTCGTTCGCTTCCTTGGTTGTCGCCCAGTCGGCGACCTTCTTGGCGAGGGCGAGGTTCTTCGTGCCCTTCACGATCCCAAAAGCCTCCTCTTCCCAGCCGACACCTTCCTTCGGGAGCACGACCTCGATCGGGGCGCCCTTCGTCTTCTCGGAGGCGCCGCGCATGTCCAAAGCCAGCCCGGCGACGCGCTCGCCGCGGGCCGCCTGCACGCAAGGTGCTGAGCCGGAATGGAGGTAGGACCCGATATTCTGGTGCAGGGCGTCCATGAAGGCCCAGCCCTTTTCCTCGCCCATGCTCTGCAACCAGCCCGCGACCATGAGGTAGCCGGTGCCGGACGAGGCGGGGTGCGGCATCACCACCTTGCCCTTGAGCTCAGGCTTGGTGAGGTCGGCCCAGGAGGTCGGGGTGGGGATCTTGTCCTTCGCGGCTTCGGCCGTGTTGAAGCAGACCACGCCCAGGAACGCGTCCATGCCGGTCCAGGTGTGGGCGCCCCTCGCGGGCCGGAACGCCTCCTTCAGCTTCTCGGCCCCGGCAGGCTTGTACTCCTCGAGCAGCCCCGCCTTGTCGAATACGAGCAGGCTGGAGGCCGCGAGACCCAGCACCATGTCGGCGCGCGGATTGTCCTTCTCGGCCATGAAGCGGGCCGTGATGACCCCGGTGGAGTCGCGGACCCATACGACCTCAACCTCCGACACGGCCGCCTCGATTGAGCGCTTGAAGGGCGCCAACTGGTCGTTTTCGAGCGCCGTGTAGACGGTGAGCCTGGTTTTCGTCTGCGCCGCTGCTGGTCCGGCCAGGCCGAATGCAAGACTGGCGGCCAGGGCCGCCCCAATCCATGACCTCATCGCTGATCCCCGCTGCTACGCGCCCGGTTGGTCCCGGGCTCTCAGGCCGCTCTCGACAGTACACGCCGTGGCGATCCGTCCGACAAGTCGGAAGTTTCGCCACAGATGCCCACTTTTTCACACGGACCAGGGCATCGACCACGTGCGGACGTTGGTGAAGCTCTTCATCGCCTCGACGACACCTTCCTTGTAGCCGAGCCCGGAATCCTTGATGCCGCCGAAGGGCGACATCTCGATCCGGTAGCCGGGGACCTCCCAGACATTGACGGTCCCGACTTCGAGCTCGGCGACGAAGCGCTGGATGTAGTCGAGGCGGTTCGTGCACACGCCCGAGGACAGGCCATAGGCGGTCGAGTTCGACAGCTTGATGACAGCCCCGATATCGTCCGGGCAGCGGATGATCGGGATGACGGGACCGAAGGTCTCCTCGTACACGAGCTCGCAATCCGGCGGCACGCGATCGACAACGACTGGCGGGAAGAGGGCGCCCGTCCGACGCTCGCCATAGAGCCGCTCGGCGCCGCCTGCGACCGCCTCGTCGACCCGTTTTTCGAAGAGCGCGGCTGAGCGCTCGTTGATCACGGTCCCGACATCCGTCTCCGGATCCATCGGGTCGCCGGCTTTCAGCTTCTTCGCCTTCTCCAGGACGAGTTTGCTGAACTCATCGGCAACGCTCTCCACCACAAGGATGCGCTTCACGGCCGTGCAGCGCTGGCCCGAATTCTTGGTGGCGCCCTGGACCGCGAGTTCCGCCGCCTTGTCGAGATCGGCGTCCTCCATGACGATCAGCGGGTCGTTCCCGCCGAGCTCCAGGACGAGCCGCTTGTACCCGGCTTTGTTGGCGATGTGCTTCCCGACCCGGACCGAGCCCGTGAACGTCACGAGGTCCGCATCCGGGTCCGTGATCATCGAATCGCCCATCGTTGATGGGTTGCCGGTGACCACGTGAAGCATCTCCGGTGGCAGCCCGGCTTCGTAGAGGACGTCAGCCAGTGCCAACGCGGTGAGCGGGGTCAGCTCGGTCGGCTTCAGCACCAGCCGGTTGTTGGTCGCGATCGCCGGGGCGAGCTTGTGGCTCACCATGTTCAGCGGGTGGTTGAACGGCGTAATCGCGGAGATCACGCCCAGCAGCGGCGTGCGGGTGGTGAAGATCTTCCGCTGCTTGCCGTTCGGGGAGATGTCGCAGGCGTAGATGTCGCCGTCGTCCTTGATCACGAGCTGGGCCGCGAAGGACCAGACGTCGTAGGCCCGGCTCGCCTCGTAGAGCGAATCTTTCCAGCATAAGCCGGACTCGGCCGTGATCAGGCGGGCGAACTCCTCCTTGCGGTCGCCCAGGAGCTCGGCCGTGCGCTGCAGGATTTGCTGGCGCTCATAACGCGAGAGCTTCGGCGTGAACGCGCGCGCCGCCGCGAAGGCTTGGCGCACATGCTCGGGACGGGCCGCCGGAACCGTGCCCACGACCTCGTTCGTGTAAGGGTTCAGGACCTCGACAATATCGTCCGTCGTGACGGGCCTGCCCGAGATCCGCATCGTCTCGCGGCGGAAGGGAAGCTTCATGGGCGCGTTCATGGGCCGCCTCAGCTGGCGTGATTGAGAGCAACGTCGAACACGTCGAAGTTGCGAAGGACGCGGTCGGCCGGCAGGTCCAGCGTCCGGTTCGCGATCATGGGCACGACCTGTTCGGTCAGCCCGCCATGCGAGCGCAGCGGCTCTGTGAGGCCGGAGAGATCGTGCTTCGCGGCCGAGGTGCCGAGCGCCTTGTGCCGCGTCGAGACCACGACGATGTCGCCGATCCGGTCCAGCGGCAGCTCGAAGCGGCGGCAGGCCTCGTCCCGGCTGATCGAGACCTCAATCCCTTCCAGGGCCGCGACCCTGGCGATCATTTCGGCCGGGTCGGCCCCTTTGGGCAGGTAGATCGTCGCGAACGAACCGAGTGCGCCGTGGTGGACCACGTAGGGGTCGGTGATCGGCAGGATGACTCGAGCCTGGCCGGCGCCGAGCCAGTGATCGAACAACTCCTGCAGATAGATCACGTCCGGCTCGCCGGAGGGGTGGTGCTTGTCATTCATACCGTGGTCGGCCGTCAGCACCAGGATGCAGCCGGCCGCGTCGAGCTCCCCGACATACCGATCCAGCATGGCGTAGAAGCTGTTTGCCATCTCCGACCCGGGCGCCGCCTTGTGCTGCACGTAGTCGGTGGTGGAGAGATACATGAGATCGGGCCGGAAGCTCCCGAGCAGCTTTACCCCAGCGGCGAAGACGAACTCCGACAGCTCGGCGGAATAGACGTCCGGCACGGGCATGCCGACGAGGTCGAGCACGTTGTCGATCCCGTTCTCGGCGCGGTTCGCCTTGTCTGCCTTCTCGGACGAGAACGCGATCGCGCGGCCGGTCGAAAAGTCGAGCCCGCGCCCGAGAAGGGTGCGCAGCTTGTCCTTCGCCGTCACCATCGCGACCTTGGCGCCTGCCTCGTGGAATGCGGCGAGGATGGTCGGCGCCCGCATGAAGCGAACGTCGTTCATCATCACCTCTTCGCCGGTCGCAGGGTCGTAGAAGTAGTTCCCGGCGATGCCGTGCACGGCCGGCGGCCGGCCGGTGATGATCGAGATGTTGTTTGGGTTTGTGAAACTCGGGATGACGGAGAGCGCCGTGGTGCTCGCACCCGTCCGCATCAGCCTGTCGAGGTTCGGGGCGAGCCCAGCCTCGATCGCCCGCTCGATATAGCCCGGCTCCGACCCGTCGATGCAGACGACGACTGTCGGCGTCTTGGGCCAGCGATAGCTGCGGCCATTCACGGTCACGTCCTGGCCGATGCGCGATTGCATGTTCATGCAGCTCTCCTCACGCGGCCTTGGCGGAAGCTGTGAGGCTCACGCCCATCTCGGCGAGCACCTCGGCAACCGCGTCGACGGCGCCGCGCATCTGGTCGGGCGTGATGCGGCCGATGCAGCCGATCCTGAAGGTGTCGGCAACGGTCAGCTTGCCCGGATAGATCACGTAGCCGCGCTCCTTGAGCGCGTCGTAGAAGCGCCCGAACACGAAGTTGGACGCCTCCGGCATCCGGAATGTGACGATGATGGGCGCCTGGAGCTCGAGCGGAAGCAGTGTCTCGAAGCCGAGCGCCTGCATGCCTTCGACGAGAACGCGGCAGTTCTGGGCATAGCGCCCGCCGCGGCCGCCGACGCCGCCCTCGGCCCAGAACTCCTCCAGTGCTTGGTGAAACGCCACGATGACGTGGATCGGCGGGGTGAAACGATACTGACCCGTGCGCTGGAACCCGTCGTGCTGGTCGTGCAGATCGAGTACCAGCGTCGTGGCATTGCCTTTTGTCTCGGCCAGCGCCTCCCGCCGGCAGATCACGAAGCCTAGGCCCGGCACGCCCTCGATACACTTGTTGGAAGAGGCCGCGACCGCATCGAAGGGGGTCTGGCGCGAATCAAGCGGCAGCGCGCCGAATGCGCTCATTGCGTCGACGAGCAGCCGGCGACCATGGCGGGCGACGACGCCGGCGACCTCCCCGACGGGGTTGAGGATGCCGCTCGTCGTCTCGCACTGAACGACGAAAACGTGCGTGATCTCCGAGTCCGCGGCGAGAGCCTTGTCGAGGTCGGCCAGGTTCACGGGCTGGTCCTCGGTCGTTTCCTGAACGATCGCGACGCGACCAGCGATATCAAGGATCTTCTTCGCCCGGTGACCATAAGCACCGTTGACGAGCAGCAGGCACTTTCCATCACGCGGCACGAAGGTGGTCAGCATCGCCTCGACGGCGAAAGTCCCGGAGCCCTGCATCGGCACCGTCACATACGCCTCACCGCCGTGGATGATCTCCGGCAGCCGGTCGAGCACGGCCTTGTTGATCGCCACAAAGGCGGCATCGCGCGAGCCCCAATCGTGAACCATCACCTCCTTCACGCTCCGTGACGTCGTGAGCGGACCGGGGGTGAGAAGGAGGGCGTCGCCCGTTTCGGATGAGCCGCGCGGGGCGGGGTTCTGGGTCATAACGGGCCTTTCAAGCGACCTTGATGGTGATGATGCCGGCGACGATGAGGAGCGCCGCGACGCCGCGCGCAGGCACGAGGGGTTCTTTCAGGAGGAGCACGGCGATGAGGGTGGCGAAGAGAACGCTCGTCTCGCGCAGGGCTGCGACAAGGGCGATCGGTGCGACCGTCATCGCCCAGATCGCGATCCAGTACGCGGCGAGCGACATGCCGGCCCCTGCGAAGCCCGGAACAAGAAATTGCCGCATGGGCGCGAAGGCGGCCCGGCCGCGTCGCCACAGAAGGTAGAGCGGCAGCGGGATAGCGTCGACGACGAACAAAGCCGCCGAGTAGGCATGCGGATCGCCCGCAACGCGGGCTCCGATCCCGTCGACGATCGTGTAGCCGCAGATGATCACGGACGTGAGGAGCGCGAAGCCGACGGCGCGCCGGTCGAAATGCCCGCCCTTGCCGCGCAGAGACATCAGGCCGATCCCGGACGCGAGCACGCCGATCCCGATACCGGCGACTGGCGCGATCGGCTCGCGGATTAGGACGAGAGACGCGATCGTGGTGAGGAGCGGCGCGGCCCCACGCGCGATCGGGTAGACCTGCCCCATATCGGCGTGCCGATAGGCTTCGGAGAGCGCCAAGTAATAGGCGAGATGGATCGCAACCGAACCGAGCAGCCACGGCCAGGCCTCGACACGAGGCGGGCCCAGGGCGAGAAGGAAGGGGAGGCCGATCACACCCGCGAGCCCCGTCACGAGCGTCATGGCGATGAAAGGTTCCAGCTTCACCTTCAGGACGGCATTCCAGCCCGCATGCATGGCGGCAGCGAGCAGCACGGCGAGGAAGACGCCCGTGCTCATGCCGGCGCGGGTCCCGTCCGGTGTCGCGCCTTGGCTGCTTGCGTGGAGGGAGACGGCGCCGCGCCATCGTCCATGGTCTCTGTGACTCGCCGGTCGATGGCGCTACCCTATCCCAGGATTCTCGAGATGCAACACGTTCTCACAAAAAGCCACAATATCACTCGGCTACCATGATCTCCGTGCCGCGGGCCTGAAACGCCTCGGCAAAGGGCGAAGCCGGCATCGCGTCCACGATGATCGCGGTGGCGAGCTCCGCGTCGGGAATGCGAATGGGCGTGAGCCGTCCGAACTTGCTTCGGTCCGCCACCAGATAGGCCCGCTTCGCCGCCCGAAGCATCCGGCTCCGCTGCTCGGCGGCGACGCGCGTGAAATCCGTGATCTCGCCGTCTTCCGAAATGCCTGCCGCACCGACGAAGGCAACATCGAACCGAAAGCGATCGAGCGCCTCGATGACCTCGATGCCGAACGCCGCCTCGTCGACACAGTCGATCTCGCCCCCGAGCATGTGGACCCGTGTGCCTGGGACGCGGCACATGACGAGCGCAATCGGAAGGGAGTTCGTTGCGATGGTCAGGTCCACTTTGGTTGCCAGCGCTTCGGCCACCTTCAGGGTGGTCGCGCCTGAATCGAGAAGCACGACCATGCCGTTCTCGACGAGGCCCGCCGCTGCCCGCCCGATTGCTGACTTTCCCTCTGGGTTTTCGCCGAGGCGCTCGGTGAGCGCGGTCTCGGAGCTTCTGCGGGAGGCGCCGCCATGGACGACTTCAAGTCTCCCCCGCTTGGCGAGGCTCTTCAGGTCTCGCCGGATAGTTTCGCGAGACACAGAGAAGGAATCGGCCAGCTCTTCGACACTGACGGTTCCGGCGACTCGCAATCGTGCCAGGATCTCGTCCTGACGGCGCGCGGCAATGGGGCGAGGCATAGTCGATTGTTGTACGGTGTGTTTCGGTACCCTGAGGTCGAGGATGGCCTGAGGCAAGCTGAAGTTTTATACGGTCGAGCTTGCACGTGGTGCATATGAATCAGATAATCTCCAAATCGTATCGTCCAAATGTTGGAATTGCTCTATTTAATGCCGCTGGACGGGTCCTGATCGCGCGGCGGATCAAGGATGACGGTCCGGAAATCATCTTGCCCGGTCGCGAATGGCAGATGCCTCAAGGCGGCGTGGATCCACACGAGGATCTTGAAGTCGCCGCTCGCCGCGAGCTCTGGGAGGAGACAGGCGTCACCTCGGCAGCGGTGGTCGGCAGGTTGTCGATCCCGGTCCGCTACGACTTCCCACCGTATTCCGGTCCACCGCACAGGCTCGCTGCATTCCGCGGGCAGGAGCAGACCTGGTATGCAATGCGCTTCTTGGGCACCGACGCGGAGATCGACCTCGAGATCGCGGGAAACGGCGCCGAACCCGAGTTCGATTCGTGGCGCTGGGAAAGACTGGACCGGGTGACCGAACTTGTGGTCCCCTACAAGCAGCATATCTACGCGCAGGTCGCGCGAGAGTTCGGCGATCTCCTGAAGCGCGGATAACGCGCCGGGGTGGTCGTGCCGCTTGGGGGTTTGGCGACGTGACATGCGGCTCGAGGCGCCTCAGCGCCGTACTGGTTCTTCTCTCGCTCTCGGCGGGGGCAGCCTGCGCTCAGGGCACGGCCTCGACGGCCGGAGCGAGCCCGCCTGTCGCGGGACGCCGGCCCGCAGCAGCGAATGCGAGTGCTCCGACCGACGCCGAAATCCAGGCGCAAAAGCGCATTGCCGAGTTGCGGCTGAAGCGGCGCGAAGCCGCGGCGAAGCGAACGCTCGGCGGCATCTGCAACGGCTGCTGAGCCCCTCTCCGAAGCCCTCCAACCTCTCGGGCGCGGATTTCGCTCCGGCGGCCCTCTCCACAGCAGGAACGCCATGGCTGAGCCCGTTCGCATCAAGGACGCCGAGGACGCTCGACGGCTTGTGGAGGAGGGCGGGCACGCCTTTGTGAAGCTCGGCCTCTCGGACATCGACGGCATTCTGCGCGGAAAATACGTGTCCCGGGCGAAGTTCCTGTCCGCGATGGAGAAGGGGCTGGGGTTCTGCGACGTGATCGTCGGCTGGGACTCGAACGACCAGCTCTATGACAACGTCAGCTATACTGGGTGGCACACGGCCTACCCGGACGCGCCCGTCCGCATCCTGCCCGAGACCTGCAGGACGCTGCCCTTCGAAAACAACGTTCCGTTCTTCCTCTGCGAGCTGGCAGAGGAGGCTGAAGCGATCTGCCCGCGCGGTGTGCTGCGCCGTGTCCTCGCTAAGGCGGAGCAGATGGGCTTCGCGGTCTCTGCCGCCTGCGAGTACGAGTTCTTCGTCTTTGACGAGACGCCAGACTCGGTGCGCCAGAAGGGCTACCGCGACCTAAAACCGATCACGCCGGGCTTCTTCGGTTATTCCGTGCTGCGCTCATCCGTCCATGCGGAGCTCTACCGCGAGCTTCTCGACACCTGTCAGTCGATGGACATGGAACTCGAGGGCCTTCACACCGAGACGGGACCTGGCGTGCTCGAGGCTGCGATCGCCGTGGATGACGGGCTCCGCGCCGCGGACAAGGCCGCCCTGTTCAAGACCTTTACGAAAGTGCTCGCCCAACGCCGCGGTCTCATGGCCACCTTCATGGCCAAGTGGTCGAACGATTGGCCGGGTCAGAGCGGCCACATCCACCTGTCGCTGAAGGAGAAGGAGAGTGGGCGGCCGCTCTTCCGGGACGAGGCCGAGGAGCGTGGGATCGGCCGAATGATGCGCCACTTCATCGGCGGCCAGCAGGCGCTCATGCCCGAGGTCCTGGCCATGGTGTCGTCGACCGTGAATTCCTATTCGCGCCTGATCCCCGGTTTTTGGGCTCCGACCTCGGCGACCTGGGGTGTCGAGAACCGCACGACCGCGCTGCGGGCCATTCCGGGCTCCGCCTCGTCGCAGCGGGTCGAGTATCGGATCGCAGCGGCCGATGCGAACCCTTACCTCGCAGTCGCGGCGGCGCTCGCGAGCGGCCTCTACGGCATCGAGAATGAGATCGAGCCGGACGCACCCGTGTCGGGCAACGCCTACGATCTGAAGGACGGGGCAGGGCGGGACCTGCCGCGGACTCTTTGGGAAGCGGCGCAGCGGCTGAAAGGGTCGGAAGCGGCCCGGGACCTGTTCGGCTCCGCCTTCGTCGAGCATTTCGCCGCGACACGAGAATGGGAGGAACGCGAGTTCCGCCGCCACATCACGGATTGGGAGCTGAAGCGCTACTTCGAGATCATCTGAGGGGAACTCAGGTTCCGAGCGCGTTCGCGAGGTCCAGGAAGTCTGCGACAACCAGGTCGTGCCCGTGCTCGGCCGGAAGGTCGTTCTTCGGGATCGGCCCAAATTCCTTCGGGCGGTGCACATAGGCCGTACGGAAGCCGCAGGAGCGGGCCGCGACGAGGTCGTGATGATGGGCCGCGACCATCAGGCACTCCTCCGGATGACAGTCGAGCAGTCGGGCGGTGGCGAGATAGGCTTCAGGCAAGGGCTTATAAGCCCTCGCGACCTCGGCCCCGAGCACCGCGTCCCACGGCAAGCCGGCGCGCTTCGCCATATCCACCAACAGGGAGACATTGCCGTTCGAGAGCGTGGCGAGAGTATAGCGCGTCCTCAGGCGACCGAGCCCTTCGACGACGTCCGGCCAGGGATCGAGGCGATGCCAAGCACGGTTCAGACCCGCGATGTCGGCATCCGAGAGGTCTTTGATTCCGAACTCATCGAGCACCTGAAGCAGGCTCGCGCGATGGAGATCGTCCAGCCTGGTCCAGGGTCGTTCGCCGCTGCGGACCCGTTCCATGCTCGGCTGGTAGAGCGCACGCCAGCGGTCGGCGAACACGCCCCAGTCGAGCTCGGCATCGTGCGCGCCGAGGATCGCAGCGGCGTCGCGAGCGACGCCGGATCGCCAATCCACGACGGTGCCGAAGACATCGAAAGTGAGTGCCCTGACGCTCTCCAGCCCGGGCACCTTCAGGCCGCGCTCAGCGGGTCCAGTTGAAGGAGTAGGAGACGCTCGCGCCGAAAGTCCACTGGTCGCGCGAACCGATCAGGCGCGGGATAGGTGAGCGCCCGGCGTCGCCAATCAGACGGTTGTACCCGCCATAGACCGTCGTTCCCCAGGTCTCGTTCCACTGGTAGGACGCGGCTGCGAGTACGCCGACGGCCGTCACATCCGCTCCGGGCCGGTAGGCCGTTGGGATGATGACGTTCGCGGCGGCCTCGGCAGGAGTCACCCCAAAATAGCGGCGCACGTAATTGGCGTCGCCGAACGCGAGGCGGGGTCCGACGGACAGGGTCAACCGATTGATCGGCGCGATGAAGTCGACGCCGGCGTTACCGACCAGGCCCTCTGCGCCGTTCAGGGCATAGCGGAGTTCGGCACGAGCCCGGATGAAGCTGACCGGGAAATACTCGACGAAGACGCCCGGCTCGACGCTCCAGTTGATCTTGCGCAACCCGACCAGCCGCCTGTCGTCCGAGTAGTACCGGCCGCCTTGTACGCGCACGACGGGGCCGAAGCGGAGCTCGGGGATTTCATCATAGAGCGAGATGCTGAACCCGTCGTCGGGCGCCGCAAAGCGCGGCGGCTCACCGGCGCGGCGGATGTTGAGCGATGGATAGCCGATGCCGGTCAGCTTATCCGAACCCGGGAAGCGCGGCATGAACTGCCCGTTCGCGGTCACGGTCACGACGTAGGTCTCGGCCTGCGCCATGATCGGGCTGCGAAGGGTGCGGAAGCTGCCGAGATCGGCGGCCGAGGCGAGACTGGAGCAAAGAGCCAACGGCGCGGCGATCAGTGCCGCGAAACGAAACGTCATGTCTGCAATCCTGAATCGGCGCGAACCGGCACGCCCATTGTGTCGGCGCACAGTTAACGATCTGCGCCGTGCGACATCAACGAGCCGCAGGCAGGTGGCCGACGATCGGCGGCCACCTGTGCTTTCCGGACATCAGGCTCGGCTGTTCAGCTGTAATCCTCGAGCGTCCCGCGACGGCGGATGTCCAACGTCGCACAATGGAAGGCGCCACCAAACGGGCCATAGGCCAGGAACGGAGTAGGAAGCGGATCGAAGCCCCAATCCTTCAAGGCGCGAATCAACGTGGGCTGCGAGGCGTCCACCACGACCTTCTTCTCGGTGAGCGACAGCACGTTGATCGAGGTCCAGGGCGAGCACATCGAGATCTTCGCCATGATTCCGGAGACAGGATCAGGGCGCGGCGCGACCAGCACGTCCCAGCGCTTCAGGGCGGGAGGAAGGTTCTCGACATCGCAGTAATCAGGATTCACCAGGACCTTGCCGGGGGCGAGCGGCATGAAGGTCGAATCAATGTGCATGGGCTGCGTGCACAGGCTCGGGATCTCGTGGATGCGGTAGGTATCCCCGAGATGCCGCTGCAGCCACGCGATGCCGAAGCGGTTGGTCACATTCGACACCGTCACGAACAGGTCGCGCCCGCAGCGCACGAAGTCGGCTGCGTCGAAGACCGGCTCGAATTCGTTGATCGTGTACTCGATCGGGCCGCCCTTCTTGGGCAGCTTGTAGTCGTGGCGGTAGAGTTCGTCGGTGAGCTGCGGCCGAGGTGCCGAGGTCCAGCGCGCGCCGGCTTGGAAATACTCCTTGAAGAGCGGGCGGTAAGCGTCCTGCTCGAAGTGCCGCGAACGCCAGCACATCGGGCTTTCGATGATCTCGTCGCCGACAACCATGTAGCCATCGCGAGGGCACGCGATCGTGAACCCGCGGGATGACCAGTTGGGGGTCTTGTATTTTTTTGAGAAGTCCATGATCTCGGGCCGGCGCACCTTCACGCCTTCGCCCTCGAGCAGCGCGATGAAGCCGTCGAGTTCTTTCTGGGCCAGCTTCTTCATCCAGCCTGGGTATTTGAACCCGGCTGCAAGCCGGTACAGGCCCATCACGGAAGGCGGCAGGTTGTAGGTGACGGTGATGTGGTTGGACGGGATCGTCGCGCCCTCGAGACGGCCGACGATCACCTCCTCGAGAGGATCCCACTCATTGTAGGACATGACCACGGGAGAGGAGTTCGCCTTCTCCGGAGCGCGCGGCGCGGCTGTCGAGAGGCTCCCCGGAGACTCCGCTGAGTCCCGCTCCAACACGTCCGATTGCGAAGTCACCCCGAGATCCACGTCGCCTCCCTCCAGCCTAAGCCCGGTTCACCCACCCGGCCGATTTCAGGCAATGCGACCACAAATAGGCGGCATTGTTGAACAATCTCGGATAGATAGCACGCGCCTAAAACACGAGTTCGGCCGGAAAGGCCAGAGTGAGACCCCGGGCAAGATGAAGCGTTTGACGATCCTTGCCGCGCTTGCCGGCCTCGTTCTGTTCACCCTCGTTGTGGCGTTCTCCGGTGCCGACGAGATCTTGGAGGCCGTGCGGAGTGCGGGCTGGGCCACTCTGCTCGTCGTGGTGATCCGGGCAGTTGCCATCGCCGTCGACGGCATCGGCTGGAACGCGCTGTTCCCACCTGGGCGACGCCTGGACACCGGGGTCGCGATGCTGCTGCGCTGGATCCGGGAGAGCATCAATCAACTCCTGCCTGTTGCGGCAGTCGGCGGGGATTTTATCGGCGCTCGTCTCGCGACGTTCTGGCGCTGCGAGGGCGCCATTGCCTGGGCGAGCGTGATCGCCGACATCGCCGTTCAAGCGGGGACGCAGCTCCTGTTCGCGGTGCTCGGTCTCGCGCTCCTGGTCTGGCTCGTCGGGGACAGCGAACTCGTTCACTATCTCGGGGGCGGGATGGGGCTTGCTGCCCTCGCGATCGTCGGCTTCTTCCTCTTGCAGCGTCGCGGCGGCGCGAGGCTGTTCCTGACCATCGGCCAGAAGCTTGCGGCCGGGCGCGAATGGGCCGCGCTGGCTGCGGTCGAGCGCTTCTACGAGCGCCTGCGCGAAATCTACGCGAACCCCCGCGGCGTCGCGGCTTCGGTCGCCATCCACTCGGCCGTCTGGATCTTCGGCTCGTTGGAGGTGTGGGTTGCCTTCCACTTCATGGGCCACCCGATCAGCTTCGCCGAGGCGATCGTCATCGAGAGCCTCGGCCAAGCGGTTCGCGGGGCAGCCTTCGCAATCCCGGGCGGGCTCGGGGTCCAGGAAGGCGGCTTCGTGGCGATCTGCTCCCTCTTCGGCATCCCGGCGGGACCCGCGGTGGCTCTGTCCCTCGTGAAGCGTGTCTCTGATCTCGCGATCGGGATCCCGGGCCTCGTCGCCTGGCAATGGGTTGAGGGCCGTCGGGCGTTCCGGGCGGGGGCGGCCAACATCGATGGAGAAACCGGCGGGTTGGCAGGGAGCCGCCGTTGAGCGTGGTGCACGCCCTCGCGATCCTGCTGCTCGCCGTCTGCGCGGCCGGGCTGGTCTATCTGGCAGCCGCGATTCCTTTTGTCCGCCGGCTCGCGTCCCGAGCAGCCGTAAGCCCTCAGACCAGGGCGTCCATCACGATCCTGAAACCGCTCCACGGGGCGGAGCCGGGCCTCTGCGAAAACCTTTCGACCTTCCTGCGTCAGGATCACCCCGGGCCCGTGCAGGTCGTCTTTGGCGTCCAGAACCCGCGCGATCCGGCCATTGAGGTCGTTCGCCGCCTCGAACGGGCTTTTCCGGATGCCGAGATCGACCTCGTCATCGATGCACGCCTGCATGGCACCAACCGCAAGGTGTCGAACCTCATCAACATGGCCGAACGCATCCGCCATGAGATCGTCGTCCTGGCTGACAGCGACATGATTGTCGGCCCGGACTACCTCACGAGGCTCGTGGGCGAACTCGAGCGCTCGGAGGTCGGTGCGGTCACCTGCCTCTACCACGGCGTGCCGGCCGGGAATCTCTGGTCCCGGCTCTCCGCGCTCGGGATCGACACGCATTTCCTGCCGAGCGTTGCCGTCGGCCTCGGGCTCGGGCTGGCGAAGCCCTGCATGGGCTCGACGATCGCGCTTCGCCGGGAGATCCTGGACGCGATCGGCGGCTTCCGCTCGTTCGCGGACGATCTCGCGGACGACTACCTGCTCGGCGCAGCCGTGCGACGCCTGAATTTGCAGGTTGCCGTCACCCCGTTCACGATCGGGCACGCGTGTACGGAAGCGTCCTTCCAGGACCTCGCCCGGCAGGAGCTTCGCTGGGTCCGGACCATACGGCAGCTGGATCCCGCAGGGCACGCTGGTTCCGTGGTGTCGCACCCGCTTCCATTCGCGTTGGCCGCTTTCTGCCTGATGCCCAGCGGCATCGCGGCCGTCATGATAGGGGCCGCTATCCTGCTCCGGATCGCTCTGTGCCTTGCCGTTAAGCAGGCGTTCGGCTTAAAGGCACAGGTTTACTGGCTCGCGCCTTTGCGTGACCTCCTCTCCTTCGGCATCTTCGTCGCGAGCTTCTTCGGTCGCGGGGTCAGCTGGAGAGGCCACAGCTACGATGTGACGTCCGCGGGCGTCCTTACGGCGAAAACGAGGCACTGAACCCGAGATGATGCGCACGCTCTTCCTTCAGGCGCCGTCCTTCGATGGCTTCGACGGTGGCGCAGGCTCGCGCTACCAAGCTCGCCGCGAGATCCAGTCATACTGGTACCCGACCTGGCTCGCGCAGCCGGCCGCACTTGTCGAGAATTCCAAGCTCATCGACGCTCCCCCGCACAAGACGAGCCTCCAGGACGTGCTCGGCCAGGTGCGCGACTACGATCTCGCCGTGCTGCACACCTCGACACCCTCCTTCGATTCGGACGTGAAGGTGATCGAGGCCATGAAGGCCACGAACCCGAACCTGAAGGTCGGGCTGATCGGCGCGAAGGTCGCCGTTCAGTCGAACGAGAGCCTCGAAGAGGCGCCGATCGTGGATTTTGTTGCCCGCAACGAGTTCGACTTCACGATCAAGGACGTTGCGGACGGCCACGACTGGTCGAGCATCAAGGGGCTGTCCTACCGCAACTCCCAGGGCGTCATCGTGCACAACGAAGACCGCGCGGTCATGCACGACATGGACACGCTGCCCTTCGTGACGCCGGTCTACAAGCGCGACCTCGTCATGGAGAACTACTTCATCGGCTACCTGAAGCACCCGTACATCTCGTTCTACACGGGGCGGGGCTGCAAGAGCCGCTGCACCTTCTGCCTTTGGCCGCAGACGGTCGGCGGGCACCGCTACCGCACCCGCTCCGTGGGGCACGTCATCGAGGAGGTGAAGTACATCCTCAAGGCGTTCCCCCAGATGAAGGAGCTGATGTTCGACGACGACACCTTCACGGACGACCTACCGCGTGCGGAGGCGATCGCGAAGGAGCTTGGAAAGCTCGGCGTCACCTGGTCATGCAACGCCAAGGCGAACGTGCCGCGCGACACCCTGAAGGTGCTGAAGGACAACGGGCTCCGCCTGCTCCTCGTCGGCTACGAGAGCGGCAACCAGCAGATCCTGCACAACATCAAGAAGGGCATGCGGGTCGAGGTCGCGGAGGAGTTCACGAAGAACTGCCACGAGCTCGGCATCAAGATCCACGGCACCTTCATCCTCGGGCTGCCGGGCGAGTCTCCGGAGACCATCCGCGAGACGATCAAGTTCGCGACCCGCATCAACCCGCACACGATCCAGGTCTCGCTCGCGGCGCCCTATCCCGGGACCTTCCTCTACAAGCAGGCGATGGAGAACGGCTGGCTGGACGAAGCCAATGCCGAGCTCATCAACGACAACGGCATCCAGATCGCGCCCCTGCACTACCCGGGCCTGAGCCACACCGAAATCTTCACCTCGGTCGAGGATTTCTACCGAAAGTTCTACTTCCGCATCCCGAAGATCGCCTCCATCGTCGGCGAGATGGTTACCGAGCCCGACATGATGAAGCGCCGGCTGCGCGAGGGCGTCGAGTTCTTCCGCTTCCTGAAGGAGCGCCGGACCGTCGCGCAGGCGGCGTAGCTCGACGGTGTTAGCACCGGGCTAGTCCCGGTGACCTCGATGCGGTGAGTCTTGTGCCCACAACTTCGGGGTGGCCCGGATGTGCCCGGCCATGACAGCGGAGGGGCAACGCTCCCTCGTGGTCACGGCTGACGATTTCGGCCTCTCGCGCGAGGTCAACGAGGCCGTCGAGATCGCGCATCGGGACGGGATCCTCTCGGCCGCAAGCCTGATGGTGGCCGAGCCCTGGTGCGCGGATGCGGTCGAACGCGCTCGGCGGCTGCCGAGCCTCGCTGTGGGGCTCCATCTCACGCTAGTCGAGGGGAGGGCGGTTCTCCCGCCGTCGGAAATTCCCGACCTGATCGGCACGAGTGGCAAGCTGCGAACCGATCTCGCCCGCTACGGAGTCGATATTTTTTTCCGGCCGAGCGTCAAACGGCAGGTCGCGGCCGAGATCCGCGCGCAGTTCGAAGCCTTCGCCCGCACCGGCCTGCCGTTGGACCACGTCAACGCTCACAAGCACTACCACCTGCATCCCACGATAGCCGGGCTGGTCATCGAGATCGGTCGCGAATTCGGGATGCGGGCGCTCCGGGTGCCTGTCGAACCCGCGACCATCCTGGCGAAAGTCGAGTTGGTCGCGCGCGGGCTCGAGGCGAGGGTCGCGGGCCCTTACGCGAAGCTGCTGCGCGCCCGCGCCAGGCGAGCGGGACTCACGGTCGCAGACCAGGTGTTCGGGCTGGCTTGGTCAGGTGCGATGACCTCGGAGCGTGTCACAGGACTACTTCGGCATCTTCCGCCCGGCCGCACGGAGATCTACGCGCATCCGGCCCTCTCGGGCGGTTTCGAAGGGGCCGCGCCGGGATACCGATACGCCGACGAGTTCGCCGCACTTCTCGACACCGTCTCTGCCGAGGCGGCGCGACCAATGAAACTGTCCGGCTATACGTCGTGGCGGTGAGCGGCAGCCTTCGGTGGCCCGAGGAAGGCCGGTACGACGAAGAACGCCGCGAGCAGTGTGAATAGGAGCGAGATCGCAAGCAGCTCGCCCATCGAGGCCGTGCCCGGGTGGCTTGAGGCCCAGAGCGAACCGAAGGCCGTCCCGGTCGTCAGGGCCGAGAAGAAGATGGCCCGCGTCAAGCTGGATGCGAGGACGTCCGCGACGCCCTGCCGCCACGCGATCAAGTAGTAGATGTGGAACGCCACCCCGACCCCGAACATGAGGGGAAGGGCGATGATGTTGGCGAAATTCAGGTGCAGGCCGACGAGCTGGGCCGCCTGGAGCGTGAGGATCCCGGCCAGGACGAGCGGGCCGATGGCCAGCACCACGTCCCAGAGTCGTCGCATGGCGATCCAGAGGATGATCGTGATTGCCACCAGCGAGTAGATGCCGGCTTCGACAAAGGCGCGCACGATCGTGTCGCCCGATTCCCTGATCGTCACCGGCGCGCCGGAGGCATGCGGCGCGACCGAGCGGACGGCGGCGACGAAGGTTTCGGCGGCGGCCGGGTCGGCGAGATCCTGCTTCGGCTGAACCTCGAGCCGCGCCTGGCCGGTCGGGGCGACCCAGCTCTCCACGATCTCCTTCGGCAGCGTTTCGTGCGTGATCCGGTCGGCCGTGAAGGCGGTCCTGAGCATGGCGACGAGCCGCTCGAAGTCCGTCAGAACGGCCTGGAGAGCCGTGTTCTGGCGCTCGGGCGGGGCGCCGGCGAGCTGGCCCAGGATGGTGGCGAGGCGAAGAGCGGCCGGCCCCCCGGGAGCGGCCGCGTTCTCGGCCGCTTTGCGCAGGGCTCCGGCGGCGTCCTTCAGCGCCGCCTCGCTCTCACCCGGGCCGGGCGCCGCGATCGCGTCCGGATCAAGGACGGAGGCGAGACCGGGCGCCGCATCCTTCAGCATGGTGAGCTTGGCGTCCTGGCCCTCGGGCACGAACGTGTCGAGCGAGGCGACCCGCTGCACCTCGGGTAAGGCTGCGATCTTCTCCGCATCTGCGCGTGCCGCCTCGGCGGACGGGTAAAGGATGTCGAGGGTCGTAGGGCTCGTCTCCGGGTGGCTGGCGAGGTCGCGGAAAGTCGCGACGGACTCCACGTGCGGATCGCGGAGGTTCATCGGGTCCGAGTCGAAGCGGATACCGAGGAGCGCCGGGGTCCCGGCAAGCACGATCGCGCCGGTGATCCCGATGACCAGGAGCCGGTGCCGAGCGATCCAATGGTCCACATGGGCGAGCCAAGCCGTCTCGACGGCGGCCCGCTCGGGGCCTGGACGGAGCACCTCGATCAGCGCCGGAAGCATCGTGAAGCTCGCGAGGCAGGCGACCGCCATGCCCATCCCGGCGATCAGCCCGAGTTCCGAGACGCCGCTGAAATCGGTTGGCAGGAAGGACAGGAAGCCGGCCATCAGAGACAGGGCGGCGAGCGTCAGCGGGAACCCCACCTCGCGCCCGGCAGCGCGCAAGCCGAAGCCGAGGCCGCCATGGTTGTGCCGCTCAGCCCGATAGCGCACGGCGTACTGGATCCCGAAATCGACCCCGAGCCCGATGAAAAGCACGAAGAAGGCGACCGAGATCAGGTTCAGCCTGCCGACGGCGAGGAGCCCCAGCGCGGAGGTGATCGCAAGTCCGGCGAAGAGCGTCAGAAGAACGGCGAGGATGAGCTTCGGCGATCGAAGAGCGAGCCACAGGATGATGCCGACGGCGAGCAGCGTCAGGCCGATATTCAGCTCCATGTTCTCGGCGACTGTCGCGAATTCCTCGTCGGCGAGAGGCACCGGGCCCGTGAGCCGAATCGTCACCCCGTTCTCCGGCGTGAGCCCGATTTCGGCGGCCTTGCGGCGCAGGATCTCCGTTGCCGCAGCGCCCGGCTGCAAGGCGCCATAATCCATCATGGGGCGGACGAGGACGATCTTGCGCAGGTCGCCGGGCTCGGGGGGCCGCCCGCTGATCAGCGACTGCCAGGACAAGCGGGCCGATTTCCCAGCAAGCGCAGACTCGATGGTGCTCGCGAAGGCATCGTAGCGGGGTGCCAGCTCGTCAAGCGTCACGTCCTTCGTTCGGACCCCGACGAGGGTCGCGCCGAGCGTCTGGGCGAGTCCGCGCAGGCTTGGATCGCTCGCCAGGATCGACAGAAGGGGTGCCTGCTCGGACACCGAATCGAGAGTCGCCCTGAGCTCCTGCTCCGAGAGGAAAAGCAGCCCGTTCTTGGCGAAGAAGGGCCCGCCATCGGGCCGCTCCACGCTCCGAAACGTATCGGGGTCGGCCCGGAGCGCGAGGGCAAGCCGTTCGGCCGCCTCGTCCGTGATCTCGGGACTGCGCCCGTCGATGACGACCGCGACGAGTTCCGTCCGCTGCGGGAAGGCGCGGTCGAAAGCGATCTCCGCCTGCCGCCAGGGAAGCGAGGGGGAGATGAGGCTTGCCGTGTCGGTGTTGATGGCGAAGCGAGTGACGGCGACGAAGAGCGCGAGCGCGGTCAGCAACGCCGAAACAGCCAGGACCAGCCACGGCCTCCTCACGGAAACGTCGATGATCGCTTCAACGGGTCGCATGATCACGGGCGGCCTGTGCCATCATTTCAGCGCGCGGGAGGGAGAGGTTGACCTCCTAGCGGGGCCGGGCAGGGTGAGCAACGACCGGGAACCTTTGCGCTCCGCTCCGATGCGAAGGGACGGGACGTGGATTGTGCGAATCCGGGCGCATTAGGCCTCCTGCTCGACGAGCGGCGCAGAAGAGGGCATAATGCTGTCCGTGACCGGTCGAATGTCGTATGCGCGGATCCTCCGCGGCCTTCTGGGCGCGACTCTCAGCAAACGGGTAGGGGCATGAAGGTCGTCCTCGCGCAGCCGCGCGGTTTCTGCGCTGGCGTCGTGCGCGCGATCGATATCGTTGAGCGTGCGCTGACGAAGTACGGTGCGCCAATCTATGTCCGCCACGAGATCGTCCACAATCGCCACGTGGTCGAGACGCTCAAGGCCAAGGGCGCAGTCTTCGTAAAGGAGCTGTCGGAGGTGCCGGCAGGGGCCGTAACCGTTTTCTCCGCCCACGGCGTCGCGCGTTCCGTGCAGAAGGACGCCGAAGACCGCCGGATTCCGGTGCTCGATGCGACTTGCCCGCTCGTCACGAAGGTCCACAATCAGGGCCGGCGCTATGTCACGCAGGGACGTACGCTGGTGCTCGTAGGCCACGCCGGACATCCGGAGGTGGTCGGCACGCTCGGTCAGATCGATGGGCCGGTCCACCTGGTCCAGACCGCCGCGGAAGTCGCTACCCTGCCGCTCCCGCTCGACACGCCGCTCGCCTACATCACTCAGACGACGCTGTCCGTGGACGATACGCGCCACATCATCGAGGCACTGAAGGCGCGCTTCACCGATGTGATCGGGCCCGACACCAAGGACATCTGTTACGCGACGCAGAATCGTCAAGCGGCCGTGCGGGATCTGATCAAGACAGTGGACGTGCTCCTCGTCGTCGGCGCCCGGAACTCATCGAACTCCAACCGCCTGCGCGATGTCGGCGAGGAAGCGGGCGTTCCGTCCTACCTCGTGAACGACGGCAGCGAGGTGGATCCGAAATGGCTCGTCGGAGCGGAACGGGTTGGCCTGACGGCGGGCGCCTCCGCACCGGAGGTCCTCGTGGACAGCGTGATCGAAGCGCTCCGTCGCATCGATGCGCTCGAGGTCTCCGTTATGGACGGGACCGAGGAAAACATCACCTTCAACCTTCCCCAGGTGCTCCGAATTCCGGAAGCAGTCGCGCAGAACGCGGCCTGAGCCTGACATACGAAGCGAGAGAAGCCCGTGGGAATTCCGGTTCGCCAGGTCGTCGACGTCGGCAGCTACATCGTCAAGCAGCACCTGAGGGGCAACAAGCGTTACCCGCTCGTGCTGATGCTCGAGCCGCTGTTCCGCTGCAATCTCGCCTGCGCGGGCTGCGGCAAGATCGATTACCCGGACGAGATCCTGAACAAGCGCATCTCGGTCGAAGACGCGCTCGGGGCCGTCGATGAATGCGGCGCTCCTGTCGTGGTGATGGCCGGCGGCGAGCCGCTGATCCACAAGGACCTGCCCAAGATCGTTCAGGGCATCATCGCGCGGAAGAAGTATGCGATCGTCTGCACGAACGCACTGCTGCTGGAGAAGAAGATCGACGACTACAAGCCGTCGCCGTATTTCACCTGGTCGATCCACCTCGACGGCGACCAGGAGATGCACGACAAGTCCGTCTGCAAGGCCGGCGTGTACGAGAAGGCCGTGGACGCCTTAAAGCTCGCCAAGCAGAAGGGCTTCCGCGTCACGATCAACTGCACGTTCTTCAACGATGCCGACGCCGACCGCATCGCGAAGTTCTTCGACACGGTGACCGAGCTCGGCGTCGACGGGATCACGGTGTCGCCGGGCTACGCCTACGAGCGCGCGCCCGACCAGAAGCACTTCCTGAACCGCGCCAAGACGAAGGAGATCTTCAGGGGCGTGTTCCGGCGCGGCAATCGCGGGAAGAAGTGGGCCTTCAACCAGTCCGGTATGTTCCTCGACTTCCTGGCGGGAAACCAGGCGTACAAGTGCACGCCGTGGGGCAACCCGACACGGACCGTCTTCGGTTGGCAGAAGCCGTGCTACCTCCTCGGCGAGGGCTACGCATCCAGCTTCAAGGAGCTGATGGAAGACACGAACTGGGACAATTACGGTGTCGGCAATTACGAGAAGTGCGCCGATTGCATGGTGCATTCGGGCTTCGAGGCTTCGGCCGTGATGGACACGGTGCGCCGGCCCTGGGTGGCCGCGAAGGTCGCCCTGTTCGGCATCAACACCGAGGGCCCGACGGCGCCGGACATCCCGCTCGATAAGCAGCGCCCGGCCGAATACGTCTTCTCGCGCAACGTGCAGAAGAAGCTGTCAGAGATCCAGGCCGAGAAGGCCGCCGCCCAGGCCCAGAAGGCGGCGAACGCGGCCTAAGCGTCGGAACGCGACCGCGGCATCCCGCGCGGTCGCGACAAGGGCGGGGATTTGGCCGGGGCTCCGCGCGAGGGACCGCATTACGCCGACCACGTCGACCGAGCCGTCGGGCCGCATGGCCGACCCGGCGATGGGCGGCAGGACGTGATCCGCACGATCAGACACGACACGGATGGCGCCGAACGGTACGCCGTGGCGGGCTGCGAATGCGGCCGCCACATGCGATTCCATGTCGACCGCACCCGCGCCTGACTGCTCCCACACGGCGGCCTTTGCGGCGGGCGTAAGCAGCGGTGCATCGACCCCGGTCATGGGACATTCCACGACGGCGAAGTCGGCTTGGCCGAGCCGGCCGCGCCAGGCCTGCAGCAGCGAGCCCGGCACATGCCAGGATTCGTCGGCCGTCCGGATCTCGGTCGCGAGCACGACATCGCCGACCCTTATTCCGGGATCGAGCGCCCCCGCGATGCCGAAACTGACAACGGCGCGGAGTTGCCTCGCATCCAGGGCCGTCAGCCGCGCCTCGAGCGCGGCCCGGCTTCCTCCACCGGCCACGACCGCGATGCCTGGGCCGGCCGCGATGCGAGCTTCCTTGTTGAGGCCTGTTACGGCGAGAACGACAGGCGTCATAGGCCCTTTCGGCCTGCCCTGACGTCCGAGCCGGGCAGCTGCGTCAGAGGCCCCAGGCAACCTGCCGGGAGTTGGAGCGCTGCAGGTTGCGGTAGCGAGCCATCGCCCACAGCGGGAAGTATTTCGCGTAGCCGTGGTAGCGCAGGTAGAACACCCGCGGAAATCCGCCGCCCGTATAATCCTCCTCCGGCCAGAGCCCGTCATCGAGCTGCGTCGCCGCGAGGTAGGAGATGCCGCGGGCGACGGCCGGATGGTCCGCCTCGCCGGCCGCCATCAATCCCAGTAGCGCCCAGGCCGTCTGCGACGCGCGCGAGTCCGCGGGCTCATAGCCGCGATAATCGAGCTTGTAGCTGTCGCAATCCTCGCCCCAGCCGCCATCGGGGTTCTGGATGTCGACGAGCCACTCGACCGCCTTTCGGACGGTCGGTGAGCTGGGGTCGATGCCGGCGGCATTGAGGGCGCACAGCGCCGACCAGGTGCCGTAGATGTAGTTTACGCCCCAGCGCCCGAACCAGCTGCCGTCCGGCTCCTGATCCTGGATCAGGTAGGAGACCGCCTGCTGCATGCGCGGGCTGTCCTTCGGCTCCCCGAGCTGGGCGAGCATCCCGACGCAGCGGGCCGAGACGTCCACGGTCGGCGGATCGAGCAGGGCGCCGTGATCTGCGAATGGGATGTTGTTGAGGTAGTGATAGGAGTTGTCGATGTCGAAAGCGCCCCAGCCGCCGTTGCGGCTTTGCATGCCCGCGATCCACTCGCGTGCGCGCTCGATGGCCTCGTCGTTCTCTGCGCCTTCCGGGTATTTCGCGCGGAGCCGGTCCATCGCCATGGCGACCACCGCGGTATCGTCCGTGTCCGGGTAGTGATCATTCCCGTATTGGAAGGCCCAGCCGCCGGGCCGCAGGCCGGGACGGTTCTCCGCCCAGTCCCCGACGACGTCCAGAATCTGGCGCGGCCGAAGCCATTTCGCACCTTGCAGCGCAGCCGCCTCGGCGCGCGGATCGCCGGTCTCGAGCAGTGCATGGCTTGCGAGTGCCGTGTCCCAGACCGGTGAGACGCAAGGCTGGCAATACGCCTCGTCCTTCTTGATGACGAGGAGGTTCTCGATCGAGCGGCGTGCGATTGCTCGGTCAGGGTGCGTCTCGGGGTAGCCGAGCGCGTCGAACATCATCACCGAGTTCGCCATGGCCGGGTAGATGGCGCCCAGGCCATCCTCGCCGTTCAGCCGTTCGGTCGTGAAGGCGACGGCTCGCGCGATGGCCCGGCCGCGCAGATGTGCTGGCCAGAACGGCTCGACCTTCTTGAGCACCACGTCGAGCGTGTTGAAGAAGGTCGCCCAGGCTGGATGAGCATGGCTCGGCTTCTTCGGAGGCGGCGGGGCGGCCGAGGCGAAAAGCTCCTGGACCCCGATCCCGCGAGGGTTGCGGGCGCGCGGCTTCAGCACTTGCAGGACCAGCAGGGGCACGATCACGGTGCGCGCCCAGTAGGACATCTTCGCCAGGTGGACAGGAAACCACTTCGGCGCGAGCATGAGCTCGACCGGCATGGTCGGGACCTGATCCCAGCCGACCTCACCGTACAGCGCGAGCTGGAACCGCGTGAACACGTTCGCTGCCGCCGCCCCGCCACGGGCGAGGATGCCCTCGCGCGCGCGCGCCATGTGGGGTGCGTTGATGTCGTCCCCGATCATCTTCAGGGCGAAGTAGGCCTTCACCGTTGCGCTGATGTCGAAGCCGCCGCCGTGAAAAAGCGGCCAGCCGCCATGGTCGGCCTGGGTCCGGCGCAGGTAGCGGCCGATCTTCGCCTCGAGCTCGAGATCATCCGGCTCGCCGAGAAACTGGCGGAGAAGGATGTACTCGGAGGGGATGGTTGCGTCGGCCTCGAGTTCGAAGCACCAATGGCCGTCGCTCCGGCGCGTGCGAAGCAGCGCGTCGGTTGCGGACTCGATCCGCTCGTCAAGGTCCGCCAGAACCGAATTGGGGAACGCTCCGTCGCGGAGCGGGGAAATGAAATTCACGCCTACGCCTTTGACACGAAACGCGAAACGCCGATATCGCCGCGGTGCAACACACCGGCGGCATTCTCGCCTGAGCGTATCGCGCCTTCGATCGTGGCGGGCAACCCCGTGTCGGTCCAATCGCCCGCAAGAACGAGATTAGGGTAAGCGGTGGCGGGGTTCGGACGCCGTGCGTCCTGCTCGGGCGTCGCCGCGAAGGTCGCGCGCTTCTCCTTCACGATCTGCCATCGCGGCAGCTCGGCGGAGAGGCCCGTGATCCCCGCGACTTCGGTCCAGATCGTACGGGCGAGATCTTCCCGTTCGATGTCGAACAGGCGGTCCGCCGCGCTGATCGTGACGGAGAGCCGGTCGGGATAGGCAAAGAGCCATTCGGACACGCTGCCGACCATGCCGAGGAGCAGCGGCTGCCCGGGAGCCGGTAGGATCCGGAAATGGGCGTTCAGGATCCCGCGATATTCGCTGGGAGCCTGGATGCCCGGCAGGAGGTCCGCCGCGACCCAGGGCGGGACGGCGAGGACGACGAGGTCCTCGGGCCCGAGTTCAACCTCGGCGCTCGAAAAGCCGAGCTTTGTCACGGCCCTGTCGGCGTGCTCGATCGCTCGGAGGCGCTCACCGAAACGAACCTGTGTCCCGTGCCGGCCGAGATAGGCGAGGGCGGGCTCCACGAACGCGGCCGAGAGCCCCCCGGTCGCGACCACCGGCCGGCACGCTTGGCCGCCTGCACCGAGCGTCTCGCGGATGATTGCCCCGGCCAGACGAGCTGAGGCCTCCGGCACCTCCGTGTTCAGGGCAGAGAGCAGCACCGGTTTCCAGAGGCGGTCATACAAGGCGCCCGAGCACGCCATCGCCTCACTGATACGCGTCTCGGCTTTAGCCGAGAGGAGGCGGGCAGGAGCGAGATAATCCAGCGGGCCTGTGCCCGGTACGCGGCGAGACGCGACGAAGACCCACCAGGGCAGGCGTCCGCCGTTGGGGCGAAGCCGCCACCTCTCGCCACTTTGAACGTCCGCGAAGTCGAAGGCCGCTTCGTCCGCAATCGTGAGCGCGGCCGTGCCCCCCGTGAGCTCGGCATAGGATAGCGCCGAGCGGTTGCCCGATAGGAGGAGATGGTTGCCGTTATCGATCTCGAGGCCGAGCGTCGCATCGAAGTAGGAGCGGCAACGGCCCCCAGCCTGCTTGGCCGCCTCGTGCAGGATGACCTGTTCGCCGGCTTCCGTGAGTCGAACGGCGGCGCTGAGGCCGGCGAGACCCGCGCCGACCACATGGACAACGCGCATCGTCAGGCGAAGCCGTAGCGGATCAGCGCCGCCAGGATCCGCAGCTTGCCGGTGCTGACGCGCTCGCGAGGCGGCGCGAAGCCGCGCTTCATCGTGCGCTCGAGGACGGAGCGGTACGCCGCCTCCATGATCCGCGGAGCGCGAACGATCCGCCTCGGTTGGCGCGACATGACTCTGTCCGCCTCGGTGTAGTGCATGCGCGCCCGCTCCGCGACTTCGGTGCAGACGTCGTCGAGACGGGGATGCGCGAGCACGGCCGCGGGATCGTGCCCTGTGATCCCGGCCCGCTCGAGCCCCTCGCGCGGAAGATACAGCCGCTGAATCGCGGCGTCCTCGTCGATGTCGCGGAGGATATTGGTGAGCTGCAGCGCGCGCCCGAGATGGTACGCGAGCTGGTCGGCTTCAGCATCGGCGAGCCCGAAGACGCGCGCGGAGAGCCGGCCCACGGCACTCGCCACCCGGTCGCAATAGAGGTCGAGCGTCTCCCAGTCCGGCGCCCGGATCGTGTCGACGACATCCATCTCCATGCCGTCGATCACGTCGTGGAAGCTCTGCTTCTGCAGCCGGAACGGCGTCACGTGCGGCGCCAGCGCGGCAGTGTTGCGCCGAACCGTGCCGCGATAGAGCGCCTCGATGTCCTCCCGCCAGCCGTTCAGCGCCTCGATCCGACCCTCGCGCGGGCCCGGCGAGTCCGCGATGTCGTCGACCTCTCGGCAGAAGCCGTAGATCGCGTACATCGCTTCGCGCTCCGCCTTCGGCAGGATGCGCATGCCGAGATAAAAGGAGCTGCCGGATGCTGGCAGCGCCGGCCCAGTCTCGGCGGTCGCAACGGCGCTCATGGCGCGAGCTTCGCCTGGGTTCGGGCGCCTCCGCCCACTCGCTGCAAGAGCGCTTTGAGGATGCCGGATCCGGCCGCCACGAGCGCCTCCGGCTTCGTCGCATGGACCCGTTCGCTGAGTGGATCACGGGTTCGGAGCTTGCGGACGAGTGATTCCGCAAGGCTCTGGATCACGGCCACCTCGAGCGCGAGCCGCCGATCCGCGATGATCGAGGGGAAAACCGCACTTTCTTGCAGGAGCCCCGCGCAGCCCTCGTTCAGCTCCCGGATGACCGCAAGAAGGGCAGGGGAGGCCTTCGGATCCGCGAGCTCCTCGATACGTGCGCCATGCCGCGCCAGGCTGTCCGCGGTGAGGTACACGCGGTCGATCGACCGGTAATCCTTCGCGCAATCCTGCAGGTGGTTGATGACCTGCAGCGCGGCGCATAGCGCGTCGGAGGCCGCCCAGGTGCGGCGGTCCTCGCCATGCACGTCGAGCACGAAGCGGCCCACGGGCATGGCCGAGAGCGCGCAATAATCGATCAATTCGCGCCAGTTCGCGTAGCGCGTCTTACGCGCGTCCTGCCGGAAGGCGTCGAGCAGGTCCTGCGCGTGCCGTGGCGACAGCCCGCGCTCCGCGAGGGCGAGCCGAAGGGGCTCCGCTTCCGGGTCGGCCGGTCCGGTCCCGGTCAGCGCCGCCTCGAGCGCGTCGAGCATGCGCAGCTTCTCGTCCGCCGAGAGCGTCGCGTGGTCCGCGACATCGTCCGCGGCGCGCACGAAGCGGTAAAAGGCGAGGATCGGGCCGCGATGGCGCGGGCTGATGAGGTGGGACGCAACCGGGAAGTTCTCGTCCTTGTGCCCCTTGCCCGACTTGGCATCCGTTGCGGTGGTCACCGCAAGTATCCTGCCTGACGGAACCAGGCGACCGCATCTGCCAGTCCCTCCTGGTAGGGACGGGAGGCGTAGCCGAGTTCTCGGCGGGCCTTGCTGTCGTCGAAGAACATCTTGTAGGCCGCCATCCTCAGCGCGTCTCGGCTCACGAAGGGTTCGCGTCCGGTGATCTGGGCGACCGCCTCCGCCCCGATCGCGAGCGGCCAAACCGCGAGCCGCGGGATCCGCAGGCTCGGCGGGCGTCGGCCGACGATCCCCGCGATATCGGCCAGCATGCGCGACAGCAAGACGTTCTCGCCCCCGAGGATGTAGCGTTCGCCGATCCGCCCCTGACGGAGCGCCAGGAGGTGCCCCGTCGCGACGTCGTCGACATGAGCGAGGTTCAGGCCCGTATCGACGAAACCCGGCATCTTCCCCGACGCCGCCTCGACGATCACTCGGCCTGTCGGCGTCGGCTTCACGTCGCGCGGCCCGATCGGCGTGGAGGGGTTCACGATGATTGCGGGCAGGTTCTCGTGCTCGACCAACTCCTCGACCGCACGCTCGGCCAGCACTTTCGACCGCTTGTAGATGCCGATCGCGGTCTCAGGCGTGAGCGGCTGGGTTTCGTCGCCGCCCGGCGTGATCGTCGCGACGCTGGACGTGTAGACGATCCGCTCGACACCTTCGGCGAGGGCTGCCCGCATGATGTTGCGCGTGCCCTCGACATTCGCATCGATGAGGTCCTGCGGCCGCTTCGCCCATAGGCGGTAATCCGCCGCGGCGTGGACGAGGTAGCGAGCGCCTCGCAGCGCCGGTCCGAGCGTCGCCGGCTCCTTGAGGTCGCCGGTCACGACCTCATCTTGTTGCGAAAGATTCGTGCGGGGCGACGTCGCCCGCACCATGACTCGGACGGCGTAGCCTGCCTCGCGAAACACGTTCGCGATCGCCGAGCCCAGGAAGCCGGAGGCTCCCGTCACCAGGACGCGATCGCGCTCTCCGGCCGTCTCGGCCATGGTGCCATTCCCGGTCCTAGGCGCGGACCTTCAGCGCGCCCGCATTGCGGCCGAGGATGTCGAACACGCGGCGAACGATGCTCTGCGCGTCGAGCCCGGCCTGCGCATACATGCGATCCGGCTTGTCGTGGTCGATGTAGATGTCCGGCAGGACCATGGAACGCAGCTTCAGCCCGCCATTATCCAGCATGCCGCGATCGGTCAGAAGCTGCTGCACGAATGACCCGAAGCCGCCGATCGAGCCCTCCTCGACCGTGATCAGCACCTCATGATCCCGCGCGAGCCGGAGGATCAATTCCTCGTCCAGCGGCTTGGCGAACCGGGCATCCGCGACGGTCGTCGAAAGACCACGGGCTTCCAACTCCTCGGCCGCCTTGAGCGCCTCGGTAAGCCGGGTGCCAAGCGACAGGAGCGCGACGCGCGTCCCTTCCTTGACGATGCGCCCGCGCCCGATCTCGAGCGGGATGCCACGCTCGGGCATGTCGATGCCGACACCTTCGCCGCGGGGGAAGCGGAACGCGATCGGCCCGCTGTCATGCGCAGTCGCGGTCGCGACCATGTGGACCAGCTCCGCCTCGTCCGCGGCGGCCATGATCACCATGTTCGGCAGGCAGCCGAGATAGGCGATGTCGAACGACCCGGCATGGGTTGCGCCGTCGGCGCCGACGAGCCCGGCCCGGTCGAGCGCGAAGCGCACCGGCAGGTTCTGCAGCGCCACGTCGTGGACAACCTGATCGTAGCCGCGCTGCAGGAAGGTCGAATAGATCGCGCAGAAGGGCTTGTAGCCTTCCGTCGCGAGCCCAGCCGCGAAGGTGACGGCGTGCTGTTCGGCGATGCCGGTGTCGAACGTCCGCTCCGGAAATTCCTTCCCGAACAGATCCAGGCCGGTGCCGGTCGGCATGGCGGCCGAAATCGCGACGATCTTGTCGTCCTCGCGGGCCTGCTTGGCGAGGCTCTCGGCGAAGACCTTGGTGTAGGAAGGCGCATTGGCCTTGGCCTTGGCCTGCGTGCCCGTGATCACGTCGAAGGGCACGACGGCGTGGTACTTGTCGGCCGAAGCCTCGGCCGCGGCGTAGCCCTTCCCCTTCTGGGTCACGACGTGAACCAGGATCGGCCCGCTTTCCGCGTCCCGAACGTTCTTCAGGACGGGCAGCAGATGGTCGAGGTTGTGACCATCGATCGGGCCGACATAGTAGAAGCCGAGCTCCTCGAACATCGTCCCGCCGGTGACGAAGCCGCGGGCGTATTCCTCGGCCTTCACGGCCTTGTCGGCGATGAACTTCGGCAGACGCTCGGCGATGTTCTTGCCGACCTCTCGCAGCGACCGATAGGTCTTGCCGGACACGAGCCGGGCCAGGTACGCCGACATGGCGCCTGTCGGCGGCGCGATGGACATATCGTTGTCATTGAGGATGACGATGAGCCGGGACTTGAGATGTCCCGCATTGTTCATTGCCTCGTAGGCCATGCCGGCCGACATCGAACCGTCCCCGATGACCGCGATGACGTTGTTGTTGCGGCCATCGAAGTCGCGAGCGACCGCCATGCCGAGACCGGCCGAGATCGACGTGGAGGAATGGGCCGCGCCGAAGGGATCGTATTCGCTCTCGGAACGCTTGGTGAAGCCCGAGAGGCCGCCACCCTGGCGAAGCGTGCGGATGCGGTCACGGCGTCCGGTCAGGATCTTGTGCGGGTAGGCCTGGTGGCCGACGTCCCAGATCAGGCGATCGTTCGGGGTGTCGAAGACATAGTGGAGGGCGACCGTGAGCTCGACGACGCCGAGCCCCGCCCCGAGATGGCCTCCGGTGACGGAAACAGCGTCGATCGTCTCCTGCCGCAACTCGTCGGCGACCTGCCTCAGGTCGGACTCGGGGAGCGCGCGGAGCAGTTCGGGGGTCCCGACCTTGTCGAGAAGAGGGGTATTCACAGGCAACGCGGGACTCGCAGTTGTCATCTTCGTTGACATTCTCCCTGCACCTTTTCCCGCCAAAAGAGAACCCGCTTCCTCACCTTGGCCTTAATCCGCACTCTCAGTTTTGCCGTTCTGCCACAAATCGCGCCGTCTCGACGAGGACACTCGCGCGGTCGCCGAAAGATGCCATCTCCTCTTCGGCCCGAGCAACGAGCGACTTGAGGCGGGCTCTCGCGCCGTCGGCACCGAGCAGCGAAACCAGCGTCGATTTGCCCTTCGCCGCATCCTTCCCGGTCGCTTTTCCGACAGTCGCCGCTTCACCCTCTGCATCGAGGAGGTCGTCCGCGATCTGGAATGCCTGGCCGAGCGCAACTCCATAGCGGGCAAGCGCCGCACGCTCATGGGCGCCGGCCCGGCCGATGATCGCGCCCATCTGGACGGACGCGGCCAGGATGGCGCCGGTCTTCATGGCTTGGAGCTGGAGCGTCGAGGTTTCGTCGCCAGGAATAGGCCTGCTCTCCGCCGTGAATCGGCCCTCCGCTTCGAGGTCGAGCATCTGCCCGCCGACCATGCCGCCGAGACCGGATGAACGGGCGAGCGCGAGCGTCAGCTCGACCCGGATTGCCGGGTCGGGATCGGTCGCGGCATCCGCAAGGATGTCGAAGGCCAAGGTGAGAAGGGCGTCGCCGGCAAGGATCGCGGTCGCGTCGTCGTAGGCCTTGTGCACGGTTGGCTTGCCCCGGCGGAGCGCGTCGTCGTCCATGGCCGGAAGGTCGTCATGGACCAGGCTGTAGCCATGAATGCACTCGACGGCCGCCCCGGCCCTGATGGCGCCTTCCCCGTCTTGGCCGAACAGCCTTGCCGTCTCGACCACGAGATGCGGCCGCAGGCGCTTGCCCCCGCCCAGCATCGCATAGCGCATCGCGTCGAGCAGCCGGTTCGGGCGCGCGATCTCACCGGGAAGACAGGCTGGCGCAAGCAGCTGATCGAGCAGGCTCTCGATTCCCTGCGCCGTGCCCTCGAGGCGGGCGAAGAAGTCGTTGTTCGTCAAGGCTTCACATTGGTCTAAAGAGCGACGACCGCTTGGCGGAACGGAAACGACAGGTCAACCTCGCATCGTCATCATAGGTGAACGGGCCTTTCGGCGCCGGGAGGACTTTTCATGCGATGCTGGATGGTCGGCGCCGGGATCCTTCTGGTTCTCGCTCCTGCGGTGTCTCTCGCGCAGGATGCCGCCGCCCAGAAGCCGGCTCCCAAGGCGCGATCCGCTGCGCCTCCGGGGTCAGCGAAGCCCGCCGACGCGAATGCCGATGCCCGCCGCCTCGAGCAGGAGCGCTACAAGCGCTGGGACGACCGGATGCGTCGCGCCACCCGGTCCCTCTGCGACCGCTGCTGAGCGCCCTATCAGGGGCGTCGTCTGGTCTGGCTTTGACGCACCCGCGGTTCAGGGCACGCATAGTTGAACTCGGTGTGGAAGTCGGTCAGCGCGCTCTGGCGGGTGATCCGGCATTCCGGCCGCGCGGAGGTCTCACGGAGGTAGATTTCCGCGACGCGTTGCATCCGCTCGGCGCGCGGCAGGCTCGCGAGCCCGCTGCAAGAGCTGACCACGGCCTCGTTCAGGCCGTTCGTGACGACCACGAAGCTCGCTGCATCCCTGCGATCGAACACTTCGTAGGTGTCGTGGCACCCGAGATGGACGTGGATCCCCTTCACTTCGCCATACCGGTTGATCGTGTAGGTGAAGGTCTCGACGGAGCACCCGGCGAGAGCCGAAAGGGCAAAAATCGGAAGGAGGATGCGGCGGAGCATGGTGCGGGCAGGACGGTATTCGCGGAAGCTGGCTCTCCGCTTAAGGCACGACGCCCTCCTTGTCGTGTCGATTCGTTCCGAGCCGATCTAGCGCCGAAGCGGCGCGAGAAGGTCCTCCACGGCTGCCAGGCGCGGCTCGAGACCTTCGGTCGGGGTCGCTGACACGAGCCGGCCGTTCCGCCACGCCAACTCAGAGCCGTTTGCGATGAGGCGCTTGACCGCTGGATCGTCCTCGTCACGATCCTTGAAGGTCAGCGCGACTGCCTGAGGCCCTGCATCGACCCGGGCGACGCTTGCGTCCCGGCAGAGGCGTTTCAGCCGGTTCAGCGCAAGGAGCGCCGTAACCTCTTCCGGGGGGGCGCCGAACCGGTCCTCGATTTCGTCGGCGATCCGCGCCTCCGCGGCGCGATCGAGGCTCCGCGCGATCTTGGCGTAGAGGTTCAGCCGTACCTCGGCCTCCGGGACGTACTCGGCGGGGATGCGGGCGGAGATTCCGATATTCAGCTCGGGAACCCATTCCTCGGGCGGGCTCTCGCCTTTGGCGGCGGCGAGTGCGCGTTCGAGAAGGCGGCGGTACAGCCCCGCGCCGATCAGCTTGACGTGCCCGGCCTGGGTGTCGCCGAGAAGGTCTCCGGCGCCGCGTTGCTCCAGGTCCTCGGCGCTGATGGCAAAACCGGCCCCAAGCCGGTCCAGGCGCTCGAGCGTACCGAGTCGCTTCCGGGTGTCCTCCGGGATCTCCTCCTCGGGGTCGGTCAGGAGATAGGCAATGCCGCGAGGCCTGCCGCGGCCCACGCGGCCCCGAAGTTGGTGAAGTTGCGCGAGGCCGAACATGTTCGCGCGCCAGACCAGAATGGTGTTCGCGCGCGGCACGTCGAGCCCGCTCTCGATGATGTTGGTCGCAAGCAGCACATCGCCTTCGCCATCGGCGAAACGGACCATCGTCTCATCGATCTCCTCGGCCGGGAGCTTCCCGTGCGCGACGAAGACCTGCAGTTCCGGCACGAGCTTCTTCAACTGCGCCGTCATCGGCTCGATGTCCTCCACGCGCGGGCAGACGACGAAGCTCTGGCCACCCCGCCTGCGTTCGCGGAGGAGTGCGGTACGAACCGTCGCTCCATCGAAGGGTGCAACGAAGGTCCGGACCGGCTGCCGCTCCGCAGGCGGGGTCGCAAGGACGCTCACCTCCTGGAGGCCGACGAGCGCCGATTGCAGCGTTCGGGGGATCGGCGTCGCCGTGAGCGTCAGGACATGCGCGGCTTCGCCGAGACCCCGAAGCCGCTCCTTGTGTGCGGCGCCAAAGCGCTGCTCCTCGTCAATCACGAGGAGCCCCAACTCCTTGAACGCGATTCCTTTCCCGGCGAGCGCATGGGTGCCGACGACAACCCGCACGGAGCCGTCAGTCAGGCCCGACTTCACCTCCTTCGCTTCAGCCGGCTTCACGAGGCGGGACAGATGCGCGACCTCGATGCCGAACTCGGCGAAGCGGCGGCGGAAGGTGTGCAGGTGCTGCCGGACGAGGACCGTGGTCGGCGCGACGATCGCCACCTGCTTCCCGGCCAACGCCACTGCGGCCGCGGCCCGAAGCGCCACTTCGGTCTTGCCGAACCCAACGTCGCCGCAGACCAGCCGGTTCATGACGTGACCGGAGCCGAGGTCCTTCAGGATATCGGCGACGGCAGCACTCTGGTCCGCGGTCTCGCTGTAAGGAAACCGCGCGACAAAGCGCTCGTACTCCCGCCTGGGCGGCGTGATCGCAGGCGCTTCAATGGCGTGGCGCTCGGCCGCGAGCTGTGCGAGCTCGGTAGCCGCCTTGTTGATCTCGCTCTCCACCTTGGCGCGACGCTTCGGCCAAGCCTCGCTGCCGAGCCGGTCGAGGCTCACGTGCTCGCCCGAGCCGTATCGCCACATCACGTCGATGTCGGAGACAGGCACCATGAGCTTGGCGTCACCCGCATAGGTGAGCCGGATGGTCTCTGTCGGGTTCTGACCTCCGGCCGATATCGTCTCGATTCCGTCGAGGAGGCCGACGCCGTGCTCGAGGTGGATGACGGCGTCGCCGATGCGGAATTCCTCCTCGCCGAAGATCTCGGCCTCGACCCGCTCGGCGCCAGATTTGGGGGCGCGGCTCCCGAGGAGGTCGGCCGGAGCGATCGCGACGACCTGGGTTTCGTCGTCGGCAAACCCGCGCTCCAGATCGAGGATCATGGACAGACCGGCACCGGGCTCGGCGGCGACGACCTCGTCCCAGGACTCCACGGGCTGAAGTGGGCACCCCATTGCGCGATCGACAGAGCGGGCAACGCCCCGAAGGTGGTGCTCGGACGCGGCAGTCGCGAGCACACGCCGGCCCGCCTTCACCTCGGCCTGCAGGAAACGCCGGAGCGCTTCCGCCGGCCTTGCCTCGGCGGCGAAGGACGGCACCGCGCCTGACTCGATCTCCTCATCCGCAATGCGTTTGGGCGCGCGCACGGCGCAGCGTTCCCGCCACTCGTCCTCAGAGAGATAGAGGCGGTCCGGGGGCGGAGCGTGCGTGGCGGCATCCAGCCGGGTGCGGCTCGCATGCGCATCGGCGATCTGCTCCAGAAAGCCCTCTCGACGGTCTTCTGCCCGTGCCTCCATGAGGATGGACGCCTGCGGGCCGTAATCGAACAGGGTCTCCAACAAGGGGTAGAGGACAGGCAGGCGATGCTCGATGGGCGCCGACTCGACGCCTTCCCGCTCGTTCGTCACGGCCTCGGAGATCGGCCGGAGGGTGAGCTCGTCGAACTCGTCCGTCCGGCGCTGCGTGGCTGCCTCATAGGACGAGATCGCCGTGATCCGACCGTCCTCGTGCTCGATGCGTACCGGCAGGTAGTACCCGGCCGGAAAAACGTCGACGACGTGACCGCGGATGGCGAACTCGCCGGCCTCGTCCACGCGGTCATCCTCGCGGTAGCCGATCCGTGTCAGCTCCGCCCCGAGCGTTCCACAATCGATTTCCCCACCTCGCGAAAGCGTGATGGTCGAAGGCTCCCAAAGATCACGCGGTGGCACGCGCTGGATCAGTCCCTCGGAGGTGGTGATGAGGATCCAGGGTCGGTCCGGCTTGCCCGCGAGCCAGGAGAGTGCGGCAACCCGCAACCCCATCGTCCGGGGGGATGGCGGCGAACGATCGTAGGGAAGGCAGTCCCAGGGCGGAAAGATCAGCGCCTGGATGTCCGGGGCGAGCCCCCAGAGGAGACGGGCGAGCCTCTCGATCCGCGCCTCACTTCCTGCGACGTAGATGATGCCCTCCTGGCCGGCCCCGCGGATGAGCGGCAACAGGCGGACAGCGCGCGCGCCCTCGTTGAAGGGTAAGGCGAGACCAGCCGCGTCGGCCGTTTGGGCGGCCGCGCGGGTCCGCGAAGTGTTTGCCATAATGGGAGATATTGGAGCGGGGCAGGCGGAGAACCGGCAACAAACGTCCGGGTTCCGCGTTGCGTACGGCGCTGGACCCAGCCGGGATTAACGACTTTCGCTGCCGCGCCTTGCTTCCGGGTTTTGGCCGTGGAAGGTAAGTTCCCGCCTCCTTCCGCGGCTGTTCGCGGGAATGATTTCATGTGCGAGTGCCGCCGGATCCACTGGGGGACGCTCGGTTCAGCGCCGCGGAAGCTTGCGGGCTGGACAGCCGGAGAGACGCAGTGAGCGGCAGCCTCAGGGTTGGTATCGTTGGTGTCGGGAACTGTGCGTCCTCATTCGTACAAGGGCTGACCTATTACCGGGACGCGCGCTCCAACGAGCCGGCTCCCGGGCTCATGAACGTCGAGCTGGGCGGCTACCATGTGAGCGACATCGAAATTGCGTCGGCGTTCGACATCAATGCGAAGAAGGTCGGTCGCGACGTGGCGGACGCGATCTGGGCGCCGCCAAACAACACGCTCCGGTTCTCCGAGGTCGCCCCCACGGGCGTCACGGTCGAGCGCGGGCCGACATTCGATGGCCTCGGCCGCTACATGCGCGATGAGATCGAGGAAGCGGACGTTCCCGAGTGCAACGTCGCCGAGACCCTCGATCGGACGAAAACTGAGATACTCGTCTCCTACCTGCCGGTCGGCTCCGAGAAGGCGACTCGCTTCTACGCCGAGCAAGCGCTGGAAGCCGGCTGCGCGTTCGTGAACTGCATCCCGGTCTTCATCGCGTCCGACCCTGAATGGCGGAAGCGCTTCGAGGCGAAGAAGCTTCCGATCATCGGGGACGACATCAAGAGCCAGGTCGGGGCGACAATCGTCCATCGGGTGCTCGCGAACCTGTTCCGGGAGCGTGGCGTGCGGCTCGACCGGACCTACCAGCTCAATTTCGGCGGCAATTCTGACTTCCAGAACATGCTCGAGCGCGAGCGCCTGGAATCGAAGAAGATCTCGAAGACGCAGGCCGTCACGAGCCAGCTCGACATCCCCTTGCCGGCTTCCGACGTCCATGTCGGGCCGAGCGATTTCGTGCCGTGGCTGACGGACCGGAAATGGGCGCACATTCGCCTCGAGGGCACGACCTTCGGGGGCGTTCCCTTGAATGTGGAGTTGAAGCTCGAAGTGTGGGATTCGCCGAACTCGGCCGGCATCGTCATCGACGCGGTGCGCTGCGCCAAGATCGCGCTCGATCGCGGCATCGGCGGCGCCCTGATTGGGCCTTCCAGCTACTTCATGAAGTCACCGCCGCAGCAATTCACCGATCACGAGGCGCGCGAACTGGCAGAAGCATTCGTGGAAGGAACTGCCTGAGAGCGTGGCCCATCCGGGAACAACGATGTTTCTCGTGCGTCATGCCGCGCATGAATGGGTCGATCGCATCCTGTGCGGGCGCATGCCGGGCGTGAGCCTTGGCGACAGGGGGCGCAGCCAGGCCGCCCGGGTAGCGGAGAGGCTCTCGGGAGAGAGGCTTACCGCCGTGTATTCCAGCCCGCTGGAGCGGGCGCAGGAGACGGCCGCGCCGATCGCCGCTGCGGCCGGCCTCGCGGTCGAGACCACGGCGGAACTCAACGAGGTCGATGTCGGCGACTGGACCGGCCGGAGCTTCGCCGAGCTCGACCCTGACCCGCGCTGGCAACGCTGGAACGCCGGACGGGCGCAGGGCGAGGCGCCCGGCGGGGAAGCAATGCACGCCGTGCAGGATCGGGTCATGCGCAAGCTCGATGCGATCCGGCTGCGCCATCCCGAGGCCCGCGTGGCGGCCGTCTCTCATTGCGATGTGATCAAGGCCGCCATCTGCGGCGTGCTCGGCCTCTCCCTCGACCGCTATCACGCCTTCGAGGTTGAGCCGGCCTCCGTTTCCGCGATCGTTCTCTGGGACGGCGGTGGGAAGGTGCTGAGCCTCAACGAGCGGTGCGGGCCATGAAGATCGTCGTCTTCGGGCTCACCGTTTCCTCCTCCTGGGGCAACGGCCATGCCACGCTCTGGCGCGGCCTTATCAAAGCGCTCGCCGCGCGCGGGCACCAGGTCGTGTTCTTCGAGCGGGACGCGCCCTACTACGCGGAGAACCGCGACCTGCACGAGCTGCCGGGCCGCGGCGAACTGGTCCTCTACCCGGACTGGGAATCGGTTCGCCGCCGCGCGCTCGCCGAAATCGCCGACGCGGACGTCGCCATGGTGACGTCCTATTGCCCGGACGGGCTGGACGCGACTGAGGCCGTACTCGGTGCGCGCCGCGCGCTCCGGACCTTCTACGACCTCGACACGCCCGTCACCCTCTCTCGCATGGCTCGCGGCGAGACCACCGGCTATATCGGCCCGGATGGCCTCAGCGGCTTCGACCTGGTCCTCAGCTACACCGGTGGCGTCGCAATCGAGGAGCTGAGAAGCCGTCTCGGTGCCCGCCGAGTCGCGCCGCTCTACGGCCATGTCGACCCCTCGACACACCGCCCGGCCGAGCCCGCCGAGCGCTTCCGGGCCGACCTCTCCTATCTCGGCACCTACGCGGCGGACCGGCAGGTGGCGCTCGAAGCCCTGTTCGTCGAGCCGGCGCGGGCGCGGCCGGAACGGCGCTTCCTGATCGGCGGCGCGCAATACCCGAAGGATTTCCCCTGGACGAACAACATCTTCTTCGTCCGTCACCTGCCGCCGCACGAGCACCCGGCCTTCTTCTCGTCTGGTCGCATCACGCTCAACGTCACGCGGGAGGCAATGGCCGCGATGGGCTGGTGCCCGTCGGGACGGCTCTTCGAGGCCGCCGCCTGCGGCGTGCCGATCCTGACCGATACCTGGGAGGGGCTCGACGCCTTCTTCAGACCGGGCTCCGAGATCCTGACCGCCGAGACGACCGAGGATGCCCTCGCGGCGATCGATCTGTCCGACGCCGAACTCCGTCGCATCGCGGAGGCCGCGCGCGAGCGGGCCCTCGCGGAGCATACGTCGGAGCGCCGGGCAATCGAGCTCGAGCGGATCATTGCCGAGGCCGGCCATTCGGCGTCTATGCTCGAGGAGGCCTGACCGATGTGGGGCATCATTCCGGCGGCGGGACGAGGCAGCCGCATCCAGCCGCTCGCCTTTTCCAAGGAGCTCCTGCCGGTCGGGAGCCGTCTTCAGGACGGGGTTGAGCGGCCCTGCGCCGTCTCCGAATACCTCGTCGAGCGCATGATCAAGGGCGGGGCGGACAAGATCTGTTTCGTCATCTCGCCCGGAAAATCCGACATCCTCGCCTATTTCGGCGGGACCTTCGGGACGGCCGCCATCTCCTATGTGGTCCAGCCCCAGGCGGCGGGGCTGTGCGACGCGATCTTCCGCTCCGTGCCTTTCGTGCGCGAGGACGAGCCGGTGATCGTCGGCCTGCCGGACACCGTCTGGTTCCCGGACGACGCGCTGGCGAAGCTGCCCGACGATACGCTCTCGTTCCTGCTCTTCCCGGTCGAGCGGCCGGAATTCTTCGATGCCGTCCTGCTCGACGAGGCGGACCGGGTGCTCGAGATCCAGGTGAAACGCCGTGATGCGAGTTCGCGCTGGATCTGGGGCGCCTTCAAGATGCCCGGCCGAGCGCTCCACGAGCTGCACGCGCTCTGGCGCGAGCGGGAATGCGAGGACGAGTACATGGGCACGCTGGTCAACGCCTATCTCGCGCAGGGGGGCCGCGCGGTCGGCGTGAAGGCCGGCCAATCCTATGTCGATGTCGGAACGCTCGGCGGCTACCGGTCGGCGATCACGCTTCTCTCGGGCATCCACCCATCCGCCTCACGCAAGCAAGAGGTCCCAGCGGAATGAACAAGCCGATCGCCCCGGACGAGATTCGCCGGAAAGCGGAGGCGCTCGGGCCGTGGTTCCACAACATGGAACTCGGCGGCGTCTGGACGGCCCCGGACCATTTCCTCGGCGACTACCCGGGCGTGAAGTTCCGCGGCTTTGCCCATGCGATCCCGGATGACCTGACCGGCAAGTCCGTCCTCGATATCGGCTGCAACGGCGGCTTCTATTCGATCGAGATGAAGAAGCGCGGCGCCTCGCGCGTGCTCGGCATCGATTTCGACGAGGACTACCTCGCCCAGGCACGCTTCGCGGCCGAGGTCACGGGCCACGAGATCGAGTTCCGGCAGCTCTCCGTCTACGACATCGGCGCGATCGGCGAGCGCTTCGATGTCGTGATCTTCATGGGGGTGCTCTACCACCTTCGCCACCCGCTGCTCGCGCTCGACCTGATCCACGAGCACGTCGCGGGGGACCTCCTCGTCTACCAGTCGCTGCAGCGCGGCTCCGCCCAGATGGACGAGGTGCCCGAGAACGCCGATTTCTGGGACACGGCGATGTTCGACAGCCCGGGCTACCCGAAGCTGCACTTCATCGAGAACAGCTATTCGAACGACCCCACGAACTGGTGGGCACCGAACGCCGCCTGCTCGGCCGCGATGCTGCGCTCGGCCGGGTTCAAGATCCTCGCCCATCCGGAAGAGGAAGTCTTCGTCTGCCGCCGCGTCGAGGTCGAGGCCAAGCCCTGGACCGGGCCGGTCTATCCCGCACAAGGAGTCCGCCCGTGATCGAAGCGGCGATGATCTGGAACGAGCCCAACAACAAGTCGCATTGGGATCCGAACCTCGACCCCGACTGGTCCAAGTTCGGGCACATGGTGAACCTTGCTGGCCAGGCGATCCGGGCGGAAAACGCCCGTCTGCCGCGGGTCGTCGGCGGTATGTCGCCGATCGACCCGCATTTCGTGAACCTGCTCTCCGGCTACGGCGTGATGGACAACGTGGACGCGATCGCCGTCCACGGCTTCCCGCTCGACTGGAATCTCTGGTCGATCCACGACTGGCCGGCGAAGATCGACGAGATCAGGGCCGTTACCGACAAGCCGGTCTGGGTCAGCGAGGTCGGCATCTCGACCTTCGGGGCCGAGGAGGTCCAGGTCTGGGGCCTGCGCCGCACGGCCGAACTCCTGATCGGCAAGGCGCCGCGCATCCACTGGTACAGCCTCTACGACCTGCCGAAGGCCTGGGAGGCGACGACCCGGCACAAGGAGGCCGAAGGCTCCTCCTATTACCGGCACTTCCACATGGGCCTCCTGCGCGAGGACGGCTCCCCGAAGCCGTCCGCGGAGATCTTCTCGGAGTTCACGCCGGAGCTCGGCGTTTGCCAGTGGTTCCACTACGAGGACCACCGGCTCGACGAGGCTGTCGCCTGGATGAAGCGGCTCGGGATCACATACCTCCGTACGGGCCTCTCCTGGGCGGATTCGTTCAGGCCGAACGCGCTCGACTGGTTCGACCGGCAGATGGAAGCGCTCCGCGACTTCGATGTGACGGTCACCTTCTGCTTCACACCCGAGCATCTCGGCATCGAGCCGCACCACACGAGCCCGCCGCGCGAGCCCGAGCTCTTCGCCGAGTTCTGCGGAGAGATGATCCGCCGCTACGCGCCGTCCTCGGTAGCGAGGCCCGCCGTCGCGGCGGAGTAGGCATGTGCAACCCTCCCCAGTCGTCATGCTGAGGAGGGTCACGCATCTCGGGTGTTCCCGAGATGCGCCTTCAACGAAGGGCCAAGTCGGCGACAGCCGACTTTGCGCCCCGTCTCGAAGCACGGCTGCGGGTCGTGCGTGCTTCGAGACGACCGGCTGCGCCGGTCTCCTCAGCATGACGAACGTGGGTGCGTACGATGGCTGAGCGATCCTTGGCCTCTCTTTCGGCCATCACGGACCCGGGCCGTCCGCGCATTCCCGGCCGGACAATCCTCGTCTTCGCGCATCCCGACGACGAGTCGCTGGCCTGCGGGGCCCTGTTGCCGCGGCTGGAGGACGTCACGATCGTCCACGTCACCGACGGGGCGCCGCGCAACGGCGAGGATGCCCGCCGGCGCGGCTTCGACACGCCCGCCGATTACGCGGCCGCGCGGCGCCGGGAGCTCGCTGCTGCGGTCGCTCTCGCCGGGGTGGCCGAGGCGCGACTCCTGTGCCTCGACGTCGCCGACCAGGGCGCCGCCTTCGCCCTCGCCGAGGTGGCGCGGCGCCTCGCGCCGATGCTTGAGGGCGCAGACCTCGTCATCACGCACACCTATGAAGGCGGACATCCGGACCACGACGCGGTTTGCTGGGCTGTCCACGCCGCGCTTGGGCTCCTGGCCGGGCTGGGGCCAGCCCTGATCGAGGTTCCTCTCTACCGGCTGGGGCCGGATGGCGGCTGGCAGCGCCAGAGCTTCGAGGAGGGGGGCGGGGCGGTCCTTCATCTCGCGCTGGCGGAGCGCGAGCTCAAGGCTCGGATGATCGCAGCCCATGCGAGCCAGGCCGAGACGCTCGCCGGCTTCGGCGTCGCGGACGAGCATTACAGGGCTGCGCCGGACTACGACTTCGCCCAGCTGCCGAATGGGGGCGCGCTGCTTTACGAGCGCTATGGCTGGGGCCTCACCGGCCAGCGCTGGCTCGACCTCGCGGCCGATGCTGCCCGGGACCTCCGGCTGGAGCGCGCCGCGTGAGCCTCACGATCCTCAGCGTCGCCTATCCGCTCGCGCCGGTGTCGCCGGACGCGGCCGGCGGGGCCGAGCAGGTCCTCTCCATGCTCGACCGAGCGATCGTCGCCGCCGGACACTGCTCGGTTGTCGTCGCGCAGGAAGGCTCGCGCGTCGCCGGCACGCTCGCTCCCGTGCCCGCACATGTCGGCGAGCTGGACGAGGCCGCAAAGGGGAGGGCGCAGGCCGACACTCGCGCTGCGATCGGCTCGGTCCTGGCGCGCTTACCCGTCGACCTCGTTCACCTGCACGGGATCGACTTCCACGCTTATCTGCCGCCGCCCGGCCCGCCGGTTCTCGCGACGCTGCACCTGCCGCCCTCCTGGTATCCGGCCGAGGCGCTGCGGCCCGCCCGGCCGGACATGTGGCTGCACTGCGTATCCGACGTGCAGCACGCTGCGTTCAGCGAGGGGCCGCGGCTGCTGCCCGCCATCCCGAACGGGGTCGATGTCGAGGCGCTCCAGGCGCGGCACGCGAAGCGCGACTACGCGATGTTCCTCGGCCGGATCTGCCCGGAGAAGGGCGTGCATATCGCCCTCGACGCCGCCAAGCAGGCCGGCGTGTCGCTCCTGGTGGCCGGCGAGGTGTTTTCGTACGAGGCGCACCGCCGCTACTTCGAGGACGAGGTGCGGCCGCGGCTCGACAGCCGGCGCCGGTTCATCGGCCCGATCGGCTTCGCGCGGAAGCGCCGGCTTCTCACCGCGGCGCGCTGCCTGCTGGTCCCGTCGCTGGCGCCTGAAACGTCCTCGCTGGTCGCCCGCGAAGCGGCGGCCTGCGGCACGCCCGTGATCGCCTTCCCGAATGGCGCCCTGTCGGACGCGGTGGAGCGCGGCCGGACGGGGTTTCTCGTGCGGAGTGTCGAGGACATGGCTGAGGCGATAGGACGGGCGGGCGAAATCGACCCCGAGACCTGTCGCGAGACGGCGCGCGGGCGGTTCGGGAAGGACACGATGATCGCCGCCTATCTCAACCTCTACGGGCGGCTTGCGGCGCGCGGCGCTCCGCTGCACGGCGCCGCGTGAGCAGCGCTCTTGTCGCCGCCCTCGCCGAGGACGAGGCCAGGCTCCAGGCGCTTGCGCCCGAATGGTGGGAGCTGTGGCGCCGCTGCCCGGCGGCGACGCCGTTCCAATCGCCCGCCTGGCTCCTGCCCTGGTGGGAGGTGTTTCGGCCCGGGCGGCTCCGCTCCATCGCCATTCGCCTCGAAGGCCGGCTCGTGGCGCTCGCGCCGGTCTACCTGGAGGATGGCGCGCTCGGGCGCCGGCTGCTGCCGATCGGGATCGGGATCACCGACTATCTGGACGTGCTGCTCGATCCGGCCGTGCCGGACGCTGCGGCTGGGCTGGTCAGGGCCGCCACCGATCTGATCCCGGATTGGGAAAGCTGGGAGCTGGAGGAACTCATGCCCGGCGCGGCCGCGCTGGCATTTTCCACGCCTTCCGGCACCGTCGAGGAGAGCGTGGCGCAGAGTGCCTGTCCCGTCCTGGATCTCACCGGCGAAGTTTCAGTTCCCGCCGGCAAGAGACGCAAGTTTCGCATGGCCGAGAACCGCGTCGCGCGCCGGGGAGGGCAGGTGGCGAGCGTCGGGCCGGAGGGCGTGCCGGCGTTCCTCGACCACCTCGTCCGCCTGCACGGCGCCCGCTGGGCCACGCGCGGAGAGGACGGCGTCCTGGCCGACGACCCTGTCCGCCGCTTCCACGCAAAGGCGCTGCCGCTGCTCGTGGAGGCCGGCCTGGCGCGCCTCTCCACTCTCAACGTCGAGGGGCAGGCGGTCGGCGCCTATTACGGCCTGCAGGACGGCCGGCGCGCCTACGCCTATCTCGGCGGCTTCGATCCCGATTTTTCGTTCGAGAGCCCCGGGACAATCCTGGTCGGGCGCGCGATCGAGGCGGCCCGCCAGGAAGGGGCGAGCGAGTTCCACTTCCTGCGCGGGCGGGAGGCGTACAAATACGATTGGGGCGCGGGCGATTGCTGGAACCGGCGCCGCTCCTTCCGGCGCCATGTTTGACAAGCTCCGCCCGATCCTGGGCGCGTATCTCGCGGGCGGCATGCCGCCCAACATCGCCCTTATGCGGCTCTGCGTGGAGGCGGGTTCTTCGGAGGAGGTGAGGGCGGTCCTGGATGCCTTTGCAGAGGAAGGCGCGGGTCCCCTCTCCCGTGCGGGAGAGGGACAGGGTGAGGGGCGCGCCCTCTCCGGTGATGGCGGGCCCTCACCCCATCCCTCTCCCGCACGGGAGAGGGAGGCTGTCGCGCCTCCCGCGCTCAATCCGGCAAAGAAGCGTCTCTCCGCCCTCTCGCAACTTCTCGACCAGCATCCTTCCGCTTGGGCCACGATCCGCGCCGTGATGCGGGAAGCCGAGCACGACCGGACGGCCGGGCCCCTGGACGAGGCAGTGGCCCATTGGTCCGCCGTGTTCGACCGGCTTGCGGCGCTGCAGCCCGAGGCGGGCGTGGCGCTCTACGCGCTGGGCTCGCCCGAGCTGCTGGGGAGAGCGACGGCGGAAATCGTCGAGGCTCTGCGCGGCTGGAAGCTGGTCGCGCCGACCACCGAGGTGCTGGAGATCGGTTGCGGCATCGGCCGCTTCGTCGCGGCATTTGCCCCTGAGGTGGCCCGTGTCACAGGGCTCGATGTTTCGCCGGGGATGATCGAAAGGGCACGCGAGCGCTGCGGCGGCTTCGAGAACGTGACGCTGGAGGTCTCTTCAGGCCGCGACATTGCTGGGCTCGCCGATGCCAGTGTCGATCTCGTGCTCGCCGCCGACGTGTTCCCGTATCTCGTTCAGGCAGGCGGCGACCTCGCGGCGCGGCACGTCGCGGAAGCTGCTCGCGTGCTGAAGCCCGGCGGCACGCTCGCCATCCTGAACTACTCGTATCGCGGCGACCTGGAAGCTGACCGGCGCGAGATCGCCCGTTTTGCCTCTGAGTTCGGCTTCGCTGTCGAGGAGCCTCGCCCAATCTTCCGCTATTGGGATGGTGCGGTCTACCTGCTCCGGAAAGCCAGCTAGACCGCGACCGCTTCTCGACGGAACGGCACTGCGCGATGCCGCTGGACCGCTTCCTCAAGATACTTTTCGAGCTCGGCCGCCCGGCAATCGGCCGTGTGCGCGTCGAGGATCCGGGCCCGCGCCGCTTCGCCGATGCGGGCCGGCTTATCGTTATCCGCATCGCTCAGGATCACGACGACCTCGTCCGAACTCGTGGCGAGCAGGATCTCGCGACCGGGCGCCAGCACGTCCTCGATCCCGCTCCACACGTCGGAAATCACGGGCGTCGCGCAGGCGGCGGCCTCGAAGAGGCGTACGCTCGGGCTCCAGCCGGCCGCCACCATGTCGGCACGGGTTACGTTCAGGGTGTAGCGGCTCGCGGCGTAGAACTCGGGGTGGTCGACCGGCCCAACATGCTGGAACCGCTCGACATTCGCGGGCCAGTCGATGTCGTCCGGGTATTGCGGGCCCGCCACAACGAATCGAAGATGAGGGAGGCGCCTTGCAGGTTCGATCAGCAGGCGTTCCAGCACAGGTTGCCGGTCGGGGCTGTACGTGCCGAGATAGGAAAGGTCCCAGCGCGTCTGGCGCTCGAGCGGCGGATAGGCGGCGAGGTCGACCGAGCAGTAGAGCGCCCTCGCCGCGGGCGAGCCGTAGCGGCGCTCGATGAGGCCCAGCGTCGGACCGCCCGTGAAGGAGAGATACACGTCGTAGCCGGGGATCAGCTCCGGCGAGACATATTCGGTGTCGCCGCGGGCGAGCTTTGCCAAGGTGACGGGCGTGTCGATGTCGTAGAAGCCCGTCACGCCGGCCGCCCAGTCCTGAACGAGGCCGCCGACCGCGACGCCGTCCGGCACGTAGGAGCCCACGATTACCGCGTCCGCAGCGGCGATCAGCTCGCGATGGCGCTCCAGCTCCGCGAGCTCATTGTAAAAGAGCAGGCGGCACCAATCCGGGTCGGCAAGATCGCGGTGGTTGCCCGAATACCAGGGCACGTCGCGCTCCAGGAACGTCACCTGGTGTCCCCGCGCCACGAAAGCCTTCAGTAGCGCCCGGTAGGTGGTTGCGTGGCCGTTGCCCCAGGACGAGGAGAGGCTGAGGCCGAGGACGACAACCTGCATGCGCCGGCTGGTCACGCCGCGCTCCGCTCGCGCTTCGCCGCCATCACGTCGCGAAGGAGGCGGTCGAGCTCCGCCCCGCGGCGCTCATAGGTATGCTCCTTGAGGATGCGGGAGCGCCCGGCTTCGCCGATCTCGCGAGCTCGGTCGGGGGTGAGCGAGCGGACATGCTCTGCCACCTCGGCACCGTCGCGCGCGACCAGCACTTCCTCGCCCTCCTTCAGGAACATCTCCAGTCCGACCCAGGCGTCAGTTATCAGACAGGCACCAGCCCCGCAGGCTTCAAATACGCGCGTCGCGGGCGAAAACCCGACGCTCGCCATCGAGTCGCGGGCGATGTTCAGCACGGCTGTGGAGGACGTGTTGAAGGCGTTATGATCGCGCGTGTAGACGTGGCCGATATGCCGGACATTGGCCGGCATCGCCTTCGTCTCCCAACCATTGCCGCCGATCAGGAACGAGCGATCCGGCAGGCGCGCGGCCGCGTCGAGGAAGAAGCTGTCGACCCGCGCCTCGCGGTCGGGCAGCCGGTTGCCGAGGAACGACAGGTCGGCCTTGAACCGCTCGTCCGCTGGCACGGGGTGGTGCGTGACTGGATCCAGTGCATTGTAGATCGGCACGCAGAGCCTGGCGCCGAAGCCCTCATAGGAACTGATGACGGGCGGGCCGCCGCCATAGGTGATCACGAGGTCCAGCTCCGGCAGGACACGGTGCATCGGATGGTCGTGGTGCTCGTGCAACTCCGCGAGGGTCGCCGGCGCATCTACGTCGCAGAACATCCGGATCGCGCCGGGGCGAGCGGCTTGCTGAAGCCCGAGCAAGAGCACGTCGTCATAGACGCCGACGCCGTTCGCCTTCACGACGACGTCGGCGAGGGCCGCTTCCGCGATGACGCCGCGCACGGCCTCGTCTGTGGCCGGGTAGACCTTCACCTGACACCAATCCGGGGGATCGATGTCGCGGTGCTTCTGCCGGTCGAACGCGTCGGGCTCGTAGAACGTGATCTGGTGCCCGCGCTTGGCAAGCTGCGAGAGCAGACCCCGGTAATAGGTGGCCGCGCCGTTCCAGTACGAGGAGAGCAGGCTCGAGCCGTAGAAGGCGATTCTCATGCAACGTGCTCCAGCGGGCGGCTTCCTGCCACCCGGCCGAGGATGGCCAACAGCTCGTCGGCGCGGTGTGAACAGGTGTGGCGAGCGAGGATGGTCTCGAGCCCGTGCTGGACGAGCGAGGCCCGAAGATCCGGGTCGTCGCGCACGGCCCTGAGATGTCGTTCCATCTCGGCCGGATCCTTCGCCATCAGGAAGTCGGTCCCGACCCGGAAGAGGTTCTCGTCGTCACGCCACGGGGCGGAAACGAGCGGGATGCCGCAGGCTAGCGCCTCGAATACGCGGATCGTCGGGATGCCCAACAACTGCTGCACATAGAGGCGGCGCGGCACATGCGCCGTCGCGAGGTGCCGGGCGAAGATCTCCGGGGCCCGGGCGTTCGGCAGCCAGCCGAGATAGCGCGCGCCATGGCGGGCGAGGGTGGCGAGCGCCGTCTCCGGATAGCGCACGCCGTAGATATCGAGGGGCAGGCCGAGCTCCGCGGCCGGACGGAAAAGATACGCTTCCAGCTCCTCGCTGCGCTCGTCGTCGCCCCAATTGCCGATCCAGACGAGGCCGTTTCGCTCGCCGTTGGCGGCGGGCGGCTTAAACAGCCGCGTGTCCGCGGCCTCATGCCAGGTGAAGACGCGGCCACCCCACCCCCACCGGCGATAAACTTCGCTCAGCGTTTCGCCGAATGCGAGCACGCCGTCATAGCCGGAGAGGTCGTAGTTCCGCATCGAACCCGGGTCGCTGACCGCGCGGTGATGGGTGTCGTGGAAAAGCAGCGTGTAGTGCCCGCCGCGGCGGCGATGCGCGCCGATCGCGGCAACGAGCGCATGCTCGTTCCATTCATGAACTATTACGACATCTGCGCCGTCGAGTGCCCGGTCGATGTCCAGGTCTGGGCCATACGTGTCCGAGCTGAGCTCCGGATATCCCCCCCGAAACGCCTCGAGTCCCGCCTGGCCGTGGTCGCGGAGGAGGTTGTCGAGGCTCCAGTTTCCTGCGGGCTCATAGATGCGCGTCTCGTGCCCGCGCGCGACCAGTTCCCGGAACACGCCGCGCAGGAAATGCGCGTTGCCGTGGTTCCAGCACGAGAGCAGCGAGTGGGTGAAATAGACGACGCGCATCAGGCGGCGCTCATGAGTTTGGCGCTCTTTCGTGCGAGCACGTCACGGTAGGCGCTCTCCACGCCATCGACCATCGCAGTGACCGTGTAGCGGTCCGCACGCTCCTGCGCTGCGCGGCCGCCGCGCTCGCGCTCGGCCGGATCGGCGAGGAGCCGCGAGAGGGCGCTTGCGATGGCGTCCTCGTTGCGGGAATCGACGAAGGTTGCCGCGGCATCCCACAGCTCGCGGAAGGTCGGAATGTCGGAAAGGACGAGCGGGCAGCCGGCCTGCGCAGCTTCGAGCACGGCGAGGCCGAACGGCTCGTAGAAGGCGAGCGAGGCGAAGACCGGTCGCGCGGCGAGGAGCGTGTCGAGCGTCTCCATCGAGACATGCCCGAGGGCCTTCGCGTGATGCAGCACGACCGCGGCGCCGTTCGGGCCGGCCGTCGGTCCGGCTGCCAGGACGGGCGCTGCCAGACGAGCCGCGACATGGTCCAGCGCAGCAATGTTCTTGCCGTCGTCCCAGAGGCGGCCCGCCGTGAGGACGAAGGGCTCGGTCGATTCCTGCTGGGGCCCGACCTGGGGCCGGGATGCGCGGCCGTTATGCACGACGCCCGGCTGCTCGGCGAGCGAGTAGGCCTGCGCGGTCGCTCGCGCGAAAGCTGCGCTCGGGGCGAGGAGCAGGTCGGCAGCCTGATAGCCCGTTCGAACGAGATCCGTTCGCCAGGCGAAGTCGCGGGGGAGCTCTCCGCCTCGCACTGCGTCCCACCACGTGGCCACGCAGGAATGACAGACAGCGACTACGGGACAGGGAAAGCGCGCGTCGGCTACGAGCGCCGGGCTGTTCAGATGGACAAGGTCGCAGCCCGTCTCCGATGCCAGCGTTGCGAGCGCTCGCCCCGCCTGGATCACCTCGTCGCGGCTCTCGGCCGTCCAATCGAGCGGGAGTCCCGTCTCTACCAGCCGCAGGTCGGGAATAGCCCTTGCCGCCGCCCCTTCCGCCTCGGACGGCCCGGGACCGAGCACGGCCACGGTGATCTCGATGCCTCGCTCGGCGAGCCCGCGCGCGAGGTCGAGGGCGTAGGTCCACACACCTCCGACGGCGTCGGCGGTCATCAGCACCTTGATTGGGCGGCCCATCAGATCGCGCCGGCGCGGGCCGGGATCACGAGAGCGCGCCGACCCGCATGGGGCGCTTCGCCGGGGACTCAGCGGGAATGCGCCGTTCGGCGCGAAGCCAGGCGACCAGATTCGCGACGCCCTGCCGCCACGGCACCGGCGTGTTCAGCCCAAGCGCTGCGCGGATCGAGCGGGAATCGGCCACGAAATAGCGCTGGTCGCCCGGCCGCCAATCCGAGTAGTTCGCCTCGACCTCGCGCCCGGTCAGGTGTGACAGATGTGCGATGAGGTGGCGCAAGCTGATTGCGTTCTGCGGCCCACCGCCGAGATTGAACGCCCGGCCCGAGATTGCCCGGATGTCGCGCAAAGCCGCCACATAGGCCTCGACGGCATCCGAGACGTCGAGCACGTCACGCACCTGCGCGCCGTCGCCGTAAATCGAGATCGACTGCCCCTCGATGGCGCGGATCGCGAAATGCGCCACCCAGCCCTGGTCCTCCGTCCCCATCTGCCGCTGGCCGTACACGCAGCTCATGCGGATAACGGAGGTCGGCACATCGAAGGAGCGGGCGTAGTCCAGGACGTACTGGTCTGCGGCGCCCTTCGAGCACCCGTAGGGCGTGTGGAAATCGAGCGGACGGGTCTCGCCGATGCCGTTCTGGCGCACGGCCTGATCAACCGGCAGATACGCGTCGTTCGTGATCTCGAGCCCGATATCGGCAAGGTCGCCGTAGACCTTGTTGGTCGAGGCGAAGATCAGCGGCGCCGGCTCGGGACGCGCGCGCACGGCTTCGAGGAGCGCGAGCGTTGCCTTCACGTTGATCTCGAAGTCGGAGACCGGGTCGACGAGGCTGGTCGTCACCGCCACCTGCGCGGCTAGGTGGAAGACGGCGGAAGCATCGCGCGCTGCAGCTGCAAGCTCCCCCTCGGTGCGCACATCCGCGATAACCGCCGAAATGCGCCGGGGATGCCGCTCCGTGAGCCAGGCGAGGTTGCGATCCACGCCGGGCCGGGCGAGCGCGTCGTAAACCAGCACGTCATGTCCATCCCGGGCGAGCCGGTCGGCCAAGTTGGAGCCGATGAAGCCGGCACCGCCGGTGACGAGGATCGGTCGGCGGCCTACGAGGGCGGGTGCACCGTCGTTCATGCCACCAAGCCTCGCGCCTCGAGCTCCCTGCGTGCCTCGCTCACCCGATCCTGCGCCTCCTGCTGCGCAACCCACTCCGCAAGCTCGCGCAAGCCTTCGGCGAAGTCTTTTTGTGGCGTGTAGCCGAGTTCGGTCTTGGCCTTGGTGATATCCGGAATGTTGTGCCGAATGTCGCCGGCTCGCGCCTTCCCGGCGATCTCAGGGGTAAGGTCCGGGCGGCCCATGGCTCCCGCGAGCAGCTCCGCTACTTCCTCAACGGTCCGGTCCACGCCGCTCCCGATGTTGTAGACCTGCCCAGCTGCCTCGGGGCGGTCGAGCGCGAGCAGGAAGGCCTGCGCCACGTCCTCGACATGGACGAAGTCGCGCCGCTGCTGGCCGTCCTCGAAGATTACGGGCCGGTTGCCGTTGTGGATGCGCGAGGCGAAAATCGCGAGCACGCCCGTATAGGGATTTGAGAGCGCCTGGCCGGGACCGTAGGCGTTCCAGAGGCGGAGCGCGACGCCCTCCATGCCGTAATAGGGCGCGAGGGTGAGCGTGAGCCGCTCCTGAACGTGCTTCGTGATGGCATAAACCGAGGCGAGCGTCGGGCGCTTGGATTCCGGCGTCGGGACCGGGATCATCGGGCGGCCTTTCGCGTCCGGAGGGTCCCAGGGCGCGCCGGCATTCGGCTGCCGGATCGCGTCCTCGACGAGCTCGCCGTCGGCCGTCCGGTAGAGGCCTTCGCCGTAGATGCTCATGGACGAGGCGACCACGACCCGCTTTGCCGGCTTGGCGATCAGTTCCTGGAAGAGGACTGCGGTACCGTGATCGTTGACCGACACATAGCGATCTACCGCGTACATGCTCTGGCCGACGCCGACCTCGGCCGCGAGATGCACGACCTTGTCGACGCCCTTCAGGGCCGCGCGCACGACCGCGTCCTCGCGGACATCGCCGACGATCAGCTCGGCACGCGGATCAAGGCCGTCGGGCTCCGCCTTTCCGCCGTGGACCTGCTCGATAAGGCTATCCAGGATGATGACGCGGTCGCCGCGGTCGAGCAGCGCGCGCGAGACGTAGCGGCCGATGAAGCCCGCGCCGCCGGTGATGAGGATCGTCTCTGCCACGTGCTCGTCTCAGCCTTTCGCCTTGGCCGCTTTGGAGCCGCCGGACTTAGGGCTGCTCGCCTTCGACCCGCCCTTCGATGTGTTCTTGGCCGCCGCGCTCTTCTGGGCGTCGCCGCTTTTTGTAGCGGAGCTCTTGGTGGCCTTGGCCTCCGTCTTGCCACCTGCTGACTTCGCGCTGGCGTCCGACCTCGCCGAAGCGGGCTTCGTCGCCGTCCTTTTCGCCGCCGGCTTCTCTTCGCTCGACCGTGCGGCGCTGGACTTGGTGGAGGCTGACTTGGCTGGAGCGGACTTGGCGCTGGACTTCGCGGGCCCCGCCTTCTTAGCCGCTCCAGTCTTTCCGCCGGCCTTCTTGCCTGCGCTCTTGTCCTCCTCCGGCGAGCGCTCGACGAACTTGTTGAAGCGGCTGTCCTTGCCGTCCTTTGTCTGGTCCTGGTGCAGGAAGGACACGTGCGACTGGTCGAAGACCTCGAAGAACTCCTCCCAGGAGATCTCCTCGAAGTTCTCTTCCTTCGGCCCGAAATCGATCCGGAGCACGCCGCCGCCCTTCTTCTTTCCCTTCCCGCCGTCGGTGCGGACAACGGAGGGGCGACCACCGCGCGCCTCGGCCCATTTCCTGATCTCGTCGTGATCGACGGTCTTCGAAGAAGCGCTCATGGCGTCGTCCTTTCGATCTGGAGGCCCTCCGCGGGACCTGCCGCGAGCGGAGGGATCTCAGGAGGAGTTGGATAGGCCAGCCTATTGCCGGACCAAAGCAGGTTCTTTGTTGAAGGGAAAGACTGTATTCCTTTTGACGTTAATCCGCGGCAGCCTGCTTTGGTTCTGCCTTAGGCGCGAGAAGCTGATCCAGGTGGGCGGAATAGCGATCGGCCGCGGCCCGAAGCCGGGCGGCTTCGTTCGAATCCGTCGTAGAGGCGGTCGCCTCGCGATAGTAGCCAAGCTGAAAGGCCGAATAACAGAGCGTCGCAAATCGTACCTGAGTGCGGTCAACGGCGAAGCCTCCTGGTCGTTCGATACACGCGATCAAATCGGCTTGTTGTCCTGGAGACAGGGTGAATTCGATCGTGGCGCCCGCAACATCCCAGGCTATATCCTGGCAGCCGACGAGGTCGTGCCCGGCATGGTGATCCACGGCGTCCGCCTTGAGCACGCTTCCGTCGCGCAGAATGAGCCATTCCCAGGCGTGCAGGCGACTATCCGTTTCGACCCGGCGTGAACTGCCTTCGAGCTCTCCAAGGAGCGGCCGCCAGCTATCGAGTGATGCGGCAAGCTCAAGGCCGAGCTCCTCCTCGGCGTTGACGCGCAGCATCTCGAAAAGCTGCTCCGCCGAGGCGCCCCGATCGGCGCTCGCCGGGAAACGACGGGCGCGGAAGCCGAGATAGGCGCCGAGCGTCGCCAGAAGGCGAGGGCGGTCCGGGCCGAGGGGGTCGACGAGTTGAGCATCCTCGTGCCAGCGCTCGATGATGAACCCGTGCCGAAACCCGAGCGGGCGCGGCGCGAAGCCTGCCTCCGCGAGGGCCTGGGCGCGCGCAAGTTTCTCAAGGCCGATACGGCCCAGGCCTGCGAATTTCAGGATCCAGGATCCAGAGGATGTCTCGACGAGGAACTTCCGGCGCTCCTGCCATTGGTGAGCCGGTGGCCACTGGCCCTGGTCGCTGAACCGCAGCGCGCGCCAGCCGCCGCCCGATATCTCCCTAATCGGCGCGATGGGATTTCCCACCAGATCCGAAATCCAGGATTCGAACCGATGTCCCGGCCCGTTCGAAAGAAGCGCGAGTTCGTCGAATGCTACGAAGCGGGTTTGTGCTTCCCGCCAGAACCGCTGGGCCTCCTCGCTCGTCTGTGGCCCCGGCCCGTTCAGATGGCTTGGGAACACATGGATGCGATCCTGGCCGATGCCTTCCCGCGAAGCGGCATCCGCGACTGCGACCACCGATGATCCCGACAGTCCCGGACCCTCGTCAACGATCGCGAGCTCGCCATCCGGAGCAAGGCCGAGCGTCTCGCCGTCTGCGAGCGCCAGCTCGCGCGCGAACGGGTGGCCGACGGGCCGGACCGTCATTGGGCAAGGGGCGCCTGCTCCCGCGGCCACCATGGCGCCGAGCGTCGTGCCGATCGATCGTATGCCGATGACCTGCAGCTTCCGTCCGGCGAGCGGGAGCGCCGCTTCGAAATAGGTTTCGGGGTAGAGGGCGTAGAAGGCGAAGCCTTCCGGGATTTTGATCGTCAGCACGCGATCCCGAGCCGGGGTCGGAAACTCGGAAAGGGAACGGATGGCGGCGCTCGCATCTCCGTTCTCCCCCTGCCACGACCGGCCGACCAGCCGGGCCAAGGTGAGCGTCAGTTCCATGGCGGCAGCCGCCTCCGGAACGGGTGAGTCCTTCCGCCCGCGTGCCTCGAAGGCGTTGTCCGCTACCCCTTGGGTGAGTTCGCCTGCCTCGATCAGCGCGGCCACAAGGAAGCCATGCCGGACGATCCAGGGCTCGCCTGCTTCCGCGCTCGTGACGTAGCGCCGGACATTCGCAAGCTTGCTCTCGACCGTCTCCCGCCGGATCGCATCTCCGTAGACCAGCATCAGGTCACGGGCTGGAGATGCCGGTAGGCGATCGCCTTGAATGCATCGAAAGACGGGATCTCCCAGCCCGCTTGCTGCTGCCGGGCGAAGCGGGCGAGCCACTCCGTCCAGGCGTTGTATTGGGCGGGGGAGGGCGAGATGAGCGCCCGCTTCGTTTTGGAGAGCTCGAGGGCTTCGAGCGGCTCGTAGCCGCGCTCAACGAGCACGCACAGCGCAAGGGTGGCCGAGCGCCCGATCCCGTGTTCGCAATGGATGAGGACGCGCTCGCCGCGATCGAGGTGGGGCCGGACGAAGGCGACCCCGTCCTCCAGCATCGGCTGGGTGACGGCGTGGTGGTCATCGGTCGGGAGGTGAAGAAGGGTGATTCCGTGGCGCTTCAGGACGAACGCGTCGTCGCAGGCTTCGCTGCGGAGGTCGACGACGGCCCGGATCGCGAGCTCCTGCGCGAGGGCCTCGGCCCGCTCGACCGGGAAACGCCCGCCAACGGCCAGATGGTCGGTGATCCAGGAGAGGTTCGGCCGCCACGGAGCGGTGTCTTGATCGGCGCGCGCCACGTTCTCTCGCTAGGCGGGTCTGGTCGGGGCGGTCAAGCGCGCCTATATGGCGTTCAGCTCTCTGGAAGCTTCGAGCCGAAGGGTTGGGATCCGGGAGCGGACCCCTTTCAGGTTGACATCGCGCGGGGCCGTGGCTAACGGACCGCTGTCAATCGAGCTTTTCAAGAGTCGCGCGGCGCCTCCGCAAGGAGTTGTCGTAGCGCTCTTTTTGGCGATGACGAGACGCCGGCGGCGTCAAGAATTATCGAGCGTCGGCAAGGTCGGCGCGAGGAGAGGCGGACGTGGCCCGTATCGCAGGCGTCAACATTCCAACCAACAAGCGCGTCGTGATCGCGCTTCAGTACATCCACGGCATCGGCCAGAAGAAGGCCGAGGAGATCGTGGAAAAGGTTTCGATCGCACCGGAGCGCCGCGTCAATCAGCTGACCGACGCCGAAGTGCTGCAGATCCGTGAGACGATCGACCGGGACTACCTCGTTGAGGGCGACCTCCGCCGGGACGTCTCGATGAACATCAAGCGGCTGATGGATCTCGCCTGCTATCGGGGCCTCCGCCATCGTCGCAACCTGCCGGTTCGCGGCCAGCGCACGCATACGAACGCTCGCACCCGCAAGGGCAAGTCGAAGCCGATTGCCGGCAAGAAGAAGTAAGCCTCGGCGCGCTCTGCGCTCCTTAAACTCACCCTCGGGCTGAACCGAGGGTCTCGATCGGGCCTGTGGCCTCGCAATCGGGGCGATCGGACAACTCGCCAGACACCCTTCCGGCTCCGGGCTTCGCTCGGCCGGTAGATCACCTCCACATCCCGAGCGCCTGGCATAACGGGCGCGTCTGAAGGATCCACTGATGGCCAAAGAAGCAACCCGCGTTAAGCGTCGCGAACGCAAGAACATCGTCTCCGGCGTCGCCCACGTTCACGCCTCCTTCAACAACACGCTGATCACGATCACGGACGCGCAGGGAAACACGATCTCCTGGTCGTCGGCCGGCTCGATGGGCTTCAAGGGTTCGCGCAAGTCGACCCCGTATGCGGCGCAGGTCGCCGCCGAGGATGCCGCCCGCAAGGCCGCCGAGCACGGCATGCGCACCCTCGAGGTCGAGGTCTCCGGGCCGGGTTCCGGCCGTGAATCGGCGCTCCGGGCGCTCCAGGCTGCCGGCTTCACGGTGACCTCCATCCGGGACGTGACGCCGATCCCGCATAACGGATGCCGCCCGCGCAAGCGCCGCCGCGTCTGATTTCCGGGGCCGTTCGGCCCCAGCTATCGCTGTGACTTTGGCGGGGCCGGCATTTTGCCGTTGCCCCGCGTCCGCCGTCCGAGGGGAAGAACCGTGATACAGAAGAACTGGAAAGAGCTGACCAGGCCCGACAAGCTCCAAGTCGCCCAGGGCGACGATCCGCGCCGTGTCGCCACCGTGGTTGCGAGCCCGCTGGAGCGCGGCTTCGGCACCACGCTCGGCAACGCGCTGCGCCGCGTGCTCCTGTCCTCGCTTCAGGGCGCCGCCGTCACGTCCGTCCACATCGATGGCGTGCTGCACGAGTTCTCGTCGATCCCGGGCGTGCGTGAGGACGTCACCGATATCGTCCTGAACATCAAGACGATCGCGATTCGCATGCAGGGCGATGGGCCGAAGCGCCTGACGCTCCGTAAGACGGGTCCGGGCGTCGTGACTGCCGGCGACATCGCCACGACGGGCGACATCTCGGTGCTGAACCCCGAACTGGTTCTCTGCACGCTCGACGAGGGCGCGGAGATACGCATGGAGTTCACGGTCACCACGGGGAAGGGCTACGTCCCGGCCGAGCGCAACCGTCCCGAGGACGCCCCGATCGGCCTGATCCCGGTGGACAGCCTCTTCAGCCCGGTGAAGAAGGTCTCGTACCGCGTCGAGAACACCCGCGAGGGGCAGGATCTCGACAAGGACAAGCTGACGATGACCATCGAGACGAATGGCGCGCTCAGCCCGGAGGACGCGGTCGCCTATGCGGCGCGCATCATCCAGGATCAGCTCTCCGTTTTCGTGAACTTCGAGGAGCCGCGCCGCGAGGAGGCTCAAGCGCTTGCGCCACAGCTCCCGTTCAACCCGGCGCTTCTCAAGAAGGTCGACGAGCTCGAGCTGTCGGTCCGCTCGGCAAACTGCCTGAAGAACGACAATATCGTCTATATCGGCGACCTTATTCAGAAGTCCGAGGGCGAGATGCTTCGCACCCCGAACTTCGGCCGCAAGTCGCTCAACGAGATCAAGGAAGTGCTCGCCGGCATGGGCCTGCATCTCGGCATGGAAGTGCCGGGCTGGCCCCCGGAGAACATCGAGGACCTCGCGAAGCGCTTCGAGGAGCATTACTGACGCGGAGCGCGCTTTCGCGATCCCGTCACCCCGAGAGCACCGAGCTGGTGAGCGCGGGTCGTAAGACGGCCGGATCAAGCCCGGTCGTGACATCGAACCAAATCAGAAGGAACGGCCGACCCTTGGCACGGCGGTCGTGAACGATAGGAGAGCCAAATGCGTCACGGGTTTCGCGGCCGCCGGTTCAACCGTACGGCCGAACATCGCAAGGCCATGTTCGCTAACATGTCGGTGGCCTTGATCAAGCACGAGCAGATCGTCACCACATTGCCGAAGGCGAAGGACCTCCGTCCCGTCGTCGAGAAGCTGGTCACCCTCGGCAAGCGCGGCGGGCTCCACGCGCGCCGGCAGGCGATCGCGCAGCTCCGCGACGAGACCATGGTGAAGAAGCTGTTCGACGTGCTCGGGCCGCGCTACCAGGCCCGTCCGGGCGGCTACCTCCGCGTCCTCAAAGCTGGCTTCCGCCAGGGCGACAATGCCCCGATGGCCGTGATCGAATTCGTCGACCGCGATGTCGATGCGAAGGGTCAGGATTCCGGCCCGTCACAGAAGACGGAGCTCGTCGAGAGCGAGTGAGCGTCGACGCATCGCCTCGAGATCAGGGCGGCCTCCGGGCCGCCTTTTTCGTGTCCGCCGCTCGCGGCGACGGAATCGCAAGGAAGGGGTGAGAGGATCGGGCGATCGGTTCTGCCCATGCGCGTCGTCATCATCGCGGATTTCGCCGAGGCCTCGGGCGGCGCACAATCCGTGGCCATCCAGTCCGCTGCGGCGCTTGCCGCGCGCGGCATTCAGGTCACCTACATTCACGGGGTTGGCGGACCCGCTGACCCGCGTCTCGCGGCGCCTGGGATCGAGGTGATCGACCTCGCTCAGGCAGATGTCTGGGACCGTTCGGCAGTCCGCGGGCTCGGTGCCGGCATCTGGAACCAGGACGCCGCCCGGCGGCTCGAGGCCAGGCTGAAGGAGCTGAGGGCGGGGCCGACCGTCCTGCACCTGCACCAATGGACGCGGTCGCTGTCCCCCGCCGTGTTTCCGGTCCTGCTCCGGTCCGGGCACCCGGTCGCGGTCACGTTGCACGACTACTTCATGGCCTGTCCGAACGGCGTCTATTACCGGTTCGAACGCGACGAGCCGTGCTCGCTCACGCCGCTGTCCCCCTCCTGCATCACGGCGCGATGCGACCCCCGCTCAATGGTGCACAAGGCTGTCCGCGTCATCCGCACGGCTGCGACCCGGGCGGCGGTCGGACGGAGCTCCATCGACGTCGTCCACGTATCGGACCGTGGAAAGGAGACGGTCGCGCCCTTTCTGGCGCCCCGTGCCCGCCAGCACCGGATCGACAACCCGGTCGACGTCGCCCGCTCCGCTCCGGCCGACATCGCGCCGGATGCCAAGCTCGCCTTCCTTGGTCGCCTCACGCGCGAAAAGGGGGCCGACCTCGTCGCGGCGGCGGCAGCTCGGGCGGGGATGCCTGTCATGTTCATCGGGGAAGGACCGGCCGAGGGCGCGGTCCGCAGAGCCAATCCTGCTGCCCAACTGCTTGGTTGGAAAAGTCGGGCCGACATCGACCGGCTTCTTCGCCGCGACATCAGGGCCGTCGTCGCGCCCTCGCGGTGGTATGAGACGGGTCCGCTGACCGTCTACGAGGCGCTCGCGGCCGGCGTGCCGGCCGTGGTGTCAGATCGCGCGGGCGCGGCCGAGAAGGTCGTGTCAGGCGAAACCGGCCTGGTGGTCGAACCGCAGCTCGAGGCGCTCGCCTCCGCCGTCGCGCGGCTCGCCGATCCGGCGCTGGTCCGCCGCATGGGGCAGGCGGCCTACGACCGGTACTGGGAGGCGCCGCTCAGCGCCGAACGCCACGCGACAGCCCTGATCGGGCTCTACGAGCAACTGCTCGGGAACCGAGCGCCGGTCGGTTGAGCTTCCTCGCCCGGGGCCGGACGCCTATACGGCCCCAGCCTCAATCGAAATGAGTCCCGGATGAGACGCATCGCGCTCGCTCTAGCCTCCGTCCTCGCGCTCTCCCTAGCTGCCGATGCCCAGACCCGGACGGCGCCTGAGACCCGCGCGCAGGTCCAGCTTTCCTTCTCTCCCGTCGTGAAGGTGGCGGCCCCGGCAGTCGTGAACGTCTATGGCGCGCGGGTGGAGCGGACCCGCCGCAGCGCCGGAATGGACGACTTCTTTCGCCGATTCTTCGGCGACGTCCCGTCCGCCCCGCGCGAGCGGGTGCAGCGGTCGCTCGGCTCCGGCGTCATCGTGGACCCCTCCGGCCTCGTCGTGACGAACCACCACGTCATCGCGGAGATGACGGAGGTGAAAGTCGCGCTCCCGGACAACCGGGAGATCGAGGCCGAGATCGTTCTGCGTGACCCGCGTACCGATCTCGCGGTCCTGAAGCTGAAGCCGACGCCCGGCCTGAAGGCGCTCGAATTCGGTGACGACGACGCCCTCGAGGTGGGTGACTTGGTGCTCGCGATCGGCAACCCGTTCGGCGTGGGCCGCACCGTGACGCAGGGCATCGTGTCGGGTCTCGCCCGCACGAATGTCGGCGTCTCGGATTACGGCTATTTCATCCAGACGGATGCTGCCATCAACCCGGGCAATTCCGGGGGCGCGCTCGTCGACATGCAGGGCCGCCTGGTCGGCATCAACTCGGCGATTTTCTCGCAATCCGGTGGCAGCGTCGGGATCGGCTTTGCGATCCCCGCCAGCATGGTCCGGGTGGTCGTGGATTCCGTGAGAGCGGGATCAAAGACGGTGCGCCGGCCCTATCTCGGAGCCTCGCTGCAGGCCGTGAACCAGGAACTCGCGGACGGGCTGGGGCTCGAACGGCCGGCGGGCGCGCTTGTCAGCGGCATCAGGGAGAAAAGTCCGGCCGAGGCGGCGGGGATCAAGCGAGGAGACGTGGTGCTCGAGGTGAACGGCCGGTCCGTTGAGGACCCTGACGCCTTTGGCTGGCGCTTTGCGCTCCATGGAACCTCGGGAGAGGTGCCGGTGACGATCAATCGCGGTGGCTCGCGGCGGACGCTCACAGTGCGCCTGCAACCCGCGCCGGAGATCCCGGCTCGGGATCAAATCGTGATGAAGGGTCGCTCGCCGTTCGCCGGTGCGACCGTCGTGAATGCGTCGCCGGCGGTTGCGGAGGAGATGCAGCTCAATGCTCAGGAAGGGGTCGTGGTCGCTGACGTGGAGGAGGGCAGCCCTGCAAGCCGAGTCGGCCTGCAGAAGAGTGACCTGCTGCTCTCACTCAACGGGGAGAAGATCGCCTCCACTCGCGAACTCGACCGCATGGCGCGAGCGGGTGCTCAGATCTGGCGCATCACCATCAGCCGCGGGGGTCAGGTGATGACCACCGTTCTGGGTGGCTAGGCAGGGCAGGCGCAGGGAGGGCGAATGGGACGTCTGGACGGAAAGCGCGCCGTGTTGACTGGAGCCGGGAGCGGGATCGGCCGCGCGAGCGCGATCCTGTTCGCCCGCGAAGGCGCCTCCGTTCTCGCCGTGGACCAGCACGAGACGAGCGTGTCAGAGACTGCCGCGGCGATCACGGCAGCGGGCGGCCGCGGTCTGGGCGTCGCTGCGGACGCCGGCAACGAGGCCGACGTGGTCCGCTACATCGGCCGCGCAGTCGAAGCGTTCGGCGGGCTGGACATCATCTACGCGAACGCCGGGATCAGTGGCGGGCTCGTCCCGCTGCTCGAGCAATCGGTCGAGCTCTGGACGGAGATTTTGCGCGTCAACCTCGTCGGCGCGTTTCTGGCGATCAAGCACGGGGCGCCCGTTCTCCAGCACGGTGGGGGCGGTTCGATCATCTGCACGGCCTCTGTCGCGGGTCTCCGGGCAAACGCGGCCGGCGCGCCCTACAGCGCCAGCAAGGCGGGCGTGATCAGCCTCGTCCAGACGGCCGCAAACTCGCTGGCCGGCACCGGAATCCGGGTGAATGCGATCTGCCCCGGCTTGATCGAGACCGGCATGACGCGCGGCCTCTTTGACGCTGCCCGGGAGCGCGGCACCGAAGCGCGGATTGGTCAGCTCAATCCGCTCGGCCGCGCCGGTGCGCCGGAGGAGATCGCGGCGACAGCCCTATTCCTCGCGAGCGACGAGTCCTCCTACATCAACGGCCAGGCCATCGCCGTTGATGGCGGGCTGTCGAGCACGCTGCCCTTCGCCCGTACTCCGCGGCGCTGATCGTGGCATCCTGGGGCGACCTCAATGCTCGGCTCAACCGACTGGTGCGCGCGGGTATAATCTCCAGCTTCCGTACCAATCTGGCTACTCGGCCGGAGCCGTCGCAGCTTGCCGTCACGGTGACTCCCGGCGCGACCGCCAGCCCGCCGAGCGCCGATGAGGAACTTCGCCGGCGAGTCGCTGCTGCGCTTGCCGCGGTCGCCCCGCACGCCGCGATCACTGTCGAGGACTTGTCGGCGGCCTCGGAACGAGAGCCGCGCAATTCGGCTGAAACACTCGGGCCCTAGAGGCTCGCGGGCCGGGGAAGACCCGGTGTTGCGCTGGCGTCCGTCTCCGCGATCGGGGTAGGATCACATCGGATCGCCCCGGGAAGGACAGGCCTTGGAGAGGTGGCGGGACAGGCTTCTGATCGGCGTGGTCGCGGCCGCATGCCTGTGCGCGACGACCGCGCCGGGCCGCACCTTTCGCGCCGCCGACAACCAGGCCGAGAGCTATCCGACCGTGCAGGCCCTCCAGTTCATGGACCGACTCGTGCGCGAGAGGGCAGAAGGTCGGCACAAGATCCAGGTTTTCCACTCGCGCCAGCTCGGGGAGGAGAAGGACACGATCGAGCAGACGCGTGTAGGGGCGATCGACATCAACCGGGTAAACGTAACGCCGCTCGCGCATCTGGCACCCATGACGCAGGTGCTCGTGCTCCCATTCCTCTTCCGATCGCAGGAGCATCTCGACCGCGTCCTGCAGGGTGAGATCGGCGACGAAATCCTGGAGAGCTTCCGCCATTCGGGCCTCGTCGGTCTGACCTTCTATGTCTCGGGCGCGCGGTCGGTCTACAACGAGGTCAGACCGGTCAGGACCCCTGCCGACATGCAGGGTCTCACAATCCGCGTGCAGCAATCGAACGTGATGGACGACCTGATGCGTGCCCTCGGCGCGAAGCCGGTGACGCTCTCCTACGGCCAAGTCCTTGCCGCATTGCAGATGAAGCTCATCGATGGCGCCGAGAACAACTGGCCGTCCTATGTCTCGACGGGTCACAACTCTGCGGCGCGCTATATCGCCCTGACGGAGCACGTCATGGCTCCCGAGGTTCTCGTGATGTCCGCGAAGGCATGGGATGCGCTTTCGCCCGAGGACCAGGGGATTTTCAAGGACGCTGCGAAACAGTCGAGCCGGTTTATGCGGTCGCGCTGGGACGAATACGAGCGGAGCATGCGTGAGCTCGCCTCCGGCACCTCGGTGATCACGGAAGTCGACCGCCGCGCCTTTGAAGAGGCGGCGCGCAGCGTGCGCGACAAGTATCTCGGCGACCCAGCGCAGCGGGCTCTGGCCGAGCGTATTCTCGCCCTGCAGTAAGCGAATGCTCGCCCGTCCTGAGCTCTACGTGGCCGAGGCGGCGCCCGAGCGCGGCACCTCGGCGGCGCTTGAGCGTGTGGTGCGCCGCTCGCCCATCCGATGGCGCATCCTCGCGATTGCAGTATTCAACTCGGCCGTCGCGCTTCTGCTCCTCGGGCTCATATGGAACGGCGCAAGGGTACTCGGAGACGCCTGGTCCGATCTCCGCCGCGTGCGCCAATCCGAGCGGTTCCTGCGCTCGTTGGACAGCGACGCCGAGCGGCTGCAGAGCCTTATTCACCGCTATTTCGCGCAGAGCGATCCGGACGTTCACGCGAAGATCATCGATATCCGCGAGACCCTGATCAGCCAGCTCCGGGTTCAGGCGCGGCTGGATCCGTTGCTCGCAGAGCCGAGCCGGCCGCTGACCGGGATCACCGAGCGCTTCATCGCCGGTTTCGACCAGCTCCGTGACACCCGCGCCGGGATCTCGCTGATCTACGAAAACAAGGTGCTGCGCGCCTCGCGCGAGATGGCGAGCCTGTACGCGGTGGTGACGAACGCGACCAGCGATCCGGCGTCGCTCATCTGGCCGGCGCTCAGCACTTCCCGCGAGGCCTATAACGCGATGGTGCTGGCGGCGAACGCCTTCTACCTCTCGAATTCTGCGCCCGCCGCTCGCGAGGCGAAGTTCTACGCGAAGGTCATCAAGCGAACCGCGCCCGTGATGGCTGATCTGGCGGGCGACGACGAGATCAGGCGAAAGGCCCTCCTCGGCCTCGAGGAGCGGGCAGACCTCTTCGAAAACGGAATCGACGAGCTTCAGACCGAATTCGCCAATCAGTCCCGCCTCCTCCGCGAGGCGGTCGACGGGAACGCGGAAGCAATGTCGGCCGTCATCGACAATCTGACGAACGGCATCCACGCGCTCGAGCAATCCGCCCAGCGGCGTTTCGACCAGACGCTCGAGGATGTCGCCGTGCGGTTGAGCCTTCTTGCGCTCGCCTTCGTGGTGCTGGTCGTGCTGATGGGCATCCAGATTGCGAAGAGCATCAGCGAGCCGCTGGCGGACCTGAGAACGGCCATGCTGGCGATCGCGTCCGGCGATTACGACCGGCGGGTGATGGGCCTGACTGCAAGTGACGAGATCGGCGAGATGGCTCGCGCGGTTGAGGTGTTCCGGGAAAATGCGATCGCGAAACGCCGCGCGGAGGACGATCTCCGACACGCAAAGGAGAGCGCCGAGACGGCCCTGATCGACCTTCGCGAAACGCAGACAAGCCTGATTGAGGCGGAGAAGCTCGCCGCACTGGGCGGCCTCGTGGCCGGCGTGGCGCATGAGGTGAACAATCCCGTCGGCATCAGCCTCACCGTTGCGTCCACCCTCGCGCGGCGCTGCGACGATTTCGCGGAAGAGATCGCATCCGGGCAACTCCGGCGATCCCGCCTTGAGGAGTTCACGCGCTCAACTGCGACCGCAGCGAGCCAGCTCGTGGCAAATCTCATGCGGGCCGGCGAGCTCGTGCAATCCTTCAAGCAGGTTGCCGTTGATCGAAGTCAGGCGGAGCGCCGGGTCTTCGACCTTGGCGAGGCTGTCGAGCAGATCCTCGCGAGCCTACGTCCCACCCTCAAAACCTCGGACGTGAAGCTGTCGGTCGAGATCCCGCCGGGGATCCTTATGGACAGCTATCCTGGCCCGCTCGGGCAGATCCTGACCAACCTGTTCCTGAACTCGCTCCATCATGCTTTCGAGGGACGACAGGGCGGGAGCATCTCCGTCTCGGCGGGCCCGCGCGGCCGCGACGAGGTCGAGATCCTGTTCCGCGATGACGGCCACGGCATGAGCGAGGAGGTGCAGCGCTGCGCCTTTGACCCGTTCTTCACGACGCGGCGCGGCTCCGGCGGGACGGGTCTCGGATTGCACATCGTCTACAATCTTGTGACGGCCCGCCTTGGGGGACGAATTATCCTCTCCTCGAGTCAGGGGCTTGGCACCACCTTTTTGATCGTGCTTCCGCTCTCCGCGCCCGGCGAGGCGGCCCGGAGCGAGGCCATGCGGGCGGAGACCGGGAATGTCTGACGCGGACGAGCTGATCGCCTTCATCGACGATGCGGAGCCGGTTTCCTCAGGCGACAGGCTTCCTCCTTGGAAGGTTGCGGTGATTGACGACGATCCGGCCGTGCATGAGGGCACGCGGTTTGCGCTCTACGATTACCGGCTGGGGTCGCAGGGTCTCGAGATCCTGTCGGCTCATTCGGCAAGGGAAGGCCGCAAGCTCCTTGCCGAGCACCCGGACATCGCGGTCGTCCTGCTCGACGTGGTGATGGAAACGGAGACCGCCGGCCTCGACCTTGTGGGTTACATCCGCAACGAGCTGCGCAACGAGACCGTTCGCATCATCCTGCGGACCGGTCAGCCGGGGCAGGCGCCCGAGCGCCGCGTAATCGTCGACTACGACATCAACGACTACAAGGCGAAGACCGAGCTGACGGCGGACAAGCTGTTCACGAGCATGACCTCCGCGCTACGCAGCTACCAGCAGCTGCAGCGGATGATCGAGACGCGCCGCGGCCTCGAGATCATCATCGAGGCCGCGTCGACCCTGTTCGACTTCCACTCCATGCAGCGCCTCGCCGAGGGCGTCCTCACCCAGCTCGCCTCACTGCTCGAAGTCGATTGTGCCGGGATCCTCGTCCTCCGCGAGGACGGGACGGAGCATGAGAGCTTCTCCATCCTGGCTGGCTCCGGCTGCTACCGACGCTTCGTCGAGCATGCGGATGAGTTCGAGCGCGAGCTCGAATTGCGAGACGTCGTGCGGCAGGCATTTGATCGGCGCTGTCACGATTTCATGGACCGCCGATCGGTCCTTTATGTACGGACCGGCAGCGGTCGCGAGGTCATCGTGTTGCTCGAGGCCGCAAAGAGCCTGTCCGACACGAATAGGGCGCTGGTCGAGGTCTTCTCGAGCCGCCTGTCGATCGCGTTCGACAACGTCATTCTCTACCAGCAACTCCAGGATGCGAACCTGCGCCTGGAGGAGCGTGTCCTCAAGCGCACGGCCGAGTTGAAGAGCGCCAATCGCCGCCTCGCAGCCCAGACCGCCGAATTGCGGCGCGCGAACCGATTTAAGACCGAGATCCTCGGCACGATCGCACACGACCTGAAGAATCCGCTCGGGGTCATCATGGGGCGTTCGGAGATGCTGACCGACCTCCTCGCCATGCAGCCTCTGCCCGAAACGCAGGTGCGCGATCAGATCCGCCACGTCCGCGATTCCGCGAAACGCCTCACCGGCATGGTCGATTCCCTCATCTCGGACGCGATGAACGACGCGCTCGACATCACGGTCCGTCGCGAGCCGCTCGACTTCGCTGGTCTGGTTGCCGATGTCGTGGAAGCCAACCGCACCCTCGCCGAGCGTAAGGAGCAGGCGATCACGATCTCCGGACCGGAGAGCCTGATGACCTGCGGTGACCAGGACCGGCTCTGGGAAGCGGTCGACAACCTCGTCTCGAACGCGATCAAGTATACTCCGCCCGGGGGCTCGGTTGCGATCACCCTTGGGCGGGAAGGGACGGACTCGATTATGCGGGTGACGGATAGCGGCCCCGGCCTGTCGCCCGAGGATGCCGGCCGGGTTTTCGGGCGATTCCAGCGGCTCTCGGCCAAGCCGACGGGCGGCGAGAGCTCGACGGGACTTGGGCTCTCGATCGCAAAGCGTATCGTCGATCTTCATCGCGGGCGCATCTCGGCCGAAAGCCCTGGGCCAGGGCACGGCGCGACCTTCACCATCGCCATTCCGGATGCGGAGTAGACCATAGTGGCCTCAAACCCCCACATCATGGTCGTCGACGACGAGGCTCCCGCGCGGGACATGGTCGGCGACTACCTGAAGATGCACGGCTTCACGGTGACCCTCTGCGACGGCGGTGCGAGCCTTCGGCGCGAGCTCAAGACCGCGAGCCCCGACCTTATTGTCCTCGATCTCAACATGCCCGAGGAGGACGGTCTTTCCATCGTGCGTGACCTGAAACGCCAGACGGGCACACCGGTGATCATGCTGACCGCGACCGCGAGTCCGATCGACCGGGTTGTCGGCCTTGAGATCGGCGCGGATGACTACGTCGCCAAGCCCTGCGAACTGCGGGAGCTCGTGGCCCGCATCCGTTCCGTCCTGCGCCGGAGTGCCCAGGCCGAGGCAGCGCCGGGGCAGAAGAACCGCCGCGTCCGGTTCGGCACGAAATGGCTCGACCTCGACGCGCACCATCTGCGGGACGACGAGGACACGATCCACCCGCTGACCGCATCCGAGTTCAGCCTCCTGAAGGCTTTCGCCGAGAACCCGCAGCGTGTGCTGACGCGCGAGCGCCTTCTCGATCTTGCGAGCGCGCGAGACGATGAGCCGTTCGATCGCGCGATCGATGTTCGCATCACGCGCATCCGCCGCAAGATCGAGCCCGATCCGGGCCAGCCGCGAATCATCCAGACCGTCCGTGGTGCCGGCTACCTTTTCTCACCGGAGGGGCGCGAGCGCTGAGTCCTTCTGCATCTCCGGCTGGCTTTTGGCGAGACACTTGGCCGTCGGATGTTTCGACGATCGAGGCTCGGCGAAACAATGGCTCTCGAACGAAATCTGAAGCTCCCCGCACGCAAGAGCGCTGAAAAGGCCGCGGCTTAGAACATCCTCCATCGAACAAGGCCGGAGAGGCCGCCGATGGAGGCACACGTGATCACCACCCTGAAGCTCGCCGGATTGAGCGCCGTCCTCTCGGCCGGTCTCGTCAGTGGCATCACTGCCCCGGAGCAGAGGCTGAGCTCTGGGTCGGGCAAGCTGTTCCACGATCGCGTATCCGACGGGCTCTCGACCGCCCCCTTTACGTTCGCCTCGACCGACCATCGTGCGATCGCGCCAGTGCAGGTGAACGCGGCCGGGAAGGCCCACCGGGTTCGGACGCGCCAAGAGGTGCGCTGCACGGATCAGGCTTGGCTTCTTGTCCCGGCGGATTGCGTGCCGCGCTTCGACGCGTCCTCGGCTCGCACGAGCGAAGTCCGTTCCTCAGGCAACGTGTCCGCTCTCATCCAGGGCGGCGCGCTGCGCGCGCTCGCCTCTCGCTAATCCTGCCGATATTTCGGAGCCACCCGATGACTGGTTTCGCTTCCCTCGCAGCCGCTGTCCTCGGCCTTCTCGCCAGCACCTCCATCTCCCAAGCCGCGATCTGGCCGGATATGTTCGACCGTGAAACTCGCCAATCGCTTGCGCCGCAGCAGGAGACGATCGAGGCCGCCCCGATTCCGCGGGAGATGGTCGAATTCGACGGGCGGCACGCGCCGGGCACCGTCATCGTGTCCACGAGCGAGCGAAGGCTCTACTACGTCCTCGGGAATGGGCGCGCGATCCGCTACGGCATCGGCGTAGGTCGTCCCGGCTTCGAATGGTCCGGCGTGAAGACCATCACGGCCAAGCAGGAATGGCCGGATTGGACCCCACCGGCCGCGATGCTGAAGCGCCGCCCCGATCTACCGCGCCACATGGCGGGGGGAATCGACAACCCACTCGGCGCCCGGGCGATGTATCTCGGAAGCTCGTTGTATCGCATCCACGGCTCGAACGAGCCGGACTCGATCGGCCAGGCCGTCTCATCCGGCTGCATCCGGATGCTCAACGACGACGTCGTCGATCTCTACCGCCGCGTATCGGTCGGAACCAAAGTGCTTGTTCTGCGCTAAGGGGATAACCTAAGCTATTGGAGCGCAGTTATGGAGATCACAAAGGCCGACGCGGTACCCAATCCGATGGGGATTGCGACAAGATTTGCCGGGTTTCTTGCCTCGACCTTTGCGACGATCACCGTAATGGTGCTCCTCGCCTGATTTGATCTGGGAGTTTTGCGCTAACGTTCGTCAGGCCTTTGCTGTTCCAGACTTCGTTAGGAAAGCTTCGAAGGCTCGGCGCGCTTCCGGTGACGCCAGGGCCTCCCGGAATGCCCTCGACTCCCTCTCCATAGCGGCGGTCAGTTCAGCGCCATCTCCGCGGATCAACCTTCGGGTCGCGGCGATTGCGCCACGTGGCTTCGCCGCGAGCCTCCGAGCCTGATCGAGGGAATAAGCTAGCAGGGACTGCTTCTCGACGACCTCGTTGACCAGCCCGAGCCGGAGGGCTTCGTGGGCGTCGTAGCCGTCTCCCAGCATGAGGAACTCGGTCGCCTTCGCGATTCCGATCCGGCGCGGCAGGAGATGGCTCGAGCCCGCCTCCGGCACGAGGCCGAGATCGACGAAGGGCATCCGGAACAGGGTCCCGGGTGCGGCATAGACCAGGTCGCAATGGAAGGTGAGCGTGGTCCCGACCCCAATCGCCAGTCCCTCGACGGCAGCGACGAGCGGCGTCTCGGTCCGAGCAAGCTGTCGGATGCAGCGCGAGGCCGGGAGGTCGGCCCCGCCGTCCTCAGCGACCGCGAGGAAGTCGCCGAGATCGTTGCCAGCTGTGAAAACGCCGCCTGAGCCGGTGAGAACGACGGCCCCGATCCCCGGATCGCTGTCCGCCGAGGCGAGCGCGTCCGTCATCGCCTCGTACATCGCCCCGGTCAGCGCGTTTTTCTTCTCGGGACGGGTGAGCCGGACGAGCAGGATGCCCCCGTCCTCTTGCGTAACGGCGACATGCTCGGTCATGGCTGGTGCAATCTGTCGGGGGTTGGCCGCGCCCGGACGCCAATCGGCCCGCATGCTGTCGCGGTAAACTTCCCCTCGGGGAAGTGGTGCGGTCGAGAGGACTCGAACCTCCACTGGTTGCCCAACTACCACCTCAAGGTAGCGCGTCTACCAATTCCGCCACGACCGCAACGGAGACGGGACCAAAGGTCTCGCCGGAGCCGCGCTGGTAACAGATCGAATCCGGGCGAACAAGCCCGGTCGCGGGCAATCACGCCGCGGCTGCTGCCCCTGGTGCGAGAACCCCTGCGGCCAGCGCAGCCGCAGCCTCGCCGCCGATGCGCGTCCCGCCCTCCCGGAGCACGATCTCCTTCCGGATCATCTCGGTCACCTGGACGGAAATCGACCTGCCGGTCACGACGACATTGCCGCGCGCGATCGGGTGCCCGTTGACAAGGATGTCCACGATCTCGGCATCGCTGCCGTCGAGCTCGACGATGGCGCCGCGGCCGAGCTTCAGCAGCTGGTGCAGCGGCATGTGAGTCGTGCCGAGCTGCACCGTCAGATCCACATGGAGGTTGTCGAGCCCCGTCACCTGTGCTTGGCCCCTCGCGAACTCGAACCTGTCGCGCCATTTGAGGACGATGTCACCGCAACAGGGTGAAGCTCTGGTAAATGACCGCGACGCGCTCGTACCGGCCATGCTGGCCATCGCGGGCTCGCCGCCGGTCGAGTGGCGGATCGCGAATGCTCCGGTGGCCTATGACGACGCGGTCACATTCATGGATGAGCGCGTTGCTGCCATCGCGGAGGGGAGGGCGCCCGAGCTTGTCTGGCTGCTCGAGCATCCGCCCCTCTACACGGCGGGCACGTCAGCGCGTGACGGGGATCTCGTCGAGCCGGACCGCTTCCCCGTGTTTCGCACCGGGCGGGGCGGGCAATACACCTACCACGGCCCTGGGCAGCGCGTGGCTTATGTGATGCTCGACCTCAATCGCCGCACGCCGGACCTGCGCCGCTTCGTGGCGGCGCTCGAGGCTTGGCTGATCCTGACCCTCGACTCGTTCAACCTGCGGGGCGAACGCCGGGAGGACCGCGTCGGCGTCTGGGTGCGCCGGCCGGACAAGGGTGACGGCGTCGAGGACAAGATCGCGGCGATCGGCATCCGTGTCCGCCGCTGGGTGACGTTCCACGGCATTAGCCTGAACGTGGAGCCGGACCTGTCACATTTCTCCGGGATCGTGCCCTGCGGCGTCACGCAGCACGGGGTGACGAGCCTCGTAGACCTTGGCCTGCCCGTGACGATGGAGGATGCGGATGTCGCGCTGCGCCGCGCCTTCGAGGAGGTGTTCGGGCCGACCCTGTCCGGGTGAAAGAAGGGGCACCTACCATCCTGGGATCTAAGCGCGCCCGTTCCTTCGGAAGTGGCAAACAAGCCGGCGAAACGGAACGCCCTCGGTCCAGCGCGGACGTAACTCAACCCACCGCAGATCTGCCGTTCCCCGGCTCCCGGAACGAGGGCCACGTTTCCGCCACTCTTCGGCGTTCCACCCTTCTTCAGCCTGAAACCTAGCGAGCCGCAATGCTCCCTTTCCCGATCTTTGTCCTCGCCCTTGTTGCTGCCTTCGCCGCGCTCGCGGCAGAGCCGGTCTTCCCGCCAGGATCGCGGATCGGGCTCGTGCCGCCAAAGAACATGAAGCTGGCTCGTGGCGTCGCCGGTTTTCAGGATCCCGCGACCGGGGCGGCAATCGTCACGCTTGAGATGCCGGTCGAAGCCTATGCCGGGATCGCCGCTGGGTTCGGGGACGAGGCGCTCAAGGCCCAGGGTTTCACCCTCTCCTCGCGCGACAAGATCAAAGTCGGGAAGAACGACGCCACGCTCGTCTCCGGCGAGCAGAACGATAAAGGTCAGGTCATCCCGAAATCGATCCTGCTCGCGGGAGATCCCACCCTGACCGCGCTTGTGATTGCGCAACTGCCGGTCGGGTCTCCGAAGGCCGCGATTGATGAAGCGAAGGCCGCGCTGAAGACGGTGGTGCTGCGCCCGCCGCTCAGCGTCGGCGAGCAAGTCTCGGCAATGCCGTTCAAGATTGGCGATGCTGCCGGTTTCCGCCCTGTTCGCGCGGTCGGGGGTAGCGCGATTCTGATGACCGACGGCCCCAAGGACGTTGTGCAGGGGGCCGAGCAGCCGGTAATGATCGTCGCTCAGTCCTTCGCCCCCGCGCCTAACACGCCGGAGCAGCGCGATGTGTTCGCTAAACAGGCGCTGGTCGGAAATACGATGCTGAAGGAGGCCGTGTTCGAGCGGGCGCAGGGCTTCCGTCTCGGCGGCGCCGATTGGCACGAGATTGTCGCGAAGGCGAAGGACGGGCCGTCCGAGCAGCCCGTCATCGTCATGCAGACGATCCGCTTTGCGCCCGATGGCTACCTGCGCATGGTCGGCATCGCGCGACTGGACAAGCGCGACGATGTCATCCCGCGCTTCCGTCGGCTCGTGGACGGCGTAGCCCTGAAGTAGCTCAGGCCGTTCCGGAGGCGGGCTCTGCAGTGTCGCTCTGCGGAGCTGGCCTTGGCCCCCCCTTGGCAACCCCGACGAGTGCCGGCCTTAAGACGCGGTCGCCGATGGCGTAGCCGGTCTGGATCACCTGCGTGACGGTCCCAGTAGGCAGCTCGTCGTTCGGCACTTCGAACATCGCCTGGTGCATATTCGGGTCGAACTTCTGGCCTTGCGGCTCGACGCGCTTCACGCCGTGCCGTTCCAGGGTTTTCAGGAGATCGCGCTCCGTCAGCTCGATCCCTTCCAGAAGCGCCTTCGCGGGACCCTCGGCGGTGCCGGGCGGTGTGTTCTCCAAGGCGCGGCGGATGTTGTCGGCGACAGTCAGCATGTCGCGCGCGAAGTTCGTGACCGCGTAGGTGCGCGCATCCGCAACCTCACGCTCAGTGCGGCGGCGGAGGTTCTCCATCTCGGCCAGAGTGCGGAGCAGGCGCTCCTTCAGGTCGGTCCGCTCGGCTTCGAGCTCCGCGATCCGATCAGGGCTCTGGGCCTGAGCCTCGAGGCCCGTCTGGTTCTGGTCGGGGTGCACAGTCGCGTCCATCGCGCCGTCACCCGGCGTGGTGTCGTTCGTCATCGCTCGTTATCCGCTTGAGTTACCCGTGATATCAGCGCTTCAGGCTGCGAGAACAAGAAGTTCGGCCGGCCTCTTCGCTTACTGATTCTGCTCCAGAACGCTCAAGAGCCCGCGTCGGATCGAGGCCTGACGGGACGGGTGACTCACCTTCGTCCCGGTGAGATCCGTCACGTAGAAAACGTCCGCCGCCCGTTCCCCAAACGTCGCAACATGCGCCGAGGCGATGTTGAGGTTGAGCTTACCCAGCGCAGTCGTGAGGTTGTAGAGCAGACCGGGTCTGTCGAGCCCCGACACCTCGACGACCGTGTGACGTGAGGACAGATCGTTGTCGATCGTGACCTCGGGCCTGACCTGGAATGCTTTCAGAGGAGGTCTGCCCGGCCGCCGGTCGCGTACGAGATCTGCGATCTTCACCTCGCTCCGCAGCGCTCGTTCGATCGACGTCGCGATGCGCTCCGCGCGTCGGATCTCATCCTCGTCGCGATCGAAGGCGCGCGAAAGAAAGATGGTGTCGAGCGCCATCCCGTCTGCCGACGTGAAGATCTGGGCGTCGACGATGTTGCCGCCCGCGACCGCGCAGGCCCCGGTGACGATCGCGAGAAGCCGCGGGTGGTCGGGTGAGAGGACGGTCAGCTCCGTGACTCCCTTGAACTCGTCGGTCTCGACGGCTGTCGCGACGGTCTTCCCGTCGAGCTCGGCCTTTCGAACGAAGCCGGCATGCTTGATCTGCCGCTCGGGTGGCGTCTTCATCCAGTAGGCTGGGTAGAAGCGGCTCGCATAGGCCTCGAACTCGGCGTCGCTCCAGTCGGGCAGCGCCTGCCGAAGCTGCGCCTGAATGCTCCGCGCCCGGGCTGGCCGGATCCGCTCCGAATGGCCGCCGCTCAGGTAAAGCTCCGTTTCGTAGTACAGGGTGCGCAGGAGCTCGCCCTTCCAGCCGGTCCAGACCCCGGGCCCAACGGCCTTGATATCCGCGATGGTCAGGACGAGCAGGAGCTTCAGCCGCTCCATCGTCTGAACGACGGCGCCGAAGGCTTCCACCGTCTTTGGGTCCGACAGGTCACGACCCTGGGCCGTGAAGGACATCAGAAGGTGGTGCTCGACGAGCCACGCTGCCGTGTCCGTTTCGCCCGGGTCGAGGCCAAGGCGCGGGCCGAGCTTCCGGGCTATGGCGGCTCCCGCCAGCGAGTGATCCTCGCGCCGGCCCTTAGCGATGTCGTGCAGGAACAGCGCGACATAGAGCGCGCGCCGGTTATGGACCGAGTGAAAGATCGTGTTCGCGAGCGGGTGCTCGTTCTCGGCGCGTTTCGCGTCGATCTCGGCGAGAACGCCGATCGACCGGATCAGGTGCTCGTCCACTGTGTAGTGGTGGTACATGTTGAACTGCATCATCGCGACGACGCGCTCGAAGTCGGGGATGAAGCGGCCGAGCACACCTGTCTCGTTCATGCGCCTGAGGACCACCTCCGGTGCGTTCCGCGAGGTCAGGATCTCGAGAAACAGCCGGTTCGCTTCGGGATCGCGCCGGCAGCGCGGTCCAATCAGCCCGATCGACTGAGAAGCGAGGCGGGTCGCATCCGGGTGAATCGGCATGTTGTGCCGGTCGGCGAGCCAGAACATCCGGACAAGGTTCACCGGATCACGTTCGAAGGCAGCGGCGTCCCTGACCGTGATCCGGTCGTTGTCGATCGTGAAATCCGGGGATTCGAGCGCTCCGCGCCTCCGCCTGAACGAGTGCAGCATCCGGTCCAGGACCGGCCTGTGCTTCGCGTGGCGCGCCTCAAGCCCGGCGCAGACGATCGCGGTAAGATCGCCAACCCCTTTCGCCGTGCGGAAATACGCCTTCATGAAGCGCTCCACGGCCTGTTCCGCCCCCCGCTCTCTCACCGCCATGCGGGCAGCCACGACGCGTTGGTTCTCGAAGGTCAGCCGCTCCTCGGCGCGCCCTGTCGCGAAGTGGAGATGGCAGCGGACGCGCCACAGGAACGCCTCGCACCGCTTGAACAAGCGCGCTTCGTCGGGGGTGAACAGCCCGACGCCGACGAGGTCGTCGGGGTTGGCAATTCCGTAGACGTAACGCGCGATCCAGGAGAGCGTGTTGAGGTCCCGCAGGCCGCCCTTGCCGTCCTTGACATTCGGCTCGACGAGGTAGCGGGACGCCCCGGCTCGCCGCACCCGCGTTTCGCGCTCCTTGAGCTTGGCTTCCACGAAGGCCGCGGTCGAGCCTTTCACCACCTCCTTCGCGAACCGGGCTTGAAACTCCTTGAAGAGGCGCTCATCGCCGAACAGGAACCGCGCCTCGAGGAGCGCCGTCCGGGTGGTCATGTCGGCTCGGGCCTCCCGGATGCACTCTTCGACGGTACGCGTCGCGTGCCCGACCTTCAGTTTCAGGTCCCAGAGGGCGTAGAGCATCGTCTCCAAGACGGATTGTTCGGTACCCGCGCCTCCCGGCGGAAGAAGAAACAGAAGGTCGACATCCGATCCGGGCGCCATCGTGCCCCGGCCGTAGCCGCCCGTCGCGACGACAGCCATGCCGCTCCTTTTCGGCGTCAGCCCTGAGGCGGTCTCGGCTGCGATGGCCCCGTAGGCAGCCCGCAGGAGCCGATCCATCGCCTCGGAAAGACACCGGGCGCAGGCGAGTCCGTCCCGGTCCCGGATGAGGCGCCGCTCCGCTGCGGCGTGGTCAGCCCGAAGCTGCGTCCGTAGCTCAGGAACGAGGCGGTCCCGGAATGCGTTCGGGCTCGCGATCCCCGGCTCGTGCCGGGTGTTGGCGCTTTGGGCGGACATTCTGGCTCGCGACGAGAGCTGAGCGGCCTAGCACTACAGTGTAGACGGGACCAATGCGGTTCGCGGACGCGTTTGACAAAACGAACGATATCGTCCTAAACAACGAACGACATGAATGGCCGAGGCGGCCGAAGGGAGAGCAGCCGTGACTCCGACCCGACGCAATATCGTAACCTTGCTCGGCCTTGCGCTTGTCGCGGCGGGTCCGGCGGCGGCCGCCCCCGCTCCCCGGGAGATACGGATCGACTGGGCCACCTACAACCCGGTGAGCCTCGTCCTAAAGGACAAGCGGTTTCTCGAAGACGAGTTGCAGAAGGACGGGATCGGCGTGCGCTGGGTTCAGACGCTCGGCTCGAACAAGGCGCTCGAATTCCTCAACGCCGGCTCGATCGATTTCGGCTCCACGGCCGGCGCCGCGGCGCTGATCGGCCGGATCAACGGCAACCCGATCAAGTCCGTCTACGTCTATTCGTGTCCCGAGTGGACGGCGCTCGTGACCCGGAAGGATTCAGGCGTCACGAAGGTCGAGGATCTCAAGGGCAAGCGGGTCGCGGTCACCCGCGGCACCGATCCGCACATCTTCCTTGTCCGTTCGCTCGCGGCCGCGAAGCTGACGGAGCGTGACGTGAAGCTTGTCCTGCTTCAGCACCCCGACGGACGGACGGCGCTCGAGCGCGGCGATGTCGATGCCTGGGCGGGGCTCGATCCGATAATGGCAGCGGCCGAGATCGATAGTGGAGCGGTGCTTTTCCATCGCGACAAGGCCGCAAATACTTGGGGCATTCTCAACGTGCGCGAGGAATTCGCGAAGGACCACCCCGAACTCGTGAACCGGGTACTGGCGGCCTATGAGAAGGCGCGGAAGTGGTCGCTCGAGAACCCGGCTGAGCTGCGCCGCATCCTTGGTCAGGCGACGGGCCTCGCGGAGCCCGTCATCACGCGCCAACTCGAGCGCACGGAACTCACCCACTCGGCGATCGGCGAGCACCAGCGCGAAACCATCCTCCAAGCCGGGCTCGCTCTGAAGGAAGCGGGAGTGCTTCCGGCGGACACCAATGTCGCCCAGGCCGTCGACGCTCTCGTCGACCGACGCTTCACCCCGGCATCGCAGTGAGCGAGGCCGCGCTCGCGGCCGCTCCTCCCCGCCTCTCTGAGGCGAGCCGGGCCGAGCGGCAAAGTGACAGATGGGCAGGCCGGGCGCGCAGTGCGCTTCCGGCCCGCGGGCTTTTGGGCCTGCTTGTACCCGTGGGGCTGGCGGCCGGCTGGGAACTCGCGGTTCGGTTCGGGTTCGCGCAGGGGCGGCTCGTCCCGCCACCCAGCCGCATTCTGCAGACGTTCTGGCAACTGGCGGAGAGCGGCGAGCTCTGGGTCCATGTCTGGACGACGCTGTGGCGGGTGGCGGTGGGTTTCGGACTCGGCGCGGTCGGAGGGGTTGTTCTCGGAGCCTTGTCCGGGATCAGCGAAACCAGTCGAAGATTGCTCGATCCCACATTCCAGGCGCTCCGGGCCATTCCGTCGATCGCCTGGGTACCGCTCTTTATTCTCTGGCTCGGGATCTTCGAGGCATCCAAGGTCGCGCTGATCGCGGTCGGGGTGTTCTTCCCCGTGTACCTCGGGGTCGCCGGCGCGATCATGTCGGTCGACCGCAAGCTCGTCGAAGTCGGGCGCGTCTTCCGGCTGTCGCGCATCGCGCAGGTGAGGCGCATCCTGCTCCCCGCAATTTTGCCCGAGACGGTGATCGCGTTGCGCTCCGGCCTCGGGCTCGGTTTCATGTTCGTGGTCGCGGCCGAGTTCATGGGTGCCTCGGAAGGGCTCGGATATCTGCTCGTGGACGGCCAGCAGATGGGCAAGCCCGACCGTATCCTGGCCGCCATCATCGCCTTCGCGCTTCTCGGCAAGCTTTGTGACGCGATCCTGGTCGCCGCCACCCGGCCCTTGCTGCGCTGGCAGGACATTTCCCGGGAGCGGCTCTGATGCTGGTGCTCGATCGGCTTTCGAAAACCTACGCCGACGGTACGTCGGCGCTGGCGGATGTCTCGCTGCAGGTCAGGGCCGGCGAGATCGTAGCGATGATCGGCGGGTCCGGCTGCGGCAAGACGACTGCACTCCGCCTGATCGCTGGGCTGGATCGGCCGAGCGCCGGCGCAGTCCGGCTTGGTGATGAAGTCGTGACCGAACCGCACCCCGCCATCGGGATCGTGTTCCAGGAGCCGCGGCTTCTTCCCTGGCATACGGTCGGGGACAATGTCGGCTTCGGCCTCATGCACCGGCCGGCGGCGGAACGACGCGATCTGGTCGGCCATGCGCTGGACCGGGTCGGCCTTGCCGACCACCGTCACCGCTGGCCCAAGGAGCTGTCCGGCGGACAGCAGCAGCGCGTCGCGATCGCCCGTTCCTTCGTGACCCGCCCCAAGGTCCTGCTTCTTGACGAGCCGTTCTCGGCCCTGGACGCCTTCACGCGGTCAAGCCTGCACGAGCACCTGTTCCGCCTGTGGGAAGAGACCCGACCGACCATCCTTCTCGTCACCCATGACGTGTCGGAGGCGGTGACGCTCGCCGACCGCGTGGTCGTGATGCGGCCGAAGCCCGGCCGGGTGGATGATGAGCTCGACCTCACGCTGTCCCGCCCTCGGAATCGGATGTCTGCCGCGGTCGAGGTCGCCACGCGAAGCGTGCTTGCGGCTCTCGACCGCTCTCTGAAACCCGTGCAGAACCGGCCCTCCGGCGGTCCCGCCGGCAATGCGTTGTGGTGGTGATGGAGAAGAGAATGGACGCGGCTGCGCTCAGGGCCATGCAGGCCCCGTTCAAGGAACGCTACCGGGGCGAGCCAGAGGCCGCGACGATAACGCTGAAAGCAGAAGGCACGCTGGATGAGAGCAAGATCGCCTGCAAGGTCGAGACCGGCCGCGCGCTGGCCGTCGCCGGCCTGCACCCCGCGACCGGTGGGTCGGGTGCCGAGCTCTGCTCAGGCGATATGCTGCTCGAGGCGCTGGTGGCCTGCGCCGGCGTGACCCTCAAGGCGGTTGCGACCGCCCTCGGGGTCGAGCTCCGGAGCGGCAAGGTGAAGGCCGAGGGGGATCTCGACTTCCGGGGCACCCTCGGCGTCGACAAAGGCGCACCGGTTGGCTTCAGGAGCATCCGCCTGACCTTCGATGTCGACACGGACGCGCCTCAGGATCAGATCGACACCTTGCTCAAGCTCACGGAGCGCTATTGCGTGGTGTTCCAGACCATCAATCAGCGCCCGCAACTCGACGTCGACCTGCGGCGGGCGTGAAGCTTCGCTCCGCGCGGAACTCGCAGTACCGCCGCCGCATTCCAACCCGAGTTCCCGCTGCTGGCGGGACTTAGGTGCCGGCGCCCTGCCGGACGATGTGGAGCGCGTAGGCCTGCATCGCCGCGGCGGGAGACTGCGCCACGTTTCGGAGCAGCCCCGTGGACGTGATCGACGAGCAGACCGTGAGCTCCGGCGGGGCAACGACAAGGCGCGCGCTCCTCCTCCTTAACCGGAAAGCCCGGAGTGGCGGCCTCGACATCTCCGAAGCGCTCCAGGTGCTCCGGGAAGGCGGGATCGATCTCGAAGAGCGCGCTTGCGACAGCGCGACCGCAATGGCCCAGACTATCCGCTCCGGGGCACGGGAATTCAATCTCGTCATTGTAGGTGGCGGGGACGGGACGCTGAACTGCGCGAGCCCGGGTCTGGTCGAAGCGGGGCTCCCGCTCGGCATTCTTCCGCTCGGCACGGCGAACGACCTTGCCCGAACCCTCGGCATCGGGCCGGACCCGCTCGCCGCCGCTCGGACCATCGTGGAAGGGCATCAGCGTGAGATCGACCTGGGCGAGGTGAACGGCCGTCTTTTCTTCAATGTGGCGTCCATCGGCTTCTCCGCCGAGCTCGCGCGCGAGCTGACACGGGAGGCGAAGAAGCGCTGGGGGGTGTTGGGTTACGCCATGGCGAGCGCCCGTCTTCTCGCGCGCACGCGTCCCTTCACGGCCTTCATCGAGCACGACAACGAGACCCTGAAGGTCAAAACGGTGCAGATCGCGGTCGGGAACGGCCGCCACTACGGCGGCGGCATGACCATGGATCCGGAGGCGGAGCCGGACGACGGGCAGTTCCACGTGTACAGCCTTGAGGTCGACCACTGGTGGCGGCTGGTGGCCCTGGCACCTTCGCTCAAACGTGGCACGCATGCCAGCTGGCGGGATGTGAGGGCCTTCACGACCTCCGCCGTCACGATCAGGACGCGGCGCTCACGCTCCGTGAACACCGATGGCGAGCTCACGACCGCCACGCCCGCGGTGTTCCGGGTCCGGCCGAAGGCGGTGCGCGTCTTCGCCCCGATCGCGCCGGTAAGAGAGACGCCTTGATGGATGCCGTCCTCCCGCTTCTGGCGGATCCCACCGCCTGGGCGGCGCTGGCGACGCTGATTGTCATGGAGATCGTGCTCGGAATCGACAACCTGATCTTCCTTTCGATTCTGACGAACAAGCTGCCGGAGAGGCAGCGCAGGCCTGCGCGGATGATTGGTCTCAGCCTCGCGCTGGTCATGCGGCTCGCGCTGCTCGCGACGATTTCCTACATCGTCGCCCTGACCACGCCGGTCTTCACCGTTGCGGGCAACGGCTTTTCCTGGCGCGACATGATCCTGATCGCGGGTGGCCTGTTCCTGGTCTGGAAGGCGACGCGAGAGATCCACGAAAATGTCGAGCCGAGCGAGCAAGATGCGACGGAGCGCGTGATCTCAGGTTTCGGGGCAGCGATCGTTCAGATCGTGATCCTCGATCTCGTCTTCTCGATCGACTCGATCATCACGGCAGTCGGGATGACGAATCACCTGCCGATCATGATCCTCGCGGTCATCATCGCCGTTGGCGTGATGGCGGCCGCCTCAGGCCCGCTTGCAGCCTTCATCAAGGCGAACCCGACGATCGTGATGCTGGCGCTCGGCTTCCTCCTCATGATCGGGATGACGCTCATCGCGGATGGGTTCGGGGTCCATGTTCCGAAGGGCTACATCTACGCGGCCATGGCCTTCTCGGCGCTTGTCGAGATCCTCAACATGCTCTCGCGTCGCGCCCAGCGCCGCGAGAAGCTGAGCGGACCCTCAGCCGCCCATACCGAGGCGGCGGCCGTCAACGGCGTCAAACAGATGCACTAGCGCCGGATCGACAGCGAGGCCGAGCTGACCGCTCGACCTCGTCTCCGCCGCTGGGACCTGGACTGTCACCGGCCCGCCCCCGGAGCGGCCGTGGATGAGGCGGGTGGCCCCGAGTTCTTCCACGAACTCGGCCTCGATCGTGAGCTGGCTTTCTCCGGGTCCGGCCAGCCGGAGATCCTCCGGCCGGATCCCGACTTCGACAGCCGCACCGGGGAGAGCGCCTTTGGCAGCCTGTCCGAGTTCGATCCGGTGGCCGTCGATCGCCACTACGCCCTCATTCTCAATCCGGCCGGACAGGAAGTTCATGGCGGGCGAACCAAGGAACCCTGCGACGAAGCGTGTAGCGGGCTTCCGGTAGAGATCAGTCGGAGTGCCGATCTGCTCGACGCGGCCACCGTTCATGACCACCAGCTGGTCCGACAGCGTCATCGCCTCGACCTGATCGTGCGTGACGTAGATCGAGGTGACGCCCAGCGCGCGCTGCAGCCGCTTGATCTCGACCCGCATCTGCACCCGCAGCTTCGCGTCGAGGTTCGAGAGCGGCTCGTCGAAGAGGAAGACCTGGGGCTTGCGGACGATTGCGCGCCCCATCGCGACTCGCTGACGCTGGCCGCCGGAAAGCGCCTTCGGCCGCCGGTCGAGATACGGCTCGACATCCAAGATCCGGGCGGCCTCGCGAACGCGGGCGTCGATCTCTGGCTTGGGCGTACCGCGATTTCTGAGCCCGTACGCCATGTTGTCGTACACGCTCATGTGTGGGTAGAGCGCGTAGTTCTGGAACACCATAGCGATGTCGCGCTCGGACGGCTCGATCTTGTTCACGATGCGCTCGCCGATCTGGACAGTGCCGCCCGAGATCGTCTCCAGCCCCGCGACCATGCGGAGCAGAGTGGACTTCCCGCAGCCAGACGGCCCGACGAGCACGCAAAACGAGCCGTCAGCGACTTCGAAGGAGACGCCACGCACGGCCTCGACGCCGCCGTGATACACTTTGCGGACGTCGGTCAGGGTAACGGGAGCCATCTATTTCTCGGTTTCCACGAGGCCGCGGACGAAGAGCTTTTGCATCAGGATCACGACAAGCACGGGCGGCAGCATCGCGAGCACCGCCGTGGCCATCACCACCTGCCACTCGGTCAGCGCGTCTGAGGTGACGATCATCTTCTTGATGCCGATCACGATGGTCTGCATGTCGTCACGGGTCGTGATGAGCAGGGGCCAGAGATACTGGTTCCAGCCGTAGATGAAGAGGATCACGAAGAGCGCCGCCATGTTCGTCCGCGACAGCGGCAGCAGGGTATCCTTGAAGAAGCGGAAGGGTCCGGCGCCGTCGATCTTGGACGCTTCCAGCAACTCCTCCGGCACCGTCATGAAGAACTGGCGGAACAGCAACGTCGCGGTCGCCGAGGCGATCAGGGGCAGTGTCAAGCCAGCCATCGAGTCGAGCAGGCCGAGGTCCGCGACAATCTTGTAGGTCGGGTAGATGCGCACTTCGACCGGCAGCATTAGGGTGATGAAGATCGTCCAGAACGCCGCCATGCGGAGCGGGAACCGGAAATACACGACGGCATAGGCGGATAGGATCGAGATCGCGATCTTCCCGACCGCGATGATCATAGCCATGAGGAAGCTGTTCAGCAGCATGCCGGCGACCGGCTGGCGTGTGGTGCGGCTCGGCCCGATCACGAGCGTCCGGTAGTAGGTGTCCGCTGCCTCGGCGCCGGGATAGAGCGGCATCTGACCATTGGCGATCACGGCGGATTCGTGGGTGGACCCGACGACGGCGAGGTAGACCGGGAACGCCACAACGGCCACGCCGGCCAGCAGCACGAGATGCGGCAGCAGGCTGCCGAGGAAGGTGCGACGCTCGACCATCAGTACGTCACCTTCCGCTCGACGAACCGGAATTGGACGGCTGTCAGTCCGATCACGATGGCCATGAGGATCACGGATTGCGCGGCCGAGCCGCCAAGATCGCCCCCGAGCCGGCCGTCCGCGTAGACCTTGTACACGAGCGTCTCAGTCGCCTTTGCGGGTCCGCCTCCCGTCATGGCGTCGATCGTCCCGAACGTCTCGAAGAATGCGTAGACGATGTTGACGACGATCAGGAAGAAGGTCGTGGGCGAAAGGAGCGGCAGGATGATCGTCCAGAACCGCCGCCACGGCCGCGCACCATCGATTGCCGCGGCCTCGATGACACTCTTCGGGATCGCCTGCAGCCCCGCGAGGAAGAACAGGAAGTTGTATGAGATCTGCTTCCAAGACGAGGCGAGCACGACCTGCGTCATGGCGTGCGTGCCGTTGAGGCGCGGGTTCCAGTCTATCCCAAGCCGGCGCAGCCCGTGGGCGATGATTCCGAGCGAAGGGTCAAGCATGAAGATCCACAGCACGCCTGCAACCGCAGGCGCGACCGCATAGGGCCAGATCAGCAGCGTCCGGTAGCCCGTTCCGCCCTTGATCTCGCGGTCGGCCATGACCGCGAGGAGCAGCGCGACCGAGAGCGAGGTCAATGTCACGGCCGTGGAGAAGACGGCCGTCGTCCAGAGCGTGCGGTAATAGCTCGGGTCCGAGAAGAGGTGGGCGTAGTTCTCGAACCAGACGAATTCGGTCGAAAGGCCGAAGGCGTCCTCCACGAGGAAGGACTGGCGCACTGCTTGTGCGGCCGGCCAATAGAAGAAGATGAAGGTGATCGCGAGCTGCGGCGCGAGAAGCGCGTAGGGCAGGGCGCGGTTGCCGAAAACGGCGCGCTTTTCCATGAGCTCTACCGCTCGACGTTCCGGGGCGAACCAAAGGTCCGAACCCGGAACCCACGACTTGAAAGGTGCATAGGAGGCTTGATTCTGGGTCCCGGGCCTTCGGCGCAGCGTGTGATGCTGCACCGTGCCCGGGACGACCCCTTCATGTTATCGGCTGACGGAGCGTTCGAACTGCCGCAGCATCTGGTTGCCGCGCGTGACGGCCGCGTCGAGGGCGTCCTTGGCCGGCTTCTGTCCCGACAGGGCACCCTCCATCTCCTCGGCCCAGACATCGCGGAGCTGCACCATGTTGCCGAGGCGCAGGCCACGCGAGTTCTCCGTCGGCTCCTTGTTCGTCAGCTCGATGAGGGCCGTCTGGAGCGACGGGTTCTTCTCGTAGAAGCCCGACGCCTTCGTCTTGTCGTATGCGGCGCGGGTGATCGGCAGGTAGCCCGATTCCTGGTGCAGCTTCGCCTGACGGTCGGTGTCGGACAGGAAGGTGAAGAACTTCGCGACGCCCTTGTACTCGGCCGCGCTCTTGCCGCCCATCACCCAGAGCGAGGCGCCGCCAATGATCGAGTTCTGCGGCGCGCCCTGGACATCAGGGTAGTAGGGCATGGGAACGGCCGCCCACTCGAACTTGGCGTTGGCCCTCACGTTCCCGTAGAAGCCTGACGAGGTGAGGAAGAGCGGGCACTCGCCGCTCGTGAACCGGCCCTCACCGGCATTGGTCCGGCCCGAGTAGTCGAAGGTCTTGTCCTTCTGCAACTCGACCAGCGTCTGGAGGTGCTTCACTTGCACGGGGCCGTTGAACTTCAGCTCGGTGTCGAAGCCGTCGAGGCCGTTCGCCTTGGTCGCCAGCGGCAGGTTGTGCCATGCTGACAGCTGCTCGATGTTCGCCCAGGTCGTCCAGGCCGTGGAGAACCCGCAGGTCGCGTACCCAGCGCCCTTTAGCTTCTTCGCGGCCTCGAACACCTCAGGCCAGGTCTTCGGGGGCTGGTCGCCGGTCAGGCCGGCCTTCTTCAGCGCATCCTTGTTGACCCACATGACCATGGACGACGAGTTGAAGGGGAAGGAGAGCATGTCCCCCTTGGCGGTCGAGTAGTAGCCGGTGATCGCGGGCAGGTAGGCCTTGGGGTCGAAGCTCTCGCCCGCGTCCTTCATGAGCTCGTAGACAGGCTTCACGGCGCCCTTGGCGGCCATCATCGTGGCCGTCCCAACCTCAAAAACCTGCAGGATGTGCGGCGCGTTTCCGGCGCGGAAGGCGGCGATCCCGGCATTCATCGTATCGGGGTAGCTGCCTTTGTAGGTCGGCACCACTTTGTACTCGCGCTGAGAGGCGTTGAAGTCCTCGGCGAGTTTAACGACCACCTCGTTATTGGCGCCCGTCATGGCGTGCCACCACTGGATCTCGGTCTGCGCCGAGGCAGGCGACACGAGTGCGATGGCGGCGAAAGCTGCCGCGAGCCGGGTGAAAGATTTCATTGCGTTCATCCCTGAAGCCGAAGCCCTTGCAATCGAAGCTGGGCCGGTCTCGTGTTGGTGCGGCGGCACGATGCCTGCGTGACAGGTATATGACAATACGATGACAATCGCCCTGCGACGATAGTTCGAGCGCCCCTTTAAGTTGCAGCTTACGCCGCTTGGGCGTGTTCGAGCCGCCGGGCAACAAGGGAGCGCAGGGCGCGCAGGTCGCGGACGAAGAACCGGATGCCCTCCGAGAGCTTTTCGGTCGCCATCGCGTCCTCGTTCAAGAAAAAGCGGAAGCCCGGCTCGTCGAAGCTGCGCCAGCCCGGATGCGCGGCGGGGGTCTGCGCTGACAGCCTGCGCGGGAGCGGCGCATCGTCCTTCGCAAGCTCATCCAGGAGAGCGGGTGAGATGGTGAGCCGGTCACATCCGGCGAGCGCTTCGACCTCACCGACATTTCTGAACGAGGCGCCCATCACGACGGTCGCCACGCCGCGGGCCTTAAAGGCTCCATAGATGCTGGCGACGGATAGGACGCCGGGATCGGTCTCCGCCGTGTACGGTCCGCCGCCGTTCTTCACGTGCCAATCGAGGATGCGGCCCACAAACGGTGAGATCAGGAACACGCCTGCTTCGGCGCATGCCATCGCCTGGACGGACGAGAAGACGAGCGTCACGTTGCAGTGGATGCCCTCGCGCTGGAGGATCTCCGCAGCCCGGATACCCTCCCAGGTGCCCGCGATCTTGATGAGGATGCGCTCGCGCTCGACCCCGAGATCCTTGTAGTCGCGGATAATTCGCCGCGCGGTCTCGACCGTCCTTGCGGTGTCGAAGGAGAGGTCCGCATCCACCTCCGTCGAGACGCGCCCGGGCACGATGCGGGCGAGTTCGGCCCCGACGGCGACGGCGACACGGTCGGCGATCGCGGCGACCGTTCCGTCCTTCGGGCCTGATTGCCGGCGGCCCCAATCGAGCGCGCGCTCCAGCACCTCGGACCCGCCCTCCGACTCCGCAGCTTTCAGCAGCAGGGTCGGGTTCGTCGTGCAATCCTCCGGCTGCAGCCGGCGCACGGCTTCGATGTCGCCGGTATCGGCGACGACCGTCGTCATGGACCGCAACTGCTCGAGCTTCGAAGGCATGGGATGAGGGCTCCTTGCCTCAGCTCATAGGGCGCGGAGGCGTCTGGCGGCAATCCGCTTGTGCAGATGAACCATGAAGGCGATCCCGAAAAGCGGGATCAGCAGGTTCACGACCGGGATCAGCACGAGACCAGCAAGCAGCGCTCCACCTGCCAGGATCGTCGCGCGGTTCTCGCGCCGCAACCCTGCGGCCTCCGAAAGCGGCCGGAAACGCCCTGCGGCCATCTCGAAATACTCGCGGCTGAGCAGGTAGGCATTCGCGGCGAAAAAGGCGACGATGTTCACGCCCGGCACGAATATCAGCATGAGCGCTACGAGGTTCACGAGGAGCGCGAGCCCGGCGAACCGCAGCCCGTAGCCGACCGACTTTGGAAGCGAGATCGGCTGGCCGGGCGGGTCGGCCGGGAAGTCCGTCCGTTCCACGACCGCCGCCGCTTCATCGAGAAAGAAACCGGCGACCAGCGCTGAGGTGATCGGCAGGATGAAGAAGAGCCCGACCAGCAATCCGGCCCCGGCCATAAACACCAGGATGGCGTTGACGAAGGGGTAGTCGGTACTAACCGGATGCGCCGCTACGAAGAACGACAGAAGCTGGGTCACCCCGTACCAGAGAAGACCCAGGAGAAGCAGGGTCAGGCCAAGCGTCCGCCAGAACAGGCTCCGGAGCTCCGGGGACAAAACCTGCCGAAAAGCGGCATACGCGGAGGGGACAATGGCAGCGAGCATCGCGCGGCCATACACCAGCTTTCCGGAACGCGCTCGCCTCCTTGAGGCTTGAAGCCGACGCTTGCTGCCGGCATCACCTGCCATCGAATTCGAGCTTTCCCTTGGCGCGCCCTATCTCCTTGCCTCCGCTGACCGAGCCTGCCGCGGAGGTGGATATCGCCATCGTCGGGGCCGGTGCCGCCGGGATCGCGGCCGCAAGAGTGTCGCGAGAGGCGGGCGCGAGCGTCGCCGTCCTCGAGGCACGGGACCGGGTTGGCGGGCGCGCCGTCACCGTCCGGCTTGGCGGTCACGCGGTCGATCTCGGGGCGCACTGGCTGCATGCAGGCGACCTGAACCCGCTCGTGCGCCTCGGGCGAGAGCGGAACGAGCCGCTGAGACGTGCGCCGGGCGGGGGCGAGATCGTCATGGGCCGACGGTTCGGCACCCGGGGCGAGCGCGACGCTTATGGCCGCGGCTTTGATCGGGCCGATCTCGGCTTCAACGCGGCCGCCCGTGAGCCGGAGGACGTCTCGCTGGCCAAGGCGCTGCCACCGCTCGGCCGCTGGCGCGCGCCGATCGCGGCCACCATGGCGCTGATCAGCGGGCGGCCTCTCGCCGAGGTGAGTGCCAAGGATTTTCCGAGCGACGAGTTCGGGGACAACTATTTCATCCGCGGCGGCTATGGCGCCTATCTGGCACGGCTCGCGGCCAACCTGCCCATCCGGCTCCATTGCCCTGTCAGCGCCATCGACTGGTCGGGCCCGGGCGTGTCGCTCTCTACCCCGCAGGGGACATTGCGAGCCAAGGCCGCGATCGTGACGGTCCCAACTCCGCTTCTTCGGGCCGGCGCCATCCGCTTTGAGCCTCTGCTGCCCGCAGGCATAGCGGATGCGATCGGCGGCTTTTTGCCCGGCGCCTATGAGCATGTGGTGCTGGAATGGCCGGACTCTCCTTTCACGGGTGCCGACCGGCTCAGCAAGGTGCTTACCGCCCGCAGGAGTCTCGGGCTCCTGACCCATATCGACGGCGGGCCGGTCCACTACCTGGAACTCGACTACGATACGGTGAGAGCTGCGGGAGGGCGGGACCGCACCGCCCGGCTGGCACGCGACTTCTTGAGGAGCGTCTTCGGGGCGAGCGCGATCCGGAACCTCCGCGTGCTGGCCGTCACGGATTGGCTCGCCGACCCCTGGTCGCTCTCCTCCTGGTCCGTCGTGCCGCCGGGGCGTGTCGCGATCCGCGAGGAGCTTGCGCGACCGGTCGGCGGGCGGATCTGGTTCGCCGGCGAGGCCGTCTCTCAATCGTTGTGGGGGACGGTAGGAGGCGCCTGGGAAGAGGGCGAGCGTGCGGCCCGCGAGGTGATGGCGACGCTGTCGCTCCGGCCTGGGCAGCTCTCCACGGCAAGCGCCCTCCGGCGCGTTCCCTCGCAGGTCGAAACCACGTAAGCGCCCTCCGAGCAACGAACTCTGGAGGGGTCATGTCGGGTGGTCACGGTCACGGCGCGGTCGAGGGGTCGAACAAGAGCATCGCGCTCCTGATCTCGGTCCTGGCGCTCTTTCTGGCTCTTGCGGAAACTCTGGGGAAGAGCGCGCAGACGGATGCGATCAGCCAGAATGTCGAAGCCTCGAACCTCTGGGCTTTTTTCCAGGCCAAGACGATCCGCATGACCGTCCTGCGTACGGCCGGCGAGAGCGCGCAGTTGCAGCGGGCCGGCCTGCCGGAAGGGGTCGGCGCCGAGGCCTACAAGGTTCGGCTCGACGACTGGACCAAGACGGTCGCCCGCTGGGACACCGAGCCGGAAACCGGTGAAGGCCGGAAGGAACTCGCGTCCCGCGCAAAGGAAGCGGAGAAGCGGCGCGACACCTCGCTCGCCCGGTATCATCACTACGAGATCGGCTCCGCGGCCTTTCAGATCGGGATCGTGCTGGCCTCGGCCATGCTGATCACCGGCATCGCGGCCCTTGCATGGGCCGCCGCCGGCCTAGGCGTGGCTGGAATCGTCATGGTCGCGATCGGTCTTTTTGCCCCGCACGCCGTTCATCTCGTTTAGGAGTGATGGGGAAACATGCTGACCTACGCGGTCGGGGACATTCATGGATGCCTCGACCTTCTCGCTGAATTGCTGGCGCGCATCGAAGCCGATGCGAACGGTCGCCGTCACCGCCTCGTTTTCATCGGAGACTACATCGACCGTGGCGAAGACAGCGCCGGCGTCATCCGGACCCTGAGGAAGCTTCAGGAGGAGCGCGGGTCCGATGTGGTCTGCCTGAAGGGCAACCACGAGGACCTGTACCTGAAGTCCTTCGACCGACCCGAGGTGCTCCGGAACTGGATCTATAACGGCGGGGACGCGATGCTGGCCTCGTTCGGAGCGGCGAGCCTCGACGAGGTCCCGGAGGATGTCACGGCCTGGATCGCCTCCTGCCCGGTCAGCTTCGAGGATGAGCGGCGCTATTTCGTTCATGCCGGGCTGCGGCCCGGCCGCTTGCTCGACGAGCAGAGCGAGTATGACCGGCTCTGGATCCGGGACGAGTTCCTCGTGGGCGACCACGACTTCGGAAAATTCGTGGTGCATGGTCACACACCCCGGCCGGACGGCAGGCCGGATCTCCGCCGCCATCGGCTCAATCTCGATACCGCCGCGGTTTATGGTGGGCGGCTCACGGCAGCCCGCTTCGGCGACGAGCAGGCGCCGCCCGAGGCGTTCTTTCAGGTCGGACGCTAGGCGGCCCGCGCCCACCCGAAGAAAAGCGAACGCGGCAACACCGTGCGCCGTCGCTGCGCACGCTCGAGTTCTTCGCGCAGTGCAGTAATCAGCTTCGGGGAGATGATGTCCCCGTTGCGGGTGATGATCCAGGCCGTATCGACGTCGCCTTCGGCTGCGGCCTCGAGCGCATCCGAGAGCGTCGGGTACACGGCGTCCTCGTCCCAGCCGTCCGCGGCGGGCCAGAAGAATAGCTTCGCCGGTGCATCCCATTCATAGGTACGCATCACAACACCACGCGATTTGGTCGGATTTGATGGATGCGATTAGGACGTCCTCAGGGTTGACGGTGGCCTAACGCGAGCGATCTGATCCGGGTGCAGAATGCCGCAGGAGGCCGCCGCCTCGCGGCGGAGGAGATTCAATGAGCACGACGCTCACGCTGCTCGACCTTGCCGGAATGGTCGCGCTGCTCCTCTGGGGCGTGCACATGGTCCAGAGCGGGATCCAGAGGGCCTATGGGCCGGACCTCCGGCGGGTGCTCGGTTCAGCGCTCGGAAACCGGTTCCGGGCGGTGCTGGCGGGCGTTGGCGTAACGGCTGCCCTGCAGTCCAGCACGGCAACCGGCTTGATGGCTTCATCCTTCGCGGCGGGCGGCTTCGTCGACCTCGTCCCCGCGCTCGCCGTGATGCTCGGCGCGAATATCGGCACGACGCTGATCGTCCAGGTCCTGTCGTTCGACGTGGTCCGGATCGCGCCGATCTTCGTCCTCGCCGGCGTCGTGATGTTCCGGCGGGGCGGGACGACACGGGCGCGGGACCTCGGCCGGGTCGCGATCGGGCTCGGCCTTATGCTGCTCTCGCTCGCGCGCCTGCTCGAGATCCTGACGCCCTACGAGGACGTGCCGTCGCTCCGCTCAATGCTCGGCATGGTGGTCACCGATCCGATCGTTGCCATCATGCTGGCCGCGCTCATCACATGGGTCGCGCATTCGAGTGTCGCGGTGGTGCTTCTCGTGATGTCGCTCGCCGATAAGGGCATCGTGCCCTTCGAAGCCGCCATCGCGCTCGTGATCGGGGCGAATATCGGCTCGGCTCTGAATCCGCTTCTGGAAGGAGCCTCGGGCTCGGACCCGGCGGGCCGCCGCGTGGCTGTCGGCAACATGATCAACCGCCTCGTTGGGCTTGCGATTGTGCTCCCCCTGGTTGGCGTGATCGGTCCGGCGATCCTGCGCTACCAGCCCGACCTCGCCCGAGCGGTCGCCGACTTCCACACGGCTTTCAACCTCATCCTCGCGGTGGTCTTTCTTCCCCTCCTCGGGCCGATGGCGGGCCTTCTCAAGCGCTGGTTCCCGACCCGTGTCGACGCCACCGATCCGAGCCAGCCGCAGCATCTCGACCAGGGCGCGCTCGAGACGCCACCCATCGCGCTGGGGCTTGCCGGACGGGAGGCGCTCAGGATGGCGGACGTGCTGGAGAGCATGCTGCGCGGCGCATCCGACGCGCTCGACCGCGGCGACCGGAACCGCATCGGTGAAACGCGGCGCATGGACGATGTCCTCGACAAGCTGAATGCCGCCATCAAGGCCTACATCATGGCGCTCGACGTCGACGACATGACCAAGGCCGACCGGCGCCGGGCGGCCGCCATTCTGCGCTTCTCGATCAATCTCGAGCATGCGGGAGACATCATCGACAAAAACGTCATGGCGCTGGCCGCAAAGCGCATCAAGCGGGGGCTGCAGCTCTCCAAGAAGGACCAGGAGGAGATGCGGCGCGTGATGGAGCGCCTCGAATCGAACCTGCGCTCCGCCGCATCCGTCTTCATGACCGAGGATGCCCGCGCGGCCCGCATTCTGGCCGACGAGAAGGCCGCCTTCCGCGACATCGAGGCGAGGGCGATGGCCGCCCATTTCGGCCAGCTGCGCGGGAAGGACGTCGCGCCCGCCGAGACGAGCCCGCTCCATCTCGATCTATTGCGCGACCTGAAGCGAGTGAACGACCACCTCGTGGCAGGCGCGGCCTATCCCGTCCTGCAGGGGCAAGGCGAACTGCTGTCATCCAGGATTCGGGAGGCGTCGTCCCAGTCGGAGGATGGAGAGCCGGAATAACGGCCGAGGTCAGCGGGCCGTCCCGAGCCCCGGCCACGCCCGCCAGGTCATCTGCGCGGAGCGGCAATCGTCGCGATTGAGGCTGGATCCGCGTCGATCGAGCGGGAACGAGGCATAGCCCGGCGCGAAGCCGAACGCCTGCAACTGACGCCCTCCGGCATTCGGGCCGGCATCGACATCGAGGCAGACGAGCCAGAGAAGACGGCCGGTGCTGTCCCGGGTCAGGACTGGCTCGCTGAGGGCCGGATCTCCCAGGGCGGAAGGCTGGGCATGATAGTGCCGTGCCCAATGAGCGATCCTCGCGCTGTAGTCGCCCGCGATCGGCGGCAGGTCTCCCGCTGACACCGCCCTCTGCTCCGCCCCGGGCACGCAGCCGGGCAGGAAGGCTAGGGCAAGCAGGCTCAGCCGCTTCAGGTTCGGCTCCCATCGGAAGAATCGCACGTAGCCATCTAACAGCCCGACGACGGCTCTGTCCTGTTCAGCGATGGGCAGTCCGCGGTACCGGCCTGCGCTTACGCGGCTTTGCGCGGGTCTCACGCTGGCCCACTGCCTTCTGCGCCGCGGGCGGGCAGGTCATGAGGATGTTGCCGCCGCACATGGCCTGAGCCGGACTCGGAACGGTCCCACAGGCAGCGGCGAGACAGAACGCCAGGGCGGCAGCACGGAGCCGAGGGGGAAGGCTGAACGGCATAGGGGGCACCATGTACGCGGCGCAAACTTGGTGCCCCTGGCCGGAATCGAACCAGCACTTCCTTGCGGAAACCTGATTTTGAGTCAGGCGCGTCTACCAGTTCCGCCACAGGGGCCCGGCGCCGCGCCTATCATGGGCCGGATCGCGGGGTCAAACACAGCGGCTGCGACGGCGGCACCCTGGCATGGCCCGCGGCGCTGTGATCAAAGCCGCTGATCGAGAGTGGGACCGATGCTGCGCAAGACCTACGATTCCATGCTGAGCATCGCCGCGCAGCCGCGGGCGCCATACGTTCTGGGCGCGGTGTCGTTTGCGGAGAGCTCGTTCTTTCCGATCCCGCCGGACGTGATGCTCGTTCCGATGGCGCTCGCGCGGCCGGAGCGGGCCTGGTTCTACGCCGCGCTCACCACCGTCACGTCGGTCGTGGGCGGACTCGTTGGCTACGCAATCGGGGCGCTACTCTATGATTCCGTCGGCAAGTGGCTCTTCCAGCTCTATGGCCTCGAGAGCGGTGCCGAAGCCTTCCGCGCGGCTTACGCGCAATACGGGGCCTGGATCATCCTGCTGAAGGGGTTCACGCCCATCCCATACAAGCTCGTGACCATCACGTCCGGCTTCGCGGGCTACGACCTTTTCGCCTTCACGATCTTGTCCCTGATTACCCGGGGCGCGCGCTTCGCCTTCGTGGCCGCGCTGCTGGGTCGCTACGGCGAGCCGATCAAGGCTATTCTCGACCGGCATCTCGGACTCGTCGCGGCCATCCTGGCCGCTTTTATCGTCGGCGGCTTCGTGGCCATCAAGTTCTTGTACTGAGGCGCGACATGCTCCAGCGGATCACGGCCCGGCATGCGGCAATCGGGGTGGTCGTGACCGCAATCGCTACGATTGGCGGCGCGCTCATCTCCGAGCACGTGTTTGGGCTGGTGCCCTGCAAGCTCTGCCTGTGGCAGCGGCAGCCCTACTACTGGGGAATTCCGCTTGCGATCCTGGTGGCGCTCGCGCCAGCCCATCTGCTGCGGGCCGGGCTCGCTATGGTCGCGGTTGTCTTTCTGGTGAGCGCAGGGCTCGGGGCCTACCACTCGGGCGTTGAATGGGGCTGGCTCCTAGGCCCGTCAGATTGCGGGGGCGGCAGCGGAGCGGCGCCAGGCGCTGTGGGCGATTTCCTAAGCTCGCTCAACAATGTGCGAGTGGTAAGCTGCACCGAGGCGGCCTGGCGCTTTCTCGGCCTCTCGCTCGCGGGCTGGAACGCACTCGCCTCGCTCGGGATCTCGGCGCTCGCGGCGTACGGGGCGGTCCGTGCTCAGGGCTCGAGTTCGGTGTCCCAGTAGAGGTAGTCGAGCCAGCTCTCGTGCAGGAAGTTCGGCGGGAAGTGCCGGCCCGCGCGATGGAGATCGTGGAGGTCAGGGGCGTAGGGCGTCTGCCGCGGCCACATCTCGGCATCGCGGGGCAACTGGTCGCTCTTCCGTAGATTGCAGGGTGAGCAGGCGGCGACGACGTTCTCCCAGGTCGTCAGGCCACCCTTCGAGCGCGGGATGACGTGGTCGAAGGTCAGGTCCTCGCGGGCGCCGCAATACTGGCAAGTAAAGCGGTCGCGAAGGAAGACGTTGAACCGTGTGAAGGCGGGATTTCGGCTCGGCTGGACGTAGGTCTTGAGCGAGACGACGGAGGGAAGCCGCATCTCGAAGGAGGGACTTCGCACCATCCTGTCGTATTCGGACACGATGTTCACGCGGTCGAGGAACACCGCCTTGATCGCGTCCTGCCAACACCATATCGACAGGGGGAAGTAGCTGAGGGGCCGGTAATCGGCGTTAAGCACCAGCGCCGGGCACGCTTCCGCGCTGACCGAAGGCTGCACGTGTACCGTCAAAACACCTCCTCCGGCAGGACGAGAGGCCACGGGGCTCGCACGCAAGCAATCTACAGGGTTTGTGACGGCGTTGTGAAGCTTCGGAGCTGAGCAGAGTTGCCGCATTCACAAAGGGTTGGGCGAGCCGGCGCAGGATGCCTCTGAGAGTGGAAGGCTTCTGCCGATGCGGCGCGATCCCCGAGATCGACGAAGAGGACACTTGGAACGATGCCGTGTTCGACGTCTATCCCGAACAATTCGTCCAGGAGTGCACCGGTCCCTAAGCTCTGGATCGGCTGAGCGTCAGACGTTGACGTCGACGACTGTGCCCTGGCCCGGCGGAGGCGCGCCCGTCTTCGCCGTCTCAAGTGCCTGCGCGACGAGGTCCACAACAGACGCTTCGGTCTGCGCCTGCTGCTTGATCATAGCCGTCGCCAATGACTGACGCGCGGCGTCGGTCTGCATCGAGATCAGAGAGGTGGCCAGGCCAGCCGTGAGCGACATGCCCCCATCATCGGCGGAGGACGTTTCGAGGTGATGAAGGGCAGAACGCCTCAGCGGGTCGGGACCGGTTGCTCGCCGCGGTAATCGTAGAATCCGCGCTTCGACTTTCGGCCGAGCCAACCTGCCTCGACGTATTTCACGAGAAGCGGGCAGGGACGGTATTTCGAATCGGCGAGACCCTCATGCAGAACCTGCATGACGGAGAGGCAGGTATCGAGGCCGATGAAGTCGGCGAGCTGGAGTGGCCCCATCGGATGGTTGGCGCCGAGCCGCATCGCGGTATCAATTGCGTCGACCGAGCCCACGCCTTCGTAGAGGGTGTAGATCGCCTCGTTGATCATCGGCAGCAGGATGCGGTTGACAATAAAGGCCGGGAAGTCCTCCGACACCGTCGAGGTCTTCCCGAGCTTCGCGATCAGCTCGCACGCGGATTCGAAGGTCGGCTCCTCCGTCGCGATACCGCGGATGAGCTCGACGAGCTGCATCACCGGCACCGGGTTCATAAAGTGGATGCCGATGAACCGCTCCGGGCGGTCCGTCGCGGCCGCGAGGCGTGTGATCGAGATCGACGAGGTGTTCGTCGCGATCATGGTCTCCGGGCGGAGGACCGGACAGAGCTTCTGGAGGATCTCCCGCTTGACCCGCTCGTCCTCGGTCGCCGCCTCGATAACGAGATCAGCATCCGAAAGCGCCTCATAGCTCTCGGCACTCTTGATCCGGGCCAGCGCCGCCTTGCGGTCCTCCTCCGAGATCGCACCGCGCGAGACCTGGCGGGCGAGGTTGCCGTTGATCGTTGCGAGGCCCTGGTTGATGCGCTCGGGCGTGAGATCGTTCAGGCGAACATTCAGTCCCGCCAGCGCGCAGACATGGGCGATGCCGTTGCCCATCTGGCCGGCGCCGATGATCCCGACCGTCTTGATCTCAGTAGCCATGATCCCCTTTACCTGCCTCGCCCTGCGACCGCCGGTCAGCGCTGCGTCTTGCCGAGTTCCTGATCGAGTTCCGGCAGGATCTTGAACAGGTCACCGACCAGGCCGTAATCCGCGACCTGGAAGATCGGCGCCTCCTCGTCCTTGTTGATCGCGACGATCACCTTGGAATCCTTCATCCCGGCGAGATGCTGGATGGCGCCCGAGATGCCGACGGCGATGTAGAGGTCGGGCGCGACCACCTTTCCGGTCTGGCCGACCTGCCAGTCATTCGGGGCGTAGCCCGCGTCGACCGCCGCGCGCGAGGCGCCCATGGCCGCGCCGAGCTTGTCCGCGATGGGCTCGATATAGGTCTTGAAGTTTTCTGTAGATCCCATCGAGCGCCCGCCCGAGATGATGATCTTGGCCGCGGTCAGCTCGGGCCGCTCGCTATGCGCGATCGCCTCGCCCTTGAAGGTCGACACCCCCGGGTCGTCGGTTGCGGCCACGGTCTCGACCGAAGCCGAACCGCCTTCGCCGGCGGCCTTGAACGCGGCGGTGCGGAAGGTAATCACCCTCTTCGCATCCGTCGCCTGGACAGTCTGGATCGCGTTCCCGGCATAGATCGGCCGCTCGAACGTGTCCGGTGAGACGACCTTCGTGACGTCCGAAATCTGCATGACGTCGAGCAACGCGGCGACGCGCGGCATCACGTTCTTTCCCGTCGTCGTCGCGGCCGCGACAAGCGCCTCGTATTGCGGTGCCAGCGAAACGATCAGGGTGGCCAGCGGCTCGGCGAGGGCGTGCTCGTAGCGCGCATCCTCGGCCAGCAGCACCTTCTCGACACCCTGGAGCTTGGCGGCCGAATCCGCCGCCGCGCGGGCGCCGGTGCCGGCTATGAGAACGTGGACCGGGCTGCCGAGCGCGGCCGCGGCGGAGAGCGCCTTTTTCGTGCCATCCGAGACGGCGCCGTTGTCGTGATCGGCGAGGAGCAGCGTTGCCATTTTATCGTTCCTGTCCGCGCCGCCGTCAGAGGACGGCCACCTCGTTCTTCAGCTTGTCGACGAGGTCCGCCACGGAGGCGACCTTGACGCCGGCCTTTCGGCCGCCAGGCTCGACCGTCTTCAGCACTTTCAGCCGCGGCGCGATGTCGACGCCGAGCGTCTCGGCGCTCGTCTCCGCGATCGGCTTCTTCTTCGCCTTCATGATGTTCGGGAGCGAGGCGTAGCGCGGCTCGTTCAAGCGAAGGTCGGTGGTGACGATGGCGGGCAGCTTCAGCGTCAGCGTCTGCAATCCGCCATCGACCTCGCGCGTCACGTCGACCGAGCCCTCGCCCACCTCGACCTTGGACGCGAAGGTGCCCTGCGGCCAGCCAAGCAGCGCGGCCAGCATCTGCCCGGTCTGGTTCGCGTCGTCATCGATCGCCTGCTTGCCGAGGATGACCAGCTGCGGATTCTCCTCTGCCACGATCGCTTTCAGGAGCTTCGCCACGGCGAGGGGCTCCACGGCCTGGTCCGTCTTCACCAGGATGCCGCGATCCGCGCCCATGGCCAGCGCGGTGCGGATGGTTTCCTGCGCCTGCTGCGGTCCGATTGAGACCGCGACGATCTCGGTCACCTTGCCCGCTTCCTTCAGCCGGATCGCCTCCTCGACGGCGATCTCGTCGAACGGGTTCATCGACATCTTCACATTCGCAAGCTCGACGCCCGAGCCGTCCGGCTTCACGCGGACCTTCACGTTGTAATCGATCACCCGCTTGACGGGCACGAGCACCTTCATCGCAAACGCGTCCTTCGATCTCGACCGGCGAAATGGGCTTCTCGCGCCTGCGCGCCGCCCCGTGCCAGACCCTCAATCATGAAAGGGGGCGAACGGTAAAGTCGCGGCCCGTCGATTGCAACGGAGCGGCGTCTTCGGGAGTCAACGATTCTGTCCCGGAACCCAGAGCACGTCGGAGGCCCCGCGCGCATTCGCGTGCCGGGCCGCGACGAAGAGGTGGTCCGACAGGCGGTTCAGGTACTTGATCGTTGCGGGCGAGACGAACTCGTCCGGCTTCTCCGCGAGCGCGGTCGCCAACCGCTCCGCGCGGCGGCAGATCGTGCGAGCAAGATGGAGATGCGCGGAGGCCGGCGTTCCGCCCGGCAGCACAAAGGACCGGAGCGGCTCCAACTCCTCGTTCATCGCATCGATCTCAGTCTCGAGCCGGGTGACCTGAGTGTCTGCGACACGCAGGTCCTCACGCCCCTTGCGCTCGACCTGCGGCGTGGCGAGGTCGGCCCCGAGATCGAAAAGGTCGTTCTGGATGCGGGCCAGCATCGCATCGAGCTCGGGATCTCCGGCCGTGTGCAGGCGGGCTATGCCGATCGTGGCGTTGGTCTCGTCGACCGTTCCGTATGCCTCGATCCGGAGGTCGTGCTTGGGGCGCGTCTCGCCGCCAACGAGCGACGTTCGACCATCATCACCGACGCGCGTGTAGATGCGATTGAGAGCTACCATCGAAAAGCCTTGACCGAAGTGGGATCGGCCGCCGCCTTGTCTACGAACCGGAGCCGGCGCGCCACCACAGCACGATCATGATGAGCACGATCGCGGCGAACTGGAGCAATACGCGGAGGCGCATCAGGCCCTGCGACTTCTGCGCCGGCCCGCCGCGCATCATGTTGAGGAGACCAAGGAGCAGCACGACCGCCACGGCAAGCGTCGCGAGAAGGACGAGAAAGCCCGATCCTGACACGTGTAAGCGTCCCGGAGTTCAGTTGCGGCGAAGCAGCCGCTCGAAATAGTCGAGCTCTTCCTGCGGCCGGGTCGGGTCGCCGAGCTTGCGGCGAAGCTCCTCGAGGATGCGTCGCGCGCGCTCGACGGCGGATTCGTTCACGCCCGGAACCCGCACCCGACCATCCGAGAACTCGCGGCTGCGGGTCGGGCGTCCGAGGGGATCGTCGTTGCGGGGATCGTTCTGGGCGCGCCCCTGCGGGTTGCCGGGCCCGCCCGGCTCGCCCTCTCCTTCGCCCTCGTTCTGGCCCATCATGCGCTGCATCTGCTGCGCCATGCCCTGCATGCCGCGCTGCAGCCCCTCCAGGGCGCGGCCCTGCGACTCGACGGCGCTGCCCTCGCGGCCCTGCCCGAGCTGGCCTTCGGCCTCACGCATGGCGCCTTCGGCCTCCGACAGCCCCTGCTCGCCCTGCATGCCCATCCCGCGCATGCGGCGTTGCATCTCCTGCAAGCGTTCACGCAGGGCCTGCTGCCGGCGGCCCAAGCCCTGGCCCTGACCGTTCTGCCCCTCCTGGCCGTTCTCGGCGCTGTCCTGCTCGCCGTCCTGGCCCTGATCACCTTGCTGACCCTGCTGTCCCGGTTGCTGGCGCTGCCCCGGCCCGCGCTGCTGCTGCCGCTGGCCCTGCCGCGTGCCCTGGCGGTCGCGGCGGTTCTGGCCCTGGCGGAAGGTCTCGTCCCGGAGCTGCTGCTGCTCCCGGACCATGTTGTCCATTTCCTCCATCTGCCGGTTCATCTCGCGCGCCATGGGGTCGCTCATGCGCGAGTTCGGCTGGGCCGTGCGGAGATTTTCGAGAATGTTCTTGAGCTGGTCGAGCAGGCGCTGCGCCTCGGCCATGTCGCCGCGTCGCATGGCTTCCTGCATCTCGTTCAGCATGCGATTCAGGTCATCCTGGCTGATGACGCGATCCGGTGAGCGCGACATCTGCTGCTGGTTGTCCTGCGGCTGGTTCTGCATGCGCTCGGCGAATTCGCGCAGGAACCTGTCCATCGCCTGCCGCAGCTCCTCAGTGAGCTTGGCAATCTCCTGATCGCCGGCGCCGCGCTCCATCGCCTCGCGAAGGCGCTCCTGCGCTGCGCGCAGCTGACGTTCCGCGTCCGAGAGATCGCCGTCCTCGATCTGCAGCGCCATGGCCCAGAGCCAGTCGGCGACCTCTGTCAGGTCAGCGTCGGTGCGGGCGCGCCGGAAGCGGTCGGCGGCAGCCCGCAAGCCGAGGAACACGCCCCATTCGGGCGTGAATCGCTCGGGCGCGATGAGGAGCGAGTCGAGCGCGATCTGGACCGGACGACGCGTGTCCGGGTCCAGGATGATGCTGCGGCGCTGCTCGACGAGCGCCTTGGCGAGCGGCTTGGTGAAGGGACGCTGCGGCAGCGTGAAGTCGATCGCGTTGCTGCGCCCTTCCTGCTCCGCCTCATCCTTGGCGACCAGCGTGATCTTCACGCGCGCGCCGGCCCAGGGATGGGCCGTCAGGTCAATGTCGCTCTTGGTCGGCTCGCCCGAACGGGGATCGGCCGGTAAGGCCAGGCCGAGACGGGGTGGTGGGACAAGCGAGCGCCGCCCGGCGAGGTCCGGCTTCTCGACAAGACCCTCGGCGGAGCTGATCCCGTAATCGTCCTTCATCGTATAGGAGAGCGAGAACGTGCCGCGGGCATTCACCTCGGGCGGACCCGCAATCGCGACTTCCGGGGGACGGTCGGGGATGGCCTCGAGGAAAAGGCGCATCCCGCCGGTCAGGCCCGTGCGGATGCCGAGCTCGGTGGATCCGGTGACCTTGAACCGCGTCTCCTTCAGGTCCGGCTTCTGGTCGTCGGCAGCCTGCAGCGGAGACAAGCCGGAGCCGGGCTGAAGCTTGGCGTCGCCGCGACCGGCGACCCGGATCACGAGCCTGGAGCCAACGGGCGCCTTCAGGCGCTGCTCGCCGGCCGCGAGGTCCAGCATTAGGGGCGGGAGCCGGGTGTAGAGCGGCGGGTCGATCCAGCCGTCGACTCGGAACATGGCGCCGGCCTCGACCGGCCCGCGCCAATCGAAGGCAGCCGCAATGCGGCGGCCCGCCTCGGGCCCGGCCACGAACAAGGCCGCGACGGCGGCGAGGAGCGCTGCCGCCCGGAACGCGCGCGGGTCGCGGCGCGGCATGTTGGGATGCGGCGGGGCTACCGAGAGCCGCGCAATCGCGGCCTCGGCGCGCTTGCGGTGCAGTTCCCACAGCGCCCGGCTCGCCGGATCACCGGCCCCGAGCGCTAGATTGTCCTCGTAGGAGCGGGCCGGACGATGGCCGGCAGCCGAGTCGCGATCCAAACGATCGAGCGCCGCATCGCGGGCGGCCGGCCGGACGCGGAGGAGAGGATACAGGGACGCGAGGAGCGCCAAGCCGAAGAGCGTGAGGCCAATCTGCCGCCATAGGACCGGCAGGTCCAGCCAGAGGCCCAGCCAGGACGCGACGAGGAAGGCGAGAAGAACGGCGAGCGGAGCCCACAGGGCGGGCCACGCGCGTTCCCAGAGGAGCGCGCGACGTGATCCCGCAACGAGCGCGTCGAGACGCGCCCGGGCGGGATTGTCCGGCGAAGTGGTCGGGGCGGAGCCGCGCGTCAGGCGCATCTCGGCTCGCAAAAAGCTGAAGCGCTCACCCCCGGACGATAGCACCTTTATCAGCCCTGGCCAGCGCGGCGGACGGGCGCGGGCCCCCTCGGTCCGGCTTCGCTCGCTCAGACGAGCCAGTTCGGCAGGCGGTCCATGCCGACCAACTGCTCGTATGTTTGCCGGGGCCGGACCACCGACGACCTGTCACCGCTCACCATGATCTCCGGCACGAGGGGGCGAGTGTTATATGTGCCGGCCTGCACGGCCCCATAAGCGCCCGCGGTCATCACCGCGAGGAGATCGCCCGCCTTGAGTTCCGGCATCTCGCGGCCGAGGGCGAGATAGTCGCCCGTCTCGCAGACCGGGCCGACCACGTCCGCAATAATGCGGGCTGCTCCAGGCCCCTGCTCCGCAACGGCCACGATATCGTGATAGGCCTCGTACAAAGTCGGCCGGATGAGGTCGTTCATGCCGGCATCGACGATCACGAAGGTGCGGCCCTCGCCCTGCTTCACGAACACGACCCGCGTGACGAGGATCCCGGCATTGCCGGCGATCATGCGGCCGATCTCGAAGATGAGCTTGAGGCCGAGCCCGCGCGTCTTGCCCTTCACGACCTCCGCAAACGCGATCGGATCGGGGGGAGGGGGATCGCTCTGCTTATAGGGGATGCCGAGCCCGCCCCCGAGATCGAGATGCTTCAGCTGGTGCCCATCGGCCATCAGGTCTCGGGCGAGCTCGACCAGAAGCTCGGTCGCGTTCGCATAGGGCGTCAGGTCGGTGATCTGGCTCCCGATATGCATGTCGATGCCTGACACGCGCAGCCCCGGTAACCGGGTCGCCGCCGCGTAGGCGTCCCGCGCACGGGAGATCGGGATGCCGAACTTGTTCTCGCTTTTCCCGGTGGAGATCTTGGCGTGGGTCCTGGCGTCGACGTCCGGATTAACGCGAACCGAGATCGGGGCGATCATGCCCTTCGAGAGCGCCACCTCCGAGAGGGCCTCCATCTCGGGCTCGCTCTCGACGTTGAAGCAGAGGATGCCGGCATCGAGCGCGGCGGCCATCTCCGTCCTGGTCTTGCCGACGCCGGAGAAGACGATCCTGCTCGCCGGTACTCCGGCCGCGAGCGCACGGCGGAGCTCGCCCTCGGAGACGATGTCCGTGCCGGCCCCGAGCCGGGCGAGGGTTGCGATGACGGCCTGGTTGGAATTGGCCTTCAGCGCATAGCAGACGAGCGCGTCTGTGTCGGCGAAGGCTTCGGCAAAGACGCGGTAATGCCGCTCGAGCGTCGCGGTCGAGTAGCAGTAAAACGGCGTTCCGACCTCGTCAGCGAGCGCGCGAAGGTCGACCTCCTCCGCGTAGAGGACGCCGTCCCGGTATTGGAAATGGTGCATGAGGTAAGCTGCTAGAGCAGCGGATCGAGGACGAAGGGCTCGTTCGGGATTACGTAGGCGCGGCTGCGCTTACGCGGGGTGGGAGTGGGGCTCGGGAGAACGGACTGTATCTGCTCCGAATCCTCCTGCTCGTCGTCCGGCGTGTCCTCGACGACGGCGCCCGGCCGTGTGACGAGGGTGGTCGTGGGCGGTGCAGTCTGGCCCGCGGCAGTGCGCGAGCGCCTGAGCCTTGTGTCGGCGGGCGTCGCTGCCGCACCAGGAGGCGACGAGGCTGCGGCTTCCGGGGGCTCGAGCGGACCGCGCCGGCCGCAGCCCGAGAACCCCAGCGCCACCAGAAGCACCGCCGAAGAGATGAGCAGGGCTCGTCCGGGGTCAGGCGTCTTGGGCGTCATCGAGGGGCTCCGGCGGTCTCGCCGCACCATAAGCATAGGGACGGCGCAGAGGCGAGACGGCTCAGGCCGGCGCTCCACCGCTGAGGCGTGAGAGCCACCCTTCGGCCTGCGCCCGCACGTTCTCAGGCGCAGTGCCGCCATAGCTCGTGCGGCTGCGAACCGAGGCTTCGACGCCCAGCACCCCGAGCACCTCGTAGGTGATCCGCGGCTCGACGCCCTGCATCTCAGCGAGCGAGAGTTCCTCGAGGCCGATTCCGCGGGAGGACGCCAGCCCGACGATGCGGCCCGTGACGTGATGCGCGTCCCGGAAAGGCAAGCCGAGGGCCCGCACGAGCCAATCGGCGAGGTCGGTTGCCGTCGCGTAGCCCGCGCCGGCCGCGTTCCGCATCACGTCCGGGTTCGGCTTCATGTCGCGAACCATGCCGGCAGTCGCCGCAAGACAGAGGGAGAGGGTCTGCATGGCATCGAAGGCGCCCTCCTTGTCCTCCTGCATGTCCTTGCCATAGGCGAGCGGCAGGCCTTTCAGCACCATCAGCAGGCCCTGAAGCGCGCCGGCCACGCGCCCCGTTTTTCCGCGCACCAGCTCCGCCGCATCCGGGTTGCGCTTCTGCGGCATGATGGACGAGCCGGTCGTGAAGGCGTCGGACATTGCGATGAAGTTGAACTGAGGGGTCGTCCAGAGGACGATCTCTTCGGCGAAGCGCGACAGGTGCACGGCCGTGATCGCGGCGGCCGAGAGCGCCTCCAGCACGAAGTCGCGGTCGGAGACGGAATCGAGCGAGTTCGCGGTCGGTCGCTCGAAGCCGAGAGCCTCCGCGGTCATATGGCGATCGATCGGGAACGACGTTCCAGCGAGCGCCGCCGCACCCAGCGGGCACTCGTTGAGGCGACGACGGGCATCGGCGAAGCGCCCCCGGTCGCGCGCGAGCATCTCGACATAGGCCAGCATATGGTGGCCAAAGGTCACGGGCTGCGCCGATTGCAGATGCGTGAAGCCGGGCATGACGAGATCGGCATGCGTCTGGGCGGCCTCTGCGAAGGCGAGCATCAGGTCGGCGATCTGCCCGTCGATGGAGTCCAGCGTGTCGCGCATCCAGAGCCGCATGTCGGTCGCGACCTGGTCGTTGCGGGAGCGCGCGGTATGAAGCCGGCCGGCACTGGCGCCGATTAGGTCCTTCAGCCGGCTCTCCACATGCATGTGGATGTCCTCGAGAGCGCGCGACCAGGGCAGCTGCCCGGCCTCAATCTCCCCGCGCACCGTTTCCAGGCCCTTCGAGATCGCGTCGACCTCGGCCTGGGGCAGGATGCCCGTCTTGCCGAGCATCGCTGCGTGCGCCAGGGAGCCGCGTATATCCTGCGCGGCGAGCTTCTTGTCGAAGTCGATGGAGGCATTGATCTCCTCCATGATCTCGGCCGGGCCGCTCTCGTAGCGCCCGCCCCACATCCGGTTCGACATGTCGAAAACCCTCGCTCGCACGCCTCTTCGCCGGCCCATCCTGGCCGGCATCGCCGTGCTCGCAATCCTAGCTGCAGGGGCCGGGCTATACGGGACCGGTTGGCTCTCCGGCAACCGCGGAGAGACGAGTTGCACGGCCTCGGCCTCCGTTCTGGATCGGCTGCGGCCACTGGCGCGGGGCGAGGTCGCAGCCTTCGAGGTCTCGCGCGAGCCGGTGAGAGCGCCGGATTTCGGGTTCGCCGGTCCGGACGGCAGCCGGCGCGATCTCGCGAGCTTCCAGGGCCGGACGGTGCTCCTGAACCTCTGGGCAACCTGGTGCGAGCCCTGCAAGCGCGAGATGCCCGCCCTCGACAGACTGCAGGCGGAGCTCGGCGGGCCGCGCTTCGAGGTCGCGGCCGTGAACATCGACACGCGTAACGTCGAGCGGCCGAAGGCCTGGCTCGACCAAGCGGGAGTGAAGAGCCTCGCCTATTACACGGACCACGAGGCCAGGATCTTCCAGGATCTCCGCCGCGCAGGTCTCGCGGAGGGCATGCCGACCACGATCCTGATCGACGGAGCGGGCTGCCGTCTCGGGCGGATGTCGGGGCCTGCGGAATGGGCGTCCCCCGAGGCGATGGCATTGATCAAGGCTGCTCTCGGCTCCTGATCCCTCATCAGGAGGGGAACGATGCTGGATCGCTTCCGGCGCGCGGGCGTTGCCTTTGTACGGAACGCACGGAGAAGGATCCGATGAGCGGCGACAACCAGCAGGGCACCGGGCTCGAGGCCCAGCGAAAGACGGGCTTTGGCCCGAAGGGCAGCCCGGACGACAGCAAGCTGCCCGAGAACTCGAAGGAAAACCTCGACGAGAAGCTCGACAATGCCGTCGACGAAACCTTTCCGGGGAGCGACCCCGTCTCGGTGAAGATCACCAAGTGATCGCCGTGGGCGGTGATCCACGCGCCTGACCGAGAATTCCGAGAAGGATGGCCGGGTCAAATCCGGCCACGGGCCCCAAGGGAACGCTCTACTGCGTTTCGAGAATCCGCCTTGCGATGACCTGTGCCTGGATCTCGGCCGCCCCTTCGAAGATCGACAGGATGCGAGCGTCGCAGAGGAGCCGGCTCACCGGATATTCGAGCGCGAAGCCGTTGCCCCCGTGGATCTGCAGCGCATTGTCGGCCGCGGACCAGGCGATACGGGCAGCCAGCAGCTTCGCCATTCCTGCCTCCAGGTCGCAGCGGCGGCCCTCGTCCTTGGAGCGGCCGGCAAAGTAGGTGAGCTGGCGGGCGATGTGCACCTCGACCGCCACCATGGCGATCTTGTCCGCGACGCGCGGGAAGGCGATCAGCGGCCGGCCGAATTGCTGCCGCTCCTGCGCATAGCGGAGCCCGACATCGAGCGCGGATTGCGCGACGCCGACGGCCCGCGCCGCCGTCTGGATGCGGGCCGATTCGAAGGTCTGCATCAGCTGCCGGAATCCCTGGCCTTCCACCTCGCCCAGAAGGTTCGCGGCCGGTACGGCGAAGCCGTCGAAGGCGAGCTCGTATTCCTTCATGCCCCGGTATCCCAGGACCTCGATCTCGCCGCCCGTCAGACCCTCGACCGGGAACGGATGCTCGTCGGTGCCGCGCGGCTTCTCGCCGATGAGGATGGAAAGGCCCTTATGGCCGGGCTCGTCCTGGTTCGTTCGGGCGAGGATGGTCATGATGTCTGCCCGGACCGGATGCGTGATCCAGGTCTTGTTGCCGTGGACGCGCCAGGTGTCGCCCTCCTTCAGGGCGCGGGTCTTCAGCGAAGCCAGGTCTGAGCCCGTGTTCGGCTCGGTGAAGACGGCGGTGGGCAGGAGTTCGCCCGAGGCGATGCGCGGGAGGAACCGCGCCTTCTGCTCCTCCGTGCCGCCTCCGAGGATCAGCTCGGCCGCGATCTCGGACCTGGTCCCGAGCGAGCCAACGCCGATATAGGCCCGCGAGAGCTCCTCCGATACGACGCACATGGAGACCTTCGACAGGCCCATGCCGCCGTGCTCCTCGGGAATCGTGAGCCCGAACACGCCGAGTTCCGCCATCTGCTCGATCACGGAGAGCGGGATGTACTCGTTGTTCAGGTGCCAGCCGTGGGCATGCGGCTCGACCTCCGCCAACGCGAAGCGCCGCATCTCGGTACGGATCGCCTCGAGCGTCTCGTCGAGGCCAGGATCGCCGATCACGCCGCCCCCTGCCTGCCCGATCAGCTCGACGAGGCGGGCCCGGTTCTCGGCCGTGTTGCCCTCCTCGATGAGGGTCTCGATCGCGTCCGTCCGGAACCTCGCCGCGTCCCGCGCGGGAAGGCCGAGATCCGCGAGCCGCGCGGTCTCGACCTGGCTCATCGGGATGCCCGAAAACACCTGGTCGAGGTATTCGCCCGTGCCGATCCGGACCAGCAGCGCCTCCGTCTCGCCGAACCGGCCCTCGTTACTCAGCCGCTCGGCATAGGAGGCGAGCTCGCCGATCGCTGTCGCGTAGGTGGAGAGCCAGGCCAGCGCATGGGCGGCGTGCTGTTCCGCGTCGAGCAGGGCAGGGGAGAACCTGCCTGCCTCGGCGACGCGTGGCCGAAGCCGGCGTCCCGCTTCGGCAACCAGCGCCTGAACGTCGCTGGCCGCCGTGCGGGCGAGCGACATCAAATCCCGCAAGGGCACGGCGGAAGACGGGGCGGCGGACATGGTCGGGACCTCAGGGCGTCGACTGTGCGCCGCACCATACGCGGATGAACCGGGACGGGTCATCAGGCCCGCGCAGCGATTGCTACGCCCACGGCAGCAAGCGCCATCCCGACGAGCTGGATGGCGGTGAGCGTTTCCCCGAACAGAACGAACCCCATCAGGGCTGACACTGGCGGGACAAGGAAAAGGAGCGACGAGACGCCGACCGCCGCGCCGCGCCTCAGCATGATCAGGAGAAGCGCGATTGCCCCGATGGATAGGCCGAAGATCGACCAGGCGAGGCCGAAGAGCAGCGGCGGCGTTGGATCGATCCGCATCTCCTCGGTTGCGAGACTCCCGGCCAGGACGACCAGCGCCGCGCCGATATATTGGACAGCTGTGCCGGAGCGGAGATCGAACCGGCCGCCGGTCTTTTTCTGCCACAGTGTGCCGGCCGTGATTCCGGCGAGGCTGACGAGCGACACTACGAGCGTTGAAACCGGATAGCCTCCGGCGCCGCCGATCTTCGGTCCGAGCACGAGGGCAATCCCGACGAACCCGGCAATCACGCCAAGCCAGCGCCGGAGCGATACGTGTTCGCCGAGGAGCGGCGCGGCCAGGAAGGCGACGAAGAGCGGCTGCGCGCCGGCAATCAGGGCGGAAATCCCGGCCGGCAGGCCGTGGCGAACGGCCCAGAATACCCCGCCGAGGTAGATCCCGTGCAGCAGGATCCCGGAGACGAGCGCGTCACGCCATTCGCGGGCGCCTGTCGGCCAGGGCGCGCGGGCGACGAATGCCGCGCCGCCGAGGATCAGCGCCGCGAGCGAGAATCGGATCGCGAGGAAGACCAGCGGCTCGGTATGCGGAGCGACGAGACGGGCAACCACGAACCCTGTTGCCCAGATGAGCACGAAGGCGCCCGGAATCAGCACTCGGTCAGCGCGGCTCATCATGGCGGCGCTGTACCTCAGCGGGACCGAGGTTGCGAGCCGGCATCGGACGCTGACCTGGCCCGACTTGCGCCTTCCATCCCAGGCTGCCATCTGCCGCCGGAAGGCCGCCTGTGTTCCGTCCGCGCATCTTTCTCGAGCTACTGTCGCTCGCATTCCAGCGCTTCGTGCTGCACGACGGCTGGGCTATCGCAAGCCATATTGCGCTGTCCGCGCTGACCTCGCTGTTTCCGTTCCTCATCCTTCTGACCGCGCTCGCGCCGCTCTTCGGCTCGGCCCCGCTTGCCGACGAGGCCGCCAACATCATTCTGGAGGCTTGGCCGAAGGAGGTCGCGGGCCCGATTGCGGGCGAGGTTCACAACGTGCTCAGCCAAAGCCGCCGGGATGTGGTTACCTTCGGGGCGATCCTAGCCCTCTACTTCTCGTCCTCGGGGGTGGAGAGTCTTCGCGTGGGTCTCAATCGGGCCTACGGGATTCGGGAGGTGCGGGCCTGGTGGGTCACCCGGCTCGAATCGATCGCCTATGTGATCCTCGGGGCCTTCGCGATGCTGGGCTTCGCCTTCCTGGTCGTGCTCGGCCCGCTCCTGTTTCGCTGGGCGGCATCCCGCCTGCCCGGGCTCGAGCCGTTCGGCTACCTGATCGCGTTCCTTCGCTACGCCGTCGCGACCATCCTTATCGTCGGGACGCTCGCCGTCGCGCACAAGTTCATCGCGGCGGGCCGTCGGCGATTCCGGGACATCGTGCCCGGCATCACGATCACGCTCGGGCTCTGGCTTCTCGGCGGCCTCGCCTTCAGCCGCTATCTCGACAATTTCGCTGGCGCCTACTTCACCACCTATGGCGGGCTTGCGACCGCCATGATCGCGCTTGTGTTCCTGTACTGGCTGGCGGCCATGTTCCTGTTCGGCGGAGAGCTCAACGGCACGGTGCTCGCAGCGAAGCGCATGAAGCTCGGCGAGAACCCCGACCCGGCGCGGCTCGGCGCGCTCATCGAAATGCCGTGACGGCCGCGCCGAATTCGGGCCCCGCCATCATCCTCGTGGAGCCGCAGCTCGGCGAGAACATCGGCATGGCTGCGCGCGCGATGGCGAATTTCGGCCTGTCCGAACTCCGGATCGTCGCCCCACGCGATGGTTGGCCGAATCCGGCGGCGGATGCCGCCGCCGCAGGGGCGACTGGCCTGCTCGCGGCTGCCACGATCTATCCCAGCACCAAGGACGCCATCGCCGACCTCAATGTCGTGCTCGCCACCACGGCGCGCTCGCGCGGGCAGATGAAGCGCGTCCTGGCGCCGGATGCGGCCATGGCCGACCTCGCGGCCCGGCTCGCGGCAGGGCAGGGGGGCGGGATCCTCTTCGGCCGGGAGCGGACCGGGCTCGAGAACGATGACATCTCGCTCTGTGACGCGCTCGTCACTTTCCCGGTCGATCCGGCCTTCGCCTCGCTGAACCTGGCCCAGGCCGTCCTGCTCGTGGGCTACGAGTGGACGCGCACCCGGACCGGGCTGTCCCTTCCCTTCGACGCGAACACCTCGACGGCGCCTGCCACACGAGCCTCGCTCATCGGTCTGTTCGACCACGTCGAGACGGAGCTCGAGGCCGCCGAGTTCTACCCGCCCGACAAGAAGCCGGTCATGACCCGCAACATGCGGGACATGTTTCATCGGATGCAGCCGACCGAGCAGGATGTCCGCACGTGGCGCGGCGCCATCCGGGCCCTCGCCGAGTTGCGCCGTAGGCGAAAAGCGTAACGACCCTTCCGGGAAATGCTGTTACAGGTGAAGCCCGTTCTGCGCAGGTCGACAGCCATCCCCCCATGTCACGCCGCCTCGCCCTAGGTTTCGTCGCACTCCTCGCGCTCGCCGTGCCGGCCTCGGCCGCGAACCCGCCGCCGCAGCCAAAGGCAGGCATGCCGGGCGGCGCCGATAATCCGGACGCGGAGATCACGAAGCGCTCCGTGGGGCGCGCGAGCGCCGTGACCTACGTGTTCCACATGGCCGCCGACCCGCAGCGGCCGCGGCCGGTCGTCGTGTTCCTGCATGGCTGGGGCGCCGTGAACCCGTCCCTGTACGGCGGCTGGATCGATCACCTCGTGCGCCGGGGCTACCTCGTGCTCTTCCCGGCGTTCCAGACGGTCGGCAGAACGCGCCCGCCGGATGCGAGCAAGAACGCCGCCGCTCTCGTGAAGGACGCGCTCGCGGCACTCGCCAACGACCCGAAGGCGAAGCCTGATCTCGCTCGGGTCGCCTATCTGGGACATTCGGCGGGCGGCGGGGTTGCCGCAAATCTCGCGGCGGATCCCGCCGCGAACGGCCTTCCCGTTCCGAAGCTCGTTTTCATCACCATGGTCGGCGGCATCGCGTCCGACGAGAAGTCGCGCGGCATCCAGCTCGCCGACCTGTCGAAGATCGATCCCTCGACCGCGATCATCGCGATGATCGGCGACCGGGAGTTCCAGGCGAGCGACCGCGCATCCCGCCGTATCCTGCGCGAAGCGACGGAGGTTCCGCCGAACAAGAAGCTGTTCATGCGGGCTGGATCGGACGACCACGGCTTTCCGAGCCTGTCCGCGACGCTCGCCTCGCCCGGCGCACCCCTGGCGGCCTACGACTCGGCCGCGATCAAGGTCGAGCCGGATCCGCCGGTGGACCGGAAGGCGCCTCGGCCCCCGCAGCCCAAGTGGTCGGCGGACATGGTGCTCTCCGGCGAGCAGCAGGTTCTGCTGGCGCAACTCGGCCGCAATCCGATCGACACGCTGGACTATCTCGCCTTCTGGAAGACGTTCGACATGGCGGCCGACTCGGCGTTCAACGGCTCCGGCGACCTAGCCACCCTCCGGAACGATCCGGCCTTCCTCGACATGCAGCGCTGGAGCGATACCTGGCCGATCCGGCGCCTCCATGCGGAGGTGCCCAAGCCCGTCGATGCGACCGCGACGACGCCGGTCGCGCGCGCCGCCCCGGCCGCAACCAAGATGCCGGTCACCCGGCAGAACAAGCGGCAGAAGCGCTGAGGAGCTCTCTCTCCGAGAGTCTGCGAATACGTTGCATCCTGTTAACCGGCAAAGGCTTACGGTCGCGAGATCAGTTTCTTGGCCGTTGCCGATGTTCGCCGATCTCCTCGCCGGTATCTCGCAAGCACCCGTCGTCGTGCCGAGCCGGATTCCATCCATCCTGACCTTCGATTCCGGGCTCGGCGGCCTCACGGTCTTCTCCGAGCTCGTGAAGGCCCGCCCCGAGGCAGATTTCGTTTATGCGGCGGACGACGCGGCCTTTCCTTATGGCCGGCTGAGCGAAGCCGAGCTCGTTGCCCGCGTGCTCGCCGTGATGGAGCGGCTGGTCGCACAGCACGCACCCGATCTCGTCGTGATCGGGTGCAACACCGCGTCGACGCTGGTGCTCCCGCATCTCCGCCGCCGCTTCGACCTGCCCTTCATTGGCACCGTTCCCGCCATCAAGCCGGCGGCCTCCGCCTCCCGGAGCCGCCGGATCAGTATCCTGGCGACACCCGGGACGGTGGCGCGCGACTACACGCGCGGCCTGGTCGAGGCCTACGCGGCTGCCTGCCGGGTCGAGCTCGTCGGGGCGCGCCGGCTCGCCTCGTTCGCCGAGGCGGAACTGCGTGGCAGCCCGGTCCCCGATGAGGAGCTCGCGGCCGAGATCGCGCCCTGCTTCGTCGAGGACGAGGAGGGACGGACCGATGTGGTCGTCCTCGCCTGCACGCATTATCCGCTTCTGCTTGAGCGGATGCGGCGCCTCGCTCCGTGGGCCGTGACCTGGATCGATCCTGCGCCCGCCATCGCCCGTCGGATGACCGACGTCCTCCAAGCGCCGCCAGGCGAGACGAGCGGTCGGCCGGAGGGCGAGCGGCTGGCGATCTTTACCGGCGGGCAGGAGCTGGACACCCCGCTCCGCTCGGCCTTATCCGCCCGCGGCCTGTCTCAGGTCAGGGTCGATCCCTTCCCGCTTGTCCCAGGCGGACATTGACTTGAGCGCCTGAACGGTTAGATAGGCACCGTTCGCGCGGACCCGTTGGGCCGCGCGTGCTTTTTTGCGCACCCGCGATCCGGCTTCCGGGTCTGTCGTCCCTTCGGCCATGCGGCCGGTGCGGGAAGAGGAGGGCGCGTTCAATCTGACGAACGCGAACTGAGGACAAGGAATGTCGAAGCGAGTTACGGCGAAGCACAAGCTCGATCGCCGCATGGGCCAGAACATCTGGGGCCGCCCGAAGAGCCCCGTTAACCGCCGCGAATATGGCCCCGGCCAGCACGGACAGCGCCGCAAGGGCAAGATGTCCGACTTCGGCACGCAGCTGCGCGCCAAGCAGAAGCTGAAGGGCTACTACGCCAACATCACCGAGAAGCAGTTCCGCCGCTATTACGGCGAGGCGATCCGCATGAAGGGCGACTCGGGCGAGAACCTGATCGGCCTGCTCGAGCGCCGCCTCGATGCGGTCGTCTACCGCTCGAAGTTCGTCGCAACCCCCTTCGCGGCCCGGCAGTTCGTGAACCATGGCCACGTCAAGGTGAACGGCCGCCGCGTGAACATCCCGAGCTTCCTCGTCAAGGCGGGCGACGTCATTGAGGTGAAGGACGCCTCGAAGCAGCTCGAGGTCGTGGTCGTTGCGAGCCAGCTCGCCGAGCGTGACGTGCCGGACTACATCGAGGTCGACCACTCCAAGATGACCGCGCGCCTCACCCGCGTTCCGGGTCTCTCCGAGGTGCCCTATCCGGTGCAGATGGAGCCGAACCTGGTTGTCGAGTTCTACTCGCGCTGATCGGACGTGCCGTCCCGAGTTCAAAGGCCGCCCTCTGGGGCGGCCTTTTTCGTTTCCGACCCTTGTGCGGGTGCCGGGCTTGGTCTTCATCCGGCCGAACCGCACCTGCCGAGGCCGACATGACCGAACTCGATCCCGAGATCCTCGCGCTGTTCAAGGCGACCTCGACGGCGACGGTCAGCGGGCGGCTGTTCCGGCGCGGACTGCGCAACGTCTTCATGCGGAACGTCCGGCCGCTCGGGAGCGGCAAGGGCGTGATGGTCGGGCCCGCCTACACGCTCCGCTACATCCCCGCGCGCGAGGACATCGACGCCTTCGGCATCAAGCCGGACGCGAACGAGATCCAGCGCGAGGCCTTCGAAGCCACCCCCCCGGGCCATGTCCTGGTCATGGATTGCCGCGAGGAGACGCGCGCCGCCTCCTGCGGCGACATCCTGATCACGCGGCTGATGGTGCGCGGCGGGGCAGGGGTCGTGAGCGACGGCGGGATCCGCGATTCCGGCCCGATCGCCCGGTTCGACATCCCGGTCTTCTGCGCCGCCCCGAGCCCGCCCGTGAACCGCGTCGTCCACCATGCCCTGGAGCACGGGCAGCCGATCGCCTGCGGCGGGGTCGCGGTCTATCCGGGCGACGTCATCGTGGGCGACCAGGACGGCGTCGTGGTCGTCCCGCGCGCCATGGCGGCCGAGATCGCGCGAGAGGCGGTGGAGCAGGAGGAGATGGAAGCCTGGCTCGCCCAGCGTGTCGCCGAAGGCGCCCCGCTCGCCGGGACCTTCCCGCCGAACGAGGCGACGCTCGCCGCGTACAAGGCTTCGCGCGGCACAAGCTGAAGCCGCGCTTCCACCGCGGAGATTTGCCCTCCCTATCGTCCGCGCCTATCTCGCAACCATGAAACCCGAAGCGCTTCGCTTCTCCGTCGCTCCGATGATGGATTGGACGGACCGGCATTGCCGGGCCTTCCACCGCGTCCTGTCGCGGCGGGCGCGGCTCTATACCGAGATGGTCACGACGGGCGCCGTGATCCACGGCCCGCGCGAGCGGCTGCTCGGCTTCTCCGAGGTGGAACATCCGATCGCTGTGCAACTCGGCGGCTCGGACCCGAAGGACCTAGCCGAGGCGGCGCGGATCGCGGAGGGGTTCGGCTACGACGAGGTGAACCTCAATGTCGGCTGCCCATCCGACCGCGTGCAGGACGGGCGCTTCGGTGCGTGCCTCATGCGTGAGCCGGCGCTTGTCGGCGAATGCGTGGCGGCGATGAAGGCCGCGGTCGCGATCCCTGTCACGGTGAAGTGCCGGCTCGGTGTCGACGACCAGGATACCGGCCCCGCGCTCGACGACATGGCGCAGGCGGTGTTCGCGGCCGGCGCTGACGCCCTGATCGTGCATGCCCGGAAGGCTTGGCTCCAGGGGCTCTCGCCGAAGGAGAACCGGGATATCCCGCCCCTCGACTATTCGCGCGTTTACGTGCTCAAGCGGGCCTGGCCGGACAGGCCGATCGCGAACAATGGCGGGATCAGGACAATCGCCGAGGCGAAGGAGCATCTTGATCATGTCGACGGCGCCATGCTGGGCCGCGCCGCCTACCAGGACCCCGCGATCCTGCTCGAGGTCGACCGCGAGCTTTTTGGAGAGGAGCCGCCTGCCGCCTGCCCATTCGAGGCGATCGGGCTGTACGAACCCTATGTGGCGGCCCGGCTGGCGGAAGGCACGCGCCTCCATGCCATGACCCGGCACATGCTCGGGCTGTTCAACGGCCGGCCGGGCGCGCGCGCCTTTCGCCGGCACCTCGCGACCGCCGGCACGCGCCCTGACGCGGATCTCGCGACGCTGCGCGAAGCGGTCTCGCTGGTTTCGCGCGAGCCGGCGTTGCAGGCAGCCTGAGCCGCGAGCCGGGGCGCGACTTCGTCAACCCACCGGGGTCTAACCCGCTGAAGGAACATCGGACGGCGCACGCGGTTCGACCCGAACCACCACCGCAGAAAAGGAGAGATGCGGATGAAGCGTATGATCGTCGGAATGGCCGCGCTTGTGGCCGGAGCGATCCTCGCCGGGACGCCGTCGCAGGCGGCCAAGTTCATGGATCGGGGCCTTGCCGGGACCGGATCGCTGATCGAGGACGTCGCCTGCGTCACGCGGCGCGAGCGCGTCCGCGGCCCGGGCGGGAGGATGATCACGCGCACGTTTCGCAGCTGTCAGCCCGGCTTCGGCAGGCGGGATTGCCGCGTGGTGAAGGAGCGCATCCGTCGGCCGGGCGGTCGCGTGATCGTCCAGACCCGCCGCGTCTGCCGGTAACGGGCTGAAGGATGCTCCGGGCGGGCATACCTGCCCGGAGCTCACCCCTGCTCAGTCGAGCCGCACGGGCTCGCTGTGCTCGGGATAAACCGGGTACACGCCCGCGACCCGGCCCATCTGCTGGGTTAGGGCCAGCACGATGTCGATGGTCGGCGTATCGACGTCGACGAGCCGGCCCATCTCCTGAACGACCGTGAGGAGCGCGTCGAGCTCGATCGGGCGGCCCTTGTCGAGATCCTGCAGCATGGAGGTCCGGTGCGCGCCGACGCCCGCCGCGCCGTCGATGCGCCGCTCGATCCCGACCCGGAAATGCGTGCCGATGCGCCGCGCGATCTTCTCCGCTTCCGCCATCATGCCGCGCGCGACGGAGCGCGTACCCGGGTCGGTCGCGACCACGTCGAGCGTCGCGTGGGTGAGCGCCGAGATCGGGTTGAAGCAGAGATTGCCCCAGAGCTTCAGCCAGATGTCGTCGCGGATCTTCGGGTCGACCTTCGGCTTCAGTCCACCCTTCTCGAAGACGTCGGCGAGGCGTGTCAGCCGGTCGGTGATCTTGCCGGTCGGCTCCCCGAGTCCGAAACGGTCCCCGTAGATGTGCTTGATGACCCCCGGCTCGACGATCTCCGTCGCCGGATAAACCGTGCAGGCGATCGCGCGCTCAGGCCCGAGCACATGCCATTGCCGCCCGTCTGGATCGACGCTCTGGAGCTGCAGGTTCGCGAACTGCCCCTCGAAGCCGTAGAAATACCACCACGGGATGCCGTTCTGCGCCGTGACGACGGCCGTGTCCGGCCCGAGCAGCGGCACCATCGCCTCCGCCGCCTCCCACGCCTGATGGGCCTTCAGAGCGACGATGACGTAGTCCTGCGGCCCGAGCTCTGCGGGGTCAGAGGTGGCGCGTAGCTTTGCGTTGCGCTCCCCGTCCTTGCCGCGGATCGTGAGGCCGTTCTCCTGGATCGCTTTCAGGTGCGCGCCGCGCGCTACGAGCGAAACCTCAGCCCCGCTCTGGGCAAGGCCTGTGCCCATGAACCCGCCGATCGCGCCGGCGCCGTAGATGCAGATTTTCATGGTCGCCCCCGTCATGGCCGGGCTTGGCCCGGCCATCTACGTCGCCTTCGGGTATTCGTGGATGGCCGGGCCAAGCTCGGCCATGACGCAGGTTCTGACTATTCCGCCGCCTGGAGCACCGGCTCCGCGGCGCGCTCGATTCTGGCTGCGCAGTACTTAAACTCCGGGATCTTCCCGAAGGGGTCGAGTTGCGGGTTCGTGAGCACGTTCGCGGCCGCCTCCGCATAGGCGAAGGGTATGAAGATCAGCCCCGGTGGGATCGCGCCGTCGATGCGCGCCTTCAGCTGGATCGAGCCGCGGCGGGTCGAGACCTGGATGAACTCGCCCGTATTAGCGCCGAGCCGCTCCATATCGCGCGCCGACACATAGGCCACCGCCTCCGGCTCGAGGTCGTCGAGAACCTGGGAGCGACGCGTCATGGAGCCCGTGTGCCAATGCTCGAGCTGCCGGCCCGTGGTCAGCACGAACGGGTACTCGGTATCGGGCTCCTCGGCAGGCGAGACGAGCTGCGCCGGCACGAATCTCGCCCGGCCGGTCTTGGTGGGAAAGCCGGTTCCGAAGACGATGTCCTGCCCAGGCTCGTCCGGGCCGTCGCAAGGATAGGTCACCGAGTATTCCCGCTCGACCCGCTCCCAGGTAATGTTGGCGAGCGAGGGCATCATCGAGGCCATCTCGGCGAAGACCTCGCTGACATGGCCGTAGCTCCAGCCGCAGCCGAGCCTGTTCGCCAGGTCGATGATGATGTCGAGGTCCTGGCGCGCCTGGCCGGGAAGGGGGAGGGCGGCCCGCCCCATCTGCACCTGACGGTTGGTGTTGGAGACCGTCCCGTCCTTCTCGGGCCAGGCGGAGGCCGGGAGCACGACGTCCGCGTATTTCGCCGTCTCGGTCAGGAAGATGTCCTGCACGACCAGATGGTCGAGCTTAGCCAGCGCCTCGCGGGCGTGCTGCACGTCCGGGTCGGACATCGCGGGGTTCTCGCCCATGATGTACATGCCCCGGATCTGGTCGGCATGGATCGCGTCCATGATCTCGACCACGGTCAGGCCACGCTTCGGGTCGAGTTTCGTGCCCCAGAGCTCCTCGTAGCGGACGCGCACCTCCGGATCCTCGACCGACTTGTAGTCGGGGAAGAACATCGGAATGAGGCCCGCGTCGGATGCGCCCTGCACGTTGTTCTGGCCGCGCAGCGGATGGAGGCCCGTCCCCGGCCGGCCGATCTGGCCCGTCGAGAGCGCCATCGCGATCAGGCAGCGGGTGTTGTCCGTGCCGTGGATGTGCTGGCTGACGCCCATGCCCCAGAAGATGATCGCAGCCTCGGCCCGGGCGTAGACGCGCGCCACTTCGCGCAGCGTGTCCGCCGGGATGCCGCAGATCTTCTCCATCTCCTCGGGCGGGTAGTTCCTCACGTTCTCGACAAGCTTGTCGAAATCGTCGGCGTTCGCCTGCACGTATTGCTGGTCGTAGAGCTTCTCCTCGACGATCGTGTGCAGGATCGCATTCAGCATCGAGACGTCGCGACCGGGCTTGAACTGCAGCATGTGCGTCGCGAAGCGCTTCAGGGCGACGCCGCGCGGATCCATGACGATCAGCTTCGCGCCGCGCTCGACCGCGTTCTTGAAGAAGGTCGCGGCGACCGGGTGGTTCTCGATCGGGTTCGCGCCGATCACCACGATCACGTCCGCGTCCTTGGCAGCCATGAAGGGCGCAGACACCGCGCCCGAACCAACGCCCTCCAGGAGGCCGGCGACCGAAGAGGCGTGGCAGAGGCGGGTGCAGTGATCGACGTTGTTGGTGCCGAAGCCGGCGCGGACGAGCTTCTGGAAGAGGTAGGCCTCCTCGTTCGAGCCCTTGGCCGAGCCGAAGCCGGCGAGCGCGCCGCCGCCGAGCGTATCGCGGATCCTGGCGAGGCCGCCCGCGGCACGCTCCATCGCTTCTTCCCAGGTCGCCTCGCGGAAATGGGTCAGCGGGTTCATCGGGTCGATGTCGACGTCGTGCTTGGAGACGCCTTCCTTGCGGATCAGCGGCACGGTCAGGCGGTCGCCGTGATGGACGTAGTCGAAGCCGAACCGCCCCTTCACGCAGAGGCGTTCCTGGTTCGAGGGGCCGTCGCGGCCCTGAACGGCGACGATCTTGTCGTCCTTGATCTGGTAGGTGAGCTGACAGCCGACGCCGCAATAGGGGCAGACGGAATCCACCTCGCGGTCGGGCGCGTTCGCGAACACGCCCTTTTCGTCGACGAGCGCCTTCTCCATCAGGGCGCCGGTCGGGCAGGCCTGGACGCACTCGCCGCAGGACACGCAGGTCGAGTCGCCCATCGGGTCGTCGAAGTCGAAGACGATCTTCTCGTTCGGGCCGCGCAGCGCCATCCCGATGACGTCGTTCACCTGGACCTCGCGGCAGGCGCGCACGCAGAGCCCGCAATGGATGCAGGCGTCGAGCTGCACGGCCATCGCGGGGTGCGAGAAGTCGTCCGCCTTGTTCGGCCGGTCGATCGCCGGGAAGCGGCTGTCGGCGAGCTCGATGCGATCCGACCAGTTCCAGAAGGCGGAGTTCGGATCGTGGGCGCATTCGCGCTCGGGTTGGTCGGCCAGCAGGAGCTCGAAGACGAGCTTGCGCGAAGACTCGGCCCGTTCGGAGGCGGTGCTCACCTTCATGCCGGGCGTGGGCTTCCGGATGCAGGAGGCGGCGAGCACCCGCTCGCCCTCGACCTCGACCATGCAGGCGCGGCAATTGCCGTCCGGCCGGTAGCCGGGCTTGGTCGAGTAGCAGAGATGCGGGATGTCGGTGCCGACCCGGCTCGCAACCTGCCAGATCGTCTCGCCGGGACGGGCCGCGACCTCCTGGCCGTCCAGCGTGAAGCGGATGTCGTCGAAAACGGGGAGTCCGTCGGACATGGACCTCTCCTCAGTACCGGGCCGGCTTGCCGGGAACGGATTCCTCCGCCGCGACGGCCGGCGCGATCCCCGCGAAATCGTCGCGGAAATGCTTCATGACCTGCTTCACGGGGTTCATGGCCGCCTGGCCGAGGCCGCAGATCGAGGCGTCGGTCATCACCTTCGTGAGCTCGTTCAGCAGGTCCTCGTCCCAGCGGTCCCGCTCCATGATCGTGACCGCTTTCTCGGTCCCGATCCGGCATGGCGTGCATTGCCCGCAGGATTCGTCTTCGAAGAACTTCATCAGATTCAGCGCGACGTCACGCATGTTGTCCTGGTCAGACAGGACCACCACGGCCGCGGAGCCGATGAAGGAGCCGTGCGGCTCGAGCGTGCCGAAATCGAGCGGGATGTCGCCCATCGCGGCGGGCAGGATGCCGCCCGAGGCACCGCCCGGCAGGTAGCCCTTGAAAGTGTGGCCCTCTGCCATGCCGCCGCAATATTCGTCGATGAGTTCGCGGACCGTGATGCCCGCCGGCGCGAGTTTTACGCCCGGCTCATGCACGCGGCCGGAAACAGAGAAGGACCGGAGTCCCTTGCGGTCGTTGCGGCCGTGGGAGCCGAACCATTCGGGGCCCTTCTCGACGATCTCGCGCACCCAGAAGAGCGTCTCGATGTTGTTGATCAGCGTCGGGCGTCCGAACAAGCCGACCTGGCTCGGGAAGGGCGGCTTGTGCCTCGGCAGGCCGCGCTTGCCCTCGATCGACTCGAGCATCGCGCTTTCTTCGCCGCAGATATAGGCGCCGGCCCCGCGCCGGAGGTGGATGCGCGTGCGCCGGGCAAGGCCCGACGCCTCAAGCTTCGGGATCTCCTGAAGCAGGATCTCGCGGCACTGCGGATACTCGTCGCGGAGGTAGATGTAGACCTCCTCCGCCTCGACCGCGAGCGCGCCGATCAGCATGCCTTCGAGGAACCGGTGCGGATCGGTCTCGAGATAGTGCCGGTCCTTGAAGGTGCCGGGCTCGCCTTCGTCGCCGTTCACCGCCATGAGACGCGGAGCGGGCTCGGCCCGGACGAAGCGCCATTTGCGGCCGGTCGGGAAACCGGCGCCGCCGAGGCCGCGGAGCCCCGAATCCTCCATCGTCTTGATGACGTCCTCGATCTGGCGCGTGCCGTCGAGGAGGTCGGCAAGGAGCTTGTAGCCGCCACCGGCCCGGTAGTTCTCGAAATCCGGATAGGCGGGGATATGCGGGTGCGTGTGGCCGGCCATCGCGTCGGTCGTGACGCTCTCGACCGTCGCACGCGGGTGGAGCGCGTGGCCGATCGCGGCCATGGGAGCCTGGTGGCAGCCTCCCATGCAGGGCGCCCGCACAACCCGGATCCCGGGCTCCAGCGAAGATTGCAGTGCTCCCAGCAGCGTCTCCGCGCCGGCGAGCGCGCAGGACAGGGAATCGCAGACGCGGACTGTCACCTCGGGCGGGGTGGGCTCGCCGTCCATGACGATGTCGAAATGCGCGTAGAAGGATGCGACCTCGTATACCTCGACGAGGGCGAGCCGCATCAGGTTCGCGAGCGCCGTCAGGTGGCGCGCATGCAGGCAGCCGAAATGGTCCTGCAGCAAGTGCAGATGCTCGATCAAGAGATCAGCGCGGCGCGGGCGGTCGCCGAGCAGTGCCTCGACCTCGGCCAGCGCCTTGGGTTCGACCTGCCGGCCCTTCGGGGTGTCGCGGGTCTTGCGCCGGCCTGAGCCCGGATGGACCGATCGCGCCGACGCGGTCCCGGCCATCACGCCTGGAGTGTGAATGTTCATGGGCTCGCGCCTGTCACGCTCCCCGGTCGTCATGGCCGGCACCGTGCCGGCCATTCCAGGGCGCCATGGAGTCTCGCTCGTCTGGTCGAGGTGGCCGGGTCGAGCCCGGCCACGACATTGTCCTCAGAGAAGGCCCGCGCCGCGGGCCCACTTGTACTTGGCCCCGAGCACCTCGACCGGCAACTCGGTCGAGTAGGCATAGGCCGGGATGCCGTGGTCATAGAGGTACTGTGCAGCCTCTTCGACTTCGACGTCGCCCGCGAGGGAGGCGACGACGGGCTTCACCTTGCCCTTCGCCTTCATCTCCTCGACGGCCTCCACCATCAGCTTGGCGAACACCATCGGCGGGGTCACGATCGTGTGCCAGTAGCCGAGGATGAGCGCGTGGATGCGGTCGTCCTCGAGCCCGAGCTTCACCGTGTTCTGGTAGGTCTTCGGAGGTTCGCCGCCCGTGATGTCGACCGGATTGCCGGAGGCGCCGAAGGGCGGGATGAATTTCTTGAATGCCTCGTCGAGGTCCGGCGGCATCTGCATCAGCGACAGGCCGTTGTCGACCACCGAGTCGGACAGGAGCACGCCCGAGCCGCCCGCACCCGTGATGATGAGGACGTTCTCGCCCTTCGGGGTCGGCAGGATCGGAACGCCGCGGGCGAACTCGAGGAGCTGGCGCAGCGAGCGGGCACGCACGACACCCGATTGCTTGAACACGTCCTCGTAGATCTTGTCGTTGCCCGCGAGCGCTCCCGTGTGGGACGCCGCCGCCTTGGCGCCGGCCGAGGTGCGGCCCGCCTTGAGAACGATGACCGGCTTCTTCTTGGAGACGCGCTTGGCGGCTTCCGCGAAGGCGCGACCGTCCTTCAGGTCCTCGCAATGCTGCGCGATGACCTTGGTGTTGTCGTCCTGCTCGAAGAAGGCGAGCAGATCGTCCTCGTCGATGTCCGACTTGTTGCCGAGCCCGACGATGGCCGATACGCCCATCTTGGCCGAGCGCGAGAAGCCGATGATGGCCATGCCGATGCCGCCCGACTGGGACGACAGGGCGGCCGAGCCCTTCACGTCGTAGGCCGTGCAGAAGGTCGCGCAGAGGTTCTCCGGCGTGTAGTAGAAGCCGTAGATGTTCGGCCCCATGAGCCGGACATTGTACTTCTTGCCGATCTCGACGATCTCTTCCTGCAGCTCCGGCTCGTTCGCCTCGGCGAAGCCCGACGGGATCAGGACGGCGCCGGGGATCTGCTTCTCGCCGCACTCGGTAAGGGCGCCGGCCACGAACTTCGCCGGGATCGCGAACACGGCCGTGTCGATCACGCCCGGCACGTCCTTGACGCTCTTGTACGCCTTGTAGCCGAGGATCTCGTCGGCCTTTGGGTGGATCGGGTAGATCTCGCCCTTGTAGCCGCCGTTGATGAGGTTCTTCATCACGGAGTTGCCGATCTTGCCGGTCTCGGACGAGGCACCGATCACCGCGACCGCCTTCGGCCGCATGATGCGGTTCATGGCGGTGACGATCTCCTCGTTAGAGCGCGTGACCGGGCGGGCCTTGGCGTTGAAGTCGACGACGATGCGCACGTCCGCGGCGATCGCATCCGACTTCGTCGCGAAGACGGGGTTCAGGTCGAGCTCGGAGATTTCCGGGAAGTCGGAGACGAGCTGGCTGACCTTCACGATAACGTCGGCCAGAGCCTCGCGGTCGACGGGATCGCCGCCGCGCACGCCCTTCAGCATCTCGGCCGCCTGGATGCCGTCGAGCATCGACATCGCGTCCTCGCGCGTCGCGGGGGCCAGACGGAAGGTGATGTCCTTCAGGACCTCGACGAGGACACCGCCGAGACCAAAGGCGACGAGCTTGCCGAAGGATCCGTCCGTGATCGCACCGACGATGACCTCGGTGCCGCCCTTCAGCATCTGCTGGATCTGGATGCCGTCGATCTTCGCGTCCGCCTTGTACTTCTTGGCGTTGGCGAGGATGGTCTCGTACCCTTTGGCGACCTCGTCCGCGCTCTTCAGCCCGACGAGCACGCCGCCAGCTTCCGTCTTATGCAGGATGTCGGGCGAGACGATCTTCAGAACAACCGGGTAGCCCATCGAATCGGCGAGGCGGGTCGCGTCCGCCGACGAGGTGGCCACGCCTTCCTTCGGGACCGGGATGCCATAGGCATCGCAGACGAGCTTGCCTTCGGGAGCGGTGAGGCTGTCGCGCCCCTCGGCCTTCACGCGGTCCAGAACGCGACGGACATCATCCTTCGCCGCGGCGGCGTAGTCATCGGGGGTACGCTTGAGTGCTGCCTCAGCCATCGTCTTCCTCCTGAACGGTGCACGTCGGGGCGTGCTATTGGTCCGATCTTGCCGGAACATTGAGGTCCAGGCGAGCCCGAAAGCGCCCCGAACCTTTCGTGGTATTTGGCATGCCAAGCCATCCGGATGTCAAGCGTCCTAAGGTGTAAGGCCACCCCCAGATTGACCTCTGGTATTTGGCATGCCAACGATGGGGCGGGAGAAAACGCTTGCACGGACGGCGTGAGGTCATCCGAAATGACCCCCGATCGTTACGTGTCGGCAAGACGTGAAGGAGGGTCGCGTATGACCCACACCGCGTGGCAGCAGGGCGCCGCATTCGCGCTATGTGTCTGGGCCTGCCCACCGAAGGCGAGCCCGATCCGCGACCCCTTCGCGCAAAGGGCGGGCAAGCGTCCCATCCAATCTCTCTGAACATCCGCGGACGCTCGTCCGTATCTTCGCCGGGCGCTGCCCGGCAGTCCGAGGTCAGCCGAAACGGCTTAGGCAACAAGTCTCTGGAGGAACAGAATGTCAGCGGCAGTGCGAAGCATCGATCCGAACGTAACCGACACCGCTGCCGAGCCGGAGCTGACCGACGGCTTCCATCTCGTCATCGACGCGCTGAAGCTGAACGGCATCACCAACATCTACAACGTCCCAGGCATTCCGATCACGGATCTCGGCCGCATGATGCAGGCCGAGGGCATGCGGGTCCTCTCCTTCCGCCATGAGCAGAATGCCGGTTATGCGGCGTCCATCGCCGGCTACCTGACGAAGAAGCCTGGCGTCTGCTTGACCGTATCCGCGCCGGGCTTCCTCAACGGCCTCACCGCGCTCGCGCATGCGACCACGAACTGCTTTCCGATGATCCTCATCTCGGGCTCCTCCGAGCGCGAGATCGTTGACTTGCAGCAGGGCGACTACGAGGAAATGGACCAGCTCGCCGTCGCGAAGACGATGTGCAAGGCGGCCTTCCGCGTGCTGCACGCGCAGGACATCGGCATCGGCGTGGCGCGAGCGATCCGGGCTGCCGTGTCCGGGAGGCCGGGCGGCGTTTATCTCGACCTGCCTGCCAAGCTCTTTGGCCAGGTCATGGATGCGGAGGCCGGCCGCAAGTCGCTGGTCCAGGTCATCGACGCCGCTCCGGCGCAGATCCCGGCGCCCTCCGCGATCAAGCGCGCGCTCGAGGTGCTCAAGGGCGCCAAGAAGCCGCTCATCATCCTCGGCAAGGGCGCGGCCTACGCCCAGGCCGATGAGGCGATCAAGAATCTCGTCGAGACGAGCGGGGTCCCGTTCCTGCCCATGAGCATGGCGAAGGGCCTCCTGCCGGACACGCATCCGCAATGTGCCGCGGCCGCGCGCTCGACGGTGCTGAAGGATTCCGACGTCGTCATGCTGATTGGCGCCCGGCTGAACTGGCTCCTGTCGCACGGCAAGGGGAAGAGCTGGGGCGAGGCACCCAAGAAGTTCATCCAGATCGACATCGAGCCCAAGGAGATGGACTCGAACGTCGAGATCGTTGCGCCCGTGGTCGGCGACATCGGCTCCTGCGTCGAGGCGATGCTCAAGGAGATGGGCGGCGCCTGGCCGAAGGGCTCGTCCGACTGGATGGGGGCGGTGACCAAGAAGCGCGACGAGAACGTCGCCAAGATGGCGCCGCGGCTGATGAACAACAACGTGCCGATGGATTATCACGGCGCGCTCGGCGTCCTGAAGCAGGTCATCAAGGACCGGCCGAACGCGATTCTCGTGAACGAGGGCGCCAACACGCTCGACCTCGCCCGCGGCGTCATCGACATGTACCAGCCGAGGAAGCGAATCGACGTCGGCACCTGGGGCATCATGGGGATCGGGATGGGCTACTCGATCGCCGCCGCGGTCGAGACCGGCAATCCCGTCCTCGCGGTCGAGGGCGACTCCGCCTTCGGCTTCTCCGGCATGGAGATTGAGACGATCTGCCGGTACAACCTCCCGGTCTGCGTCGTCGTCTTCAACAATGACGGCATCTACCGCGGGACGGATCAGAACCCGGCCAACGACGACCCGGCCACGACCGTGTTCGTGAAGGGCGCCCGCTACGACAAGATGATCGAGGCGTTCGGGGGCGTCGGCGTCAACGCGACGAGCCCGGACGAGCTCCGGCGCGCCGTGGTCGAGGCGATGGATTCCGGCAAGCCGACCCTGATCAACGCCGTGATCGACCCGGCGGCGGGAAGCGAGAGCGGCCGCATCGGCAACCTGAACCCGCAGAGCGCACTGAAGAAGAAGCAGCCCATGCCGGAAGGCTCCGAGACCCGCGCCCCCGGCGTGGCCTGACGCGTTCCTCCGCCTGGCCCGTCGCGGGTGGGGCGGCCTTTCATCACCGCAGCATACGGGCGGGCGACCTGGCCTCGCCGATCGATCGGAGGGATCACATGACCAAGGCACTGGACGGCGTCCGCATCCTGGATTTCACCCACGTGCAGTCGGGCCCGACCTGCACGCAGCTCCTCGCCTGGTTCGGCGCGGACGTGATCAAGGTCGAGCGCCCGGGCGTTGGCGACATCACGCGCGGCCAGCTGCGCGACGTGAAGGACGCGGACAGCCTGTATTTCACGATGCTGAACCACAACAAGCGGTCGATCACGATCGATTCGAAGAACCCGAAGGGCAAGGAAGTTCTCGAGGCGCTGATCAAGACCTGCGACGTGCTCGTCGAGAACTTCGCGCCCGGCGCGCTCGACCGCATGGGGCTGACCTGGGAGCACATCCAAAGCCTCAACCCGCGCATGATCGTCGCCTCCATCAAGGGCTTCGGTCCGGGGCCGTACGAGGATTGCAAGGTCTACGAGAACGTCGCGCAATGCGCCGGCGGCGCCGCCTCGACCACCGGTTTCCGCGACGGCATTCCGCTCGTGACGGGCGCCCAGATCGGTGACTCGGGCACCGGCCTCCACCTCGCGCTCGGCATCGTCACCGCGCTCTTCCATCGCGAGAAGACGGGCAAGGGCCAGAAGGTGGATGTCGCGATGCAGGACGGCGTGCTCAATCTTTGCCGCGTGAAGCTGCGCGATCAGCAGCGCCTGCAGCACGGGCCCCTGACCGAGTACAGCCAGTACGGGGAAGGCATTCCGTTCGGCGAGGCGGTTCCGCGCGCCGGCAACGATTCCGGTGGCGGGCAGCCCGGCCGGATCCTCAAGTGCAAGGGCTGGGAGACCGACCCGAACGCCTACATCTACTTCATCACCCAGGCGCCGGTCTGGGAGAAGATCTGCGACGTCATCGGCGAGCCCGAGTGGAAGACCCATCCGGACTACGCCAAGCCCGCCGCCCGGCTGCCGCGCCTCAACCAGATCTTCGAGCGCATCGAGCAGTGGACGATGCAGCACGATAAGTTCGAGGCGATGGATATCCTCAACAAGTACGACATCCCCTGCGGGCCGATCCTGTCCATGAAGGAGATCGCCGAGGACAAGTCGCTCTACGCAACCGGCACGCTGGTCGAGGTCGATCATCCGGTACGGGGCAAGTACATTACCGTCGGCAATCCCATCAAACTGTCGGAGTCCCCGGCCCAAGTGGTGCGCTCCCCGCTGCTGGGCGAGCACACGGACGAAATCCTCCGTGACGTGCTCGGCTTCAACGACAACCAGGTCGACCAGATCCGGCAGTCGGGCGCGATCGGCGGCACGCCGGACAAGATGGCGGCCGAATAGCGCACATCGCGTTCCTCCCAGACTCAGCCGCGGGCATGCCCCGCGGCTTTTTTGTGTCGTCCTCTCAAACTTGGCGGGTGGGAGGGGGGCAGGGTCTCTCTGCCCGGATCATGGGTGAGGAATACGCTCTGAACCGGGATGGCCCTCCGGCGATCGCCCGCATCCTTGTGCCGGCGCACGAGCCGCGCACCGGTGGACGAATGAGGCGCCATCCACCGCGTATCGCGCGGGACCTGAGCCCGCCGAACCTCAGTCTTCGTGGAAGACACCGTGTTTCGCGACGTGCGCCGCAAGGCCAAGCGTGTGGTCGCGGACGGCGGCTTCGGCGGCGAGCGCGTCACGACGCTGGAGCGCGGCGATGATGCGCTCGTGGTCGGCCTTCGACTGGGCTGCGCGATTGCTCTGCCTGACCGAGACGGCCCGGATCGCCCGCATGTGCAGGAACAGGTTTTCGGTCATCTCCTGGATCAGCGTGCAGCCGCCGAGCCGGATGATGGTCTGGTGAAACCGGATGTTCGCATCCGAGTATTCGTGGACGTGCTCGCCGGGCTGGTCCTGCTCGAACTCGGAAAAAATCGTCTTCAGGTCCGCGAGCTCCTTGTCGGATGCGCGCTCGGCCGCGAGCCGGGCGGCCATGCTCTCGAGCGCCGCCCAGACCTGGATGAGCTCGATGACTTCGCGCTTCGACTTGCGGATCACGAAGATGCCGCGGCGAGGGACCGAGCGGACGAAGCCTTCCTGCTCCAGGACCGTCAAGGCCTCGCGGATCGGCGTGCGGCTCACGCCGAGGTCCTGCGAGAGCTGGCGCTCGTCGAGGCGGATTTCCTCGTCCGCCCCATAGATGTCCATATCCGTGATCGCGCGCTTCAGCGCGTCGTAGGCGAGCGCCCGCAAGCTGACGCTCGCGTCGAGCGGAGCGACGTTCAGGCGGGGGCGGGTCGCTGTCTTCTGCACGCCCGAACCTTAGCCGTAATCCGCTCTGGAATACCAGCAAAAACGAGGATCGCGAGGCACTTACAAGTAAAGAAGGTCAACGGGCGAGGTGTCCCGCCCGCATCTTCAGCCGCCGTGAAAGCCTGCGAGCCGTCCGTCATTCGCACCCTGTTTTCGCACCGCCCCAGCCGCCTCGATGATCCGGTCGATGAACCCGGCATAATCGGCCTGGTCTGCACCGAGGTCTCCTGCGCCGCCGAGCGCGGGGAGGAAGATGCTGTCGCCGGTTAAGTCGCGTTCGCCCGACTGGCGCTCCGCCTGCTCGAGGTGGAAGGCCCCCGTCGCGTCGGGCCGCGACAGGACGGTGATCCCGTGAAGCACGGCGGCGTTCGGGACGGAGTTGCGATTCGCGTCCTCGCGGAAACGCTCGAGGGGATAGATCCGCTCGATGCTGGCGCGATCGTTGGTGTTGGCGGCCGGTGTCACTTTGCGTCTCCTCGCACGACGAGCACGATCTTGCCGATATGCTCGCTGGACTCCATCAACGCATGAGCCTTAGCGGCCTCGGCGAGCGGGAAGGTGGAGTGGATCAGCGGCCGGATCGAGCCGCCCGCCAGCTTCGGCCAGACATGCTCCTTCAATTTCTGGGCGATCGCGGCCTTGTCCGCGATTGGCCGGGGACGCAGCGTCGAGCCCGTGAGGGTCAGGCGGTTACGCATGACGCGGTTGAAGTCGATCTCGGCCTTCGAGCCCCGCAGGAAGGCGATCGAGACGTGCCGGCCGTCAGTCGCCATGCAGGAGATGGAGCGCGGGATGTAGTCGCCGCCCACCATGTCGAGCACCACGTCGACGCCCTTGCCGCCGGTCGCCTCCTTCACGACGGCGGCGAAATCCTCCTCGCGGTAGTTGATCGCCCGGTCCGCCCCGAGCTTCAGGCAGGCCTCGCATTTCTCCGCGCTGCCGGCGGTGGTGAAGACGCGGGCGCCGGCAGCCTTGGCCATTTGAATCGCCGTCGTGCCGATGCCGGAGGAGCCGCCATGCACGAGCAGGGCCTCGCCCGATTTCAGGAGGCCCCGGTCGAAGACATTGCTCCAGACCGTGAAGAACGTCTCGGGGAGAGCGGCAGCCTCGACCATGCTCAGGCCCTTGGGGACGGGAAGGCATTGCGGCGCAGGCGCGGTGCAGAACTCGGCATAGCCGCCGCCCGCGACGAGGGCGCAGACCGGGTCGCCGACCTTCCAATCCGTGACCCCCGGTCCGACCTCGACCACGCGGCCCGCGACCTCCAGGCCGGGGATGTCCGGCGCGCCTGGCGGCGGGTCGTAATGCCCTTTCCGCTGGAACACGTCCGGCCGATTGATCCCCGCCGCATGCACCTCGATCAGCACCTCGCCGTCCTTCGGGTGCGGCATCGGCCGCGTGCCCGGCTTCAGCACCTCCGGGCCGCCCGGGCTTGTGATCTCGATCGCGGTCATGGTGTCGGGCAAGGGCGTCTCCTGTTCGGGCGCTGATCCGCGCGTTGATCCGAGGCTCTAAGACTTCGCGGCCCTTAAGACGAGGCGCTTTCCCCGCACCTCGTAGGACTCCAGCCGCTCAAGAAACGTCTGGCCGAGGAGGTTGCCGTCGAGCATGCCGGGCTTTGCCACAAGGGCGGGGAGCCTGCGGATCTCGATTGGCCCAACCGAGAGCCGGTCGATCGTGATCGGCGCCGCGAGGCCGCGACCGTTCGCGGTCGAGACCGGGATCCGGAAGTTCAGGTTCTCAGGCTTGAAGCCGAGCGCCTGCGCGGTCTCGGCCGACAGCACGACCGCGCTCGCGCCCGTGTCGAACAAGAAGGGCACGGGCCGCTCGTTCACCTTTGCCGGGATCTGGAACGTCCCGTCGTAGCGGCGGGTTACGGCGACTTCCCCGCCCTGGCCGATTGTCGCCTCAGGCAGGCCGAGCCCCATCTCCTGGCTGACGGCGCGGGCCGCGTCGATCAGCTCCGATCGGTGCAGGTAGGCTGCGCCGATTCCGCCGATCAGCACGGCCCAGACCGCGACAGCTGCCGCGGCGCCGCGCCAGGAGCCGCGCGCCCGCTCGGTCGCCCAGCCGGTGATCATGAGGGCAACCGCGAGGAGGCCCAGCCCGCCAGCAATCTCGCCCGGCGAAATGCCCGCGACCGGGCCGGTGCCTAGAACCGCAACCGTCCAGGCGAAGACTGCGATGATCCAGCCCCAGCCGACCGCGCCCATCAGGCACCCTCCGCCGGCTGCGCGTCGGCCAGGAGAATACGGCGCATCCGCTCCTCGAGGCCGGCCATGATGGCGAGACGCTCGTCCTCGCTCATCTGACCCCAGCGCGCGATCTCGTCGCGCGTGCGGCCGCAACCTTCGCAGAGGCCGGATTCAGAATCGAGGAGGCACACGCGCAGGCAGGGCGTGGAGATGCGGGCCATTCCACCAATGTGGCGACGACAGGTGAATTCGTCACCTGCCGCGGGCGATCGGGTTGCTCAGGCCGCTTGCGGGTTCTTCTTCTCAGCCATGTCCATCGCGGGGAGGGCGTCGATGACACGGGCGGCCGGGAAGGTCACGATCACCTCGGTGCCCTCGCGCGGCTGCGATTTCAGCTGGAAACCGCCGCCATGCAGGTCGATCAGCCCCTTCACGATGGGCAGGCCGAGGCCGGACCCCTGCTCGGCGGTCTTGATGGCGAGCGAGCCGCGCCCGAAGGACGACATGACGACCGGGATCTCGTCCTCCGGGATGCCGGGTCCGGTGTCCTTTACGCTGAGATACTGCCCACCCGACGAGGTCCAGCCGACCTTGATCGTGATCTCGCCGCCCTGAGGCGTGAACTTGACCGCGTTCGACAGTACGTTGAGCACGATCTGGCGCACCGCCCGCTCGTCCGCCCAGAGCCGCGGCAGGGAGGGGTCCAGGAATTCGCGGAAGGTCTGGCTCTTCGCCTTGGCCTTCAGGTTCAGCATGTGCCGGCAATCCGACACGATGTGCGCGAGCTGGACAGCTTCCTCGCTCAGCTCGTAGCGGCCCGCCTCGATGCGCGAGAGGTCCAGGATCTCGTTGATGAGGTTCAGGAGGTGCTGCCCGGAGCCGTGGATATCGGCGGAATAATCGCGGTAGGCCGGCGTCGCATGCTCCCCGAAAACCTCGTTCTTCATGACCTCCGAGAAGCCGAGGATGGCGTTCAGCGGCGTGCGGAGCTCGTGGCTCATGGTGGCGAGGAAGCGTGATTTCGCGAGATTGGCCTCCTCCGCGCGGCGCCGGGCCTCGTCCGAATTCGCCTTCGCCTGTTCCAGCTCGGCGAATATCGCGTCCTTCTCGGCCCGGGACTGGATCGTCGAGAGTGCGCCCGAATAGAGCCGCTGGGCCAGGATGATGAAGAACAGGATCGCGCTCGACGTCATCACGAGGAGCATGATCGCGTCGAAGTCGCGCTGCTTTGCGGCGATCGAGAGCGCAACAAGCCCGAGGGGTGCCACGCCGGCATAGACGGCAAGCGGGATCGTCGCGGACAAGCTCGTCGTGACGGCCGTGACGATCAGGGCCACGAAAAGGGCGAAACCGTTCGTGCCGCCATGAACCTGGGCCAACGCCTGGACGCTCAGGCTCCAGGAGAGGCCGGTGATGAGCTCGAGGAGCACGAAGCGCCGCCGCCAGTCGGTCAACTTCAGGCTTTCGGCGGGAGTGGCCAGGAAGCGCTGCGAGAGCAGCAGCATCGTCCCGATCACCAGGACCGCTATGCAGAGCCAGGCCGAGGCGAGGCCAAGCGGGACCCACAAGCTCGAGACGGCGGCCGTGACGGCGGCCAGCACGAGCAGGAGGATGGCGCTGCCGCTATGATATTGCGCGAAAAGGCGAACGAGCTCGTATTCGTAGGAGCGCTCGAGCCCGACGGTCGAAGTCAGCTTCTCGCGCGCGCTCCGCATCTCCTTGGCGAGCTTGCGGCGATGCACGATGCCCTGCAGCGCGGGGCCACGCCCCTGCTGAACGATCTGAGCCGTCAACTCGCCCATCTACGCACGCATACTCGCCGGGGTTACGCACCGGTCGATGGATCATGCTTCGGAAACGTTAACCTCCCCCTGACGATATCCGTAAAGTCGCTGTTCACCCGGCAGGTTGTCCACGGGGAGCATGCTCAGGCGCATCGACGGGCTGCTCGCAACCCTCATCCTGGTCGCTCTTGCGATCGGTGCTGTCTCCCTCCGCAGAGAGCCAGAGCGCCTCTCCGGCGCCGTGCGGGTCGTCGACGGGGACACGGTCGAGCTCGACGGGCGGCGCCTGCGGCTCGCCGGGCTGGACGCGCCTGAGCTCGCGCAGACCTGCGAACGGGGAGGGCAGGTCTATCGCTGCGGCGAGGTCGCCCGCGACGCCCTCCGGAGCCTCGCGAGTGCCGAGCTCGACTGCCGGATCGCCGGCCACGACCGGTACCGCCGCGATCTCGCAACATGCGAGGCGGGGGGCCGGGATGTGGGCCGTGTGCTCGTTCTTCGCGGCCTCGCGGTCGCGTATGGCCGCTACGAAGCCGAGGAGCGCGAGGCGAAGCAGCGCTCGGTCGGCCTCTGGTCTGGTACGTTCGACCGCCCCTCGGAGTGGCGGCAGGCGCATTCCCGCTGATTCGGCGCTTGCCGAGCCGACGTCCCTTCGCGACAAGAGGTGAAGAGCGAGCAACCGGGGCGGGAGAAACAGGATGAAGCTCTACGATTCCGGCCGCGCGCCCAATCCGCGCCGCGTGAAGATCTTCCTGGCGGAGAAAGGGATCACGATCCCGACCGAGCAGATCGACCTCGGCAAGCTGGAGCAGAAGAGCGACGCCTATTCGGCGCTCAATCCGGTCCAGCAGGTCCCGGCGCTGATGCTCGACGACGGCTTCGTGCTGACGGAAACGATCGCCATCTGCCGCTACTTCGAGGAGCTTCATCCCGAGCCGCCGCTCTTCGGCACGGACGCGTTCGAGCGCGCACTCGTCGAGATGTGGCAGCGGCGCATCGAGTTCGGCCTCCTCGGCCCCGTCGCGGCCGTGTTCCGCCACCTCCACCCGGCCATGGCGCAGATGGAGGTGCCGCAGGTGCCCGCCTGGGGCGAGGCGAACAAGGAACGGGTGCACCGGTTCCTCGGCATTCTGGACAAGGAGCTGGAAGGGCAGGAATTCATCTGCGGTGAAACCTTCACGGTCGCGGACATCTCCGGCCTCGTCGGGCTCGACTTCATGAAACCCGCGAAGCTCAGCGTCCCGGACGAGCTCACCCATGTCCGGCGCTGGCATGCGCGCCTGTCCGAGCGGCCGAGCGCGAAAGCGTAAGCCCCGCGCCCCCGGGCCGCATGGACGGGGAGGGCGGAGCCGGGTTTCTCGCCGGCGATGAGCGCGGCACCGAGCACGGGAACTGACGGGTTCGAGACCGTCGCGGCAGCCTTGCGCGCTTGCCGCATCTGCCGCGACGCGCCGCTGCACGGGCCGCCGCTGCCGCACGAGCCGCGGCCCATCCTGCAGGGCTCGGGCGCGGCGCGGCTCTGCATCGCGAGCCAGGCGCCCGGCAATCGCGCCAATATCAGCGGGAGGCCTTTCGACGATCCCTCAGGCGTCAGGCTCCGGGATTGGCTCGGCCTCAAGGAGGCCCGGTTCTATGATCCGGCTCGGGTCGCGATCGTGCCGATGGGGCATTGCTTTCCCGGATACGACCGGCATGGGGGCGATATCCCGCCGCGGCGGGAATGCGCCCCGACCTGGCGGGAACCCGTCTTCGCCGCGCTCCCGCGGCTCGAGCTGATCCTGGTCATCGGGCTCTACGCCCAGGCCTGGCATCTCGGCCGGAGCCGTTCCGGCCTGACGGATACCGTCGCGCGCTGGCGCGAGATCTTCGCCGAGGAACGGCGCCCGCGCGTGCTGCCGCTGCCGCATCCGTCCTGGCGTAATTCGGGATGGCTCAAGCGCCACCCCTGGTTCGAGGCGGAACTGCTGCCGGTGCTGCGCGGAGAGGTCGAGCGCCTCATCGGGAATTAGGATCGGGGCCGACTCCAAGCGGCCTCCCGACGCTCAATCCAAGGTTCTCAACGCCTGCACCAGGTCTGCCACGAGATCGTCCGGGTGCTCGATCCCGATCGACACGCGGATCGTGGCATCCGTCACGCCGAGCCGGTCGCGCACGTCCTTCGGCACGCCGGAATGCGTGGTGGAGGCAGGATGGCTGGCCAGCGACTCGGTCCCGCCGAGGCTCACCGCGAGCTTGAACAGCTGAAGCGCATTCAGCACCCGGAAGGCCTCGGCCTCACCGCCTTTGACATCGAAGGAGAAGGTCGATCCGGGCGCGGTGCATTGCGCGGCATAGACCTCGCGCGCCCGTCCCTCGGGCAGATAGCCGAGATGATGGACGTGCGCGATGGCCGGATGGCTGGAGAGCATCGCGGCAACCACCTCGGCATTGCGGTTGGCCCTCTCCATCCGGAGCGCGAGAGTCTCGAGCGAGCGGCCGAGCATCCAGCAGGAATGCGGGTCGAGCTGCGTGCCGATCGCCGATCGCAGGAGGCGGATTGGTCGGAGCGTCTCCTTGGAGCCCAACGCCGCCCCGGCGATCAGATCGGAGTGGCCGCCAACGTATTTGGTCAGCGAGTAGAGCGACACATCCGCCCCGTGGTCGAGCGGACGCTGGAAGGCCGGGCCGAGCAGCGTGTTGTCACAGGCGACGATCGGACGTCGCCCACCTTGCCGGGCGCCGATCTCGTCCGCCACCCGCCGGACCAGGGACACATCGACCAGCGTATTGAGCGGGTTCGACGGGGTCTCGATCATCACCACGGCCACCGGGCCGAGACGCGTCGCCTCGTCAGCGGCCTCCCGGATCGCGGCCTCGTCCGTCCCGTCCTGGAAGCCGATCGCCTTCATGCCGAAGCCGGCAAGGGTCTTTGCGATCAGCGTTTCCGTTCCGCCGTAGAGCGGCTGGGAGTGCAGGATCACGTCCCCCGGCCTGGCGAAGGCCAGGATCGTCGTCGCAATGGCAGACATTCCCGAGGAGAACAGAATGCCCGCGTCGGTTCGTTCGTAGGCCGCCAGCCGGTCTTCGACGATTTCGGCGTTCGGATGATTGAACCGGGAATAGACGAGCCCGGCAGTCCGGCCCTCCGGCGGCTCGCGGCGCCCGGCCACGTAGTCGAAGAACTCCTTGCCATGCTCGGCGGAGTTGAAGACGAAGGTCGAGGTCAGGAAGACAGGCGGCTTGACCGCGCCTTCCGAGAGCTTCGGGTCGTAGCCGTATCCGACCATCAGCGTCTCGGGCTGAAGCAGACGGTTCCCGAGTCGGTCCTTGTGGTAGTCGTCCGCCATGATGCGCCATCCTTCGCGCGGTGCCGCGCCCGGGAAGGATAGCGAGAAACGCGCGCCAGTTCCCGCCGACCTGGCCTGCACCTGGCGGGATGGGCCGCCTCACACCGGTCACAAAGCCTGCCCCGGAGCTTCCCGGCGAGGCCGGCCGATCGCCCCCCGTCTAGTTCTTCTTCGCGTTCTGCTGCAGTCGGGCGAGGAGGCTCGACGTGTCCCAGCGATTGCCGCCCATGCGCTGCACCTCGCCGTAGAACTGGTCCACGAGCGCGGTCACGGGCAGCGTCGCGCCGTTTCGGCGGGCCTCGTCGAGGCAGATCGACAGGTCCTTGCGCATCCAGTCGACGGCGAAGCCGAATTCGTACTTGCCCTCGTTCATGGTCTTGCCGCGGTTCTCCATCTGCCAGGAGCCGGCGGCGCCCTTGGAGATCACGTCCAGCACGGCCTCGATGTCGAGCCCGGCATGCTTTCCGAAATGGACCGCCTCGGCGAGGCCCTGCACGAGGCCCGCGATGCAGATCTGGTTCATCATCTTCGCGAGTTGGCCGGAGCCGGCCGGCCCGAGCAGGCGGCAGGAGCGGGCATAGCTCATGATGACCGGCTCGACGCTCCCATAGGTGCCGGCCTCGCCGCCGCACATGACAGTCAGCACGCCGTTCTCGGCGCCGGCCTGGCCGCCGGAGACCGGGGCATCGACGAAGCCGAAGCCGCGCTCCTTCGCGGCAGCCTCGAGCTCGCGCGCGACCTCCGCCGAGGCGGTCGTGTGGTCGACGAAGGTCTGGCCGTTGCGCATTGCCTCGAAGGCGCCGCCCTCGGCGATCGTGACAGAGCGAAGGTCGTCGTCATTGCCGACGCAGCAGAAGACGATCTCCTGGCCTTCGGCGGCCTCGGCCGGGGTCTTCGCGGCACGGCCGCCATTCTCGGACACCCATGTCTCAGCCTTGGCGAAGGTGCGGTTGTACACCGTCACCTCGTGGCCCTTCTGGCCGAGATGCCGGGCCATCGGGTAGCCCATTACGCCGAGCCCCAGGAACGCCACTTTCGCCATCGTTTTCCCCCAATCCCGTCGGGTCGGTCTTAGGGAGCCCGCCCGGAGCGGTCAAACCGGCATCAGCGAATGTCGAACGGGAAGTATTTCGCCCGGATGCGGTCATAGGCGCCGCTCGCGACGACGCGCTCGATCGCCGTGTTGAAGAAATCGACCATCGCCGTGTCGCCCTTACGCAGGCCGACCGCGATGCCCTCGCCACGGTCGACCGGCAGGTCCGCCACGAAGCGGCAGCACATCTTGCCCTCGCGGCTGTCGAGAAACTTGAAGATCTCGAGCTTGTCGCCGAGCACGTAATCGAGCCGCCCGGTCAGGAGGTCGAGATTGGCCTCCTCGAGCTTGCCGAACGCGCGCACGTCCGTGCTCGGATGATGGCTCTCCAGGAAGCTCGCGAATTCGCTGTCCGCGACCACGCCGACCGACTTGCCGACGAGGTCGGGCACGCCTCCGGCCGCATCGGCCGCCGCCGGTTTCGACCCGATGAGGGCCGCGGGGATTCGGTAGTAGCGCTTGGAGAACGAGATGCGCTGCTTCCGCTCGGGCGTGATCTCGAGCGAGGAGATGATGGCGTCGAAGCGGCGCTCCTTCAGGCCGCCTCTCATGCCGTCCCAGTCCTGCAGAACGAAGGTGCAGGAGGCGTTCATCGCCTCGCACATGGCGCGGCCGAGCTCGACCTCGAAGCCGGCCGGCTCGTTGTTCTCGACATAGTTGAAGGGCGGGTAGGCGCCCTCGGTCGCGATCCGGATCGGCTGCGCCGGCGCGGTTTGCGCGTACGTGCCGGCGAGCCCGAGGAGGGATGCCAGCGCGAAGGCGAATGTCCGGCGCGCGATCGTCACTGGATCTTCGGCGGCTGGCCGAAATCGATCGGCGGCAAGCCGCCCCCGCCGCTGCCCGGCAGGTCGAGACCCGGAACGGAGAGGTTGTCGAGGCTGCGCTGCACGGCGGCCGGGTCGACGGTCGTCGCCGCGGTTTTGTAGTGCATCACGATCTGCGGGTAGAAGATCACGATCGCCACCATGATGAGTTGGATCACCACGAAGGGGATCGCGCCCATGTAGATCTGGCCTGTCGTGACCGGCGCCATCTGCCGGCCGGTGATGCGGTCGAGATAGGGCACCTTCGGGGCGACCGAGCGCAGGAAGAACAGCGCAAAGCCGAAGGGCGGGTGCATGAAGCTCGTCTGCATGTTCACGGCCAGCATCACGCCGAACCAGATCAGGTCGATCCCGAGCTTGTCGGCGACCGGCCCGAGGAGCGGGATGATGATGAAGGCGAGCTCGAAATAATCGAGGAAGAACGCGAGCAGGAAGACGAGCACGTTCACGACAACCAGGAATCCCGTCTGGCCGCCCGGGAGGGAGGTCATCAGGTGCTCGACCCAGAGGTGCCCGTTCACGCCGTAGAAGGTGAGAGAGAAGACGCGCGCGCCGAGCAGGATGAAGATCACGAAGGCCGAGAGCTTCGCGGTCGATTCCGTCGCCTGCTGGACCAGCGTCCAGTTGAAGCGGGCGGGGTTGCGGTCGAGACGGCGCTTCACGGCCGCAAGGATGATCGAGCCGAGGGCGCCCATCGCGCCGCCCTCCGTCGGGGTCGCGACGCCGATGAAGATCGTCCCGAGCACGAGGAAGATGAGGAGGAGCGGCGGCACCATCACGAAGGTGACCTGCGTCGCCATCTTCGACATGAGCCGAAGGCCGGAGGCGCGCTCGATCAGGCCGACAATGAGCGCGTAGATCGCCGCCGCCGCCACCATCTCGAACAGCACGATCGTCACCTGGTAGCTCGGGTACGACCGCTGCAGCAGGAAATAGCCGCCGGCGAGCACGACCACGATGACGGCCGACAAGGCGACGCGCTGCGGGCCCAGGAAGCGGTGCATCACGGCGCAGATTAGCGCGACGACCGTGGAGACGCAGATCGTCAGGATGACGAAGTCGGCGCCGGCCTTGATGCCCGTCTGGGTCATCACGTAGTAGCCGACAAGGCCCGAGAAGAGGACGAGGATCCCGAGCTGCCAGACGCCGCGGGCGCCGTCCGGCTCGCGGTAGCCGATCGCGTCGACCGGCAGACCCGGCGCCGATTTCGGGTAGATCAGCGTCATCAGGAAGACGTAGCCGGCATAAAGCCCGGCGAGGATCAGGCCCGGCAGGAAGGCGCCCTCGTACATGTCCCCGACGGACCGCCCGAGCTGGTCGGCCATGACGATGAGCACGAGCGAGGGCGGGATGATCTGCGCGAGCGTGCCGGAGGCCGCGATCACGCCCGAGGCGACGCGACGGTCGTAGCCGTAGCGCAGCATGATCGGCAGCGAGATCAGCCCCATGGAGATGACGGAGGCGGCGACCACGCCCGTGGTCGCGGCAAGCAGGGCGCCCACGAAGATCACGGCGTAGGCGAGACCGCCGCGGATGGTCCCGAAGAGCTGGCCGATCGTGTCGAGCAGGTCCTCGGCCATGCCCGAGCGCTCGAGCACCAGCCCCATGAAGGTGAAGAACGGGACCGCGAGCAGCACCTCGTTCGACATCACCTGGAAGACGCGCTCCGGCAGGGCCTGGAGCAACGGCCAGCTCAGCGTGATCTCGTTCGGCGCATAGGGCGCGAGCTCGACCGCGACCAGGAAGAAGAGCAGGCCGTTCGCGGCCAGCGCGAAGGCGACCGGGTACCCGAGCAGCAGGAACACGACCAGCGCGGCGAACATGATCGGCGCGAGGTTGTGGGCGATCAGTTCAGCCACGTGACCCTCTGAAGAAGCGTGTTGTCGTGTTGTGCGGGATCAGCCCTGGAGGGCCGGCGGCTTCACGGCCGGATCCTCGCCGCTCTGGGCGAGAAGGCGCTCCGCTTCGGCTTCCGCGATCGCCTGATGCCCCACGGCTTGAGTATCTTCGATGAGACCGCGGGAAATCGCGATCCGCTTTATGACCTCGCTCACCCACTGCAGCAGGAGGAGCGCGAACCCGACGAGGATGAGCAGCTTGGCAGGCCAGATCGTGAGGCCGCCGGCGCTGCTCGAGACCTCGCCGCTCCGATAGGAGGTCATGAAGAACGGCCAGGAGAGCACCGTCATCAAGAGTGCGAACGGCAGGAGGAAGAGGAAGTGCCCGATAAACTCGATGATGTTCCGGCCCCGCTGGGAGAGCCTCGCCGAGACGATGTCGATGCGGATGTGCTCGTTCGCCGCGAGCGTCCAGGGCGCGCAGAACATGAACACCGCCCCGAACAGGTACCATTGCAGTTCGAGCCAGGCATTTGACGAGATGCCGAACAGTTTACGCACGATCGCGTTCAGCGCCGACACGAGCACGGCAACAAGGATGGCCCAGGCCGAGATGCGTCCGATCGCGCGGGTGAAGCCGTCGATCCCGCGGCTAAGATTCAGCAGGGAGGTCACGCGTTTTCCTCTGGCGCTGCTTCAGGGGCAGCGTCCGTCGATGCGCGGCAACCTCAAGGGCACCGAAACGCGAGCGTCAAGCGGGCAAGTTGACGAATGCTTAAAATCCAGGCGCGCTTTCGACAGGCGCTGCTGAAGGCTAGCCGCCGGTCACGCTCATATGTCGCGCCACCGCTGGCCGGGCCTGCCGCTCGATAACGAAATCGTGGCCCTTGGGCTTGCGCGAGATCGCCTCGTCGATCGCGGCCTCGAGCCGATCGTCGCCCTCCGACCCGCGCATCGCGGCGCGCAGGTCGGCGGCATCCTCCTGGCCGAGGCACATGAAAAGCTGGCCGGTGCAGGTCAGGCGGACGCGGTTGCAGCTCTCGCAAAAGTTGTGGGTGAGCGGGGTGATGAAGCCGATGCGGCCTCCCGTTTCCGCGACCCTGACATAGCGCGCCGGCCCGCCGGTCCGCTCGCTCGTATCGCGGAGCGTGTAAGTCTGGGCGAGCCGCTCGCGCACGACGGAGAGGGGCATGAACTGCTCGATCCGCTCGGGCTCGATGTCGCCCAGCGGCATCACCTCGATGAAGGTGAGGTCCATGCCGCGGCCATGCGCCCAGGCGACCATGGGCTCGATCTCGTCCTCGTTGACGCCCTTCAGCGCCACGGCGTTGATCTTCACCTTGATGCCGGCCGCCTGTGCTGCGTCGATGCCGCGCATCACCTGGCCGAGGTCGCCGCGCCGCGTGATGCGGCGGAAGCGCTCGGCGTCGAGCGAGTCGAGCGACACGTTGATCCGTCGCACGCCGCAGGCCGCGAGCTCGGCGGCGTAGCGGGAGAGGAGGGTGCCGTTGGTCGTGAGCGTCAGCTCTTCCAGCGCACCCGCTTCGATGTGGCGGGAGAGCGAGCGGAACAGGCTCATGATGTCGCGCCGGACGAGCGGCTCGCCGCCCGTGATGCGGAGCTTCTTCACGCCCTTGCGGATGAAGGCCGTGCAGACACGATCGAGCTCCTCCAGGGTGAGAAGGTCGCGCTTCGGCAGGAAGGTCATCTCCTCCGCCATGCAATACACGCACCGAAGGTCGCAACGATCCGTCACCGAGACCCGTAGATAGGTCACGTGCCGGCCGAAGGGGTCGATCAGGTTCGCCCGCGGGGCGATCACATCCGCCTGGCTGATCATCGATGACATTCTATGAGGGCCGGGTCTCGAATACGTCTCGGCCTAATGTAGGGTGTCGGCCACCGCGGGTCCATCGCCGCGCGCCTCAAGGATCTGACCCGCGTGACCGACAGGACTACAACGGAGGCGGCCTGGCCGACCGAGATCCGCCTTCTCGCCGACAAGCGCGTGCTCGCGGTGGGGTTCGATGATGGCAGCCGTGTCGAGATACCGGCCGAGCTGCTGCGTGTTGAAAGCCCCTCTGCCGAGGTCCAGGGCCACGGCCCGAGCGAGCGCAAGCTCGTGGCCGGCAAGCGCAACGTCCGGATCCTGCGGGTGGACCCCGTCGGCAACTACGCCGTTCGGCTCGCCTTCGATGACGGCCATTCGAGCGGCATCTTCAGCTGGCCCTTCCTGCTCGACATGGGCCGGCGCCAGGTGGAGATCATGCGCGACTACGAGGCGCGCCTTCTGCAGAAGGGGCTCAATCGGGACGTACCTAGCATCGCGTAGCTCAGGGCTCCGCCTGGGCGAACGATCAGAAAGGATTGGCCGCTAACATCCTGTTCCGGGCCGGCGGACCTCAGCAGCGCGCGGGCCGCGGAGCTTGCGGATCGTGGCGCGGTTTCTCCGAAGATACCTCATCGTCACGGGCGTCCTCGCCGCGCTTGCCTTAGGCGCGCCGTCGATCGTCATCCTGGGTCTGTTCGCGCTCATCCTTCCCGGCTTGATCCTCGCCGTCATGCCGACCGCCTTCCTGTACGGGGCGGTGTTCGCCATCGTCTGGTACCCGGCTCGGCATCGTATCGGCCAGTACCGGGCAACGGTGCTTTCCCTCGCTGTGGTCGCAGGGATCGGGTTCGGCCTGCCGGCGCTTATGAATGTCGGGGCCTCGGGCGCGGTCGCGATGCTGCGTGCGGAGGACAAGGAGCCCCCGCGGCCAGTAGCCATGTCGGGCACCTTGCGGATCGAGCGGGGGCCGCATGCGAGCCCGGTGACGCAGCCTCCTCGGGGCGAGGCCCGGGTCTATGCGTGCGACGATCTCTGCGCGGCGGGGCTTTTCACGCACGGCGTTTCCGCCGTTCGTCTCGCGTCGCGTCCGGACGGAAAGCCCGCCCCGGAGCGTCGGAGCCGGGTCGAGCTAGATGCGGCGTACCGGTTGACCTCTCGTTCGCCTGACGAAGCGTCCTGTCCTGGAGCCATCGTGCCGGTCGAGAGCCGGGGCGGGTTGGATCCATGGCCGGACCTCAAGGAGCTCCGGGTCGCCTGGAAGCTCGCGCTGTCGGGCGGCACCTGCCTTGCCCGCCTGCAAGGCGAGGCAGCGCCGAGCGCGCCGGACTGGATCCTGAGTTTCGAGCGGGACGCGCCGGCATCCGGATCCGGACTCTGGCGGCTCCTGCCGAGCGCCCGCTTCACCCGCGTCGTGATCGCGGACGGTTCCGGCGAGGTGGTCCGGAGGACCGCCGTCACCGTGACCGTTCTCCAGAGGTGGCTCTGGATCGAGCCTCGAGGAGGGCTCGAGAATTTCCGCTTCGGCTGGTCGACACGCTCGTTCACGGACGGCGCGTTCGAGGACATCGCTTTCCTGTCGCGGATGACGAATCTCGGGCTTTCCCTGGAGCGTTCAAGCGCGAGCCCCGGGACCGCAACCGACATCCGGACAGCGCTCGCGGCGGCGCTCGACAGGGCAAACCTGCCCGCGTCCGACGCCGCCTTCACCCTGGTGCGCTCCTACCTCGACGGCTTCAGTTCCTTCGGACGCCGCCCGGATGTCCGCCCGGAAGACCTTCCCCTCCTTGCCCGACTCGTCGCTGACGGGAGGGTGCGCGACTTCATCGGCATCTACGAGGCCATCAAGGCGCTCGGGCCGGACAGCGCCGGTCTCCGCGGCGCGATGGTCGCGCGCATCCTCTCGGCCAGCTATCCGCAGGACCGCGAGCCAACACGCTATCTCGGGGCCGCGCTCGAGGCGCTTCCGAGCGGCTTGTTCGCCGTCCCGACCGGGGATGAGCAGCGACTCCTCGCAGATCCCATGCGCCGGCGCTGGGCCACAGGCCTCATCGTGCGCCAGGCGGATCGCGGCGGCGCCGCTGCGCACGAGCTCGCCCGGATCATCGCCGAGGCGCATGGGCGTCCGGCTCCTGCGCGCTCCCATCATGAGCCTGACCGCTTGGACGATGCCCGCGCCGCTCTCCGGGCGCTCTGCCTTCTCGGGCCGGAGGCGCGATCCGTCCTGCCCGACCTCGAGGCCCTGATCGAGAGCGGGACGGTTCCGGCCCGCACGGTGGAAGGGGAGGGCTGGCGCTTCACCCTGGCCCGGCTCGGAAAGGCCATCGAGAGCTTCCGCAAGCCCGACAACCTGTCCGGCACGGAGGAGGCGCTCCACGGTCGCCTCCGCAGCCGGCTCGAGCGCTTCCGCCCCGAATACTGCCGATAGATCGCGCGCCCTCGTTTGCTAGGAGCCGAGGCCGACGCGCCAATCCGGACGTTCCCGCCATGCTCAACCGCCGCGGCGCTCGAAATCGCGGAGGGATTGACAAACTAGGAATATATGCTGTATAGCGGGATCGTGTCCTCTTCGCCGAGGGGCGCTCTCGCGAGGCGTCAACAGAGCGGAAGAGGATGCGGCGCCTGCGGGCGGGTTTCGCGAACCCGCACTCGGGGAGCCGGACCAGCGCCGCCCTCCGGGCATTACGACCCGGGCGCCAGTGCAGCGTGGCTTAGGTTCTCCCGTCCGCAAGGGTGGGAGCGCTGACGAGCGGTAGGTCCGGTCCAAAATCGCCGCCCGTGCCGGGGCAACCCGGACGTGGTGCTCGCTTCGACGGAGGGATGGCCGGGTCAAGCCGGCCATGATGAGGGCGAGGGCGGGCATCGCGGGGACGCCGAAAGGCTCTCCTAAAACAATGATCGAGCGTTTCGGCGTCCCACGCCCCTCGACCTATTCGGCTCTTTGAACCACCGAGACACCAGACCCCGGACCGGGGACGGACGGCGCGTGGCTGAAACGATAACGGCCGCCCGGAGGCGGCCGCTGAAGAGGAGCTTGCGTCGTGCTCAGCGCACCACGACGACGCGGGTGCCGACCCGGACACGCTGGTACAGGTCAACGACATCGTCGTTGAGCATGCGGATGCAGCCGGACGAGACGGCTTGGCCGATCGATTCCGGCTCGTTCGAACCGTGAATGCGGTAGAGCGAGCTGCCGAGATAGAGCGCGCGGGCGCCGAGCGGGTTGTCGAGCCCGCCCTTCATGTGCCGGGGCAGATCGGGCCGGCGGCGCAGCATCTGGGCCGGCGGCGTCCAGCTCGGCCATTCCCGCTTCATGGTGACCGTCTTCATGCCGGACCAGGTGAAGCCGGGACGCCCGACACCGACTCCGTAGCGGATGGCCTGGCCGTTGCCGAGCACGTAATAGAGGCGGCGCTCGGACGTGGAGACGACGACCGTGCCCGGGGCGTAGCGGCCCTGGAATTGGACCAACTCTCGCGGAATCGCGGAAGCCTGGGGCACCATGCCCTGCGCCGGGCCGACCCGCTGGTTCGTGAAGGGATCGACGTCCCACGCGGCGGAGGCGGAGGTCGTGAGAGCGGCGGCGCAGGCAAGCCCCGCCAGAAGCACGGATAAGCGACGCATGTGATCCTCTTTGGGACGGTCAGTCAGCCAGGAGCTGGACGGCCTTCTACAAGGCATAGTCCAGGCCATCCATCCAGCTTGCCGCGAAATTGACCTTAATCCGCCACCATTTCGGAGCGCCGCTTTTTCCCCTCCGGCAGGATGCCTTCCTTGACGGAGCCGGCGGACACACATAGGAAGCCGGCCTCGGGTTCGGGCGCGTAGCTCAGCGGGAGAGCATTCGCTTCACACGCGAAGGGTCACAGGTTCAATCCCTGTCGCGCCCACCACCCCCGATCAGCGCCAGCCTTTGGCAATCGTGGCGACCGCACCCGGCAGATCCCCGAAATGGTCAATGGCGACATCCGGATCGAGTTCGCGCACAGGCCGGTCGGTATAGCCGAACGTCACCGCGACGACGGGGATGCCAGCCGCCTTTGCGGTGGCGATATCGGTAAAGGAATCCCCCACCATGATGGCCCGGTCCGGATCGCCCCCAGCCTGCTCGATCGTGAGGGTCAGGTGTCGGGCATCGGGCTTGAAATACGGAAAGGTGTCGCGGCCGCAGATCGCGGCGAAGCGATCGGACACGCCGAGCGCGTCCAGCAGCCTTCGCGAATGCGCCTCGACCTTGTTCGTGCAGACCGCGAGGCGAAAGCTCTGGGCGGCGAGCTCGTCCAGCGACTCCGTGACGCCCGGAAATAATCTGCTCTCGTTGCAGAGGTTCTCGGCGTAATGGGCCAGGAAGTCGCGGTAGAGTATGTCCGACTTTGTCGGCCCGAGCTCACGCCCGGCGGCCTCGAAGCCCCGGTCCAGCAGCGCCCGCGCCCCGGCGCCGATCATCTCCCGGGCGGAGTCGAGCGAGACCGCCGGCAGCCCCTCACGATCCAGGATCGTGTTCAGGGTCCCGATGAGGTCGGGGGCGGTGTCGGCGAGCGTGCCGTCGAGGTCGAACACGGCGATCGGGGGCAGGGACATCGGGCGCGAGGACATGGCGTGTGGCTAGCCGTCGCCCCTGCCGTGATCAAGGCGGGGCCTGTGCTAACGTCCCGCCGATTCGACCGGAGACGCGGATGCGCCGCCCCTTGAAACAGCTTTTCGCCATCGCGGCAGCGTCGGCCGCGCTCGCAGGCCCGGCGCTTGCCGCGACCTACGAGTTCGTGCCCGCCCCGCAGACGGACCTCAACCGCATCTACCGGGTGGACAAGTATTCGGGCGAAGTCAGCTCCTGCCAGTACGGGCTGCAGGAGGGATCGGTTGGTGCGACGCTTTGCTTCGGAGCGGGGGAGGGCGCAGGCCCGCAGCCCTCCGGCGAATACGGCATCGTGTCATCGCGGCACGAGCGCGAGGGCGGCGTCTTCCGCGTCAACTACCGCACAGGCGAGATGAGCGTGTGCTACGTCTTCGACGAGAAGGTCGTGTGCACCCCGCAGACGAGCCCGCCACCGCCTGCGCGGCCCGCCGGTCCGCCCGCCAGCACCTCGGCCGCTCCGCGGCAATGACAGATCGGCTTGATGACCTCTGATCAGGGAAAGCGCCTCGCGGCCGAACGGGCCTGCGATCTCGTCGAGACTGGGATGAAGGTCGGGCTCGGCACCGGCTCCACGGCCGCGCTCTTCGTGGCGGAGCTCGGGCGACGGAGCCTCGACATTATCGGTGTCCCCACATCCGAGGCGACCCGCCGGCAAGCGGAATCATTGGGGATCAGACTGGCGACCCTGGACGAGGAGCCCGCGCTCGACCTGACGATCGATGGCGCGGACGAGATCGACCCGGCCCTGAACCTGATCAAGGGCGGGGGAGGGGCGCTTCTGCGGGAGAAGCTCGTTGCCGCCGCAAGCCGCCGCATGGTGGTGGTCGCGGACGCCTCCAAGCAGGTCCACCACCTTGGCCGGTTCCCGCTGCCTGTCGAGGTCGTGCCCTTCGGGCTGGAGACGACCCGCCGCCGCATTGCCGGCTGCCTGCGCGAGCTCGAGCTCCAGGCCGAAATCCGGTTGAGGCGGACCGGCGCCGGCGAGCCTTTCAGAACGGACGGCGGCAATCTCATCCTCGACCTGCCGCTCGGCGACATTCCGGATCCGCACGGGCTTGCGGCCGTTCTCAAGTCCATCCTTGGCGTGGTCGAACACGGCCTCTTCGTCGCGATGGCGTCGCGCGCCTTGATCGGCGGGCCCGAGGGCGTCATTGAGGCCTCCGGAAACTGACAGGCGGCAGCCAGGAGAGCCCGTTCCATGTTCTGTGCCCTTCGTCGCGCGCCGGCCGCCATGCTGGCCCTGGTGCTTCTATCCGCCCCGGTCCTGGCGCAGGAGCCTTCGGCCAGCCACCTCGCCGCCGCGCGCGAGCTGATGGACACGACGGGCGTGCTCGCGCCCGTGGGGGAGCTCATCCCGTCCTTCACGGATCAGATCCGGAAGCAGAACGTCACCCGGCCCGAGCTCTCGAAGGATCTCGAGGACGTGCTGAAGACCGTGCAGCCGGAGATGCAACTGCAGCGGCAGCAGATCACGAACATTGTCGCGCGGACCTACGCGAAATGGTTGACTGAGCCGGAGCTCAAGGACGTCACGGCCTTTTTCAAGTCGCCGACCGGCGTCAAGTACAACAAGGTCCAGCCCGAACTGGTCGACGACGTCGTCAACGACGTCAACGTCTGGACGCAGCAGGCCTCGGAATACCTTATGGTCCGGGTCCGGGCCGAGATGGGCAAGCGCGGCCACCAGCTGCAGTAGCTGTTCGTCCGCCTCAATCACCGTTCCGTTTCAGCAGCCCGGCCGATTTCAGGGCCTCCTTCAGCCGTCGGTGCTCCTGCCGAACGAAAGCCTGGAACGGCTCGGGCCCCAGGAAAGCGCTCCGCCACTTCCGGCTCTCCACGAGCTGCTGCCAGCTGGGGGATTCGAGGGCGGCATAGACGAGGGCGGCGAGCCGTAGCTGCTGCTCGCGGCTGAGTCCGGGCTTCGCTGCGATCCCCCGCCAGTTCGCGAAGTCGAGCGGAATACCGGCTTCCGTGAGCGCTGGAGCATCGAAATTCGGGAGCCGTTCCGGCGCGCTCACGCCGAGAAGTCGCAGTCGCCCTGTCGCGATCGTCTCCTGGACCTCACTGAGGGCCAGGATCGCGGCGCCGACCTTCTCGTCCGCCGCTGCCACAGCAGCCTCCGCGCTCGTGAGGAACGGGACGTAGTTCAGGCGGGACACCGGAACGCCGGCGGCCGCGGCGAGCAGGATCGTGGCGACGTGGTCAACCCCGCCGCTTGGGCCGCCGGCCCAGGTGAGCTTCGCAGGGTCTCCCGACAACGCAGCTCCGAGATCGTGGAGCGACCTCAATGGGGAGCCCGCTGGAACGACAACCCCGAAATAGTCCGAGCTGAGGCGCGCGATCGGCGTCAGTCGCTCAAAGGCAGGGCTGGACCGGCCGAGAAGGCTGGCGTCGAGCATGGTGACGCCTGTGACCAGGAGGTCGGTTTCCGCCTCGGTCGAGAGAAACTGGGTGAGGCCGAGCATGCCGCCGCCACCCGGCACGTTTGTGACGGTCGCCGAGAGACCGCCCCGTTCCGCCAGTGCTAATCGAAGGGTCTGCGCGACCTGATCCCAGCCGGTGCCCGGGGCCGACGGGGCGATTATACGGAGGTCGGTCCCTTGGGCACTCGCCTCGCCCGGAGCCAAGCAAAGCGGCCCGCACAGGAGGAGCGCCAGCGCTCTTGTTCTCATGCGTTTGTTCGTCGCGACCGCACAGGCCGGACGCTAGACGTCCCGCCCCGTATGGACAAGGTGCTGATCGCGCCCTCGCTCGTCTGGATTAACAGCGCAAGCGCTTGGGCGGTGCAGCACGTGCTTGTCGGCGAGCGAGGCTCGCTCTATAGGACCGCCTCTGCTTCCGCAGCGCAGCGCCCATCGTCTAGCGGTCTAGGACGTCGCCCTTTCACGGCGAAAACACGGGTTCGAGTCCCGTTGGGCGCGCCACCGGAGCAATCGCGTCACCTCCCGCTGCATGGCGCCCGGATGGTGGGGGCTGTGAGCAGAGGGCCTGTTCGCCTTGGGAACCGCCTTCCTCTCGCCGAGACATTGGATGGAAACACTGTGCCGACAGAGCTACGGCCCTCGAACCTTACTCTTGCCGCGAGGTTAGCGTAGGGAGAGCGCAATGCCGAACCAGGGTGCCAGAATGTCATCGAGGAATATCAAGATCGCCGCGGTCGCGGTGGCTGCCATAGCTGCGACGCCCGCGTTGGCGCTCAGCCAACAGGAAGAGGCGGCGTTCCGGCAGCACTGCTCAGGCGACTACATGCGCTTCTGCTCGATGTTCGAACCGAATACCCCGCAAGTCGAGCAGTGCTTCCAGCAGCGCATGAAGGATCTGTCCCCGCGCTGCCAAGCCGCCATCGCCAGCTACTCCAAGGCGAATCCGAGCGGGCGGAAGCGCTGAGCCCGAGGAGCGGGCGGCTCAGGCCGCCCGTCGATTGATGGCGGCCAGGAACCCCTGGCGTTTCGCCCGCGGCGCGGGCACTTCGGCCCGAACGGCATAGAAGGAGGCGTTCTGCTGGCCTGCCAGCGCCTCCTGCGTGAAGCGGATCATGTGATGGGCGACGAAGCCCATGTTGAACACCGCCTCGATCTGGCCGCGGCGGAGCGCCTCCCGGGCTGCGCGCCAGAAGACGCGGCGGTAGTCGGACAGCAGTCCCACCCGCAGAGCGATGTTGAAGCCCAGAACGAGCCCGCGGCGGAGGTTGGCTAAGGTCAGCTGACTTCGGACCGGCACCTTGATCCGGTTCGCGTAAGTCGAATCCATCTGGTGAATGAAGCGCGTGAAGAGGTGCTCGGGCGTATAGGCGTGCGCGATGCACCGCTTCCAGGCGGCAACGACCTCGTCGTAGGGCATGAGAAAGCGGACATTCGATTCCAGCCCGGGGTCGTGGTCGAGCCGCCCGGTCTTCTCCAGACGCTCCCAAAGGGGCGTCTTCGGCAGGGCCTGGAGGAGGTTGATCGTCAGCACGGGTACGTTGGACGCGTCCACGAATTCGCGCAGGCGCACCTCACTCTCGGGACTGTCGGTATCCAGACCGAGGATGATGCCCGACGTCACCTCCATGCCGTAGCTGTTGATGGTCTCGATCGAGTCCAGGATCGGCAGCTTCGCGTTGTGCCCCTTGTCGATGCTCCGGAGCGCGTCGGCGTCGGGCGTCTCGATCCCCACAAACACCGTAATGAAGTTCGCCTCCTGCATCATGGCCAGGATTTCCGGCTGCTGCGCCAGGTTCAGCGTCGCCTCGCAGGCGAATTGCAGCGGGTAGCCGTTCTTCTTCTGCCAGGCGACGAGATGCGGAAGCATGTCGCGCGTCGCCTTGCGGTTCCCGATGAAGTTGTCATCCACGAAGTAGATGACCGCCGGACGGACGGGCTGGCGCAGGATGAGGTCCAATTCGGCTAGGAGCTGGTCCGGCGTCTTAAGCCGGGGCTGACGGCCGTAGAGCGCCGGGATGTCGCAGAACTCGCAACGGTAGGGACAGCCGCTCGAGAACTGCAGGCTGCCGATGAGGTACCGCTTCAGCGGCACCTTGTCATAGGCGGGCTGCGGAAACTCGGAGAGCGGCAAGCGCTCCTGCGTCTCGACCCTGATCTGGCGCGGGGGGCGGGCAACGCTTTCGTCCAGCAGCGTGACCAGCCGGTCGGTGGCGTCCCCCATCTCGCCAATGTGGAGGTAGTCGAACTCAGCATACCATTCCGGAGCGCCGGAGACCGAGGGACCGCCAAGCACCGCGACCTTACCGGCTGATTGCGCGCGGCGCCGGATGTCGTTGATCTGCTCGACCTGTACATGCATGCCGCTGACCAGAACGACATCGGCCCATGCGAAGTCCGCGCCGGTGGCCCGGGCAATGTTCTCGTCGACGAAGCGGACCGGCCAGCTCTCAGGCAGGTAGGCCGCGATCAGGAGCAGCCCCTGGGGCGGCATGAACGCCTTTACGCCGCCCATGAGGGGATAGGCGTGGGCGAAGGTTCCGAAAGAGGGGGTGTAGGCTGGGAAGACGCAGAGGACGCGACGCTTGCTCGTGACGGGGATCTTGCAGCGCAATCAACCACTCCTTGCCGACGCAGCGGCGAGTCTAGCTCCCGAGGCCGCCCCCGTCGAGGAGCGACGGCCTCAGGCGTGCCCGTCCCCCGGCCGAGCCTCTGGCCGCGTACGAGGCGGACCAAGGAAGGCCGGCACCATGATGAAGGCCGCAACCAGCGTGAAGAAGAGCGAGATCGTGAGCAGCTTACCCATGCTGGCGGTTCCGGGATGGTTCGAGAGCCACAGGCTGCCGAACGCGATTCCGGTCGTCAGGGAGGAGAAGAAGATCGCTCGTGTCAGGCTGGAGGCGAGCATGTCCGCCATGCCCTCCCGCCAGGCGATCATGTAGTAGATGTGGAAGGCCACCCCGACGGCCAGCATCAGCGGCAGCGCGATCACGTTGGCGAGATTGAGGGGCATCCCGATCAGCTGGGCTGTCTCGAGGGTCATGACAGTAGCCACAACCAGCGGCCCGAGCGTCAGGGCGACGTCCCGCGGATGACGTAGGGCTAGAGTCAGAATCGCGAAGACGCCGATCAGCGCCAGGATCGCAGCAATGATGAAAGCCCGTGCGATCACCTTGCCGGACTCGACGATGTCGACCGGGCCGCCGGAAAGGTTTGGGGCGACTCGCTCCACCGCCGCGACGAAGCTCTCGAGCACGGCGTTGTCGTTCGCATCGCCTTTGGGGGCCACGTCGATTCGGGCCCGTCCGTCACGCGAGACCCAGTCGTCGCGAAGCGCTTGCGGCAGGCTGTTCAGCGTGATGCGTTCGGCGGACAAGGCCGTCCGAAGCTGCTCAAGGAGGGCGGGCAGGGTTCCGGTGAGCGCCGTCTGCACAGCCGCTCGCTGCTCGGGAGTGGCATCCGCAACGCGGCCGAAGTTTCCGGCGAGAGCACGCAGGACCCCGGCCGACCCGCCCGCCTGATCGGCCGCCCCGCGGAGGGCATCGCTGGCACGGCGCAGCCCCTGAACGAGCTCCGCATCCGTGGGCGCGGGAGCAGGCGGGCGGTCACCCACGACGTCTGAGAGCTCGTCGGCCGTGCTGCGGATCATCCGCAGCTTTTCGTCCTGTCCATCCGGCACGAAGGTCAGGATGGTGCCGACGCGGGAAACCTCGGGCAGGGCCCCCAGCTTCACAGCGAGAGGCCGGGCCGTGTCCAAGGACGGAGCCAGCACGTTGATCGTATTCGGGGTCATGCCCGGCGTGCGGCTGAGGTCGAGAAAGGTCGCGACCGCCTCCGTCTTTTCACTGCGAAGATGCATCGGGTTCGCATCGAACTCGAGCTTCAACAGGAAGGGCAGCCCGGCGAGCACGACCAGGACTGAACCCGCGATCACGAGCTTGCGGTGGCCGAGGATCCAATGATCGATCTTCGCCAGGCCGGGCATTTCGATCGTGTTTGGCTCCGGCGGCGGCGGGAAGATCGTCAGCATCGCCGGTAGAATCGTCAGGCTCGACAGGAATGCGATGATCATCCCGACGCCCGTGATCAGGCCGAGTTCTGAGACGCCCGTGAAGTCTGTCGGCAGGAACGAGAAGAAGCCGACCAGCAGGGAAAGTGCCGCCAGGGTAAGGGACCAGCCCATGCCCCGTGCCGAGGCGAGGATCGACGGCCTGAGCTCATGCAGCTTGTGTCGCTCGTCGCGGTAGCGGACGGCGAGCTGGATCGAAAAGTCGACCCCCAAACCGAGAAACAGAGCGGCGACTGCGACGGAGATCACGTTGAAGCGGCCTACCATGAGCAGGCCGGCCCCGACGGTCATGATCAGGCCGGCGAGGGTCGTCCCCAGCACGGTGAAGATCAGCCACCCCGATCTTAAGGCAAGAAAAAGAATGACCGCGATGGCGACGACCGTCAGTCCGAGATGGACAGGGGCGCCTTCCTCGATGCTGGCGAATTCCTCATCCGCAAGAGGCGGCTGTCCTGTGAGCCGGACGCGAACGCCGTTCGGCGACGTCAGACCGAGATCGTGCGCGGCCTGACGGATTCGGGTGGTGGCTGCCTTCCCCGGCTGAAGAGCGTCATAGTCCAGGATGGGCTCGACGAGCACGAACTTGCGCAGCTGGCGCGGGCTCGGGGCTTGGTCTCCCGACATGAGCAACTGCCACGAGAGTCGCGCTGGCTGCCCTGCGAGCACGCGTTCGATCACGCCGTTCAGGCGGTCGAGCATCGTGCCGTTCTCTCCGAGCGCACCCTGGGTCGCTCCAAGCTGGATCAGCCGCGCGAGACCGCGCAGGGTCGGGTCGGCGGCGAGCGCGGACAGCATGGGCTGCTGCTCGGTCAGCTGCGCAAGGGTGCGCTTCAACTCCTCGTTGGGCAGGAGCAGCAGTCCGTTCTTCTCGAAGAAGGGTCCGCCGTCCGGTCGCCAGACCTTCTGGATGTTCGGGCCGGGCCGCTCGGAGAGCGCAGCGGCAAGCCGGGTGGCGCCAGCCTCCGCCAGTTCCGGAGTCTCGCCCTCGACCACTGCCAGGATCACCTTCGACAGGTGGGGAAACGCGGCCTGGAATTCTGCCTTGTCCCGCGCCCAGGCCGCCTCGGATCGGAGAAGCTGGTCGGTTTCGGTCGTGATCGCGAAACGGGTGACGGAGATGTAGAGGCCGAAAAGGGTCAACACCGTCGTCACCGCGAGCACCAGCCAAGGATGCCGGATCGAGCCCTGCACCAGGAGTTCTGCCAGCAGGCTCGGGTCGCGCCGCTTCGCGCCAAGCGGGGTTGGCTCGCCGCGTGTCGGTTGCGCTTTCAATGTTTGCCTTTCCGCACGGTCGGAAGCCCCGCCTCTTTCACGGCGGAGGGCTTAGCGAAGTCAAGCGGTTGCAGATGGGTGCGCCCGGGTTGTCCGGGCGCTTGAAGGTGAAATCGCGGCCCGGGTCAGGGTTTCGGACGCTGGTCTCGCCGGGGTGAGCTCGTGCCGCTGGCCGGAGTCGCCGCCGCTCTCGACGCCCATTCCGGCTCCGGGGTCGGGCCGGTCGGGGTCCCAGTGGCGCCGGCGAGTTGGCCCGGTAGGACGCTGTTCGTCCGCGTCCAGATCTGGGTGCTGCAGAGGAATGCGATGAGGCATCCCTTCACGTTGAGAGTGCCGGGCTGCTCGGACCAGACGGTCACGTCGTAGCTCTTGCCGTCCTCGTTATTGTAGATCTTGCCGACGTATCGGCCATCCTCGTTGGCCGCCAGTCCCATCATGAGCTGGTGGCCGAGGACGGGCCTGTTGCGCTTCTTCGGGTCTGGATTCTTGCTGTCGCGCTTGGCCGCAGGGTCCTCCCCTTCGGCCGCCTTCATCCAGACGACATAGGCGCAGACGCGGTCCTGCGACGGCCCGCATTTCTCGACCCGGATGCGCGCGCGCTCGTCTTCGGTAAGCCACGTCCCGCTCGGATCACGGGTGGGCGCCGCCAGAGCAGAGCCCGCAGCCAAGAGGCTGAGGGCCAGCGAGAGCCCGGTCAGGCGGGCAGGGGTTTTGACCAACATCGGTGCGGCGACCCTCTTCGTCGAAACGCGGCGGACGCCCTGGCGCGGGCGGCGGTGACAACAGCTGTGGCGTACTTCGGTTTCGCCTGGGCCATCTCTGTCTGCTATGCGTCGATACTATGGCCGACCGCCTGCCGGGCAGGACGGCGGAGCCGCATCATCGGCGTTGAGCGGCGGTCAAGCTTGCCGAAGTGCATCCTCTTTTTCATTGAAGTGGTTCCAAAACATAGCATTTGCGCCCTCCGGTGTGCGCGGCTATTTCGGCCGTAAGATTAACGGATGGCGCGAGTGCCTCCCATCCTGATCGGCCGCTCATTCTGGGACGGGAGAGAGTTTCATGTTTCGCCAGCGTTCGTTCGCTTTCGCTGCCGCGCTTCTCACGACTGTTGCTGCTGCGGGAGCCAAGGAATACCCGATCGGGAAGCCGTCCATCCAGCAGGGGCTGGAAGTCCAGGCTGTCTACCTCCAGCCGATCGAGATGGACCCTCCCGGCATGATGCGGCTGGCCTCTGACTCCGACGTCCACCTCGAGGCCGACATCAAGGCCACGAAGGACAACAAGAACGGCATGGGCGACGGGGACTGGGTGCCAGCCTTGGGCGTCAAGTACGAAGTCACCAGGGTCGACGGTGGCCAGACGGTTTCGGGCGAGATGATGCCGATGGTCGCGAGCGATGGCCCGCATTACGGCGACAATGTGAAGCTCGCCGGACCGGGCAAGTACCGCCTGAAGCTTACGGTCTCTCCGCCCGGGCCGCATGCGCATTTCGGTCGTCACGTCGACAAGGAGACCGGCGTCGGCGAGTGGTTCAAGCCATTCGAGGTGACGCAGGAATTCACCTTTGCCGGGACGGGCAAGAAGGGCGCGTACTGAGCGCGATGATGTCTCGAGCGTTTCTGGGGGCTCTGGCACTCGGCTCCGCCTTCTTGGCCGGGGCGGGCGTGGCGCAGGAGATGCCGGTCTTCAAGATCGAGATGCGCGACGGAACCATCGCGCCGAACGTCATCGAGGCGCCCGCGAACACGCCGTTCAAGTTTGAGATCAGCAATACCGGGCAGACGCCCGTCGAGTTCGAGTCTCTCGAGCTAAAGCGCGAGAAGGTGTTGGCGCCGGGCGCGACCTCCTCGATCGTGTTCCGGCGCGTCGAACCTGGCGAGTACGAGTTCTTTGACGATTTCCATCCCGAGGCTCGCGCCAAACTTGTCGTCAAGTAGCGCGCTCCGGCCTGCGTCCTGGGCCGCGAGCGTCGATCCTTTCGTCGCCTCGATCGGAAACTGGCTGTCCCGCCACCAGCGGGCGATACGGCGCGGCCAGTGGCTCATTGTGTTGATCTATCTCGTGCTGGTCGCGGGCCCCGTCTTTCTCGAGCTGCCGCCGCGGACGGCGCATATCTGGACCAACCTGACCCTCTTCGCGCAATTCGCGTTCTGGGGAATTTGGTGGCCCTTCGTGCTTCTCAGCATGGTCCTGGTCGGGCGCTCCTGGTGCGGGCTCCTGTGTCCCGAAGGAGCATTGAGCGAGAGCGCGAGCCGCTTCAGCCTTGGGCGGCATGTGCCACGCTGGATCACCTGGAACGGCTGGCCGTTCGTCGCCTTCGCGCTGACGACGATCTATGGCCAGATGGTCAGCGTATACCAATATCCGAAGCCGGTTCTCGCCGTGCTGGGCGGTTCGACCGTCGCCGCCATTGCGGTCGGGCTCGTCTATGGCCGGAACAAGCGCGTCTGGTGCCGGTATCTCTGCCCCGTCAACGGCGTGTTTGCGGTGCTCGCCAAGATCGCTCCGGTGGCATTCCAGGTGGATCAGAGGGCGTGGCGCAGATCGCCCCATCCGGTCGGCCGGCGGGAGGTCGTGAACTGCGCGCCCCTCGTCCCGATCCGCACCATGCGGAGTGCCAGTCCTTGCCACATGTGCGGGCGCTGCGACGGTTTCCGCGGTTCGATCCGCCTCGGGGTGCGCTCACCAAACCACGAGATCGTCCATGTCGCGGGAGATACACCACAGCCGTGGGAGACGGTGCTGATCCTGTTCGGGATGATGGGCGTGGCGCTCGGCGCCTTCCACTGGACTACCAGTCCTTGGTTCATCGAGGCGAAGCAGTCCCTGGCCGAATGGCTGGTCGAGCGCGGGATCGTCTGGCCCCTCGAACATGCGGCTCCGTGGTTCATCCTGACGAACTACCCCGCGCAGAATGACGTGATGACGCTGCTCGATGGCTTCGTCCTCCTGAGCTACATCCTCGTCACGGCCGTGCTCTTCGGGTGCGCGTTCGCGCTGCTTCTCGCAGCAGCCACGCAGAGTGCGGGTCCGTTTTCGGCCTCGCGCTTCCACCATCTGGCCCAGACGCTGATCCCGATGGCCGGCTGCGGAGTCTTCCTGGGACTGTTCTCGATCACTGTCAGCATGCTGGAGAGCGAGGGCGTGCCGGTCTCCTGGGTCTCAGGCTTCCGCGCCGTGATGCTGTCAGGCGCCGCGACCTGGTCCGTCTGGCTCGCCTGGCGGGTCGTCGGGCTCTGGACCGGCGGCCTTCGCCGGATTGCCGCGACGGCTCTGGCGAGTGCCGCAGTCGGGCTCGCCGTCTATAGCTGGGCGCTGCTCTTCTGGATCTGGTGATCGCCCCTAGTGATAGGCAAGGAGCCAGCCGACGCTGGCGAGGGGGGCGATCGCCCCGAGGACGAAGCAGACAATCTGGTTCGGCATCTCGTCACCTGAATTCCGGGCACGCCATGGCGCCATGAGTTGCCGAATGAACGGGCCCGCCGGCGTCGATGTTCCAAATCAGGACGGTTTGATGCCTTGACAGCCTGCGACACAACTGCATCGTGGCGAGAACGAACACAGAACGATCGCTCAAGCGTCTGTGGGCGAGCTTGCGTTCCGGCTTGTTCGAGGAGCGGCTTGGGCGGATAAGGCTCGGCGTCAGGAAAGGTGGTTCTCATGGCCGGCAGCGTCAACAAGGTTATCCTGGTCGGCAATCTCGGCCGGGATCCCGAAGTGCGTCGGCTCGGCTCCGGCGACCCCGTCGTGAACCTGCGGATCGCGACGTCCGAAACCTGGAAGGACAAGGGGACGGGCGAGCGCAAGGAGAAGACCGAGTGGCACTCGGTCGTGATCTTCAACGAGAACCTGGGCCGCGTGGCCGAGCAGTATCTGCGCAAGGGCTCGAAGGTCTACATCGAAGGCCAACTCCAGACACGGAAGTGGCAGGACCAGTCCGGCCAGGAGAAGTACACGACCGAGATCGTACTCCAGCGCTTCCGTGGTGAGTTGACCATTCTCGACAGCCGCGCCGGGGGAGGGGCTGAGTTCTCCGATGAGCCGGGCCAGGTGAGCCGCGGTGGGGGCGATTTCGGCCGCTCCGGCCCGATGGAGAAGCGCCCGGCGATGGCCGGCGGCGGTGGTGGCGGCGCAGGCGGTGGGTCGCGCGGCGGCTACAGCAACGATCTCGACGACGACATCCCGTTCTAGTCGGGTCGACTTCCTTGGAGTCGCCAGACGACGCTGCGCTGGTTGCGGGCATCTCAGCCTGGGCCGCTGTCGAGAGCCCGACGCACGATGCTGCAGGCGTGAACCGGGCCATGGACCTCGTGGCACGCGAGGCCACCGAGGCCGGCATCGCCTTGGAGCGGGTGCCCGGCCGTGACGGGCTCGGCGACAGCGTCCTGCTCCGCGCCGGGCCGGAAACACAGGATGCGGGGATCCTGGTTTTGTCGCATCTCGACACGGTGCACCCGGTCGGGACGCTGGACCGCGACCTGCCGATCCGGGTCGAGGGTGATCGCCTCTACGGCCCCGGAATCTACGACATGAAGGGCGGCGCGTGGCTCGCCTTTCAGGCCTTCAAGCAGGTCGCCGCTGCCGGGTCGGCGCGGCTGCCGCTCGCCTTCCTCTTCACGCCCGACGAGGAGATCGGGTCGCCGACGACGCGCTCGCTCATCGAGGATCTCGGCCGCCGCGCCGCCTACGCGCTCGTCACCGAGCCTGGGCGCGACGGCGGCAGGGTCGTCACCGCGCGAAAAGGGGTTGGCCGCTTCGTTGTCGAGATCGAGGGCCGCCCCTCCCATGCCGGAAGTCGGCATCAGGATGGGCGTAGCGCGATCGACGAAGCCGCCCGCCAGATCGGCGTCATCAACGCCCTCACGGATTATGCGCGTGGCGTCACGACCAATGTCGGCGTGATCTCGGGCGGCACGGCCGACAATGTCGTTGCGCAGCATTGCCGATTCACCGTCGACCTGCGGGTCGTCTCCGCCGCTGACGGCCAATCCTACGCCGAGCGGATTCTCGGCCTGAAAGCAGTGGGCGATGGCGTTCGGGTGAGCGTGTCGGGCGGCATGAACCGGCCGCCCTACGAGTGCAGTCCCGCAACGGCCGAGCTGTACGAGAAGGCCCGGGGCTTCGCAGCCGAGATCGGCTTTGAACTCGGCCAGGTTCCACGGACGGGCGGCGGGTCGGACGGGAACTTCACGGCGGCGCTCGGGGTCGCGACCCTCGACGGTCTGGGAATCGACGGCGACGGGGCGCATACGCTCGCCGAATACGGACTGATCTCCTCAGTGAGGACTCGTATGCGGCTCATGGAGAGCCTGCTGGCCCGCCTGAACTGATTCGCAAGACCGCCGCCCCAGAGGCGCTGGCTCGCGGTTGCCGGGAGGTATGTCGGCACCCATATTCCTATCAGGCCAAGATGTTGGCCTATCTCGCAGATTTTCAGCTCATCGTTGTGGGCCGCCGCAGGCCACCTGTGGCCACGGGCTGCGGCATGGGCTAACCCGCGCACACGCGGAATTCGGACGATACGTTTTGGCTGACGAGACGGACAACACGGGCCCACCGGGATCGACCCCGGCGCATGACATCAGGCCGGTGTCGATCACCGACGAGATGAAGCGCTCCTACCTCGATTACGCGATGAGCGTCATCGTGAGCCGGGCGCTGCCCGACGTGCGCGACGGCCTCAAGCCCGTGCACCGGCGCATCCTGTTTGCCATGCACGAGAGCAATCTCGTGCCGGAGCGGCCCTACGTGAAATGCGCCCGCGTCGTCGGCGATGTGATGGCAAAGTACCATCCGCACGGCGATAGCGCGATCTACGATGCGCTGGTCCGCATGGCGCAGGACTTCTCCATGCGTCTGCCCCTGATCGATGGGCAGGGCAATTTCGGCTCGGTCGATGGCGATCCGCCTGCCGCCTACCGCTACACTGAATGTCGGCTGCAGCGGGCGGCCATGCCGCTCCTCGATGATATCGACAAGGACACGGTCGACCACGTCCCAAACTATGACGGCAAGGAGAGCGAGCCGTCGGTCCTGCCGGCGCGCTACCCGAACCTTCTGGTCAATGGGGCGGGGGGCATTGCGGTCGGCATGGCGACCAACATCCCGCCGCACAATCTCGGCGAGGTAATCGACGCCTGCATCGCCTATATCGATGACCCCGCGATCTCGCTCGAAGCCGTGATGGAGATCGTGCCGGGTCCGGACTTCCCGACCGGCGGATCGATCCTGGGTCGCGCCGGCATCCGCTCCGCTTACCAGACCGGCCGTGGCTCGGTCCTGATGCGCTGCAAGTGGGACACGGAGGAGATCCGGGACCGCGAGGCGGTGATCATCTCCGAGATCCCGTATCAGGTGAATAAGCAGACCCTGATCGAGCGCATCGCCGAACTCGTGCGCGAGAAGCGTGTCGAAGGCATCGCTGCGCTTCGGGACGAGTCCGATCGCGACGGCATGCGCATCGTCCTGGAACTGAAGCGCGACGCGCTAGCCGAGGTCGTGCTGAACCAGCTCTACCGTTACACGCCACTCCAGACGAGCTTCGGCGCGAACATCGTCGCCCTGAATGGCGGCCGCCCCGAAACGATGACGCTGATGGACATCATCCGCGCCTTCGTCGAGTTCCGCGAGGAGGTTGTCAGCCGCCGCACGAAGTTCCTGCTCGGCCGGGCGCGCGATCGCGCCCACATCCTGTGCGGCCTCGCGATCGCCGTCGCCAATATCGACGAGGTCATCCGCCTCATCCGGACCGCGCCGGATCCGAACACGGCGCGCGAACAGCTCATGGCTCGGGACTGGCCGGCGGCTGATATCGGCCCTCTCGTCGCGCTCGTCGACGACCCTCGGCACAAGCTCGCGGCCGACAACACCTACCGCCTGTCCGAGGCTCAAGCCCGGGCCATTCTCGATCTGCGCCTGCAGCGCCTGACGGCCCTCGGCCGCGACGAGATCGGGGACGAGCTCCAGAAGCTCGCGGCGGAGATCTCGGACTATCTTGAGATATTGCGTTCGCGCGAGCGCATCATGGGCATCATCAAGGACGAGCTCCGCGTCGTCCGGGACGCCTTCGCGACGCCGCGCCGGACGCAGATCCTCGACTGGGACGCCAATGTCGACGACGAGGACCTGATCCAGCGTGAGGACATGGTCGTGACCGTGTCCCACGCGGGCTACATCAAGCGCGTCCCGCTCTCGACGTACAGAGCTCAGCGGCGCGGGGGGAAGGGTCGCTCCGGCATGCAGACGCGCGACGAGGATTTCGTCACGCGCCTTTTCGTGGCGAACACACACACGCCAATCTTGTTCTTCTCCTCGCGCGGCCAGGCCTACAAGGAGAAGGTGTGGCGGCTGCCGCTCGCGGCCCCGAACGCCCGCGGCAAGGCGCTCGTCAACATGCTCCCGCTTCAGGGGGACGAGCGCATCACCACCATCATGCCGCTACCCGTCGAGGAGGCGACCTGGGACAAGCTCGACGTGATGTTCGCGACCGCCTCGGGCAATGTCCGGCGCAACAAGCTGAGCGACTTCACGCAGGTGAACCGCAGCGGCAAGATTGCCATGAAGCTCGAGGAGGGCGATCACATCGTCGGTGTCGCCACCTGCGATGAGGACAAGGACGTCCTGCTCACGACCGCCGGAGGGCAGTGCGTGCGCTTCCCCGTCTCCGAGGTGCGCGTCTTCAAGGGCCGCGACTCGACCGGCGTGCGCGGCGTAACGCTGGCCGAGGGGGATGAGGTCATCTCCATGTCCATCCTCCAGCACTTCGAGGCGACACCCGAGGAGCGCGCGACCTACCTCAAGGATTCTATGGCGCGGCGCCGGGCACGCGGCGCGGAGCCGGTGGACGAGAGCGCGGTCGGAACCGACGGCGCCGAGGAGGACGTCTCGACGGAGGTCGAGCTCGGCGACAAGCGCATCGCTATGGAGCTGGCCGAGCAGTTCGTCCTGACCGTGTCCGAGAAGGGGTACGGCAAGCGGACCTCGTCCTTCGCCTACCGGACCACCCGCCGCGGCGGAAAGGGGATCGTCGCGATGGCCCTGCCTGAGCGAAACGGTCGCGTCGCGGCGTCCTTCCCGGTCGGCGAGAACGATCAAATCATGCTCGTCACGGATGGCGGCCAGCTGATCCGGGTGCCGGTGCACGACATCCGCATCGCCGGGCGGTCGACGCAGGGCGTCACGATCTTCAACACCGGCCCGAACGAGAAGGTGGTGTCGGTCGAGCACCTGGAGGGCGAGGAGGACGATACGCCGCCGCCGGAGGCGGAGGAACTCGGCGAGGGCGGAACCCCGGACGTCTCGGAGTAGGGCGGGCTTGCCGTGCTCCGTGCGAGCCGGTAACCGGCGCGCCATGCCGCGCACCGCTCTCTACACGGGCACCTTCGACCCGGTCACGAACGGCCACCTCGACGTCGTGCGCCGGGCGGCCCGGATTGCCGACAAGATCGTGGTGGCGGCTGGCGTCCATTCCTCCAAATCGCCGATCTTCTCCGTCGAAGAGCGGCTCGACATGCTCCGCGAGGCCTGCGGGCCGGCGGTCGCGGAGGCTGGCGCGGCCCTGGAGGTCGCGACCTTCAGCGGGCTCGCGATCGAGGCCGCCCGGCAGCACGGGGCGTCGCTGATCATCCGCGGCCTGCGGGACGGGACCGATCTCGATTACGAGATGCAGATGGGCGCGATGAACGAGACGATGGCGCCCGACATCCACACCGTCTTCGTTCCCGCCTCGCCGGCTGTTCGCCCCATCACGGCCACTCTTGTCCGTCAGGTGGCGCAAATGGGCGGCGACGTGTCCGCCTTCGTTCCGCCGAGCGTTGCCCAGCGCATCAGGGCCAAATTCCAGGGCGCGCGTTGAGGCGCCTCACCCAAGGACAGCAGGATCACAGGATGACGGGACACAATCTTACCCGCCGCGCGGCAGCGGCGACGATCGCCGCCGCGCTGGCCACGCCCGCGCTGGCACAGGGCGCTGCTGATCCGCAGAACACGCTCTACTTGGAGACGAAGGACGGCCGGATCACGATCCGCCTGCGCCCGGACCTCGCGCCGAAGCACGTCGCGCAGATCAAGACGCTCGCGAAGCGCGGCTTCTATGACGGGCTCGTCTTCCACCGCGTGATCGAGGGCTTCATGGCCCAGACCGGCGACCCGAAGGGCAACGGCACCGGCGGTTCGGACCTTCCGAACATCCCGGCCGAGTTCTCCTCGACGCCCTTCAAGCGGGGGACGGTCGGCATGGCCCGTTCGTCCGACCCGAATTCCGCGAACTCGCAGTTCTTCATCTGCCTCGCCGACGCGGGCTTCCTCAACAACCAGTACACGGTGATCGGCGAAGTCACGTCCGGTCTCGACGTGGTCGACAAGATCAAAAAGGGCAACAGCGCCCAGAACGGCACCGTCTCCAACCCTGACAAGATCGTCCGCATGCGGCTTGCCGCGGACGCGAAATAAGGAACAGCACCATGGCCGATGCCGAGAACAAGCTCGTCCTCGAGACGACGAAGGGGAGGGTGGTGATCGAGCTCCGGCCGGATCTCGCGCCCCTCCATGTCGAGCGGATCAAGACGCTCGCCCGTCAGGGCTTCTACGACGGCGTGCCCTTCCACCGGGTGATCGAGGGCTTCATGGCCCAGACGGGCGATCCCACCGGGACAGGCACCGGCGGCTCCGACCTGCCGGACCTCAGGGCCGAGTTCAATGCGGAGCCGCATGTCCGCGGGACCTGCTCCATGGCGCGGACAAGCAACCCGAACTCTGCCAATTCCCAGTTCTTCATCTGCTTCGACAATGCCGGCTTCCTCGACCGCCAGTACACGGTGTGGGGGAAGGTCACTGAGGGCATGGACGTCATCGACCAGGTGAAGCGCGGCGAGCCCGTGCGCGATCCCGACCGGATTACGACCATGCGGGTGATGGCCGACGCGGCCTGACGCTCGCTAACTTTCAGGGGGGTTGGGCGCGGCCGGGAGCGGCCGCGCCCGCAATCAGCATGCGTGTCGATGCGTTCGACTTTGAGCTTCCGCCCGAACTCATCGCGCTAAGGCCGGCGGAGCCCCGCGATTCCGCGCGGCTGCTCCATGTGCCGCCGCAAGGCGCCTTCCGCGATCTCTCCATCCGAGACCTCCCGGGTCTGATCCGGCCGGGCGACGCGCTCGTCGTGAACGACACGAAGGTCGTGCCCGCACGCCTGCGCGGAATCCGCATGCGCGGGGACAATGTCGCTCGCTTGGAGATCATGCTGCATCAGCGCATCGGACCGGACCGGTGGCGCGCCTTCGCCCGCCCTGCAAAGCGCATCCAGGTAGGCGAGCGTATCCGCTTCGGTGAAGACAGCGAGAGCACCGCCTGCTTCCTCGGCCAGCTTGACGCAGAGGTGGAGGAAAAGGGCGAAGGGGGCGATGTTATCTTGCGTTTCGCCTTCTCCGGGCCCGTGCTCGACGAGGCGATCGCAAGCTTCGGGGAGGTGCCGCTGCCGCCCTACATCGCTGGCCAGCGTGCGGCCGACGAGCGCGACCGGACCGACTACCAGACCATGTTCGCCGAGGAAGAGGGGGCGGTGGCGGCCCCGACCGCGGGGCTCCATTTTACCCCGGAGCTCAAGGAGCGCATCGAGACCGCGGGCGCGACCCTGCACAGGGTCACGCTGCATGTCGGTGCGGGCACCTTCCTGCCCGTGAAGGCCGACACGACCGAAGAGCACCGGATGCATGCCGAATGGGGCAGCATCGACCCACACACGGCGGCCGCGCTGAACGACGCCCGCAGGGGCGGCGGGCGGGTCGTGGCGGTCGGAACGACGTCCCTCCGGCTCCTCGAGAGTGCTGCGGACGAGGATCACAGGATCACGGGATTTGAGGGCTGGACGGACATCTTCATCACCCCCGGCTACCGGTTCCGGGCCGTCGACTGCCTCATGACCAACTTCCACCTGCCGCGCTCGACCCTTTTTATGCTGGTCTCGGCCTTTGCCGGGCTCGAGCGCATGCGGGAGGCCTACCGGAACGCGGTCGCGGCCGGCTATCGCTTCTACTCCTATGGCGACGCCTGCTTCCTGGAGCGGGCGTCGTGACGGACGCCTTCGCATTCGCGGTCTCTGCGACCGACGGTGAGGCCCGCCGGGGCGAGATCGCGACGCCCCGCGGGAACATCCGGACCCCGGCCTTCATGCCGGTCGGCACGGCCGGCACGGTCAAGGCGATGCTGCCGGAGCAGGTGCGGGAGGCGGGCGCCGACATCGTGCTCGGCAACACCTACCACCTGATGCTCAGGCCTGGAGCTGAGCGCGTCGCGCGGCTCGGCGGTCTGCACAGCATGATGAACTGGCCGCGGCCGATCCTCACGGATTCCGGCGGCTTCCAGGTCATGTCGTTGTCGGCGCTCCGGAAGATCGACGAGCGCGGCGTCACCTTCCAGTCGCATATCGACGGCTCGCGCCACGAGCTCACGCCCGAACGATCGATCGAGATCCAGGGCCTTCTCGGCTCCGACATCCAGATGCAGCTCGACGAATGCGTTAAGCTGCCCTGTTCGGACGAGGTCGCCGAGCAGGCGATGCGCCTCTCCCTTCGCTGGGCCGAGCGCTGCCGCTTGGCATTCGGCGAGCAGCCTGGCCGGGCGATGTTCGGCATCGTCCAGGGTGGCGCGGTCGAGCGGCTGCGGATCGAGAGCGCGCGGGAGCTGACCGGCCTCGACCTCAAGGGCTACGCCATCGGCGGGCTCGCGGTCGGCGAGCCGCAGGAGGTCATGCTGCGGATGATCGAGACGGTCATGCCGCACCTGCCGGGGTCGAAGCCTCGCTACCTCATGGGGGTCGGCACGCCGGACGACATCATCGAGGCGGTGCGGCGCGGGGTCGACATGTTCGATTGCGTGATGCCGACGCGGGCCGGCAGGCACGGCCAGGCCTATACGCGGTTCGGCCGGTTCAACCTCCGGAACGCCGTCCATGCGGACGACCCCCGTCCGCTCGATCCTGACTCGTCCTGCCCGGCGGCGAACACCTATTCGCGCGCCTATCTGCACCACCTCGTCCGCTCGGGCGAGATCCTCGGCATGATCCTGCTGACCTGGAACAATATCTGGTACTACCAGCACTTAATGGCGGGTCTTCGCAAAGCGATCGAAGAGGGGCGGCTCTCGGACCACATTGCCGAGGTGAAGGCCGGGTGGGTCGGCGGCACGCCGATCCGGCCCGAGGGAGTGGTCCCCATGGCCGCTGCTGGTTGAAGGCTCGCGCCGCCGGCCTTGCCGCCCCGCGACGTCGAAGCCATGACTTTCGCGCCGAGAGCATTTGACCCGGACCCCTCGCTGCCCCTATCTGGCCCCGACGGAGCGCGTAGCTCAGCTGGTAGAGCAACGGACTTTTAATCTGTAGGTCCTGGGTTCGAGTCCCAGCGCGCTCACCATCCCCGCACAACCTTTCACCATTCACACGGACGAGAGCACGGGACAGGGCCGGTCATGCTCCGCATCGCCTCGCTGTTCGTCTTCTCCGCGCTTCTCGCGACTGCCGCGCCGGCGCAGGAGATTGAGCTTCGGTCGTCGACTCCGGCGGAGCCGCGATCGCCCTCCGAATGCGGCACCAAGGCCGCTCGCTACGTGGCCGGAAAGCTCGCCGTGTGGGTAATCCGAACCGGCACGCTGCAGGAGGACAATCCCCTGCGGCCTCTCTCGCGCGACACGCTGCTCGTGCTGCAGGTCGTCGCGAACGGACGGTCTGCGACGGCCTTCGGGCCTGATTTCGAGAACATGCGCCAGGGCGGCCCGCCCGCGACCCTGGAGGCGGCGAACGGTCGCCCTGTCGCGTGGGCGCCAGACGCGCGGGGCTTCCCGGCGCAGTTCCGGGTCGTCTCGGAAGACGGCCGGGTTCTTCTCGGTCCGCTGACGTTCGAGGCCTGCGAAGCGGCTCCAGCAGTCGCGGCGGAGAAGCCAGCCCGGGCTCAGCCGAGAGCGGGAAGAGGTGAGCGGGGCCGCGAGCCGGAGAACGGCGGCAGCCGTCCAGGCCTGCCGCAGGGAGCGATCCCGTCCGGCGGAAAGGGCGGCCTCTCGCTGCCTCAGCCCTGAGCGGCGGGTCGCGAGGGACCGCCTTCGGTCCAGGTGTGTCGGTTGACGACGCCGACGCGCCATCCTGATCCGCTCTCGCCGGCAAAGTGGTCGAGGCGTGTCAGCGAACAGTTCTCGACCGCGAAGGCGAGGGCGCCCTGCGGGGCGAGGCCGAGTGCGTGGGCGATCGCGCCCCGGATCGTGCCGCCATGCGCAACCGCGATGATGTCTCGCCCGGCATGCTCTGCGGTCAGGCGCTCGATGGCGCCGGCCACCCGGGCACACAGGTCGACGAAGCTCTCGCCCTCTGGCGGTCGTTCTTCAGCAGGTGCGAACCAGTAGCTCGCGGCTGTGGGCGCGCGGTCTTCGAAGAAGGCCGCGCGGTCACGTCCCTGCCAGATCCCCAGGTTCTGCTCCGCGAAGTCCGGCACGACAATCGGTGAGGGGGGCTGGGCGCCGTTCCCCAGATAACCCGCCGCCCAGAGTGCCTCGGCGGTCTGCCGGGTGCGGCCGAGATGGCTGGTCACCCAGACGGCATCCTGCGGCAGTTCGGGAGCTAGGGCCTCGAAGATGTCGGTGTCGCCGCAATCGCAGGCGATGTCGGACTGCCCATAGATCCGGCCGTTGTCGCCCCGGACCGGCGCGTGCCGAACCCACCACCAGCGTGTCCGCAGGAAGGGTGCGCGCCCAGCTCCGCCGCCGGATGAGAATTGTTGTGTCGGGTCGATCGTCACGGGAGGTCCTGAAGCCACCCGTGTCATCCCCGATCGGCCGGCGCGAGGCAACACGGGTGAGCAGGACCATCCTCGTCAGCCTCCGCGCAGGATTGCCGCAGTGGTGGCGTCGGCCGGAAAGAACGTCTCGAGCGCGAGTTCCGAGAGGGTCACGTCGATGGGTGTCCCGAAGACCGTCGTGCAGGACAGGAACGACAGCGGGCCGGCGGGGGAGTTGAGGCGCAGCGGCACGGCGAGCCCGGCATAGTCGCGGGCGCTGCCCTCGCCAGGAGCGGGCGCCGGATAGCCGGAGAGCTCGTTCAGCAGCCGGATGAGGATGGGGTCGCCCGTGATCGCCACCTGGTCGCGCAAGCGGTGTAGCAGGTGCTCCCGCCATTCGGAGAGGTTCTCGATCTGCGGCGCGAGGCCGCCCGGATGAAGGCTCAGCCGCAGCACGTTCATGGGTGGGCGCAGCAAGGAGGGTTCGGACACGCCGGCGAGCAGAGGTGGGACGGCGTCGTTCGTCGCAACGAGCGTCCAATGCCGGTCGACCGCGAGCGCCGGATAGGGCTCGTGTCCCTTCAGGATCATGTCGATCACCTCCCGGGCGGGCTTGAGCGCCGGATCGTCCAGCGTCCGCTCGGGAAAGCTCGGGGCGTAGCCGGCCGACAGCAGCATCAGGTTCCGCTCCCGAAGCGGGACCGAGAGCCGTTCGGCGAGGCGGAGGACCATGTCCCGGCTCGGCGCCGACCGGCCACTCTCGACGAAGCTGAGGTGCTTTTGGGAGATCTCCGCCTCCAGCGCGAGGTCGAGCTGGCTCATGCGCCGGCGCTGCCGCCAGGTCCTCAGGTGGTCGCCGATCGGCCGGATGGAGGTCATTGGGCCAAGCTAGCCGAACGGCCGGCGGCAGACGATTACCTCGCGCTTAATCGACGATGTGCGCCCGCCCGCCGGATGATGGCTCCCGCAACGAAGCAAGGAGCCTGACATGACCTCTCGCCCGAACACCTTCCTCCGCTACACCCTTCTGGCCGATGCCGTCGCAAGCGGCGCGACCGGCGTTCTGATGGCCGCCGGGGCCGGCCCGCTCTCGGTACTCCTTGAACTTCCGGAGCCGCTGCTGCGCTGGGCCGGCATTGTGCTCCTCCCCTTCGCGATCTTGGTCGGGCTCGTGGCGCGGTCCGAGGCTCCGGCCCGCTCGGGCGTCCTCGCGATCATCGTCGTGAATGGCCTCTGGGTGCTCGACAGCTTCGCGCTGCTCGCGAGCGGCTGGGTCACGCCGAACGGGCTCGGAATAGCCTTCGTGACGGCCCAGGCACTCGCAGTTGGAGCGCTCGGTGCCGCGCAGGCCGCGGGTCTCCGGGCGGTCGCACGGCCCGGGATCGCCGCCGCCTGACCGAACCTCAGCGGGCTGAAGGAGAGCGCGCTCGTGTCGGACTGACGGCGAGGCTTGCGCTTCGGGCCGAGAGGCGGACATTGGAGGCATGTCCGACCTCTTCGCCGCCGCCCGCCTCGACAAGGATGCGCCGCGGCCGCTCGCCGACAGGATGCGGCCGCAACACCTGTCCGAGGTCGTCGGGCAGGATCACCTCGTCGGGCCTGACGGCGCTCTGACCCGCCTCATCCAATCCGGGACGCTCGGGTCGCTCGTCTTCTGGGGTCCGCCGGGGACCGGCAAGACGACGGTTGCCCGCCTCCTCGCCGGCGAGACGAAGCTCCACTTCGAGCAGATCTCGGCGATCTTCTCCGGCGTCTCCGACCTGAAGAAGATATTCGAAGCCGCCCGCACACGCCGGCAGATGGGGCAGGGGACGCTGCTCTTCGTCGATGAGATCCATCGCTTCAACCGCGCCCAGCTCGATGCATTTCTGCCCGTGATGGAGGACGGCACGGTGACCCTCGTCGGGGCGACGACGGAGAATCCGTCCTTCGAGCTTAACGCCGCGCTTCTGTCCCGCGCCCGCGTGATGATCTTTCGCGCACTCGACGAGGACGCAATCGCCCAGCTTCTCGGCCGCGCCGAGGAGATCGAGGGCAAGAAACTCCCCCTCGACGACGGGGCATGCGCCTCGCTGGCCAGGATGGCGGATGGCGACGGCCGCGCCGCGCTGACGCTCGCCGAGGAGACGTGGCGCTCGGCGAAGCCGGGCGAAATCTTCGACGCGGCGCAATTGCAGGAAATCGTGCAGCGCCGCGCCCCGATCTACGACAAGGGGCAGGAGGGGCATTACAACCTCATCTCCGCCCTGCATAAGACGATCCGCGGCTCGGACCCCGACGCCGCGCTCTACTACCTAGCCCGGATGCTGGACGCCGGCGAAGACCGGCTGTTCATCGCTCGCCGGCTTGTTCGGGCGGCGGTGGAGGATATCGGGATGGCGGACCCGCAGGCGCTCGTGATCGCGAACGCCGCGAAGGATGCGTTCGACTTCCTTGGCTCGCCAGAGGGTGAACTCGCGCTGGCACAAGCGACCGTATATCTCGCGACCGCGCCGAAATCGAACGCGCTCTATGTCGGCTACAAGGCGGCAACCCGGGTGGCAAAGGAGCACGGCTCCCTTATGCCGCCGAAGGCGATCCTGAACGCGCCGACGAAGCTGATGAAGGGCGAGGGCTACGGGTCCGGCTACCGCTACGATCACGACGAGCCGGACGCGTTCTCAGGACAGGACTACTGGCCGGAAAAGCTCGGCCGGCAGGGGTTTTATGAACCGACCGGGCGCGGGCTCGAGGCCAGGATCGGCGAGCGGCTCCAGCGCTGGGCGGCGCTGCGCGACGAGCGGCAGGGCACCGGGAGGCGGCCGCGAGGACGGAAGAGCAAGGGTGAAGGCGGATGACCGATCCAGGCGAAGGCAGGACGGAGCTCGATGCTGACACGATCGCGTTTGCCGGGCGGTGTTTCGACCTCGCGCGTGGCGGGCATACAGCCGAGCTCGAGGACCTGATCGCGCAGGGCCTGCCGGCCAACCTGACGAACGACAAAGGCGATACGCTCCTGATCCTGGCGAGCTACCACGGGCACCACGAGACGACGGCGATGCTGCTCGCGCGTGGCGCGGACCCGGACCGCTACAACGACCGAGGCCAGTCGGCCCTCGCGGCCGCGTCCTTCAAGGGTGCGGAGCGGGTCGTGGGCGCGCTCCTGGACAAAGGTGCGAATGTCGACGCATGCGGCGCGAACGGCCGGACGGCCCTAATGGTCGCGGCGATGTTCGATCGCACGAATATCGTCGACGTGCTTCTTGCACGAGGCGCCGATCCGGGCCGGGTCGATGCCGAAGGGCGAAAAGCGATCGACCTCGCCATGGCCATGAAGGCCTACGGCACGCCGCGGCGCCTCATCGCCGCATCCGATGCTCGATCAGGGGAGTAGAGAGCTACCTGCTCTCCGGCGGCGGGTCAGAATTTATACCCGAGCCGCAGCGCGCCCCAATGCCGGCCGAAAGGCCGTACGGGCGCATCGACCTCGCGGGTCATCACGGCAGCGTCGGCACCCATGTCACGGGCATAGGTTTGCACGATAAATGGGCGGGTCGACCGCGCGGCCGCGATGCCGGCCCGGTCGTCGAAAATGCGCTTATTGCGGCAGTTGGCGATGTTCCAGCGCGGGTCCTCCGCCCGCTGCAGCTGCGAATACTTCCGGTTGTGAACTGGGCAATAGCCGTTTCGGTCGACGGCGATACAGAACAGCACCGTCTGGTCCGACAGCAGCGCCTGCTCGAGAATGGATGGGAGCTCCTTCTCTAGGATGGGCGTCGCGGCGGTCTCGAACTGTGCCGGGTTGCTGCCGGCGATCGGCCGGTAGGCCGTGTCGTACAGGTCCGTGCGGGACAGCTTTCCGGCGACGACGACGCGCTCCAAGAGTTCCTTCACCTGGCGGGCCGCCTCCTGGGCCGCTCCGATCATTGGCCCGTAGGCGCGCTCGGTCCGCTCGATCAGCTCGGCGAGGCGGCGTCCGGTCTCCGAATCCACATCCTTGAAGGCGCAGTGGAGCCCGAGCGCCGAGCGCCCAACTGCCCGAATTGGAAAGCGCCCGAGTTCTCCGATCTCGACGAGCAGGTGCTCGGTGTCGAGCGCCGCCTCTGCCGGGAAGGCGAGCAGGGCGCCACCGGACCCGAGATCGATCGTCCGCGCGACGATCGGCGGCCCGTCCCGCGGCAGTAGCCTGGCCGGGAGTTCGATCGGGAAACGATGCGAGCGCCTCCGGTCGCCGATCGTGCTGTGCCGGAGCACCGTGACGAAGCGGCGTCGAAGCCCCGAAGCGAGCCCATCCGCCTCTGAAAGCGCACGGTGGGCCTGGGTCACGCGCTCGGTTGCCGCCGCGGCCGCCTCGCTCGCGGCCCTCGTCCGATTGTCGACCTGCTCGACATAGGCCGAGCTCTCGACCGCCCGTTCCGCGATCGCGCTAATCGAATAGGTCTGCTCCGTTACGGCCGAGCGGACCGTGTCGAACACGGGTTCGACCTCGCGCACGCTCGCGATCACTCGTTGGATGGCGCCAGCGGACGCGGTCGCGCTCTGCCGAACATTGTCGATGCGGGCGCGGATGTCGCCGATGGCTCGGCCGGCCTCGACGGAAAGCGCCTTCACCTCACTCGCGACGACCGCGAACCCCCGTCCGGCCGCTCCCGCACGCGCCGCCTCGATCGTGGCGTTCAGGGCAAGGAGGTTCGTCTGCTGGGCGATCGTCGCGACCGTGTTGATGATGGACACGATTTCCGTGCTCGCCTGCACGAGGGCCGCCATCAGCTCTTCGGCGCTGTGCGAGCTTGCGACGGCTTCCGTCAGGGAGCGTTGGGCGAGCTGCATGGCGCGGTCGATCTCGCCCGAGCTTCCTGCCAGTTCCTCGATGGAGGAGGCGAGCGAAGCGCTTTGCGAAGCCGCGTCCCGGCCGGCGGCCTTCAGGTCACCAGCGAGGTCGGTGATACGCCCGAGCTCCGCTTCCGCGGCCGCGGAATCGCGGGCTGCGCGCTCGACGGCCGAGGTGACCTGGCGAATGCCTTCGAGGACGTCCTCCTCGACAGCGTCGAGTGTATCGGCATCGAAGTCATAGCTGGGACGCGTATCCGGGTGCGGTGCAGGATCGGGCCAGATCGGCGTGACGGATGCAGAAGTCGCGGAGGCGGCCTGGGCGCCACCTCGTCGGAGCGTCGCCAGTCCCAGCAAGGCCCGCATCATGTGTCTCCCTGCCGCTCAGGGTGAACGGGCAGGGTGAAGAAAGCTTAAACTCGAGTCTCTCGCAGAGTATCGTTTGAGGCGGGGTCAGCGGCTCGGCAGGCTCGCCCGACCGGGTTCCCGGTCGGGTGACGGCACGGTCACGCCGATCATGTCACCCTCCGTTACCAGCGACGCGAGCTGCTCCTCCGTCCAGCCCTCCGTGCCGTCCGGCTGCATGGGCAGCACCATCCAACGATAATCCGCGGTGGAGTCGACGACCCGCAGTTTCGTGTGCTCTGGAAGCGTCGTTCCCCATTCGGCAAGCACCCCGCGCGGGTCGCGGACGGCTCTCGCGCGATAGGCCGAGGATTTGAACCAGAATGGCGGGTAGCCGAGCACCGCGCGCGGGTAGCAGGAGCAGAGTGTGCATACGACGAGGTGATGCAAGCCGGGCTCGTTCGCGAGAACTCCGAGCGGAGGGGAGCCGCGCATGAAGGCTCCGATCACCTCGGCGGCCGCCGTCCCGTCCCGCAACATCAGAGCGCGGTACTCCGGATCGATCCAGGCCTTCGCGACCATTCGGGCGCCCTGGGCCGGCGAGGCCTGTTCGGTGATCGCGACACGCTCTGCGAGTTCGGCCGGCGTAACCAGCCCCTTCTCGTAGAGGAGGCCGGACAGGGCGTTCAGGAGCGCGCCGCTCTCGCTCTGCAGGATGGTCATGCGGCCTCCAGCCAGTGATCGTAGATCTCCACCACGAGCTCGTCGCCGCTCGCGTCCGGCCAAAGCGCCCGGAGCGGAAAGCTGACGTGGTAGAGCGCGCGGGTTGCAGGCGGGCGCGCGAACGCGATGTCCTCGGGGTTCGGGAAATCACCCAGGTGGCGGACGATCATTCCCGTTTCGCCCCGCACGTAATGGGGCGTGCGGATATGCGCTGGGCCTTCGGCCTCCGGCCAAGCATCCCTCACCCGGACGCGGGTCCCCGGTGCGAAGCCGGTCACGGCCTCGCCTCCACGTGGGTGCGCAACTCCGCCTCGCTGACGATGCCTTTGCGCAGGAGGTTTGCGGTGATCGAACGGATCCAGCGCTGGTAGTAGCTGAGCCGGTGGTACTCCTCCTCGGGGATCTCCTCGATTCCGCGGCGGAGCTCGTCGACTGTCATCAGGCCCTTCAGTGACAGCATCTGTCGCAGGGCGTCGACTTGGCGGTCGAACTCGGTGAGTGCATGCGGCTCAGTGTCGACGCTCTGGCACGAATATTTCGAGACGCCGCCCATATCGTGGTGCGCGCGGCGCGGGTCCGCTTCCTTGGCTTCGGTCATGCTGCCCGTCCGTTTCGCCCCGGACACTAGCGCCGGACCCTCTCCCGGTTCAATGCGGCGATCGGAAAGGGGCCCCGGCCGTGCCGCCCTGATCTACCCGGCCATTATCTGGCTTGGGCGCCGAGCGCGGCCGGGTTAGCTCTGCCCGATGCAGAGTACGCTTCTCGTCTTCCTCGGCGCCGGGATCGGCGGCGCGCTTCGGCACGGCGTGAATGTCGGGTGCGCTCGGCTGTGTGGCACGGCATTCCCCTGGGGGACGCTGAGCGTGAACGTGCTCGGCTCGTTCGTGATGGGCATCCTGGCCGGCTGGCTCACCTTCAAGGCAGAGACGGAATGGGCTCAGCCGCTTCGGCTGTTCCTGCTGACCGGCATTCTCGGTGGCTTCACCACCTTCTCGGCCTTCTCGCTCGATACCGCGCTCCTCTGGGAGCGCGGCGAGAGCACGCTGGCCCTGGTCTATGTCGCGGGATCGGTTGCCCTGTCGATCGCCGGGCTAGCGGCCGGGCTCGCTGCCATCCGGGCCATCGCGTGAGGGCGGCATGGCTCCGCGAGGCCGCCGGTGCTACGGAGCGTGCATGAAGGGACCTAGAGCAGGCGGAGGCGGCGAGCCCCGCGGCAGGGCCGACCGCCCGCGCCCCGGCGGCGGCGGCCGTTCGTCGGGACGAGCATCCGGGCCTCGCGGCGAGGCGCGTTCCCGGCCCGCGGCCCCGGGGGCGCCCGCGCCCAAGCGGCCCCGCTCGAACCCGTCGGGCGCCACGGCGGCGGCTCAGCCGGAATCGGCGGCCCAGAGGCCCGAGCCGCGTCCTGCCGACAGTCCCGCTCCTACCGGGGTCCAGACCGTCACGGTCGAGCCGGACGAGGCCGGGATGCGGGTCGACCGTTTTCTCACGGCCCGGTTCCCGGACCTCTCCTTCGCGCATATCCAGCGCATCGTCCGCAAGGGCGAGCTCCGGATCGACGGCAAGCGCGCGAAGCCGAACGACCGGCTCGAAGCCGGCCAGCAGGTCCGCATTCCGCCGCTGAGGCTCGACGATAAGGCGCCCTCCACACGGGTGCCTTCCGAGGAGTCGAAGGACGCGCTCTTCTTCAAGCAGAACGCGCTTTACGAAGACGACGACGTCCTGATCATCAACAAGCCGTCCGGTCTCGCGGTCCAGGGCGGGTCCGGCACGAAGCGGCATGTGGACGGCATGCTGGAGGCGCTCCGCGACAGGCAGGGGCAGAAGCCGCGGCTCGTGCACCGGCTCGACAAGGACACGGCGGGCTGCCTGGTGATCGCGAAGACGCGGTTCGCCGCGACTGCGCTGGCCAAGTCGTTCAGATCACGGGCGACTCGGAAGATCTACTGGGCGCTCGTCGCCGGCATTCCGCGGACCCGCCAGGGCCGCATCTCGACCTATCTGGCGCGCGAGGAGGTGGAGGACGGGGACAGCCGGATGGGCGTCTCCAAGCACGGCGCCGAGGGGGCGAGCCACGCGCTCACCTACTACGCCGTGGTCGATCAGGCCGGACAGAAGCTCGCCTGGCTGTCGCTGAAGCCCGTGACCGGCCGCACGCACCAGCTTCGCGCGCATGCCGCCCATATCGGCCACCCGATCGTCGGCGACCCGAAATACTTCAACATCGAGAACTGGGAATTCCCCGGCGGGATCCAGAACCGCCTCCATCTTCTCGCCCGCCGCATCGTCGTGCCGCACCCCCGGACCGGCAAGCCGATCGATGTGTCGGCGCCGCTCCCCGCCCATATGCAGCAGAGCTTCAATCTCCTCGGCCTCGACACCTCGCGATACGACCCGATCGAAGAGGCGCCCGAGGAGTAGGCAGAGAAGAGTCCGGACCCGCCTTGCACCTCGTGATCCTTGATGTCGACGGAACCCTCGTCGACAGCCAGAACCTCATCGTCGCCGCGCAGCGGGAGGCCTTCGCAGCCTGCCGCCTCGAGCCGCCGACGCGGGAGCGCTCGCTCTCGATCGTCGGGCTCTCGCTGATCGAAGCCTTCACGGCGCTCGTCGGGCCGGCCGGACCGGTCGAGGAACTCGCGGAAGCCTACAAGGCCGCCTTTGGGAAGCTCCGGGCCGATCCGAACACAATAGAGCCGCTCTTCCCGGAGGTGGAAGCGGTGGTCCGCCGCCTAGCCGCGCGCGAGGACCTGCTGCTCGGGATCGCGACCGGCAAGTCGCGGCGGGGGGTGACCCATCTCGTGGAGCGCCAGGGATGGCAGAACGTCTTCGCGACGATCCAGACGGCGGACGACGCGCCGTCGAAGCCCGACCCGGGCATGATCCTGCAGGCGATGGCCGAGACGGGCATCGGGCCGGAGGCGACGACCATGGTCGGCGACACCTCCTTCGACATGGCGATGGCGCGCGGGGCGGGGGTGCGCCCGATCGGCGTCTCCTGGGGCTACCACCCGGTCGCTGCACTGCAGGAGGCCGGGGCGGCGACGATCATCGACCGCTTTGGCGCGCTCGAGGCGCTGCTCCCGACCCGGGCGGAGGCCGCCTGACATGGCCGAGGCGACCAATCCCGCGGGGGCGAAGCGCTTCTACCAGCATGCCGGCACAGCCGAGACCGAGAACGGCTTTGCGCTCACCCTTGACGGCAGGCCGGCCCGCACGCCGGGCCGGGCGCCCCTCGCTTTGCCCACCCGCGCCCTCGCGGAGGCGGCCGCGGCCGAATGGCAGGGGCAGGGCGCGAGCATCGACCCGACCACGATGCCGCTGACCCGCCTCGCGAACTCGACGATCGACGGCGTCGTGCCGCGGGCGGAGGAGGTGCGGGCGGACCTCGTCCGCTATGCCGGTTCGGACCTCATCGTCTACCGGGCGGCCGAGCCGGAGAGGCTGGTCGCCGAGCAGGCTGCCGCCTGGGATCCCGTGCACGCCTATGCGCGCGACGCCCTCGGGGCGCATTTCCTCCTGAGCGAGGGGGTAGTGTTCGTCGAGCAGCCTGCGGAGGCGATCGCCGCGATCCGGGCTGCGCTCGAGGGCGAGACGTCACCCTTCGGGCTCGCCCCGCTGCACGTGATGACGACGCTGACCGGCTCGGTCCTGATCGCCCTCATGCATGCCGCGGGACGGCTCCCGGCCGAGGACGCGTGGCGCGCCGCGCATGTCGACGAGCTGTTCCAGGAAAGCCGCTGGGGCCAGGATTACGAGGCCTCCGAGCGGCGGAGGCGACGCGAGGCGGAGTTCAGGTCCGCCTCGCTGTTCTACCAACTGGCCCGCGCGACCTAGCGCGGGCACCCGTCCTACATCGTCGACATCGACGCGATCGCGGAGGCGGCGCTCACGGCCGCCACCACGGCGATCCCGATGCGGACGAGCGGAACCCGCCGCGCTTCCACGCCGAGCGCCTTCATCTCGGCCCGGGCGCGGGCCGTCCTGGTGTTCAATCGCTTCATTGATGTCTCTCAGCGCGTCGGCAAGCCGACGCAAACACAGCACCCGATATAATGTTGCAGTGCGGGACCGCACGTGCGGCAGCGCACATGGATCCTGACCGGGTCAGAGAACCGAGAGCGTCAGCAGGGCTGAAGCGGTGTTGGTGACGGCGAGCAGGCTCAGCAGCAGGGCCGGGTAGGGCGGGCCCGCACGAAGCTGCAAAGCCCGCATCTCGGCCCGGATGGCTGCCTGGTCTGCCCGGCCCAATCTGCGATAGGGCATGGCGCGTCCTCCATGACGGCGTCCGGCTTTTCGAGTGAAGCGCCATTGAACCATCGTCGGCTCCGGACGGACGTGTGCCGGAGCACCCGCCGGGTGTCTCCGTTTGTCGCGGCCTCTGGTCATGTTACGGCGGCGCGAAGGACGACACGGGACAGGCGTATGAAGCAGATGCTGGACCTCTTGGCGGAGCGGCGCGCGGCGGCGCGGCTCGGGGGCGGGCAACGGCGCATCGACGCCCAGCACGGCCGGGGCAAGCTCACCGCCCGCGAGCGGCTGGAGCTCCTGCTGGATCATGGGTCCTTTGAGGAGTTCGACATGTTCGTGCAGCACGGCTGCACGGATTTCGGGATGGCCGAGCACAAGATCCCCGGCGACGGGGTCGTGACCGGCTGGGGCACGATCAACGGGCGCACCGTCTTCGTCTTCTCCAAGGATTTCACGGTCTTCGGCGGTTCGCTGTCGGAGGCGCATGCCCGGAAGATCACGAAAATACAGGACATGGCGCTCAAGGCGCGCGCGCCGATCATCGGCCTCTTCGATGCCGGCGGCGCCCGCATCCAGGAGGGCGTCGCGGCGCTCGGCGGCTACGGCGAGGTGTTCAAGCGGAACGTCATCGCGTCCGGCGTCATCCCGCAAATCTCGCTCATCATGGGGCCCTGCGCCGGCGGCGACGTGTATTCGCCCGCCATGACGGACTTCATCTTCATGGTCCGCGACACGTCCTACATGTTCGTGACGGGGCCCGACGTCGTGAAGACCGTCACCAACGAGGTAGTGACCGCCGAGGAGCTCGGCGGCGCCAAGGTCCACACGAGCAAGTCGTCGATCGCGGACGGCGCCTACGACAACGACGTCGAGGGGCTACTGCAGATGCGCCGGCTCGTCGATTTCCTCCCCGCCAACAACACCGAAGGCGCGCCGGATTGGGAGAGCTTCGACGATCCCGACCGGGTCGACACCTCGCTCGACACGCTGGTGCCGGACAATCCGAACAAGCCCTACGACATGAAGGAGCTGATCCTGAAGGTCGTCGACGAGGGCGACTTCTTCGAGATCCAGGAGGCCTTCGCGAAGAACATCATCACGGGCTTCGGCCGCATCGAGGGGCATACGGTCGGGTTCGTGGCGAACCAGCCGATGGTGCTGGCGGGCGTCCTCGACGCCGATGCCTCGCGCAAGGGCGCGCGCTTCGTCCGCTTCTGCGACGCGTTCAACATCCCGATCGTGACTTTCGAGGACGTGCCCGGCTTCCTGCCCGGGACGGCGCAGGAATATGGCGGCCTCATCAAGCACGGCGCAAAACTGCTCTTCGCCTATTCGGAGGCGACCGTACCGCTCGTCACCGTCATCACCCGAAAGGCCTTCGGCGGCGCCTACGACGTCATGGCGTCGAAGCATGTCGGCGGTGACATCAACTATGCCTGGCCGACCGCCCAGATCGCCGTGATGGGCGCGAAGGGGGCGGTCGAGATCATCTTTCGCGGCATGGATGCGGACGGCATCGCGGCCAAGACCAAGGAATACGAGGACCGGTTCCTGTCACCCTTCGTGGCGGCCGAGCGCGGCTATGTCGACGAGGTGATCATGCCCCACTCGACCCGCCGCCGCATCGCCCGCGCGCTCGCGATGCTGCGCGAGAAGGAGGTCGAGACCCCCTGGAAGAAGCACGACAACATCCCGTTGTAGGGGATGGGGTCCGCTCGCACCGGCGAAGCCCGGTGCCCAGCCAGCCTGGATCCCGGCCTCCGCCGGGATGGGCGGCTGATTGCGCGACCCTCTCCCGCAGGGGGACAAGGGGATGCTTCAAACGAACCATCCGCCCCGGCATCCGCAATTCTTTCGCTCCTCCAGCAGACTAGCTCCAGGCCTACACCGCCGCTCTCTCCAGAGAAATCTCGTTCCAAGCAGCATCGAACCGTTGCTCGGCGGACCAACGTTTAGAATGCTGCAGGCATCATCATTCATCGAATGGGCGGCGACATACGCGGCAGATGTTTCCTCGGAGTTTTATCGGAAGCCGCTCGTAGAGAAGGTCACGAAGGTGATGAGCAGGGTAGCGGAACATCGGTTTGGCGGTCCTTGGACGGAGATCAAGCTCGACGCGGTGGAGTACTATCTGCGGTTCTATGCATCTGCCCTCAAGGCGAAGGGGTTTTCGCTTTGGTACATCGATGCGTTCGCTGGCAGCGGCAGCCGGGAAGTTGATCGGGAGGTGGGAGGCATCCTCGAGGGTGCGCCGATTGAGACGCGGCAGGAAGTACTCGCGGGGTCAGCTCGGCGCGCCCTCGCTATTGACCCGGCCTTCCACCGCTTCGTGTTCATCGAGCGGGATGAACGTCGGCACAATGCGCTGCAAACGATGGCTGCTCAGCATCCTGGCCGGCGGATTGAAGTCATCAATGGCGACGCAAACGAAACCCTTCTGCGGCTGCTCTCGACCCCGCCGTGGAATCGCGGCAGTCCCCCCGCCGGCCATCGAGGCGTTCTTTTTCTGGATCCTTACGCAATGACAGTCCCCTGGACGACGCTTCAGGCCATCTCAGCGACGAGAGCGCTCGACACCTGGTATTTGTTTCCCTTGGGCGCGGTAGGACGGCAACTCGCTCATGATTTCGCTGCTGTAGACATGACCAAAGCCAACGCACTCGACCGGATCTTCGGCACGCCAGATTGGCGAACCGCTCTTTACCAGCAGGACAACGCTCTCGACCTCTTCGGAGCCGCGGGTCGTTCACATCGAAAAGCGGATGTGCGGGGGGTAGAACGCTGGTTTCACCAGCAACTCGAAACCCTATTTCCTTATGTCCCGCCCCCAATCCCTATTATCACCGACACGGGACATAGAAGCTTCTCGCTCTTCTTCGCAATGGCGAGCGAGAACCCAAAAGCCATCTCGGCTGCGAAGAGCTGCATGCGGTCTCTCTCTAGGCAGTTCGGGGACGGGGCATCTCGTCAAACGTCCGGCCCCTGAAGACCCGTCCGGCGGACTTCTTGTTCACACCGCCCCATTGCTTGAAGAAGAAAGCGGCATCGTGCCGACGGCACATCTGCTCGATCTCGTCGATCCAAGTCTCTTCAACGGCCCTGGCTTTCGGCCCACTCTCGCCGCCTACGATCGCCCAATCGATCCCCGTCATGTCTGCTCCAGCTACGGAACCTAGTAGCGGCTCGAATGATACGAAGCGAACTGCTGCTGGCACTCGGCGCAGATCGTCGAGGCGATTGGCGACCGCTGCCGATTCGACGCTTGTGCCGAGCCAGGCATTCGGGAGGACGTCGAAGCCGTCGTCCAGAACCTCCGCCATGCGTTCGGGACGTTTCGTGAGGATTTGATAGGTATGTCGAGGCGTTTCGGCCATCACTGACCAAACACGGCGGATGAACTCGACCGGCACGGCCTCTTGGAAAAGGTCGGACATCGAGTTCACGAAGACGAGGCTACGGCTACGCCAGGATCGAGGGGTATCCAGCGAAGCCTCGTCGAGACGTACCCGTCCGGTCCACACGGACCGCCCACCACTCCTGCGGGTCAGGCCCTGATACTTCTCAACACCCATCGCCTCAAGCCGCGCAGCCATGCGCATCGCGTAGCAGTTTGTGCAGCCCGCTGTGACGATGGTGCACCCCGCTACGGGGTTCCATGTCTTATCCGTCCATTCGATCGTGCTGTCTGCCATGGCAACCCCGCGGTCGACGCCTCGCGTCACGCTCTCACATCCGAGTAACGATCCGTTACCCGCTCGACGCTGGACTCGATGAGAACATTATAGGAACAATCAGGACCGCGTCGAGGCTGTCGCAGTATTTCGGGCAGACAGGCGGGGGCAGCCATTAGAGCAGCCGGGCCTCAACCCGCGCCTTCCGCGCCATGCCGAATTGCCTCTCGTCGGCGGTGACCAGCGGCAGGCCCGAAGCGAGCGCCGCGGCCAGATAGACGCAATCGTAGATCGGGTGCCGAAGCTGCTGCGAGAGCTTGGCAGTCGCTTCGACGAGGTCCGGAAGTGGAACGAGGTCGAGCGTTCGTATCAGCGCGGGCAGCGCGGCGGAGAGCTGATCGGCCGTCGCTTCGCCTCGTCTCCAGCGCTTCCATATTGCGTTGAACGTCTCGGCCAGGATCAGGTCGGGCGCGCGAAGGTCGTTATCGCCGGCGAGGTCGCGGGCGCGCTCGCTGCCCTCCTCCTGGAGGAGCCACTTCACCGCGACCGAGGCGTCAACGATAAGGCTCATCGTTGTCCCGATCCTCCCGGATGAGCCGTGTCGAGTCGCCGAGCGGTTTTGGGGTCAGCGCCCGGATCCGGTCGATCTCGGCCCAGACCTCCTCCTTTGCCGGCTCGGCGACGTCGCGGAGCGCCTTGCGGGCGACTTCCTCGAGCGACGTCCCGCTCGCCTTTGCCTTGGCCTTGAGCCGGTCCACAACCTCCTGCTCGAGGCCGCGCACGAGAACTTGCGCCATCGAACCCGCCTGCTGCTAGTATAATGCTAGCAGGATGCAGCCCGCCGGCAAACTCCACCAGCCACCGAGCCGCGCCACGGACTAGGAACAAAAGCCTTGACGAGGAAGCCAGACTAGGCGTACGTTCCTATTCAAATAAAGGCCGCCGCCATGCCTTTCACCCCCAAAGCCCCGATCGACCTCGCGCTGCAGGAGCGCATTCGGGTCGCCTACTACATCGAGGGGCGGAGCGTCGCCGAGATGGAGACGGTGGCGGGGGTCGGCAAGGCGACGCTGTATCGCTGGTTCCACGAATGGGGCTGGCCGCTGCGCAAGCCGATGCGGAGCCGGGACAAGGCCGCGAAGGGTGCGCCCGTGCTGCGGATCGCCGGGGAGAGGGCGGGGGCGGGCGTGCCGGCTCCCCTTGCGGGCGAGCACGCCGCCCCGGCGGAATGGCGGCCGCCACCCGGGCGCGAAACCCTGAAGGCGCGCCTTCGTCGACTCGTCGCGCACCGGATCGCGGTCCTGGAGCACGAGACGATGTCGGGCGCCGCGGTCGACCCGGAGGCGAATGCGCGGGCGATCGAGCTCAACGCACGCACGCTCGCCACCATCGAGAAGCTGGACGGCGAGGCCGAGCTCTGCCCGCGCTGCTACGACGAGCCGCCGGAGCGGTCGCTGAGCGAGCTCCGGGACGAGCTGCGCAGGCGTCTGGAGCGGATGGCGGACGAGGAGGCCGATGAGCCGGCTCCGGCGCATGCGCCGACCTGAGCGCAGGCCGTAGGACGATAGGGGTTCAGCCGAACACGTCCTGGACCACGCCTTCCCGGATGACGGTCTCGCCGTCGAGTTCGATCGTGGTGCCCATCACCGGCAGGTCGAAATGCCCCGCCGTGTGCCGTCCCGCGAATTCGTTGGCCCCGGTCGAGAACAGGAAGTTGCCGGCGACGGCGCGCAGCTCGGTGCCGTTCGTGTCGCGGCGATCGTACATGGCGAGCGCCTCGTAGCGGGCGTTCTCGTTCAGCCCGAACCCGACATGGCTCACCGCATAGGCTTCGCGGTCGCCCCAGGCTTCGAGGTAGCGCCGCATCATGGTGGCGTCGGGGCCAGTACCGTCGATCTCGGTGACGTAATCGGCCTCCACCGTAAGCCGGATCGGCGTCTTGATGTAGCGCTTGAAGGTCAGGTTCATGTCGCCCGGCGCGAGGACGAGCGTACCGTCGACCGAGCCGGCCTTCGGGAAGGACACGACGATGCCGCCCGGCCAGTGCGCGAGCGTGCCGGGCCTGTCGGTCCAGCCCCACACGCCGACGGTGGAAGCGCCTTCCATCCGGGCCGTAAGGTCGCTGCCGGAAGCCGACGTGACGCGCATGATCTTGGTGGAGCGGAGCCGTCGCGCCGCGGCCCGCACCCTGCGCTCGAGAGCGTCGTCCGGCCGGAAGCGCTCCAGAGCCTCGGGATGCTCGTTCGAGATGACCTGGATGCGGGCGCCGGATTGGAGGATCTCGGCCGTTTCCGGCGCGTGCATCAGCCCTTCGATCGTGAGGTCCACCACGAAGCCTGCCGCCTTGCAGGCCTCGATCACCGGGCGCGAGCCGCCGATCGCCTCGCTCGCGCCGGTCGAGCGGACGGGCACCGGATGCGGGTTGCGGGCGGTGGGCAAGACTAGGTGGAAAGGCTTTGCGCCGAGACGCAGGAGCGCGAGTTCGGCCAGATGGACGTTGAGCTGGCGCGAGCTCGTCTCGGACAGGATCGCGGCCGCGTCACCCGGACCGACATCGCAGCGGACGAACAGCTCGCAGAAGGCCTCGATCCACTTGTTCTCGACACGATCGGACAGCATGGGTCGGCTCTCGGGGTCCAGGAGGGCTGGCTACCAGGGCCGGCCCGGCCTGTCTCATGGCGGAGGGATGTCGGGCCGTGCAATGGTCTGACGATGCTATCGTGCTCGGCGCACGCGCGCATGGCGAGTCGAGCGTCATCCTCGAGCTGATGACCCGCGAGCACGGCCGCCACTTCGGCATCGTGCATGGCGGGCGCTCGCGGCGAATGGCGCCCGTGCTCCAGGCCGGCAACAGCGTCACGGCGACCTGGCGCGCCCGGCTCGACGAGCATATCGGCCAATACGTTATCGAGCCGGACGGGATGCGCTCGGCGCGGCTGCTCGGGTCCCCGATGGCGCTGTACGGGATCGGCACGCTCGCGCTGCACCTCCGGCTCCTGCCCGAGCGCGACCCGCATCCCGGGCTCTATGCGGCCGCGCTCTTCCTGCTCGACCACCTCGACGAGGCCTCGCTCGCGCCGGCGCTCTTCATTCGCTTCGAGCTGATGCTACTGGCCGAGCTCGGCTACGGGCTGGACCTCACCTGCTGCGCGGCAACGGGTCAGACGGACGAGCTCGTCTACGTGTCGCCGAGGAGCGGGCGCGCGGTGAGCCGCGGTGCTGGCGCACCCTATCACGACCGGCTGCTCCAGCTTCCCGCCTTCCTGCGCGGCGAGGCCGAGCTGCCGCATCCGGACGAGGCGGAGATCGCGGCCGGCTTCCGGCTCACCGGCTTCTTCCTCGATTCCCATGTCTGGGGACCGCAGGGCCGCACCGGGCCGGACGAGCGGGCGCGTTTTGTCGCGCAAGCGGCCACCTCAACCCAGAACAAACCCGGATCGGGTATGGTCGCCTCCGACCTGCGTAGTGATTCGGTCCGAGACGAAGCATGAACAAGCCCATCGACCCGCCGGATGACGGCGTCGAGATCGTCAACCTGCGCGACGCGCTCGAGGAGCGTTACCTCGCCTACGCTCTCTCGACGATCATGCACCGCGCCCTGCCGGACGCGCGCGACGGCCTGAAGCCGGTCCACCGCCGTATCCTCTACGGGATGAACCTGCTGCGGCTGAACCCCGGCGGGCCGTTCAAGAAATGCGCGAAGATCGTCGGCGACGTGATGGGCTCCTTCCATCCGCACGGCGACCAGGCGATCTACGACGCGCTCGTGCGCCTCGCGCAGGATTTCGCCTCGCGCTACCCGCTTGTCGACGGCCAGGGCAATTTCGGCAACATCGACGGCGATAGCGCGGCCGCTTACCGCTACACCGAAGCGCGCATGACGGATGTCGCGCGCCGGCTTCTCGACGGAATCGACGAGGACGCGATCGATTTCCGGCCGAACTACGACGGCACCACCGAGGAGCCGATCGTGCTCCCGGCGGCCTTCCCGAACCTGCTCGCCAACGGCTCGCAGGGCATCGCGGTCGGCATGGCGACCTCGATCCCGCCGCACAACGCGGCCGAGCTCTGCGATGCGGCGCTCTATCTGATCAGCCACCCGAAGGCGAACTCGACCGACCTCTGCCAGCTCGTCCAGGGGCCGGACTTCCCGACCGGCGGCATCGTCGTCGATAAGCGGGACGCGATCGAGGAGGCATACCGCACTGGCCGCGGCTCGTTCCGCGTCCGCGCCCGTTGGGCGAAGGAGGAGACCGGCCGGGGCACCTGGGCGGTCGTCGTGACCGAGATCCCCTACGGGGTGCCGAAGTCGCGGCTCATCGAGAAGATCGCCGAGCTCGTGAACGAGAAGAAGCTGCCGCTCCTCGCCGACGTCCGGGACGAGTCGGCAGAGGACGTGCGGGTCGTGCTCGAGCCGCGGTCGCGAACGGTCGACCCGACCGTGCTGATGGAATCGCTGTTCCGCCTGACGGAGCTCGAAGCCCGCGTTCCGCTGAACGTGAACGTGCTGGCCGGCGGCAAGGTGCCGAAGGTTCTGGGCCTCGTCGAGTGCCTCCGCGAGTGGATCGACCACCGCCGCGAGGTGCTGGTCCGGCGCTCCAAGCACCGCCTCGCCGCGATCGACCGGCGGCTCGAGATCCTGCGCGGCCTCCTCATCATCTTCCTGGACCTCGACAAGGTCATCAAGATCATCCGCGAGGACGACGAGCCGAAGACCGAGCTGATGCGCTTCTTCAGCCTGACTGAGGTGCAGGCGAACGCGATCCTCGACACGCGGCTCCGCGCGCTGCGCAAGCTCGAGGAGGAGGGGCTCAAGACCGAGCTCGACCAGCTCACGGGCGAGAAGGGCGAGATCGAGGAGCTCCTGGGCTCCGAAGCCAAGCAGTGGAAGACCGTCGCGTGGGAGATCCGCGCGGTCCGCAAGGCCTATGGCCCGGAGACGCCGCTCGGCAAACGCCGGACGACCTTCGCGGATGCGCCGGACCTCGGCGACATCGACTTCGCCGAGGCGATGGTCGAGCGCGAGCCCGTCACCGTGATCGTGTCCGAGAAGGGCTGGATCCGGGCCATGAAGGGCCATGTCGCCGACGTCTCGAAGGTGGAGTTTAAGGGCGACGACCGGATGAAGACCTCGTTCTTCGCCGAGACGACCTCGAAGATCCTGGTCATGGCGACGAACGGCAAGTTCTACACGCTCGAGGCATCGAAGCTGCCTGGCGGGCGCGGGTTCGGCGACCCGATCCGCCTCATGGCGGATCTCGATGAGGGAACGGACGTCGTGACTGCCTTCCCGTTCAAGCCCGGATCGAAGCTGCTGCTCGTCGCCTCGGACGGACGCGGCTTCATCGCGGCGGCCGACGACCTCGTCGCGAACACCCGCAAGGGCCGCAACGTCCTCGGCGTCGACGGCAAGGAACGCGCGATCGTGGCGGCGGAGGCGGTCGGCGACCATGTCGCGATCGTGGGAGCGAACCGGAAGCTTCTCGTGTTCCCCGTCTCGCAACTGCCCGAGATGAGCCGCGGCAAGGGCGTGCGCCTGCAGCGCTACAAGGATGGCGGCGTCTCCGACGCCAAGGTCTTCGCCCTCGAAGCGGGACTCACCTGGAAGGACACGTCCGGTCGCACCTGGACCGTGCCCGCAGCTGAACTGCGCGAGTGGATCGGCAACCGCGCCGAAGCCGGCCGCCTGCCCCCGAAGGGATTTCCGAAGACGAACACGTTCGGGTGAGCGTAGCGGAGCCTGCGGACTCCGAAGGGTCAGGTCATCCGCGCTGAGTCTGCTTGGGTGTATTCCGTTGAAAAACTCAGGCGCAGGCTCCGAAGCGCTCCGGTCAGCCGCCGAACTTGGCTCCAATGTAGAACAAAACTGTCGTTCCAATCCGGAGCGCTGGGCAGGTAAGAATAGTTCCTTCTCTTTAGCGGCGGCGTCATTGAGCGCGAGACAACCCCGTCCGAGTTTTTCAACGGAATAGGTGGGAGGCGGACTCCGATTGGGGTGGGGCGGGCTTAAATAATGCGTCCAAGACCGAGCAACTTGGAGGCGTTGTGCCTCGACCGATGTGCACAGCGGCGCCGCGATTGAAGCTACTCCAAGCCGCGCTGAGCTCCCCTGAGCCGAATGACGAGTTCGATCGCGCCGATCACGAGGAATAGGGGACCACCTAGGAAGAACCCGAAACCAGACACCCAACAGCTGATGGCTACCGTCCCTCCCCCAACACTCCGGCAGTGGAGGCCTGGTAGGACCACAACGAGACAAAATAGAGCAAGCGTCACCCAAGGGACATACCGCATCTCATTGCTTCCTAGCCAAACCACGCCGAACTCTGAAGTTCTAGCACGTGACCGCACCGCCTGAGTCCTCCCATAGGGATGGCGCGGGACCCAGGTCTGCTAACGGTCGTGAGCGGACCCAACGAACCCCAGTCGCGCGGCACGCGAAGGCTGAGCGGAACAATCGAGAGCTGCCGACCGCCGAGCGCGCGCGATGTTCCGAGTGAGGCGCGACGAGGCGTGCGGGACGGCTCCCATGCCTTCGTCCGCTCATCCCGTAATCCAGTGTTAAAGCAAACGGGCTTCATTTCCGCCGGGAGGACCGGCTGCCATGCTCATCGAATTGTGGCTGGATCAGCCTGTCTGGCTCATTCTCGGGGTCCTGGCCGCCTTTTTCGGGGCGAGCGCGCTCCTCATCTTCTGGCTCACCCAAGCGCGCCTGAGCCGGCCCTTTGTCGGGACCTTCTCCGGCGTCGTGGCGCCGTTCTTCGGGGCCGTCGCGATCCTTTTCGCGCTCCTCACCGGCTTTCTCGCGAGCGATGCCTGGGAGCGGAACAGGCAGGCCTCCCGCTCGGTGCTGACCGAGCGCGACGGGCTCGTCGCGATCCACGACCTCAGCGTCGCGGCCGTGTCCGACATGGCTGAAATCCGGGCTGCCGTCCGGACATATCTCGAGCACGTCGTTCGGGACGAGTGGCCGCTGCTCAGGCACGGAAAGTCCTCGCCGAAGGCTGCCGAGGCGCTGCGAAGCCTCCTTCGCGAGCTCTCCGATCCGAGGATCAGCGCCGAGGCAGGCCAGGTGGCCCATTCGGCCCTGCTGGAGCAGTCCATGCGGGTGAGGAGCGCCCGGAGCGACCGATTGCTGCTGAGCGAGCAGCGATCGGATCATCCGAAATGGTGGACGGTCCTCCTCCTTGCCTGCATCACCCAGGTTGCGCTGGCGCTGGTGCATCTCGACAAGCCACGTGCCCAGGCCGCCGCGATCGGGGTCTTTTCGCTTGCGGCGGTCGTGGCGATCGGCCTCGTGGCGATCAAGGAGCGGCCGTTCGACGGCCCACTCGCGCTCGAGCCAAGGCTTCTGGACGAGGCGCTTGCCGAGATGATTCCTGCTGGCGCGGCTGTGACCGGCACCTCTTCGGAGTCGGGTACGGTCACCCGCTAGATCGGCGAACCTCTTACCTCCGGCTCGACGCCCTCCGGCGCTGCGGGGAGCGGCTGCCAGTGGGTCGGCAACTCGTTGTCCTCGCGGATCGAGACCGGCACCTGCATTCTGGAGAGCCACTCCCCGAACTCGTCGCTGTGGACGGCGATGATCGGACCCCAGGGCCGAGTGTAGACAAGAAGCTCCGTGTCCTTCGGTGCGCTTTCGATCGGCTGCCAGCCGGAAGCCACGTCTCGCATCATCGTCCTATCTGCTCCGCTCACCCCGGGTAGGGCAGTACGTGAGAACGCCTGAGTGCGAGGTTCGATGCAGGCCCGCCATGTGCGCTAGCGCACATCCGACATGCCGCGTTTTATTGCCTGGAATGAACCGGCGCACGAGCTATGCTGCACTGCACCGTCGACTCTGGCGCGTGTTCCGGGAAGGTCCTCATTCGTGAGCGGAAACATTCACGACGTCAGCCTCGATGAGGTTGAGGCCGGGCTGAGCGACGGCTCGATCACGCTCATCGACGTGCGCGAGTCGCACGAATTCGCTGCGGGACACATTCCCGGCTCCGTCTCCATGCCGCTCTCACGTTTCGATGTGCAGAGCTTGCCGAGAGAGGGCCGGGTGGTGTTCTCATGTGCGGCGGGAGTGCGCTCGAAGACCGCGATCGAGTTCTGCCGGGGCGCGGGCCTCCCCTGGTCGGAGCATTATCCGGGCGGGTTCAAGGGCTGGGTTTCGTCGGGCATGCCGGTCGCGGCGGGCGAGCGCTGATTTCGATACCAGACGGGGACGGGCGGGCCGGGTCCGGATGGGACCGGCTCTGCGGAGAGCTTTGATGAGACGATACCTTGCCGCGATGGCCGCGGCGGCCTGGGTTGCGGGTGCTGTAACCGCACAGGCGCAGGCGCCTGGCGGTCCACCCCCGCCGGTGACGGTCGCGAAGCCCGTCGTGAAGGAGGTCGTCGAGTACGACGACTTCACCGGGCGTTTCGAGGCGACAGACTCGGTCGAGATCCGGGCGCGGGTCTCGGGCTATCTCGACAGCGTCGCGTTCCAGGACGGCGCAATCGTGAAGAAGGGCGATCCGCTCGTCGTCATCGACCGGCGGCCCTATAAGGCAGCGCTGGATCAGGCGCAGGCGAGCGTCGTGTCGGCCCAGGCGCGGCTCAACTTCGCGCAGGCCGATCTGGAGCGCGCACAATCGCTGCAGCGGACGGGCAACATCGCCGAGCAGCTGGTGGATCAGCGGCGGCAGGCCTTCATCACGGCCCGTGCCGAGATGGACAATGCGGAGGCGGCGCTCCGCAACGCTCAACTGAACTACGACTTCACGGATATCCGCGCACCCATCGCCGGACGCATCGGCCGCAAGCTCGTGACGGAGGGCAACCTCGTGAACGCCAACGAGACGCTGCTCACCACCATCATCTCGCTCGACCCGATCTACTTCTATTTCGACGTCGATGAGCGCTCGTTCCTGGCCTATTCGCGGGCCCAGGCGCAGGCGAAGGCAGCGGGCAGGACGATCACGGATGGCGCACGCGTCGGGCTGACGGACGAGCGCGAGCAGAAGCGTCCGGCCCGGATCGACTTCATCGACAACCGCGTCGACCAGGCGAGCGGGACAATCCGCCTTCGCGCGGTCGTCGAGAACAAGGACCTGTTCCTTGTTCCGGGGCTCTTCGGCACCATCGCGGTGACGGGTTCTCCGCCGCATCGCGGCGTCTTGATCCCCGACGAGGCGATCGCGGCGGATCAGGACCGGCGCATCGTCTGGACGGTCGCAGACGACGGGAGCGTGAGCTCCAAGGTCGTCCGGCCCGGCCCGAAGATCGATGGCTATCGCCTGATCCGGAGCGGCCTCACGGGCGATGAAACAATCGTCATCAACGGGCTCCAGCGCGTCCGTCCGGGCGCCAAGGTGACCCCGCAGCGGCAGGACCCCCCGCCGGTGCGCCAGCAGTGATGCGCGACAGCGCTCAGAGCATACGCATATGAGATTCGCGCACTTCTTCGTGGACCGGCCGATCTTTGCGTCGGTCCTGTCGATCCTGCTGGTTCTGGTCGGGTACGTCGCGTACGCGCGGCTGCCGGTCGCGCAGTATCCCGAGATCGCGCCGCCGACGATCACCGTGCGCGCCTCCTATCCGGGCGCGAATGCCGAGACGGTCGCGGCGACGGTCGCGACCCCCATCGAGCAGGAGGTGAACGGCGTCGAGAACATGCTCTACATGTCGTCGTATTCGACCGGCGACGGCAACATGCAGCTGACGATCACGTTCCAGCCGGGGACGAATCTCGACCAGGCGAACGTGCTCGTTCAGAACCGCGTCGCGACTGCGCAGCCACGGCTTCCGGCAGAGGTGCGCTCGCTCGGCGTCACGACCCGCAAGGCGTCGTCGGACTTCCTGATGGTCGTCCACATGCTGTCGCCGAACAACGCGTTCGACGAGCTCTATATCTCAAACTACGCACTCATCCGCGTTCGGGACGAGCTACTGCGCCTCGACGGCGTCGGCGACGTGACCGTGTTCGGCGCGCGTGAATACGCTCTTCGCGTCTGGCTCAACCCGGATCGTCTGGCAGCCTATGGCCTCACCACGACGGATATCACCGCGTCCCTGCAGGAGCAGAACATCCAGGTGGCGGGCGGCTCGCTCGGCGCTTCTCCGTCCCCTCCCGGGAACGCCTTCCAGCTGACCGTCCAGACCCAGGGACGTTTCGAGAACGTCGCTCAGTTCGAGAACGTCATCGTCAAATCGGTGAACGGCCGACTGGTGCGCATGCAGGACGTCGCACGGGTGGAACTCGCCGCCCGCGACTACAGCTCGAACTCCTATCTCGACGGAAAGCCCGCCATCGGCATCGGTGTCTTTCAGCGGCCGGGCACGAACGCGCTCGACGCGGCCGACCAGATCATCGCCAAGGTCAAGGAACTGCAGACGAGCTTCCCGCCCGGGCTCGAGTACCGCATCGCCTACAACCCGACCGAATTCATCGCGGAGTCGGTGCGGGAGGTCTACAAGACGCTGTTCGAGGCAGTGGTCCTCGTCGTGATCGTCGTGATCGTGTTCCTCCAGAGCTGGCGGACCGCACTCATCCCGATCGTCGCGATCCCGGTCTCACTCATCGGCACCTTCGCGGTGATGAGCGCGTTCGGCTTCTCGCTTAACAACCTCACGCTCTTCGGCCTCGTCCTCGCGATCGGCATCGTGGTCGACGATGCGATCGTCGTGGTCGAGAACGTCGAGCGCAACATCTCGGAAGGCCAGACCCCGCGCGAAGCAGCGCACACCACCATGGACGAGGTCGGCGGGGCGGTGATCGCCATCGCGCTCGTGCTGTCGGCGGTGTTCATCCCCACGGCCTTCATCCCGGGCATCTCGGGTCAGTTCTACCGGCAGTTCGCGCTGACGATCGCAGCCGCGACGATCATCTCGGCCTTCAACTCGCTGACGCTGTCGCCGGCGCTCTGCGCGCTGCTGCTGAAGCCCCACCACAACGGTCATGGCCGGCGCAACATCTTCGCGCGCATCGGCGGCGGGCTCGCGAACGGCTTCAACCGCGCCTTCGACAAGACCTCGAACGGCTACTCGTATACGGTCCGGAGCCTTGTCGGGCACAAGCTGACGCTCGGGATCATGCTGCTCCTCTACGGGGGGCTGATTGCCGGGACGGTGTTTCTCGCCCGCTCGACTCCGACCGGTTTCATCCCGGCTCAGGATAAGGGCTACCTGATCGCCGTCGTGCAGCTCCCGTCCGGCTCCTCGCTGAACCGCACGGACGCGGTGATGAAGGAGGCCGAGGCGATCATCAAGGATATCCCAGGAATCGCGAACGTCATCTCGATCGCAGGGTTCGACGGCGCAACCTTCACCAACACCCCGAGCGGCGGGGTCATGTTCCTGCCCCTCAAACCGTTCGAGGAGCGCACGACCCCGGATCTCAGTGCGGCAGCGCTCGCCGGGCAGGTCATCCAGAAGCTCGCGGTCATTCAGGACGCGATGATCTTTGCCCTGCCGCCGCCGCCCGTTCAGGGCCTCGGCAACGCGGGCGGGTTCAAGATGCAGCTCCAGGACGTGTCCGGAAACGGTCTCGGACCGCTTCTGGCCGCGGCCCGCGAGGTCATCGGTCAGGCGAACCAGAACCCGAACCTGACCCGCGTCTTCACGACCTTCGGCAACAGCACTCCGCAAATCTTCCTCGACATCGACCGGGTGAAGGCGCGGATGCTCGACGTGCCGCTGGCGAACGTCTTCAACACGCTGCAGGTCAATCTCGGCGGCGCGTATGTGAACGACTTCAACGTGTTCGGGCGCGTGTACCAGGTGCGCGTGCAGGCGGATGCGCGGTTCCGGCAGGAGCGGGAGGACATTCTCCAGCTCAAGGTGCGTTCGAATTCCGGGGCGCTGGTGCCGCTCGGCTCTCTCGTCACGATCCGTGACACGGCAGGCGCGGACCTCGTCCAGCGCTACAACATGTACACCTCCGTCCCGATCCAGGGCGACACGGCGCGCGGCATCTCGTCCGGCATCGGCCTGTCCGAGATGGAGGGAATCGCCTCGCGCCTGCCGCCCGGCACCAGCTATCAGTGGACCGAGCTCGCCTTCCAGGAGCGCGCGACGGGCAACACGGCCATCTTCATCTTCGCGCTCGGCGTGCTGTTCGTCTTCCTCGTGCTGGCGGCGCAATACGAGAGTTGGGCGCTTCCGCTGTCCATCATCCTTGTGGTCCCGACGGGCGTGCTGGCGGCGCTCGGTGGCGTGGTTCTGCGAGGTCAGGACAACAACATCCTGACCCAGGTCGGCCTCGTGGTGCTGATCGGCCTCGCGGCGAAGAACGCGATCCTGATTGTGGAATTCGCCAAGCAGATCGAGGACCGGGACGGCGTCGGCCCCGTGCCGGCTGTGGTGGAAGCGGCGCGGCTGCGGCTTCGCCCCATCCTGATGACGGCGTTCGCGTTCATCCTCGGCGTGGTGCCGCTCGTCATCGCGACGGGACCTGGCGCGGAGATGCGCCAGGCCCTCGGCACGGCGGTCTTCTTCGGCATGATCGGGGCGACCTTCTTCGGCCTGTTCCTCACGCCGGTCTTCTATGTCGCGATCCGCTCCCTCGTGCTGTGGATCCGTGGTGGCCGGAAGGACGACAAGCCGATGCCGGAAACGCGGGCGCCCGAACCGGCGCATTGACGGACGGCGTCCGAGCCCGCAACCCTCGGGCAATCCCTTTCGGAGTCGTCTTGCGATGCGTCCCATGAAGTTCGGTATCGGCCAGCCTGCGCTTCGGGTGGAGGACCCGCGGCTCGTGACGGGGCAGGGCCGGTACACGGACGACGTGCAGCCGGCGGGGTGCACCCATGCGGTCGTCGTGCGTAGCCCGCATGCGCATGCGAGCTTCACGGTCCGCGATCTCCGGGAGGTCCGGGCAATGCCGGGCGTCCTTCTTGTCCTGACCTACGCCGATGTGAGCCGGTATGGCGGGCTACCCTGCGGCGCACCGGCCACGAACAGCGACGGGACGCAGATGGTGCTGCCGCCCTATCCGCTGCTCGCGGACGGCATTGCGCGCCATGTCGGCGACGCGGTCGCGTTCATCGTCGCCGAGACGGAGCAGCAGGCGCGCGATGCCGCCGAAGCGATGCCGTTGCACTGGGAGACGCTGCCACCCGCGATCGGCATTACCGGGGCCGAGAAGGCTGGTGCGCCGGCCGTCTGGGATGAGGTGCCCGACAATGTCGCGTTCGACTGCGCCGAGGGCGACAAGGCGGCGACGGATGCGGCCTTCGGCAACGCCGCTCGCACCGTCTCGCTGTCGCTCGTCAACAACCGCCTCGTCACGAACTACATGGAGCCGCGGGCCTGCATCGCGGAATATGACGAGGCGACCGGGCACTGGACGCTGACGCTGGGAAGCCAGGGCAGCCATGGCATCCGCGACATGCTCGCCCGTGAGATCCTGAAGGTTGAGCGCGACCGCATTCGGGTGATCACGCCCGACGTCGGCGGCGGCTTCGGGACCAAGATGTTCATGTTCCGTGAGTATCCGCTCGCCGCGATCGCGGCCCAGGCAGTGAAACGGCCCGTGAAGTGGATCTCGGAGCGGACCGAGCATTTCATGGGCGACGCTCAGGGCCGGGACAACCTGAACACGCTTGAGATGGCGCTCGACGGCGACGGGCGCTTTCTCGGGATGCGGGTCGACCTGAAAGCCGACCTGGGCGCCTACCTGTCCGGTTACGCGCCGTTCATCCCGACCGGCGGCTCGCTCATGTCGCCCGGCGTCTACGACATCCCGGTGATCGATATTCGTATCCGCGGCTACTACACCCACACGCTCCCCGTGGACGCCTACCGGGGGGCGGGGCGCCCGGAGGCAGCCTATGCGATCGAGCGTTTCGTCGACCACATCGCCCGCGAGATCGGGAAGGATGCGGCGGAGCTGCGTGCCATCAACTTCATCCGACCCGAGCAGATGCCGTATCGGACCTGCACGGGTAAGGTCTACGATACGGGGGAGTTCGAGGGTCACATGCGGCTCGCGCTGGAGCGGGCGGATCGCGCCGGCTTCGCGGGCCGCCGCGAGGCGTCCGCCCGCCGCGGCAAGCTCCGCGGCTTTGGGTTCGCGAGCTATATCGAGGCCTGTGCCGGCGGGTCTGGCGAGCGGGCCTATGTGAGCCTGGAGGGGGACGGCTCCGCTCTCGTCCGCATCGGCACGCAATCATCGGGGCAGGGGCACGAAACGGCCTATGCCCAGCTCGTCGCCCAGGAGCTGGACCTCCCGCTGGAGAAGATCCGGGTCGAGCAAGGGGACACGGCGACCCTGAGGAACGGCGGCGGCACGGGCGGCTCGCGTTCGATACCGATCGGTGGTGCGGCCCTGTCCTCCGCGACGCGCAAGCTCGCCGAGAAGCTGAAGCAGCTCGCAGCCGACGCGCTCGAGGCCGGGATCGCCGATCTCGAAATCGCAGACGGCGGCGTGCATGTCGTCGGGACGGACCGGGCGGTCACCTTCGCCGAGCTCGCGGCCAAGGCCGGCCCGGGTGCGGCGGAGCTCAAGAGCGACGACAAGTGGACTCCTCCGGAGGCGACCTACCCGAACGGCACGCATGTCTGCGAGGTGGAGATCGATCCCGACCTCGGCGATGTTGAGGTGGTGAGCTATCATGTGGTCGACGATTTCGGCGTGACGCTGAACCCGTTGCTCCTCGCCGGACAGGTGCATGGCGGGATCGTGCAGGGGATCGGCCAAGCCCTGCACGAGCACACGGTCTACGATGCGGACGGCCAGCTCGTGACGGCCTCCTTCATGGATTATCGCCTGCCGCGCGCGCAGGACGTGCCCTTCATCCACTTCGAGACGAGGAACGTGCCTTCGACCACGAACGCGCTCGGCATGAAGGGGGCCGGCGAGGCCGGCGCGATCGGCTCCTGCCCCGCGGTCGTCAATGCGGTCGTGGACGCCCTCCATCGTGTCTGCGGCATCCGCCACATCGACATGCCCGTCACGCCGGCCGCCGTCATGGCCGTCCTCCAATCCTCGGGTGCGAGCCGGCGGGCCGCCTGAGTTTGGACCTGGAATAATCGCAAGCTTGGCGGCGTCTCAGCCCAGGTAAGCTGCTCGTGTGCCGCACGGGCCTGATGAGGATGCCTATGCTTCGATCTGTTCTGGCTGTAGCCGCCCTGGTCGCGGTGACCGGCGCGGTGGTTGCGCAAAGCGACCCCATTTCCACCCGGCGAAATACGATGAAGGGGGTCGGGCAGGCGACCCGCGCCGGCACGCAGATGGTGAAGGGCGAGGCACCCTTCGACCTTGCCAAGGCGCAGGAGGTCCTGAAGACCTACGCCGCCGCGGCCGACGGCTTTCACAACAACTTCCCGGCGAACACCAAGACGGGGGGCGAGACCACGGCAGCACCCGCGATCTGGGAAAACCAGGCCGACTTCAAGGCGCGCTTTGACGCCTGGGCGAAGGACATCCAGGCCGCAGCCGCACAGACCAAGGACCTGGAGAGCTTCCGAGCGGCCTTCGGAAACGTGACCAAGGCCTGCTCGAGCTGCCACAACACCTATCGCATCAAGACCTGAGGTCGGAGCTGACGTGAGCGGCGAGGCGGCGCGGGCTCGGCTCGCTGCGGATGGCCGGGCAGACGGACGCCCGGCCCGCGAGGTCAGGGCATGGGACCTGCCCACCCGCATCTTCAAGTGGTCGCTCGTCCTGCTGGTTCTGACCGCCTGGCTGACGAACCAGCGCGGCGATGCCGGCATCACGTGGCATATCTGGAACGGCTACGCGATCCTCGTTCTGCTCGTGTTCCGGCTGCTCTGGGGCGTGTTCGGGTCCTCGACGGCCCGTTTCGTGAACTGGGTGACCTGGCCCTGGACGGCTCTTCGCTACGGCTTCGACCTGCTCCGGGGCAGGGGGCGGCCGTATCTCAGCCACAACCCGCTCGGCGGCTGGATGATCATCCTGCTGCTGATTGTGGTGGGTTCCCAGGGCGTCGCCGGGCTGTTCACGGCCGATCACAACGGCATGTATGGCGGGCCTTTCGCCAATCTCGATTTCGGCGACCCGACGCCGGTGCAGAAGGCGCTCTCGCGCTACCACCACGCGGCATTCAACTGGCTTCTCGCCTTCGTCGTGGTCCACGTCGCCGTGAACCTGTTCTACCAGTTCGTGAAGAAAGACCCGGTGATCGGCGCCATGATCACGGGCCGGAAGCCCGTCGAGCCCTTTGCGGATCAGGCGGAGATGCGGCCGGGGAGGGCGCTGTGGGCACGAGCGTTGCTCTGTCTAGCGGCGGCAGTGGCGATCGTGCTCGGCGGCGTCAAGCTGGCGGGCGGCAACCTGCCTTAGAGCTACCCCCTCACTCCATCACGGCGGCCTTGAGGATGCACACCATGGTGGCGCGTCCGGGCGTGCTGCCCACGCAGCGGACGATGTGCGGGCGGTCGCAGCGGTAGCGGAGCGTCTCGCCGGTCCGGGCCGTCTGCACCACGCCCGAAATCTCGACTTCGAAGTCGCCTTCCAGGACCGACAGGCACTCGACCGAGCCGCGCTGATGCGCGTCGCTCTCCAGCACGCCGCCGGGCTCGGAGGTCAGATCATACCATTGCAGCCACTCGACCGTCTTGATCCAGCCGATGATGGCGAGGCGCATGCGGCCGTCGTCCGAGACGAGGATTGGCGTGTCGGGCTTGGACGACTTGTCGATGAAAGGCTCTTCGTCGACGGTCGCGAGCACGCGCTCGATCGAGATGTCGAGCGCCTGGCTCAGCCGCCAGATCGTCGCCAGCGTTGGGTTGGTCTCGTTGCGCTCGATCTGGCTGATGATCGACTTTGCCACCCCTGACTGCTCGGCGAGCTCGGAGAGCGACAGGCTGTAGGCCTTGCGCAGCCGCTGGATCGTCTTGCCGAGCTGGCCGGACAGCACCTGGGCGCCCGCCTCCAACTCGCGGGCCCGCTCACGTCCTTCCACCGCCATCCGGCTTACCACCTCCGCGTCCGAACCTGCGCCGGAACGAGCAGACGAAATCGCGCCGGGGCGAAAAGATCAAGGAATGCTTTGGCTCTGCGGCTCCTTGGCCTTGTCCCAAGTCGCATGGAAGTGGTGCACGGGGCCCGAACCCGACCCGATCCGGAGCTTGTCGGCGGCGAACAGCGCGTCCGTCAGGTAGTCTTTCGCCTGCACAACCGCTTCGACGAGGTTCGACCCCGAGGCGAGCATGGCCGCGATCGCGGAGGAAAGGGTGCACCCCGTCCCGTGCGTATTGCGGGTCGGGACCCGCGGGGCCTCGAGCCGGCCCGAGCCGCCGGGATAGACGAAGATGTCGACGCTCTGTGGGCCATCGAGATGGCCGCCCTTCATCAGCACCGACTGAGCGCCGAGGGCCATGAGCCTCTCGCCCTGGCTCCGCATCTGGTCCTCGGTGCGAGCGACCTCCTCGCCGAGCAGAGCCGCTGCCTCCGGCAGGTTCGGCGTGAGGACGAGCGCCATCGGCAGGAGCCGTTCCCGCAGACGATCGGCAGCGTCTTGCGGGATCAGGCGGTCGCCGCTCGTCGCGACCATCACGGGGTCAAGGATGACGTTGCGCGCCGCGTGGCGCTCGAGCCCGGATGCCACGGCATCGATGATGTCGGGGCTCGACAGCATACCAATCTTCACGGCTCCGATCCGAAGGTCGGAGAACACGCTGTCCATCTGCGCCGCGACGAAATCCGCCGGCACGTCGTGGATCCCCTGCACGCCGAGCGTGTTCTGAGCCGTCAGCGCCGTGATCACGGAGGCGCCGTAGACGTGAAGCGCCGAGAAGGTCTTCAGGTCGGCCTGAATGCCCGCGCCGCCGCCGGAATCCGAGCCGGCGATCGTGAGCGCGATCGCGGCCGCTGGCGCAGCCTCGGCTGGTTGCGCGCTGCGGAAGCGGGTTTCGGACCCGTCGATCGGGGTAGCGTTCGAGCTCACCTCGGCTTCTTACACGAAAGATCCTCAGGTTGCGCGCTGCGAGCTCGCTTCGAGCTGCTTGGCCCGCCGCAAGCCAAGCCGGTGCTCCCGCCAGATCACGAACAGTCCCGCCGCCGCGACGATGCTGCCGCCGAGGACCACCGCCGTGCCCGGCAACTGGCCGAACAGGAACCAGCCGAGCAGGAAGGCCCAAATCATGGTCGTGTAGTCGAAAGGCGCGATGAGCGAGGCGTCGGCGTAGCGATAGCTCTGGGTCATCAGGATCTGCCCGATCCCGCCGAGGATGCCGATCGTGACAAGGAGCGCGAACTGCGACGGGCTCGGCACCTTCCAGCCGAGCAGGATGGTTGAGGCGCCGAGCGCCGTCGTAAGGAGGGTGAAGTAGAGCACGATTGCGCCTGTGCTCTCGCGCGAGGTGAGCTTGCGGACCTGGATGGTGGCACCGGCCGCGCAGCAGGCGCCGAGAAGCCCGAATGCGACGCCGATGGTGGTTGCCCTGGCGCCCCCGGCCAGCGAGGCCGTCCCGAGATGAGGCGACACCATGACCACCACGCCGATGAACCCGACCGCTACCGCCGTCCAACGGTAGACCCGGATCGTCTCGCCGAGGAAGATCGCTGCGAGCACCACCGTGATGAGCGGCGACACGTAGCCGATCACGACCGAGTCGGAGAGCGGGAGGTAGGCGAGCGAGACGAAGCCCGAGAACATCGCGCAGCTTCCCATCAGACCGCGGATGATGTGGCTGCGGAGGTCGTTCGTTCGCACGGAGGCGATGAGGTCGCCGCGCAATCCGAGCCACACGAGCAGGGGCACGAGCGCAAAGGCCGAGCGGAAGAAGACAATCTGTCCCGTCGGATAGTCCGAGCCGACCCACTTGATGCCCGCGGACATGAAGGTGAAGGCGAGGGCGGAGAGGATTTTCAGGCCCACGCCGATGAGCGGGTTCACGGGGTCGGACAGGGCCTCGGATGAGCTGGGCGAAGAGGGAGCGATCGTGGCCAAGGCGGCACCTGGTGCAGGGGAGCGCGGTCCGGCCGCGACGTCCGATGCACCTGATGTGCCGCCGATTGGTTAATCAGGTGAAAAGCTTCAGCCGCTCCCGGAAGTCCAGCTTGTCGATGGCGGCGAGGTTCGGAACGGGCATGCGGAGCGGGACAGGCGCCGGGCGGGGGATACTTCCCCCCTGGAGTGACGGCCGGGCAGGCTCAGCATTCGGTGCCCGCGTCAGGACCACCTCAGGCGCCGTCTGCTGGGGCGCTTCGTCGCGCTTCGGCTGAGGTTCTGCACGAGGCGGTGGAGCGGCCGGCTGCTCAGGCATCCGGACGCGTCGGGTCAGCGGATCCGGCGAGGCGGGACGCCATCCGGGGGGCAGGGCCTCCATGCGCTGCCCGATCGCACGAAGCGCCTCGGCCAGCCGCTTGGCGCGGCCCGCCGTGAGCCCGGTGAAGGCGCAGGCGGTCGAGATTTCAGCCGCCGCCTTCTCCAACTCACCGCAGAGAGCCGCACTCGCGCCGGCCTCCCGGAACCGCCAAGCGATCTCGCTCACCCGTTCGGCGGCGTCGTGAATGTCGGTTGCCGCGGCTTCCATGGTCCCGACGGATCGGGCGAAGCCGTCGAGCGCGGAGGCCCCATCCTCTCCGGGGCCGAGCTCTGCGGCCGCACGGCCGAGGGTCGCGGCCATCGCAGCGAGCTCCGCCCTGACGAGATCGGCTTCTTCGGGCGGACGAGGCCCGCCGGTGTTCTGTTCGAGCCGATTGATCGCATCCAGGAGGAGTCGCGTCTCGCCCAGGCGGTTGCGGCGCGCGAATTCACCAAGGAACCAGCGCCCGCGCTCGGTTTCCATGACGGCCGCTTCGATCGCATCGAAATCGCGCTCGTCCAAAGGCGGCTGTTGGCGCTTGTCCGTCATCCTCTCCGGAGCCTCGGCTGCCTCACGTCATAGGGCAGGGGGCCGTCGCGGCGCCATAGCGGATTGGCTTCGCCTCAGCCCCACAGCGAAGGAGGCGGGGGATAAACGGTGCTGCCGTCATAACGCAGCCCGTTCTCGCGCTCGCGGGCGAGAAGGAGGGGGCCGTCGAGATCGACGAAACGGGCCTTCGGCGCGATCAGCATGCCGGGCGCCATGGCGAGCGAGGTTCCCAGCATGCAGCCGATCATGATCGAGAAGCCGAGCCGCTGCGCCTCCGCGGAAAGGGCGAGGGCCTCCGTCAGGCCGCCCGCCTTGTCGAGCTTGATGTTGATCGCGTCGTAGCGGCCGACGAGCCCCGCGAGGCCGTGCCGGTCGTGCAGGCTCTCGTCGGCGCAGATCATCACGTCCCGCGGGCGATCGGCCAGGATTTCATCGCGATCCGCCGGGACAGGTTGCTCGACCAGCGCGAAGCCGGCTTCTGCGCAGGCGGCGAGGTGCTCGAGAAGGTTCGCCTCCGTCCAGCCCTCGTTCGCATCCGCGATCAGGGTCGAGTCGGGAGCGGCATTGCGCACCGCCGCGATCCGCTTCAGGTCGCCATCCGGCGCTCCAAGCTTGATCTTCAGGATGGGCCGGGACGCCGCGCGCGCCGTCGCTTCGGCCATCGCCTCGGGCGTGTCGAGGCTGATGGTGTAGGCCGTGGTCGCCGGCGCGAGGCGATCGATGCCGGCCGCGACATGGGCCGGGACGCCGGTCAGCTTTGCCTCGAGGTCCCACAGCGCGCAGTCCACGGCGTTGCGGGCGGCTCCCGCCGGAAGCGCATCCTGGAGTTCGGTCCGGCCCAGACCCGCCTCGATGCGCTCGCGGAGGCCCTCGATCAGGCCGGAAACGCTCTCGACGGTTTCACCATAGCGCGCATAGGGCACGCACTCGCCGCGCCCGACCGCGCGGTCCTGGCTGACCGTCGCGGTCACAACCACGATTTCGGTCCGGGAGCCCCGCGCGATCGTGAAGCGGCCGGCGACCGGGAAGCGCTCGATCTCGACCTTCAACTCGCGGCGCATGTGACCTCCGCGCGCTCGACTTGCGCGACCCCGGCGCGCTATCACCGTCCCTTCACCGTGCCAAGGGACGCGACCGCTTTGCGGCAGGAGACGGCAGCGAACGAGCCCCGGGCGGAGTTCGACGGTTCCGGACAGGAGCTGCGGGCGACGCTCGCGGGCAGCTGGACGGTGGAGCATGCCGAGCGCGTGGAGCACGAGATCAACGAGCTCGTCGCGGCGGCGGAGCACGAAGGCCGTGCACTCATCGACCTCTCCGCCATCGATCGCCTCGACACGCTGGGCGCCTGGGTGCTCGACCGGTCGCGCCACGATCTCGGCGGGCGCGGGATCGCTGTCGACTTCGTGGGCGCCCGGCCCGAGCACCACATCCTTCTCAACGAGGTCGCCTATCGCGGCTTCCAGCCCGAGCCGCAGAAGCGCTCGACCGGCCTGACCGATGTCTTCGCCGACATCGGCGAGGCCATGGTCCTTGCCGGCCGCGACTTCATGCAGGGGATCAGCCTGCTCGGCGAGATCGTCACGGCGCTGATCCGCGTGATCCTGATGCCGAGCCGGTTCCGGCTGCCGGCGCTCACGAACCAGCTCGAGCAGATCGCCTTCCGGGGCGTGCCGATCATCGTGCTGATCTCGTTCCTGGTCGGCTGCATCGTGGCGCAGCAGGGCATCTTCCAGTTGCAGCGCTTCGGCGCCCAGACCTTCGTGGTGAACCTTGTCGGCATCCTGATCCTGCGCGAACTTGGGGTGCTCCTCACCTCCATCATGGTGGCGGGCCGGTCAGGATCCGCGTTCACGGCCGAGATCGGCTCGATGAAGATGCGGGAGGAGATCGATGCGCTCCGCGTCATGGGCCTCGACCCGATCGAGGTCTTGATCGTCCCGCGTGTCCTTGCGCTGGTGATCGGGCTGCCTTTGCTCACCTTCCTCGCCTCGATGGCGGCCCTCGTCGGCGGCGGCCTCGTTGCCTGGATCTACGGCGACATCCCGCCGGATGCATTCCTGACCCGGCTGAAGGCGACGATCTCGGTCAACACCTTCATGGTCGGCCTTATCAAAGCCCCGTTCATGGCGCTGGTGATCGGCGTGATCGCGTCGATCGAAGGCATTGCAGTGCAGGGCTCGGCCGAGTCGCTCGGCCGGCACGTCACCTCCTCGGTCGTGAAAGCGATCTTCATGGTGATCGTCCTCGACGGGTTCTTCGCCGTCTTCTTCGCGGCGATCAACTTCTAGCCATGCTGCAGACCCTTCCCCATCGCCGGATGGCCGAGCGTGACCGCGAAGCGGTGATCCGCGTGCGCGATCTCGATGTCGGCTTCGGCGAGCGGCTCGTGCTCAATGGGCTCGACCTCGACGTCTACCGCGGCGAGATTCTCGGGTTCGTCGGTCCGTCGGGGCAGGGCAAGTCGGTGCTGACTCGTACGATACTCGGGCTCGTCCCGAAGCGCGCCGGGCGTATCGAGGTCTTCGGTGAGGATCTCGAGGCGATGTCGGCAGCCTCGCGGCGTGCTGTAGAACGGCGCTGGGGCGTGCTGTTCCAGCAGGGTGCGCTGTTCTCGTCGCTGACCGTCCGGCAGAACGTCCAGGTGCCAATGCGCGAGTACTTGAAGCTGTCCGAGAAGCTTCTCGACGAACTCGCCATGCTGAAGATCGAGATGGTCGGGCTGAAGCCAGACGCAGCGGACAAGCTGCCCTCGGAACTCTCCGGCGGCATGATCAAGCGCGCGTCCCTCGCCCGGGCGCTCTCCCTCGACCCCGAGATCCTGTTCCTCGACGAGCCGACCTCCGGCCTGGATCCGATCGGCGCGGGCGAGTTCGACGAGCTGATCGCGACCTTGCAGCGCACGCTGGGTTTGACGGTTTTCATGGTCACGCACGATCTCGACAGCCTTTATACCGTCTGCGACCGGATCGCGGCGCTGGGTGAGGGCCGCGTGATCGCGCAGGGCCCGATCGACGAGATGCTCGCCTCCGATCACCCCTGGGTGCGGGCCTATTTCCACGGCAAGCGCGCTCGCGCTGCCGCCGGACACTGAAAGCGAGAGATGGAAACCCGCGCCAATTACGCGATCATCGGCGTCTTCACCCTGGCGGTGATCGTCGCCGGCTTCGGCTTCGTCTACTGGTTCTCCGGCTCCGAAAAGGGCAGCCGGCGCGCGCCTTACAAAGTTGAGTTCATGGGGTCCGTCGCGGGCCTGTCGAAGGGGGCGCCCGTCCTCTTCAACGGCATCCGCGTCGGCGACGTCACGGATGTCTATTTTGAGGCTGACAAGCCACGGCGCGCATTCGCGCGGATCGAGGTACAGCCCGATACTCCCGTCAAGGTGGACACGAAGGCCAATCTCGACGTCGCGCTCCTGTCCGGGGCGGCCGTCATTGCCCTGACAGGCGGAAGCCCCGATGCTGGGCAGATACAAAAGCGGCCCGGCGAGGACATCCCGACCATCGTGGCCGAGCGCGGAGGCCTGGGCTCGATCATCGAGACTGCGAAGGGGACGGCCGAACGGGCGAACGAGCTCATCGAGAACCTGAACACGATCGTCTCCGCCAACCGCGACAGCATCAACAACACGGTCCGGAACGTGGAGACCTTCTCCAGTGCGCTCAGCGAGAACGCCCCGCGCATCCAAGGTGCGCTCGCGTCCATCGGCTCGGCGGCCGAGCGGATCGGACCGCTCGCCGGCAAGCTCGAGACGCTCACTGACGACACGACGGCCCTGATCCGGTCCGTCGATCGCCAGCGGGTCGCCCGCATCGTCGAGAACGTAGACGGCGTCCTCCAGACGGTCGGACAGAATCGCGAGCGGATCGGCAACATCATGCAGGACGCGTCCACGCTGGTCCGAGGCCTCGCCGAGACCGTTCCGCACCTGCAGCAGACCATCAGCGATGCGGGACGTGTCGTCGCTGCTGTCGATCCCGTGAAGCTGAACGGCATCGTCGACGGCGCGAGCCGGTTCGCGACCGCGCTCGGCAATTCCGCGCGGGATACCGAAAATGCGATCCGCAACGCGAACTCCCTGACCGCAAAGCTCGATGCGGCGGCGGGCCGGATCGACGGCGTGCTGAAGGCGGCCGAGAGCTTCCTCGGCTCGGCGGCCGGCCAGGAAGGCAAGAGCACCTTCGCGTCCATACGGGAGGCGGCTGATAAGTTCGGTGCCGCCTCCGACAACCTCAGCCGACGCGCGACCGAGATCGCCCAGGGCATCACGCGCTTCACCGGGTCCGGCTCTCGGCAGGTGGAAGGTGTTGCCGTCGACGCACGCCGCACGATTAATACTGTGGGCCGGGCCGCGCAGAACTTGGAACGCAACCCGCAATCGATCATTTTCGGCGGGCGTCCCACGCTTCCCGAATATGGCGGCCAGTAAAGCGTACCAGCCCGACATGCCCGATCTGCCAATGTCCCGGCCCGGCTGGTCCGGCCTCGCGTGCGCGCGCCGGCTTGCCGCGTCCGGCTTCGCCTTGGCTGTCTTGACGGGGATTGCAGGTTGCGGCTCCGCGCCGTCGACCGCCTTCGATTTGAGCTCGGCACGCAGTGCAACACGGGGCGGCCAGATCCAGGGGCAACTCATCGTAGCAGAGCCAACGAGTGTGCAGGCCTTCGAGGCCGAGCGGATCGTTGCCAAGGACCAGGCCGGAACCGTCTCGCTGCTGGGCGGCGGACAATGGGCGGACCGGCTGCCTCGGCTCGTGCAGGCACGGCTGATCGAGACCCTCGAAGGCGCATCCCGCAACCGGGCCGTTGGCCGGCCCGGCGCCGGGATCACGGGTGACAATCAGCTCAACACCGAGATCCGCGCCTTCAACTTCGACGGACGCACCGGCGAGGCTGTGGTCGAGATCTCGGCCAAGCTCGTCGACATCAAGTCGGGCCGCGTCCTGAACGGGCGCGTGTTCACCGCCCGCACGCCCGTCGGCTCGTCCAACGTGGCCGAGGTCGCTCCGGCGCTCGATAAGTCTGCCACGACCGTTTTCGTGAACATCGCGCGCTGGCTCAGCTCCGGCCCGCAAAGCCTGCCGCAGGACCCCAACCTGAGGGTCGGGTCGCTCTAGGAGCCTGGGCCGGCGAGGTCCGGCTCCACGCCGTTTCCTCGAGGGACCGCTCCGCTCAGGGCAGGTTGAGCTGCCAGGATACGCCGAAGCGGTCGTTCACCAGGCGAACCTTCGGCTGAAACCGTATTCCCCGAGCGGCATCAGGGTCTGGCCCCCTTCGCCGAGGGATGCCGTCAGCTGCTCGATCTCGACATCCGACTGGCACGTCACGAACAGCGACAGAGATGGCGTGAAGCTGAAGGCGTGCTTCACGAAGCTGTCGCTGAAGAGCACCTCCATTCCGCCGAGCAGCGCCCGCCCGAGCATCACCGTTCCATCCGGGCCCGGTCCCTCTGGCCCGTATCGCCGGAGTTCGACGACGCGGCTGTCAGGAATGGCGGATACGTAGAAGGTGACCGCCTCCTCGGCGGCTCCCTCGAACATCAGGAACGGCGCAACGGTTTTCACGTCTGACGCCTCCGCAATGGACATGGCGCATTCAGAAGGGGGCGGGACCACCGGGTCCCGCCCATCGCTGCCTTAGTCGAGGCGGCCGCTCGCATGGGCGAGGATCAGAAACACCTTGCCCGTCTCGGAGGACAGATACGTGTGCCGCATCCGGTCGCCGGCCTCACCCTCCGGGAGGCTCTCGAGGAGCCGCTCGAACTCGCCGACATAGCGCTCGACCGTTCGCCGGAAAGCCGGCTCGCTGTCGTGCTTGCGCCGGATCTCGTCGAAGGTCTCGCGGTTCTCGCCGGCATAGAGGTCGCGCGTGAACACGCCCGGCTCGCCGGCCCGGTGGCGGGTCCAGAGACGGAAGGCCTCGTCGCCGCTCACCATGCCGGTGATGTCGGCCGAGATCGCGCCCAGCGAGCCGAGATCGTCGCCATCGCTCGCCGGGTTCGGGGCGGCGGGCTTACGGGCAGCGGGCTTGGGCTCGTCGCGCCGCGCGGCGGGAGGAGCTGCCCGCTCCGCAACCACAGGACGCGGCTCGGCGGCCGGCTCAGGCCGCGTGCGTGTCGGTGCCTCGACGGGCTCCGGACGGCGCAGCGCCGCTTCGGGCGCGCGGGGCTCCGGTGCGCGAGGCTCCGGTGCGCGAGGCTCGGCGGGGGCGAACGCTGCGCGCGGGCCGAAGGATGGCGCCGAGCGCTCAGGCGCACGGACCGGTGCTTCGGCGGCAGGCGCAACGTCGACCGCGCGGTGCGAGCGGGAGACGATGTTGGAGAGCTCGTTCAGGGCCTTGATCTGATCGAGCACGACCCGTCGCATCTCGGCCATGGTCGCCTGGGTCTCGCCGGGCAGGCCCATCACGCCGCGGGCCAGGTCCTCCCGGGCGCGCTCGAGCTCCGCCTGGATGGTCTGCGACACACCCCGGAGGTCGCCCGCCGCCGCCCGGAACTTCGACAGCGCATCGTTGAGGCGCTGGTTCAGCTCGTTCGAGACCTCGCCGGCGGCGATACGGAGCTGTTCCGTCGTCTGCCGCGTCTGGGCCTGGCTCTCGTTGCGCACGCGCTCGAGATGCTGGTCGATCGCCCGCGAAGCCTCTTCCGCCGTCGCCGACAGCGCGGTGCCGATTTCCCGGGCGCGGGTTTCCGCGAGCCTGATCGCCCGCTCCATCGCCTCGGAGATCGCGCCGTTCGCGGTCGTCAGGCCCGTCGAGCTTTCCTCGATCCGGCCGACGAGCTCGTCCAGCGTGTCCTTCCGCTCGGTGAGCGCGCGGCTCATGAGCTGCTCGGCGCGGCCGAACTCGGCGGTCGCCTCGGAGAGCGCCGAGAGGTGCGACCGCGTCGCGCTGGTTAGGTTACGGCCGCGCTCGTCGAGCGCCTCGACCAGGGAAGCGACATCGCCGAGCGCGCTGGACGAAACCTCCTTCAGGCCGTCGACCTGCTCGTTGAGCTGCTCGGACGCGCGGGCTGTCTCGGCGGTCATCTGGGACAGGACACCCCGGAGCTGCTCGATGCGGTTGGCGAGCCCGTCCTCGATCGAGGCCAGGTTGCCGTTCGCCTCGCCGGAGACCTGCTGCAGCAGGCCGTTTGCCTCCTGCAGGCGCTCCAAGATGGTGTTGAACTCCGTCCGGAGGCTCTCCTGCGTCGCCGACAGGCTGAGGACCGCCTGCGACGCGCCTTCGTCCACGGCGCTGCGGAGCGCCTCGACGGAGCCCGTGTAGAGCGTGGTCATCTCCACCAAGCGCTGCCGGAGCGCCGCCAGGATCGCCTCGCCGCGATCGTCGAGCACGCGCACCACCCGGTCCACGGTGCCGTTGATCTCGGACGAGATCTCGTCGCCCCGCGTGCCGATCGCCTCGACCACGGAGCGCCCGCCCTCACCGAAGAGGGTGGAGACCTCGCCGATGCGGGCCTGGAGGGCACCCGCGGCAGCGCGTCCGCCGCGATCGATCGCCGTCGTGAGCTCGCGACCGCGCGTCTCGATGAGGTCGCGGAGCGTCTCAGCTCCTGTCGCCAGCGCCGCCTCGAACTCCTGCGCCCGCTCGGCCAGCACCTCGGCCGCGGCCTGGGAGCGCGTCTCGATCGCCTCGGTCAGCTCGGATCCGCGGGTGCCCACGAGATCGCGCAGGGCGGCCGTGCGGCCGTCGAGCACGATGTGGAACTCCTGCGTGCGCTGGTTGATCGCGTCCGCCGCGGCGCGACCACGCTCCTCGATCGTCTGGGCGATCTCGCCGCCGCGGCCGTCCATGAGGTCGCGGAGGTTCGTCGTGCTCTCGTCGAGAAGCCTCGTGAGCTCGCTGACCCGGCTTTCGACCGTCTCGGCCGCGTCCCTGCTGCCGGCCTCGATCGCGGAGGCGATGCGGGTGCCACTCGCATCGAGGAGGCTCGTCGCGGCCTGGCTGCGGATCGTCAGCACGTCCGCGACGGCACGGCCATGACGGTCCAGGGTTTCCGCGACGCTGGCGCCGCGGGCGTCGAGCATCTCCGCGACGCTCGCCGAGCGCGTCTCGAGCATGTTCGCGAGCTCATTCGTGCGCCCGTCGAAGAGGCTCGAGATCTCCGACATCTGCCTGCCGAGATTGACCGCGATTGAGTCGCTGCGGCGCTCGAGGATGGCGCTCAACGTGGCGCTCCGCTTGTCGAGGAGCTCGGTGAAGGAGGAGGTGCGCTCGTCGAAGATCTGCGCCACCCCGTCCATCTTCTCGCCGACGCGGCTGACGAGCGCGGCCCCGCGCTCGTCGAGCTCGGTGACGAGGGTCGCGCCGCTCCGCTGCACGAGCTCGCCAAACTCGCCCGAGTGGCGCTGGAAGGCAGCGCTGATCTCGGCCATCTGGTTTCCGAGCGTGCCGACGACGGATTGCGCCCGGGTCTCGACCAGATCGGCGAGCTCCCCACCGCGCGCTTCCACCACGTCGCGGAAGGCGTCGGTACGGGTTTCGAACATGTTCGCAAGCCGCTCGGTCGTCTCGTCGAGCGTCATCGTAACCGTTCGGCCGCGCTCCTCGAGCTGGCGTACGAGGCCGGTGCCGCGCTCGTCGAGGAGGCGTGCGAAGGTATCGGTCCCGCTGCGAAGGGCGTCGGTGACGGTCGCAATCCGCCCGTCGAGGGTGGCGGTGATCGTCTCGCCTTCGCGGCCGAGCTGGTCCACCAGTCCCGATCCGCGCTCCTCGAGGAGGCGCGCGAAGCCGTCCGTTCCAGTCCGGAGCGTCTCCGTGACGGCCGCGATGCGGCCGTCGAGCGTGGCGGTGATCGCTTCGCCCTCGCGGCCGAGGCGATCGATGAGGCCTGTCCCACGCTCGTCGAGGAGGCGTGTAAAGGCTGCCGATCCGCCGTCGAACAGGCGGGCCGTCTCCTTGAGCTGCGCCGCCATCGTCCCGGCGATGGTCTGGCCGTGGCGGCCGAGTCCGTCGACGAGGTTGCTGCTCCCGTCGGCGAGAAGGCGGCTGAACTCCGCCATCCGACCTTCCACCGCGCCCGTGATGGACGCGCCCTGCTCCTCGAGACGGCTGACGAGTTCGCCGCCGCGGCGTTCCAGAAGGTCGCCGAAGCTGCGTGCCCCGCCGTCGAACAGCCGAGTGATCTCCGCCATCTGACCGCCGATCGAGGACGCAATGCCCTGGCCCTGCTTCGCCACGATCTCGGCGAGGCCCGTGCCGCGCTGGTCGAGGATACGGCCGATGGCGCCGAGGCGGTTGTCGAGGAGCCCGGTCGCGACATCGACCTGCTCGCCAAGCTTGCCGACGACGCTCTGGCCCTTGGTCTCGATGGCGTCGGCAAGCGCGTTGCCACGCACCTCTATAAGGTTGGAGAGGGCCGTCGAGCGTTCGTCGAGCCGCTCTGCAACGGTTGTCACCCGGTTCTCGAGCGAAACGACGATGGCGTCGCCGCGATTGGCGAGGAGATCGGCGAGGCGCGTGCTGCGCTCGTCGATGAGCCCGGTGAGCGCCTCTGTCCGGTTGTCCAGGACCTCCTGGAAGTTTGAAACCCGCTCGCCGATGCGAACCGCTGCGGCGGTGCCGGAGCGATCGACTGCCGAGACGAGGTCGTTCGAGCGACGCTCCAGCAGGGTGGACAGGGTCGCGGTGCGCGCGTCGAGCGTGCGGGCGACCTCCTCGACCTGGTTGCCGAGCGTTCCGATGACTGCCTGCCCCTTCTCGTGGATCAGGTCCGCGAGTCCGGTGCCGCGATCGCCGACAAGGGCCGAGAGCGTCGCCGTGCGGCTGTCGAGCACGTCCGCGAAGGCGGCCATCTGCGTTGCCAGGGAGGACGCCACGCTTCCGCTCGTGCGATCGATGCCGTCGGTCAGCTCGGCGGCGCGGGTCTGGAGCAGGTCGGCAAAAGCTCTCGAACGGTCCTCGAACAGGCGCTCGAGCTCGTTCATCTGGTTGCCGAGCGTTCCGATGACGCCTTGGCCGCGTGCCTCGAAGTCGGCCGCGAGCCGGGTGCCACGTTCGACGACGAGCCCGCCGAGCGCGGTGGTGCGCTCGTCGATGAGCTTCGTCGCTTCCGCGAGCCGCATGCCGAGCGAACTGATGACGACCTGGCCCGAGCGATCCACCACGTCCGCGAGGCGGTTGCTCTTTTCTTCGAGCATGGTCGAGAGCGCGCCAGTGCGCGTGTCGAGGGCGCCCGTGATCTCGTCCAGGCGGACGCTGAGCGTGCCGGAGACGGCGCGACCGGTCGAGTCGATGCGGCCGACGAGGTCGGCGCCGCGCTCGCGCAGCAACTCGCTCAGGGTGCTCGTTCCGGTCTCGAGGACCGAGCGGGCCTCGCCCACGGTGCCGTCGAGGCGCTCGAGGACGGACCGGCCGGTCGTCTCCAGGCCATCGACGAGCTGCACCCGACGCGTGTCGAGGGCGCTGGTCAGCGCCTCGCCACGACGCTCGACCAACTGGTTGAACTCCGCGATCTGGTTGCCGAGCGTACCGACGAGCGACTGGCCGGTGCGGGCCACCTCGTCCGCGAGATGCGATCGACGCTCGTCCAGCATCGTCCCGAGCCGGATCGTCTGCTCGTCCACCGCCCGCGTGAAGGCTTCCACCTTCCCGTCGAACGTGCCGACGAGCGAGCCCGTCCCGGAATCCAGCAAGCCGGACAGCTCGGAAACCCGGGCGCCGAGGGCCCCGACGATGGACTGGCCGCGCTTCTCCAGGAGTTCCGCGATCGACGCTGCACCTCTGTCGAAGAGGACCGCGAACTCCGTCATGCGGCCACCGAGCGTTCCGAAGATCGCGCGGCCCTTCTCCTCGATCTCGCCCGTGAAGGCTGCGGCGCGCTGATCGACCAGGTCAACGACGGCCGTGCCGCGTTCGTCCACGATCCTGGCGAATTCCTGCGAAGTCGCCGCGATGGTCGCGCCGACGTCGCGGCTCTTCTCGTCCACCACCCGGACGAGCGTCTCGGCATGTGTGCTGAGCGCTTCCTCGATGGCGCGGCTGCGGCCTTCGAGGGTGCCGATGAGGCCCTCCGCGCCGTCGCCGAGACGGCGGTCGATCGCCCGCGTGTGGTCGTCGAGCTGGGTAGCAAGCGCGCCAAGCCGGTCCACGACGCGGTTCTGCAGCGCGTCCACGCCACGCTCGAGCGTGCCGCTCATCTGGCTGGTGCGGTCGCCGAGCACGCGATCGAGCTCCGCCGTGCGGGCCGAGATGAGGTCCGCCGCTTCCGTCGTGCGGGTGAGCGCGCCGCGACCGATCTCGTCTACCTGCGAAGTAAGGGCCTGTTCCAGCTCCTGGCCGCGCTCGGCGAGCATCCGGGCGAGGGCTGCCGTGCTGCTGTCGAGCGTTTCCGCGATTCCCGCGAAGGAGCGGCGGATATCCTGCGTGCGCTCCGTCGCGCGCTGGTCGAGCAGCGTGAGCCCCTGGTCGAGAGCCTCCCGCGTCTCGCGGGCACGATCGCCCATCGTGGCCGCAACGCCTGCCGCTTCGACGGCGACCAGGGCATGCAGCTCCTCGAGGCGCCCTGTGACTGTCTGGGCGAAGGTCCCGACCTCGTCCGAGAGCCGTTCGACGAGGTTGCCACCTCGGCCGACGATCGTCTCTTCGAGCGACTGAAGGCGGGCGCCGAGGGCGGCCTCGATCTCGCGTCCGCCGCTCTCGGCGGTTTCGGCCAGCGACTTTCCGGTCTTCGACAGGACCTCGATGATGCGGGCACTCTGCGAGGCAATCGCGAGCACGACATCCTTGCCGGTGCCGGCGAGGGCGGAATTCGAGTCCGAGGTCTGGCGGGCGAGGGCCTCCGCGATCTCGCGTCCGCGCTCCTCGAAGGACGACCCGACCGCGCCGAGACGGGCCGAAAGCTCCCCCGACACACGGTCGATAACGGATTCGAGCGTCCCCGAGGCCTCGCGGGCCTGGGTCTCAAAGGCGCGGCCGAGGCGGTCCTCGAAGCCGGCGAGGTTGTCCTGAAGCGCCGCACCCTTGATGCGCACGGTCTCGTCGATCTGACGGCCCGCGATCTCGAGCCGGTCGGCGAGCGCGTCGGCTCGCTCGGCAAGGTTGGCGGTGCCAGCCTGGACCACGCCCTCGAGCCGGTCGCGCAGCTCGTCGCCGGCGCGGGCGAAGGCGCCTGCCAGCTCGGCACCGGCTGCCGTGAGCCGGGACTGCGATTCCTCAGTGCGGGTGACGATATCGTCCACGAGCCGCGAGCCGGAGCTGCGGATCTCGGTACCGACCTCGGTCGCCCGGGCGCGGAGCTCGTCGACAACGGACGCACCGGCAGAGCCGATCTGGTCGCGAACGTCGACGCTCTGGGTCACGATCATTTCGCTGACCGTACGGCCGGCATCCTCGATGGCGCGGCTGGCCTCGTCGCTCCGGAGGCGGATCTCCTCGACCAGGCCGGAGCCGATGCCGACGAAGCTCTCGCGCGCGGCGACGCCTTGCCGGGTGATCTCATCAACCAACTCGGTGCCAGACGCGCTGACGCCCTCGCGCAGCTCGGCCGCCCTGGCGGAGATGGCCTCGACCAGGCCGAAGCCGGTCCGGGCAATCTCGCCGCGGGCTTCGCCGCCGCGCAGCACGATCTCGCCGACGATGCCCGTGCCAGTGGCAGCAAGCTCCTCGCGGAGACGCCCGCCGCGCTCGACGATGGCGTCCAGGATCTCGGCCGTGGCGGTCTCGATGTCCTCGCGCGCCTTGCGGCCTTCGCCCGAGATGCGCTCGACGATGCTCCAGCCGGCGCCGTCCATGTGTTCGCGGAACTCGCCGGTGCGTGCGGTGAGCTCATCGAGGACGGAGCGGGTGGCGGTCGCGATGCCGTCGCGCGCTTCCGTGCCGCGGAGGATGATCTCGGAAACGAGCCCAGTCCCGGTCGCGGAGAACTCGTTGCGGAGCTCCGTCCCGCGGCCCGTGATGCTCTCGATGAGGCTCGCGCCCGCGGTCTCGATCGACTCGCGTACGGAGTTGCCGCGGTTCGCGATCTCCTCCGCGATGCCCGATCCGGCCTGCTCCAGGCTCCGGCGCAGCTCGCCGGTTTGAGAGGCGATGGAATTGACGATCGTCTCGCCGGCCGAGGCGAGCTTGTCATTGAGCTCGGCGCCGCGCGCCACGAAGCTCGTCGCCAGTGCCTCGACAGTCTGCTCCAGCGAGGCGCGGACTTCGGTGCCCTGGGCCGCGAGCGAACCGATGACCTCGGAGCCCGTCTGGGCGAGGGTGCGGGTGACGTGGGTCGCGCCATCCTGCAGGCTGCGGGTGAGAATGTCGCCGGTCCGTTCGAGTGCTGCCGTGACGTCCTGGGCCTTACGCTCCAGCGAGGCCGTCACGTCGTCTCCGACGGAGGCGACGCCGACCTTCACATCGTCGGTGGTCGCGGCAAGACGCTCGACGAGCTCCGAACCGCGCACGCCGAGCTCGGCAACCAGCCGCTCGCCCGCCTCGCCGAGGCTGCGCGTCAGGTCCTCGCTGCGCTTGTCGAGCGAGCCGGAGATCCTGTCGCCGACCGTCTCGAGGGCCGCGACCATGCGGTCGGATGCACCTGCGAGTTCGCTCGCGACATGCTCGTGCGAGCCGGAGATAGCAGCGCGGATGCGGTCGGCATTGCCGACCACCGCCTCACGCTGGCTGACGAGCTCCTCGACGAGAGAGCGAATCCGAATCTCGTTGTCGGAATAGGCGCGTTCGAGCGTCGCGATCTCGCTGCGAACGATGGTCTCGAGCTCGCCGGCACGTGCGAGGGCGCGTTCGAGCCCGTCCCCGACGGCCGCCACCTCGCGGCGCACCGCACGCGAGACGTTCATGACAGCGTCGGTCGCGAAATGCTCGGGCTGCGCGAGGCGCACCGCGACCTCACCGACCGCGCGCGCAACGAGCTTCATCTCGGCCGAGCGGACCGCGAGCATCGCGGCGATGAAGAACAGGATGACCGGCGCAACACCGAGGGCGAGGAGCGTCGCCTGCTGCAGCGGGCCGAGACCGCTCAGGTAGTCGCGAACCCCGGCGTCAGCCTGGGAGCCGAGCAGGAAGGCAAGGCCCGCGAGCCAGAGGGCACTCGCGGCGAGGGCGGCGACATAGGCGGAGCGGGACGGACGGACCTTGAGGGCCTGGAGGAAGAGCCCGACCTCCTCGCGGTCGTCGTTCGCGACCTTCTCGCGATCGGGCGAGACGACCCGGCCGGGATCGCCGCCCTGCGGCACGACGCGCGCCGGCGCGGTTCCGCTTGTCGTCTCAGCCAGATGTTCTGAAAGAGCCTGCTCGACCGCCGACATCGCCGCTTGTGTCGGGTTCGCGAGCTTGGGTTCTGTGGCCATGTGCCGTGCCGCCTCGATAACGCAACCCGCGAGCGCGCATGCTTCTTGCGCCTCAACCTCAACGACATTCCCGCCAGAATGCCGCCGACAGCTGAAGTTAACCCGCGTTTACCATGGGCACTCTAGGGTTCGGCCCGACTGATGGGAACCCGCGAGAGGGGGACTCGTGGGAACGTCGTTAACGTCTTGGTGACGATTGCGGCGCGATGTTGCCCGTTCGCACAAGAGGCGAGAGGCCCTTCCGTCCCGGTTCGGCACGGGCGGACGATGCCCAACTATCCTGGGGATTTCGAGGATGGCTGAGGAGCAGGCCCGCCCAGTGGCGCTCGATCTGGTGCTTTTGGCCCGCCAGACCCTCGGGGACCGCGAACTCGAGGCGGACCTTCTGGAGCTCTTCGAGCTGCAGGCGCTTCGGCTCTGGCCGACGATCTCCGGCCCGTACGAGCGGCAGGCTCGGTCGGACGCGGCACACACTTTGAAAGGCGGCGCCGCGGCGGTCGGAGCCGTGGACGTGATGCGGATCGCGGGCGAGCTGGAGCTTCAGCTCGCGGCGGACAAGGCCGAGCCTACGGAACTCGTGGCCTCGCTTGAGGCTGCCATCGATGAGACCTGCCGTGCGATCGCCGCCTGGCGGCGCGCGGGGTAAAGCGGAGGCATACCCTCAAGACGGGTTCTCAGGCCGGCTCGCGCTTTGTAAGAGCGTGTCGCGCGTTCCCCGAGCGGCGCGCATCCGGAGACCCCATGCCGAAGATCACGTTCATCGATGTCGCGGGCACGTCCCGAAGCGTAGACGCGCCCGTCGGCTGGACCGTGATGGAAGCGGCCGTCAAGAACAACGTGCCGGGCATCGAGGCGGAATGCGGGGGCGCCTGCGCCTGCGCGACGTGCCATGTCTATGTCGAGGAGCCCTGGATGGAAAAGGTCGGCGAGCCCCAGCCGATGGAGGCTGACATGCTCGATTTCGCTTCCGATCTGCGCTCCAACTCGCGGCTCTCCTGCCAGATCAAGGTGAAGGACGAACTCGACGGCCTCGTCGTGCGCACACCGGAACGGCAGGGCTGAGCGGTGGCCCGCCCCGTCGTTCTCGTCACGGGCGGCAGCCGCGGCATCGGCGCGGCGATCTGCCGGCTCGCTGCCGCGCGCGGCTACGACGTCGCCGTGAACTTCCGGTCCGAGCGGGGAGCAGCGGAGGCCGTAGTCTCCGAGTGTCGGGCGGTCGGCGCCTCCTCCTGTGCCGTCGCTGGCAACATGGCGGCCGAGGCGGACATCATCCGCGTTTTCGACGAGGCAGCGCGCCAGCTCGGGCCCATCAGACACGTCGTGAACAATGCGGGGATTACCGGGAAGTCCGGCCGGCTGGACGCGACCGACGCCGCGATCATCCGGGACTGCATCGACGTAAATGTCACGGGTGCGATCTTGGTGGCGCGCGAAGCTGCGCGCCGGCTGTCGACCCGCAATGGCGGTCCCGGCGGCTCGATCGTCAACATCTCGTCCGTTGCCGCGACCCTCGGCTCGGCCGGGGAATATGTCTGGTACGCGGCCTCAAAGGCGGCGATCGACGCGCTGACGATAGGCCTTGCGAAGGAACTCGCGACGGAAGGCGTGCGGGTCAACGCGGTCTCGCCCGGGCTGACCGACACGGAGATCCACGCGCGCTCGACGGGCGACGCCGGCCGGGCCGAGAGGCTCGCCCCGATGATCCCCATGGGCCGGATCGGCCAACCGGACGAAATCGCCGAGGCCGTGCTGTTCCTGATGTCCGAGGGCGCGTCCTACACGACGGGGGCAAACATCAGGGTGTCCGGAGGGCGGTGAGCCTCCGGCCGTTGCTGCGCAAAGCCCGATCTTCTCTTGCCAGCCCGGTTTCAACGGCGGCGCAAATCTCGCCCATCGGCACGCCCCAAAACAAAAGAGCAAGGCTTTGTCAGCCCTGCTCTTCGCCTTGCGGCAGATCGACGATGACCCCGGTCTCTCGTAGAGCCGCCCATTCGACGGCGGGACCGGAGTTTGGCTTCCTCCCAGGACTTGGACCCGGCGCACGCTCTTATCTGGGTGCGGCCGATGCGGTCTGTTTATGACAGCGAAATAGCCCTGTCACCCCAAATCTACTCCTGGTCGACGAAAGTAGAGGTCGACCATCTCCGGAACCGAGAAATTTTGCACGTTCTTTCCCGTCTTGCATTCCTGGCCGGATGGCTCGATAGCGAGGCTCACGAGCGCTGTTGACGCGCTTTCGCCGGCGTCCCGCTTCCAGCCCCCGCTTTTTCATGCGCCTGTCCCGCTTCCTTCTGCCGATTCTCCGTGAGGCGCCGCGCGAAGCCGAGATCGCTTCGCACCGGCTCATGCTGCGCGCGGGCATGATCCGCCAGCAATCGGCTGGCATCTATTCCTGGCTGCCGCTCGGCTACCGCGTGCTGCGCAAGATCGAGGCGATCGTGCGCGAGGAGCAGAACCGCTCCGGGGCGATCGAGCTCCTCATGCCGACGATCCAGTCCGCCGATCTCTGGCGCGAATCCGGCCGCTACGACGCCTACGGCAAGGAGATGCTGCGCATCCAGGACCGGCACGAGCGCGACATGCTCTTCGGCCCGACGAACGAGGAGATGATCACCGACATCTTCCGCTCGTATGTGAAATCCTACCGCGACCTGCCGATGAACCTCTACCATATCCAGTGGAAGTTCCGGGACGAGGTCCGGCCGCGTTTCGGCGTAATGCGCTCGCGCGAGTTCCTGATGAAGGACGCCTATTCCTTCGATATCGACCAGGAGGCGGCGCGGCACTCTTACAACAAGATGTTTGTGGCTTACCTGCGCACCTTCGCGCGGCTCGGCCTCAAGTCGATCCCGATGCGCGCCGAATCCGGCCCGATCGGGGGCGACATGAGCCACGAATTCATCATCCTCGCCGCCACCGGCGAGAGCGAGGTGTTCTGCCACAAGGACTACCTCACTTTCGACACGCCACCGGCAGACACGAACTTCGACTCGCGCGAGGATCTGCAGGGCATCGTGGACCGCTGGACCTCGCTCTACGCCGCGACCTCGGAGATGCACGAGGCGGGCGAGTTCCAGAAGCTTCCCGACGGCGACCGGATGTCTGCCCGCGGCATCGAGGTCGGGCACATCTTCTACTTCGGGACGAAATATTCCGAGCCGATGGGCGCCCGGGTCATGGGCCCCGACGGCGCCGAGCACGACGTCCATATGGGGTCCTACGGCATCGGGCCGAGCCGGCTTGTCGCGGCCATCATCGAGGCGAGCCATGACGATGCGGGCATCATCTGGCCGGACGCGATCGCGCCGTTCCAGGTCGGGATTCTCAACCTGCGCGTCGGCGACTCGGCGACCGACGCCGCCTGCGGCGACCTGTATCGCGGGCTGAGCGCGGCCGGGTTCGACGTGCTCTATGACGACCGCGACGACCGCCCGGGCGCGAAATTCGCGACCGCCGACCTGATCGGCCTGCCGTGGCAGGTGATCGTCGGCCCGAAGGGCTTGGCGGACGGCAAGGTCGAGCTGAAGCGCCGGGCGACGGGGGAGCGCGAGATGCTTTCCCCGGCCGATGCGATGCGGCGGATCACCGGCTGGGTGGAATGACGGACAAGAAGCGGACGCTCGGGCTGCCCTTCGCGCTGCCGTTTGCGCTACCTGCTAGGCTACCCTTCGCGCCCTTCGAGTGGCTGCTCGCCGGCCGGTATCTGAAGACCCGCCTGATCGCGCTCTTATCCTTTCTCGGGATCATGCTCGGTGTCGCGACGCTCATCATCGTGCTCTCGGTGATGAACGGCTTTCGCAAGGAGCTCCTCGACAAGCTCGTCGGCATCAACGGTCACATCTTCGTGGCGCCCATCGATAGCCCGCTGACCGACTACCCCGACGTCGCCGAACGGCTGTCCAAGGTCTACGGCGTGAGACGGGCGGTACCCTTCGTCGAGGGCCAAGTCTTCGCCTCCTCCCCCTACAACGGCTCCGGCGCCCTCGTCCGTGGCGTCCGCGGCGAGGACATGCCGAAGATCACGGCAGTCGCGGACAACATCCGCCAGGGTACGATCGATAACTTCGACGCTGCCGGAGGGGTCGCGATCGGGCGGCGCCTTGCCGAGGCGCTCGGCCTGCAGGTCGGCGACTCGATCTCCCTCCTCACGCCCCGCGGGGCCTCCACCCCGTTCGGGACGACCCCGAGGATCAAAGCCTTTCCGGTGGTCGCGGTGTTCGAGATCGGGATGTCGGAGTTCGACGCGACCTTCATCTACATGCCGATGAGCGAGGCGCAGGGCTTCTTCAATCGGGAAGGCGATGCGACGCTGATCGAGATATTCCTCGACGATGCCGACCGGGTGGATGAAGCCCGCTATGCGATCGAGCAGGCGGCTGAGCGGCCGGTGCTCCTGACCGATTGGCGCCAGCGGAACCGCACCTTCTTCTCGGCCCTCGAGGTCGAGCGGAACGTCATGTTCCTGATCCTGACCCTGATCGTGCTCGTCGCGGCCCTGAACATCATCGCGGGCCTCGTGATGCTCGTGAAGGACAAGTCGAGCGACATCGCCATCCTCCGCACCATGGGGGCGACCCGCATGGCCGTGATGCGCATCTTCGTGGTGACGGGCGCGTCGATCGGGATCGTCGGCACGCTGGCCGGCGTAGCGCTCGGGCTCCTCGTCTCGCTGAACATCGAGTCGATCCGTCAGCTGCTCTCGCGCCTGACCGGTGCCAATCTCTTCCCGGCCGAGCTCTATTTCCTGTCGCGTCTGCCCGCCGTGGTGGACCCAAGGGAGGTCACGACGGTGGTCGTTCTCGCCATGGCGCTCTCGCTTCTCGCGACCATGTACCCGTCCTGGCGCGCGGCGCGGCTCGATCCCGTCGAGGCGCTTCGGTACGGCTGACGAGCATGGCGGACGAGGCATCTCCGGCGCTCCGCCTGGAGCGCGTCGAGCGGCGCTATCCCGAGGGGGACGGCTTCCTTGATATCCTGCGGGGGGCGGAGCTTACGCTCCGGCCGGGCGAGATGGTCGCGCTCGTTGCACCGTCGGGAGCCGGGAAGTCGACGCTCCTGCACGTCGCGGGGCTGCTTGAGAAGCCGGATGGCGGCGAGGTCCTCATCGGCGGTCGCTCCACCTCCGCCATGAACGACACCGAACGCACCCGCGTGCGGCGGGAGGAGATCGGCTTCGTCTATCAGTTCCACCATCTCCTGCCCGAGTTCACCGCGCTCGAGAACGTGATCATGCCGCAGATGATCCGCGGCCTCTCGCGTCGGGAGGCGAAGGGTAGGGCCGCCGAGCTCCTCACCTTCCTAGGGCTCGGCGAGCGCCTGACGCACCGCCCGGCCAAGCTCTCCGGCGGCGAGCAGCAGCGCGTGGCGATCGCGCGCGCCGTCGCGAACGCACCGCGCCTCCTCCTCGCCGACGAGCCGACCGGCAACCTCGATCCGCAGACCTCGCGCCACGTCTTCTCGACGCTCATCTCGCTTGTCCGCGCCTCGGGACTCGCGGCGTTGGTTGCGACCCACAATCTCGAACTCGCCGGCCGGATGGATCGTCGGCTCACGCTCCGGGACGGGCTGCTGGTCGACCTCGACTGAGCTCTCGCCGAATCTGGGGACGCGACCGCACGCGGTATCGACTCTTAGGCCGGTCAGTTCGAAAGATGCCCGCCCGCTCAGAATCCGAGACCATGGCGCGCATCCTTCGAGACGTCGGCTTCGTGCATCTGCACGTGCACTCGTCCTATTCCTTGCTGGAAGGCGCGCTGAAGATCGGCGACCTGCAGAAGCTCGCCGAGAAGGACCGGCAGCCGGCGCTGGCGCTCACCGACACCAACAACCTCTTCGGCGCGCTCGAATTTTCGGAAAAGCTCGCGGGCAAGGGCATCCAGCCGATCGCCGGGATGCAGCTCTCCGTCTGTTTCGAGGAGCCGGAGCCGAATTCGCGCCAGCCGGGCGTGAGGGCGTCGAACATCGTCCTCCTCGCGGCGTCCGAGGAAGGCTACGGCAACCTGATGAAACTCGCGAGCCGGGCGCAGTTCGACGTCCCGCTCGGCGAGCCTCCGCATGTACGGGCCGATTGCCTGAAGGAGCACGCGGCCGGGCTGTTCGCGCTCACCGGGGGCTTCACGGGACCGCTGGACACCGCGCTGCGCGAAGGCGGCCGGGCGGACCTTGCGGCGCGCCGGCTCGGGATTCTGCACGAGGCTTATGGCGGCGCGCTCTACCTCGAAATTCAGCGGCACGGCCTGAACTCCGAGCGGATGGTCGAAGGCCAGCTCATCGACATGGCGGATGCGCGCGGCGTCCCGCTCGTCGCGACGAACGAGCCCTTCTTCGCATCGGCCTGCGATTACGAGGCTCAGGACGCGCTTCTTGCGATTGCGGATGGTCGGCTCGTCTCGGACGACAACCGGCGGCGACTTTCACCGGAGCACCGCTTCCGCACGCGGGCCGAGATGGCCGAGCTCTTCGCCGACCTGCCGGACGCGCTCCAGGCGACGGTCGAGATCGCGATGCGCTGCCACTTCCGGGTGAAGACCCGGAAGCCCATCCTGCCAAGCTTCGGGACTGTCGGCAGCACGGAGCCGCTCGACGAGGCGGCCGAGCTCGCCCGGCAGGCGGAGGAGGGGTTGGAGGCGCGGCTCGCTGCGCATGGTCCCGCGCCCGGGCTTACAGTCCGGGAGTACCGCGAGAGGTTGGCCTTCGAGCTCGGCGTCATCACGCGGATGAAGTTCCCGGGCTACTTCCTGATCGTCGCCGATTTCATCAAATGGGCGAAGCAGCACGACATCCCGGTCGGGCCCGGCCGCGGCTCGGGCGCAGGCTCGCTTGTCGCCTATGCCCTGACCATCACGGATCTCGATCCGATCCGGTTCGGCCTGCTCTTCGAGCGCTTCCTGAACCCGGAGCGCGTCTCCATGCCGGATTTCGACATCGACTTCTGCGTCGATGGGCGCGAGCGCGTGATCGAGTACGTCCAGCAGCGCTACGGCGAGCGGCAGGTCGCGCAGATCATCACGTTCGGGACGCTGCTCGCACGCGGCGTCATGCGCGACGTCGGCCGCGTGCTCGAGATGCCATACGGTCAGGTCGACAAGCTGACGAAGCTGGTTCCGAACAACCCGGCAAACCCGGTCACGCTCGACCAGGCGATCGCGGGCGAGCCCAAGCTGCAGGCCGCGGCCGAGGACGAGCCGGTCGTCGGGCGCATGCTTGAGATCGCGAAGAAGCTCGAAGGCCTGCACCGCCATGCTTCGACCCACGCGGCGGGCGTCGTGATCGGCGACCGGCCGCTCGAAGAGCTGGTGCCCCTTTACCGCGACCCGAAAACCGGGATGCGGGTGACGCAGTACAACATGAAGTGGGTCGAGCAGGCCGGGCTGGTAAAGTTCGACTTCCTCGGCCTCAAGACCCTGACGGTGCTGAAGAAGGCCATCGAGCTCATCCACGCCAAGGGGATCGCGATCGACCTCGCGACCATCCCGCTCGACGACAAGAGGACTTACGAGCAGCTCGGGCGTGGCGAGACGGTCGGCGTGTTCCAGGTGGAATCCGCAGGCATGCGGAAGGCGCTCTGCGAGATGGAGGCCGACCGTATTGAGGACCTGATCGCGCTCGTCGCGCTCTACCGGCCGGGCCCGATGGCCAACATCCCGGTCTATTGCGCCCGCAAGCTCGGCCGCGACCCCGATCCCGAGGACACCTGGTACCCGCACCCGAAGCTCGCGCCGATCCTGCGCGAGACCTTCGGCATCATCGTCTACCAGGAGCAGGTCATGGAAGTGGCCAAGCTCCTCGCCGGCTATTCGCTCGGCGGCGCCGACATGCTGCGCCGCGCAATGGGCAAGAAGATCAAGGCGGAGATGGACGCGCAGCGCGACATCTTCGTGAAGGGCTGCGTCGAGGGCGGGCTCGACGAGGACTCGGCGAACACAATCTTCGACCTGCTCGCGAAATTCGCCGATTACGGCTTCAACAAGAGCCACGCTGCGGCCTACGCGCTCGTTGCGTACCAGACGGCCTATCTCAAGGCGAACCATCCGGTCGAGTTCCTGGCCGCGTCCATGACCATGGACCTCGACAACACGGACAAGCTCGGGGAATTCCGCCGCGAGGCGCAGCGTCTCGGCATCAAGGTAGAGCCGCCATCGATCAACAAGTCGGGCGTCGTCTTTCAGGTCGAGCGCGACGGCGAGGGCCAGGGCGCGATCCGATATGCGCTTGCGGCGATCAAGGGCGTAGGCAGGGGGGCTGTCGAGTCGCTGATCGAGGCGCGTGGCGACAAGCCATTCAGGAGCCTGACCGACCTAGCCCAGCGCGTGAACCCGCGCCTCCTCAACAAGCGGACGCTGGAAAACCTCATCTCGGCCGGCGCGTTGGACGAACTCGAGCCCGACCGGGCCCGCGCCACCGCGGCGATTGACGCCATGATGGGCCTGGCCCAGCAGGCACAGGAGATGCGCACGGGCGGCGCGCTCGACATGTTTGGGGGCGTCTCGGGGGACGGCGTCGAACTCCGCATCCCGCTGCACCAGACCTGGCCTGCCTCCGAGCGGCTCAGGAAGGAGTACGAGGCGGTCGGCTTCTTCCTCACCGGCCATCCGCTCGACGAGTATGGCGAGCTTCTGAAGAAGCTCCGCGTCCAGAGCTGGGCCGAGTTCTGCCGCACCGCCAAGGCGAGCGGCGGTTCCGTGGGCCGGGTGGCGGCGAGCGTGCTCGACCGGCAGGAGCGGCGCACCAAAACCGGCAACAAGATGGGCATCGTGAACCTGTCCGATCAGACGGGCCACTACGAGGCGATCATCTTCTCCGAGGGCCTCGTGACCTATCGCGACTTGCTCGAGCCCGGCCGCCCGGTGCTCCTGGTGCTGCAGGCGGGCATCGAGGGAGACGAGGTCCGCGCCCGCATCCAGTCGGTCGAGCCGCTCGACGACGCGCTCGCGCGGCACAAGAACGACATGCGCATCTTCCTGCGCGACCCGCGCCCGATCCCGAGCGTGCAGGAGCGCCTCCGCGCGCGGGGCGCCGAGGCGCGCGGCGAGGGCGAGGTGTCGCTCATCCTCATCCTCGACCAGGGCGAGCGCGAGGTCGAGGTGAAGCTGAAGGGCCGCTACCCGGCCTCGCCCGCCATCGCCGGCGCGCTCAGGGCCGTGCCCGGGGTTGTCGACGTCCAGATGACCTGATCAGGGGAGGGCGCACCCCCTCCCGCCGAGGCGGACGATCAGTTCGTGAATCGGACCGTCTTGTCCTTGCAGATGTCCTGCTCGTGAACGTCGGCTTCGCCGGCGCGCTGGAACGTCGCCGAGATCATCACGGTGCAGGATTTCATCGCCGGAAGCCGGAGGGTGGCTTTCTGGCCGTCCCCGAGTTCCTTGGTCAGCCGCGCCGACTTCCCGTCCCCCGAAACTTCGAGGGCCGTCAAGGCTGAGCCGCTGGCGTTCGTGATCGTGAGCGCTCGGGCGGGCGTCGGCCCCCTCGGCTTGGGCTTGGCCTTCGGCTTAGCGGCCGCGGGCGCTGCAGCACCGTCTGCGGGCGGCGTCAGCGGCGCGGCGGTGCTGCCGGCCGCCGGCGGTTCGAACAACGAGGTCTGCGCCTGCGCGGTGCCGGTGAGAACCAGGCACCCACAGGCGATTACGAACGATTTCCATCCCAACATGACTTGGACCCCCTCGCGGGCCCCGAAGGTAGCGCGCGGCCCGCCCGCGGCGGAGGTTTCCACAATGGTCACGCTTGGTCCAGACGGGTCGGGCCCTCGTCCAAAGCCAAGTCGGACTGGCCCCGTCCTCAGAAATGCTCCTCGATGAACGCAGCGTTCTCCCGGCCGCCAGTGCGGCGGTAGCTCGCCTGCATCATCGGGATGAGGTCCTCCACCTTCTCGGCCACGCCATAATTCAGCTCGAGCCCGGCCCGGATAAAGCCGTGCAGGCGCATATGCGCCAGGAGGTCGATGAGCGGGCGCCAGAAGCCGTTCAGGTCGAGCAGGAGGATCGGCTTCGTGTGCCGGCCGAGCTGAGACCAGGTCATCTGCTCGACGAGCTCTTCCAGCGTGCCGACGCCCCCCGGCAGGGCCACGAAGGCGTCCGACCTGTCGAACATGAGCTGCTTGCGGGTGTGCATGTCGGGCACGACGATCGTCTCCTGCGCCTCGTCCAGCATGTTCTCGCGGCGGCGCAGGAACTCCGGAATGATGCCGGTCACATGCCCGCCGTGGCGCAGCACGGCCCGAGCCGTCGTGCCCATCAGGCCGACATCACCGCCCCCATAAACCAGCCCGAGGCCTGCCTCCGCCAGGTGCCGACCGAATGTCTCGGCGGCCTTCACGAAGGCCGGGTCCTGGCCGGGGCTCGATCCGCAATAGACGCAGACGTTGCGCACCCCGCTGGCCTCGCCCTTGGGCGAGCGGTCGCGGGCCGCCTCATGACCGGGCATGCTATCTCCTTGTTGCAAAACGTGTACGGTCGTAACGTGTAGATAAGAGCGCGGGCTGCCAATCCGAACGTGCGAATGGGAACGACATGAGCGTGGGTTCCGCCAGGACACTTATCCCGGTCCTGGCGATTTTGGCATTCGCCGCGGCGCTCGGGTGGTACTTCAGCCGCGAGCGTGCGCCCGCACCTCAGGTCCCGCCCGGGCCGCCGGCGACGGCGGGAGCGCCCTCGGCTCCGGCCGAGGCACAACTCGCCCAGCCGGCACCAACGCCCAGCGTCACCGCGCCGCAGCAATCGGCCGCGCTCCCATCCCCGGCCGATGTTGCACGCCCGGCGCAGCCGGGTCCGGCTGGCTCGGACCAAGCCCGAGCGGCGGACCAGCCCAAGCAGGCGGGCGCGGCAGAGGACCCGAAGCTGCCCTCCTTCGACGTGGTCCGGGTGGAGCCGACGGGCGAGAGCGTGATTGCCGGGCGCGCGTCTCCCGGCGCGACCGTGGAGCTTCTGCGGAACGGTCAGTCCTTCGCGCGCGTGATCGCCGATGCATCCGGCCTCTTCGCCTTCGTGCCGCCGCCCTTGCCGCCGGGCTCCCACGAGGTTGTGCTCCAGGCGAATACCCCGGACGGTGGAGGCCGCGCACGCTCGGCGCAGAGCGTGACCGTCGTTATCGCAGGCGACCGCAAGCAGACGCCGCTCGTCACGGTGACGGCTCCGGATCAGCCGACGATCATTCTGTCGCGACCCGACGAGCCTTCCGCTGCGCCCGCCGGCAAACCGCCCGCAGGACCGGCGGTTGCGCCCGCGGCACCGGCGGTTGCGTCAGCCGCCAAGCCCGAGGCGACCCCCGCACGTCCTGAGGCGCAACCTGCTCCCGCTAAACGCCCCGAGATTCGCATCGCGACCGTCGAGGCCGAGGGCACGGGACGCCTCTTCGTGTCGGGCCAGGCCGCGCCCGGAGCGACGATCCGGCTCTATCTTAACGACGCGTTCGTAGCGCCGAGCGGGACGGGACCGGATGGCCGGTTGTCCTTCTCGATCGAACGCGGCATCCGGCCCGGCGATTATCGCGTGCGCCTCGACGACGTGGATCCCGTGACCGGCGCCGTGAAGTCACGCGCCGAGGTGCCGTTCACGGTCCCGGCTCCGCCCCCCGTCGCTGTCGCAGGCGCGCCCGTCGGACGGCCGACGGATGCAGCCGGCAGCACCTCGCGGCCGTCGGCCCGAACACCCGACGCAACTGCCGCGCCCGCTGACCGCGCCTCACCAGCCGGCCCGGTGATCGCCGGGGTCCAGCCCGCCGCGCCTGCCAGCACGGTCCCGTCGACCCCGGCAAGCCCTGGAGAGCGCTCCGCGGCAGCAGGCGGCGCGATCGTTCTCGCCGATCCCGGGCAGGTCGTGGTGCCCGAGGTGAACACGGCGATCGTCGCCCGCGGCGACAATCTCTGGCGCATCTCAAAGCGCGTCTACGGCCAGGGTCTGCGCTACACCGTCATCTACGGCGCCAATACGCCCCAGATCCGCAACCCCGACCTCATCTATCCGGGACAGGTCTTCGTGCTCCCGGCGGACAGCGCGCAGACGCGCTGACCACGCGCCTGCGCACGTGCAAGCTGTGCCTCGCTGACCTATATCCCCGGTTCAACCGGATCGAAGAATGCTCGCCCCACCCTCGGGCCTCGAGGCGCCGCAGCCGCGCCCGGGCCTCGTCGCCACGCTGCTCCGGCTCTGGCCGTATCTCTGGCCTTCCGGTCGCCCTGAGTTGCAGCGGCGCGTCTATCTCGCCTTCGGCCTCCTCCTGATCGCGAAGGGTGTGACCATGGTCACGCCCTTCGCCTTCAAATGGGCTACGGACGCGCTTGTGCTCGCGTCCGGCAAGGGAGCGCCGAACGAGGCCGCGAGCCTGCCGGCCTGGATTTCGGGCCTCCCCTGGGGGATCTGGGGTGCGCCGCTCGCGCTCACGATCGCCTACGGCGTCTCGCGAGCCCTCCAGGCGCTGCTCACGCAGGTTCGCGACGGGCTCTTCGCCAAGGTCGCCATGCATGCGGTCCGGCGCCTGGCGCAGAAGACCTTCGAGCACATGCACGCGCTCTCCCTGCGCTTCCACCTGGAGCGCAAGACGGGCGGGCTGACGCGAGTGCTGGAGCGCGGTCGTAACGGCATCGAAGAGCTTTCGCGGCTCTTCGTGCTGCAACTCATCCCGACCATTGTCGAGTTCGCCCTCGTGATCGGCATTCTCGCCTACGAGTTCGACTGGCTCTACTCGGTCGTGGTGATCGCGATGGTCGCAGTCTATCTCGGCTACACCTACAAGGCGACCGAATGGCGGATCTCGATCCGCAAGCAGATGAACGAGTCCGACACGGATGCGAATGTCCGCGCTGTCGATTCGCTTCTGAACTACGAGACGGTGAAGTATTTTGGCGCGGAGCGCCGCGAGGCCGAGCGCTACGACCGCTCGATGCAGCGCTACGAGCGCGCCTCGACCCAGACCTATACCTCGCTCGCGGTGCTGAATTCCGGCCAGGCCGTGATCTTCTCGGCCGGCATGACGGTGATCATGCTGCTCGCGGCGCGGGATATCATGGCCGGGCGCGCGACGATCGGGAGCTTCGTCCTTGTCAACGCGATGCTCGTGCAGCTCTACATCCCGTTGAACTTCATGGGGATGCTCTACCGCGAGATCAAACAGGCGCTGATCGACATCGACGACATGTTCCGGATCATCGGGCAGCATCCCGAGATCGAGGATCGCCCCGGCGCCACACCGCTCGCGGTCCGGGAGGGGGAGGTTCGGTTCGAGGACGTCCATTTCGCCTACACGCCGGCGCGGCCGATCCTGAAGGGAGTGAGCTTCGCGGTCCCGGCCGGCCACACGGTCGCGATCGTCGGCCCGTCGGGCGCCGGCAAGTCGACGATCTCGCGCCTGCTGTTCCGGTTCTACGAGCCTTCGAGCGGCCGCATCACGATCGACGGACAGGACATCGCGGACGTGCAGCAGGCGAGCCTGCGTGCGGCGATCGGCATGGTCCCGCAGGACACCGTCCTGTTCAACGACACGATCGGCTACAACGTCGCCTATGGCCGGGCCGACGCCAGCCCGGAGGATATCGCCGAGGCCGCGCGGCTTGCTCAGATCGACGGCTTTATCAAGATGCTGCCGGAGGGCTACGACACGCCGGTCGGCGAGCGTGGCCTGAAGCTGTCAGGCGGCGAGAAGCAGCGGGTCGCGATCGCCCGCACGATCCTGAAGGGCCCGCCGATCCTGATCCTCGATGAGGCCACCTCGGCCCTCGATTCCTTCACCGAAAAGGAAATCCAGGATGCGCTTGAGCGCGTCTCCCGCGGCCGAACCACGATCGTCATCGCGCACCGGCTCTCGACCGTCGTCGGCGCGGACGAGATCATCGTGCTCGACGGCGGAATCATCGTGGAGCGCGGCACCCATGCCGACCTGCTCGCCGCCGACGGCGTCTATGCGGCCATGTGGGACCGGCAGCGCAAGGCGGCCGAGGCGCTGGAGACGCTGGAGAAGGCGAGGGCGGACGAGCAGCCCTCGCTTCGCGTGAGCATGGCGGGGCAAGCCGGTTGACCATCGGGGACGGGCCTGCGATCCGCAGGCCCGAGGCGGGCACCACAACAGGGCGACATGAGCGACATCTACGAATCGATCCGGCGGCTCTTCGTGCCGATCCGGCGCGAGGGCTACCCGTTCATCGCGATCGCCTTCGTGGCTGCGGTGCTGCTCGGCCTTATCTGGGAGCCGCTCTTCTGGGTGCTCCTGATCATCACTCTCTGGGTCTGCTACTTCTTTCGGGATCCCGAGCGCGTCACGCCGGTCCGCGACGGGCTCGTGGTGTCCCCGGCCGACGGCCGCATTAGCATGATCGTGAACGCCGTGCCGCCGGTGGAGATGGGGCTGCCCGAGGTGCCGATGCTGCGCATCTCCGTCTTCATGAACGTGTTTGATTGCCACGTGAACCGGTCGCCCGTGGCGGGCCGCATCACGCGCGTCGCTTATACCCCCGGGCTGTTCTTGAACGCCGATCTCGACAAGGCGAGCGAGGACAACGAACGCAACGCCCTCGTCATCGAAACGGAGGGCGTGCCGGTCGGCGTCGTCCAGATCGCGGGTCTCGTCGCCCGCCGCATCGTCGATTGGGTGAAGGAGGGTGACAGCCTGGTCACCGGCCAGCGCTTCGGCCTGATCCGGTTCGGCTCCCGCGTGGACGTTTATCTGCCGACGACGACGCAGGTCCTGGTCGGGGTCGGTCAGAAGGCGATCGCGGGCGAGACGGTGCTGGCCGACATCAAGGGTAACGAGGCTGCCCGGACGTACCTAGCATCATGATGCACCTCCGAACCTCCTTGTCGTGCGAGTGCGCGGCTTCTAGCGTGCGCCGGGCCTGAGCCGAGCCGCATGAGCGACATCCTACAGCCCTTCGTTCCCGATCCGGTGGAGCCGCGGCGGCGGATCTTCAACAAGCCGGTCCCGTTCCGTGTCATCGCGCCGAACCTGATCACGCTCATCGCGCTCTGCCTGGGGCTGACCGCGATCCGGCTCGCCTATGAGGGCAGGCTCGAGCCGTCGATCATCGCGATCGTGGTCGCGGCGCTGCTCGACGGAGTGGACGGGCGCCTCGCCCGCCTTCTCAAGGGGACCTCGCGCTTCGGGGCGGAACTCGATTCGCTGGCCGACTTCGTGAATTTCGGCGTCGCGCCCGCGCTTGTTCTCTACAGTTTCATCCTGCACGAGGCGAAGGCCTTGGGCTGGGTCGTCGCCCTCATCTTCGCGATCGCCATGGCGCTGCGACTCGCTCGCTTCAACGTAATGATCGAGGACCCGAACAGGCCGGAGTGGAAGAAGGACTTCTTCGTCGGCATGCCCGCTCCGGCGGGCGCCGGCGTGGTGCTCCTGCCGATCTACCTGCACTTCCTGGGCTGGCCGTCCGAGTGGCAGTTCGTGCCCGTCGTCCTCGGCTATGTGCTCCTGATCGCGCTCCTGATGGTCTCGACGATCCCGACCTATTCCGGGAAGACCATGGGTATGCGCATCCCGCGGGATTGGGTCCTGCCGATCTTCGTCCTCACGGTCGCGGTCTTCGGGCTCGTCGTGAGCTTCCCGTTCGAGGCCCTCGTGATCGTCACGCTGGCCTATCTCGCGACGATCCCGTTCGGCATCACGCATTACCAGCGGCTGAAGCGGCGGCACGCGGCCGCGCCTATGACCCCTCCCGCCGAGCCGGGCCTCGCAGAGACCTGATCAGAGATCTCGGTACCAGCCTGCCTTCGCCTGCAGGCGCGCATGGTTCACCTTCGAGACTGCCCGGACGGGCACGAAGGCGTCCTGCGTCCTGCCAGCCGGCGTGATCGGGGCGGCGAGCGTCCGCCACAACGACGCATTCCAAGCCGTGAAAGCAGCGGACGTGCGCTCCCAGATCACGGCGATCGAAAGCTTGCGGGACATGGGGGCTCCGTGCGTGCCGGCCGGAGAGGCCGTTGCGGTTCACAAGCCGTGCAGGGGCCTCTAAGTTCCCGCCCGGATCGCGGCGTAATCGACGCAAGGACGTGAAGGCGGGAATGTCTGAGGAGAGGGCTGCGGCCGAGGGTAGCGGCGGCAGCGAGTTTCCCCGTCTTGTTCTCGCATCGGCGTCTCCGCGCCGCTTGGCGCTGCTGCGCCAGATCGGCCTCGAGCCGGACGAGATTCGCGCGGCCGAAATCGATGAATCCCCGCTCAAGCAGGAGCTTCCTCGGGACCTCGCCCGCCGCCTTGCGCGGCAGAAGGCGGCGGCTGCGGGGGAGGGCGGAGCGCCGTGTTTCCTGCTCGCCGCCGACACCGTGGTAGCCGTCGGCCGTCGCATCCTGCCGAAAGCGGAGACGGAGGAGCAGGCGCGTGCCTGCCTCGCACTGCTCTCCGGCCGCGCGCACCGCGTCTATACCGGGCTCGCGCTCACAAGCCCCGCCGGGAAGGTGCGTGAGCGCCTGATCGAGACGCGAGTGAAGTTCAAGCGACTCTCCGAGCCCGAGCTCGCCTCGTATCTCGCGTCGGGGGAGTGGCAGGGAAAGGCCGGCGGCTATGCCATTCAGGGCCTTGCCGCGGCGTTCGTGCTGAACATCGTCGGATCCTACAGCTCGGTCGTCGGCCTGCCGCTCTACGAGACGGCAGCGCTGCTCGGCGGCGAAGGGTATCCGGTCCGGCACGGCTGGGCGAAGGCGAGGTCGGCATCATGAACATGGCTCTTTGGCTCGAGCGCATGGCCAAAGCCCAGCCTGGCGCGCCGGCGCTCGCGCACGGCACGCGCCTCGTGCGCAGCTATGGCGAGCTCGGCGAGCGTGTCGCCCGCATCGCCGGCGCGCTGAGGGGAGAGCTAGGGTTGGCACCCGGCGACCGCGTCGCGATCTTCGCCAAGAACAGCCCCGCCTTTCTCGAAGCGCTCTACGCGACCTGGCATGCCGGGCTCGTCGCGGTGCCGGTGAACGCCAAGTTGCACGGCGCCGAGCTCGCCTATGTGCTGGAGCATTCGGGCGCGCGGGTCTGCTTCGTGTCGCGTGACGTCGAGGCGGCCGCAGCCGCGCATGCACCACCCACGCTCGAGCGTCTCATCCGGCTAGATGGTCCGGATTTCGAGACATTCGCCCGGGCCGATGCCCTCCCGCTCCTCGACCGGCGCAGGGACGACCTCGCCTGGCTGTTCTACACCAGCGGGACCACCGGCCGGCCGAAGGGCGCCATGCTCAGTCACGGCAACCTCGCCGCGGCCTCCTTCGCGTATGCGCTCGAGGTGGACCCGATCGCGCCTGGCGATTCGATTCTCCACGCCGCCCCGATGAGTCATGGCTCGGGGCTCTACATCATGGCTCACGTGATGCGCGGCGGGATCAACGTCGTGCCCGAGTCCGGCGGCTTCGAACCGGACGAGATCGCCCTGACATTCGCGCATTGGCGGCGCATGTCGATGTTCGCCGCCCCGACCATGGTGAAGCGCCTCGTATCCGGCGCGCCGAACCTCGACCCCGCCGCCATCCGCACGATCATCTATGGTGGGGCCCCAATGTATGTGGAAGATGCGCTCGCGGCCTTAGACCGCTTCGGCCCGCGCTTCGCCCAGATCTACGGCCAGGGCGAGAGCCCGATGACGATCACCACGCTAGCCAAGAGCGAGATCGCCGATCGTGATCACCCTGCCTGGCTCGAGCGCCTCGGCTCCACCGGGCGCGCCTATGCGGGGATCGAGACGCATGCGGTCGATGGCGAGGACCGGCCGCTCCCGCCGGGCGAGACGGGCGAGATCGTCGCCCGCGGCGACGCCGTGATGCTGGGCTACTGGCGGAACGAGGAGGCAAGTGCCGCGACGCTGCGCGGCGGGTGGCTCCACACGGGCGATGTCGGCGCGTTCGACGAGCGCGGCTACCTCACACTCAAGGATCGGTCCAAGGACGTCGTGATCTCCGGCGGGTCGAACATCTATCCGCGCGAGGTCGAGGAGGTGCTGCTGACGCATCCCGGCGTGCGGGAGGTTTCCGTCATCGGCCGGCCCGACCCCGAATGGGGGGAGGTCGTCGTGGCCTATGTGGTCGGCGAGGCCCGCGCGCCGGAGCTCGACGAGCTCTGCCTGTCCCGCATCGCGCGGTTCAAGCGGCCGAAGGACTATGTCTTCCTCGAGAATCTGCCGAAGAACAACTACGGCAAGGTGCTGAAGACGGAGCTGCGCGCCCGGGACAAAGGAGCGACAGCGGAGAACGTGACGTGAGCGAAGACAGAACCGGGCCCGCCTGCCCGATCTGCGGCGAACCCCGCTCGCCGAAGCACCGCCCGTTCTGTTCTGCGCGCTGCGCGGATGCCGACCTGCAGCGTTGGCTCAGCGACGTTTACGTGATCCCGGTCCACGAGGACGAGGAGCCGCAAGAGGCGAGGGAATGCGACGAGGTTGCTGGACAGCGCGAGCGAGGCCGCCTATAAGCCCGGCCTCCGCTTCGGACAGCCTCCGCGGCAGGACGCCCAGGTAGCTCAGTTGGTAGAGCATGCGACTGAAAATCGCAGTGTCGGTGGTTCGATTCCGCCCCTGGGCACCATCTCCCTTCTAGTCGCGAGTCGGTCCGACTAGCTCGAGAGCCGCTCGGCTTGTGCCTGGTCGAACCTAGCGCCGGAATCTGATCGCCCGTCCGAAGGTGCGGCCCGGCCGAAGCCGGGCCGGCGCTCCTCACATCTCCATCTTCATCGGCTCGGGGAAGTAGCGGAACCCGTCGCCCTGCTTTGCCACATGGCCGATCCCCGGCCAGGCGAAATGATAGGCGAGGATCGGCACGCGCTTCTCCGACAGCATCGTCAGCATCTTCACCCGGGTCTGGGCCGATTGCTTCGGATCGGTGTCGTAGGCGAACTCCGTGAGCGGCTTCTGCATCAGCAGGACGGGATGGTGAGTCAGGTCCCCGATGTAGCAGAGCTGCCGGTTGCCGTTGGAGATCATGAAGATTGTGTGCCCGACCGTATGGCCCGGCGCCGCCATGGCAGTGACGCCGGGCAGGAATTCCTGTCCGTCCTTGAAGAAGACGAGCCGGTCGCGGATCGGCAGCAGGTTCTTCCGAGCGGTGTCGAGGAAGGCCTTGAATTCGTTGGCAACCTTGGTCTCGTCCGTCCAGAAGTCCAAATCGGACTGGCTGATGTAGAACCGCGCGTTGGGAAAGTTGCTCTTCCCGTCGTCGCCGACGCAGCCGCCGCAATGGTCGATATGGGCGTGGCTCATGACGACCGCATCGATGTCCTTCGGGTCGATGCCGGCCTGCTTCATCGTCTTCAGAAGCTTGCCGGTGGTCGGCCCGAAGAGCTGCAGGCTGCCCATGCCGGTGTCGAACAGGACCATCCGCTCGCCGGTGTTCAGGATTAGGATGTTCTGCTCCAGCACGGCGTTGTTCGTCGGCAGGAAATTGTCCTGGAGCTGCTTGTCCATCTCCTGCGCCGACAGGCCGGTGAAGTTGGTGTGCGGGTCGCCGAGCGGGAGCGTGCCGTCGGACACGACGGTCGCCTCCGCGTCGCCGAACTTGAACCGGTAGAAATAGGGCGCCGGGGTCCCCAACAAGGGGGCTTTCGCGAGACCCTCGCCCGGGCCTCCCAGGGCGATCGCCCCACCGCCGATTGCCGCACCAAGCAGGGCGTGGCGGCGCGTGAAGCCGTGTGCGTTGCGGTGCATCGCGATGCCTCCTCGTTTCCTCGGCATCCATCGTTGTGTCCCGTCGCGGCGGATGCGGGCGCGTCGGGCGAGCGCAGAATAGCACCTAGCCTTCCTGCCACCACCGAAAAGCTTGCGTCCGACCGGTCCAGGCGCGAAAGCAGCCGTCGAACCGGGGAGCCACGGGAGCCGGCGGATGAGCCAGACCATCTACGACAAGGAGAGCCTGTCGGCTCACCCGCCCTATCTGCACGCGGATTACGCCTCGACCCGTAAGCGCTCGCCCTCGAAGCCGCTGATCATCATCCCCCAGACCCTCTCGGAGGTGACCGGGCCGGTCTACGGCCACGACGTGGTCCAGGATGGCGACAACGACCTCACACGCCAGCATGCGGGAGAGCCGCTCGGCGAGCGGATCGTCGTGACCGGCCGGGTGCTCGACGAGGCCGGCAGGCCCGTACCGAACACGCTCGTCGAGATCTGGCAGGCGAACGCGGCAGGCCGCTACATCCATGTGCGCGACCAGCATCCGGCGCCGCTCGATCCGAACTTCTCTGGCGCGGGCCGTGTCGTGACGGATGCCGAAGGGCGCTACCGCTTCACCACCATCAAGCCCGGCGCCTATCCCTGGCGGAACCACCCGAATGCATGGCGCCCGGCGCATATCCATTTCTCGCTGTTCGGGCCCTCCTTCCTGACGCGGCTCGTGACGCAGATGTACTTCCCGGGCGACCCGCTCTTCCCCTTCGACCCGATCTTCAACTCGATATCGGACGAGCGGGCGCGGAACCGCCTCATCGCCCGCTTCGACCTCGAGACGACCGAACCTGAATGGGCGCTCGGCTACCAGTTCGACTTCGTGCTGCGCGGCCGCGACGCGACGCCCCTCGAGGAACCGCATGATGACTGACGCCCGCCGCTACGGCGTCCAGCCCAGGGAGCCGGACGGGATCACGCCGTCCCAGACGGTCGGTCCGTTCTTCGCCTACGTGCTCACCCCGCACGAATACGAGACGCGGGAGATCTTCACGAGCGAGGTCGCGACCCCCGATGCCACCGGACAGCGGATCCGGGTCGAGGGCTACGTCATCGACGGCGACGGGGAGCCGATCATCGACGCGATGCTCGAGATCTGGCAGGCCGACGGAGACGGCAACTACGCTGGCACAAAGGAGCAGCCGCGGCCGAACGTGGCCTTCAAGGGCTTTGGCCGCAGCGACGTGGATTCGAACGGCTTCTTCTCGTTTCGCACGGTGAAGCCCGGCCAGGTGCCCGGGCCGAACGGGACGATGCAGGCGCCGCACATCAATGTCACCATCTTCGCGCGCGGGCTCCTGAAGCATCTCATCACCCGCATCTATTTCGACGGAGAGCCGGGGAACGAGACCGATCCGATCCTGACCCTTGTGCCGGAGGACCGGCGGGGAACCCTGATCGCCTCACGCAGGGACCGGGGCGGGGAGACCGTCTACACCTTCAACATCCGCCTCCAGGGCGACGGCGAAACCGTCTTCTTCGAGGCCTGAGAACCACTCGGTGCGCCGCCCAAAGCGCAACCCGCGGAGTCGTCCATGAATCCCGTCGTCATCGCCGTCGCGATCACCGGTTCGGTGCCGCGCAAGAAGGACAATCCCGCGGTTCCGACCACGCCGGCGGAGCAGATCGAATCGACCCATCAGGCTTTCGAAGCCGGGGCGACGCTCGTCCATATCCACGTGCGAAACGACGACGAGACGCCATCCTCCGACCCGGAGCGTTTCCGGGCCGTGGAGGAAGGGGTGTCGAAGCACTGCCCCGGCATGATCATTCAGTTCTCGACCGGCGGACGGGGACGCGACCAGGCCGCCCGCGGCTCCTCGCTGTCGTTGAAGCCCGACATGGCGTCGCTTTCGACGGGCTCGGTCAACTTCCCGAGCATCATCTACGAGAACCACCCGCTGCTGGTGGAAGACCTCGCAACCAAGATGCGGGACAACGCCATCCTGCCGGAGATCGAGATCTTCGACCTGTCGCATATCCACGCCGCCCGCCGCCTCGTGGAGGCCGGGCTCATGAACGATCGCCCGCATGTGCAGTTCGTCATGGGCGTGAAGAACGCGATGCCCGCCGAGGAGCATCTGCTCGAGATCCTGCTCGCCGAGACGCGGCGCATCCTTCCGCACGCGACCTGGACCGCGGCGGGGATCGGCCGCAACCAGTCGGTCGTCATGGATTGGGCGCTGGCGCGGGGCGCGGACGCCGTCCGCACGGGACTGGAGGACAACGTCCGCGTGTCGAAGGAGCGCCTTGCCGCGAGCAACGCCGAACTCGTGAGCATCGCGGCCGACGCCGTGCGCCGGCACGGACGCGAGGTCGCGAGCCCGGCCCAGGCCCGCCGCCTTCTGGGTTTGCGCGCCGCCTGACCGGAGCCGATGCCCGATCCGCTGCCGATATCCGTCTTCGTCATCGCCAAGAACGAGGCGGACCGGATCGGTAGGACGCTCGAAGCCGTCCGCGATCTCACGGACGATCTCGTCCTGGTGGATTCCGGCTCGAACGACGGGACGGTTGAGATCGCGCGCGCGCTCGGGGCACGCGTCTTCCATAACGACTGGCCTGGCTACGGTCCGCAGAAGCGCTTCGCCGAGGAGCAGTGCCGGCACGACTGGCTCCTGAACCTCGATGCAGACGAGGTCGCGCCCCCCGAACTCGGAGCCGAGATCCGCGCGCTGTTCTCCAGGCGGGATGGGCCCGGTTTGGATGCGTTCAGGATCGGGATCGCGGAGGTCTTTCCCGGAGAAGGGAAACCGCACCCGCTTGCCTATACGCTCTGGCCGGTTCGTCTGTATCGCCGCAGCCGGGGCCGGTATTCCGCCTCTCCGGTGCACGATCGGGTTGACCTCGATCCTGGCGCCACCGTCGGCCGGTTGCGGGCGAAGCTGCACCACTTCTCCGTCCGCTCGCTCGGCGACCAGCTCGAGAAGCTCAACCGCTACTCCAGCCAGCAAGCGGACGACCTGGAGGCACGGGGGGTCACGATTCCGACTTGGCGCGCGTTCTTCGAGCTGCCGGCCGCGTTCCTGAAAGCTTATCTCGGCCGCCGCCATTTCGTGCGCGGCACGTACGGGTTTCTGACCGCGATGAACTACGCGATGTCGCGGCATATGCGCCTGGCGAAACACTACGAACGACGGCGCTTCCGCAGGAGGCCGGGAACACGCCCGAACTAGCCCTTTCGTCCTGTGCAGGCGCCGCCCGTCCGGGCTTGACGGGGCAGGCGGACGGAAGGAATGTGGTATGCCAAATACCAGATTGGAGGGTATCTGCGGCCCGTACATGGCAGGTTGACCTACTTGGGCCGCCCTTGCCGCAAGACTTCGCCGTCTCTCTGGCGATTAAACTCCAGACGAACGCAGACCAGCAAAGGTCTGCACCAGCATGCCTCAGGGGCAAAGGGCATGTTGCGAATAAGGAAGAGCCCCGGAAACGCTGAGGATACATGGCTACGATTGCTGCTGCCCCGCCCCGGGCGGGTACGAACAGATGGGTGCAACTCGCGGTGGGCGTCGCCTGCATGGTGGCGGCCGCGAACATCCAGTACGCGTGGACGCTCTTCGTCCCCGAGATCCAGAAGACCTTCAGTTGGAGCCGCGCGTCGATCCAGACCGCGTTCACGGTCTTCGTGGTCGTCCAGACCTGGCTGACGCCGATCGAAGGGTACTTCATCGACAAGTACGGCCCGCGCTTTCCGGTCGTCATCGGGGGCCTCTTGACCGGCCTGTCCTGGGTCATGGATTCCTACGCGACCTCGCTGACGGCCTTCTATGTCGCAGCGGCGGTCGGCGGCGTCGGGGTCGGCTGCGTCTACGCGGCCTGCGTCAACTCCGCCTTGAAGTGGTTCCCGGACAAGCGCGGCCTTGCGGTCGGCCTGACCGCGGGCGCTTACGGCGCTGGCTCGGCGCTCACCATTCTGCCGATTGCCAGCATGATCCAGAGCTCCGGCTACCAGCACACGTTCCTGGTGTTCGGCTTGATCCAGGGTGCCATCATCTTCTGCCTCGGCTGGTTTCTCCAGCCGCCGACCGAGAAGCTGCAGCAATCGACGGCGGTTCTGCAGAGCCGACGCGATTACACGCTCGGCGAGGCGCTGCAGACGCCGGTCTTCTACCTGCTCCTGCTGATGTTCATCTGCACCGTGACCGGCGGCCTGATGGCTGTCGCTCAGCTCAGCCTGATCGCGCAGGATCTCGGCGTGAAGGACCACCCGATCAACCTCGGCTTCATGGTGATGGCCGCGCTCCCCTTCGCCCTGATGCTCGACCGGATCATGAACGGCTTCTCCCGGCCGTTCTTCGGGTGGATCTCGGACCGGATCGGCCGCGAGAAGACGATGTTCATCGCCTTCTCGCTCGAAGGGCTCGGGATCATCGCGCTCGGCAAGTTCGGCGCGAACCCGTGGGCGTTCCTGATCCTGTCCGGCGTCGTCTTTCTAGCCTGGGGCGAGGTCTACAGCCTCTTCTCCGCCACTGCGGCGGACACTTTCGGCACCAAGCACGTCGGCAAGATCTACGGCCTGCTCTACTGCGCCAAGGGCGTGGCCGCCCTGATGGTGCCGTTCGCCAACATCATCATGGAGGCGACAGGAACCTGGACGACCGTTCTCTACACGGTCGCCGCGATGGACATCACGGCTGCGCTCCTCGCCATCCTCGTGCTGAGGCCGATGCTGAAGCGGCACCATGCTCAGAACGAGGCCTCTGCCGCGGAGCGGGCGTCGGTCGGAATGGGCTTCCAGCCGGAATGGGGCCTCCGCCGGACCTGAGCCGGCCGGCCCTCAACATCTGAAGACTCGCGAAGGCGGCCTTGGCCGCCTTCGTTGACGTGAGGCGGGGCGTCGTGCGAGGAACGCCGCCCAACGGAGACGTGGCCGAGAGGCTGAAGGCGGCGGTTTGCTAAACCGTTATACCGCCAAAAGCGGTATCAGGGGTTCGAATCCCCTCGTCTCCGCCACCCGCACGTGAGAACGCGCCCACAGTCCGCTCGATCTCGAACTGCCGGCAGACGCTCACCCGAATCCATGGCGTCCGATCCGCGCGAAGAGCTCTACGCCGTCCGCTTCACCACGACCCTCGGGTCGGCTGAGGTGTGGTGCCGATCCAAGACGAGCCCTTCCACTGCCAAAGCCCGCACTGTCCCCGGCCGTGACGTAGCTGAAGGGGTCCTCGACGGCGATCTCCGCCTTCAAGCGACCATGGGCCCGCCCGCGCGGTTTGCAGGGCTCAACGGGGCGACCTGAGCGATGTCACAGCTCACGCAGGTGCTCCTGCTGCTTGGCGCAGCGGTCGCGATGTTCGCGCTGAACCGCCCGCGGATGGACGTGGTCGGGCTCATCATGATGACGGCTCTGCCCCTTACGGGCGTGCTCACGATGGGCGAGGCGCTGGCCGGTCTCGCGGATCCCAACGTGGTCTTGATCGCGGCCTTGTTCGTGATCGGCGAGGCGCTCGTGCGCACCGGTGTCGCGCAGCGGCTCGGCGACTGGCTCGCCGTGCGAGCACGGACGAGCGAAGCCCGCCTTGTTGCGCTCCTGATGGCCGCCACCGCCGGGATGGGATCGTTCATGTCTTCGACGGGCGTCGTCGCGATCTTCATCCCGATCGTGCTGCGCATTGCCCAGACGGCCAAGATCCCGGCCGGACGCTTGATGATGCCCCTGTCGGTGGCGGCGCTCGTGAGCGGCATGATGACCCTGGTCGGCACGGCGCCGAACCTCGTCGTTCACGCGGAACTCACGCGGCAGGGCCAAGAGGGCTTCGGCTTCTTCAGCTTCACGCCGTTCGGCTTGCCGATCCTGGCCGTCGCGGTCCTCTACATGCTGGTTGCACGTCGGTTCCTGAACTCGGGCGCCGCGACGGCCCCATCCCGGCGCGTCGGGCTGCTGAACTGGATCGAGGAATACGGCCTGTCCGGCCGCGAGCGGCGCCTCCGCATACGCCCCGGTTCGCCGCTGGCCGGTACCCGGCTCGATGCGCTCGATCTGCGTGCGAGCGCCGGCATCAACATCATCGCGATCGCGCGAGACGCACGTTGGGGACGCAAGCTGATCCAGCCGCAAGCCGATACGGTCCTCGCGGGAGGCGACATCCTGATGCTCGATCTGCGCAGGGACAGCCTCGACCTGCAAGATTTCGTCCGCGCCAACGCCCTGGACGAGATACCCGCCTCCGGGCAGTGGTTCACCGACGCGGCGCAAGAGATCGGGATGGCACAGCTGATCGTGCCGCCGACCTCCCGCCTGGTTGGAAGAACGGTTGTCGAGGCGCGGTTCAGGACCACCTACGGCCTTGCCGTGATCGGGATCAAGCACGGCAGCCAGCCCGTAGCCGGGGACCTGCTGAGCGAGCGGGTGCGGGTCGGCGACACCCTGCTCGTGGTCGGCCGCTGGAACGCAATCCGCCGAGTGCACGCCGATCGCAGCGACCTCGTCCTGCTCGATCTTCCGACCGAGTCGGACGATACCTTGCCCGAACGTCACCGGGCCCCGCTCGCCCTTGCCGTTCTGGCACTGGTGGTCGTCCTGATGGGGTCCGGCGTGGTGCCGAACGTCCAGGCGGCGCTTCTCGGGTGCCTGCTCCTTGGCCTGTTCCGCTGCATCGACATGCCAGCGGCGTACCGGTCCATTCACTGGCAGAGCCTGATCCTGATCGCCGGCATGCTGCCATTCTCGCTGGCCCTGCAGCGCACCGGCGGGGTGGAACTGGCGGCGCGGGCGTTGCTGGACGCGTTGGGTGGAGCGGACCCGCGCCTGCTCCTCGCCGCTCTCTTCGCGGCGACCGCCGGGCTCGGGCTGTTCATTTCGAACACGGCGACCGCCGTGTTGATGGCGCCGGTTGCCCTCGCGGTTGCGGGGGAGCTTGACCTTAACCCTCAGCCTTTCGCCATGACGGTGGCGCTTGCCGCCTCCGCAGCCTTCATGACCCCGGTCTCGTCCCCCGTGAATACGCTGGTCGTCGGCCCCGGCGGCTATCGCTTCATGGACTTTGTTCGCATCGGGGTACCTCTCGCGCTGCTGAGTCTGATCACCAGCGTCGCTCTGGTTCCGCTTCTCCTCCCGTTCTGAGCGCCGCCGGTCGGCGCCCATTTCGTTAAGCGTTTCCTCTGCATCGTCCACGCGTTCGGCGCCAGCCGGGAACGCTCGCGCGCTCTGCCGCTTGTTCTGGCGCTCTATTGCCAAGCTAAGGCCGGTTGGCCGCTCGCGGAATCATGCAGGCCCAAACCCGAATTTCCCAGTCGGACACTCCCATCCTGGTGCCGGGCCGGAACTGCTGGCGCGTCGCGGAGGCCGAGCGCGCCGCGATTCTCATCGACGCGGCTGAGTATTTTGCGCGTTTGGCTGAGGCCTTCTCACAGGCCGAGCGCTCGATCACGATCATAGGCTGGGACTTCGACGGCCGGATCTGCTTGCGGCCCGACCTTGGGCCGGATGCCGAGCCGCTCGGGTCGTTCCTACGAGCCCTGGTCGAGGCGAAGCCGGCGCTCGAGGTGAGGATTCTCATCTGGAGCGTCGCCGTCGTTCATGCGCCTGGCTCGCCGCTCGAGCTCCTTGTCGGGGCGGAGTGGCAGAACCATCCACGCATCCAGGTGAAGCTCGACACCGAGCATCCGGTCTATGCGGCGCACCATCAGAAGATCGTCGTCGTCGATGACCGCGTCGCCTTCGTTGGCGGCATCGATCTCACGGTCCAGCGCTGGGATACACCCGACCACGCAGCGGATGCCCATCATCGTCGTGATCCCGACGGAAAACCCTACAGCCCAGTGCACGATGTGCAGATGGCGGTGGACGGCGAGGCTGCCCGGGCCGTGGCCGAGCTCGCGCGAGCGCGCTGGCGCTACGGGACGAAGCAGGATGTCCCGCCGGCCGATGCCGAGCACGACCCATGGCCGGCCTCCCTCCCGGCGCACTTCGAGCATTGCTGCGTCGGGATCGCGCGAACCGCTCCGGGGTGGGGTGAGGCGCCGGCCTACGCTGAAGGGGCGGTGCTCACGGTCGATGCCCTGAGGGCCGCCAAAAACTGCATCTACATCGAGGCGCAGTACCTCACGGCCGACTTCCTCGGCGACATCCTCGAGGAGCAACTCCAGCGGCCGGTGGGGCCGGAAATCGTTGTGGTGCTGACGCGCGAATCGCACGGCTTCGCCGAACGCTGGGTCATGGGACACAACCGAGACCATCTTCTGCGCCGCCTCAAGCGGGCGGACCTGCATGGCCGGCTCAGGGTCTTCTACCCGGTCGTGCCTGGGGATGCGGGCGAGTGCGAGGTGCTGGTCCACGCCAAGGTGGCGATCGTCGACAACCAGCTCCTGCGGGTCGGCTCGTCGAATCTCAACAACCGATCGATCGCGCTCGACACCGAATGCGATCTCGCGATCGAGGCGCGAAGCGATGCGACGCGGCAGCGGATTGCGGTGATACGAGACACGCTCCTCGGCGAGCATCTCGGCGTCTCACCGGCCACGGTCCAGGAAGCCGTTCGGAAGGAGGGTTCGCTCGTGCGGGCCATCGATCGGCTGAACACCGGCCCTCGCTGCCTGCGCCCATTCACGGTCGACGAGGCGGTCGCTCCGGCGCGCCAGGTGCTCGGCACTGCCTTATTCGACCCGAAGCGCCCCTTCCGGCTCCTGCGGCCAGTGATGCGGCTCCTTTCCTCCGTTCGAGCCCCGGCGGTCCGCCGCCGCGCCTGAACGCCGGAAGATGAGTTCCGCCATCCCGAAGGTGCAAAGACCGAGCGCGAGCGGGATGAGGAAATAGATGACCCGGAACGCAATCAACGGGCCGATCAGGCTCGCGCCGGGTAAGAGATACATGACGGCTGTTTCGATCACCCCGAGCCCACCCGGCACATGGGTCAAGAGCGTCATGACGTTACCGGTGACGTACGCGGTCGCGACATCGAGATAGCGGGCCTCCGAGGCCGCAGCCAAAGCCGCGCTGAGACAGGCCGCCACGAACGCGAAATTGACGCTCCCGATCGCGATCTGCCCGAGGGCAAGGCGCAGGGGCGGCATCTCCAGGACCCAGCCGCGGATCGAAACGGTTCCTCGGAGCCTCGCGGCCAGGATGAGGTAGATGCATGCGAGCACGACGCAGGCAGCACCGAGGAGCCGGACCAGCCCGGGCGCTAGACCCGTGAACGAGGCAGGGATGTCAGGCCTGAGGAGCAGCGCAGCGGCACCGAGCACCAGAAGCCCGAGCCCGACGGTCGTGCCGCAGAACAGGACGACCTTCGCGACGTCTCCGGCGGACAATCCCCAGCGCGAATAATAGCGGTAACGGAAGGCACCGCTGCTGATCCCGGCGAAGCCGATCGAGTGCCCGAGCGACAGGCTGACAAAGGAGGCCAGCGCAGTCCTACCGTAGGGCAGGGGCCTTCGGACGTAGCGGAGCGCCAGCCAATCGAAGCCGGTGAGGCAAAGATAGCTCGCGGCTGCGAAGAGACCCGCAAGCCCGAGATTCGCGACCGGGACAGCCCTGATGGAGGCGACGATCTCGTCGAGGCTGTAGCGGCTGAGCCCGCGATGAAGGAGATAGGCCGCGAGCGCGAGCCCAAGCACGGCGAAGAGGTAGCTCAGCCACCTGCGACGGCGACGCGCTGTTTCGCGGCGAGCCATTCTCAGTGAAGCGTGCCTGCCTGCCGGGCGGGCCCGGGCAGGAGCTTGAACTCGACGAGGAGCGGAAGATGGTCGGACGCGACGCGCGACAGCGGCGTCCGGATCGTCTCGACCCGCACGACCTCGACGCAGCTGTTCACGAAGACATGGTCGAGGCGAAGAAAGGGCAGCCGGCTCGGATAAGTCGGGCGGGGCCGCCCGGCCGAGAGCAGCTGCGCATCCCGAAGCTTCTGCGCGATGCGCCGATACGCGCGGGAGGACGGGACGGCGTTGAGGTCGCCAACTAGCATGAGCGGCGAGGCGGGCAACGCCGAGCCGATCCAGTCCGGGCCGAGCAGGGCGTCCACCTGGACCAGCCGCTCGAGACCGCGCAGGCCGAGATGCGTGTTGACGATGTCGAGATGTCGACCGCCGACCTGCGCCGCGACCCAGAGCGCACCGCGCGGTTCGCGGTCCTGATGCAGGGGTGCGGGGAGCGCGCCCGTCTTGACGAGCTTCGAGGGCCGGGTGGTCAGGACCGCATCGCCGTAGAGTTCGTCGAAGACCCGCAGCGCCGGGTGGAAATGAAGCTCCATCCCCAGCGCCGCCGCAACGGCGTCGGCCTGATCGACGGAGCCAGTCCGGGCCCGTCCGACGTCGAGCTCCTGTAGCGCGACGATATCAGGGTCACAGGAGGCGATCACCTCAGCGATGCGCTTCGGCTCGAGACGGCCATCCGTCCCGAGACAGCGCCGGACATTGTAGGTGAGGATGCGAAACAAACAGCCGAACCCCGGGAGACCACTGACTGCAATCCGATCGTGTCCGGCTTCAACGGAGGCCGAGGCGCGCCGTTCCTCCTTGTGCGATCTCTGATGTCAAAGGTCGAAAGCTGGCGTCGAGTTGGGCCGCCGAGATAAGGGCGACCGATGATGCACTTTCAGCGGAACCGGAGGATGCGGTCGCCGATCTCGGCGATGTGCGGGCAGGACGGGGCGGAGCCCCCGGATGCGGGCGCGGGTCGTCGGGGGCAAACGCGCCCGGCGTCTCGCACGTCGTACATGTAGGGGCCGTTTGAGCGCGTTTGATGAGCTTTGGGCGCGTAGCCGCATTCGGGGCAGATCCAGGGGATCTCCTTCGGGCTGCGAGGCACGAGTTCTTCCCACGCTGTGACCGAAGAAAACATATCGTCGGTTGTATCGGTTCCGTTAACGAAAGGGGCGTCTTCGTTAACCGATCATTAACGTTCTCCCGATCTCTTCGCTTGAAGATGCAGCCCACGGTTGCGTGGCCTGGCCTGCCGCTGGAGGAAACGGGAGCAAGGTATGGGGCTCGAGATCGCGCATTCCCGAGCTGCGGTTTCTGCGATCGCGCTGGATACGTTGTTCGAAGCCTATCAAGCGAGCCTCGCAAGATACCGCGACACGACGGGCGAGAGTTTCCCGACGGCGGAGGTTCGGCTCGCGATGGTTTCCGCCATGATTGCCGAGGCCGATCGCGGCGTGCTCGATACCCAACGCCTCTCAGCAGCCGGCTTGCTCGCGGTAGGCGTCGATACGGGCCTAGCCAGCCGCGTCTCAGCCGCTTCCAGAACGGCTTGCCCTGGCACACCAACCTGACTAGCCATCGCCTGCCGCCGGGCAGCAACGGGGCAGGGCGCTCGCTCTGCTGAGCTCCCCGTGGCCGAAGCGGCCCTGGGGATTGCATGGCTGATCTGGACGTCGATCTTTTCGTCATCGGGGCGGGGTCCGGCGGCGTGCGCGCGGCGCGGATCGCAGCCGGCTACGGCGCGAAGGTCGCGATCGCCGAGGAGTACCGGGTCGGCGGGACCTGCGTGATCCGCGGCTGCGTGCCGAAGAAGCTGATGGTCTATGCCAGCCGCTTCCGTGAGGAGTTCGAGGATGCGGCCGGATTCGGCTGGGAGGTCGGAGAACCCCGCTTCGACTGGGCGAAGCTGAAGGCCAATCGCGACGCGGAGATCGCCCGGCTCGAGCGCATCTACAATTCGCTCCTCCAGGGCTCGAAGGTGGAAACCTTCGCCGAGCGGGCGGTGATCGAGGATGCCAACACGGTCCGGCTCGTCAAGTCGGGCCGGACTGTCAGGGCAGGGCATATCCTGGTCGCCGTCGGAGCGCACCCGACGCTCGAGCCGCCGATCCCGGGCGGGGAGCTCGCCATCACGTCGAACGAGGTTTTCGAGCTGGAAGAATTGCCGCCCCGCATACTCGTCGTAGGCGGCGGCTACATCGCAGTCGAGTTCGCTGGCGTGTTCCACGGCCTCGGCTCCCGCACCTCGCTCCTGCACCGGGGCGACAAGCTGCTGCGCGGCTTCGACGAGGATGTCCGGGATGCGCTAGGCAAGGCATATGCGGAGCGCGGCATCGACCTCGCACTCGGGGTCACGATCGAGCGGATGGACCGGCGCGGCGACTGCATCGCCGTGATGCTGTCCGACGGTCGGGTCATCGAGGCAGACCAGGTCCTCGTCGCGACGGGGCGTCGCCCGAACACAAAGGGGCTCGGCCTGGAGAATGTCGGGATCGAGCTCGACCGTGTGGGCGCCATCCCGGTGGACGGCTATTCCCGGACGATCGCCCCGACTATCTCAGCCGTCGGCGACGTGACCAATCGCGCCAACCTCACGCCGGTCGCCATCCGGGAGGGTCACGCCTTCGCCGACACCGTATTCGGCGGCAAGCCGACGCTCGTCGAGCACGACCTCATCCCGACAGCGGTCTTCTCCACCCCGGAGATCGGAACCGTCGGCCACGGCGAGGAAGCTGCCCGCCGGCTCTATGGGGACGGGAACATCATCATCTACAAGGCGAGCTTCCGGCCCATGAAGGCGACGCTCTCGGGCCGGAACGAGCAGGTCCTGATGAAGCTCGTCGTTCAGGCCGAGACCGACAAGGTGCTCGGCGTCCACATCGTCGGCGAGCATGCGGGCGAGATGATCCAGCTTGCCGGCGTCGCGATGTCCATGGGCGCGACGAAGGCCGATTTCGACCGGACTGTCGCGGTCCACCCAACGGCGGCAGAAGAGCTCGTCACCATGCGCACGCCGTTCGTGACCAAGCATCCGGTCGCGGTCGGGTAGAGAAACAGGAACAAGTTGATGGCGTTGATCACGTATCTCACCACGATCCGCTTCGGGGACGGGGTCCTGAAGGAGCTGCCCGAGGACTTTTCCGCGCTCGGGATCACTCGCCCACTCATCATCACGGACAAGGGGGTCGCCGCGACGGGGCTCCTCGATCGGCTCTTCGTCGTGCTGCCGGCCGGCATGCCGCGGGTCGTCTTTGACGAGGTGCCGTCAAATCCGACCGAGGCCGCGACGCTGGCCGCACTCGACCTATACAAGGCCGAGGGCTGCGACGGCCTCATCGGTTTCGGCGGCGGCTCGCCGATCGACCTCGCGAAGGCAGTCTCGATCCTCGCGAGCCATCCCGGCCCGCTCGCGCGCTACGCTGCGATCGACGGCGGCATCCCGCTGATCACGCCGGCCGTGGCGCCCGTCATCGCGATCCCGACCACCTCGGGAACGGGTAGCGAGGTCGGGCGCGCTGCGCTCATGAACCTCGAGGACGGCCGCAAGGTCGGACTGATCAGCCCGCACTTGATTCCGAAGCGCGCGATCTGCGAGCCGGATCTGACCCTCGGGCTGCCGCCGAAGCTGACCGCCGCGACCGGCATGGACGCGCTCTCGCATTGCATCGAGACGTTCCTGTCGCCGCGCTTCAACCCGCCGGCGGATGCGATCGCGCTCGATGGGGCGGGGCGCATCGTCCGCAGCCTCGAGAAGGCGGTCGCGAACGGAAGCGACCGGGAGGGGCGGTCCGAGCTGATGATGGGCGCGCTGCAGGGCGGCATGTGCTTCCAGAAGGGGCTCGGCGCCGTGCACGGCCTCTCGCATGCCCTCGGCTCGCTGAAGAACCCGCCGCTGCACCACGGCACGCTGAACGCTGTGCTGCTGCCGCCTGTGCTGCGCTTCAACGCCGGCTCGGCTGACGACAAGTACCGTCGGCTGGCGCTCGCGATGGGGCTCTCGGAGAATGCCGATCTGGCCCGCTATATCGAGGACCTGAACGCCCGGATCGGGCTGCCGAAGACGCTGGGCGAGATGGGCGTTCCGAATGCGGTGCTAGCCGAGATGGCGGACAAGGCCGAGCGCGACCACTCGACCCCAACCAACCCGCGGCCGGTGAACGCCGCGGATTACCTGCGGATCATGCAGGAGACGATGTAGGAGGCCTGCGTCTCCCCGCAGACGGGGACAGGAGGTCTCACCCCCGCCCGACGAAGGGCATCTTGGTCGCCATTACGGTCATGAACTGCACGTTCGCCTCGAGCGGCAGGGAGGCCATGTAGGCGACCGCGCTGCCGACATGGTCCGGGTCCATCACGGCCTCGGGACGGACCGAGCCGTCCGCCTGGGGCACGCCGGCCTTCATGCGCCCGCCCATCGCCGTGTCGGCATTGCCGATATCGATCTGCCCGCACGCGATGTCGTAGGCCCGGCCGTCGAGCGAGGTGGATTTCGTGAGACCCGTTACGGCGTGCTTAGTCGAGGTGTACGCGATCGAGAACGGACGCGGCGCGTGCGCCGAGATCGAGCCGTTGTTGATGATGCGGCCGCCACGCGGGCTCTGGTCCTTCATGATCCGGAACGCGTGCTGCGTGCACAGGAACATGCCGGTCAGGTTCGTGTCGACGACGGCGCGCCATGTCTCGAGCGGCAGGTCCTCGATCGGCACGGCCGGTGCGCCGCGCCCGGCATTGTTGAAGAGGAGGTCCAGTCGGCCGTAGGTCTCGCGCGTCTGCCGGAACAGGTTGTCGACGTCGTCCGGCAGCGTCACGTCGCTCGGCACGACAAGCGTCCGGCCCGGCTCGGCCTGGGCGGCGACCTCGTCGAGCGGCTCGCGCCGGCGGCCCGACAGGACCACGCACCAGCCGTCGCGGAGGAGCGCAAGGCAGGCGGACTTACCCACCCCCGTTCCCGCACCCGTCACGAGGGCGATCTTTCCCGATCCGTTCATGCCCGGCACCTCACGCGTTACACTGCCGGCGTCATAGGGCTTCGCGGGCCGGCGCAACAGGGGCCTTTAGGGGATATCCCGAGCCTCGCTATCGCCGCCTTGTGCTGTATAAGCGCCTGTTTTCCACGAGCGGCGAGCCGCCATGGAAATGAACTGGAGACGGTTATGAGCGAGCGGTGGGCACCTGATAGCTGGAGGCAGCAGCCGATCCAGCAGGTGCCGTTTTACGCGGACCAGGTTGCGCTCGGTGCAGTCGAAGCCCAGCTCGCCGGCTTTCCGCCGCTCGTTTTTGCAGGCGAGGCGCGCAAGCTCAAACGGGCGTTGGGCAAGGTCGCGGCAGGCGAGGCTTTCCTGCTCCAGGGCGGCGACTGCGCCGAAAGCTTCGCCGAGCATTCGGCGGATAACATCCGCGACTTTTTCCGCGTGTTCCTGCAGATGGCGGTCGTCCTCACCTTCGCGGGCGCCTCGCCCGTGGTGAAGGTGGGCCGTATCGCGGGCCAGTTCGCGAAGCCGCGCTCGGCCCCGACGGAGACCATCGAGGGCGTCGAGCTGCCGAGCTACCGCGGCGACATCATCAACGACAACGAGTTCACGGCCGGAGCTCGCGAGCCCGATCCGCGCCGTCAGCTCGAGGCCTACCGGCAATCGGCCGCGACGCTGAACCTGCTCCGCGCCTTCGCGACCGGCGGCTACGCCAACCTCGACAATGTCGACCGCTGGATGCTGGGGTTTGCGAAGGACTCGGCCCAGTCGTCTCGATATCGCGAGCTCGCGGACCGCATCTCGGAGACGCTCGCATTCATGCGGGCGATCGGGATCGACCCGGAAGTCCATCCGGAGATGCGCACGACGGACTTCTACACGAGCCACGAGGCGCTGCTGCTCGGCTACGAGCAGGCGCTGACGCGCGTCGACTCGACCACGGGCGACTACTACGCAACCTCCGGGCACATGCTCTGGATCGGCGACCGCACGCGGCAGCCGGACCATGCTCACGTGGAGTATGCGCGGGGCATCAGGAACCCGATCGGGCTGAAATGCGGGCCGTCGCTCACCCCCGACGGGCTTCTGCGCCTCGCGGATATCCTCGATCCGGACCGGGAGCCGGGGCGGTTGACGCTGATCTGCCGCTTCGGCGCGACGAAGGTGTTCGAGCACCTTCCGGCGCTGATCCGTGCGATGAAGCGTGAGGGCCGCACCCCGCTCTGGTCATGCGATCCGATGCACGGGAACACGGTGAAATCCGGCAACGGCTACAAGACTCGGCCGTTCGAGCTGGTCGTCGGCGAGATCCGCTCCTTCTTCGCCGTCCACCAGGCGGAGGGGACGCATGCCGGCGGCGTCCATCTCGAGATGACGGGGAAGAACGTCACCGAATGCACGGGCGGCGCGCGCGCCGTCACCGACCAGGACCTCGGCGATCGCTACCACACCTTCTGCGATCCGCGGCTCAACGCCGAGCAGGCGCTCGAGATCGCCTTCATGACCGCCGAGCTGATCAAGCAGGAACGGCTCGCACGCGGCATCCAGATTCCGGCGGCCGCCGAGTAGTCGACGAAGAAAAAGGGGCGGTGATCGGCCGCCCCTTTATCGATGAACCCGGCTCAGAGCCAGTTCGTGAACAGCGCGATCAGGATGATCACCGGCAGCGGGATGCCGATAAGCCAGAGAAGGCCACCCTTGAGCATGTCTGTCTCCTGTCGTTAGATGCCGGAATAACTGCGACAAGCTTGACCAGTTCCGCGCCGCCCGTCCGGTTGCGAACGGCAGAGACATGCTGGTCGAAGCGCTGCTGAATCTGACCGCTCGAACGAGCGGCCCGCTTCGCCGGCTCGGTCTGGTTCGGGATGCGGTCGCTCTCTGGTCCCGGGCCACGCGCCAGCGTCGGGCCTGGCATCCGCACGAGATGCGCTGCCATGAGGTGGTCCGGCACGCGATCGCCGATCTCCCGTCGCGACGGACCGTCCTGGTGCTCGGCTCCGGGCTGATCCGCGACGTGCCGCTCGAAGTCCTGGCTTCGACCTTCGACCGTGTTGTCCTCCTCGACGCCGTGCATCTCCTGCCTGCTCGGCTCCACGCCCGCCGCCTCGGGGCTGAGCTTGCGGTCGACGATCTCACCGGAGCCGCCACCTGGCTCACGGGCGAGAGATCGAAAAGGACCGACCCTCTCCGGCCCTGGCGCGAGTACCCGGACCTCGACCTCGTGATTTCGGCGAACGTGCTGTCTCAACTGCCGATGGCCATCGAGAGCTGGCTCGAGCGCCGGCCGAACATGTTCAGTGGGGTTCCGCACGACCTTCCGGACCGGGTTGCGCGGTGGCACGTGGCCGACCTCGGGCTGCTCGCGTGCCGCGTGTGCCTCCTGACGGATACCGGCTACCGGGTGGTCGAGCGCGACGGCGCCGTACTGGAGGAGCAGGACCTGCTCAGGGGCATGACGCTTCCGCATCCCGACGAGAGCTGGGACTGGGAGGTTGCGCCCTTCGGCGAGATTGCCCGCGACGAGGCGCACATCCACCGCGTGCATGGATACGCCGACTTCAGGGCCGGCTGAGCCCCGCAGGCGAGACAGCCGGGCCGCGAGCCGCTACATCGCCCTCATGGCACCTGTCCTGCGTTTCGCCCCGTCGCCGACGGGCCTCATCCACATCGGCAATGCGCGCACGGCTCTCCTCAACGCGCTGGTCGCGCGGCGCGAGGGCGGCACCTTCGTGCTCCGTTTCGACGACACGGATTCCGAGCGCTCGCGGACCGAATACGCCGACCAGACAGAGGCCGATCTCGCCTGGCTCGGTATTCTGCCCGACCTCGTCGTGCGCCAGTCGGAGCGGATGGAGCTCTACGCCGAAGCCGCCGAGCGCCTGAAGGCGTCGGGCCGGCTCTATCCCTGCTACGAGACCTCCGAGGAGCTCGAGCGGCGGCGACGCATCCAACTCGCGCGCGGGCAGCCGCCGATCTACGACCGCGCCGCACTCTCACTCACGCAGGAGGAGAGGCGCGCGCTGGAGGAGCAGGGCCGCCGCCCGCATTGGCGGTTTCGGCTCGAGCCGCGCGTGATCGAATGGAACGACCACGTTCGCGGGCCGTCGCATGTGGACTGCGCCTCCCTGTCCGACCCGGTTCTGGTGCGCGAGGACGGAACCTACCTCTACACGCTTCCCTCGGTCGTGGACGACATCGCGCTCGGCATCACGGATGTGGTCCGGGGCGAGGATCACGTCACGAATACGGGAGTGCAGATCCAGCTCTTCGAGGCGCTCGGCGCGGCGGCTCCCGGGTTCGGGCACCACAACCTTCTCACCACCGTGAGCGGGGAAGGGCTGTCCAAACGCTCGGGCGCGCTCTCGCTCCGGCAACTCGCCGAGGATGGCTACGAGCCGCTCGCGGTGGCGGCGCTCGCGGTGCTGGTCGGCTCCTCCGAAGCCGTCCGCCCGGTCGGCGATCTCGACGAGCTTGCGGGGCTCGTAGACCTCGCTCACATCTCGCGCGCGCCGGCCAAGTTCGACGAATCCGAGCTCGACGCCCTGAATGCGCGCTTCGTCCACGCGATCCCGTACGAGGCGGCCCGGCCCCGGCTCGAGGACCTGCATATCGGCGGCGGCGAGGCATTCTGGGATGCCGTCCGCGCGAACCTCGCCCGCTTCGGCGATGCGCTGCGCTGGTGGGGCGTGGTCGAGGGCCCCGTCTCGCCCCGGATCGACGACCCGGCGCTCGTCGCGACCGCTCTCCGGCTGTTGCCGCCCGAGCCCTGGGACGCGACCACCTGGAAGACCTGGACGGAAGCGGTCCGTGCTGAGACGGGCCTCAAGGGCCGCGCGCTGTTCCTGCCGCTCCGGCTCGCGCTGACCGGCCTCGAACACGGGCCGGAACTTGCTGTTCTCCTGCCGCTCATCGGACCCGAGCGCGTGCGGGAAAGGCTCTCCGGCGAGGTGGCATAAGGCACTCGCGAAGGTCCGCTTCGTATCCCATATCTCGCCCTCTCCAGGAGAATGCGATGCGGCGCTTGGTTTCGGGGTTGGTGGCGGGTGTGGCGGCTGGGCTGGCGCTGATTGGCCCCGCCTCCGCGGAGGGGCCGGACGAGATCTTCAAGAAGTCGACCGTATGGCGGGCGCTGACGCCGAATGACAAGCTCGCTGTCTATGGCATCGACGATCCGGAGGTCGAGGGCGTTGCCTGCCACTACACCGTCCCGGAAAAGGGCGGCGTGAAGGGGTCGCTCGGGCTGGCAGAGGAACGCTCTGAGGTGTCGCTCGCCTGCCGCCAGGTCGGGCCGATCAAGTTCAAGGACAAGTTCGAGCAGGGAGACGTCGTCTTCTCGGAACGACGCTCATTCATCTTCAAGAAGATGCAGATTGTTCGGGGCTGCGACCCGAAGCGCAACGTCCTCGTCTACCTCGTCTATTCAGACCGGGTGATCGAGGGCTCGCCCCAGAACTCGACCTCCACCGTGCCGATCATGCCCTGGGGGCAGGAGGCGGCGGTCCAGCGCTGCGCCGATTTCGTGAAGAGCTGATCGGGGCCGCCGGCCCCGTCCTTCAGCGCCCGCAGGTGATCGAGATCGGCCGGCTCTCGGGGGCGCTCGAGCGCGTCATGCGGGTCTTTATGGAGCCGGTCACCTCGGCCGGATCGGCATCGCCGAACGACACCGAATGGGCGTAGCCCTGCGCGACGCACCACTGGTCCGCCACGACCTTGCCGCAGGCCGCCGTCGTGCATTCGGCGACGCCGTAGCTGTCGTCCGCCGGAACCACGAAGGTCGCGTTCAGGGGAGCTTCGCCGGACACGCTCGCAGGCATGCCGAGAAACATGACGGCGCCGAGCACGGACCCGACCAATCCGAGCATGGCGAACCTGCGGCGCATCGTGAACATCCCTTGAAACCGGCGGCTCAATTTCTACAAAAACTCTTGGCCGTCGGCCGTGAACAAAGCTTTAAGTGGCGGATCGATGTCCGGAGGTGCGCCGCCGCACGTAGGGCTGTCGCGAGCCCGCCGCTCTTGACGGATTCGGCCTCTCCCTTCAATCCGCGGCACCCCACCCGGGGTGACTCCCTCGGCCGCTGTTGCCATCTTGCACCGCAATGTGGCGGGCCCGCGATATAGGGGAGGGGAGTTGTCGGAGATCCCGCACATGGCCGCGCCGCTCAGGCTGACGAACACGCTGACGCGCCGGAAGGAGGAGTTCCGGCCGATCGATCCGGCGAATGTGCGGATGTATGCCTGCGGGCCGACGGTCTACGACTTCGCCCATATCGGCAACGCGCGGCCGATCATCGTTTTCGACCTTCTGTTCCGGCTCTTGCGCCACCTCTACGGCGAGGCGCACGTCACCTATGTCCGGAACGTCACGGACGTGGATGACAAGATCAATGCACGCGCGGCCGAGCGCGGCATCTCCATCCGCGAACTGACCGACGGGACCCTGGCGCAGTTCCACGAGGACATCCGGGCGCTCGGTGTGCTGATGCCCGAACAGGTGAACGTCCCGGGCGAGCGGCCACGGATGGTCGAGCCACGCGCGACGGACCACATCGAGGAGATGCGCCGGCTTATCGATGGCCTCCTCGCGTCCGGCCACGCCTATGTGGCCGAGGACCACGTTCTCTTCGACGTGCCGTCGATGCCGGAATACGGCTCGCTGTCGAAGCGGCCGCTCGACGAGATGGAGGCCGGCGCCCGCGTCGACGTCGCGCCCTACAAGCGCTCGCCGCTGGACTTCGTACTCTGGAAGCCCTCGAAGGCGGCCGAACCCTCATGGCCGTCGCCGGCCGGCATCGCGGCGCCGGGCCGGCCCGGCTGGCATATCGAGTGCTCGGCGATGTCGTGGAAGCATCTCGGCGAGACCTTCGACATCCATGCCGGCGGGCTCGACCTGATCTTCCCGCACCACGAGAACGAGATCGCCCAGTCGCGCTGCTGCTTCGGCACGCCCGTGATGGCAAATTACTGGCTCCACAACGGCTTTCTGCAGGTCGAAGGCGACAAGATGTCGAAGTCGCTCGGCAACTTCGTGACGATCCGCGAGGCTTTGCGCACGAACAGTTTCGGCGGCCGTGAATGGCCTGGCGACGTGGTCCGTCTCAACATGCTGAAGACGCATTACCGCCAGCCGATTGACTTCAGCGTCTCCGATCTACTTTACGCGCAGTCTCGGCTTGATAGTTGGTTCAGCTCTGCCGGTCAGTTCATGGAGCACGTGCGTTCGGGCAGAGTCACTCCCTCCCACGAGGTGATCGAAGCACTCTCAGACGATCTCAACACGCACCTTGCGCTCACGCACATCGATCATCTCAATCGAATCGGGACGGATAAATCCTATCTTCAGCTCGCGGCCGACCTCTATTTTCTTGGCATTGATCTGGAGCGTTTCTGGGACCGTTTCCGCGAGATCGCTGGCGTGTTCGTCGACGAAGCAGAAATCCAATCGATGATCGATCTTCGCAATCAAGCCCGCGCCGCGAAGAACTGGGCCGAGTCGGACCGGATCCGCGACGAGCTGACGGCGATGGGCATCCAGCTCAAGGACAACAAGGACGGCACGACGACCTGGGACGTCGCGCGGACCTGATCGGTCCTAGCGGGCGCCCGCCCGCACGAGCCAGATGATCGCTGCGACTTCGCAGATGAACGTGTCGAGGTGCTGACCGAGCTTGTTCATGACGATCCCCATTCTTGGTTGAGAACGGGATAATCCGCGGCTGTTTCGCGCGAATGTCGCGAATGTTTCGGGCCCGCGTCGACGATGACGGTAGCCACCCGGGTCGCCGGCGTCCTCTATCACCTGCGGCTTGCGGTGGGCAGTTCATTCCTGCGCCAGGGCAGGGCATGGCCCGGCCATGACGGCCTGAGGTTCTCACGGCCGCTCTTGACAATATATTCCTAATATGCTTACCGTCCTAGCACTTGTCTCCGGCGGGGGAAACGGCGGTCGCGAACCGGGCACCGTTGTCGGAGAGGAGGGGCGGGTCCCGAGGTCTCGGCCGGTAACCGAGGCTCCCGGGCGGCTGACCGGGCGTATGCTCAGGGGCCGAAAAGACCGCCCGCGGGACGCCGGGAGGGACCTGAGCACCCACCCGACAGAGCGCTATACAAGACAGAAGGCCGGTGAACCGGCATCCCGCTCCCTCACGGGATAAGGATCGCTCTTTGAAGCACGTGTGATGACCGACCCCGGACCGGGGACGGACGGCGCGTGGGCTCTTTCCCGTCCATCTCGGCGCGCTGTCCGGGTCGGCGATGCTGTTCCGACAGTCCGATCCGGGAGGCTGCATCGGTTATTCACCCAGCGCGCCGTGCCTTGCCTTAGCGGCCTACGCCATCTATATGCGCGCGTATTCCACACGCGGTAGCGGCCTCATGACTCAATGAGGCGTCCCGGTGTCCGGCACCCGCCGGACCTCATCGCTCCGCGGCGGCATAACCGGAGAGAACCTTGGCCCTTCCTGATTTCACCATGCGTCAGCTGCTCGAGGCGGGCGCCCATTTCGGGCACCAGTCCCATCGCTGGAACCCGAAGATGTCGACCTACATCTTCGGCACGCGCAACAACATCCACATCATCGACCTGCAGCAGACCGTGCCGATGCTGCACCGTGCGCTGCAGGCGGTGAGCGACACTGTCGCCAAGGGCGGCCGCGTGCTGTTTGTCGGCACGAAGCGCCAGGCCTCCGATGCCGTCGCCGAGGCCGCTAAGCGCTCCGCGCAGTACTATGTGAATTCGCGCTGGCTCGGCGGCATGCTGACGAACTGGAAGACGATCTCCGGCTCCATCAACCGGCTTCGCACGCTCGACGAGACCCTCACAGTCGGCGGCCCCGGCCTGACCAAGAAGGAGCGCCTGATGCTCTCCCGCGAGAAGGAGAAGCTCGAGAAGGCGCTCGGCGGCATCAAGGACATGGGCGGCGTGCCGAACCTCCTTTTCGTGATCGACACGAACAAGGAGCAGCTCGCGATCAAGGAAGCGGGCCGCCTCGGCATCCCGGTCGCCGCGATCGTCGACACGAACTGCGATCCGGACGGCATCGCGTTTCCGGTCCCGGCGAACGACGATGCGGGCCGGGCCATCGCGCTCTATTGCGACCTGATCGCCCGCGCCGCAGTCGACGGCATCGGCCGCAGCCAGGGCGACCTGGGTGTCGACCTAGGCGCCGAAGAGGCTCCGATCCTGGACGAGCTGCCGGCCGACACGACGGCCGCTGCCGAGCCCGCAGAGCCGACCGAGGCCTTCGAGCTGCTCGCCGCCCCACGCGGCGCGCCGGACGACCTCACGAAGCTCACGGGTGTCGGCCCGCAGCTCGCCAACAAGCTGAACGATGCCGGCATCTTCCACTACTGGCAGCTCGGCGCGATGCAGCCGGAGGACGTGACCAAGATCGACGCGGACCTGAAGCTCAACGGCCGCATCACCCGGGACGACTGGATCGGCCAGGCCCGGAACATGATCGAGGCCGCCGCCTGAGAGCGGCGCCGACCCGATCAGAAACCCTCTCCGAAGCCGGCCCTGCGCCGGCTTCGCCGCAATTCAGGAAGGATGAACACGATGGCGACCGTCACCGCCGCAATGGTGAAAGACCTGCGCGAGAAGACCGGCGCGGGCATGATGGACTGCAAGGCCGCCCTCAACGAGACGCAGGGCGACATCGAGGCGGCCGTGGATTGGCTGCGAAAGAAGGGCCTCTCCAAGGCCGCCAAGAAGGCCGGCCGCACCGCGGCTGAGGGCCTCGTCGGCGTGGAGAGCCCGGGTCGCTCGGCCGCCATGGTGGAGATCAACTCCGAGACGGATTTCGTCGCCCGGAACGAGTCCTTCCAGGCCTTCGTGCGCGAGGCGACCAAGGTCGCCCTCATGGTTGCCCCGAGCGTCGAGGCACTCGAGGCCGCGCATATGCCGGGCTCGACGACGACCCTGAAGGACAAGATCCAGGAACTCGTCGCCACGATCGGAGAGAACATGACGATCCGTCGTGTCGCGAAGCTCGAGGTCACGCACGGCGTGGTCGCGACCTATGTTCACAACCAGATCTCCGAGGGCCTCGGCAAGATCGGCGTTATCGTGGCGCTCGAGTCCGAAGGCGATGTCGGCGAGCTCTCCACCCTCGGTCGCCAGATTGCGGCACATATCGCGGCCATGAGCCCGGTGGCGGTGGATGCCTCGGGCGTCGACACGGCGGTGGTCGAGCGCGAGAGCGCGATCCTGCGGGAGAAGAACGCCGGCAAGCCGGAGAACGTGCTGGCGAAGATCGTCGAGAGCGGGATGAAGAGCTACTACAAGGAGAACACGCTCCTTGATCAGGCCTTCGTCTATGACCCGTCGAAGTCGGTCGGCCAGATGCTGAAGGAGGCTTCCTCCAAGGCAGGCAAGCCGGTCGCTCTGAAGGGCTTCGTCCGCTTCGCGCTCGGCGAGGGCATCGAGAAGGAAGAGAGCGACTTCGCGGCCGAGGTGGCGGCGCAGTCGGGAATCGGGAAAAAGCCCGACGGCAACGGCGCCACCGCGTGACCGATCGGGGCGGCCTCAGGGCCGCCCTTTTCGTATGGGCAAGGGTGCTCCACGCCGGGCCTTGGCTCCGAGGAGATGTGTTCTGTGACAAGGCCGTACCGGCGCGTTCTCGTAAAACTCTCGGGCGAGGCGCTCGCTGCTCCCGACGGGTACTGGCTCTACGCCCATACCCTCGCGGAGCTTGCCGCCGACATCGCCGCGACCGCCGAGGCCGGCACGCAGCTCGCGATCGTCATCGGGGGCGGCAACATCATTCGGGGCGCCCGCATGAGCCAGGCCGGCTGGATCGACCGGCCGACGGCCGATTCCATGGGCATGCTCGCCACCGTCATGAACTCGCTGGCGCTCGAGACCGCGCTGAACGCCGCCGGTGTCTCGGCCCGGACCATGTCCGCCGTCTCGATGCCGACGATCTGCGAGACCTATGCGCGCCAGCCCGCGCTCCACTACCTCGACCGCGGGCAGGTCGTCGTGCTCGCTGGAGGGACCGGCAATCCCTTCTTCACGACGGATACCGCCGCCGTGCTGCGGGCCGCCGAGCTGCGCTGTGACGCTGTCCTCAAGGCGACCCAGGTGGATGGGGTCTATTCGGCCGATCCGAAATCGGATCCGAACGCTGTCCGGTACGACCGCCTGACCCATGACGAGGCGATCCAGCGCGACCTGAAGGTCATGGACACCGCTGCTTTCGCGCTCGCACGCGAGTCGCGCCTGACCGTGATCGTCGGCTCGGTGCATGCGCCGAGCTCTGTCAAAATGATCCTTGATGGGGGCGCGCGCTCCACCGTCGTCGCCCCTTGATGCGCGAAGCAGCCGCGCGTAATCCCTTACAATTCAAAAGAGAACTGCTCCAATGGCCGTCACGACCTTCGATGTCAGCGATCTCAAGCGCCGCATGCAGGGCGCGATCAATTCGTTGAAGCACGACCTGGGCAGCCTGCGCACCGGCCGTGCCACCCCGAGCCTCGTGGAGCCGATCCAGGTCGAGGCCTACGGCGCCACGATGGGTATGGCGCAGGTTGCGACTGTCAGCGTGCCGGAGCCGCGTCTTCTCTCCATCCAGGTCTGGGATCGCGGCATGGTCGCGGCGGTCGAGAAGGCCATCCGCCAGTCGGATCTCGGGCTGAACCCGCAGACCGAGGGACAGGTCATTCGCCTCCGCATTCCCGAGATGAACGAGCAACGCCGCAAGGAGATGGTGAAGGTCGCCCACAAATACGCCGAAGAGGCGCGCATCGCCGTCCGGCACGTTCGGCGGGACGGGCTCGACGCTTTGAAGAAGCTCGAGAAGGACGGCGACATCAGCGAGGACGACGGCAAGCGCCAGGCGGATCAGGTCCAGAAGGCGACCGATCAGACCATTTCCGAGATCGACAGCGTGGTGGCCGCTAAAGAAAAGGAAATCATGCAGGTCTAATCTTCGCGAGTTCGGCGAGCAGGACCCCGCATGCCATCCGAATCCACGGTACTGAGCCTCGCCGTCGCCGAGCCCATTCTCGGCCCGCTGCCGCGTCACGTCGCCATCATCATGGATGGCAACGGCCGCTGGGCGGCGAAGCGCGGTCTGCCGCGCCTGGAAGGCCACCGCCGAGGGGTTGAGGCCGTGCGGCGCACGGTCCGGGCGGCAGCCGAGCTCGGGATCGAACATCTGACCGTTTACGGCTTTTCGGCCGAGAACTGGCGCCGGCCGGCCGAGGAGGTTGCCGACCTGTTCGGGCTCCTGAAGCGCTTCATCCGGGTGGATCTCGCGCAACTGCATGCGAACAACGTCCGCGTGACCGTGATCGGCGAGCGCGGCACGCTGGCCGAGGACATGCGCATGCTCCTCGATGAGGCCGAGGAGGTGACGCGCCGTAACACGGGTTTGAACCTGGTGGTCGCCTTCAACTATGGGGGCCGCCAGGAGATCGTGCAGGCCGTCCGCCGCATCGCGCGCCAAGTCCAGGCCGGAGACCTCGATCCCCAGGCGATCGACATGGGCACGATCTCGGCCGCCCTCGATACGCGCGGGGTGCCGGATCCGGATCTCGTCATCCGCACCTCCGGCGAGATGCGGGTTTCGAACTTCCTGCCCTGGCAGACCGCCTATTCGGAGTTCGTCTTCCTGCCCGACCTCTGGCCGGATTTCGACGAGGGCACCTTCCGGCACGCCCTCGACGAGTTCCGCGGGCGCGACCGCCGCTTCGGCGGCCGCAGCCCGAAGGCGATCTGAGGTGCCGGAGAGCGAGCTCAACGAGGGGTCGCGCGCGGCGTCTCCGGCCCGTAGCGAACTCGGCCTTCGGATCATCTCGGGGATCGTGCTCGCGGCCGTTGCGCTCGGCGTCACCTGGCTCGGCGGTCCAGTTTTCGCTGCTTTCTGGCTCGCCGCGGGGATCGCGATCGCCTTCGAGTGGATCGGGATGACCAGGGCCGAGCCGCGCGCCATCCTCTCGGCCCTTTGCGCTGCCGGGCTCGCCGGTCTTCTCGTCGCCTACAAGCTCGACGCAGGCTGGTCGTCAGAACTCGCGATCCTGATCCTCTCCCTCGGCGGCATCGTGCTCGTCGCCGAGAGCCGTCGCGACCGCGGCTGGGCGGTACCGGGCTTCCTCTACGCGGCGCTTGTTGCGCTCGTCCCGGTCGTTGTACGAGACCGGCCGGATCTCGGGGCCCTCGCGATCCTCTGGATCTTCGGCGTCGTTTGGACCACGGACATCGCGGCGTATTTCACCGGCCGCGCGCTCGGCGGACCGAAGCTCGCACCGCGGGTGAGCCCGAAAAAGACCTGGTCGGGCTTCCTCGGCGGGCTTGCCGCCGCGACAATCGTCGGCACCCTCGTGGTGCATCTCGGTCGGCGCTTCGACAGCGACCCTGCGGTCGGGCTCGTTCTGGTCGCCTTGGCTTCAGCACTCGCCTCGGTCGCCAGCCAGATCGGTGATCTTGGGGAATCCGCCTTGAAACGCCGCTTCGGCGCGAAGGATTCCGGGCATCTCATTCCCGGCCATGGCGGTGTCATGGACCGGCTCGACGGTTTTGCGGCGGTCGCGCTCCTCTGCGGGGTCGCGCTGGCAGGCTCGCGCCTGGCGCGCTGAGGAGAGGGTTTTTGGCGCATCGCATCACGATCCTTGGAGCGACAGGCTCGATCGGCAAATCGACGGCTGACGTGCTCGCGCAGCACCCGGACGCGTTCGAGGTGACAGCGCTCGTCTCGGGCAGCGACGTTCGCGGGCTCGCCGAGATGGCGCGCCGGCTCGGGGCGAAGTTCGTCGCGCTGGCCGATGCGTCGAAGCAGAAGGCGCTCCGGGACGCGCTCGCCGGCACGGGGATTGCGAGCGGGGCAGGGCCCTCCGCAGTGCTTGAGGCCGTCGAGCGCGAGGCGGAGACGATCGTCGCGGCGATCTCGGGAGTCGCGGGGCTTGCGCCGACCCACGCGGCCCTCAAGCGGGGGCGGCGGATCGGGCTCGCGAACAAGGAAAGCCTCGTCTGCGCCGGCACCGCCTTCATGCGCGATGCGGCCGCGGTTGGAGCCGTGATCCTGCCGATGGATTCGGAGCACAACGCGCTCGCCCAGGCGCTGGCGTCCGGCCATCCGGACGACGTGGTCACGATGACGCTCACGGCGTCGGGCGGGCCGTTCCGGACCTGGGACGAGGCCCGGATCGCGTCCGCCACGCCGGCCCACACGGCCAAGCACCCGACCTATTCGATGGGCGCGAAGATCAACGTCGATTCGGCGAGCCTGATGAACAAGGGGCTCGAGCTGATCGAGGCGCATCACCTGTTCGGGTTGAGGCCCGACCAACTCGATGTCGTCGTCCATCCGCAATCCATCATCCACGGCCTCGTGCATTGGCGCGACGGCGCGGTGACCGCGGGTCTCGCCAATCCGGACATGAAGATCCCGATTGCGAATTGTCTCGCGGCCGAACGGCGGCTGACCATGAGCGTGCCGCGTCTCGATCTTGCCGCGATCGGGGGCTTTACATTTGAAGCTCCGGACGAGGCGCGGTTCCCGTGCCTGCGGCTGGCGCGCGCGGCGCTCGCCGCTGGAGGCGGTATGCCGGCTGTCCTGAACGGGGCAAACGAGGTCGCCGTCGAGGCCTTCCTGGGCGGACGCGCGGCTTTTTCCGATATTTCGAGGGTCGTCGAAGAGACCTGTGCCGCGTTCGGCGCGGAAGCGGGTGTGGAGCCCGCGACCGTCGAGGATGCGCTCGCCCTGGATCGCGAAGCACGGCGGATTGCGGCAGGCTTCCTGCCGCCTATGGCTCGGCCCGCGACCGCGCGGCTGTGAGGAGAAGGTGATGGATTTCGTCGCTGCGGCGCTGGGTAAGACAGGTTCGCTCCTGGTCTACCCCGTCGCGTTTCTGTTCGTGCTCACGATCGTCGTGTTCGTGCACGAATATGGGCATTTCTGGGTCGGCCGGCGCTGCGGCGTGGGCGTGAAGGCCTTCTCGATCGGCTTCGGCCGGGAACTCTTCGGCTGGAACGACCGCGAGGGGACTCGCTGGAAGATCTCGGCGATTCCCCTTGGTGGCTACGTGAAGTTCGTCGGCGACATGAACGGCGCGAGCGTGCCGGACGACGCGGCGCTCGCCAGGATGTCGCCGGCCGAGCGAGCGATCAGCTTCCACACGCAATCGCTTCCGAAGCGCGCGGCCATCGTGGCTGCCGGCCCGGTTGCCAATTTTATCCTGGCGATCCTCGTTTTTGCGGCGATTGCGTATTTCGCGGGGCGGCAGGTTCTCGCTCCGCGGATCGACACCGTGCAGCCCGGCAGCGCCGCCGAGGCCGCCGGCTTCCGTCCGGACGACCTCGTCGTCTCGATCGACGGCCGCGCGATTGCGAGCTTCTCCGACATGCAGCGGCTTGTCTCCACGAGCGCCGGCGACACGCTCGAGTTCGTGGTCGAGCGTAACGGACGCCGGCTCAATCTCCAGGCGACCCCGACGGTCCGCGAGGTGGAGGTGCCCGGGTTCGGCAAGCAGAAGATGGGCCTGCTCGGCATTCAGGGCTCGAAGGACCCCGCTGACATCCGGTCCCTTCGCTACGGGCCGCTCGAATCGCTGAGCTACGGGGTGCAGGAGACCTGGAGCGTCGTTGACCGCACCTTCAACTATCTCGGCAAGCTGATCAGCGGTCGGGAATCAGCGCAGCAGCTCTCGGGCCCAATTGGAATCATGCGGGTCTCGGGCGAAGTCGCGTCCATGGGCGGGGTCGGCCCGCTCATCTCCCTGATCGCGATTCTCTCCGTCTCGATCGGGCTCATCAATCTGTTCCCGATTCCCCTTCTCGATGGCGGGCATCTCCTGTTCTACGCTGTCGAAGCGGTCCGGGGGCGGCCTCTGAGCGACCGGGCGCAGGAGATCGGCTTCAGGATCGGGCTTGCGATCGTCGTGATGCTGATGCTTTTCGCCACTTGGAACGACATCGTTCACCTTGGCGCGTCATTCGCAGCCCGAGGGACGTGACAGGAACGCAACGCGCTCGGAGAATGAGGGCGCGTCAACCTTAACTGGGTGTCCATCAGATTGGGCACACGCTAGAAGCGGAACCTCTCGCGGCTTGAGGGGAAGCCGCCGGAATGGGCCTCGCTTCGAGAGAAGCAAGAGCGAGACGGGCAGTTGATGATGCTGATGAAGATGGTCCGGCAGTTTAAGTCGGCGAGCCTTGCCGCTGCGGTTCTCGCGGCGTCGGTTCTGAGCGGAGGTGTCGCCTTCGCTCAGGAGATCGTCGTTCAGGGGAACGGCCGGGTCGACACCGAAACCGTCCGCTCGTACGTCAACGGCTCGGGCTCCCTCGAGGAGGCCCGCCGCAACATGATCCAGAGCGGCATGTTCTCGGACGTGCGCCTGTCCCGTCAGGGCAATCGGATCATCGTGAATGTCCGCGAGGCCACGACGATCAATCGGGTGGTCGTCGAGGGGAACAAGAAGATCAACAAGGACGCGCTCGAAGCCGACCTGCAGACGAAGGCTCGCCGTCCGTTCAACCAGGCGACTGTCGATGCCGACGTCGCCCGCCTGCGCGACGTTTACAGCCGCATCGGTCGGTCTGCGGCCAAGGTGTCGGCCCGCACCGTCGACCTGCCCAACGGCCGCGTGGACGTCGTGTTCACGGTCGACGAAGGCGGCAAGACCGGCGTCGTCGAGATCAACTTCGTCGGCAACGAGGCGTTCTCGTCGCGTCGTCTGCGCGAGCTGATGAACACGACGGAGATGAACTTCCTCTCCTTCCTGAAGACCAACGACGTCTACGACCCCGACAAGATCGCGGCAGATGCCGAGCTGATCCGCCGCCACTACCTGAAGAACGGCTACGCCGACTTCCAGTTTCTCTCGACGGACGCCCGCTATGACCCCGCGAAGGAAGGTTATGTCATCACCTTCACGGTGAGCGAGGGCCAGCAGTACCGGGTCGGTTCGGTCGGGTTCGACAGCCGCGTCTCCGAGGTCAGCCCCGAGATCCTTCGCGACGAGATCGATACGCAGGCGGGCGAGGTCTACAACGCCGAATCCGTCGAGAGGACGCTGTCCAACATGACGAACGCCGCCGTTCGCCGCGGCCAGCCCTTCGTCATCGTGCGCCCGACGGGCGCCCGCAATCCGGCGACCCACACGGTCGATATCGGCTTCGTCGTCGAGGAAGGCCCCCGGGTCTACATCGAGCGCATCAACGTGCGCGGTAACACCCGCACGCGTGACTACGTCATCCGCCGCGAGCTCGACATCGGCGAAGGCGACCCCTTCAACAAGGTCCTCATGGACCGCGCCGAGCGTCGCCTGAACGGGCTTGGCTACTTCAAGAAGGTCCGCGTCACGACGGAGCCTGGCAGCTCGGCCGACCGCGTGGTCGTGAACATCGATGTCGAGGATCAGCCGACCGGCGCCTTCTCGATCTCGGGCGGCTACTCGACGGCTGATGGCGCCATCGGCGAGGTTGCGGTCTCCGAGTCGAACTTCCTCGGCCGTGGCCAGTTCGTGCGCCTCGCAGGCCAGATCGGCCAGCGCTCGAACGGCGTCGATTTCAGCTTCACCGAGCCGTACTTCCTCGGCTACCGCCTCGCGGCTGGCTTCGACCTTTTCTCGAAGTATTCGGACCAGACCCAGTACGCCCGCTACGAGAACCGTACCACGGGCGGTCAGATCCGTATCGGCCTGCCGCTGACCGAGGAGTCGGGGGTGACCCTCCGCTACTCGCTCTACGAGCAGAGCCTGAAGGTTCCGAACACGACGCGGCGGCCGTACAACGACTGCTCGTTCCCGATCGCCGGCTATACGGCTCTGAACCCGGACGGCACAGCGGCGTATCCGACCTGCGCGCTGGATGGCGAGGCCTCGGTCGCCGTGAAGGAGTCACGCGGCTCGACGCTCACCTCGCTGGCCGGCATCACCCTCGCCTACAACACGGTCAACGACCTGCGTAACCCGCGGAACGGCCTCTATGCCGAGGTGAAGCCGGAATTTGCCGGCCTTGGCGGCGATTCGAACTTCTTCCGCGTGACGGGTGAGGCCCGCTACTACAAGGAAATCTACGAGGACATCATCGGCCTCGTGAAGTTCCAGGGCGGCCATATCGAGGCGACGGGCAGGAATCGTTCGAACAACGGCCTCCAGAGCTTCGGCGGGGACCTGCGCCTCGTCGACCATTTCTTCCTTGGACCGACGCTGGTTCGCGGCTTCGCGCCGTCCGGCATCGGCCCGCGGGATATCTCGACGCCCGACTCGAACCAGAACGCGCTCGGCGGCACGACGTATTTCGGCGGCACGCTCGAGGCCCAGTTCCCGATCCCGTTCATCCCGCGTGATCTCGGCATCAAGGGCGCTGTCTTTGCCGATGCCGGTACCTTGTTCGGATACAACGGACCTCGCGCCTTCGACGTGAACGGCAACGGCATCCTGCAGGGCGCCGGCGGATTGTGCCCCGTCTCGAACGTGGTCGGTCCGAACAGCGTTCAGCCGGAATGCATCGTGGTCCGAGATCGGAACATCATCCGCTCCTCGATCGGCGCCTCCATCCTCTGGAACTCGCCGCTTGGTCCCATTCGCTTCGACTACGCCTACGCGCTGTCGAAGGACGAGGGCGTCCTGATGACCTTCAACGGCCAGAACTATCGCGTCGGCAGGGACGAGACCCAGGCATTCCGCTTCTCGGGCGGCACGCGGTTCTGATCTGAACCACCATCACCGCCGGCCGCAATCGCGGCCGGCCGAGACGATGTCCGATCCCGTGTTCTTTGCGCCCGAGGCGAGCCTCTCGCTGGGCGAGGTTGCATCCCTTGCAGGCGTGCCCTTGCCCGAGGACGCGCCGGACCTACGATTGCGTGCCGTGGCCTCGCTCGAGGAGGCGGGTCCGTCCGACCTCGCCTACATGGACTCGCCGCGCTACCTCGACGCCTTGGCGCAGACCCGGGCGGGCGCCTGCCTCGTCTCAAAGCGGTTCGCCAACACTGTCCCTCCGGGCACCTACGCGTTCATCGTGCCCGTTCCGTATCGGGCGTATGCGGCCGTGCTTGCGCATCTCCATCCGACCGCAATGCGGCCGCGCTCGGCCTTCGGAGCCGGCGGGGTCACGCCGGGTAGCTTCATCCACCCGAGCGCTCGCCTCGAGCCGGAGGTCGTTATCGATCCGGCGGCCGTCGTCGGCCCGGGCGCGGAGATCGGCCGCGGCACCTTGATCGGAGCCGGCGCCGTGATCGGGGCCGGCTCGCGGATCGGCCGCGATTGCTCGGTCGGGGCAGGCGCGAGTGTGCTGCACGCGCTCCTCGGCAACCGCGTGATTGTGCATCCGGGCGTCCGCATCGGCCAGGACGGGTTCGGCTTCGCTTTCATGGACGGCCGCCATCGGAAGGTCCCGCAGGTCGGTCGCGTTATTATTCAGGACGACGTCGAGATCGGCGCGAACTCCACGATCGATCGCGGCGCGACACGCGACACCGTCGTTGGTGAGGGCACGAAGATCGATAATCTCGTGCAGATCGCCCACAACGTGATGATCGGGCGTCACTGCATCATCGTCGCCCAGACGGGGATCGCCGGCTCTGCGCGGCTTGACGATTTCGTGGTGCTCGGCGGCCAGGTCGGCGTCGTCGGCCATGTCCGGATCGGGGAGGGCGCCCAGATCGCGGCAACCAGCAACGTGAATTCGGACGTTCCGCCAGGCGCCCGTTGGGGCGGAACGCCTGCCAAGCCGACGCGGGATTGGTTCCGGGAGCTGACCACGCTCAAAAAGCTTGCATCCCGGCCGGTTAACGCGAAAGAGGGCGGCGATGGTGAAGCCGCTTGATTTGACCGGGGCCTCAGAGGACTCCATGCCTCAGAGAGTGGGTGAGACGCTCGACAGCGCGGATATCGTGCGCTTGCTCGAACTCCTCCCGCACCGCTACCCCTTCCTGCTCGTCGACCGCATCATCGAAATGCGCTCCGACGAATCCTGCATCGGGATCAAGAACGTCTCGTTCAACGAGCCGCAATTCCAGGGTCACTTCCCGGGCAAGCCGGTCTTCCCCGGCGTGTTGATCATCGAGGGGATGGCACAGACGGCGGGCGCGCTGTGCGTCGCGTCTCAGATCGCGGACAGGAAGCCGCCGAGCAAAGTGTTCTTCATGACCATCGACAACGCGAAGTTCCGAAAGCCGGTAGAGCCGGGCGACGTGCTTCGGTACCATATGACGAAGCTGAAGAGCCGGCGGAACATGTGGTGGTTCCGCGGTGAGGCGATGGTCGACGGCGCGCTGGTCGCCGAGGCCGAGGTCAGCGCCATGCTGGTCAGCGAATGAGCTTTCACGGCACGATCCACCCGGCCGCGATCGTCGATCCGAGCGCACGGATCGGGGACGATGTGCGGATCGGGCCCTATTGCATGGTCGGGCCGAATGTCGAGCTCGGCGATGGGGTCGAACTCGTCAGCCACGCCGTTGTGTCCGGCCACACGACGATCGGCCCGCGGACGCGCATCTTCCCCTTCGCGTCCATCGGCCACGCGCCACAGGATCTCCGCTACAAGGACGAGCCGACCACCCTGACGATCGGGTCGGATTGCATCATCCGCGAGGGCGTGACGATGAACCCCGGAACGCCGAACGGCACCGGGGAGACGATCGTCGGCAACAAGTGCTTCTTCCTGGCGAATTCCCACGTGGCCCATGATTGCCGGGTCGGGAACAGCGTGATCCTCACCAACAACGTGATGCTCGCCGGCCATTGCAAGATCGGCGATTACGCGATCATCGGCGGTGGAGCTGGAATTCACCAATTTGTCCGCGTCGGGCCGCATGCCTTCGTGGGAGGTCTCTCCGGCGTCGAGAACGACGTGATCCCCTACGGAATGGTGCTCGGCAACCGGGCCTATCTGGCCGGCCTCAACATCGTCGGGCTGCGCCGTCGCGGCTTCTCGCGCGAGCAGATCCACGACCTGCGGCGCGCCTATCGGCTGCTGTTCGCTGACGAGGGCACCCTCGCCGAGCGGGTCGACGACGTGGCGGAGGAGTTCACAGTCCACCCGACCGTGCACGAAATTCTCGACTTCATCCGCGGCGGTGGCGATCGTGCCTTGTGCACGCCGCGCGAGGCGGTACCGACCCGCAACTGATGCACGACCAGGAGCGCTCAGGCCCGGTTGCGATCCTCGCGGGCTCGGGCGAGTTGCCCCTTCTTCTGGCCGAACGGGTCAGGGCGAGCGGCCGGGAATGCCGGCTCCTCGCCTTTCGCGGCTTTGCATCCCGGGCCGCGCGGGCCCAGGCCGACGCGATTGTGGGCCTCCTCGATCTGAAGGGCACGCTCGCTTGGCTCGAGCGCTGGGCGCCCCAATCCCTGGCTCTCGCCGGCGGGCTCCGTCGGCCGGACGCCGGCGCGCTGCTCGATGCCTATTCCGCCTTTCGAAGCCGGAGCGAGATCCGGGAGGTGGTGGCACGCGGGGATGACAATCTCCTCCGCGGCGCCGTCGGCGTGCTCGAGGATCGCGGCTTTCGCCTCGTCGGGGTGCGCGATCTCGCGCCGGAACTCCTGGCCGAGGCTGGCCAGTATGGCGCGCACGCGCCGGATTCAGCGTCGAACGAGTCGATCGAGGTGGGGATGAGGCTTCTGCGTTGCGTCTCCCCGTTCGACATCGGCCAGTCGGCCGTGCTCGTCGGTCACCGGGTCATCGCGATCGAGGGGCCGGAGGGGACCGACCGCATGCTCGCCCGCGCCCGCGCTCTGCGACTTCGTGGGCTGCTCCGGCGGCCCGAGCGCGGCGGCGTGCTCGTCAAGGCGCCGAAGCAGGGCCAGGATTTGCGGGTGGATCTGCCGGCGATTGGTCCGCAGACCGTTGCGAATGCGGCCCGTGCCGGTCTGTCGGGCATCGCGATCGCGAGCGGCCTCACGATCGTCATCGACCGCGCCGCAACGGTGCACGAGGCGGACCGCCTCGGCTTGTTCGTCATCGGTCGCCCGGAGCCTGGGCTGTGAGAGGGGCGCGCATCTTCCTGATTGCTGGGGAAGAATCGGGCGACCAGCTCGGCGCCGGGTTGATGCGTTCGCTGAAGGCCCAGCTCGATGACGTGAGCTTTGAGGGTATCGGCGGCCACGCCATGGAGCGCGAGGGTCTGAAAAGCCTGTTCCCGCTCTCCGAAATTGCCGTGATGGGGATCACGGCCGTGCTCGCCCGCCTGCCTGCCATTTACCGGCGCGGGCTGCAGGCGGTCGAGGCTGTCGCACGGGCTCGCCCGGACGTGCTCGTGGTCATCGATAGCCCCGAATTCACGCATGCCGTAGCACGACGCGTCCGACGGAGGCTGCCGGGTCTCCCGATCGTCAACTATGTCAGCCCGAGCGTATGGGCTTGGCGCCCGGGCCGCGCGCCGCGCATGCGCGCCTATATCGATCATGTCCTCGCACTGAAGCCGTTCGAGCCGGCGGTTCACACCCGCCTCGGGGGCCCGCCCTGCACCTATGTGGGCCACCCCCTCGTCGAGCACTTGCACGAACTCCGGCCGGCTCCGGGCGAGAGGTCACCCGTTGAGGAAGACCCGCTTACGCTGCTGGTCCTGCCGGGCAGCCGCCGCTCCGAGATCTCCCGCCTCATGGAGCCGTTCGGGGCGGCGCTCGGTTTGCTTCAAGAGATGGCGGGGCGACGCCTCGATGTCGTGCTGCCGGCAGTGCCCCACCTGGCAGAGGAGATCCGCGGGCGCTCTGCGGGATGGCCTCTTCGCCCCACCATCGTCGAAGGGGACGCGGCGAAGCGAGCCGCCTTCCGCCGGGCGAATGTCGCGCTTGCCGCCTCTGGCACTGTCACGCTGGAGCTGGCGCTCTCCGGCGTCCCGATGGTCGTCGCCTATAAGGTCTCGAAGCTCGAGGAGCAGCTGAAGTACCTCGTCAAGGTGCCGTCGATCGTGCTGGCCAACCTCATCCTGGGCGAGAATGTGGTCCCGGAGCACGTGCAAGGGGATTGCTCCCCGGAGACGCTGGCCGGAGCCCTGCTGCCTCTCCTCACGGACACTCCGGAGCGCCGGGCCCAGCTCGAGGCGTTTGCGCGGCTCGACGGTATCATGGAGGCAGGCGCGGCAAGCACGCCCTCCGAGCGCGCCGCCGGGATCGTCATGGCCGAGATCGAGAGGGTGCGATCGGCCGGGTAAGTCGGCGCGAGCGGTCCTTCGCTCGCGCCCGTGAGGGTCAGTTCCGCTGGCCGATCGGAGTGTAGTCGCGACGCGGCTCGCCGATATAGAGCTGGCGCGGCCGCCCGATCTTCTGCGACGGATCTTCGATCATCTCCATCCACTGCGCGATCCAGCCGACCGTGCGGGCAAGCGCGAAGAGAACCGTGAACATCGAGGTCGGGAAGCCCATCGCCTTCAGGGTGATACCCGAATAGAAATCGATGTTCGGGTACAGCTTCTTCTCGACGAAGTACTCGTCCTTCAGAGCGATCTGCTCGAGCTCGAGCGCGACGTCGAGGAGCGGGTCGTCCTTGATACCGAGTTCGTTGAGGACCTCGTGCGTGGTCCGCTGCATGATGCGGGCGCGCGGGTCGTAGTTCTTGTAGACGCGGTGACCGAAGCCCATCAGGCGGAACGGATCGTTCTTGTCCTTCGCCTTCGCGACGTACTTGCCAACGTTGTCCGGCGTGCCGATCTCGGACAGCATCTTCAGCGCGGCCTCGTTTGCGCCGCCATGTGCCGGGCCCCAGAGACAAGCGATTCCGGCCGCGATGCAGGCGAACGGGTTCGCACCGGACGAGCCCGCGAGCCGCACGGTCGACGTGGAGGCATTCTGCTCGTGGTCTGCGTGCAGGATGAAGATGCGGTCGAGCGCGCGGGAGAGAACCGGGTTGACCTTGTACTCCTCGCACGGCACCGCGAAGCACATCTTCAGGAAGTTCGACGTGTAATCGAGCGAGTTGTCCGGGTACACGAACGGCTGGCCGATCGAGTACTTGTACGCCATCGCGGCGAGTGTCGGCATCTTCGCGATCATGCGGATCTGCGCGATCATCCGCTGATGCTCGTCGGAAATGTCGGTCGAGTCGTGATAGAACGCCGAGAGCGCGCCGACTGAGGCCACCATGATGGCCATCGGGTGCGCGTCGCGACGGAACCCCTGGAAGAACCGGGTCATCTGGTCGTGCACCATGGTGTGGCGCGTGACGCGATAGACGAAATCATCCTTCTGGTTCGCGCTCGGCAACTCGCCGTACAGGAGGAGGTAGCAGGTTTCGAGGAAATCGCCGTGCTCGGCGAGTTGGTCGATCGGGTAGCCCCGATACAGCAGGACCCCCTGGTCGCCGTCGATATAGGTGATCTTCGACTCGCAGCTCGCCGTCGACGTGAAGCCCGGATCATACGTGAAGGCACCGGTCTGCGCGTAGAGCTTGGAGATGTCGATCACGGAAGGGCCGACCGTGCCCTCCTTGACCGGAAACTCGACCTTCTTCTCGTCAAGCGTGACCGTGCTGCTGCTCATCGAGCTCGCCTCTCATGGGATTCCGGCGCGGAAATCGGGATGCATATCCCGAGCCGGGTAGGCTCTCCGGTCGGCGCTCGAATGCCGCCGCCGGAGCTCAGGTGACACGCTCGGTATCGGATCGCAGAAGAGCGTTCAAGCAGCCCCGGGAACGTCCTGAACCGCAGGTGAAGCAGAGGTGGCCTGCGCGTCGAGGCGGGCCAGGCATTCCTCGCGCCCGAGCACGGCCATGACATCGAAAAGGCCAGGCGAGGTGGTGCGACCGGTGAGCGCCGCCCGGAGAGGCTGGGCCACCTGCCCGAGCTTGCACCCGGTCTCCTCTGCAAACGCACGCACGACGGCCTCGAGAGACGCCGGCGACCATTCATCGGCGCTGGCAAGCCGCGGCCGAAGTGCCATGAGGCGCTCGCGCGCGGGGCCGTCCAGTAGCGCCGCGGCCTTCGCATCGAGCGTCAGCGGAGACGTCGCGTAAAGATAGTACGCGGCATCGAGGAGCTCGACCAAGGTCTTTGCCCGCTCCTTCAAGCCGTCCATGGCGGCTTCGAACTTCGCCCGGACATCCGGCGTGAAGCTTGGTCCAAGGCCGCGCGGGCGCCCGAGCGCGGGCAGGAGCTCCTCGACCCGGCGCACGAGCTCGGCGTTCGAAGCCTGGCGCATGTAGTGACCGTTCAGGTTCTCGAGCTTGGCGAAGTCGAACCGGGCCGGCGAGCGGCCGATCTGCGCGAGATCGAAGGCGGCAACCATCTCCTCGTCGGAGAAAATCTCCTGGTTGCCATGGCTCCAGCCGAGACGGACGAGGTAGTTGCGGAGCGCGACCGGCAGGAAGCCGAGGTCGCGATAGGCGTCGATGCCGAGCGCTCCGTGGCGCTTCGACAGCTTCGCGCCGTCCGGCCCGTGGATGAGCGGGATATGCGCCCATTGCGGCACGTTCCAGCCCATCGCCTGGTAGATCTGGCTCTGGCGGGCGGCGTTCGTGAGGTGGTCGTCGCCGCGGATCACATGCGTCACGTCCATGTCGTGGTCGTCCACCACCACGGCCAGCATGTAGGTCGGGTTGCCGTCGGACCGGAGCAGGACGAGGTCGTCCAGGTCCTTGTTCTGCCACACGACGCGGCCCTGGACGTGATCTTCGACGACCGTCTCGCCCTCCGTCGGGGCACGGAGCCGGATCACCGGCTTCACGCCTGCCGGCGCGGTTGCCGGGTCCCGGTCGCGCCACCGCCCGTCATAGCGCAGCGGCCGGCCCTCGCGGCGCGCAGCCTCACGCATCTCCTCGAGCTCCTGCTGGCTGGCGTAGCACCGATAGGCGCGGCCGGATGCGAGCATGTTCTCCGCGACCTCGCGGTGCCGGGCGGCGCGCGAGAACTGATAGACGACGTCCTCGTCCCAGCTCAGCCCGAGCCACGACAGGCCGTCGATGATCGCCTGGATCGCCGGCTCGGTCGAACGCTCGCGATCGGTGTCCTCGATGCGCAGCAGCATCTTGCCGCCGAGGCGGCGGGCATAGAGCCAGTTGAACAGGGCCGTGCGGGCGCCGCCGATATGCAGGAAGCCCGTGGGGGAAGGCGCGAAACGGGTGACCACCGGATCGGGCATGGCGCTCGTCTGTGATGCGGGAAAGGGTGCGGCGGCTTCGGCCGGCGCGCTGCCGGCTCACTAGCACCGGCGGTGGCGCTCGTTAAGCCCTGCACCGAAGGTGCAGGCCTCGAGTACGCTCGCCGGTGTAGCGCGGCGGCTCTGATCGGGTAGGCTCCTGCTGTTCATTGCGTTGGGTCGTGTATGGGGGCAGGGCGCCAGGAGGGCAGAAGCGGAGCACGCGCCCGCGCGGCGGCGTTGCCGCTTGGCCTCGCGGCTGCCACCCAGCCGGGCACGTTCCGGCGGGTGGTTCTTACAGGGCCGGGCTGGGCCGCCGACTGCCTCGCCCGGGAGGCCGAGGCGCGCCGCCTCTTCCCCTGGATCGCCGTCGCGTACGGCGGGGGCATCGCGCTCGCTTTCGCGGCGGACGGACCGCTCTCGATCTGGCCGCCGCTCGTGACAGGGACATTGCTCGTCGGCGTCGCCGCCTTGTGCCGTGCGCGCCCACTGGCTCTGGCCGTCCTCATCGCGCTGACCGCCGTCTTCTTCGGGTTTGCTGCGGCCGTGCTGCGCACCACCATGGCCGCGACGCCCGTTCTCGGACGTGTCCTCTCCACGAACCTGGAGGGTTTCGTGGAGGCCGTCGAGGAGCGGCCGGTGGGTGGCCGAATGCTCGTCCGCGTGACGAAGCTCGACAAGGTGGCGGAGGTTGAGCGGCCGATGAGGGTGCGTGTCAGCGCGCGCGCTCTCGAGGGGCTGGCGCCCGGCGACTACGTCGCCGGCACCGCACGCCTGCTCCCGCCGCCGGAAGCGGCCCGGCCCGGCGGCTACGACTTCGCCCGTGATGCGTATTTCCGCGGGATCGGCGCCGTCGGATCGGTCTCGGGAAAGCTGCGCCGGATCGAGCCGGCGCCGGTGCCGCAGCCCTGGGATGTCGGGCTCGCGGCGGCGGTGGATCGGGCCCGCAACGCGCTCACTTCAAGGATCGCGACCGCAATAGGCGGGCAGGCGGGCGCCGTCGCCGCGGCGCTCGTCACAGGCAAGCGCGGACTGATCGAGGAGAGCACGAACGACGTCCTGCGCGCGGCGGGGATCTATCACATCGTGTCGATCTCCGGGCTGCACATGATGCTCGCAGCCGGCGTGTTCTTCTGGCTGGCCCGCGCGATCCTTGCGCTCTCGCCGGCACTCGCGCTGAATTGGCCAATCAAGAAGATCGCGGCGCTTGTCGGCATGGCGGGAGCGACCGCCTATTGCGTGTTTTCGGGTTCGGACGTGGCAGCCGAGCGCTCGCTCCTCATGATCCTCGTCATGCAGGGCGCGATCCTGATCGACCGGCCGGCGCTCTCCATGCGCAACCTCGCGATCTCGGCCCTCCTGGTCCTGACGCGCGAGCCGGAGGCTCTGCTCGGCCCGAGCCTGCAGATGTCCTATGCGGCGGTCGCCGGCCTGATCGCGCTCGCGGAATGGAGCAGGGGGCGGCACCGCGGCGATGAGGCGACCGACCCGATTGGGCGGGCCCTCGCCTGGGCGGGCGCGCTGGCCCTCGCGACGATCGCGACGACGCTCGTTGCCACGCTCGCGACCGCACCCTTTTCCGGCTTCCACTTCCAGAACCTGCAGCCCTACGGGCTGCTCGGCAATGCGGCGACGCTGCCGCTCGTCTCCTTCGTGGTGATGCCGTGCGCGGTCCTCGGCACGCTCGCCTTTCCGTTCGGTCTCGACCGTCCCGTCTGGTGGTTGATGGGTCTCGGCGTGCAGCTCGTCCTGAAGCTGTCCGAGTGGGTCGCTTCGCTGGGTGGCTCGATCGTGACCGTCCCGGGCTTCGGCGCAGGAGCCCTTCTGCTTCTTGTCCTCGCGCTCCTCTGGGCCACGCTGTTCGTTTCGGGCCTGCGCTGGCTCGCGCTTGCGCCGGCCGCGCTCGGCCTCGCCGCCGCCTGGAGCACGCCGCGGCAGGACATCTACGTAGCGCGCGACGGGTCCGGGGCCGCCATCCGCGGGCGGGAGGGCCGGCTCGTAGTCGTCGGGCGGGTGCCCGCCTTCACGGCCGAGCAATGGCTGAAGGCCGACGGCGATGCCCGAAACGCGAGCGATCCCACCGTACGAGCGGGCTCGCGCTGCGATCCGATCGGCTGCATCGTGCCGCTCCCCGACGGGCGGGCGGTCTCGTACCTCGAGGACAGGCGTGGCTTCGCGGAGGATTGCCGGCGGGCGGCGATCATCATCTCGCGCCTTACCGCCCCGAAGGGCTGCGCGGCCTCGTTTGTGGTCGACCGAGCTTACCTCACCGGCCACGGAGCGACCGCGATCCGCGCCGCCGAAGGCGGACGGGACGTCACGACGGCCCGCCGCCCCGACGAGACCCGGCCCTGGCTGCCAAAACCGTCGCCGGGGGCGAGCGCGGCACCACCTGCCAGAGCCGGCCCACTTCAAACCCAACGACCCCGCGCGGAGATGCCCGCCGAGCCTTTCGCCGAACCCGAGCTTCCGCCGACCGAGGTGCCGGACGGCGATTCCGGCCCGTGATCAGTAGCGGCGGACGAGGCTGACGAGCTTGCCCTGGATCTTGACCCGGTCCGGCCCGAGCACCCGCGTCTCATAGGCCGGGTTCGCGGCCTCGAGCGCGATAGAGGAGCCGCGGCGGCGAAAGCGCTTCAGCGTCGCTTCGTCATCGTCGATCAGGGCGACGATGATGTCGCCCGTATTGGCGTTGTCCTGGCGCTTGATGACAACGGTGTCCCCATCGAGGATGCCGGCATCGACCATCGAGTCTCCGCGCACCTCGAGCGCATAATGCTCGCCGCCGCCGAGGAACTCGGGCGAGACCGTGATCGAGTGCGAGCGGCTCTGGATGGCGCTGATCGGCGTACCCGCCGCGATCCGCCCCATCACCGGGATCTGCATGAAGCGGCTCTCTGCGACCGGCGCGGGTGGCGGCGTCGGAATGCCCTTCGGCTTACCGAAGCCGCCCTCGACCACGCTCGGCGAGAATTTCGGCCGCGCCATCGGCTCCGGCAGCTTGATCACCTCGAGCGCGCGAGCCCGGTTGGGGAGGCGTCGGATGAACCCGCGCTCCTCGAGTGCCGTGATGAGGCGGTGGATGCCCGATTTCGATTTGAGGTCCAGCGCCTCCTTCATTTCGTCGAAGGACGGCGGGACGCCCGACTCGCGCAAGCGCTCGTGGATGAAGCGAAGCAACTCGTTCTGCTTACGGGTCAGCATCGTCACCTCCGGGCGGTCCGACTCGCGCCTTGAAACAAAGCAAGAACAAGTTAGCCGTTCTCGCTGTGTTCCACAAGCGTCGCTTTTCGGCCGAGATCGCACCTTAACCGTCCAGCTTCCTCATCCGGGTTACCGTCAGGTTCATGCGATTCGCTTCTCGGCTCTGTGCCGCGCTTGCTCTCAGCACCTCGATGGCAGCGCCCGCCTCGGCCCACCCGCATGTCTGGGTGAAGTCGAAGGCGACGATCCTCTACGATCCCTCGGGACGCATTACGGCTCTCCGGCAAGGCTGGACGTTTGACGAGGCCTATTCGGCCTATGCCGTCCAGGGGTTCGAGAAGGGGCCGGATGGGAAGCTCGCGCCCGAGAAGATGGCCGAGCTCGCCAAGATCAACATCGAGTCTCTGGCTGAACAGGGCTTCTTCACCAACGCCAAGGCGAACGGCGCCAAGCTGACCTTCGCGGAGCCGGTGAACTATGCAACCTCGTTCGACAACAACGTGCTGACGCTGACCTTCGACCTGCCACTTCGCAGCCCCACCAAGGCCGATCGCGCCTTCACGCTCGAGGTGTACGACCCGACCTTCTTTGTCGATTTCGCAATTCCGGAGGGGGAGGACGCGGTGCGGCTCGAGGGGGCGCCCAAGGGCTGCGCCCTGAACGTCACCCGGCCGAAGCCGCAGGAGCAGAACGGGACGCAGTCTGTGTCCGAGTCGTTCTTCAATGCCTTGAACGCGGCCTCGCAATACGGCGCGCAATTCGCTCCCAGGGTGCTCGTCGCATGTCCGTAAACAGTGCCGCTGCCGCGGCGAGTTCGCCCGGCCTGCCTCGCGCAGCAAGGCGCCTCCTCGTTGCCCTTGTTGCGCTTGCGGCGGTGTCGGCGCTCATCGGCCTCGCGGGACTGCTGGTCGGGGCAGGGGCGCCTGTCGCGCCGCCTCCCAAGAACCCGTTCGGAACCGGGATTCGCGAAGCGGCGCCGGCCGCGACCGGACTGGGCGGCTGGATCCTCGCTATCCAGTCGGAGTTCTACCGAAGCCTTACGGGTGCGCTCTCCGCCATGAAGAGGGACGGGGCGGCTTTGTGGAGCCTCGCCCTGATCGGGTTCCTGTACGGCGCCTTCCACGCCGCCGGCCCGGGACACGGCAAGGGCGTGATCTCCGGCTATATCCTCGCGACGAAGCGGACGCTGGCGCGCGGCATCGGCCTCAGCTTCGCGGCGGCCTTCGTCCAAGCGGCGGTAGCTATCGGCCTCGTGGGCGTAATGGCCGCAATGCTTCGCGCGAGTTCGGCCTCGATCAGCGCGACCGCGAGCATGGTCGAGCTCGCGAGCTTCGCCGCGCTCCTCCTGGTCGGCCTCGCGCTACTATGGCGAAAGACGGCGGGCGTCGTCCTAACCGGGGCCCACCCCCACGGCAGCCACGCGCATGACCACCACGAAACGCGAGCCCATGACCACCATCATCATGGTCGTGCGCACCACCATCATGCGCATGGGGAGGCCTGCGGCTGCGGTCATTCGCACGGGCCAAGTGCGGCTGAGGTGGAACGCCTGACGGGCTGGCGGGAGAGCGCAGGCATCGTGCTCGCCGCCGGCATCCGGCCGTGCTCGGGCGCAATCATCCTGCTCGTCTTCTCTCTGTCTCAGGGAATGTTCTGGGCCGGCATCGCGGCGACGCTGGCGATGGCGCTAGGGACCGCGATCACCACGGGTGCGCTTGCCGCTGTCGCCGTGCTCGCGAAGGGCCTCGCGCTTCGTCTCGCAAGCGGACGGGGGGACGCTGGCGCTCGTGCGGTAGCCTGGCTCGAGGTGCTGGCCGCCGCCTTCGTGGCCGTGCTCGGCGGCGCGCTGCTCCTCGGGATGTGGGGCGCCGGCCTCGCGAGCTGAGCCTTATTCGGCGGGGACGGCCTTCGCTTCCCAGAGCTCCGGCTTCAACTCCTCCGGCCGGTGCGGGAAGAACATCGCGCAGCCGAGCGTGACGAGCGCGAACACCGCGAGGACAAGCGTGACGGCCGTCAGGTTGCCCGTCCGCTCATGCAGGAACGCGACCAGCGGCGCTGCCGCCGCGCTGCCGAGGAAGCCGACGAAGAAGCGCACGGAATACATCTTCGCCCGAAGCGCGGGTGAGATGTAGCGCGCCGTCATCGTCTCGTTCACGGTCACCTGGCCGAAGATCACGGCCGCCGTGATGCCGGAAAGCGGCAGAACCAGCCAGCCCTGGGCGAAGGAGAGCGCCGCAAGGGCGGGTGCGAGGATCAACGCGAGCGGCATGAACAGCCGCCGGAGCGTCGTTCGGTCGATCAGCCGCCCGACGCTGAATTGGGTGGCGGCCCCGCAGATCGTAACCAGGAACGCGAGCGTACCGATCAGCGGCAGAAGGGTCGCGTCGCCAGCGAGCCGCTCCTCCATAAGCTTGGGCAGCAGCAGCGTGAAGGCGTTGAAGATGAGCCCCGACACGACCGCGACGGCGAGCAGCACGATCACGGCCCGGCGGACCAGGAAGGGTGGAATAGTCGGAAAGGGCCGGCTGGCGAAATGCGCCGAGTGGTCCGGCTCCTTCTCGCGCCACCACAGGAGCCCGAGGACGATCCCGAACAGGCCGGGCGCAATGAAGGCGGCGCGCCAGCCGTAATGGCCGGCAAGGAAGGCCGTCACGATCGGGGCCGAGGCGACGCCGAAATTGCCGAACACGCCGTTCACCCCAATCGACTTGCCTGGAGTGGCGCCCGCCGCCTCGACGAGCATCGCGGTCCCGATCGGGTGATAAATCGCGGCGAAAAGCCCGGCGGAGGCGAGCGCGGCGGCTAGGCCAAGCGCGGTCGAGACGAAGCCCGCCGCGAGCAGGGACGCGCCGGTCCCGAGGCAGAAGGCGACCATCAGCGCCTTGCGGCCGATCCGGGCGGCCAGCCAGCCCTGGGGCAGCGAGCCGACGCCGTAGAGGACGAACATCCCCGTCGCGAGCGCCAGGACCGGGCCGTATTCGGATCCGAACTCGCCGCCCGGCCGCGCCATCACGAGCACGGCCGTCGGCAGGATAAGCAGGCTGTAGTGGGTCAGGAAGTGCGCGGCGTTGATGAAGACGATCTGCCGGCCTGAATTCGAGGGCATCGGGTCCGCTTCCTCCCACGGCGACCGCCGCGCTGCGGGAGGATCTTTAGCGCGGCGCGATCCACCCCGCCACGCTGTCCGCGCGCGGCGGCTCTGCACCCGCATCCCGGCCCTCCAGCATGCGCTCCACGTAGATCCGGCGAACGGCGACGATGACCACGGCAAGGAGCGGCGTCGCGACGAGCACGCCCGGAACGCCGAAGAGCAGCCCCATCCCGAACAGCACGACAATGAGAAGGACCGGCGGTATCTCCACCTGCGACTTCTGGATCATCGGCTGGAGGACGTTGTTCTCGGCCTGCTGCACGACGACGAAGAGGCCGATTGTCCACAACACCAGGCTGGGCTCGGTCCCGAGCGCGACGAGGATCGCGATCCCGGCCGACATGATCGGGCCGAGATACGGGATGAACTCCACCAGCCCGGCGAAGAGGCCGAGCGCCAGTGAGTAGGGAACCCCGATCACCCACAATCCGAAGCCGACGGTGACGCCGATCACCGCCATGAGGATGAGTTGGCCGGATAGCCAGTTGAGAATCGTCTGGTCGAGTTCGTCGAGCAAGCTCTCCGTGAAGGCACGGTGGCGGACGGGCACCATGCGCACGAACCCCCGACGATAGAGGCCGGGATCGAGCGCCAGAAACAGGGCTCCGACGAGGGCCAGTCCGGCATAGCCGAGCGCGGCGGAGATGCCGCCGACGATGCGGCTCGCCTGTCCCATCGTGTCACCCGGGTTGGGGAGGCTCAGGCTGGAGCTCACCTGCTCCCAGAGCGATTGCAGCCACGGGATCTGGTTGACGCGCTGCTCGAGCCCGCGGACCGTCTCGGGCAGCCGCTGCACGAGTTGGCGCGCCTGGTCGGCGATCGTCGGCGCAACGAGGAAAGCCGCCCCAATCGCGACAAGCACGAAGACCAGCGCGACCAGGAGCACGCACCAATGCGGGCGAAGGCCGGTCCAGCGATGGACGATATCCCCGAGCGATCGGAGCACGATCGCGAGAAGAACCGCAAGGAACGTGATGAGGAGGAGGGTTCGCAGGGCCCAGGCCGCTGCGAACAAGGCCGCCATGCCGAGCACGACAAAGGTCGTGAAGATCACGCGGCGCCGGAAGCCATCGCCGGTTTCGGGGGGCGGTACTCTGGATAGTTCGGCCATGGCCCGGCAATTCGCACCGCGCCACGACGTTCCGTCAGGGTCGCCCTGCCGGCGGGCTTTGGCTCAGCCCTTCGTCGCGCCGGCCGTGAGGCCCGCGATGTAATAGTCCATCAGGAAGGCGTAGATGACGAGCGGGGGCAGGGCGCCGAGCAGCGCGCCCGCCATGATCTGCCCCCAGTTGAAGACGTCGGCCTTGATCAGGGTCGTGGCGATGCCGACCGAGAGGACGAGCTGGTCCTGCGAGGTCGTAAAGGCGAGCGGATACAGGAACTGCGCCCATGAGACCGTGAACGCGAAGATCGTGGCCGCGATGATCCCCGGCAGCGCGACGGGCACGAAGATCCTCAGCAGCGTCTGCGTCCAGGAGGCGCCGTCGATCAGTGCCGCCTCATCGAGCTCCTTTGGGATCGAGCCGAAATAGCCGATCATGATCCAGGTGCAGAAGGGGACGGTGAGGGTCGGGTATACGAGCAGCAGCACGTACCAGTGGTTGATGAGTTCGATTCCGGTCCAGTCGCGAAAGGTCGCGAACATCTTGAAGAGTGGGATGAAGAGCAGCGTCTCGGGAACGAGGTAGGTCAGGAACACGCCGGTCGCGAGCACGGACGAGCCCCAGAACTTCATGCGCGAGAGCGCGAAAGCCGCCGGCACGCTGATCAGCATCGTAATGATGACGACAAGGACCGCGACGACAGCCGAGTTCTTGAAGAATGTGAGGAATTGCGGCGAGGTAAGGAGCTCGGCGAAGTTCGCGAGCGTCGGGTTGAACACCCACCAGGGGTTCGTCGCGGCCGAGATCTCGTTGGAGTGCTTCAGCGAGGTCAGCAGCATGTAGAAGGGCGGGACGAGCGCGAAGACCACGAAGAGGCAGAGGAAGAAATAGGCCCAGCGCACCGCCCAGCGCCGGTCCGACCCGGCCATGTGCGAGGTCGAGGTGTCGATCGGGGCCGGGGTCGAGAGCGCTGCCGTCGCCATCACATCCGCTCCGCGCGCTTGTTGACGTCCCGCAGGATGAAGATCGCCGCCACCCCGAGTATCGGCAGCATGAACAAGGACACCGACGCTCCGAGTGGGATGTCCCCGCCCTGGATGCCGAGCCGGAAGGCCCAGGTCGCGAAGACGTGGGTACGGTCGATCGGCCCGCCTGCGGTCAGGATCCAGACGATGTCGAAATTGGCGAAGGTGACGATGAGGGAGAACAGCGTCGTGATCGCGATGATGTTGCGCATCATCGGAAGGGTGATGAACCACAGGCGCTGCCAGAACGTCGCGCCGTCGATCGCCGCGACCTCGTAGAGCTCGGTCGGCACGGATTTCAGCGCCGCCAGGTACATGATCATGAAGAAGGGCGCGCCGTACCAGATGTTGACCAGGATAACGGAGAAGCGCGCCCAGGTGGCGTCGCCCGTCCAGGGCACCGGCCCGATTCCGAAGAAGCTGAGCGTGTAGTTGAAGGCGCTGTAGGACGGGTCGAAGAGCCAGAGCCACGTGAGGGTGGAGAGCGCAGGCGGGATCACCCAAGGCACGAGCAGCATGCCGCGCCATTTGCGCTGCCCCTTCTCCGGGATCGCGTTCACGAGATGGGCGACGATGAAGCCGATCAGGGCTTTGAAGATGACGGCGCTGACCGCGAAGATGCAGGATTGCTTCACCACCATCCAGAAGGTTTCGCGGGTGAAGAGGAACGTGAAGTTCTGCAGCCCGATGAAGCGATCCATCCGCTTGTTCAGCGTTGCGAGATGCATCGCGTAGAACGCGGGATAGATCACCATCACGGTGACCAGGATCAGCAGCGGCAGCGTGAACAGGAACGCGATCGTGGAGCGCTGGCGCATGAAGACGCCGAAACGCGAGCGGGTCCGCGGGGAGGATGGTGCCAGCGACGAGATGTGCCGAACGGCGAGTTCAGACATTCAACCGACCTTGCTGTCGAAGCGGTGACGGCTCGTGCCCCCGCTCACCCCGGCTGAGAGCCGGGGTCCAGAGACCACGCATCAAGGCCGATCCCGCCTGAGCCGGGACCGGCGGCAAGGGCTCAGCCGCGCATGAAGCCCTCGACCTCGCTCTCGGCCCAGGCGAGCGTGCGTTCGAGCGATTCACCGCCCAAGTTGCGGGCGACCATCTTGGTCATGATCGCCTGATTGTAGATCTGGTTGGCGATGTTGGGTGGGGCCGGTGCGGCCGCGATCGAAAGCGTCTGGTGGTTGTGCGGATTGGGGTAGTGATAGAGCGTGCCCTTGGGCGGCTCGGCGTCGGCCCAGGTCTTCAGCGTCGTGAGCTTCTCGTAGGCGGGCAGGTCGTAGCCGGCGCTCACCTCGACCATCCTGGCGATCGCCTCGTGAGTGGAGAGGGCGACCAGCAGGCTCTTCGCCGCGCTCTTGTTCCGCGAGAACGACCAGATGCCCCAGAGGTAGGGCAGATACGGCGCGAAGCGGCCTCTCGGGCCGGCCGGCATGCCGTGAGTCCAGCACTGCGCCGCGACCTGAGGCGCGTCCCGCTTCGCCACCGCCCAGGCGCTCGGCGGATTGCAGATGAGCGCGCCTCGGCCCGACACCAGCCATTTGTTGTTCGAGGCGTCATCCCAGGCCGGCGCGTCCGGCGGCAGGAAGGCCGCGAGCTTGCGCATGTATTCCATCGCCTGCCGGACATTGTCCGACTTCACCGTGATCTTGCCCTCCTTGTCGACGAGCTCCGCCCCGAAGGACTGGAAGAAGGCGCCCACGGCGTCGACCGAGTCGGTTGTCTGGCCGAGCCCTATCCCGAAAGGCACGCCCGCCTTGTGACAGGCTTCCGCAGCCTTGAGGAACGTCTCCATGTTCCAGTTCTCGGCCTTCGGCGCCTGCCCGGCCGGGTACATGGCTTGAACGTCGATTCCGGCATGCTGCTTCATCAGGTCGATGCGCGAGCAGGGTCCCTTGATCTGGCTGCCCGGTGTCGCGGGCACGGCCATCCAGCGCCCCTTCACCTTGGCCAGGTAGTCCACAGTCCCGTTGACGTTGCCGTTCTGCTTGATCAGCTCGGTCATCAAGTCGTCGACGGGCTCGAGCTGACCCGCGTGCTCATGCACGTACCAGGTCGGGAAGGCGAAGATGTCGTGGCCGGATTTCGCCTGCGCCTCGGCCGCGATCGTCAGCAGGTTCTTGTTTCCCTGGGAGGTGATGAAGTCGATCTTGATGTCGACCTTCTCCTTCTCGGCCCAGGCCCGGGCGACATCCTCGGTCGCCTTGTTGCCGCCCGGAACCCAGTGATCCCAAAAGCCGACCGAGAGGCTGCCTGCCGCATGGGCACCGCGCACGAAGGGCGCCGCGATCATTGCCGCGCTCACCGCGCCGGTCTCAAGGAACCGCCGACGCGTGACCTTTCCGCTCGCCATCTTGTTCCTCCCGTCCCGTTCTGATTGTCGGTGCCGTTCTTTGCGGCCTTCCACCGCGATCTTGGGACGTTATTGGGCGTCGTGCAACTAAGACATTCGACAATTAGAGCAGCATTGCTGCCATATGCTGCGAAGCAAAAAGAAGACGGCAGGACAGGCTCATCTCTATTGCGTTTGCGAAATCGCAGCTGCGCCGCTACCCTGGCCGCATCACCTGAGGCAGTAGCAAAGTCGGGAGGGCGGCATGGTCGCGCGCGCGGGCGAGTTCACGTGGTACGAGCTGATGACGGCCGACCTCTCGGGGGCGGGCCGCTTCTACGGTGACGTGATCGGCTGGGAGGTCCAGGACGTGTCCCGGCCGGAGATGGCGTATTTCCTGTTCAACGCCTCCGGCACGCCGGCCTGCGGCCTCATGGAATTGCCGGAGCCCGGCATTCCGCCGGGCTTCTTCGGCTACGTCGCAACCGACGACGTCGACAATGCGACCGAGAAGGTGAGGGCGCTCGGCGGCACCATCCACAAGGGTCCGATGGAGATCCCGGGGGTCGGCCGTTTCGCGGTCGCGAGCGATCCCCAGGGCGCCGCCTTCGGGCTCCACCAGTGGGCCGATCCGGAGACGGCGCCAGGCCCCGCCCTGATGAGCCCCGGCCGGATGAGCTGGCACGAGCTCATGACGACGGACTGGCAGGCCGGCTTCGACTTCTACGGCGAGCTGTTCGGCTGGAAGAAGTCGGACGCGATCGACATGGGCCCGATGGGCACCTACCAGCTGTTCAGTGGGCCCGACGGCGGGAACGCGATCGGCGGAATGTTCAATCAGCCGCCGCAGGCCCCCGGGACGTACTGGTCCTACTATATCGGCGTTCCGGCGATCGATCCCGCTGTGGAGAAGATCAGGCTCGGCGGTGGGCAGATCTTCAACGGCCCGATGGAGGTCCCCGGCGGCGCGTGGATCGTACAGGGGCACGATCCCCAGGGCGCCATGTTCGCCGTCGTCGGAATGCGGGGCTAGACCTTGTGCACGGCGCGTGAATCGGCCGGCGCCTCGTCCCGCTCGCTCATGCCGTAATCGCGCAGCACCGACGCGACCCGGAGGCGGTAGCCGGCGAAGACGCCGCCGCGGCCGGCCGTCTGGGCGGCCCGGTGCTCCTCCGTATGCCGCCAGGCGGCCACCGCCGCCTCGTCACGGAAGAACGAAAGCGAGAGGATCTTGCCCGGCTGCGTCAGGCTCTGGAAGCGTTCGACGGAGATGAACCCGTCGATCTCCTCCAAGCGCGGTCGGATGCGGGCGGCGATATCGAGATAGGCCTCGCGCCGGCCCTCGGCCGGCTCGACCTCGAAGATGACGGCGATCATGCGGCGGGCTCCACCGGGCGCAGGAACGTGCGCTCCTCCGACACAATAAACCGTTCGGCCTGCGCCATCCGGAAATTCTCGGCGCCGGCAGGATCGGCCTTCAGCCGCGCGCGGTACGTCTCGTAGGCGGCGAGGCTCGGGAAGGAGATCAGCGCCAGCGCGATGTTGTCGGTCCCCTCATGCGGCATGAAATAGCCGAGCAGGTCGCCGCCGCACGCCGGAATGATGGTGAGCCAGTTGCGGGCATATTCCTCGAAGGCGTCCCGCTTGTACGGGTCGAGCACGTAACGGATGCAGCAGGTGACGGTCATGGTCCGGGTCTCCGTTGGACGCCCTCGACATGCCCGATTGCGGCGCGCGGATGCTTCGATTAGCGTCGAAGCATGAAGGCCGGCCCGGACATCGCGCTTGTCGCCTCGCTGCTCGGCGATCCGGCGCGCGCTAACATGCTCACCGCGCTTATGGATGGCGGTGCGCTGACCGCCGGCGAGCTTGCCCGCCATGCCGGAATCACGCCGCAGACGGCCAGCTCGCACCTCGCGAAGCTCGAGGCGGGCGGGCTCGTCACGGTTCGCCGGCAGGGCCGGCACGGGTATTTCGCGCTGTCGGGAGAGGATGTCGGCTCGGTGCTGGAGGCGCTGATGGGCCTTGCCGCCCGCGCCGGGCATTCCCGAACTCGGCCTGGCCCGCGCGAACCGGCGCTCCGCGAGGCCCGCATCTGCTACGACCACCTTGCCGGCGATCTTGGCGTCGCCATGCTGGACAGCATGATCGGCCGGGCATTGATCCGCAGCGAGGGCGAGGCGCTGACCCTGACCTCGGATGGGGAAAGCTTCGTCCGCGATTTGGGCATCGAGCTCGCGGACATGCGCGAGAGCCGCCGCCCCCTCTGCAAGTCTTGCCTCGACTGGTCGGTGCGCCGCTCCCACCTCGCCGGCGCGCTCGGGGCCACCCTGCTCCGGCGCTTGGGTGAGCTCGGCTGGGCGAAGCGGGTCGAAGGCACGCGCGTTATCGCCTTTTCGCCGCGCGGCCGGAAAGCTTTCGCGGAGACGTTCGGGATTGCGACTGCCGGCTAGCTCGGCGCTCGGCAGCGCGCCTCGGGTGGACCGGAATGCGGCTTCCCGCTCGGCAGCAGACCCTCGCTTCCAGGTTGCTTACGAGCCCTTCTTCCCGCGCCGATCAATCAGGACTGCCCGCTGCGAGGGACTTGGCGCCTTGTCCGTACGGTGGATGCAGCCCGGCCAGCAGCATGGCCGCCTCTTCCCCTCCCGGATTTCGTCGCAGGTCCGTGCGATGCGCCGTTGTCGTGTAGCTGGCTGCTTCGCGTCCTCGACCCAGCAGATGAACTCGTTTCGACCGAGTGGGGTGAGGCCCTCCCAGAGCCCGAGGACCTTCGAGTCGGATCGCAAGGCTGCCTGCAGGTCCTCACCTGCCTCATGGACTGTCCCATGCGGGAAAGCCTTCGTCACGAACCCCTCCAACTCGATGCCGTGGCAGGCCAGAACGGCGGCCCCCAAGCGTGATCGCTCAAAACGCGGTTGTCCACGACGGGTCAGCCCCCGAGATCAGGCCTTCTCCGCTGGCAGCGTATGCGCGACGATCGCGTTTGCGTGGCCGTGCCCCATGCCATGCTCATTCTTCAGCATCGAAACCAGTTCCATGTGCTTTGCCGGAAGAGCCTTGCGCACCAGCTCCTGCCACTCCGCGACGGGACGGCCGTATTTTTCTCGATCGAGGGGAAGTAGGAGGCGGGTCCCTTGAGCACCTTGTCAGCCACAGCTGAGACTCCTTGTCGGCGAGAGGTTCAGGCTCATGCCTGTTTAACGCAAGCCATCCCGCGGACACTATGAAGCGGGTCGAACCCGGTCTGTATCTCCGCGACCTGACCCGGTAGAGGGCCAGGGTAACTGCGGCGCGCCGTGAGGAGACCAGATGTTTCGCGGCCTCTCAGCCTTTCCGATCACGCCCATGGACGCGAGCGGTCGCGTGCTGGCGGATGACCTTACCGGGTTGCTGGAGCGTCTCGCAGCCGCAAAGGTCGATTCCGTCGGGCTTCTCGGCAGCACCGGGTCGTACATGTACCTGTCCCGCGACGAGCGTCGCCGGGCGGTCGAGACCGCGGCGGAGGTGCTGAAGGGCCGCGTGTCGCTCATCGTCAGCGTCGGAGCGATGCGGACGGACGAGGCCCAGGCCCTCGCGCGCGACGCCGAGACGGCCGGAGCCGACGGGCTTCTTCTCGCGCCCGTCTCCTACACCCCGCTCAGGGACGAGGAGGTGTTCCGGCACTTTTCGGCGGTCGCCGGCGCGACCGGGCTGCCGCTCTGCATCTACAACAACCCGTCGACCACCCATTTCACCTTCTCGAACGAGCTGATCGCGCGGCTCGCTCGGGTCACGAACATCGTCGCGGTGAAGAACACGGGCCTGCCCGCGGCCGACATGCCGGCTGCCCACGAGGCGCTCCGCGCGACGGTTCCGGCCGAATTCGCCATCGGCTATAGCGGCGACTGGAACGCGGGCGGCGCGGTGCTCGCGGGCGGTGTCGCCTGGTACAGCGTCGTCGGCGGCCTGCTGCCCGAGCCGTCGCTGAAGCTCACCCGCGCCGCGCAGGCCGGAGACGCAGCGGAGGTGGCGCGGATCAACGGGCTGTTCGAGCCGCTCTGGGCGATCTTCCGCGAGCTCTCGAGCTACCGCGTCGTCCATGCCGGGGCCAAGGCGCTCGGCCTGACCAGGGCGGATCCGCCGCTGCCGATCCTGCCGCTGTCCGAGGTCGACCAGCGGCGCGCGCTGGCCGCCATCGAGGCGGTGCAACGGATCTAGGCGCACCCGCCCCTGCACGACCGCTTGCGCCGAGGCAGCACTCGGCGCATCTGGCCGCCATCAAGCAGGAGCTGTCATGCGCGCCGTCGGTTACCAGCAGTCAAAGCCCATCGCGGACGAGACCTCGCTCGTCGACATCGAGCTGCCCGATCCGACCGCGACCGGCCGCGACCTCATCGTCGAAGTGCGCGCCGTCTCGGTGAACCCGGTCGACACGAAGGTGCGGATGCGCGCCGCCGCGGAGCCCGGCCAGTGGAAGGTTCTGGGCTGGGATGCGGCCGGGATCGTCCGGGCGGTCGGCCCGGACGTGACCCTGTTCAAGCCGGGCGACGAGGTTTTCTATGCGGGCGCCATCAATCGCCAGGGGACGAATTCCGAGCTGCATCTGGTCGATGAGCGCATCGTCGGCCGAAAGCCCACTTCCCTTTCCTGGGCTGAGGCGGCGGCACTGCCGCTGACGTCGATCACCGCCTGGGAAATGCTGTTCGACCAGCTCGATGTGCGCCGCCCTGTCGCGGGGGTGAAAACTCCGCTGCTCGTCATCGGCGGGGCAGGGGGCGTGAGCTCGATCGCCGTCCAGCTCGCCCGCAAGCTGACCGACCTCACGGTGATTGGCACCGCCTCCCGGCCGGAGAGCCGCGATTGGGTGCAGAACCTCGGCGCGCATCACGTGATCGACCACGCAAAGCCGCTCGCCGCCGAGGTGGAGGCGCTCGGGATCGGCGCGCCGGGGTTCGTCTTCTCGACCACGCAGACCGGCAAGCATCTGCCGGAGATCCCGAAGCTCATCGCCCCGTTCGGCCGGTTCGGGCTGATCGACGATCCCGGCCCGCTGGACGTCTCGGTGTTCAAGCAGAAATGCGTCTCGACGCATTGGGAGTTCATGTTCACGCGACCGGTGTTCCAGACCCCCGACATGGCGGAGCAGGGAATGCTGCTGAACGAGGTTTCCAGGCTCATCGATGCCGGAACGCTCCGCACCACGCTCGGCGAGACCTATGGCCCCGTCAACGCCGCCAATCTCCGCCGCGCGCATGCGCTGATCGAGAGCGGGACGGCCAAGGGCAAGATCGTGCTCGAGGGCTTCGGCGCCTGACGCCGAAACAGCCTCTGCTCGGCCGGCGCATGAAGCTCGCCACGTGTTCCGGTGCGTTGGGATGCACTAGGAAACGTCCCCATGAGCGACCTGATCCCGATCTTCGACGGCCATAACGATGTTCTGCTTCGCCTCCACCGGGACGGACTGGAGGGGGCGGAGCAACGCTTTCTGGAGGGGGAGCAGCGCGGCCATCTCGACCTTCCGCGCGCCAAGGCGGGCGGCTTCGCCGGCGGGCTGTTCGCGTTCTACGTGCCATCCCGCTCCGGGCTCGACTTCAAGGCGCTGAACGGGGAGGGCTACGCGATCCCGCTTCCGCCGGGCGTCAACGAGACCGACGCCCGAACCACCGTGATCGAGAAGGCCTCGATCATCCTGCGCGTCGAGCGGACATCCGGTGGTGCGGTGGCGATCTGCCGGAGGACGGAGGAGGTGAGGGCGGCCATGGCGCGGGGCGCGCTCGCGGTCGTCATGCACCTGGAAGGCGCCGAGGCGATCGACCCGGGGCTGCGCACGCTCGACGTCCTGCATGCCGCTGGCCTGCGCTCGCTCGGGCCGGTTTGGAGCCGCGACAACGTCTTCGGCGGCGGTGTGCCGATGCGGTTTCCGTCCTCGCCGGACATCGGGCCGGGGCTGACCGACCTCGGGTTCGAGCTTGTCCGCGCCTGCAACCGCCTGCGAATCCTGGTCGACCTGTCGCACCTGACCGACAAGGGTTTTTGGGACGTGGCCAGGACCACGGATGCGCCGCTCGTCGCCACGCACTCGAACGTGCACGCGATCTCCCCCAGCTCCCGGAACCTGACCGATCGTCAGCTTGATGCGATTCGCGAGAGCGACGGGATGGTCGGGGTGAACTTCGCGACCAGCTTCCTGCGGCCCGACGGGCAGATGCGGGCCGACACCGATCTGGACCTAGTGATCCGGCACGTCGACGCCCTGATCGAACGGATCGGGGAGACGCGGGTCGGCTTCGGGTCCGATTACGATGGCGCCGTGGTGCCGAATGCGATCAAGTCGCCGGCCAACCTACAGCGGCTGGTCGCCGCGATGCGCGCCCGCGGCTACGACGAGCCGCTGCTGCGCAAGCTCGGCCATGAGAACTGGCTGCGGGCCTTGGAGCGCACGATCGGGTAGGCTGCACCGCGGGCTGATCATTGCTCGCGTACCCGCTTTGTTCTAGTCTGATTCCACCTCCGCCTTTGCCGATCGGCGGGGGAGTGACTACATCCAGCGTCTCACACGACATCGCGGGCGCTTGCCCGCCGGGTACCGATGGCACGCCTCGACGATCTCTTCGACCGTGTCGCTTCCGAACGCGTCATCGCGGTCCGGGGCGCGCGCGAGCACAACCTCAAGAACGTCGACCTGACGATCCCGAAGGACAAGCTCGTGGTCTTCACGGGCCTCTCCGGGAGCGGAAAATCCTCGCTCGCCTTCGACACGATCTATGCCGAGGGCCAGCGCCGCTACGTCGAGTCGCTCTCGGCCTATGCGCGCCAGTTCCTGGAGATGATGCAGAAGCCGGATGTCGACCAGATCGACGGCCTGTCGCCGGCGATCTCCATCGAGCAGAAGACGACCTCGAAGAACCCGCGCTCGACGGTCGGCACGGTCACGGAGATCTACGACTACATGCGCCTTCTCTGGGCGCGGGTCGGGGTGCCGTATTCGCCCGCGACGGGTCTCCCGATCGAGAGCCAGACCGTCAGCCAGATGGTCGACCGCATCGTTGCGCTGCCGGAGAAGACGCGGCTCTACCTGCTCGCGCCGGTCGTCCGCGACCGCAAGGGCGAGTACCGCAAGGAGATCGCCGAGTTCCAGAAGAAGGGCTTCCAGCGCCTCAAGATCGACGGCGAGTACTACCCGATCGACGAGGCGCCGGCGCTCGACAAGAAATTCAAGCACGACATCGACGTGGTGATCGATCGTCTTGTGGTGCGGCCGGACATGGCGGCGCGGCTCGCGGATTCGCTCGAGACGGCGCTCGAAATGGCGGACGGGATCGCGGTCATCGAATTCGCGGACCTCGCCGAGGGCGAGAAGGAGCCCCGCCGCATCACGTTCTCGTCCAAGTTCGCCTGCCCGGTCTCGGGCTTCACCATCCCCGAGATCGAGCCGCGGCTCTTCTCCTTCAACTCGCCGACCGGCGCGTGCCCGGCCTGCGCCGGCATCGGGTCCGAGATGCGGATCGATCCCGGCCTCGTGGTGCCGAACGGCGACGTCACGCTGAAGCGCGGCGCCATCGCGCCCTGGGCCAAGTCGACCTCGCCCTATTACGGCCAGACGCTGGAGGCGCTGGCGAAGCATTACGGCTTCTCGGTAGCGGCCAAGTGGAACGCGCTGCCCGAGAACGTGCGCGACGTGATCCTCTACGGCTCGAAGGGCGAGAAGGTCCGCATGGCCTATAATGACGGCCTGCGATCGTACGAGGTGAACAAGCCCTTCGAGGGCGTGATCACCAATCTCGAGCGCCGCTACAAGGAAACAGACAGCGATTGGGCGCGGGACGAGATCTCGCGCTTCATGGCGGAGACGCCCTGCCACGTCTGCGGCGGCAAGCGGCTGAAGCCCGAGGCGCTGGCCGTGAAGGTCGACGCGCGCGACATCGCGGACGCGACCGCCTCGTCCATCAAGGACGCCGTCACCTGGGTGAAGGGCCTGCCGGACCGGCTGACGCCGAAGCAGAACGAGATCGCCTACCGCATCCTGAAGGAAATCCGCGAGCGGCTCACCTTCCTGCAGGATGTCGGGCTCGAATACCTGACGCTGTCGCGCAATTCCGGCACGCTGTCCGGCGGCGAGAGCCAGCGCATCCGCCTCGCCTCGCAGATCGGCTCCGGCCTCTCGGGCGTGCTCTATGTGCTCGACGAGCCGTCGATCGGCCTGCACCAGCGCGACAACGAGCGGCTGCTCGGCACGCTCCGCCGGCTGCGCGACCTCGGCAACACCGTCATCGTCGTCGAGCACGACGAGGACGCGATCCGCAGCGCCGATCACGTCGTCGATGTCGGGCCCGGCGCCGGCATCCATGGCGGCGAGATCGTCTCGGAGGGAACGCCCGCCCACATCATGGCGGACCCGGCCTCGCTCACCGGAAAATACCTGACCGGCGCCATGTCCGTGCCGGTCCCGCCGAAGCGCCGCCGCTACGACAAGGCGCGCACGATCAAGGTCGTCGGCGCGCGCGGCAACAACCTGAAGGACGTGACGGCGGAAATCCCACTCGGCACCTTCACGGTGGTGGCCGGCGTCTCGGGGGGCGGCAAGTCGACCCTCGTCATCGACACGCTCTACCGGGCGGTCGCGCGCCGCATCAACAACGCGGCCGAGCACCCGGCCCCGCACGACCGCATCGAGGGGCTCGAGCATATCGACAAGGTCATCGACATCGACCAGTCGCCGATCGGCCGCACGCCGCGCTCGAACCCCGCGACCTATATCGGCGCCTTCACGCCCATCCGCGACTGGTATGCCGGCCTGCCGGAGGCGAAGGCGCGCGGCTACGGCCCGGGCCGCTTCTCCTTCAACGTGAAGGGGGGCCGCTGTGAGGCCTGCGCCGGCGACGGCCTGATCAAGATCGAGATGCACTTCCTGCCGGACGTCTACGTCACCTGCGACGTCTGCAAGGGCAAGCGCTACGACCGCGAGACGCTGGAGGTAAAATTCCGCGACAAGTCGATCGCGGACGTGCTCGACATGACGGTCGAGGAGGCCACCGAGCTGTTCAAGGCCGTCCCGACCATCCGCGAAAAGCTCGCGACGCTGTGCCGTGTCGGGCTCAACTACGTCCATGTCGGCCAGCAGGCGACGACGCTGTCCGGCGGCGAGGCGCAGCGGGTAAAGCTCGCCAAGGAGCTGTCGAAGCGCTCCACCGGCCGCACGCTCTACATCCTGGACGAGCCGACCACCGGCCTGCACTTCCACGACGTCGCCAAGCTCATGGAACTGCTGCACGAGCTCGCCGACCAGGGCAACTCGGTCATCGTGATCGAGCACAACCTCGAGGTCATCAAGACGGCCGACTGGGTCATCGACATGGGCCCGGAGGGTGGCGACGGGGGCGGCACCATCGTGGCCCAGGGCACCCCGGAGGAGATCGCCAAAAACCCCGCGAGCCATACGGGGCGGTTCCTGGCCGAGGTTTTGGCACGGCGGCCGGTGAAGCGGGCAGAGGCGACCGAGGTGGACGTGGCTGCGAAGCCGAAGCGCTCGCGCACGCCGAAGGTGGTGCGCCAGGCGGCGGAGTGACGGGCTAAACCCTTTTCCTTGGGGGAGAGGGTGACAGCCGTGGCTCTGGCCGGTCGTCCGCCTCGACATCCCCTCACCCAGCCGGCCGGGAACGTCACCTGCTCAGCTTCGTTGGAGGCTGACAACAGGAGGAACGTCCAAATGCGCACCATTCTCACCGCCGCACTTTTCACGTCGCTGATCGGCCTCGCGCCGGGCACCGCATCGGCCCAGGGCATCAGCGTCGGCCCCGGCGGGGTCCAGGTCGATACCGGCCGGGAACGCCGCTACGACCGCTATGATCGGCGCGACCGCTTCGAGCGTCGCGGAGAACGCTGCCGCGTCGAAGTCGAGCGCCGGCGCAATCGGTTCGGCGAAGTCGTCACCCGCAAGACGCGCGTCTGCCGCTGAGGGGTGACGTGGATGGCCGGGCCAAGCCCGGCCGTCAGCTATATTCAACCCTCGACCTCGTCATCCTGAGGAGCATCGCGCCAGCGACGCATCTCGAAGGACGCACAACGGTCCTGGGTGCTTCGAGACGCACTGCTCCGCAGCGCTCCTCAGCATGACGCAGGGGAGTGGACGGCCGACTAAGTGATCGACACGGGCCCCGAGGGCGGCGACCGGATCGTCGCCCAGGGCACGCCGGAGGAGATCGCCAAAAACCCCGCGAGCCATACGGGTCGGTTCCTGGCCGAGGTGCTGGCACGGCGGCCGGTGAAGCGGGCCGGTGAGGCAGGCCGCCGAACAGGCGACGCGCCTCAAGACCGGGCTCGTTCCGGCCATGCGTGTTTCGGACTTGCCCGAACCCTCAGCCGCGTTCCCGGCGGAACCGGCGCGCCCGCGCCTGCTTGATTGGGCATGGCGAGGGCGCGTCGGACACCCACCATTACGGCGCGCGCGGAGCCTCAGCCAGCCGGGTCCGCTCCGGCCTTCGTTCCACCCTGCATTTGCGTGAATGCCGGCCGGGTGCCTGCCGGCGACGGCTGGCTGCACGAGTTCAAGTGGGACGGCTATCGCCTGATGGCGCGGATCGAGGCAGGGCGGGCGAGGCTGCTGACCCGCAACGGCTTCGACTGGACCGAGCGCTTCCCGAGCATCGCGGCGGCCGCGGCGGCGCTGCCGGTCGAATCGGCTTATCTCGACGGCGAGGCGATCGTCGAGGAGCGCGGCATCCCGGATTTTACCGCGCTCCGGCGCGCGCTCGGCGAGGGACGCGGCGACAAGGCCGTGATGCTCGCCTTCGACCTCCTCTTTCTCGACGGGCAGGATTTTCGGCGCAGCCCGCTTCTGGAGCGCAAGGCGGCGCTCTCCGCCCTGCTGGAGCGGGCCGGGCGCGGGCCCATCGTCTACTCCGAGCACGCCGTCGGCCGCGGCGACTTCATGATGCGCCAGGCGAATGCGCTCGGGCTGGAGGGCGTCGTCTCCAAGCGCGGCGACCGGCCCTACCTCTCCGGGGAATCCCGCGACTGGCTGAAGGTGAAGCGGGTCAACCGCCAGGAATTCGTGGTCGCAGGATTTCTGGAGCCCAACGGGAAGGGCCAGGCGGTAAGTTCGCTGGTGCTCGGTTGGTACGAGGCGGGCGGGCTGGTCTATCGCGGCCGGGTCGGGGTCGGCTTCGACGCTACCAGCGCGCGGGAGATCTGGTGGAAGCTACAGGGCCTGCGCCGGCGCGACCCGCCGTTCGCGGCCGGGATGCCCGGCGGGGGCGCCAAGGCTGCGACCTGGGTCGAACCGAAGCTCGTCGCGGAGGTCGCCTTCGGGCATTGGACGCCGGGCGGATTGCTGCGCCACGCCGTGTTCAAGGGCCTGCGCGAGGACAAGGCGCCGGAGGAGGTGACGCGGCCGCCCGTGGTGGACGGGGATGGCGAGCCTCGGCCCGAGCCCGCCGCAGCGCACGCGCGCAGGACACCGGCGGCACCGCGCGCGCGGCAGGGTAAGCTCGGCGTGCGGCGCGAGAACATCCTGCAGCTCCTGCCCGACGCCGTCGTGCCGACGAAAGACGAGCTTGCGGCCTATTGGCGGAGGGTGGGGGTGCAGGCGCTGGAGCATCTCGGGCGCCGGCCACTGAAGCTCGTGATGCACCGGCACGGCACCACTTATTTCCACATGGGGCCGCTGCCGCCGGTGCCGGAGAGCGTGCATCAGCTCCGCATCCGGAAGCGCGAGGGCGGCGAGGGCGTCCGCCTCTGGGTGAACAGCATCGAGGGCCTGCTCGGGCTGGTGGAAATGGGCGCGGTCGAGCTGCATCCTTGGGGCGCGACGGTGGACGACATCGAGCATCCCGACCGCCTGGTGCTTGATCTTGACCCGGGGGAGGGCGTGAGTTGGGAGCGCGTGACGGAAACCGCGCTGCGCCTGCGCGACATGCTGAAGGCTGAAGAGCTCGCATCCTGGCCGAAGACGAGCGGCGGCAAGGGCCTGCACGTGATGGTCCCCGTCGATCGGAGCCGGACGGCGGACCAGGGCCGCCTCTTCGCCCGCGACCTCGTCGGCCGCCTCGCCGCCGCGGACCCGGGCGCCTATACGCTCCAAGCAGACCCCGCCGAGCGGGCCGGGCGCATCTTCCTCGACTACCTCCGAAACGGCCGTGGCACGACGGCGATCGGCACTTGGTCGCCGCGGGCGAGGCCAGGTTTTCCCATCGCCCGGCCCGTCACCTGGGCCCAGGTCGAGCGAGGAATCGCGACGGATGCTTTCAGGATATCCCGCCCGGGGCGTCTATGACCGGGCCTGGCCCGGCTCGGGTCGGGCAGAACCCCCGCCCTGGCGTAGACGCGAATAGGACTATCTTGACATCCTACCGGTCATAGGATTATAAGCCGGATGTCCTCTTCGCCGAGGGGCGCTCTCGCGAGGCGTCAACAGGGCGGAAGAGGATGCGGCGCCTGCGGGCGGGGGTTACGCGACCCTCGCACTCGGGGAGCCGGACCAGCGCCGCCCTCCGGGTACTACGGCCCGGGCGCCAGTGCAGCGTGGCTTAGGTTCTCCCATCCGCGAGGGGGGGAGCGCTGACGAGCGGCAGGTCCGGTCCAAAATCGCCGCGCGCGCCGGGGCAACCCGGACGTGGTGCCTGTCCGTCGGGATGGCCGGGTCAAGCCCGGCCATGACGGGGGAGGGCATTGCGGGGACGCCGCGAGGCGCTCTCAAAACAAAATAGATCGAGTGCCCGGCGTCCCGCGCCCCTCGATTGCTTCTCAGGCCGACAACTCGGAGCGACACCGCCCGCGAGAAGGAGAACGCATGCCCGAAGCCCCCGATCTCCGCGAATACGATGCGAGCATTCCCTTCTACGACCGCACGCCGAAGCTCCGCGCCCTCCGCGCCACCTGCGTCAAGTTCGTGGACAGCGTCGGCACCCACCTGATCTGCCCGCGCCGTGCCTGCAAGCGCGTGGCCGGCTGCGCCGACCGGGACCCGCGCGACCTTCCGTTCTGCTGGAAGCAGTATCGCGGCATGCTGCGCTTCCTCCTCTGCGTCGTCCAGAAGAGGCGGGGCATCACGGAGCCGGGGCTCGTCCCCGACGACGAGCGCGACCGAATGCCGGAGCCGTTCCGGGGCGAGTCGCTCTTCGCCTCATTGGCCGCGGCCGGAGCCGATCTGGACAGCCTCGCGCGCCCGGCCGAGGCCGGTCCGGACGATTTCACCTGGGAGGCGATGCCCGAATTCCAGGAGCTGTTTCGCCAGATGACCGCGGGCGCGTCCGCGCCCGCCGCGCCCCTCGGCGGTGCCTGACCTCAAGGCAGACGGAACCAGGATCGATCCTTCCGGCTTGCCGCGGCGCAGGACCGAGGATCGCCGATGGCCAGCAAACCCGACGTCACCTACCCGCCGCTCGACACCCTCAAGCCCGTGGCCGAGAACGTCTGGGTGGTCGATAGCGGGCCGATGCAGGCAATGGGGCTGTCGCTGCCGGTGCGGATGAGCGTGGTCCGCCTCGCCTCGGGCGGCATGTGGCTCCATTCGCCGACGCGGTTCGACGAGAGCCTTCGGCGCGAGATCGAGGCGATCGGGCCGATCCAGCATCTGGTCGCGCCGAACATCGCGCATTGGAGCTTCCTCAAGGACTGGCAGACGCATTGCGCCGGGGCGACGACCTGGGCGGCGCCGAAGCTGCGCGAGCGGGCCCAGGTGAAGGCCGCCGGCGTGCGGCTCGACCGCGACATCACCGAGGCCGCGCCCGCGGAATGGGCCGAGGAGATCGCGCACGCGATCGTGCCGGGGGCGCTGGGCTTTCGCGAGGTGGCGTTCTTCCATCAAGCCTCGCGCACGCTGCTCCTGACCGACCTGATCGAGAATCTCGAGACGAACAAGCTCCCGCTCGGCACCAAGCTCTTCGCGCTCGTCATGGGGGCGCACAAGGGGACGAGCCCGGCCCAGATCCGGCTCGCCCTGCGGCCGCGCCGGAAGGATGCGGCGGAGGCCGTGCGGCGGGTGATCGGATGGGGCCCCGAGCGCGTGGTCTTCGCGCATGGCCGCTTCTTCGACCGCGACGGCACGCGCGAGCTGAAGCGCGCGATGGCCTGGCTGGTCGGGACGTGACTTCCAGGCCGGCCGGCGGCTCCCCTAGGCCTGGGAGCCGTCCTTTTCCCGCCGCGCGCGGTTCTCGCGCGAACGCGACTTCACGCTCGCATAGGCGTCGCTGCCGAGGCGCGGATAGGCCTCGCGCCAGCGCCGCAGGTAGCCGGTGCGCTCGGCCGCGACCGCGAGGCCCGCGACCGCGGCGAGCGCCGCCCCGGCCCAGATCGCGGCCGGCACGATCCGCGACCGCGGCCGCCGCTCGCGGATCTCCTCGGCCTTCTCCTCGATATATGCGTGCGCCAGCCCGGCGATCGCGTCGCCCGTCAGCAGCTCCTGCGCCCTCGGGATAAGCTCGTGCTCCTCCCGGTGGAAATGCGTGTCGACGAGGTAGGTGAAATCCTCGAAGCGCGAGGTCCAATCGGCCGTGTTCTTGCGCTTGCTGGAGGCCAGCCGCCCGATCTCCTCCTCGATCCGCTCTTGCTCCTCCTGCAGGCTCGCCAGAAGGTCGGCGACGCCCTCCTTCCCGGCAAGCGCCTCGTAGACGGAATCCTCTTCCGCCTCGAAATGGGCCTCCAGTTCGTCGGCGAGCTCGGAGACGAGCCGTTCGCGGTTGCGGACCACCCCGCGGTCCAGCGCACGAAGGATCGTGTAGCCGAGCGCGGTGATGTTCTGGTGGTCGTTCCTGATGAGCGTCCAGATGTCCATGGTGCCTTGGCCAAGATGAGGATCGCCGGGCCAACTGGCTCGCTGGCCGCCGGTTCCTGGCCGGCCACACTGGGTGCCGATGCCGATCCGGAAAGCGAGGTAAGCGGGCCTATCAAGGTTAAACGGGAGTAAACGGCACAAGCGTCCGGCGAGGGGCTAATCTCTCGTCAACTGCGCGAGATCGCGCCCCGTTCGAGGACCTCAGAATGCGCGTGTTCCGGACCACGTTCCTTGGCGTGCTGGTCGTGATGGCGGCCCTTCTGGTCGCCCGCGTCTTCGCATCGCTCGGCTTCGTCGCCGGATCGATCGGCCATACGCTCGCCGTGACCGCGGGCCCGTTGGAGGCGGAGCGTCTCGTCAGGGATGCGCTGCGCGGCTTCCAGTCGCTCGCCCATTCGGTCAACCCGCAGGCCGGCTATCACCGGACCATCTCGGTTCTTGACGTCCCGGCCGAGATCGAGGCCCGCCGCAAGAAGCGCGGCACCGAGAGCCTGCCGGGAGGCTCGCTCGTGATCCACATCGACCGGGACTGACACAGGTCGCGCTTGACCTTCGCGCGCCCTGCCGCGAACGATCTCCCATCCGGCCGCAGAGCCGCGACACGGCCTTAGCGCCCCATGGGAGGATCGATGAACAGCTACCAGATCACCGGGTTCGGCCGCCCGCTCGAGCTCCGCTGCACGGAGGAGCCGGAGCCGAAGGGGAGCGAGGTGCTGGTCCGGGTCGAGCGCGCCGGCGTCTGCCATTCCGACCTGCATATCTGGCACGGCTTTTTCGATCTCGGCGGCGGCAAGCGCTTCGAGATGACCCAGCGCATGACGCTGCCCTTCACGCTCGGGCACGAGATCGTCGGCGAGGTGGTGGCGGTCGGCCCCGAGGGTGATCGGGGGATGATCGGGCAGAAGGGGATCGTGCATCCCTGGATCGGCTGCGGCCAATGCCATGCCTGCGAGGCGGGCGAGGAGGTGCGCTGCGCGAAGCCGCGCACGATCGGAACGCGCCGTGATGGCGGGTATAGCGACCACGTCCTCGTGCCGCATGGGCGCTACGTCGTGCCCTACGGCGACCTCGAACCCGGTCTCGCCGCGACCTGCGCCTGCTCCGGCCTCACCGCCTACAGCGCGCTGAAGAAGCTGCCCCGGCTCACCGCAGAGGACAGCGTCGTGGTGATCGGCGCGGGCGGTGTCGGCCTCGCCTGCGTCGGGCTCGCGAGCGCGGTCACGCCCGCCAAGGTGATCGTATCCGATGTCGGCGCGGCGAAGCGCGAGGCGGCCTTGGCTGCGGGCGCGCATGCGGCGCTGGACGGTTCGGGGGAGGGCGGCTTCGCGACGATCCGGGAGGCGGCGGGGGAGCGCCCGCCGCGCGCCGCAATCGACTTCGTCGGCTCGCCGGAAACGCTGCGGCTGGCCATGGATTCGATCGATGTCGGCGGGACGGTGGTCTGCGTCGGGCTGTACGGCGGCGAACTGCCGATCTCGACCGCGCTCCTGCCCCTCCGGCAGACCACCTTGCGCGGCTCCTATGTCGGTTCGCTTCAGGAACTCCAGGAACTCGTCGCCATCATGCAGAAGCGGGAGGTGAAGAGCGTGCCGGTGGCCACCCGGCCCATGGCGGAGGTCAACGCGATCCTGGCCGACCTTGAGGCCGGCCGGATTGTCGGGCGCACCGTGATGGTGCCGTAGCGCTTTTCGAGCAAGGGGCTGAGTTCAGGCTTCCTCGCGCCTCAGGATGTAGTCCAGCCCGCCGACGCGGAACCAGCGATAGCCGTAAGGCTCGAGGATCAAGCGGTGGCGGCCATCCGCCTCCGCCTGGCTGTTGTCGCCGTCCAGAAGGTCGATCAGCCGGTCGCCCTCCGGCGTTCCGACCTTGAAGCGCACCTCGCGCGGCGCATCGTGCAGGTTGTGAACGACCAGGACGGAGTTCCCGCCCCAATCGTAGCGAAGCGCAAGCACGCCGGGGTCGCGCGTCTGGATTACGGCGTAATCGCCCCAGCCGATCTCGGGCGCCTCGTGCCGGGCGCGGATCATTCGCTCCGTCCAGTTGAGGAGAGAATTGGGATCGCGCCGCTGGGCGGCGACGTTGATCGTCTCGTATCCCCAGGGGCCGCCTGAGATCACGGGCAGGAGCGGCTTGTCGCCCTTGGTAAAGCCGCCCTGCGGCTCGGTGGACCACTGCATCGGGGTGCGGGCGCAGTTGCGCTCCCGGAGGGACAGGTCGTCCCCCATCCCGATCTCGTCACCATAGCGCATCACCGGCGTACCAGGGAGCGTGAACACAAGGCTGTAGGCGAGCTCGATACGGCGTCGGTCCCCGCCGAGCATGGGGGCGAGCCGGCGCCGGATGCCGCGGCGGTAGAGCTGCATGTGCTTCTCTGGCCCGAAAGCCGCGAAGACACGCTCGCGCTGCTCCTCGGTGAGCCGTCCGAGATCGAGCTCGTCATGGTTGCGCAGGAACACGCCCCATTGAGCGGAGGATGGGCCCGGCTTGGTCGCCTTGAGCGCCTGGGCAAGCGGCTTCGTGTCGGCCGAAGCGAGCGCGTAGAACAGGTTCTGGTTAACCTGGAAGTTGAACATCATGTGGGAGCGGTCGCCGTCAGCGCCGAAGTACTCGAGGTCGTCCTCGGGCAGGATGTTAGCCTCCGCCAGCATTACGGCGTCGCCCTGCCGCCACTGGATGAACTCGCGGAATGTGCGGAGCATGTCGAACTGCTCGACGGGCTTGCTGACCTCCGGTCCCTTGGTGCCGATGATGAAGGGCACCGCATCCATGCGGAAGCCCGACACGCCGAGCTGGATCCAGAAGCCCATGATCTTCAGGATCTCGGCCTGAACGCGCGGGTTCGAGGTGTTGAGGTCGGGCTGGAACTCGTAGAAGCGGTGGAAATAAAAGGCGCCGGCTGCCTCGTCCCAGGTCCAGGTGGTCTCCTGAACGCCGGGGAAGACCATGCCCTCGTTGGCGTTTTTCGGCTTCTTGTCCGACCAGACATACCAATCGCGATGGGGCGAGTTCGGGTCCTTCCGAGCGGACTGAAACCAGGGATGCTCGATCGAGGTGTGGTTCACCACGAGGTCGATGAGGACGCGGATGCCCCGGCTCTTCGCCGCGTGGGTGAATTCAACAAAATCGCCGAGTGTGCCGTGCCGGGGATCGACACCGTAGTGATCGGCGACGTCGTAGCCATCGTCCTTAAAGGGCGAGGGCTGGAATGGCTGGAGCCAGACCGCGTCGACCCCCATCCCGTGCAGATAGTCCAACCGCCGTGTGAGCCCGACGAAGTCGCCGATCCCATCGCCGTTCGAGTCCATGAACGTGCCGACGTTCAGGCTGTAGATGACCGCGTTCTTGTACCAGAGGTCGTTGATCACGTGAGGCCCGCTCCCGGTCGCTGGTCAGCGAACGCGAACGCGTACGGTCGCGGACGGTTCGGGAAGATCGTCAGATCCTGCTGAGGCTGTCCGATCCAGCCAAGCCAACAGCGCCCCCGCGAACGGACCCATGTGCCGGTATGCTTGCAGTGCTGAAGGCATGGCCCGGAGCGCTCCGGTGAGCTCGTCCGCCTTTGCCGGGGAGGGTACTGCCTCCCGGAGCCGTCGCACCCGCGTGCGGATTGTGAACAGGACGGCACCGCTTTGCGGCAGGCGTTGCAGGACCTGCCGCTCCGTCCTGAGCCAGAGCGTGTCGCCGGCATTGTCAGGCGTCACGAACGGAGGCGCAGGATTCGGCCCGAACTGGAACAGGTCCGGTCTGTCGTGGATCAGCCAGTTCAGGCGGCCCACGAGATGTCCAGGTGCGAGCCGGGCGAAGAAGCGATCGACGGCCGGAGCCAGCGCTTCTTCGAATCCCGGAACCGGATCGTGGATGTGCCGGATCGCTCGACCAAGCTTGTCGCGTAGGTTCCAGTTAGAGGGAAAGCATACGCAGCCTGCCGTGAGCCTGTGCTCGAAGCCGTCCGGCTCCAGGACGCACAGATCCTCCTGGACGTGTCGTGCGGCGATCTCCAGCGGGTGGACTGCATCGTCCGCGTGCACCTCCTTTCCGGTCAGAAGAGTCGGATGGAATTGCGACAGGTTTTCATTGAGGAGATGGAGCACCTCTCGCGACGCGTTCTCCGAACCTGGCGAGGCAACGAGCACCTCCTCGCGTCTCTCACGTATGAGGCGGCTCTTCTCGGCCATCTGCAGGTCGCGGTCGGTCCCGACCTCGATCCAATCTGCAGGCGCAAGCGGCGACAATCCCATCCGCATCGTCCCGCTGGCGAAGGGCAGGTCGTCGATCTGAGTTCCCAAGTTTCGGGCCGCCGCGGAAATGTCAGCCATGTCGATCAGGATTGGAGCTCGCCACCGTACGGTCAAGCTGGCCTACCGGCTCTTGGCGACGCGCCTTCCAAACGCCACATGCGGCGTGCTAGAGGCTCCGCCCAACGCGCGCCGGCTCGCGCAGCCAGGTTCCCATGCAAACCGTTCTGATCGTCATTCACCTGTTGATCGTGCTCGCGCTCATTGGCGTGGTGCTTCTGCAGCGCTCCGAGGGTGGCCTTGGGCTCGGCGGCGGGTCGAGTTCGGCGGGCGGCTTCATGACCGGGCGAGGGCAGGCGAATGCACTCTCCCGCGCGACGGCGATCCTGGCGACGCTCTTCTTCCTGACCAGCCTCGGCCTTGGCATCCTGGCGCATCGTGGCGCAGCGCCGCGGTCAATTTTCGACCAGAACGGCCCGGTTTCCGGTGCTCCGGCTGGGAATCAGCCCGCCGGTAGCCAGGGCGGCGGGGTGCTCGATCAGCTGCAGCGGATGCAGCAGCCGGCGACCCCGATCTCGCCGACGGCCCCCGCTCAGCCGCAGGTGCCGCAATCCCGCTGAGCTTGCGGGGTTTCGGTATTCATTCGCCGCCCGGCCATGCTGCCGGGCGTTCTTCTTTCCATTGTGGATCGCGCTGAGCCCGTCGCGGGCCTGGGCCTGTTCAAGGCCATTTCGAGCGCTTAAGGGTGGCCTCCCATGACGCGGTATGTCTTCATCACCGGCGGCGTGGTCTCCTCCCTTGGCAAGGGCCTCGCTTCCGCCGCCCTCGGAGCGCTCCTCCAGGCGCGAGGCTTCAAGGTCCGGCTCAGGAAGCTCGACCCTTATCTTAACGTCGATCCGGGGACGATGAGCCCCTACCAGCACGGCGAGGTCTTCGTGACCGACGACGGCGCGGAGACCGACCTCGATCTCGGGCACTACGAGCGGTTCACCGGCCGCCCCTGCACCCGCTACGACAACATCACGACGGGCCGGATCTACCAGGAGATCATCACGAAGGAGCGGCGCGGCGATTATCTCGGCGCCACCGTCCAGGTGATCCCGCACGTCACGAACGCCATCAAGGAGTTTGTACTTTCGGGCAACGAGGGCTTCGACTTCGTCCTCGTCGAGATCGGCGGGACGGTCGGCGACATCGAGGGCCTGCCATTCTTCGAGGCCATTCGCCAGCTCGGCCAGGAGCTCGATCGGGGCCAGGCGCTCTATCTCCACCTCACGCTGCTGCCCTACATTCCCTCGGCCGGCGAGCTGAAGACCAAGCCGACGCAGCACTCGGTTGCGGAACTTCGCTCGATCGGCATTCAAGCCGACGTGCTCCTCTGCCGCTGTGACCGCGAGATCCCTCGGGACGAGCGGCGCAAGCTCGCGCTGTTCTGCAACGTGCGGGAAAGCGCCGTGATCGAGGCGCGGGACGTCGCGTCCATCTACGACGTGCCGCTCGCCTATCACGCCGCCGGTCTCGACGACGAGATCCTGCGCATCTTCGGCGTCCGGAGCGCCCCCGAGCCGAAGCTGGCGCCCTGGGCCGAGATAGCGAGAACAGTCAAGAACCCCGAGGGCGAGGTCACGATCGCGGTTGTCGGCAAGTACACGGGCCTCAAGGACGCCTACAAGTCGCTCATCGAGGCGCTGAACCACGGCGGCATCGCGAACCGCGTGAAGGTCAATCTCGACTGGATCGAGAGCGAGATTTTCGAGCGGGAGGACCCCGCTCCTTTCCTGGAAGGGGTCGGCGGCATCCTGGTCCCGGGCGGGTTCGGCGCCCGCGGGAGCGAAGGGAAGATCCGTGCGGCTCGCTTCGCCAGGGAGCGGAAGGTGCCCTATTTCGGCATCTGCTTTGGCATGCAGATGGCGGTGGTCGAGGCGACCCGCTCGTTGGCTGGCGTGCCGGATGCGAGCTCGACGGAGTTCGGGTCGACCGCGGAACCCGTTGTGGGCCTGCTGACAGAATGGCTGCGCGGCAACGAACTCGAGCAGCGGCAGGCGAATGGCGATCTCGGCGGCTCGATGCGGCTCGGCGCCTATCCGGCCCGGCTTCGCCAGGGCAGCAAGGTTGCGGGGATCTACGGCGCGACCGAGATCTCCGAGCGGCACCGTCACCGCTACGAAGTGAACATGGAGTACCGTGACCGGCTAGAGGACAAGGGCCTTGTCTTCTCCGGGCTTTCGCCGGACGGCCTGCTGCCGGAAATCGTCGAGTACGACGACCATCCATGGTTCATCGGAGTTCAATTCCATCCGGAGCTGAAATCGCGTCCGCTCGAGCCACACCCGCTGTTCACGAGCTTCATCGGCGCGGCGCTCGAGAAATCCCGCCTGGTGTAGGGCTGCAATATCTCCGCCGCGTGCGAAGCGCTAAGCTTCGCCGGTTGGGGCGGAGTCGAACGTGAGCGCAGCGATCTCAGGACTGCAGAGCTTTCTGGTCTATTTCGGAACGGCGCTGGGCCTCGTGGCGCTGTACCTGGTCGTTTACACCATCGCGACGGCGCATAACGAGCTCGCGCTGATCCGTCAGAACGTCGTCTCCGCGGCGCTCGCGCTCGGCCTGTCCTTGATCGGGTTCGCGCTGCCGCTCTCGAGCGCCATCACACGGGCCCAGACCGTCCTGGACTGCTTCATCTGGGGTGTGGTGGCAATTGCCGTCCAGGTTCTGGTGTACTGGCTTGTGCGGCTTGCGGTGCCACGATTGTCGGAGCGGATCGCGGCGGGCGAGCTGGCGGCAGCCTTGTTCCTCGGTGCTGCCTCTCTGGCCGCAGGAGTCATCAACGCTGCGGCGATGACCTAGGGCTACACGCGCATGGGAGCGGGGCCCGGAGCCATGGCGGACCCAGCTTGATGTCCGGACCTGTTTCCCCTGGGCCGCGCGGCCGCCGCGATGAGGTTCCTGGCGCTCAAGCCCCATACCAGTCCGGTGAAAAGCCAGAGATGTCGCCAGCGCTCAGCCTCATGGAGGAAGGCGCAGGAGACGACCGCGATCCAGGCCACGGTTACGGCAAGTAGGGCCTCGTTCTTCGTGTCCCGGAAATTCCGAGCTGAGATTGCCACGCTGAACATCAGGAGGAGCGTGAATGCGATCCCGGCAAGCCAGCCGTAATTGAGGAACGAACTGACCCAGATGTTGTGGATTGGCTCTTCAAAGAAGCGATCCCACTCGAGCAGACCCATTCCCAATGGATTGTCGAGGATGAATGGGATGCTCAGCGCGTAGCGATTGTACCGACCGCCATGGCCGAGATCGTAGTCCTTGGCGATGGTCGAGCGCTCCATGAGCCGCTCTCCCAGGCCGTCGACGAAGAGCACGCCCAGCAGCACGAGGAGGACCAGCCCCGCGACGCCGATCCCGGCGTAAAGCGAGGCGCGGGGCAGGTTCCGGCGGTTCAGGAACACATAGTAGACGCTGCCCCACAGGAGTCCGGACATGATCGCGGCGCGCGAGAAGGACACCATCAGCCCGAAGGTGATCCAGGCCAGCGCCGGACCATAGAGCCCGCGCCGCTCGCCCTTCGACAGCATGTACATGCAGGCGAGGACGCCCGGGAGCAGGAATGCCCCATACATGTTCGGATCATCGAGGAAGCCCTTGGCGCGACCGTCCCACATGAGGTCCTCAAGCCCAAGGACGTAGCCCATTATCCCGAGGGTAGCCGCCGCAAAGGTTGCCAGGACATAGACCTGGAGGAAGCGCCTCAAGTCTGACGCGTCCCAATGTGCTGCAATCAGGCACGAGCAGACCCCGATGGAGACCGCAAAGCTGATCTTCAGAAGGTAGTAGGCGACCTCGGGATTTGAGGCGAGCGAGATGGACGAGACGAACAGCCCGAACACCCAGGCGCCGATCAGCGCAAGGAATATAAACATGTTTCGCGTCACGACCTGGCGCGAACTGACCGACAGGACGAGTGCCAGCACGAACAGGATGTCGACCGGCGAGGGGCGGAAGAGGGTGAAATTGATCGCGAGGACGGCCAGGAGATAGCAGGAATTCGCGAGCCGGCGCCCGGCCGGCTGGCTCGGCAGCCGATGACGACTAAACCGGTACTCGGCTGCGCTCGAACGCGAAGCGCCCCTCTGCTGACTAAACCCGTCCATGTGCCAGGTGAAAGTTTACTCGTCGTGCGCCTGCCGAGACGTGGAGGCCGGAACTGTTGGGCCGTACCATGAGGGGCTCGCCCCGTCGCTTACGAGGCGAAAACACGGTGAAGACGTTACGTCGAAATTGCTCGAAACTCTGCAGGTCCGTGCCAGCGACCGGTGCGCCTCCGGCCAGGTGAGCGTCTGCCCCTTGCCATAAGGCTGTTTCAGGGTAAGCCGGCCCGATGACGGCTAAGCTTCGGCCTCTTACTCCGTGACGGTCAGCAGGAAGCTCCTGGTCGCGATCCTCGACGGCATCGACCAGTGCTTCTATGCTGTCGATCCCGAGTGGCGCATTACCGTGTTCAATCGCGGCGCCGAGGAGCACTTCGGCCTCTCTCGCGACGAGGCCCTTGGGCGCTGCCTATGGGACGTCCTGGGCGTCAGCCCTGAGCACGAAGCGGGGCAACTCTTCCGCCACGTCATGGAGAAGCGCGAGCCTCTTCTGGTCGAGACCGCGTCCCTCATCAAGCCCGGGCGGATTGTCGAGGGCCGGATGTTCCCGTTGCCGGAAGGGCTCGGCGTCGCTGTCCGAGACGTGACGGACCGCCGAAAGGCGGAGGCCGCTCTCAAGCAACGTGAAGCCGAGCTCGCGCGTGTTCAGAGGATCGCGGGCGTCGGCGGGCTCGAGGTGGATCTGCGCGACGGCTACGTGAACCGCCGGTCCCCCGAATATCTGCGACTGCACGGTCTTCCGCCCGAGGCCGAGAACGAGAGCCATCAGGCCTGGGTGGACCGCATCCACCCGGAGGATCGGGACCAAACGGAATGCGAGTTCCGAGATGCCCTGGAAGGTGATGCAATACGCTACGAGGCTGAGTACCGGATCGTCAGGCCCTCGGACGGGCAGGTGCGATGGATCGCGGCGACGGCCGAGATCGAGCGTGACGCGAGCGGGAGGGCGCTGCGCCTGATCGGCGCTCATCGGGATGTGACCGAGCGAGCGCTCGCGCAGGAACGGCAGCGGCTCTTGATCAATGAATTGAACCATCGCGTGAAGAACACGCTTGCGACGGTGCAGTCGATCGCGTCTCAGTCGCTGCGAACGGCCCGAACGACGGGGGAGGCCTCGGCAGCGTTCGAGGCAAGGCTGATGGCGCTCTCCCGCGCGCACAATGTGCTGACGCGCGAGAACTGGGCGGGTGCAAACCTTCGGGAGATCGTCGAGGGGGCCGCCCAGCCCTATGAGGGTCCGAGCGGGCGCTTCCGGATTTCTGGAGAGAACATCAGGTTGCCGCCGCAAACGGCTCTCGCGCTAGCGATGGCTCTTCAGGAACTTGCGACGAACGCCGTGAAATACGGCGCGCTGTCGAGCCCGACCGGCTGCGTCGAGGTGCGCTGGTCGGTCACGTTGGGCGGCCGTCGCGCGCTGAGCCTGCGCTGGGCCGAGCATGGCGGTCCGGAGGTGCGCCCGCCGGAGCGCCGAGGCTTCGGCTCTCGTCTTATTGAGCGGAGCCTGGCGGCGGATCTCGACGGTCAGGTCCGTCTGCTTTTCGATCCCGCTGGGGTCGTCTGTACCGTGGAGGCGCGTCTGCCGGACGACACGCCGGCTTTCTTCCCGGTCGAGACCTAACCGAACTCGGCGCGGATGGCGGCGCTTTGTTCGCCGATCTCGGGCACGCGGCCGAGTTGCCGGGCGCGGTCGTCGATCAGCGCGGGCGGCGCGACGATCGAGGCTGGTCCGGCGGATGTCGAGACGGTCGCTCTTCGCAGGGCAGGGTGATGAACGAGGTCCGCGACCTCGTTGACGAAGCCAAAGGCGGTGCGGGCAGAGGTGAGCCGCCGCGCCGCCTCGTCACGTGACATCCTTTCAAAGGCGGCCGCCACAACGGTGTCCACCGCTGGCCGGTTCGCGACGCGCGCGTTGTTGTTCTCGAAGCCCGGCCGTTCGGGCAGTTCGGCGTTGCCCAGGACCTCGGCGCAGAAGGCCTTCCACTCGCGCTCATTCTGGATGGAGATCAGAACGAGGCTTCCATCTGCCGTCTCGAAGGCGCCGTATGGGCAGATTGACGGATGAGCGAGCCCGACCCGCTTCGGCGCTTGCCCGGTGCCCTCGAAATAGAGCAGCGGGACGTTCATCCAGTCGGCCATGCCGTCGAAGAGGCTGACCTCCAGCTTCGCCCCTTCGCCGGTGCGGGAACGGCCGATCAGCGCCTCCAGAATGGCGGAATGCGCGGCCATCCCGCAGGCGATGTCGCAGACGGAAACGCCGACCCGCCCCGGCCCGGCGGGATGGCCCGTGATTGCCGTGAGCCCGCTCTCCGCCTGCACCAGGAGATCGTAGGCCTTCATGTCGGAATAGGAATGGCCGGTGCCGTAGCCCGAGATGTCGACCGTGATCAGCCGTGGATAGCGGGCGCGTAGCTCGTCCGAGCCAAAACCCGCCCGCGCCGCCGCGCCGGGCGCGAGGTTCTGGATGAAGACGTCCGCGGTCTCCAGCATACGATGAAGGAGGGCGGCATCGTCCGGGTTCTTGATGTCCGCGACGAGGCTCTCCTTCCCGCGGTTGAGCCACACGAAATAGCTGGCGAGGCCGTTCACAGCCTTGTCGTAGCCGCGCGCGAAATCGCCTTCCGGCCGCTCGATCTTGATCACGCGCGCCCCCGCATCGGCCAAGCGTGACGAGCAGTAAGGTGCGGCGACGGCCTGCTCGAGCGCGACGACGAGCAGGCCGTCGAGCGGCCGATGGCTGGCGGGTTCGGGCATCCGCCCCTCTACATCCCGAGGAGACGCGGAAGCCAGAGCGAGATCGCCGGGACGTAGGTCACGATCACCAGGAAGACCAGCATGGTGAGGAGCCATGGCCAGACCGCGATCGTCAGCTCCGTGATCCCCATGCGGGTGATGCCGGAGGCGACATAGAGGTTCAACCCGACCGGCGGGTGGCACATGCCCACCTCCATGTTGACCACCATCATGATCCCGAAATGGACCGGGTCGATGCCGAGCTTCGCGGCAATCGGGAACAGGATCGGCGCCGTGATCAGCACGATGGAAGAGGGCTCCATGACGTTGCCGGCAACCAGCAGCAGGATGTTCACGAGCAGGAGGAAGGTGATCCAGCCCACGCCTGCATCCGTGATCCAGCCGACCATGGCCTGCGGGATCTGCTCGGAGGTCATCACGAAGGAGAACAGGACCGCGTTCGTGATGATGTAGAGGAGCATGGCGCTCATGTTCGCCGATGCGAGGAGCACCTTCGGGACGTCCCGAAGGCTCATGTCTCGGTAGACGAAGACCGCGATGATGAAGGCATAGACGGCGGAGACGGCGGCGGCCTCGGTCGGCGTGAAGAAACCGCCATAGATGCCGCCGAGAACGACAAAGATGAGGGACAGCCCCCAGAACGACTTTCGCAGCGCGACGAGGCGCTCACTCCACGACGCGCGCGGCAGGCGGGGATAGTCGTTCCGCCAGGCGCGCCACCAGGTGGTGACGCCGAGCAGGGTCGCGAGGATCAGACCCGGCACGACGCCGGCGATGAACATCTGCCCGACCGAGGCCGAGGAGACGCGCTGCCCCTCGGGGCCCATCACGATCGAGCCGGAGGTGGCCACGCAATACATGACCATCACGATGGAGGGCGGGATCAGAATCCCGAGCGCGCCCGAGGTCGTGATCACCCCGGCGCCGAAGCGCTTCGGGAAGCCTTGTGCGACCATAGCGGGCAGGATGATGGAGCCGATCGCCACGACCGTTGCGGGGCTAGAGCCCGAGACGGCGGCGAAGAGCGCGCAGGCCATGACCCCCGCCAGGCCGAGCCCGCCGGGCCAGTGGCCGATCATGGAAGTCGCGAAATCGATCATCCGGCGGGCGACCCCGCCATGGGTCAGGAAGTTGCCCGACAGGATAAAGAACGGGATCGCCATGATCTCGAAGTTCTCGATCCCGGTGAACAGTTTTAGTGCCACTGCCTCGATCGGCACTGTGGTGAGCGTGAACACGAAGGTGAGGACTGTGAGGCCGAGCGCGATCGAGATCGGCATGCCCGTCAGCATAAGCGCGATCAACAGACTGAAGATGATGGCGGCATTCATCGGGCCGGCCTCACGCCGTCGCGAAGTTCCTCGGCTGCGAGGTCGCGCGCCCCTTGCGGGCTCTCCACGACGCCTTCCACATGGCCGGGATCATGGTGAGGCAGCTCGCCCGTCCGCCAGAACGCCAAGGCGACCTGCAGGAAGCGAAAGCACATGAGATACGAGCCGAGCGGGATCGCGAGATAGACGAGCCAGCTCGGCAACTCGAGATCGGGCGAGGTCTGTTCGGTGCCGTAGAGGCCGTGGACGAAACGGGCGCCCATCGTGCCGATGATGGCCGTGAAGAGTGCGCCGGAGAACAGGCTGAACAGGGTGACGCCGCGGCGCCAGCGCGGATCGAGCCAGTTCACCAGCACGTCCACGCCGACATGGATGCCCGTCCGCACGCCATAGGCGGCCCCGAACTTAGCCATCCAGACGAACATGTAGATGCAGAGCTCCTGAGCCCAGGAGATGTGGATGGCCGCGGTGATATCGTAGAGCGCCGGCACGCCGGAGGCGTAGCGGTGCACGACCGCCACGAAGATCAGGATCGTCGCCGCCGCCATCAGGCTCGCGATAAGGATTTCCTCGAGTCGGTCGAGGATGCGCAGAACCATAGGAGAGATGCCCCGCCGCGGCTCGCGGCCGCCCCGTCGTGATGCTTGTGGTCAGGCCGGCGTGGCCGGACAGGAACGTCCGGCCACGGTGCGAGATCAGTTCGTGGCGGCTTTCGCCTCGCGCTGGAACTCCTCCAGCGTGTCCTTGCCAACGCGGGAGGACATGTCGGCGTAGAGCGGCTCCAGCGCCTTCTTCCAGGCCGCCTTCTGCTCGGGCGTAAGCGTGATGAATTCGATCTTGCCCGACTTCTTCATCTCGGCGAGGGCGTCATCGTTCTCCTTCTGCGAGATCTCATTGGCAAAGGCCGTCGCGTCCGCCATTGCCTTGTCGAGCTGACCCCGTACGTCGGCAGGCAGCCCTTCCCAGAACTTCTTGTTTACGATGACGGCGTAGCCGATATAGCCGTGGTCGGAGAGGGTCGCGTATTTCTGCACCTCGTGGTGCTTTTGCGTGAACATGTTGGACGGCGTGTTCTCCGACCCGTCCACCACGCCCGTCTGCATGCCCTGATAGACCTCCGAGAAGGCCATCACCTGGGGCGTCGCGCCCAGCGCGCGGAACTGCGCCTCGAGGACCTTCGAGGATTGGATACGCATCTTGAGGCCGCGGAAATCCGCCGGCTCCCGAAGCGGCTTGTTGGCGCTCATGACCTTGAAGCCGTTGTCCCAATAGGCGAGTCCGATGATCCCCTTGGATTCGAGCTTCTGGAACAGCCGCTTGCCGAGCGCCCCGTCCGTCACACGGCGAAGCGCGGCCTTATCCGGCAGGATGAAGGGCAGGTCGAAGACCTCGAATTCCCGAGCTCCAAGCGGTCCAAACTTCGCCAAGGACGGCGCGAGCATCTGGACGGCGCCGAGCTGGAGTGCGTCGACTTCCTCCTTGTCCTTGTAGAGCTGGGAGTTCGGATAAACCTCCACCTTTACCCGGCCGTTCGTGTACTTCTCGGCCAGCTCCTTGAACTTATCCGCCCCCTTCCCCTTCGGGGTTTCGGGCGCCACGACGTGGCTAAACTTGATCACGATCGGCGTCTGGGCGAGGGCGCCGCCGCCGCATAGGGCCAAGATCGCGGCCGACAGCGCGGCTCGTCTCAGGATGGTCATAGGCGTTCTTCCTCCAGATTTTGTTCTGTTTTGCAGGGCATGGCGGCATCACGCAATCCCAACATAGCCCAAAGGCTCGGGGACACCGGGGCGAGTTTCACACACGCTCCGAATGCAGGGCCGCTAGCAATTCAGCGCGAAGAGAGTTCCTCCGCCGTCTTCGACGTGCAACGCGCGCGCTCAAGGAGCGGCCACGTTGACTGTGCCCTGGGTATTCTCGAATGTCGCGCTGGCTGCCCCTCGATACCGCCTCAGCGAAGTGGAACCATGCAGCTTGAAGGACGTAACGAGGTCTTCAGGGCTGCCATCGGCGACGGCCGGACGATCGTCTGCCGGGACGACGGCACTCCGTACGATAATCTGCTTCGTATCGACCTTCTTGATCCCGAAGGCAGGGTTCTCGACAGCATCGAGGCGGGCGGATTGATGGCTGACGGCATCTTCAAGCTCCTGACGACCCGGCGAGACGGTTTCGAGTTCTCGTATTTCGCAAACGGCGAGACCTATCGCCTGGAATGCGCGCGTCACCCGAGCTGGCGCCCCTTCCTCCTGCTGCCCTACGGTTTCCGCTACATTAGGCGTCTGACACGCCACTACTTGGTCGTTCGCACGCTGAAGACCGGAGTTTGAACCATGGCGCCGACACAGGACAGGGACGCCGAACTTCGTGCAGCACTCACGCAGATGGAGCAGACCGCCAATAACGTGGCGTTGCGGATCGCCTCCGCCGCGTCGGTCCGTCAAAGGTATCTTCGAGAAATCAAGGAGATGTCGGATTCCATCTGGCAAGCCTACAAGGCCGGCGAGCTTTCTGCCGCGGCGGGAGCCCAAGTCGCCAACGGCATGCGAAACGAGATACTTAACATGTCGCGCGCCTACGACATGGATTGGGGTCGCGCCTACGCGCAGAAGCTGAAGAAGACCGGGCTCTCGCTTGATCATGTTGTTCATTACATCATGAACAACAAGGAGGGCTTCAAAGAGCGCTTCGCCGGCAAGGCGTTCTCCAGCCTCTCGGATGCAGATAAGGGGCTGATCTACGAGGAGGTTATCAGGTCGGCCGGGCGCGATCGTGGCCGAGTGACCGCGGCCATCCCGCGTCTGCGCTGGGCGTCGCGCGGCCTCTGGATCGCTACTGCCGCGATCGCGGTCTACAATGTCGGCACTTCGAACACGCCTTGGTGGCAGACCGGTCGCGAGGGCGCCAATATCGGCGGCGGACTTCTCGGCAGCATGGCCGGGGGCGCCGCCATGGGCGCGGCGGGTGGCGTGTGGGCCGGCCCGATCGGAGTCGGCGTCGGCGTCATTGTCGGCGGCATACTCGGCGCCGTGCTGGCGGATCGAGCCTATGTCGAGGCCACCGGCACGGCAAACCCGCGCACGCGGTCCTTCGTCGCCCGTTTTACCGGCTTCTTCACCGGAACAGACGAGACCGGGATGGCTCAGGCGCTGGCACGGGAGCATTCCGCGAATCCAGCTTTCGTTTTCGAGGTCTTCCGGGCGCTGGACGCCGACTACACCACCGATTCTGACGATGTCGCCTACGAGTACGTCTCTATTGCCCGGAGGAGTCCGGCTCTCGCCCGCATGATCAAAGGGCATCCAGCTTTGCGAGCGTATCTCGCCGAGCTTCTGGAGGGCGGGTATTCCGCGAGAAGCGAGCGCCAGGCGGCGCAATGGCTGCGAGCCCTGTGACAGGCGTACAACGCCGTCGCGGTAAAGCTAGCCCGTCGCCGTCCCCACCATGCAGGTCCGACCACCAGCATCTTCGGTCCAGCACCGGATCGTGCCGTCCGGCTGACCCCGTCCCAGGATCCGGAACGTAGTCGGCGAGAACATCGGCGAGAGGCCCCGATACTCGAAGATCTTCGGGGTCGCTCCGGCCAGGGTCGCGGCGATGTTGAAGAGCAGCGTCGCCTGGAGCGGGCCATGGACGATCAGGCCCGGATAGCCTTCCACCTCCGTCACATAGGGCTCGTCGTAGTGAATGCGATGGCCGTTGAAGGTCATGGCCGAGTAGCGGAACAGCAGCGTCGGCGTAGCCTCGACCTCCCAGACGAGATCGGCCCCCGCGTTTTCGGTAGAAACCTGCGCCGCCGGAACCTGCGCCGGCGCCCCCGATGGGGGCGGGTCGCGGTAGACGATGTCGTGGCGCTCGGTGATGACGATCCCGCCCGCACCTGCGTATCCGTGCCGGACTGTCACAAAACAAAGCGCGCCGGAGCGGCCTTCCTTGAGGGTGACATCCTCGATCGCGGATGCACGGATGACGGTCTCTCCAAGCCTCAGGGCACCGGTCGTCTCGATGCGGCCGCCCGCCCACATCCGGCGGGGCAGGGGGACGGGGGGCAGGAACCCGCCGCGTGCCGGGTGGCCGTCGGGCCCAAGCTGATCCTGCGGTGCGATGGGTGGCGTGAGGCACCATTGCAGTGCAAGCGGGGCCTCGCCGTTCGGCACGGGCGCCAGGTGCGGCGCGAGTGTCGCCCGGTACTCGGCGACGAGCCGCGGCGTCACGATGTCCTCCGCCGTCTCGGTCAGGCCGATCCAGGAGCGGAGGTGGTCGATGTCGATCGCCATTGTGCCTCCGACTAGTAGCTGCGCGGCATACCGAGCACGTGCTCGGCGAGATAGGCCAGGATCAGGTTCGTGGAGATCGGCGCCACCTGGTAGAGCCGCGTTTCGCGGAACTTGCGCTCGATGTCGTATTCCTCGGCGAAGCCGAAGCCGCCGTGCGTCTGGATCGCCGCATTGGCCGCCTCGAACGACGCGTCGGCGGCAAGCATCTTGGCCATGTTCGCCTCCGCGCCCGGGTTCTGGCCCGCCTCGTAAAGGCGTAGCGCCTCGCGGACCATGAGCTCGGCGGCCCGCATGCTCGCGTAGCTCTTCGCGATCGGGAACTGGACGCCCTGGTTCTGGCCGATCGGCCGGCCGAACACGACGCGCTCGCGCGCGTAGCCGACCGCCTTCTCGATGAACCACTTGGCGTCCCCGACGCATTCCGCCGCGATCAGGATGCGCTCGGCGTTCATGCCCGACAGGATGTAGCGGAAGCCGCGACCCTCCTCGCCGATCAGGTTCTCGACCGGGACGCGCAGGTCGTCGAAGAAGACTTCAGTGGTCGCGTGGTTCATCATCGTCCGGATCGGCCGGATGGTGAGCCCGTTCCCACGTGCCTCGCGCATGTCGACAAGAAGGACGGACAGGCCCTCCGTCCGCTTTGCCACCTGATCGAGCGGGGTCGTGCGGGCGAGGAGCAGCATCAGGTCCGAATGCTCGGCCCGGCTGGTCCAGATCTTCTGGCCGTTGACGACGTAATGATTGCCCTCGCGCCGGGCGACGGTCTTGAGAGACGAGGTGTCGGTGCCGCTCGTTGGCTCGGTCACCCCGAATGCCTGAAGCCGGAGCCGGCCGGCCGCGATCTCGGGCAGGTATTTGCGCTTCTGCTCCTCCGAGCCGTGCCGCAGCACCGTGCCCATCGTATACATCTGGGCGTGGCAGGCGCCGCCGTTGCAGCCCGCGCGCTGCACCTCCTCCAGGATCGCGGCCGCCCCCGAGAGCGGCAGGCCGGAGCCGCCAAATTCCTCGGGGATGAGAACGGCGAGGTAGCCGTCCTGGGTCAGTGCATCCACGAACTCGGCCGGATATGCCATCTCGCGATCGAGCCCCTGCCAGTAGATGCCCGGGAAACGCTCGCAGAGCTTGCGGACCGCCTCCCGGATCTCGGGGTAGTTTCCGTCCTCGTGCATGGTTGTCTCGTTCTATGTGGCCGGCAGCCTGGCCGAAGCGCTGAGGCGCTTGCGCTGCACCTTGCCGTTCGGCGTCCGGGGAAGGGCGTCGACCAGCACGTATTCGCGCGGCTGCTTGTAGGTCGCGAGCCTCTCCGCGCAATAGGCGGCGAGATCCGTCTTCTCGGGCGTGCTGCCCGGCTCCGGGACGATAAAGGCCGCGATCACCCGGACGTCGTCCCGGACAGCGAGTTCTGCCACGGCGACCTCGTGAACCGCGGGATGCCCGATCAGCACGCCCTCCACCTCGGCCGGCGAGACGCGATAGCCGAAGGCGTTCATCACGTCGTCGGCGCGACCGTGAAACCAGAGGTAGCCGTCCGCGTCGAACTCGGCGAGGTCGCCGCCGGCGAACCACTCGCCGCGGAACACGGCAGCCTCCTCCTCGGGCCGGTTCCAATAGCCGAGCATCAGGCCGGGATCGGAGCGGTGAACCGCAAGAAGACCCGTCTCGCCGGGAGGCAGCGGGAGCGGCTCGCCGTCGATCGGCAGGATCGCGACGCGCCTGCCCGGCTGAGGCTTCCCCGGGGAGCCCGCATTCACCGCGACGGTCGGGCCAGAGGACACATAGGTCGAGATTTCGCTCATGCCGAGCGCCTCGTAGAGCGGTTTGCCCGTCGCGGCATGCCATTCGTCGAGAAGACTTGCCGAGAGTGCTTCGCCCGCCGTGATGCCATGACGAAGGCTGGAAAGGTCATGCCGCCCGACATCCCCGTACTTCAGGAGCTGGCGAAAGACGCTCGGAACGGCCGCGAAGATCGTGGCGCGCTGGCTCTCGATCAGGCGCGGCCAGACTGCCGGGTCGCGTGGGCCGTTGTAGAGGACGGTGGTGGCGCCACGCGACCACGGGTCCATGATCCCGACGCCTAGCGTGTAGGTCCAGTTCATAGTCCCGGCATGAAGGACGGTGTCGTTCTCGGTGAGCCCCAGCCAATGGTCGTGCATCGGGCGCCGGCCCCAGATCGCCCGGTGAGCATGGAGCACGCCCTTCGGCCGGCTGGTCGTGCCGGAAGTGTAGATCAGGTAGGCCGGATCGTCCGGGGCTGTCTCCGCGAAGCCGGGGAGGGGCTCCGTCCGAAGCATTCGGGCGATGTCGCCGGGCTGGAGAACGATGCGAGCGGCGGCGAGCTCGGGCTCGATCACCTGCCCGTCCCCGAGCACCACCACAGCCGCACCCGAGTCGTCCATCAGGAACGAGGCCTCGGCCGCGGTCAGCTGCGGCGACGACGGCATGGCGATGAAGCCCGCCGCGAGCGCGGCGAAATACACGAGCAGATAAGCGGGCTCATTCCCCATCCGGATCATGATCCGCGACTGGGCCGGGATGCCAAGGTTCAGGAACCCGGCCGCGAGCGCCCGGACGGAACGGTCGATTTCCGCGAAGCTGTAAGTGGCGCTCCTCCCACCTTCACCAACGAGCACGAGCGCCGGCTTGTCACCGCGACTGGCCGCGTTCTCGGCGAGGAGATGCCGCGCGGCGTTGAAACGCAGAGGAGGAGCGGTGGGATCGACGCCGGACAGCACGGGAGGTCTCGCGGGACAGGCCGGGGTAACATCGGGGAGAGGCGGGGGAAACACATGATGGCGACCGGGATGCACTGATCCGGTGAGCTTGTGATGACTGGACCGTTTGATCCTGTGATCTGCTGATTGCCGCGCGTTGAACTTGTGCTGTCCGGCCGATTGGGTCAGGAGGGCCCGGTGTCGGTTCCGCATTGGGGGCCGCGAACCCATCTTAGCCTCATGATCAATCTCAGCTTTCCCGATGGCGCCCGCCGTGAGTTCCCGGACGGCGCGACCGGCGCGGATGTCGCCGGGGTGATCTCGAAGTCCCTCGCGAAGCGCGCCTATGCCGTGAAGGTAGACGGCAGCGTCCGCGATCTGTCCTCGCCGGTCCCGGATGGCGCGACGATCGAGATCCTGACCCGAGAGGCACCCGAGGCGCTGGAACTCATTCGCCACGACGCCGCCCACGTGATGGCCGAAGCCGTCCAGGAACTCTACCCGGGTACCCAGGTCACGATCGGCCCGGTCATCGAGAACGGCTTCTACTATGACTTCGCGCGCGATGAGCCCTTCCATCCGGAGGACCTGGAGCGAATCGAAGCGAAGATGCGGGAGATCATCGCCCGCAACGAGCCGATCACCTGTGAGGTCTGGTCGCGCGACGACGCGAAGGCTTTTTTTGCAGGCAGGGGCGAGACTTACAAACTCGAGCTCATCGACGCCATCAAGTCGGATGAACCGCTCAGGATATACAAGCAGGGCAAGTGGCTGGACCTCTGCCGCGGCCCGCACGGCGCCTCGACGGGCGGGATTGGCAACGGCTTCAAGCTGCTGAAACTCGCTGGCGCGTATTGGCGCGGCGACTCGAACAACCCGATGCTCCAGCGCATCTACGGCACCGCCTGGGCAAGCGAGGCAGAGCTCAAGGCATATCTGACCCAGTTGGAAGAGGCGGAGCGCCGGGACCACCGCCGGCTCGGCCGAGAGATGGATCTCTTCCACTTCCAGGAGGAAGGCCCGGGGGTCGTATTCTGGCACCCGAACGGCTGGACGCTGTTCCAGAACCTCGTGTCGTACATGCGCCGGCGGCTCGGGAACCTAGGCTACCAGGAGGTCAACGCCCCGCAACTGCTCGATACATCGCTGTGGGAGACTTCAGGCCATTGGGGCTGGTACCGGGAGGCGATGTTCCAGGCGACCTCGGCCGGCCCCGAGGTCGAGGATAAGCGCGTGTTCGCGCTGAAGCCGATGAACTGCCCGGGCCACGTCCAGATCTTCAAGCAAGGCGTGAAGTCCTACCGTGATCTACCTGTACGGTATGCGGAATTCGGGGCAGTGCACCGCTACGAGCCTTCGGGGGCACTGCACGGACTGATGAGGGTCCGCGGCTTCACGCAGGACGACGCGCACATCTTCTGCACCGACCAGCAGATGGCGGACGAGTGCCTGAAGATCAACGATCTGATCCTCTCGACCTATGCCGATTTCGGCTTCGAGGAAATCGTCGTGAAGCTCTCGACGAGGCCTGAAAAGCGCGTCGGCTCGGACGAGCTCTGGGACCGGGCGGAGGCGGTGATGACGGAGGTGCTCGAGCGCATCGAGCGCGAATCCGGCGGCCGTGTGAAGACGGAGATCAACCCGGGCGAGGGCGCCTTTTACGGCCCAAAATTCGAATACGTCCTGCGCGACGCAATCGGCCGCGACTGGCAATGCGGCACGACCCAGGTCGACTTCAACCTGCCGGAGCGGTTCGGCGCATCCTACGTCTCGCCGGAAGGCGAGAAGACGCGCCCGGTGATGATCCATCGCGCGATCTGCGGATCGATGGAGCGGTTCACCGGCATTCTCATCGAGCATTTCGCCGGTCACTTCCCGCTCTGGCTCGCGCCGCTCCAGGTTGTCGTCGCGACGATCACGTCGGACGCCGATGCCTATGCGCAGGAGGTCGTGGATGCGGCCCGGAAGCTCGGGATGCGGGTCGAGGCTGATACGCGGAACGAGAAGATCAACTACAAGGTTCGCGAACACTCACTGTCCAAGGTTCCTGTGATCCTGGTCCTCGGGAAGCGGGAAGTCGAGGAGCGGCGTGTCTCGATCCGCCGCCTTGGATCAAAGGATCAAAGCAGCGCTGGTCTGGACGAGGCTCTCGGCGCCCTAACCACCGAGGCGACCCCGCCCGACCTGCGCTGATCACGCGGGTTCCGGCCGGGCGCCGAAGCGACGCCAAAGGACCAGCGACGCTGCGAAGACTGCAACCGACAGCGCCGTCGCGACCTGCAGCGCGATGGTCGCCCCGTAGCGCTCGATAAGGGCCGCGTAGGCCGCGGGCGAGAGTGCCGACAGGTAGAAGCTCGGCGCGATCAGGCGACCCGAGATGGCGCCGTAGCTCGCCGGGTCGAAGAGGACGAGCGGCTGCGTTCCGCGCGTGATCGTCACGAGGCCCCAACCGGCGCCGTATAGGAAGGTAAAGGCGATCGCCGCCGGGAGCGAACCGCCCGCAAAGAAGGCGAACGTGAAGCCGACGGGCACGATGGCTGTTGCGAGCACGCCGAGCGCCAGCGGGCTCAGCCGTGAGCCGGACAGGATCTCGCAGAGTCGCGCCACTGACTGACCCACCCCGCGCAGGGTCGATGCCCAGACGGAGAGCGTCATCGTCGCCCCGAGCCCGGCCAGTAGGGCGATCATGTGGGCGGAGAGCGCCGCGTTGAGAATGCCGCCAAGCGTCGTCACGACGGCGAACAGCATGGCCGCGAGACGCTGCTCCTCGGGCGTCCGGGCGAGCGGCTTCGGCGCGGGCTTCGCAGTAATGCCGCCTGCCGTGCCGCCGTGCGGGCCGGTCGGGATCGCGAGGTGCAACGGTACCGTCGCGAGCGCAAAGCCGGCGTAGCACACCAGGGCGATGCGCCAGCCATACGCGTCCGCGAGGGCTTCTCCGACAGGCCAGAGGGCGCTCGAGGCGAGGCCGCCAAGCAAGGTAATCTGGGAGATCGGCTTCCTGGCCGAAGCACCGCCGATCCGGACGAGGCTCGCGAATGCCGCATCATAGAGGCACATCCGCATGGCGATGCCGAGCATCACCCAGGCCGCGCAATACAGGACCGGATCGGCGACAGCCGACATGACGATGCAGCCGAGCGCCATTAGGCAGGAGCCCGACGTCATGACGAAGCGTCCGCCCCGGCGGTCGACGGCTCGGCCCACCGCGGGGGAGACGGCACCCATCGTGATGAGCGCGAGCGAGAAGCCGCCGAACACGACCGCCCCGGACCAGCCTGTCTCGGCCGCGATCCGCGGCCCGAAGATGGCGACCTGGTAATAAGAGATGCCCCAGCAGATGAGCTGCGAGAAGCCGAGCCGCCAAACGAGGCCGCGCGTCACCATCAGGCGGGCCCGACCAACCCGCTCGGCGCTCCGTCGCCCGACCCGAGGGCCCGCTGCATGAGTACGGTATCGAGCCAGCGGCCGTGCTTCCAGCCTACGGAGCGGAGCACGCCGACGGGGCGGAAACCGGCCGCTTCGTGGAGCCGGATGGAGGGGAGGTTCGCGGAATCCCCGATCACGGCGATCATTTGACGGAAGTCGCGTTCGGCTGCCTCCTCGATCAAGCGCGCAAGGAGCCCGCGCGCCACGCCTCGTCCGCGGAACGCCTGCGCGACATAGACGGAGTTCTCGACCGTGCTTCGGTATGCGAGCCTTGCCCGATACAGCCCGGCATAGGCGTAGCCGGCGACCCGGCCCTCCGCCTCGGCTACGAGATAAGGATAGCCGCCCTCGAGCAAGGTCGCGCGGCGGCGGGTCATCTCCGGCTCGTCCGGCGGGTCGATCTCGAAGGAAGCCGTGCCGTGCAGAACGGCGTCCCTATAGATGGCCGTGATCTCGGGGAGGTCCCGTGTCTCGCAAGGCCGGATGATCAACGCTGAGATGCTCCCCGAGGCCGCTCTCGTCGGGTGAGGGCAGGAGGGGTCGCGGTCAAGTCAAAACAAAAAGCCGGCCGGCTCTCGCGAACCGGCCGGCCTGGCCTCGAACGGGTCTTGGACGGCTAGCCGCCGCGCGCGCGGGCTCGGATCATGAAGTTGTCGTAGGTGTACTCGGCGACCTGGAACCAGAGGTATTCCTCACCGCGGAAGGCCCGCATGTTCTCCCAGATCTTCTTGAAGTCCGGGTTCTTGGCCATGGTCTCGTCGTACATCTCGTTGGACGCCTTGTAGCAGGCCTCCATGATCTCCTGGCTGAAGGGCCGGAGCTGCGCACCGGCGCCGACGAGACGACGAAGCGCGCCCGGGTTCTTGGCGTCGTACTTCGCCGTCATGTCGAGATTGGCATAAGCGCAGGCGGCCTCGGCGATCGCCTTGTAGGCCTTCGGCAGCGCGTTCCACTTCTCCTTGTTGAACCAGAAGTGGATCGTGGCCCCGCCTTCCCACCATCCGGGGTAGTAGTAGAATGGCGCCACCTTGTTGAAGCCGAGCTTCTCGTCATCGTACGGCCCGACCCACTCGGTCGCGTCGATGGTGCCGCGCTCGAGGGCCGGGTAGATGTCGCCGCCCGGGATCTGCTGCGGGATGACGCCGAGCTTCTGCACGACCTGCCCGGCGATGCCGGCGATGCGCATCTTGAGGCCCTTCAGGTCGTCGACCGTCTTGATCTCCTTGCGGAACCAGCCGCCCATCTGGGTGCCGGTGTTGCCGCCCGGGAGGGCATAGAGGCCCGCCTTGCCGTAGAACTCGTTCGCGAGCTCGTTGCCGCCGTTGTGGTAGAACCAGGAATTCTGCTGGCGCGTGTTCAGGCCGAAGGGAGCGGCGGTCAGGATGCCGTAGGTCGGGTCCTTGCCGACGTAGTAGTAGGACGCCGTGTGAGCCATCTCGACCGTGTTGTTAGACACGGCATCGATCGCCTGGGGTGTGCCGACGATCTCGCCCGCCGCGAAGGGCTGCACTGTGAACTTTCCGTCGGTCCCCTCCGACACGTATTTCGCAAAGAGCTCGGCCGCCCCGTAGATGGTGTCGAGCGACTTGGGGAAGCCGGAGGTCAGGCGCCAGCGGACTTCCGGCATGGACTGCGCGATGGCCGGTGCCGCAACGGTGCTGCCGACTGCTGCGCCCGCGACTCCTGCTGCCAGGAATTGACGTCTCTTCATGTTCACTCCCTACGAGTTGGTAGGCTTGGCTGCGCCCCGTCCCGCGGGAACGCTGGCCGATGTCAGGCGAAGTAGCTTCGTCTGGCGCCCGTCTAGCATGACAGCCACGCGTCGGAACCACCGGTTGTTACGATTTTAGTCTCATAGCGAGGGACAGAAGCGCGCGGTCGTTGAGGACCACCATCCGCTCGCGCGGCTTGAGCCAGGAAAGCACCTCATCGAGGGAATCGGCGTCGATGATCTTCGCCTCGGCCATGACACGGTCGGCCTCGAATTCGCCGCGCGCGCGGTGCGGGCGGTGCGGCAGCATCGCTTCGTGGCTGTCGCGGAACGCGCGATCCCGGTGAAGCACGGCGAGCGCGTCCTCGTCGTCGAAGCCGAGCGCGGCGTTCTCGCGCTGGAGCTGGTTGGCGCGATCGACAATGGCGGGCGGGCGGTACTCGTCGGGCGTCTGAAGGAGTCCGAGCTGTTTCAAGGCCAGCCCTGCCGCAAGCGAACCCGATAGCCAGGAAAGCGGGATGGCTAGCACGAGGCCCAGGATCGTTGGCGACATCCAGAGGAACAGCGAGGTCGCGATCAGGAATGCCGAAAGGCCGGTCACGATCCCGAGCAGGGTGTGCCAGCGGTGGCGGCGTACGATGTCTCGCAGCGGGATCGAGCCGTCATCCCGGCGCTGCGGGTTCCAGCCAGTGTCGCCGCCGATGAGGATCTGGAATACGGACCCTGATTGAATCAGCATCAGAATGGGCGCGATCAGCGCCGACAGGATAATCTCGATCAACGCCGATAACGTCAGCCGGATAGCTCCCCCGGAGGCCCGCCGCTTCGCACGGTCCACCAGCATCAGGATCACCCCGAACACCTTGGGGGCGAGCAGCACCGCCATCGTGATCGCAAAGAGCCACAGCGCTCGCTCTGGGTCGAAGCGCGGCCACGACGGAAACAGGCGGAAGTCGCGGCTGAAGTACTCGGGCCGGATGTAGGTCGTCTGCAGAACGAGCGCGATACCGACGACGAGTTGCAGGAGCCAGAACGGCGACGCGAGGTACGACATGATCCCGGTCGCGAAATGCTGCCGGGTTGCCCAACGAAGCCCGCGCGCTCCGATGATACGGGAATGCTGGAGATTCCCCTGGCACCAACGCCGATCGCGGACGGAGAGGTCGATGAGCGAGGGCGGACTCTCCTCGTAGCTGCCCTCGAGATCGGGCAGCATGTAGACGGACCAGCCCGCCCGCCGCATGAGCGCCGCTTCCACGAAGTCGTGGCTCAGAACGTGACCGCCGAAGGGCGGCTTTCCCCTCAAGTCAGGCAGCCCACAATGCGCCGCGAAGGCGCGGGTACGGATGATTGCGTTGTGGCCCCAGTAATTCCCGTCGCGGCCCGACCATACGGCGAGCCCGGTTGCGATGACGGGCCCCGCCATCCGCGCCGCGAACTGCTGCAGCCGCGCGAAGAGCGTGTTGCGATTCAGAATGATCGGCAGCGACTGAATGATGCCGGCGCGGGGATCGGCTTCCATCGCGGCCGCGAGGCGGACGATGCAGTCGCCGGTCATCAGGCTGTCGGCATCTAGGACGAGCATGTGCTCGTACGACGCGCCCCAGCGGGTCACGAAGTCGGCGATATTGCCCGCCTTCCGGTGATGGTTCTTCTCCCGGTGCCGGTAGTAGATCCTGGCGTCGGGACCGAGCTTCTCCCGGAGGTTCAGAAAGGCGCGTTCCTCGGCGATCCACGCGTCCGCGCTCGTCGAGTCCGATAGGATGAAGTAGTCGAAGGCGGCCCCGTGCCCGGTTGCCTCGACGGATTCCCGGATCGCCTCGACGGCGGCGAAAGTGCGGGCCGTGAGCTCGTTGTAGACCGGCATGACGATCGCGGTCCGGGACCTGAGCGTAGCGATCGTCTTCGGCGCTTGTTTCGCCCAGCCGAACAGAAGGGCGAAGAAGCCGAGGAGCGCGCTCGTGAAGGCGAGCGCTATCCAGGAAAAATTCAGGGTGAAAAGGGCGAGCAGGCCATACTGCAGGAGCGTGGTCCGGCTGACTGACACAACCTCGTACATCTCACGAGCGCCATACGCCGTCAGAAGCGCCGCTCCGCCGAACACCAAGGCGCGCGCCAGATAGGGCGTAGCTGGGGCAGGAGACTCGAACTTGTAGGTCTCGGCCGCCGACCATCGTGATAAGGACTGGGTCGGCATCGGAAGCCGGCTCTCGGCCGGCGTCGCAGGCTGGTGATGGCGAGGGTGATCGACCGACCGCACCTCCTCGGAGGTCAGGGCGTCCAACGATAAAGCCATGTCTCGCTTATGGGCCTCGTGCCCGCCTGCAGTACGAGGCGCATCTCACACGCGTTTTCGCCGCCTGGGTCAAGCTCGAAGGTGACCCGCACGGTCTTGCGTTCGGGGTATGGCCAGAACCTCACGTTCTGGATCGCACCGCTTGCCGTGGTCACCACCGGCCGAAGGTCCGGCACGGGGCCAGCGAGTGTCTCCCCGACGAATTCGACAAGGAATCTCCGGCGCCGACCGCCAGCGCCGCGCCCGGAACGGGTTGCGCCGACGGCCGCGAGCTGAGGCCGCTCCGGCGGCGTCCAGCACCAGAACTGCCGGTAGGCAAAGGAAATTTCGGACCCGCCCTGCATGACCGCTCTGGGGCGCCAATATGCCAGGATGTTGTCATTCACCTCGGAATCTGAGGGTATCTCGATCAGTTGAACGGCGCCCTGGGCCCATTCCCCTATCGGCTCGATCCAGACTGTCGGGCGCCGCTCGGGTTGCTGCACGTCATCCTGGAAGAAGGCGGCATCGCGCTCCCGCTGCACGAGGCCGAAGCCTTTCGGATTCTCGTCCACGAACGCCGAGATCTGCAGCGTGTCGGGGTTGTTAAGGGGCCGCCACAGCCACTCGCCCCGGCCATTCAGCATCTGCAGGCCGGACGCGTCGTAGACGGCCGGTCGGACATCGTCTGTCGTGCGCCTGACATTCGGGCCGAACAGGAAGGTCGCCCCCATTCCGCCGAGCCCGACATGCTCGAGGTTGACCCGTGGGAAGAGCGTCGTCTCAACATCTACGATCGTCGCCTCGCCCGGCCGGAAGGTCATCCGCACGGCACCCGTCACCGACTCGGAATCGATCAGGCCGTGTGTGACGATGGCGTTCGTTCCCGCAACGGGCCGCTCCAGCCAGAAGGCGCGGAAGCTGGGAAATTCCTCGCCGCGCGCCTCGGCGGGCTTGAGCGTGAGAGCGCGGGCAACCGTCCCGAAGTTCTGTCCTCGTGCAAGTGCGCGGAAGAAAGTTGCGCCCTGCACGATCGCAAAATCGACCGACGCCGCGCCCAGTGCAGCGGAATTCAGGCGGAAGCCGGAGAAGCCGAGATCTGGGGTGTTCGGCGGGACGTTGAGGGTGCCGAAGTCGAAACGAGCGCGGTCGAAGAGGACCCGGCGAATGACCCCATCCTCGACGGTGAACAGCGTCACGCCGGTGGTGAAGACAAACCCCCTCGGCAGGGGCTCGACCACGAAACCGCGAGCCTCGCCCTCCCAAATCCGGGCGGAGGGTTGCGCCTTGATGGCGATGTACTGCTCGTAGTTGAGGCCGGCGAACATCTCCGGGAGGTCGTTCGGCGGCGGGCTGTAAGGACGTCGCGCCAGCGCCCGCGCGATGTCCACCACGGCAGCTGGATTGAACCGTTGACCCTCGCCGAGCGTGCCCTGGATCACCGCCTGCGGGGTACCGGCAGCAGGCGCTTGGGCCAGAGCGCCGCTGCCGAGTGCGGACGATGCGAGCCCGGCCCCGATGAGACCGACGGCCTGTCGCCGAGTCGGCTGCGGCCACCCGTCCTCCCACTCACTCATCGGGCCGCCTCGGATCCGTTCGCCTGCGAGGACGGGGCCCGCTCCCGCCAGGTTTGCTGAGCCGAGGCCTCGTAGAGTACCTCCCCACGGAACTGACTCGTGTTCCGTCGAGCCGACACCGCCATGACCGACGCACCTCACCATGAACCCGCGAAGCGGGACCGATCCTGCTTAGCAATCATCCTCGCGGCTGGCGAGGGCACCCGGATGCGGTCAGCTACGCCGAAGGTGCTGCACCGGATCGCGGGCCGGACGATGCTCGCCCATGTGCTCCAGGCCGCCCTTAGTGCCGGGGCTAACCGCATCGCTGTCGTCGTCGGACCCGATCGGGACGATGTCGCGGCCGAGGTCCAGGCCAACGCGCCGGGCGCCCTTGTCTTCGTCCAGTCGGAGCGGCTTGGAACGGCTCACGCTGTGCTAGCCGCCCGCCCGGCTCTGGAGCAGGGGGCCGAGGATGTTGTGATCGCCTTCGCCGACACCCCGCTCGTCACTTCGGGGACCTTCTCCAGCCTGCGCGCTCCGCTGGCGTCCGGTGCTTCCCTCGCCGTGCTCGGGTTCGAGGCCAAGAACCCGCACGGGTATGGCAGGCTGATCCAGGAGAACGGGAACCTCGTCGCGATCCGGGAGGAGCGGGAGGCCTCACCCGAAGAACGCCAGATCAGGCTGTGCAACGCTGGGCTGATAGCGATGTCCGGAGGAGACGCGCTCGACCTGCTCACCGGGATCCGCAACCAGAATGGTAAGGGCGAATACTACCTCACTGACGCGGTCGAGCTCGCCGCCTCGGCAGGTCAGTCCGTGGCCGTCGTGGTGGCGTCCGAGGCGGAGGTGCAGGGCGTCAACGATCGCGGCCAGCTCGCGACGGCGGAGGCCGACATGCAATGGCGTCTCCGCCGCGCCGTTATGGCAGGCGGCGCGACGCTCGTCGCACCCGAGACCGTGTTCCTGCAATCCGACACGAAGATCGCGCCCGATGTCGTTGTGGAACCTAACGTCATCTTCGGGCCGGACGTCGAGATCGGGGCCCGCGCCCAGATCCGGGCCTTCTCCCACATCGAAGGTGCTCGGGTGGGTGCTGGTGCGATCGTCGGTCCTTTCGCGCGGCTTCGTCCGGGCGCCAGACTCGGCGAGGGCGTCCATATCGGCAACTTCGTCGAGGTGAAGAACGCCGAGCTGGGCCCGGGCGTGAAGGCGAACCATCTCGCCTATCTGGGCGATGCGACGGTTGGCGAGGGGACCAATGTCGGCGCCGGCACGATCACCTGCAACTATGACGGGGCCCGGAAGCACCGGACCGAAATCGGGCCGAACGCGTTCATCGGTACCAACACGTCACTCGTCGCGCCTGTGACGGTAGGGGCAGGGGCCTATATCGGGTCCGGTTCCGTGATCACGGACGATGTGCCGGCCGAGGCACTCGCGCTCGGGCGCGGCCGGCAGGTCGTCAAGGAGAACTGGGCCAGGACGCAGAAGCCCAGCAAGGGCTGATCTGCGGCATCTTGGTTGGCAATCGTTCAGCCTTCTCAGCTAAGTAAGCTGTTGCCCGTGCTGCGTGCGGGCGGACGGGATCGGTCCATGTGCGGCATCGTTGGGATTCTCGGACGGGGCGCAGTCGCGCCGCTCGTCGTCGACGCGCTGAAGCGCCTCGAATACCGGGGCTATGATTCCGCAGGGGTCGCCACGCTCGAGGACGGCCACCTCGCGCGCCGTCGGGCCGAGGGCAAGCTCAACAACCTCGAGCTGAAGCTCTCACAGGCGCCGCTGTCGGGGGCCATCGGCATCGGCCATACCCGCTGGGCCACCCATGGCCGTCCGAACGAGACCAACGCCCATCCGCATGCGACGGACAAGCTTGCGGTCGTTCATAACGGCATCATCGAGAACTTCGCCGAGCTTAAGGCGGAGCTCCAGCGCAATGGTGTGGTGTTCGAGACCGAAACGGACACGGAGGTCGTGGCGCAACTCGTCACGGCGAAGCTTCGTGCCGGCAAGACGCCGATGGAGGCCGTCGCCACCACCCTGCCTCGGCTGCGTGGCGCCTTCGCGCTGGCCTTCCTGTTCGAGGGCGTGGACGACCTCCTCATCGGAGCGCGGCATGGGCCTCCGCTCGCGGTCGGCTGGGGCGACGGCGAGATGTATCTCGGCTCGGACGCGCTGGCGCTCGCTCCCTTTACGGACGAGATCACCTATCTCGAGGACGGCGACTGGGTCGTCCTTTCCCGGACGGACGCC